>OGEP01000026.1_pt1 | contig 241109 bp, 198 predicted proteins | sample 1570721 | NCBI WGS metagenome assembly OGEP01 (sample SAMEA2582131, study PRJEB24529) | metagenome | biome: Human gut stool | place: China | collected 2011 | reverse complement strand
TTTGCAGCATCGGACAGGAGACGGTGACGGCCAGTACCATTGTGGAGCGCACCGGACTGAATTCTTCGCACGCTTCCAAGGTAATCAGTGCCGTGGAGAAGCGGGGAATGCTCATCCGCCAGTTGGGAGAGAAGGATAAGCGCCAGATGTATTTCACCCTGACTCCTGCGGCCTTGTCCTGCCTGGAGGGAATCCGTAAGCATGGAGTGGACGTTCCGGAGTTCTTGCTTCCTTTGTTTCGCGGCGAAAGCCGATAGCGGTGGGAGAGAAGGACGGAGAATCAATAAACTGATTACGATGAAAAAGAAGAAATTTGAGTTGAAGGTACCGGGAGGAGCCAAGGAGGTCTTGCTCCATACGTGTTGTGCACCTTGTTCGTCGGCCATTATCGAATGCCTGATGCAGCATGGGGTGCGCCCGACCATTTATTATTGCAATCCCAATATTTACCCGTTGGAGGAGTATCTCATCCGTAAGGAGGAGTGTACGCGTTATGCACAGTCTTTGGGACTGGACATTGTGGATGCCGATTATGCACACGATGCCTGGCTGTGTGGAGTGAAGGGAATGGAGAACGAACCCGAACGGGGAGGCCGCTGCCTGCGCTGCTTTAAAATGCGCTTGCGCGATACGGCCCGTTATGCACATGAGCATGGGTTTACGGTAATCACCACGACGCTGGCATCTTCGCGCTGGAAGAGTCTGGAGCAGATTGATGCGGCCGGTCAGTATGCGGTTGAGCCTTATCCGGAGGTATGCTGGTGGGGGCAGAACTGGCGGAAGGGTGGACTGAGTGAGCGGCGGATTGCGATTATCAAAGAGTACAACTTTTATAATCAGCAGTATTGCGGTTGTGAATTCAGTATGCGCCGTACAGCGGTCCCGGAGGAGAAAGCCGGAGAGTAAAGTACCTCTTTTATGATTTTTGAGCTGCAGGTTTCCATGACAGGTGATTGGAAATTTGCAGCTTTTCTTTTTTTGCCTTCCTTATGCCTGACGGCGGAACGTACGGCCTGCCCGCCGGATACACAGAAAGATCACGAGGAAGGGGCAGTGGTGATGCCGTGGCAGTGGAAAAGGGAGACCGTTTCATTCAATGACCGATTGGGCGATTTCACCTCCCATTTTCTCCGCTTCACCTTTTTCTTGGGTACCTGCATGTCGTCTCGGATTATCTTTGTACCATTAAGATCGTGTAATTATTTAAGTAATCTGAGCAGAAAATATGTTTAAGAAAATCGTTGACTTTTCTATCCGGAAAAAGATGTTTGTGGTGCTGACTACCCTGCTGCTGTTGGCAGGAGGCATCTACTCCATGCTGACACTGCCCATTGATGCAGTGCCGGATATTACGAACAATCAGGTGCAGATTGTGACCGTATCGCCTACACTGGCTCCGCAGGAAGTGGAACAGCTCATTACTTTCCCCATCGAGGTGAGTATGAGTAATATCATGAATGTGGAAGAAATCCGGTCGGTATCCCGTTTCGGACTCTCGCTGGTGACGGTAGTGTTTAAGGAAAATGTTCCGGTGCTCGACGCCCGGCAGTTGATTAATGAGCAGATTCAGTCGGTGGAGATTCCTGTCGAACTGGGTACGCCCGAGCTGATGCCGATTACCACCGGACTGGGAGAGATTTATCAGTATGTGCTGAAGGTGGCTCCCGGTTATGAGGACCGGTATGATGCCATGGAGTTGCGTACCATCCAGGAATGGATTGTAAGAAGGCAGTTGTCGGGTATTCCGGGAATTGTGGAAATCAACAGTTTCGGAGGTTATCTGAAGCAGTATGAGGTGGCGGTCGATCCGGACGCCTTGTTCTCGCTGAACATTACGATTGGGGAGGTATTCTCGGCATTGAACCGGAACAACCAGAATACGGGTGGCAGTTACATTGAGAAATCGGAAAAGGCTTATTACATCCGCTCGGAGGGTATGATTAAGGATATCCGCGACATCGAGCAGGTGGTGGTAGCCAACCGCGGTGGTATTCCGGTGCATGTGAGCGATATCGGTAAGGTGCAGTTTGGTGCGCCGAAGCGCTTCGGTGCCATGACCAAGGACGGTGAAGGAGAATGTGTGGGAGGTATCGCAATGATGCTGAAAGGGGCCAACGCGAATGTGGTGACCCGTGAACTGGAGAAGCGGGTAGCTGCCGTGCAGAAAATGTTGCCCGAAGGGGTCAGCGTGGAACCGTACCTGAACCGTTCGGAACTGGTGAACCGGAATATTTCGACGGTGGTGCGCAACCTGATTGAGGGGGCTTTGATTGTGTTTCTGGTGCTGATTGTCTTCCTGGGCAATGTAAGGGCGGGACTGATTGTGGCTTCGGTGATTCCGCTGGCCATGTTGTTCGGTTTTGTCATGATGCGTATCTTCGGGGTGTCGGCCAACCTGATGAGTCTGGGGGCCATCGACTTCGGTATCGTGGTGGACGGCTCGATTGTGATTCTGGAAGGAATCCTGGCTCACCTCTATGGCAGGTCGCTGGCCGGAAGAAAGCTTTCCAGAGAGGAAATGAATGTGGAGGTGGCGCATGGAGCCGGAAAGGTAGTCCGGAGTGCAACCTTTGCCGTATTGATTATTCTGATTGTGTTCTTCCCGATTCTGACCTTGAACGGAATCGAGGGAAAGTATTTTACACCGATGGCCAAGACGCTGGTGTTCTGTATTATCGGTGCCTTGCTGCTTTCGCTGACATATGTGCCGATGATGGCTTCGGTCTTCCTGAAACCGGCGGTCTCTGCCAAACCGACGTTGGCCGACCGTTTCTTTGACTGGCTGGGAAAAGGCTACAGACGGGCATTGGATTTTTGTCTGAAACGGGTGGCCGGAACACTGGCTGTTTCTTTCGCTTTGCTGGTGGGAGCCTTGCTGCTGTTTACTCGTTTAGGAGCTGAGTTTATCCCGACGCTCGACGAGGGGGATTTTGCCATGCAGATGACTTTGCCGGCGGGCAGTTCGTTGAGCAAGAGCATTGAGGTATCACTGAAGGCCGAGAAGAAGCTGAAGAGTGACTTTCCGGAAATCGAGCATGTGGTGGCCAAAATTGGTACGGCAGAGGTTCCTACCGACCCGATGGCTGTGGAGGATGCCGATATCATGATTGTCATGAAGCCTTTCGAGGAGTGGACCTCGGCCCGGAGCCGTGCAGAGATGGTAGAGAAGATGAAGGAGTCACTGTCGTCCATTACAGAAGCCGAGTTCAATTTCAGTCAGCCGATTCAGTTGCGCTTCAATGAACTGATGACGGGAGCCAAGGCAGACATTGCCATTAAACTTTATGGCGAAAACATGGAGGAACTGTATGCGAAGGCGCAGGAAGCGGCCCGTTACGTGGAACAGATTCCGGGTGCTTCGGATGTGATTGTGGAACAGGCCATGGGACTTCCGCAGTTGCTGATTCATTACGACCGGAGCAAAATTGCTCGTTATGGAATTGATATCGAGGAACTCAATACGATTATCCGTACGGCCTATGCCGGGGAAGTGGCTGGAGTGGTGTTCGAGAACGAACGCCGTTTCGACCTGGTGGTGCGTCTGGACCGGGAGAAAGTGCGCGACTTGAACATCGACAAGCTTTTTGTCCGTACCGGTGAGGGCATTCAGATTCCGGTGAGTGAGGTGGCCAGCATCGACCTGGTCAACGGACCTCTGCAGATTAACCGCGATGCCACGAAGCGACGGATTGTCATCGGAGTGAATGTCCGCGATGCGGATATCAGTCAGGTAGTGGCACAGATCAGAGAGTCGCTCGATAAGAACGTACGCCTGCAGCCGGGTTATTATTTTGAGTATGGCGGACAGTTTGAAAATCTGCAGAATGCCATCAATACCTTGGCGGTGGTGATTCCGATAGCCTTGCTGCTGATCCTGCTGTTGCTGTTTTTCGCTTTCCGCAGCGTGATTTATTCCCTTGTGGTATTTTCTACTGTACCGCTTTCGCTGATTGGAGGCATCGTGGCGTTGTGGCTGCGCGGACTTCCGTTCAGTATTTCTGCCGGTGTGGGCTTCATCGCCCTGTTCGGTGTGGCGGTATTGAACGGTATCCTGATGATTAACCATTTTAATGATTTACGTAAAGAAAGGACTTATCAGATGTGTACGAGTCGGATCATTTCAAACGGTTGCAAGCATTTGCTGAGACCGGTATTCTTGACGGGACTGGTGGCTTCGCTGGGCTTTGTACCGATGGCCATCGCTACTTCGGCCGGGGCAGAGGTACAGCGTCCGCTGGCTACGGTCGTGATAGGGGGACTGATTGTGTCAACGGTGATGACATTGATTATCGTGCCGGTATTCTATTTGCTGGTGAACCGGATCCGGCATGCGTGGGCCTGGAAGAAGATGCGTGTGTCGGGCAGGGGACTGATGATAGTGGGCTGTCTGTTTGGTGCTACCGGATGGCTTCAGGCTCAGGAGCCGGTACGGAAAGTCTCACTGGATGAGGCGCTGGAAATAGCGATGCAGCGTCATCCTCGTCTGATGATGGCTACCGCGGAGATTGAGAAAGCACAGGCTTCCCGGGGAGAGATCTGGGACGGAGGCAATACCTCGTTCAGTTACTCCTGGGGACAGTTGAACGGTGAGTACCGGAAAGACCATGAACTGTCTGTGGAGCAGTCGCTGGGCTCTTTGCTGACTCCGTTCTACCGCAATGCCCTGGTCAATACCCAGACACAGAAAGGCGAGTACTACCGGAACCTGGTCAGAAAAGAGATTGTAGCCGAGGTGAAGCGTGCCTGGGCGTATTATCAGTATGCATATCACCTGCGCAGCCTTTACGAAGGACAGGAGAAACTGGCAGAGCAGTTGCGTGAAAGCGGCGACTTGCGTTACCGTCAGGGAGATATTGACCTGACGGAGCGTAACATGATTGCTACACTGGCTTCGGGCATTCATACCCGTTGGCTTCAGGCTTGCGAGGAAGTGGAACTGGCCGGAAAACGTTTTGCCTGGGCCTGCTACGCCGGAAGTCCTGTCGTACCCGGTGATACGGCCTTGACGGTGCTGCCTTGTGAAGAGATGAATGCTTCCCTGCTGTCAACCGATTATTTGAATTACTTCTCGGCTCAGGTAGCCGAGAAAAAAGGTTGGATGCGTGTGGAAAGAAGCAAGTTCTTCCCGGAGATTTCCGTCGGCTATGTACAGCAGAAAATCGCTCCGCTGCAGCACCTGAATTCATGGATGGTAGGGGTCTCGTTCCCGATATTGTTCTTCCCGCAGCGGAGCCGTGCTCGTCAGGCGAAGGTGGCCTTCCGCATTGCGGAATGGGAGGCAGATATGGACCGTACCCGGCTTACCACGAAGGTGGATGAATTGAGAAGCCGGATCACTCAGCAGCGCAAGAGCCTGGACTATTATGACGGTGCGGCCCTGAAGGAGGCGGAAAGCCTGCAGCAGAGTGCGCTGCAGCGTTTCCGTGAGAGCGAGACCGACATCGCAGAACTGGTGCAGAGCCTGAATGAGGCGCAGGATATCCGCCGGAGTTACCTTGAGACAGTTTATAATTACAATGTCTCTGTCCTGGAAATGGAGTTGTATACAGAATAGTTTTTGTCGAATAAATTAGGATCAATGATATGAAACGATTGTTTATTTTTTTAGCCTTGCCGTGGATGTGCGGGGCTTGTTCGGAAAACAAAGAGGCGGCAGCGCCGCAGGCGGTGGAGACGGTAGCTGCCAGTGATACGACGAATGCCGGACTGAAGGCCGACTCGGCGGAGGTGGATGCGGTGTCGGGAGCAACGGCTGTAGCGAATGCACCTTCGTTCAACGGTATTCTTTTCCTTCCTCCGCAGCATCAGGTGAGTGTGACATTTACCATGGGAGGGGCAGTGAATACCTTGGCGGTCTCACCCGGTAAGTTCGTGAAGAAAGGAGAGGTACTGGCTACCCTGAAGAATCCGGAATATATTGTCCTGCAGCAGGAGTATCTGGATGCGGCGGCTCAGACGGAGTTTCTGGAACAGGAGTATGCCCGTCAGAAGAATCTCTTGTCGCACGAGGCGGCTTCAGAGAAGAAGTTCCAGCAGAGCAAGGCCGATTATCTGTCGGCAAAGAGCCGGAAGGATGCCTTTGCTGCCCAACTGTTGTTGCTGGGGGTAGATGCGCAGGGATTGCGGCAGACGGGAATTGAACCGTATCTGAAGATTACGTCGCCGGTCAGCGGATATGTTACGAACCTGAACGGGAACATCGGAAAGTTCCTGGATGCGGGCGGGCCGATTTGTGAGGTGGTCGACAAGCGGGCGCTGATGGTGCAGCTGACTGCCTACGAGAAGGATTTGGATAAGATTAAGGTGGGAGATGTGTTCGACTTTCACGTGAACGGCATGGGCGACCGTACGTTCCGGGCAACGCTGCAGGCTATTGACCAGATGGTGGATAATGTCAACCGTTCCATTAAGCTCTATCTGCGCATCGAGGAGTTCGTAGAGGATTTTCGTCCGGGGATGTATGTGTCTGCACAGAAAAGTCATTAACTTTGTAATATGAAATTCTGGTCGAATAAATATTTGCTGATTATAAATGCCATCGCGCTGGTGGTGGCATTTTTGACTCATTCTCCTGAAATCATCGCTCTGTCGAATACGTCTGCCGAAGGAATGATTTTTCCGGACATGCACTGGACGGACGTGGGCAGTGAGGTTTGTTTTACGTATCTGTCTTTGTGCCTGCTTTTCTTCTTGAATGAAAGGCTGCTGGGCTTCCGCAACGTGCGTGTGGAGATGGGGTGGAAGAAACTGCTGATATCGTTTGTCGGTGTATGGGTAGGCAGTAATCTGCTGGGAAAGGGATTTGTGTTTCTGCATCATCACCTGGATATTCCCGCCATCGATTCCATGCTGCATCACTACCTCCATCCTTTCCGCGATTTCCTGTCTTCGGTGGTGGTGACCGGAAGCAGTTTCCTGATGTATCAGAACGAACGGAGCAATCAGGTGCAGCTGGAGAACCAGCAGTTGCGTACCGAGAACATCGCCAATCAGTACGAAGCCCTCAAGAGTCAGCTGAATCCTCATATGTTGTTCAATTCGCTGAATACCCTTTCCATGCTGATACGTGAATCGTCCGGCAAGGCGCAGGAGTACCTGCAGGAACTCTCCCGGGTACTTCGCTATACATTGCAGGACAACGGGTCGCACTCGGTGACCTTGCGCGAGGAAATGGATTTCGTGCATTCGTACATCTACCTGCTGCAGATGCGGTATGAGGACAATTTATTTTTCGACATAGTGGTGGAACCGGAGATGTATACGAAGAAGTTGCCTCCGATGGCGGTACAGATGCTGGTGGAGAATGCTGTCAAGCACAATGAAATCAGCCGGCGGAAGTCGCTTACCGTGAAAATCAAGGCTGCCGGCGGCAAGGTAACGGTAGAGAATAACTTCCAGCCGCGGCTGAACGGTGCGGGAGGTACGGGAATCGGACTGAACAATCTGGCGAAGCGGTACCGCCTTTTGTACCGGCAGGAGATTACGGTCAGGGAAGAGCAGCACCGGTTTATGGTGGAGCTTCCCCTGATGGACTAAAAACGGGTATGGTATGATGAAGACATTGATTATTGAAGACGAAAAAGCTGCGCTGCGCAACCTGAAGGCGGTAATTGGCGAGACGGCAGCCGATCTGGAGATTGTGGGCGAGACGGACAGTGTGCTGGATACGGTTCAGTGGTTCAAGGACCATCCGATGCCGGACCTGGTCTTTATGGACATTCATCTGGCCGACGGATCGGCATTTGAGATTTTTGAGTATGTGGCAATCAAGTGTCCGATCATCTTTACCACTGCCTATGATGAATATGCGCTCAAGGCTTTCAAGGTAAACAGTATTGCGTATTTGCTGAAACCAATCAGCTGTGACGACCTGCAGGCTGCGCTCGACAAGCTGGAAGAACTTTCCAGACGGAGCAGTCAGGAGGCACCGAAAAGCGACCTGGCCGTTCTGATGCGCGAACTGAAACGGAAGGAGAGTTACCGGACGTATTTTCTGATTCCGGTAAAGGGAGACAGACTGGTTCCGGTTTCGGTAGAGAACATTCTGTTTTTCTATATCTCCGATGGGGTAGTTAAGGCGGTGGACGAAGGAAATGTGGAAATCGTATTTCCGCAGTCGCTGGATGAACTGGCTGAGCAGTTGGACCCGGTGCTGTTCTTCCGGGCCAACCGGCAGTTCCTGATATCGAAGAAGGCAGTAAAGGACATCAGTCTTTGGTTCAACGGACGGTTGGCTGTGAATCTGAAAGTGCCTTTTAAGGAGCGCATCATCATCAGTAAGGCGAAGGTCTCGGAGTTTAAGGATTGGTTTTAATGGCCGGTCCGGCGGATTGGATTTTCTGGAACCGGATTGGAAAGAAAATGGGGACGTGTGGTCCTCGTAGCATAGGGAAAGGAGTCATGGCACTACTCTTCTGCAAGGAGAGTGCCCTGACTCCTTTGTTTGATATGAGGGGGTGGATGATGTATAGTGTATTGCCTGACAGTGTGTTACGTTGTAGAATCTCATAGGGAAGAAGATTTCATCTTGCATTAATTAGTCAAATATTTGACTAATTTAGTCAAAATATATACCTTTGTGCCCGTAATGCAAAAACCTACAAAGATGAATAGAGAAGGAACTGAGTTTCGTGAACTGATGTTGTCTGTGGTCCGTACGCGAATGGCGTTTCGCAGGGCGATGCAGAGAACCTTGAAGCGTAATGAGGCCGGTATCACATTTGAAATGCTCCAGGTATTGAGTTGTTTGTGGAATGAACAGGGGATTACCCAACAGGTGCTGGCGGAGCGGACGGCCAAGGATAAGGCTTGCTTGACTAATCTGATGTTGAATTTGGAGAAAAAAGGGTATGTATGCCGGAAAGAAGATGCTTCTGACCGGAGGAATAAGTTGGTTTACCTTACTCCCGAAGGGGAACGTTTCCGCGAGCAGATCCGTCCGGTCCTGGATCAGGTATATGTGAATGCCGAGAAGAGCATCGGACAGGAAACGTTGCACCGTATGTTGTCTGAACTGGATACTGTCTTTAATGTACTCGAAAATGTATAAGTGGATATTGGCGATTGTGTTTTGTGGGGCTGTTGCAGGAGAGGGATATGCGCAGGAAGCATATCCGCAGCTTCCTCCACAAAAAGTAGATTCTTTGTTCCTTCCCGTCGACCAGCTGTTCAGCCTGGGAGTGGAAAACAGCCTGAAGTTGCGTGCCGATGCAATCAAGGAGAAACTGTCGGCAGAGCAGAAGCAGACGGCCCGTACCTCGCGTCTGCCTGATTTGCAGATTGGTCTGAAGGGAGGTGTACTGGGACAGCCGGTGGTCTTCCAGCGGGGACTTTCCGATCCTACCTATCCCGATACTCCGGACTGGTCGCAGAATTATGCGGTTGACTTTACGCAACCGGTCTATCAGGGGGGACGGATTCATTACGGAATCAAGAAAGCGGGACTGCTTCAGGAAGCGGCTGCCCTGCAGACGGTAGCCGACCGTTCGGAAATCAAGCTGGGACTGATGGAAAGGTATCTGGAACTGTTCAGTCTGTTCAAGCAGGAGATGGTGCTTGAGCGCAATATCGAGGAGTCGGAACGACGGCTGGAAGATATCCGGCGGATGAAGCGGGAAGGACTGATTACCAACAACGATGTGTTGCGGAGTGAAATGCAGCTCACCAACGACCGCCTTTCGTTGACGGAGGTGCATAACAGCATTTTGCTGCTGTCGCAGCAGTTGTGCATCCTGCTTGGCCTGGAGGAGCATCATGTACTGTTGCCCGATACGGCCCTGCTTTATCAGTCGGTGGAACTGCGTGACTACGATGCGTTTTTATGTGAGGCGTTGCAGAACGAACCTTCGTTGAATTACCTCCGCAAGCAGACAGAGATAGCCCAGGTGGATGTAAAGGTGGCGCGTGCAGCCTCACTTCCGGGAGTTTCCCTGTATGCTTCCAATACGCTGGCACGTCCGGTGTCCCGCACGATGGCGGATTTCTATAACAACAACTGGAACATCGGACTTTCGGTTTCTTATTCGCTTTCGTCGCTTTATAAAAACAATCATAAGATACGTGAGAACAAGCTTGCAGTCCTGCTCAGCAAGAACGAGGAGGACTTGAAACTGCAGCAGATACGGGTGGAGGTGCGCCAGGCATACTTGCGTCATCATGAGGCGCTGAAAAGGGTAGAAGCGCTGAAACTGTCGGTGCGGCAGGCGGAAGAGAACTACCGCATCATGCAGAACCGCTACTTGAACCAGCTGGCCATTCTGACCGACCTGCTGGATGCGAACAGTGTACGTCTGGATGCGGAACTCCAGCTTACTTCGGCACGTACGCAGGTGATTTATACGTATTATCAGTTGCAGCGTGTGTGCGGACGCTTGTAGCCGGCGAATGCGGAGAAGAGAAACAGGTTTTTATTTACTTAAAATGAAATAACTTGATGACTGAATTACATGTAAAACATAAGAAACTGAGAAAGTTGAGAATGCGTAACGTGATTCTCAACACGGTATGTGCCTTGATTGCGGTATCGGGCATATGGTGGACGGCTTCTTATTTCTGGAGATATTTTAATTATGAGATTACGAACGATGCCTTCGTCGACCAGTATGTGGCTCCGTTGAACATCCGGGCTACGGGATATATCCGCGAGGTGCGCTTCAAGGAGCACCAACTGGTACATAAAGGAGATACGTTGTTGGTTTTGGACAACCGCGAATACCTGATCAAGGTGAAGGAGGCTGAGGCTGCCCTGCTGGATGTGGAGGGAGCCAAAGAGGTGCTGCAGTCGGGCATAGAGACCTCGCAGACCAATGTGGCAGTACAGGAAGCGAACATTGCAGAGGCAAAGGCCAAACTGTGGCAGCTGGAACAGGATTACCATCGTTTCGAGCGTTTGTGGAAGGACGAGTCGGTGCCTGAACAGCAGTACGAACAGGCAAAGGCAGCTTACCAGGCTGCTCAGGCACGTTATGAGGCATTGATGCAGCAGAAGCGGGCGGCACTTTCGCAGTATTCGGAAGCCAACAAGCGGACTACGAGTGCACAGGCGGCTATTCTGAGGAAGGAAGCCGACCTGGATCTGGCCCGGCTGAACTTTTCGTATACGGTACTGGTGGCTCCTTACGACGGATACATCGGACGGCGTACGCTTGAGCCGGGACAACTGGTGCAGGCGGGTCAGACCATTACGTACCTGGTCAGAAGCAGGGATAAATGGATTACTGCCAATTACAAGGAGACTCAGATTGCCAACATCTATATCGGCCAGCCGGTACAGATCCGGGTGGATGCACTGCCGGGCAAGGTATTTCATGGAAAAGTGACGGCCATTTCAGAGGCTACAGGCTCGAAGTATTCATTGGTTCAGACAGATAACTCGGCAGGAAATTTTGTGAAGGTGCAGCAGCGTATTCCGGTGTCGATTGATCTGGAGGGAGTCAGTGAAGAGGAGATGGGAAGTCTGCGCGCCGGAATGATGGTGATTACCGAAGCGCTGCGCAAGTAGGCGTGAAGTAGAGAAAGGAAGGTACGGATTGATTAAAGTATTTCAAGAATGACGAATGTAATTCAACTGGGACTGCCGGTCCGCAAGTGGGTTCCCAACTGGCTGGCTATCGTGAGCCTGTTTGTAATCATTCTGCCGGTGATAATGCTCAACGGATCGTATACGGGCAGTATGCTTGAGGTGTCGAATACACTGGGTACCTACACCGAAGACATTACGATGGGGTATTATGCGGCTTCGGCAGGAATGGCCATTGCGTATCCCATTGTGCCGAAGGTGCTGGATAATTTTTCTGCAAAGTTTGTGCTGCTTTCCGATTTGTCACTGCAGTTTCTGCTGAGCGGCATCTGCGCCCGCTCTCAGAGTGCCGATATTCTGATTGTGTGCAGCTTCATCATCGGTTTCCTCAAGGGATTCCTGATGTTGTGGTTCATCCGCTTCTCGCAGAAGGTGTTCAGTCCCAAGAACGTACGAAGCGAGTTCTATTCTTATTTTTACCCGCTGGTGTATTCCGGAGGACAGGTTTCCATGGTACTGACGGCCGAACTGGCTTATCATTACAACTGGCAGTACATGTATTATTTCATGATGATTCTGCTGCTGGTGGCGATGCTGGTCATCATTGTGCTCTACCGTCACAACCGTCCCATGAAGCGGATTCCGGTCTCGGAGTTTCACCTGCGCGAGATGTGTGTCATCGCTACCGGACTGCTGATGCTGATGTATGCCATTAATTACGGCAAGGTGCTCGACTGGATGTCGTCAACCCGGATATGCATTTATCTGGTCATCGCACCGATACTGATATCGTTTTTCGTGTGGATGCAATACCATTCGGAAAAGCCTTATGTAAACCTGGCCCCTCTTTATCAGCCTAAAGCGATAGTGGGGTATCTTTATATGATGATGATCATGTTTTTCAGCACTTCGACAACCTTGCTGACCAATTACATGGCATCGATTCTGAAGGTGGATACTACACATTCGTATTCACTCTACATCTGGTTGCTGCCGGGTTATGTGCTCGGAGCTTTCATCTGTTTCTGGTGGTTCCGGTGGCAGCGCTGGCGTTTCCGCTTCCTGATTGCCGGGGGGATGGGATGCTTTGCCTTGTTTTTCGGACTGCTGTATTTCGGCATTTCGCCCGACAGTACGTATGAGATGCTTTATTTCCCGGTGTTTATCCGTGGACTGGGCATGTTGACACTGATCATTGCCTTTGCCCTGTTTGCCGTAGAGGACCTGAATCCGAAGTTCCTGTTGTCGAACGCGTTTTTCCTGATTATTTTCCGTTCGGTACTGGCACCCATTATGGCCACTTCATTTTACAGCAATATCCTTTACAATCTGGAGCAGAAATACATGCACTCATTGTCAGAAACGGTTACTCAGGCCGATCCGTTGGCGATGGCCCGCTTCTCACAGTCGTTCAACAGCGGACTGCTGCAGGGGCATGGCAATGAGGAAGCGGTTCAGGTGGCCACTTCTTCGCTGTATACTACACTGCAGCAGCAGAGCCTGTTGCTGGCCCTGAAAGAGGTACTGGGATGGCTGTTTGTCATTACGCTGGTCATTGCCATCGTATCCCGTTTTATTCCTTTCCATAAAACCATCCGCGTTACCTTTGCCAAGACGGGAGATGATATGGTTTAATGCGAAAGGCTGGAGTTATTGTATAAATTAAAGAAAAGTTGTATATTGAGAAAAATTTGTAACAGTAGTCTGCGAAATGTCTGAGAGATTTGCTTTTTTCAACTTTTATCTGTTACTTTGTAGCCATAAAATATTTATAAAGTAAAAAAGAGAAGTCTAAAAAAACAGAGATTATATAAATAGACATATTGCAATCAGCTTATTGACAAATTATTTGGCTTTAGTAAATCTGGTAAATTTAGTTCAAGCCCCGAATAATAAGTCGAAAAGTCGCTTGTACCCTGCAGAGGGCGCAGACTACTTTTTCTTATTTGGGCCATAAGGTTTTACCAGAACCTACTAAAGCAAATAAGTGGAAAGTGTGGCTGTGTCCTTTTTTCTTTTCACAACAGGGGATATCCCTTGCTCCGGTCAGATGCAACGGAGCAGAAGTTCTTTCCGAGGTTATATTGATGAGAGTCCGGACAAGTGTTCCTTGTGGACGTATTTGATTCTTTGATTCTGTTTATAGATAGAGAGATTATCAACTCTTGAAAGTAAATGTACTTTCAAGAGTTGATTTTTTTTATTGTATGGCTGACAAGGCTTGCAGGATGATGTTTATTTCATGGCGTTATTTCGGAGGTTTTTTGTATTTTTGTTGCCAATCCTAAGTTGTTGGGGTGCAATTATACTCATGATTAAATATTAAAGATAAGAAGAAACTATGAAAATGCGTATGTGTGCAGGCCTGCTTGTGATGCTGTGCCTGGCTGTTCTCGATGCATCAGGTGCCCGTGTAGACACTCTGATGGTAAGAAGTATGAAAATGAATACGGAAGTAAAAGTGGTGGTCGTTGTTCCCGATCGGGCAATAAATAAAGAAAAATGCCCCGTGCTCTACCTGCTTCACGGCTATGGAGGAAATGCTTCTACCTGGTTGAATATCAAGCCCGAACTTCCGGATATGGCCGACCGTGAAGGTATTATGGTAGTTTGTCCCGACGGGCAGAACAGCTGGTATTGGGACAGCCCCGTCCGTCCGGAGAGCCAGTATGAGACCTTTGTGGCGAAAGAGCTGGTGAATTATATAGATACTCATTATCCGTCTGTCCGCGACCGTAGCGGCCGTGCCATTGCCGGGTTGAGCATGGGCGGGCAGGGGAGTATGTGGCTTTCCATCCGTCATAAGGATGTTTTTGGAGCCGGAGGCAGTATGAGCGGAGGGCTGGATATACGTCCGTTCCCGGAAAACTGGGACATGAAGAAACAGTTGGGTGAGAAAACTCAGTATCCTGAAAGATGGGATGATTATGCGGTGATAAATCAGTTGGACCGGATTGCAAACGATGATTTGCGACTGATCATTGACTGCGGTACAGATGACTTTTTCCTGGAGGTCAACCGCAATTTCCACAACGAACTGCTTCGTCGGGGAATCGCACACGATTTCATCGTTCGTCCGGGAGCACATAATTCAACTTACTGGAACAATGCCATCGATTATCAGTGGTTGTTCTTTACCAAGTTCTTTAAGAAGTTGTAATATCTGTAGTTCTATTAAAATGTGTTATAAAACACGTTTTATTGGTCCGAAGATTTGGAGTTACAAATAAAGTTCGTACCTTTGTACTGTGTTTTTCATAGTATTAGATTTAAGGTTAACAAAGGTTGGAGTACAGCGGTACTCCTTTTTTTATGCCCATACTTAAAGTTTGATTCATATGACCCCAAATAACAAAGTATTGCTAGGAATGAGTGGCGGAACCGACAGTTCGGTAGCTGCATTACTGCTCCAGGACGCCGGATATGAGGTAACCGGCATTACATTCCGTTTCTACGAAAAAGACAATCATACAGAATACCTGGATGACGCACGCGAGTTATGCGAGCGACTGCACATCCCTCACATCACCTACGATGCCCGTGAAGTATTCCAACAGCATATCATTTCTTATTTTATCGATGAATACATGGCCGGACGTACTCCGGTCCCCTGTACGCTGTGCAACAATTACCTGAAATGGCCTCTGCTGCAGGAGGTGGCAGATGCACGAGGTATCTGGCATTTTGCTACGGGACACTATGTACAGAAGACCCAAATCGGTGACTACTGGCACATTATGGCAGGAAAAGATCCGGATAAAGACCAGTCTTTCTTCTTATGGGGGCTCACACAGCCTGTGTTACAGCGCATGCTCTTGCCCATGGGCACACTGACCAAAACAAGAGTAAGGGAGATTGCGGCAGAGAGAGGTTTTCTGAAAGCCGCTCATAAAAGAGACAGCCTGGGAGTATGTTTCTGCCCCATGGATTATCGGAGTTTTCTGAAAGAACAGCTTCCGGAAGGAAGCATCCGACCCGGAAATTTCTACGATGAGTCCGGAAACCTGCTCGGGAAGCACGAAGGATACCCCTTTTATACCATCGGACAACGGAGAGGGCTGGGTATCTATCTGAACAAAGCGCTTTTTGTCAAAGAGATTATCCCACAGAAAAATCAGGTCATACTAAGTGAAAACTTACAGTCGCTGGAGAAAAACGAAATGTACCTCAAGGACTGGAAGATAGTCAATCCCGATATCCTTTTCAACGACGACCCGGATATCATCGTAAAAATACGGTACAGAAAACAGGCCAATCACTGCAAAGTGACTCAAACAGCCGACGGAAACCTGCATGTCCAACTGCATGAGCCATTGGCCTCCATCGCTTCCGGACAGGCAGCCGCATTCTACAAAGGTGACATCGTTTTAGGAGGAGGAATCATTATTTGACCCTTCTGTTGAGCTGGTTGTTGGCTTTCTCAGGTCTCGACTTCCCTACTCGTTTGCCACTCGACTTCTTTTGAGATTTAAGTTTTGCCTTATATGCAAAAGGATTTTTCTTATTTACTACCATATGCTCAGTTGCTACAATTAGAATGCAAAAATAAGAAATTATCCATCAAGGAATGAAAAAGAGACAGAGCAAACCATCCATTACCAGGGATTCTTTATTTATTTCATACTAAAAATGAAAAAAAACGGCCAAAGCCTTGCAGATATCAAAAATAAGCAATACCTTTGCATCGCTTTTGAAAAGAAAGGCAAAACGATTCGGGGTGTAGCGCAGTCCGGTTAGCGCACCTGCTTTGGGAGCAGGGGGTCCCAGGTTCGAATCCTGGTACCCCGACATAAATAAGAGGCTGTAATTAGCTGATCAAAGGAATAACGAGTTGATACAATTATGTACTAACTCGTTTTATGTTAACAAAATGACTTTTGAATCTTGACTGTGCAATGGGTATAGCTTGACAACTTTCAGGTCAAGCTTTTTTTGTAACAGTATATAACGACAAGAAATATAAATATCCCAAACTTTAACTATTAGAAAGAGCGTGTTGCCTCTATATTAGAGGGACACGCTTTTCCTAAAGCCAACTGATTCGCAATGCTTTGTGTATGAATTAGTTGGCTAATTTTATAATATTTAATGAATGTCCCTAAAAAGATATGCCATCTTGGGGGTTTAAGGACATTTACCAAATATTCTTAATAGACAACATCTAATTTTTATTTCAAGACTTCAAGTACCTGAGACATCATTGTCCAGATACTATTTTCATCTTGGGCCGTATAGATATTTCCATCGGCTTCCGACTTGTTGTCCGTAGCCTTTCCTTTTTGTATAGCCGACTTAGCAAGCGGATGGACAGCAATAGTCTTTCCGTCGATAACACCTGCCATATCAAACAACATCGCTCCGGCACAATGTCCAATCATAATTTTTCCCTTTTGTCCGAATGCCGCAATAACAGCCATCAAATCCTGATTATACGGTTCGTTAGCATGTTGGGCAAACTGTGGTATGGCATCTCCGCATGAGAATACCATCGCATCAAATTCATCTTCATGTCCTTTCAAATTTGCAATAACATCATCTGCAATTAAAGCAATACCGGAATTCGTACGAATCTCCTTCGTGTTGCTTACGGCAAATACTTTATAAGAAATACCATTTTCAAAAAATGCTTCCAGATACTGGAACAAACCACATCCGTTTACCGGATTTACTGCCAAAACTGCTACTTTCTTTGCCATGATACTAATAATTTTTAGTGATACAATAGTTCTTTTTCGTAAGTTTATTACCTTTGTGCAGCAAAGATAATAAGTATGATTCGGTAAAACAAGAACGCACCTATGAATAAGCTACTTACATGGGTGTAACTATTGTTGATACACAAGACACTGCTAAAATAAAAAAATGAAAAATTTTCATCCTACAGGAAATTGTCCCATCCGGGACATCTTGTGCCGGCTCGGTGACAAGTGGTCGATGCTTGTTTTGATCACACTGAACGTGAATGGCACGATGCGTTTTAGTGACATTCAAAAAACAATTTCCGACATCTCCCAACGTATGCTGACCGTCACGCTCCGCACACTGGAAGCCGACGGACTTGTTTCAAGAACAGTCTATGCAGAAGTTCCGCCCCGCGTCGAATACCAACTTACAGAAACCGGAAAAACACTCATACCTCATATCGAGAGCCTTGTCGATTGGGCATTGGAGCATATGACAGGTATTTTCGACAGCCGGGAAAAGGCCGGACAGCCATGCGGATAGTCAAAATCTTTTACACAGAAGTATTTTACGATATATTTTTATCTCTATCTTTGCGCCATAAATTAAAAATTAATCATCTTGGCAAGAAATAAGAAGCAGTTGCCTTTATTAGAAAAGGTAACAATAACAGATGTAGCCGCAGAAGGAAAGGCTATCGCACGCGTAAATGACATGGTCGTATTCGTACCTTTTGTTGCGCCCGGAGATGTCATAGACATACAATTGACACGCAAGAAACATAGTTATGCGGAGGGAAAAGCTGTACTTTTCCATGAATATTCCTCCCAGCGTGCCATTCCGTTCTGTGAACATTTCGGCGTATGCGGCGGCTGTAAATGGCAACATCTACCCTATGAGGAACAGATTCGCTACAAACACAAGCAGGTGATCGACAACCTGACCCGGATCGGTAAGATCGAAATGGAAGAAATACTCCCGATCAAGGGTTCCAAACATACGACTTTCTATCGTAACAAACTTGAATTTACATTCTCTAACAAGAAATGGTTGACGGAAGAGGAAGTGAAAACCGAGGCCAAGTTCGATTGCATGGATGCTGTAGGCTTTCATATTCCGGGAATGTTTGACAAGGTGCTCGACATTCACAAATGCTGGTTGCAGAACGACATATCGAACCGCATCCGTTTGGCAGTCAAAGAATACTGCCTGACACACGAAGGCTATCCGTTCTTCGACCTTCGCAATCAGGAAGGATTTGTGCGTACGTTGATGATCCGTACGGCTTCAACGGGCGATCTGATGGTAGTGCTGGTATTTTTCTATGAAGATGTGGAACGCCGCGAAGCGCTTCTCTCCTATGTGGCTGAACAGTTCCCGGAGATCACTTCATTGATGTATGTCATCAACGAAAAATGCAACGATACGATTACCGACCAGGACGTTCTTGTGTTCCGCGGAAAAGACCATATCATCGAGGAGATGGAAGGACTTCAGTTCAAAGTAGGGCCGAAATCGTTCTACCAGACCAACAGTGAACAGGCTTACGAACTCTATAAAGTTGCCCGCGAGTTTGCCGGACTGACCGGAAACGAGATGGTTTATGACCTGTACACCGGAACCGGCACGATCGCCAACTTCGTCTCCCGCCAGGCAAAGAAAGTGATCGGTATCGAATATGTGCCCGAAGCGATCGAAGATGCCAAAGTGAATTCCTCGCTGAATAAGATCGAGAATACACTGTTCTACGCCGGCGACATGAAGGATATCCTGACACAGGATTTCATCAACCAACACGGCCGTCCGGATGTTATTATCACAGACCCGCCTCGTGCCGGTATGCATGACGATGTGATCAACACGATTCTTTTTGCGGAACCGGAACGTATCGTTTACGTGAGCTGTAACCCCGCGACACAGGCACGCGACCTGAGCCTGCTCTCGGTGAAGTATGCCGTTAAGAAGGTACAGCCGGTAGATATGTTCCCACATACGCATCATGTAGAAAATGTCGTCCTCCTGGAGAAATTAAAAGTTAAGAATTAAAAGCTTAGAAAATAATGAACAAGATCATCCTCCTGTTTTCACTTGCTTTGTTGTTGTCCGGTTGTAATCGAGCGAGGCAGGAACAAGGACAGGAGGATGACGATGTAACAATTGACCTGCCTCAACTGAAAGCGCAAGGCGAAATAACGGCCGTCACGCTATATAGCTCGACTTCCTATTTTCAGTATAAGATGCAGCCGATGGGTTACGAATACGAACTGATCAAGGATTTCGCCCGTTCGGAAGGTCTGAAACTAAATATTAAAGTTGCCGAAAGTCCTGCCAAACTGATCGAAATGTTGGAAGCGGGAGAAGCCGATGTCGTCGCCTACCCGATTCAGATCAGCAACCGCATGAAAGAGAAACTCATCTATTGCGGACGGGAAGAGCAAGATTGCCAGGTGCTGATCCAACGTGCCAACAAAGGCGACAAGGTGATCACCGACGTGACGGAGCTGCTCGGAAAAGATGTCTATGTAAAGCCGGGAACCAAATATTTCGAACGGTTGAAGAACCTCGATGTCGAATTAGGAGGCGGTATCCGGATTCATGAAGCGGATGCCGACACAGTGACAACGGAGGATCTGATCGGCATGGTTTCGCAAGGAGAAATCCCTTACACCATAAGCGACGAGAATATAGCCCGCCTGAACAAAACTTATTTCTGGAACCTGAACGTTTCGCTGAAGATCAGTTTTATGCAACGCTCCTCATGGGTCGTACGCAAAAGCAGCCCCGAACTGGCTAAGGCCATCGACGCGTGGGCATCCGACAAGGCGGGAACGCATGTCTACAAGGCTTTGACGAAACGCTATTTCGAACTGAGCAAACAACCCGTCACGACCGAACTACCGGAAGTCAAAAACGGACATGTATCGCCCTACGACGAGTTGTTCCGCAAACACGCCAAAAACATCGGCTGGGACTGGCAGCTACTTGCTTCTATCGGCTACCAGGAATCCCGTTTCAATCCGAACGTCGTCTCATGGGCTGGCGCAGAAGGGCTGATGGGAATCATGCCGAACACGGCAAAGGCTTTAGGGGTAACGCCTCACGAACTGAAAAATCCGGACACGGGAATCCGTACGGGTGTGGATTGCCTGCGCCGTTTCCGTCAGGGATTTGGAAAAATAACGGATCCGGTCGAAAAGATCAAGTTCACCTTAGCGGCTTACAATGCCGGGATCGGGCATATCTATGATGCCCAACGACTGGCAGAGAAATACGGCAAAGACCCATATGTCTGGGATGATAATGTGGCCGAATATATCCGGATGAAGAATGATCCGGAGTATTATAATGATCCGGTCTGCAAACACGGCTACCTGCGTGGTTCGGAAACCTTCAATTATGTGCGCGAGGTGATGGAGCGTTACAACTATTATCTTCATAAAACAGGAAAAAAATAAAGAGGTGCGTATTGCTTATAACCAATGGTACCCTATTGCTTGGAACCAATCGGACCATCTTATTTTCAAGACCGGATATTTTCTTTTATCATCTCCTTAATAAGCAACATCACCTTCGGATGGCTCAGTGGGACGCCATCCAGAATCTCTTTTATTTCATTCGTGCTGATAGAGAACACGGTTTCTCCCGAACGGTATTCAAAGCAAACGTTTATTTCCGGATTGCCGGTGATCAACAAGGCGACTGTACCCGGAAGATCTCCCCAAGGCGGGCAATCGATATGATCCGAATGAAAGACAGCCCTCACTTCCGTTCCCTTTCCCGGCTCGGATGTCAGGGTGACACTGCCGCCGGTCTGCTCCGCATTCTGGATCAGGAAGGGAAGGCCGAGTCCGACTTTGCGAGTCGTGCGGGTGGTGTAGAACGGGTTCGTGACACGCCGGGCGGTTTCCGCATCCATCCCTGAGCCGTTGTCCGTGATGCGGATGACGATGCGGGCATCCTGCTCTTCTATGGACAATCCTATTTCCGAAGCATTCGCCCGGATGCTGTTTGCGGTGATATCGGTGATATGAAAAGATAGATTATTCATGCTGTTACAATCGTATGGTCGTTTTCCTTCCGGAAAGCCATTGCTAAATGTTCAAAATCAAGCAGGTCGGCTCTTAACAGGGAATATTTCGTGCCGATCTGTCCGGGATCATGCGCATCAGAAGCGCTATAGACCGTGTAATGCTTCAAATAAGCATGTGCCGCCAACAGTCTTTCATAGCGGGCAGCATCCTTGAACTCGATTGCATCCAGCGGCAACGAAGGATCTATAAACCCCAACTGGCTGATCAGGCTGAACGAAGGACGTTCGACATGGGCCGCAATGAACAACCCGCCCAGACGATGCACCACTGCGGCAATCTGTTCCACACTCCGGTCGAGGGCCGAGATAAGCAGATAAGGGGCTTCTCCCACGATCTCGTTCCGGGCGTTCACCCAGACCTGGTCGCCGAATCGTTCAGGGTCGTTCGGGACAGGCGGCAGATAGTCATCCAGATACATCTGGAAAGCGGCACGTGTCCGGTCATCTGCAAAAAGTGCCACGCAGTGTGCCTCTTCGCGTGTCGTCACCTCCGCACCGGCAAAGACCATGAGTCCCCGCTCCTCCCCTAAAGCCAGGATTTCGGGACATTGCAGCGTGCTGTTATGATCCGTCACAGCAATGGCATCCAATCCCCGTTCGAGGGCCGTTTCCACAATCCGCTGTGGGCTCATCTCCAGGCTTCCGCAAGGCGAAAGACAGGTGTGCAGGTGCAAATCTACCCGGAACTCTTTCATTCCTGTAGCAAGAGGCTGTATATTTTTCCCGTTACTTCGAATGCGGAAAGCGGCGTTCCGAGCAAAGGCACGTCTTCCTCTTTTCCTTTCTCAAGCGTTTCCTCGTCCGGCGAAGCCCCGTTCACGATCAGGACGGCTGCCGCATCTTTCAGGGTGGCGACGGCCACGACGTTCTGGTGCGTCTGCATCGTGACCCACAACATCCCTTCGTCGATATGCCCCATTACGTCACTCAGCAGGTCGCTGGTGTAGCCGCCGGAAATCTCCGCGTCCAGTCCTGCCTCTCCGCAAAAAACGGTTAAGTTCAATTCTCTCACTAAATCACTGACCTTCATATTTGGCTCCTTTCTTATAACAATCTTTATTCAACCGGTCTTTCCCCCAGGTCTTTTCGATCAAGCGGAAAGCATGCTCCTTGTCGAGCTTCCCATGCTTCTCCATATTACGCTGCATGAAGACGCAATCGCTGAACTGCGCTTCGTGGCGAACGATGTCTTCCGCCAACGCCTGGCAGTTGGGCGAACCACAGGCCCCGCAATCGATGCCTGGCAGGTAGCACATCAACTTGCGCACCTGCTCCATCTTTTTCAGGACTTCTTCGATATTTCCTTCGTATCGCAACTTCGGGTTGGGTTGAAGCGGACGAATGGTGATGTGTTGTTTCAGATAGGACAACGCCTCCAACCGGTCGGAATAGATCAGCGGGGCTTTGTCGCGTTTCATCGAACGCTTCATCACCCGTTCGGCTGTCAGGAAACGGTTGGCGACTGCCAGCACGCCACCGGCACAACTCCGGTCGCAGGCACGCAGTTCGAGGAAGTCCACATTGCGGACTTCGGTGGTCGATTCCATCCGTTCCAAGAATTCGATGACATTGTGTATCTCGTCTATCGCCAGGCAGCGGCCGGAGAAATGTTTGGCTTCACCTCCCGTCTGGCTCCAACGCATCTCCTTCTTGGTCAGGGAGGGCGGAAGGACGCATTCGGGCGTGTAGTTCTTCGGACGGTTTTTCAGAATATGATATACCTTATTATATAGGGTATCCATATTGATCACGCCTTTGATCGTGGACGAATATCCCTCCGCACCTTTCAGGGAGGCGATCTTCGCCGCACAGGGCGTCACATAAAAAATACCGATCTCTTCGGACGAGAAACCGTCTTCTTCCAATACCTTATGATAGTAAGTGGCTGTCGCATTGACCGGCGACTTCACCAACAAGATATTATCGACCAGGGCCGGGAAGCGCACCTGTATCAGCCGGACGATAGCCGGGCAAAACGAACTGATGACAGGTTTATCCTCCGCCAGCTCCATCTGCCTGAGCATCTCGCGATGGATCATGTCTGCCGTAAACTCGACCTGGAACACATGCGTGAACCCCAGTTCGTACAGCGCACTGAAAATCTCTTCCTCCGTCGTATATTTGGAGAACTGCCCGATAAAGACCGTCGGAACCAGCACGACACGGGCCTTGTAGTCGAATATCTTCTGGAAGTCGTCCTGCTCCACATAGATGGCTTCCGTCGGGCAGGCTTTCAGACATTCGCCGCAGTCCACACACCAACCTTTACGGATGGAGGCTTTCCCCTCGCGGATACGGATCGCACCGGTCGGGCACTTCGTCATGCAGTGGGTACAGCCGACACAACGGTCATTGTCTATTTTCAATGCGTGGTAAAACTTTGTCTCTTCCATGGCTATCTGTCGTTTGCGGAGAAGTAGGTCAGCATACGGACAACCGTGCCCTCTCCGACTTTGCTCTCGATCGTTAATTCATCTACATTCTTCTTCATATTGGGCAACCCCATGCCTGCACCGAACCCCATCTCGCGGACGGCTGCCGATGCGGTGGAGAAACCTTCCTGCATGGCCTGTCCGATATCGGGAATGCCGGGACCTTCGTCTTGCAACAGGAGGCTGATCCTGTCGGCTTCGATATCGGCCAGAACCGTCCCCCGCCAGGCGTGCGCCACAACGTTGACTTCGGCTTCATAAAGAGCGACGACCACCCGCTTGATGATGCGCGGATCGACGGACAGTTGCTTCAACACCTTCTTTATCTGGCTCGAAGCATAGCCGGCTTTTGAGAAGTTGCCTCCTTCCAGTTCAAATCTGAATTGCATATCTTCACCTCCTTTTGTTTAATAGATCGGCGGAAGGCCGTTACAATAAAGTTCACCGACTGTATGGTACATCGAGTGGTCCGTTTCCATCAGGATCATCTCGTTTTCCGCCGCCAGTTGCAAAATATCGGGCGTCGCTTTCTTTCCCCTGACGAACAGGATGCAGGAAACATCCGCCATCTCTGCCGTCCGGATCGTCTGCATGTTGCACAGACCCGTGACGAGGAGCACGCCGTTGCAATCCAATGTCAGGACATCGCTCATCAGGTCGCTGGCGAAGGCGCACTGCACTTCATGGTCTTCCCGGCCGTTACCACACACGACTGTCGCGCCGGTAAGTGCCATTATCTGCCGTATCTTCATTATTATATAAAGGTTATATTTGCCGGGACAATGTAAGAAATAGTTATAACTTTGCAAGCGAAAAGATACGGAAAGTTATAACTAAATCATGAAAATATGGGCGTAGTAATAGGTATTGACGTAGGTGGAAGCACAACCAAGATTATCGGAGTGGAAAACAAGAGCATCCAGTCGCCGATGTTCGTCAAGGCGACCGATCCGGTCACCTCGCTCTTCGGAGCTTTCGGCAAGTATATCTATGACAACGGGATCACCTTGCCGGAGATCGAGATGGTGATGCTGACGGGTGTCGGAAGCGCTTTCATCGATCAGCCGCTATACGGCTTGCCGACAGCCAAGACCGATGAATTCCTGGCCAACGGCCTCGGAGCCAAATATGCCGCTTCGCTGGAAAACCTGATTGTCGTAAGTATGGGGACGGGAACTTCTTTCGTAAAGGTTGAAGGGCCGCATATCCAACATATCGGCGGGATCGGCATCGGAGGCGGAACCTTGCTCGGACTCTCCCGCCTGCTCCTGAAAACGCAGGACATTCATCTGATCGCTGAAATGGCCCGGAAAGGGACCCTGACGAATATCGACCTCCAGATACAGGACATCTGCAACAGGCCCCTGCCCGACCTGCCGCTGGACGCCACCGCCTCCAACTTCGGAAAGGCGGACGGCAACGCCTCTCCCGAAGACATTGCTTCCGGGATTATCCACATGGTCCTGCAATCGATCGGCCAGGCTGCCATCCTGTCGGCTCTCAACAGCCCGATCCGCGATTTCGTCCTGATCGGCAACCTGACGCAACTGCCCCAGTGCAAGGAAATCTTCCCTAAGCTGGAAGAGATGTATGGCGTCCGTTTCCTGATCCCCAAATATTCGGAATACAGGACAGCCATAGGCGCCGCCCTCACCTATATGGACGGGGCGCCGATTCATCCGATCAAATAAAGCGGTAAAAAGATTATCAGTTAACTGTCAGAGTATTGCATTTACGAAACATTTACCTGTCGATGTAAATGCATTTATGCTGGCATGTAAAAATGTTTACATCGGATGGTAACAACATTTACATCGGCATGTAACGTCTTTTACTTGGGCATGTAAAAGACTGCAGATGCCCAGTCACCAGTCGTATTCCTCCACATATCCGTCAAAGTATTCGTCCAACCGCACGCCTAACTTCCTGGCAAGCGCAACCACCTGCTGCTGCTCGGCTGGTGACAGCAACGTTTCTCCTTTCCGCTTCTGATAATATCTCCTGACTCCCCAACTACCGATCAGACGACACCTGAACGTACCCGACACACTGACCGCCAAGGCTCCGGCCGTACACAGGAACCCTTTGGCATAACGCACTTTCTCGTTGGAACGGTAATACTTGCACTTCCCCGCCATCGCTTCTATCGCTTTCAGATGCAATGTCGGAGGAAAAACAACATTTGCCGGAATACGGTCGTATGCGATCCGCCTGAGACAAGTGTCGCCGCGAGGACAGTCTGCCGCACATAAACCGTAATTAGAAGGAATTTTAGAATAAGATGTGTCTTTCATCATAGTTCTTGTATTTTAATGATTACATAGCAAAGGTACGATAATTCGTTCCCGCCGCAAGCCGGCAGGCGGAAATCGGTGAAACTTTCCAAAGGCTGACAAAAAGATACGAGTAACGACAAAAATAATAGGATACGAATAGGTTAGGATTCCAATTTATGCTTACCTTTGGTTGCATTAAATTAAATTTATAATATCATGTTCGCAAAAGAAACTTATATCGCCCGCAGGGCTAAATTAAAACAGACGATAGGTTCCGGCCTGCTGTTATTTTTGGGTAACGATGAGTCAGGCATGAACTATGCCGATAACACATACCATTTCCGCCAGGATTCCACTTTTCTGTATTTCTTCGGGCTTCCCTACGCCGGGCTGTCCGCCATCATCGACATAGACAACAACCGCGAGATCATTTTCGGCGACGAACTGACGATCGACGCAATCGTCTGGATGGGAACACAGCCGACGCTGAAGGAAAAGAGCGAAGCAGCCGGTATCACCGAAGTACGTCCGTTCAAGGAAATCGAAACCTATCTGAAGAATGCGCAGCAGAAAGGCCAGCCGATCCATTACCTGCCGACTTACCGCGCCGAACACCAGATCAAGCTGTTCCAGTGGTTAGGCGTCGTTCCGGGAGCCGAAAAACCTTCCGTACCTTTTATTATGGGCGTTGTCAACCAGCGTAACTATAAGAGCGAAGAAGAAATTGCCGAAATAGAAAAGGCTTGTATCGTGACAGCCGACATGCATCTGGCCGCCATGCGCACCGTTCGTCCGGGCATCCGCGAAAGCGAAGTGGCCGCCGCCGTTGCCGAAGTTGCTTATGCCAACAATTACGAACTCTCTTTCCCGATCATCGCGACGATCAACGGGCAGACGTTGCACAACCATGATCATAGCAATTTGATCAAGAGTGGCGACATGCTTCTGCTCGATGCCGGCGCCGAAACGGAGATGGGATATGCCGGCGATATGTCGTCAACGATTCCTGCCGATGCCAAATTCACCACTCGCCAACGCGAGATCTATGATATCCAGGTGGCTGCCCACGAAGCAGCTGTTGCAGCTTTGCGTCCGGGTATCCCGTTTGTCGATGTATATGAATTGTCCTGCAAAGTGATCATGGAAGGCCTGAAAGAGTTGGGCTTCGTGAAAGGCGATCCGATGGAAGCGGTCAAAGCCGGTGCTCATGCCATGTTCATGCCTTGCGGCCTGGGACACATGATGGGACTGGACGTTCACGATATGGAAAACTTAGGCGAAGTCTACGTCGGATATGACGGCCAGCCGAAGAGCACGGAGTTCGGACGCAAGTCTCTCCGCCTCGGACGTAAGTTGGAACCGGGCTTTGTCCTGACTATCGAGCCGGGTGTTTACTTCATTCCCGAACTGATGGATCTCTGGAGAAGCCAGAACAAGTTCACCGAATTTATCAATTACGACAAGCTGTTCACATATAAAGATTTCAGCGGCATCCGCAACGAAGAGGACTATTTGATCACCGAAAACGGCGCCCGCCTGTTAGGTAAAAAGATCCCCGTCCGTGCTGAAGAGGTAGAAGCGATAAGAAAATAAAAACAAAACAGAAATGACGAGAGTGCCCCTGTTGTATTAATGGGATACACCCTCGTCATTTCTGCCTGATTTTTTACAACTTTTATCCCTTTCTGGAAGTTGTATATTCGAGAACTATTTCTATATTCGCGCCATGATAAAGAAGATGCTGTTCATATTACCCTTGATCTGCCTGTTCGTGCAGGATGGAAAGATTGCAACCGAAGAAAACAGCATCTCCGCCTTACCTTCTACCGTCGCGACAATCCTTGACAGGCTACCGGATTTCGGTGTCGAGCAGGAACAGATCGACTATGAAAAAATATCCCAGTTCACATGTACCGGACTTTGTGTGACGTCCCGTTCACAGGTTTTACAAGAAAGCTACGAACGGCTGGTAAAAATTGTGTCCAGGCAGTTTGAAGTGTTTCTGCAAAAAGAACAAAACCAGCTCAACAAGACTTCCGAGACTTTACGAATCGTACAATCCATAAAATTCTCTTCTCTTCGCATACGTGCAGGCCATTGGGTCTACGTACTCCGAAAAATTATTATTTAGCACTCTCCAGGGATTTAGTGATTTTAAGTTACTTCCGGCATTTACATCGGAAGCAGAATTGTTATTCGTTTATTTTAATCAAGAATTATGTTAAGTCTATTCATTTCTACCCTGGAGATGATGGGCCTTACCTTTGTTATTGGCTTTTTTGTCGCTGCTGTGATCAAAGGTATTGCTTTCTGGGCCGACTCCCTGGAATATCATCACTCACATACTGCCGAACTGGCACAGTTCAACAAAATAAATAAAGTACGGGTCAAAATAGGTGAACTGTTAGGCCTTGTTCCCCCCGAAGGGACAGAGCAACTCAACGACGAACGCGAAGACTTCGCCAGAGGTGAAAATCCCGACCTGACCAATATGAAACCTGGAGGATACTATCATGGTGTCAGCCACGGGGTATCGCAACTCAACTTGATCGATTATTACTATCCTCGCGACACCCGTTTCATGTATCTGAAAAAGAAAGAACAGATCATGAAGAAACGGAACCCGACTAAAAACAAACCTCTTTCTCCGGAAGAATAAAAAAACGTAACTGACAATATGGAAAATATAGATTTCTTAGGACTGTTCCAAGGCTTTGGAACAATGGTAGCCGGTGGCTGGCTATTGGCTACGGCCCGTATATTTCTAATCTTTTTGGGCGGACTGCTGGTCTATCTGGGCTGGAAAAGCGTGCTCGAACCGATGGTTATGATCCCAATGGGATTGGGTATGATCGCAATCAATTGCGGCACGCTGATTATGCCGGACGGTGTGTTGGGCAACCTATTCCTGGATCCGATGCTTTCCGATACGGACGAATTGATGAATGTCATGCAGATCGACTTCCTGCAACCGGTCTATACGCTGACGTTCAGCAACGGTTTGATTGCCTGCTTTGTGTTCATGGGAATCGGTACGCTATTGGATGTCGGCTTCCTGCTGCAAAAACCGTTTGCCAGCCTGTTCTTGGCGTTGTGTGCCGAACTAGGGACATTCCTGACTCTTCCGATTGCCTCCGCTATCGGTTTGAATTTGGGAGAAAGTGCTTCCGTTGCGATGGTTGGTGGAGCCGATGGTCCAATGGTGTTGTTTACTTCACTCGTGTTGGCCAAGCATCTGTTCGTTCCGATCACGGTAGTCGCCTATCTGTATCTCGGACTTACCTACGGAGGCTATCCCTACTTAGTAAAACTCCTGATACCGAAACGTCTGCGTGCAATCAAGATGACAACTAAAAAGGCTCCCAAAACTTATGATGCGAAAGTAAAACTGGCTTTTTCCGTAATTTTATGTGCCGTGTTGTGTTTTCTGTTCCCGGTCGCTTCCCCACTGTTCTTCTCCCTGTTCCTGGGTGTTGCGATCCGTGAATCCGGCATGAAGCATATTTATGATTTTGTCAGCGGCCCGCTCCTGTATGGTTCGACTTTCATGTTGGGCCTGCTGCTGGGAGTCCTTTGCGATGCCAAGTTATTGCTTGATCCGAAAATCCTGAAACTCTTAGTCTTGGGTATCGCCGCTTTACTACTGTCCGGTATCGGAGGCATCATAGGAGGATATATCATGTATTTCATTAAGAAAGGTAATTATAATCCGGTAATCGGTATCGCTGCCGTAAGTTGTGTACCGACCACAGCCAAGGTTGCGCAGAAGTTAGTCAGCAAAGAAAATCCCGATTCCTTCATTCTGGGAGATGCTTTAGGTGCTAACATCTCCGGAGTGATCACCTCGGCCATCATCACAGGTATTTATATCACGATTGTTCCATATCTCTGATAAAGCCGGTATTATTTTAAGAAAACACTTTTTACTTAAAAGAATTATTCGTTTCTTCGCCTCACAATTACAATCGTATGGGACAAAAAGACGAAATAATACTGATAAACATAAATGGTACGGATCGTCCAGGGGTAACCGCCGCCCTTACCGAGATACTGGCCAAGAATAACGCGGTTATCCTGGACATCGGTCAAGCTGATATCCACAACAACCTTTCTTTAGGTATCTTATTTCAAAGTAGCGAAGGCAATTCGGGGGATATTCTGAAAGAGTTACTCTTCAAAAGTTATGAGCTTGATGTAAATATCCGTTTCAACCCGATCACCGAGGAAGCTTATAACCAATGGGTTTCCATGCAAGGCAAGAACCGGTATATAATAACGATTCTGGGCCGGAAACTGACTGCCCGACAAATCGCAGGTGTTACACGCATTGTTGCCGACCAGGACATGAACATCGACGACATCAAGCGTTTGACGGGACGTATCCCTTTGGACGAGAATGCCCGGACGCCGAAAGCCAGTGTAGAATTCTCCGTGCGCGGTACGCCAAGGGACAAGGAACAGATGAAGGCCGATTTCATGAAACTCTCTGCCGAGCAGGAGATGGATATATCTTTTCAGGAAGAAAGCATGTATCGCCGCATGCGTCGCCTGATCTGCTTCGATATGGATTCGACATTGATCGAAACGGAAGTAATCGACGAACTGGCTATCCGAGCCGGTGTCGGTGATCAAGTGAAAGCCATTACCGAAGCGGCCATGCGGGGAGAAATCGACTTCTGCGAAAGTTTCCGTCAACGTTGTGCCTTGTTGAAAGGCTTGGATGTCTCCGTTATGCAGGAAATAGCCGAGAACCTGCCGATTACCGAAGGGGTGGACCGTCTGATGCGTATATTGAAAAAGGTAGGCTTCAAGATTGCGATCCTTTCCGGAGGATTTACTTATTTTGGCAACTATCTGAAACAGAAATACAACATTGACTACGTCTACGCCAACGAGCTTGAAGTGGAAAATGGAAAGCTGACCGGGCGTCATGTCGGCGACATAGTAGACGGGAAACGCAAAGCGGAGCTGCTCCGTCTCATTGCACAAGTCGAGAATGTGGATATCCGCCAGACGGTCGCTGTCGGAGACGGAGCCAACGACTTGCCGATGATCAGTATTGCCGGTCTTGGAATCGCTTTCCATGCCAAGCCTAAAGTAAAGGCTACGGCCAAACAGTCCATTTCAACGATTGGGCTTGACGGTATCCTGTATTTCTTGGGCTATAAAGATTCCTATCTGGATGAAAAAATGTGACATTGATTTATTACATAGATAAATAATCATAAATCATAAATAGTAAAATGATCAGACACATCGTAATGTTTAAATTGAAGGAGTTTGCAACTCCGGCCGACAAGCAGGCTAAAATGCAGGAAATTAAAACAGGACTAGAGGCATTGATCGACAAGATTGACGTGTTGCGTATGATCCGCGTAGATTTTAATGTGAATCCGGCAGAGACATGGGATATCATCCTGACTACGGAGCTGGATACACTTGAGGATGTTGGCACGTATGCCAACCATCCCGAACATGTAGCCGTATCCAAAGGCATCATCGGTCCCGTCAAGGCAGACAGAGCTTGCGTCGATTATGAATATTAACAAAGCGAAGAGTATCATGAAAGACTTTGATCTTGAAGAACGAGTAAGCCGTGCAGTTCAGAATTTCGAAGCAGGTTATAATTGTGCACAATCTGTCTTTCTGGCTTACTCGGATGTCTTTGAATTGGATATGGAGACAGCCAAGAGAATGTCTGTCTCTTTTGGAGGAGGTGTAGGCCGCATGCGCGAAATTTGCGGAACAGTCAGTGCAATGGCTATGTTAGCGGGATTCAAATATCCGGTTCAGGACATTTCCGATCAGGAAGCCCGCACCAGGAATTATGCAATGGTACAGAAAATGGCTGACATGTTCAAGGAGAAAAACGGGACAATCATCTGCCGCAACCTTTTGCCTCCTGAAGACGCAGCAGCTACGACACCGGCACCAGCCGCCCGTACGCAAGAATATTATAAGAAGCGCCCTTGCGGAAGATTCGTTGGAGATTCGGCTCGCATTGCAGGAAGAATGCTGAAAGGAGAATTGGATTGATGGCTTATGCCATCAATCTGATTTGTGTAACAATGCCTAAACTCCGTATTTCATTGAATAAGTTCGTATAGGAAGAGATCGCCTTTACATTCACTTTGTATGTGATAACAGATCGATCCTCTTTATAAAACGTCTCGAAAGAGACACTTACGATAAAAACGCCTTTACTTTCCAATATCTTCCGGACAGCCTTCAAATCGGGGGTCGCCGTAGAACAGGTGATAGTCAGGATCTTATTGACACCATTCAAGAACATTCTTCTCTCCAAACGTTCCAGACTGACCAAAATAAAAAGTGTTATGACAGTTGCAATAGCAGCCGGAATATACATTCCGGCTCCCACTGCCAAACCTATTACTGCCATTACCCAGATACAAGCTGCCGTCGTCAGCCCATGAACACTTCCGTGACTTTGGATAATTGCTCCAGCTCCAAGAAAACCGATACCCGAAAGCACTTGTGCCGCAATACGTCCCGGATCGCCATTCAAGAAATTAGGATAACATTGCGGAATCCAGATAGAGACCAGCATAGCGGCAGTCGAACCCATACAAATCAATGTAAAGGTACGCATTCCCGCCTCCCGTCTTCTGAACTGGCGCTCTATCCCGATGACAGCTCCCAAGAGAAAACTGATCAACAACTTTACAGTTGCCGTATAAGGAGTAATAACCGTGTTTTGTAATATGTCGTTTATCTGTTCTAACATACTTATTGCTTTAGTAACACACAAATATGAACATTTGTTTGATTACTTGACCTCTGTAATTTCAATCACATGACTATTTGTCGGCCGACTTGAAAACACAGGAATGCCTACATTCATCAGAAACTCTCCGGAGAACGTTTTACCGTTGCAGGCCAACCTGGATTGCGTACCCGGAATCAGGTTGATTTCTTTCAATTCGTAACGGGCATCCTCCTTCAAGCCCTCTAAACGAAGGGGGTGTATCGACTCTGCGTATCTCGGATGGATATCGAAGGCAAACAGAACAGCTTTGTCTGCATTGTCGTTGGCATACATAACAGCAGCATGCTGGCTTTCATAAGGCGACTGCAAACGGTATTGGTCACCGTCTAAAATAACATCATCCAAACGTTTGAAGTTAGCCACCGCCTCTTTACAGTATTGCTGATCTGCCTGGTTCATTTCGTGAATACGGATGTCGAAACCTAACTTACACATACTGGCTACGTCTGTGCGGAACTTAACCGGCTGTTTACCCCAACTCGTTACGTGGGCAGCCATACTTTTAGCGGGAAAGAAGTGAGAATAACCCCATTGGATAAAAATGCGCTCTACGGCATCCGTATTATCGCTCGGCCAAAACTCGGTGAAATATTTCAACGCTTCATAGTCACAACGTCCACCACCACCGGAACACAGCATCATCGGCAGATTCGGATATTTCTGTTTGATCCGTTCCAGCACATTATAAAGACCGCGTACATACTCAATGTATAAATGGGACTGCTGATCTTTCAGATACGGAGAGTAGATATTCGTTATCGGGCTGTTGCAATCCCACTTGAAATAGGCGATACCCGGATATTTCGTCATCAGATTGTCTACCACACCATATACATAATCCTGGACTTTCGGATTAGTCAAATCCAAAACCATCTGATTTCTAAAGTAATACTCGTCACGATTCGGCAAATGAATCACCCAGTCCTTATGCTTCTCATACAATTCGCTTTTCGGATTTACCATTTCCGGTTCGATCCACAAGCCGAATTTGATACCTCTGTCCGTTGCTTCCTTCACCAATTTACCGATACCGTTAGGCAGCTTGGCTACGGTTTCTTCCCAATCCCCCAAGCCTTGACGGTCACTGCTACGGGGATACTTATTGGCGAACCAGCCATCGTCAAGCAAAAACATATCGACTCCTAATGCAACGGCTTCATCCATAATATTCACCAACTTGTCTTCATTAAAGTCAAAATAGGTCGCTTCCCAGTTGTTCAGCAATGTCATACGGGATTTCTCGCCGTCTTTCAACTGATATTTGCGTGCCCAACGCTGGAAATCGCGGCTGGCTTTCCCCTTACCTTCCGTGCTGTAAGTGAAAATGAACTCCGGTGTACGGAACACTTCATTCGGTTTCAACGAGTACTCCGATGCATACGGGTTGATACCGGAAAGTACGCGCAAGCCATTTTCATTATCCACTTCAAACGTAAAACGGTAATTTCCTGTCCATCCGATAGTTCCGAATAATACATCTCCGGCATTCTCTTCCGCTTTCCTGTCCAGAGCAAGCAAAAAAAACGGAGAACAAAACATGTTGGCACGACTCCCCAACTTGGTATCCAATATCTTTTTACCGAAAGCCAGCTCGGTTTCCTTCATATTGACTTCATGTGCCCAGTCTCCTGCAAATTCGGTCAGAAAATACTTGCTGCCGTTCAGATGCAACAAAGAGGAAGCATAGTTATAAAGGGTGACAGGCTTCTTCTCCTGATGCGAGATCTCCGCATATTCCTTGATGATGTTTTCCTTCGGATAAGCGATGAAATGTAACTTCACTTCGACCGGATATTTATCATCTTTCAAAAGAATTACCGTCTCGTCAACTCCCGGCTGAAGCTGTTTGTTTTCGTGGGAGATATATTTCAGGAGCAGTGACGGGTTACCGTCATTATGCAAAACACGGATAGCCGGCTCGAAATAATCTTCCATACCATGTGTCAGATAGGCTTCATTTCCGAGAGGTAATTGTACGATATCCGAATCAAATGACAGTTTTTGTCCCAGATAAGATTGATACAGGCGGCCATTTTTATCATCAACCTTATAAATAAGGCTAATGTCATCGGTCGTAATTGGAATTACAGTTTTTCCATTTGCACTCAGCGTCGCTGATATCGCTATTAGACATAGCAAAAAAAGATGTCTGATCTTCATGTTTTTCCTCTATAATTTATTAATTAGATATTACAAATCCAAGGTTTATTTTATATACGAACAAAGATATTATAATTATTGGAATAATGATAGTCCAAACGAATAAAAATTACAAGAAAAAGCCTGCAAAACGCATAAAATAAGTCGTTTTGCAGGCTTTTCTTTAATTTGTTATTCCGAAAAGGATTATCTCATCCTGTTTTTATACTTCCAAAGCTCCGATCAGTTCGCGGACAGACGAAAAACCATGTCGGTCACAATAATCGTTCATCCCTTCGATAACCTTTATGCCAACAGCTGGATCTACAAAATTGTAGGTTCCGATCTGGATTGCTGTAGCTCCGGCCAGCATGAACTCCACCGCATCTTTCCAGTTCGAAATACCTCCCAAACCGATAATAGGAATCTTTACAGCCTTATAAGTCTGCCATACCATCCGCAAGGCAACCGGCTTTACACAGGGACCGGAAAGACCACCGGTTATTGTAGATAATACCGGTTTACGCTTCTCCGCGTCAATGGCCATCCCCAGCATAGTATTAATCAATGAAACAGAATCTGCTCCTTCGGCTTCGACCGCTCTGGCAATCTCCGTAATGTCGGTCACATTAGGGGAAAGTTTTACAATAAGGGTCTTTGGATAAACCTTGCGGACAGCCTTCACCACTTCACTTGCCCCACAAGTCGTCACTCCAAAAGCCATACCTCCCTGCTTTACATTCGGACAAGAAATATTTAGTTCGATCGCCGGAATATTGTCCAAATCTGCAATCTTCTCAGCACATTCCACATACGTTTCCACAGAGGAACCACTCACGTTTACAATCATGTTCGTGTCGATATTCTTAATCTCCGGATAGATATGATCGACGAAATATTGTGCACCCTTATTCTGCAAACCTACGGCATTCAACATTCCCGAAGGGGTTTCCGCCATACGGGGATACAAATTCCCTTCGCGTGGCTGGATCGTTGTTCCTTTCACAAAAATACCACCCAAGCGGGAGATATCCATAAAGTCCGAATACTCAATGCCATATCCGAAAGTACCCGACGCCGTCATGACCGGGTTCTTCAATTGCAAATTACCAATGTTTACGTTTAATTCAGCCATGTCAAATTTTCAATATTAAATACAGGTCCTTCAGTACATACACACACATGATGCTCATCTTTGGTCTTCTCCACACAACATAAGCAAGCTCCTATACCACAAGCCATTGTATTTTCAAGAGAGACTTCGCATATAATAGAGTTTGCATGGGCATATTTGGCAACAGCCACCATCATCGGTTTAGGTCCACAAGTGTAAATCCGGTCGAAATGTACATCTTTCAAGATGGAATGGTTGGTCACATATCCCTTTTCGCCCAATGAGCCGTCTTCTGTTGTAACATACACTGTTCCAAACTGTTCGAACTGTTCCAATTGTAACACATCTTCCTTTGAACGGGCTCCCAAAAGGAACGTAGGTGCGTAACCGGCTTTTTTCAGGATGGATCCCAAATACAACATCGGGGCTGTCCCGACACCACCACCGATCAGCAGTAATTTTTGTTCTTTATCGGCAGGCAGCGTGAAACCGTTTCCCAAAGGCAACATGATGTTAACAACATCACCCGGTTTATACTCAGCCATCCGGCGTGTTCCGTCACCGACCAACTGGACGAGCAACCACAGTTCATTGGTCGCTCTGTCGACATAATTAATTGAGATCGGACGACGAAGAAATGTTGTAGGAGAGTTATCCACACGTACCTGTACGAACTGTCCCGGCAACATTTCCGGCAGGATCTGATCAGATGTTAGTTTGAGCAGGCAATAATTTTTGTGAAGGCTACAGTTTTCAGTCACCTTCATGTCAAGCATGTACTTCTTCATATAATATGATTAGTCTAATTCTATACAAAGATACATGAATATGGTATATAAACCAAAACAAGCTATTCTTTCTTATTTTTTTCGGAAACAAAAGTGTCAAATGTATTATCGGAATAGAATACCATTATTTTACTTACTTTTCTGGTTGCTGTTTCTTGCTGTATAATTTGCTCAACAACAGGAGGTTTTATAGTGTTTACAGGTGTATCAACCCTCATTTCCTTGCGATATTCAAGAGCAGCTTGCCCTCCGGACGGATTTATCGCCGTATTTGAGAACAAATCGGGTTGTGTTGACATATGATCTCGCACCATTTCGCCTTTACCGAAAAGGAGCCAGTCGGAATCGACATAAGTGAACCGATCCAGAATTTTTATAAGGACATCCAAGCTTACATTATTTCTTCCGTTCAAAATATGCGACATTGCTGAACGCTGGATACCGATTGCTTCTGCAAATTTAGAAGGGGTCAAGCCTTCACGCTCCATTATTTGAGTAATACGTCCTATCATTTTTGTAAATCCTAATTTGTTTATAGAAATACTGCCATTATGTCTGTTTACATGGAAGGAATGTATACAAATCAATAACGATACAAATATACACAATGATTCTCAATTGTGCAATTTAATTATATAAACTTAAACTAATACTTTTGTATCACATGGATGACAATTGTTTCCGTTAAGATTGTGAACAGGTTGTTTTAATGTAAAAATCATATTAAAGTATTACTTAATAGATAGGCTATATTTTACTGTTAATCTTTTAATTAATAGAAAACGAGATTGAGATAACACGCCTATTTAGCCATAATTGTACGCATATGTAACAAAATAGTTAATGCATTAAATTAATAATCCTGTATAATCATTTGGTATATGATTACTTATGCTAAAAATATGAAGTAGAGATGAAATTGTTACTTTTGTCGGTTTATGATAGTAATGTAAACATAAACAAATGTTACGCCCCTGTTATATGTTTACAAAGTAGAATCATGCAATAGCTATCTTTTGTACAAAAAGGGTTGTTTACATTTCTAACAAGCACTATTCCGTTCACAATTTAATACTGAACTAAAAATACTTGATTTCATAAACTGACAAAGTGTCTCTAATTTGTACTTGTACGATTTATGGACGAACATACTTTTATGCAGCTAAGGTTTTCCCTCTCCATTTTTGTGATTTTTGTGAACAGATATTCAGGAAAAGGCAAATATTAAAATCTAAGTAGGGTAAAATCAACGATAAAAGATTGAGAAACAATAAGAAGAGGCTTTTTATCCGGTTCAATTTTTCTGTTGTTCCAGATAAAAAGCCTCTTCTTTGGGCCAATCAAGTATAAAAATCGTTTTAATGCAGGATTTTGTAGAGCAATTCCTTTAAAAGTTCGGCATCGGAAACAGAGGTATTTTCTACTCCTTTCGAACGAGCATCCGTCATACGGATATCGCTGATCAGGTTGAACACTTTCATCGCCGAATAGTTTCGCATCCCTAAAAGATAATCCTTAACCTGGAATGTCCCCCGAAGTCCGAGTGCCGTCATCAAGCCGGCTTCGGAACGATCCTTCGTATAATAACAAATCAGGAGGTTCGAGAAATAGTTAAATAATACAGGAAGGGTCATCTGGATCGGATTACTTTTCGGGTTCTTCTCGAAGTATTGGGCAATACGGTTCGCCTTCAAGATATCTTTCATGGCAAGTGCCTTTATCAGTTCAAAGTTATTGTACTCTTTACTGATTCCGATATTTTGCTCCACCAGTTCCGGCGTGATGCGTTTTGCGCCTTTTTCAGGCAGGATCAGTGCCAGCTTGTCCAATTCCTTACTCAGACGGCTTAAATCGTTTCCAAGGAAGTCTGAAAGCATCTGAGACGCCTTTCCGTCTATCCCTATGGAACGCATCTGCATAAAAGAGGCGATAAATGCCGGCATCTTGTAGTCGGGAATCTTTTTGGACTCGAACAGCACCCCGGTTTTGTCTGTCGCGGAAGCCAGCGCCTTGCGGCGATCTAAGTTTTTATATTTATAATTGATGACCAGAACTGTCGACATTAAAGGGTTCTTAACATAGTTCGACAGAAGCTCGATATCACGAATTAATTGAGCCTCCCGGACAACCACTAACTGATATTTTGACATCATCGGGAAACGGCGGGCAGCGTTAATTATAGATGCTGCATCCGTATCTGCTCCATACATGATAATTTGGTTAAAATCCCGTTCGGATTCTTCCAATACATTTTCGAGTAGCAAGTCTGTTATCTGATCCATAAAAAACGGTTCGTCACCCATCATTATATAGACAGGAGCGAATTTTTTTGCAACGATATCCCGACATATTTCCTCGTATGTATATTCTTTTTTTGCCATATTTGTGTGCGATCTCAATTAAAATTACCAACTGAAACGGATGTGACGGATCGTCTTCTTTCCATCAATAATCTGGCGAAGCGCTTCCACTCCCAACATTACATGCTCTTTCGCAAAATTCCGGGTCACCTCGCGATCGCTGGCTTCCGTTTTCACCCCGGCTTCTTCCATAGGTTTGTCGGAAATCATCAATAAAGCTCCTGTCGGAATCTCGTTTGCAAAGCCTGCCGTAAACAAGGTTGCCGTCTCCATATCGATACCGGTAGCGTGTGTACGGCGAAGGTAGTTTTTGAAATCGCTGTCATATTCCCATACCCGTCGGTTCGTCGTGTAGACGGTCCCGGTCCAGTAGTCTTTCCCCCGGTCACGTATGGCGGACGAGATGGCGCGCATCATCGAGAAAGCCGGGAGCGACGGCACTTCTGCCGGCAGATATTCGTTCGAAGTGCCTTCTCCTCGGATAGCCGCAATCGGCATGACATAATCTCCCAGGTTGTTCGCCTTCTTCAATCCTCCACATTTCCCCAGAAAAAGGACGGCAGTCGGCTTTATCGCCGATAGCAAATCCATAATTGTCGCCGCATTCGCGCTCCCCATCCCGAAGTTGATAATTGTGATGCCATTGGCCGCTGCGTTCGGCATGGAGTTTTTCAGTCCCAGGATCGGCACGTTAAAATGGTCGGCAAACAGTTCCACATACTTCGTGAAGTTGGTAAGCAGGATATATTTGTCGAAGTCTTCCAGCTTCCGCTCCGTATAGCGCGGCAACCAATTCTCGACAATTTCTTGTTTTGTTTTCATAAATCACTACCTTTGATGGTCTATTTTCACAGAATAAAAGAACAAATATAGTAAATGCTTGCATTAAACTTACCTGGTTTTGCGCCTAAAGTAGCAGAAAAAGATGGAAAATGTACGATCTTCGATCCCGTACGGCAAAAATATGTGGCTCTCACTCCTGAAGAATGGGTACGTCAGCATTTTGTCAATTATCTGATCACTCGGAAAAGCTACCCGAAAGAACTGCTGGCAAACGAAGTGCTGGTCAAGCTGAATGGAACCTCCAAACGTTGCGATACGGTTGCTTACAGCCGTTTTCTTGAACCTCTGGTCATCGTCGAGTACAAGGCTCCCCATATAAACATTACCAACACTGTTTTCGACCAGATAGCCCGTTATAACATGGTGCTACGTGTCGAATACCTGATTGTTAGCAATGGCTTAAACCACTATTGCTGCAAAATCGACTATAACAACCGGGCATACACTTTTTTGGAAGGAATACCCGCATACAACGAATTATAAACCTCGTTTTTACCGATATTAACATCCGATATACAAACCTTTACATCCAAATGCCAGGACCTTTTTTGTCAAAACAGGGCGGAAAAAATCCTCTGCATCCCCATCTTCACGCCTGTACACCCGGATGTAGGCTCCTTGAACATCCGGATGTCCGTCCTCCCTACACCCGGGTGTTTACGGACAGATGTAGTTAGTTTGCTAAAAATAAGACCGTTAGTTCTACAAACGGTTCCCTTTATTTCCCTCAAAAAAGAAATGGATGTCTTGTGATAGAGTGTGATAGAAGTGTGATAGAGAAAACAAAATAGTATCACTTGTTATCGCCATTGAAAAACAAAGGCAACACCCGGCCGGGTGATAGAGTGATACTACAAAAGCAAAACAACACAGGTAAACAACAAAACTCTAACTAAAACTTACAGAACGGATGCGGTCTGATCCCTATATATCATAACGGAATCGGAAATCTGCATATTGGCCGGTCTGTCGACATACACGGAATTACTATCCTTTATGACAGGTTGGTCAGTTGTTTTCTTCTCATCGAAGATTAGTGAATAACCTAAGATTACTGCAAAAAAAGATAATATCAATGCTTTCATATTCTATTACAATTTTAATATCATATACAAGTATGATGTATTCAAAACGCAAAACGCTGCACGATATTACAAAAGAAATGTATTTTCTTTGTAATTCTTTCGTAACAACTCGTCCTTATCCCTTGATTTTTATGGATAACAGGTTAATACACAGAATAGTTCAAAAAAAAATCGGGGAAAGAATAAATATCCTTCCCCGATTCTATTATTGTCATGTTTCGAATGATCTGTTACGCGCCGAAATCGTCGAAATGCAACATTTCACGCGGTACACCCAGATTGTCCAGCATATTTTCCACTGCCTTTGACATCGGGCCCGGACCACACATGTAGTATTCGATATCTTCCGGAGCTTCGTGATCCTTCAGATATGTGTCGTAGATTACCTGATGAACGAAACCTGCCGTGTACTTCACACCTGCCGCATCGGCTGCCGGATCCGGACGGTCGAGTGCCAGATGGAATGTGAAGTTCGGGAATTCCTTTTCGATTTCCAGGAAATCTTCCAGATAGAATACTTCGTTCAAGGCACGGGCGCCATAGAAGTATGACATCTTACGATCCGTAGTCTTGAGTGTCTTCGTCATGTGCATGATCTGAGCACGAAGCGGAGCCATACCGGCACCACCACCGATCCACATCATCTCTCTCTTCGAGTCGAAGATCGGATGGAAATCACCATAAGGACCGCTCATCGTCACCTTATCACCCGGTTTCAGGGTAAAGATATAAGAAGAAGCGATACCCGGCATCACATCCTGGAAGCCCACTTCGGGTTTCGGTTTGAACGGCGGAGTGGCTATACGAACCGTCAACATGATGCGGTCACCTTCTGCAGGATAGTTGGCCATAGAGTAAGCACGGATGGTCGGTGTGTCGTTCTTACATTTCAATGTGAACAAACCGAACTTTTCCCATGCCGGCAGATATTCTTCGCCGATCAGCGACTTGTCGATATCCTTGTTGTAATCCATTGCGTATGCCGGAATCTTGATCTGGGCATAAGAACCCGGCAGGAAGTCCATGTGTTCACCCTTAGGCAACGCCACGATAAACTCTTTGATGAAAGTAGCCACGTTCTTGTTGGAGATGACTTCGCATTCCCATTCCTTTACACCGAAAACTTCGTCCGGAACCTGAACGACCATATCTTCCTTCACTTTGCACTGACATGCCAGACGCCAGTGTTCCTTAATCTGTTTACGAGAGAAAAAGCCCTTTTCTGTCGGCAGGATTTCCCCGCCTCCTTCTAATACTTGTGCACGGCACTGGCCACATTTACCACCACCACCACAAGCAGAAGACAAGAAGATACCACCACTTTGCAAACCAGCTAGCAAAGTGCTTCCTATCGGAGTCTCAATATCTTTTTCTCCATTTACCTTCAGGTCTACATTTCCTGACGGTACCAATTTTGCTTTGGCCGCCAACAACGCACCCACCAGGATCAGCGTAATCACCAAGAAGATCACGGCACCTGCTGCGATTGTAAGACTGCCAGTCGTCATTAATAAAGTCATTTCTGTAATAAGTTTAATGCGTTAATATTATATCTTAAGACCTGAGAAGCACATGAATGCCATACCCATCAAACCTGTGATGATAAAGGTGATACCAAGACCTTTCAACGGTTTGGGGATATCCGAGTATGCTAGCTTTTCACGGATGGCAGCCATACCGACGATAGCCAACATCCAACCGATACCAGAACCTAAGCCATAAACAGTTGCAACACCTACGTTAGGAAATGCCTTTTGTTGCATAAACAGAGAACCACCCAGGATAGCGCAGTTTACAGCGATCAGCGGCAAAAAGATACCCAGAGAAGCGTACAGAGCCGGAGCAAACTTTTCCACTACCATTTCCACCAGCTGCGTAAACGAAGCAATGATGGCGATAAAGATAATGAAAGCAAGGAAGCTCAGGTTTACACCAGCGAATTCAGCACCCAGCCATTGCAGAGCACCTTCCTTCAATACATAATTTTCAAGCATATAGTTGATCGGCAACGTACATGTCAGAATGAACGTCACAGCCATACCTAATCCCAAAGCAGTCTTTACGTTCTTGGAAACAGCCAGGAAAGAACACATACCCAGATAGTATGCGAAAATCATGTTGTCTACAAAGATCGAGCGGACAAATGTGCTTAATAATTCTTCCATTCTATTATTTTTTTAATAGTTAGCATTAATTTTCCTGAAGTTCCTTGTTACGAGAACGGTGAACCCAAATAATCACGGCGATCACGATCAATGCCATCGGAGGCAGGATCATCAAACCGTTGTTCACATAACCGAAGTCATAGAATGCCTGCGGAATAATCTGGAATCCCAGCAACGTGCCGGAACCTAACAGCTCGCGGAAGAAACCGACGATCACCAGGATCAATGCATAGCCTAAACCGTTACCGATACCGTCAAGGAATGATTCCCACGGACCGTTACCCAGTGCAAATGCTTCCAGACGTCCCATCAGGATACAGTTGGTAATGATCAGACCCACAAACACGGAAAGCTGTTTGTTTACGTCATAAGCAAACGCTTTCAGCACTTCACTCACGATAGTCACCAATGCTGCCACCACCACCAGCTGCACAATGATACGGATACGGTTTGGAATCGTATTACGCAGCAGTGAAATGATCACGTTGGCAAAAGCCACAACAGCCGTTACTGAAAGACCCATTACAATAGCCGGCTCCAGTTTTGATGTTACAGCCAGCGCAGAGCAGATACCCAACATCTGGACGATGACCGGGTTGTTTACGCTAAGCGGGCCTAACAGAACTTCTTTATTCTTTTCAGATAATAATCCCATCTTCTACTTAATTTTGTGAGGTTAAAAATTTAACATAACCACTCAAACTGTCGAACAGCATCGCACCAACGCCATTACTTGTGATTGTACCTCCGGAAATACCGTCTACATAATCCTGGCCGGCAACACTCTTGCCCGGTTTAACGATTGCGATAGACTTGAATGTACCATCCATAAACAGTTTTTTCCCTTTGAATTTGTTGCTAAATTCCGGTTTTGAAATTTCGGCACCCAGACCCGGAGTTTCACCTTGGTGGCTGAAGTCGGCACCATAAACCGTATTCTTATCGCCATCTACAGAAAGGTATCCCCACAGCGGTCCCCACAAACCGGCACCATGCAAAGCCATGATGTATTTAGGCTGGCCATCTACATTTGCAACGAAAACCGGATACTGGTGTTCGGCAGCAGCCTTCACCACATCGGCGGCAAAAGCGTCACCTTCTACTTTTTCACCATTTTCATTTACCAGAAATGCTTCTTTGATCAATTCCGAATATTTAGCTTCGGCTTCATTTGCCGGAACCGTCACGTTGATGGAGCGCAGGATCTGCTGTCTCTTGTCGTTTTCCTCGTTTTTCTGCTGGAAAGTTCTAAGCGATTGCGAAGTAAAGGCCAGCACGACTGCGACCAGAACAACCATTACGGAAGCATAAACAACAGTATACACGTTACTGTCTCTGTCCAGTCCCTTTTTCTTGTCGGCAGCAGCCTCGTCTTTCATTTCTTCGAAATCGGAAGCGAGAGCTGCACATACAGGACAAACATCCGGAGCTTTATTTCCTTCGTGGATATATCCACATACTTTACATTTATATTTTGCCATACTCCTTCTTACTTTATTTGATTACACGTTTCAATCTGCGGTTGATGTTAGCTTCCACTACATAATAGTCGATTAGCGGAGCAAATACATTCATCAACAGGATAGCGAGCATCATACCTTCTGGATAACCCGGATTCAATGCACGGATAATAATAGCCATAGCTCCTACCAGGAATCCGTAGATGTACTTACCTGTTTCCGTACGGGCAGAAGTGACAGGATCGGTAGCCATAAACACGGCACCGAATGCGAAACCACCCAGGAACAAATGATCCAACGGAGATACACACATGGCCACCGTCGTTCCGATCATATTGAAGATAAGCGACATGACCGCACCACCCACAAATACGGAAACCATTGTTTTCCAACTTGCGATCTTTGTGAAAAGAAGGATAACCGCCCCGATCAGGATCGCCAATACAGATGTTTCACCGATCGAACCCGGAATCAGACCTAAGAACATGTCCCATGTGGAAATCGGATGTCCGAGAACATCGACTGCCTGGAACGAACCGATCAGTTCCTTGCCTGCGATAGCAACCTGTCCCAGCGGAGTCGCGCCAGAGAAGCCGTCTACCACCTGTCCGCCACCGATACCGAACGTATCAGCCGTACGAACAAACACCTGGTCACCGGACATAGCCGCCGGATATGCGAAGAACAAGAATGCACGTGTAACCAACGCTACATTAAATACATTATAACCTGTACCGCCAAATACTTCTTTGGCAAAAACAACTGCAAATGCAGTAGCTACGGCGATCATCCACAACGGAGTGTCGACAGGGACGATCATCGGGATCAAAATACCCGAAACCAGAAAACCTTCCTGGATTTCTTCCTTCTTCACCTGGGCAACAGCAAACTCGATACCCAAACCTACCACATACGAAACAATGATTTTAGGCAATACAGCCAGAAAACCAAAAATAAAAGTCATGAGAAATCCCGGATCAGCTCCTATTGCAAGGTTATGCTGATAACCGACATTGTACATACCAAAAAGCAAAGCGGGCAACAAAGCAATGATGACCACGGTCATCGTACGCTTCGAGTCAATATAGTCATGAATGTGTACGCCTGATTTGGAAGTTGTGCTCGGAACAAACAGGAATGTTTCGAAACCTTCAAAAACAGAACGGAACATCGCCAGCTTTCCGCCTTCCTCAAAGTTAGGCTTAATCTTGTCGAGGTAATTCCTTAACGCTTTCAATGTATTCTAATTTTTAATGTTATTAATTCATTTCCTTGTATAATACATCCAGACCTTGACGAACGATCTTCTGAATTTCGAGTTTGGACGTATCGACGAATTCGCAAAGGGCAAAATCTTCGGGCGCTACTTCATATATACCCAGGTTTTCCATCTTATCGATATCGAATGCGATAATAGCCTTCAACAGGTATTCCGGCATGATATCCATCGGAAACACGCTATCGTATTCGTTGGACATGATCATAGCACGCTTGCCTCCCTTGATACGGGCGTCTATCACATATTCCTTGTTCTTGCCCATCAACCAGGCCGGGAATGAATGGCTCACACTGAATTTTCCGAAACCGGGAGTCGCCCAGCCGAAGAAGTCGTGTGTTTCGTCGCCTTCCGGGATAACCGTAATCTGATTGTCATAGGCTCCCAAATAATCGTTTTTTTCTACCTTCGTACCAGTCAATACGTTACCGCTGATAATGCGGATATCTTCGTTACCTCTCATGATCTTTCCGTCAACCAGACTGGCGATCGTACAGCCGGCAATTGCCTTAACGTATCCTCTCTCTGTCGTTTCGGAACCGGTTATCACAACCAGGCGGCTGAAATCGGCGATGCCCTTATTGAACAAACGGCCGATAACGATCACGTCGGCAGGATTTACCGTCCAGACCACTTCACCCTTATTGATAGGTTTAATGTGATTAATCTGTACTCCCACATTGGCCGCAGGATGCGGACCTTCCACTTCTACAGTTTCAACACCTTTCACACTAACGGAAGAACCTTTACGGATGCCGACATACACCTTGCCGTCGGTAAGTTTTGCAAGCGCATCCAATCCCGTCTGAAAATCAACTTCCTGTCCTTTCACGACGAAATCGAAGTTCGGAGCTAACGGTGCGGAATAGAATGCAGAAACAAAGATGTCACGTGGTTCGTCAACCGGCGAAGCGACGATGTCGTACGGACGTTGTTTGATAAACGGCCACATACCAGCGTGCAGGATTGCCTCCTTCACCTCTTCTCTTTTGAGGGAAGCTACATTTTTCTTACCGAAATCTTCATACTCGATCTGCGCTTCCGGCTTGACAACCACGCTAAGCACTTTGCGCTTCTCTCCTCGATTTACGGCAGTTACTTCGCCACTGACAGGCGAAACAAACTTGATCTCCGGGCGGTTCTTATCGATCATCAATACAGAACCGGCTTTGACTTTTTCTCCTACTTTGGCAACAACTTTGGGTACAATACCGTTATAATAATCGGGAACGATAGCGTAACTATCGCTTTTCCCTCCGTTTAACAGTACGTCCGAAGCTTTGCCCTTCAGATTAATGTCTAAACCCTTTTTAATCTTAATCACATTTGCCATGATACAACTAAAATTGTTTATATGTAATTTTCCCGCAAAAGTAAGCAATTTTTTATGCTTTAAAGCAGGGAATGGAAAATAATTAAAGAAATAATTCCATAATTTTGCACCGACAAAGAAAGAAATATGAAAATGAGAGTGTACAGTTTACTATTTATGATGCTTTTTGCCCTTTCCATCGGGGTAAACGCACAGGTAAAGTTCTTCACCGATGTCAATAGCAAGCAGATAAAAACGCTTCAGGTGAAAGTTGCCGGAGAGTTGATATCCGAACCTTACATAGCGTTGGGAGGAGAAGAGCAAATCGAAATCAATTTCGACGGTTTGGGGAGTGGATACACACGATATGCCTATAACGTGGTGCATTGCAACGCCGACTGGACACAATCGCAGTTGAATCCGATCGAATATATGAATGGTTTCCAAGGAACAACAATCGACGATTTTGCCAATTCCATCGGGACTACGACTCAATATTCGAACTACCGGTTATTGCTTCCGAACGACGATGTCCAGTTTAAAGTTTCCGGCAATTATGCCATCCAGGTCTATAACGAGGATACGCCGGACCAGATCATTTTTACAGCCTGTTTCTCTGTGGTAGAACCGGTTATCAATATCTCGGCTTCGGTGAGCGGGAACACGGACATCGACACCAACCAGAGCCATCAGCAGGTAAGTTTCAACATCAACAACAAAAATTTTCCGATCACTTATCCGCAAACGGACCTGAAGATATTCGTTTACCAGGACAACCGACACGATAATGCCGTAACGGACTTGCAACCTATGAGCATTCTGGAAAACCAAATATCTTACACGTATAACCGCAACCTTATTTTCCCTGCCGGGAATGAGTATCGTCGCATGGAGTTCCTAAGCAACAAATATAATGGAATGCACGTCGAAAATATCTCCTTCCACAATCCTTATTATAATGTGGAACTTATGACCGATTACAGGCGGGATAAAGGCACTTACCAATATGACCAGGATCAGGACGGCCGTTTCTTCATTCGTTGCAGCGACTGTAACGATCCGGATACGGAAGCGGATTATTATATCGTGCATTTTACGCTTGCATGCGATCCGCTGCCCGATGGGAGTGTATATCTGAACGGTGAGCTATTTAATAATGTATTGGATGAAAAGAGCAAAATGGGCTATAACTTCGAGACGAAGCAATACGAAAAAGCCGTACTTCTCAAACAAGGAAGTTACAATTACCAGTATTTGTTTGTCCCGACCGGTTCCTCTGTCGGTCAGACAGGTCCGATAGAAGGTAATTACTACCAGACACAAAATGAATATAGCATCTATGTTTATTATCGTCCGATGGGTGCTCGCTATGATCGGCTAATTGGTGTCACGACTGTCAGGAACGAGATGCAGGTATTCTAAGCAAGGGTAAATACTCTTTTCCCCATCACATAGGTAGCTTGAATATTCCTTTCATCTCCAGCTGTTTGCAGGCCGAACAGTTTATTTTCCAACGTCCACTTCCCATGGCGTTTCAGATAGTCCATGCGTACCTGCTGGGAAGGTGTGGCGGCATAATCCATAACAATGAAGTCCGCCTTCCGGCCTTTCCCGAAACAGCCGATTTCATCATCCAAATGAAGTGCTTTAGCTGCTCCCAACGTACATTTATATAATGACTCGAATACAGACATCGGATATCCGCCAAGTTGCTGCACTTTATACGCCTCTCCCATCGTGCGCAGCATAGAAAAAGAGGTTCCGGCTCCGATGTCCGTCGCCAATACGGTTTGCATACCGACACGATTGGCTTGTTGCATATCAAACAGGCCACTTCCCAAAAAGAGGTTGGATGTAGGACAGTGGGCTACAACAGAACCAGCTTCGACCAACCGACGGCATTCCGAATCAGACAGATGAATACAATGTCCGAAGATGGAACGGTCTGTAACCAATCTTGCCCGCTCGTATACTTCCAAGTAATCTTGGCAGTCGGGACACAAGGAAAGCGTGCTGTCGATCTCGTCTTTATTCTCGGAAAGATGCGTCTGTATATAAGTGTCAGGATATTGTTCGTGCAAACGTCCAGCCGCAATCAGTTGTTCCGTCGAACAGGAGATGGCAAAACGAGGTGTGATGACATAGCGGTTCCGTCCTTTTCCATGCCAAGATTCGATCAAGGAACGACTTTCGGATTTCCCCTGTTCCGCCGTATCGGTCAATCCTGCCGGAGCGTTCCGGTCCATCAGCACTTTTCCGGTCAGCATACACATATTATATTCCGACGCAACGGAGAAAAGAGCGGTGACGGATGTTGGATGTACCGTTACATAAGCCATGCAAGCTGTCGTTCCGTTCCGGAACAGTTCTTCTATAAAGAAGTGGGCCATCCTGTCCGCATGTTCCGAAGAAACAAACGCCTGTTCTGCTGGAAAGGTATAGTCCTCCAGCCAATCCAGCAACTGCTTTCCGTACATCCCGATTATTTCAGCTTGCGGATAATGGATATGGGAATCTATAAATCCAGGCATCAGGAGTTTACCGGAATAATCAACCAGTTCATAATCGGTATAACGGCCTTTAATATCCTCAAAAGGCCCACAATCGACTATATCTCCTTCCCATACGACCAATGCTCCATCGGGAAAATATCGGTAAGCATCTTTTCTATTTAACGGAGAATCGATAAAATCAAAAACTTCTCCCCGGTATAATGTCAGTTCACTCATCTTTTTTCTCTTTTATCGGTTCGACATGCAAGACGATATGGGTTGCAGGCCCAAATTTCAAACGTAACTTACTTTCTATCTCCTTCGTCAGCTCATGCGCACGACTTACAGTTATTTGTCCATCGACCCGGATATGCACTTCTATTGCAAAATCATTACCGATTCTGCGGGTACATAGATTATGCGGGTTTCTGACCTCCGGCGTTTCATTTATTATAGAGAGAATCTTATCTTCGACCTCAGTCGGTAAAGATTTCTCCAGCAAATCATTAATTGCAGGTATGACCAACTGAAAGGCTACCTTTACAATCAATATGCTGACAATCACGGCTGCTATCGGATCCAGCACACGCCAGTTATCACCTAAGAGGATGGCTCCTCCAATACCTAACGTCGTCCCGATAGAAGAAAAAGCATCCGAACGATGATGCCAAGCATTCGCGATAACAGCCTGGCTATTCTCTTTTTTTCCGACATATAATGTCAGACGATATAGGGCTTCCTTTATCAGAATAGAAATAATGGCGGCAATAAGTGCGATCTTGCCGGGACTTTCCAACTGTTCGCCCCCCAAATAAAATCCAAACACCTTGTTCACACCATCCCAGAAAAGGCCGGCTCCTACACACATCAAGACAATCCCGATGATCGTAGTAGCCAAAGTTTCATACTTTCCGTGTCCATAGTCATGGCCTTCGTCTTTCGGCTTGGACGATATATTAATGAAAAGCAAAACAATTACATCCGTCACAAAATCGGATAGCGAATGGACGGCGTCTGCAATCATGGCGCTACTATGCCCTAACACACCTGCTACAAATTTGAAAACCAATAGCAGAAAGTTGGCAAGAGATCCAATCAAGGTCACAGCCATGATTTTTCTTTTTCTAATATGTTCTTTCATTTCTTTAGGACCTGTTTTTTACGTTTTCAAGCAGAACAAATATAAGGATAAAAACTGTTGGCGGAATTAAAAGTAAATAAAAAGAAATATGTTTCGGATTTTGTATGTATAATTGATATTTAGCCTCCCCATTTAATCAGCAGACTATCTTTCGATTAAAGATTATTAATATCGCCAGTAAAACTGTAACCAATAAAAGTCTTACCTTTGTTGTCCATATCCGAGAAGGAACAACGTTAAATACATGGTTAGATTTATCCGTTATATAATATTAATAGCTCTGTTACAAGTTGTAGCAGGAACTTTTCTATCACACGCTCAGAGTTTTACCTCGGCATCCGGTATTGTCAAAGATTCGATCACCGGTGAACCACTCCCATTTGTATCCGTCTATTTTGACGGGTCGACTATCGGAGCTATGACAGACGACAATGGAACATTCACCCTCCAAAACAACCAGGGCTATACCAAACTAGCCGCCGCCTCATTGGGATACGATACTAAATTCATCGACCTCAAGCCCGGTAAAAAGAATGACAATTTGGAATTATTGTTGAAGCCGACTGCTTTCGAGATTTCGGAAGTCGTGGTCAAACCCAAAAGAGAAAAATATACCCGCAAGGATAATCCGGCTGTAGAGCTTATCAAAAAAGTAATTGCACATAAGAACGACAACCGGATCGAGGCAAAGCCGGAATATCAAACGGAAGTATACGAAAAACTAAGTCTGTCGCTGGATAATTTCAATCCGAATCTCGACAAGAACAAATTTCTGAAAAAGTTCAAATTTATCAAAAACTATCTGGACACGTCCGAGTTTAACGGCAAACCAATCCTGACTGTTTCCGTGCGTGAAAACCTATCGGACTTCTACTACCGGAAAAGTCCCAAAGCGGAAAAGACGATTGTCAGAGCCAAGCGCATGCAGGGGATCGATAAGACATTAGATGACGGTGGCGGCATAACCTCCAACTTGGAAGAGATTTTTAAGAGTATCAATATTTTCGATAACAATATTCCTATTCTATTGAATCGGTTCGTCAGCCCATTATCATCGACATTGGCGACCACATATTACCATTACTACATCATGGATACGCTCGATGTGGGAGGAGATAAATGTGTGGATCTGGCTTTCGTTCCGGCAAACAGCGAAAGCTACGGTTTTACGGGACGGCTTTATATCACGCTTGACGGTAATTATGCGGTCAAGAAAGTATTGCTGAACACCCCCGCAAACATCAACCTAAATTGGGTGGACAAACTCCGTATTGAGCAGGAATTCAAGCAGATGCCAGATAGTACCTGGGTACTCGACCAAGAGAATACTTTCGTCAATTTCTATGTGGTAAAGGGGACGCAACAGCTCTATGCGCACCAGCTCAGGAATTATGACAATTATAATTTCAACGTGCAAAATGCAGACTCTGTTTTCGGCCTCTTAGGGGCATTGCATGTATTGCCGGAAGCGACGGTACAGCCGGATACGTTCTGGATACACAACCGGCCTATTCCACTGAAAGAAAAGGAAGATGCGCTAAAAGATTTATTGGGGCAACTGCGGAAAGTTCCGGCTTTCAATGCCATTATTAAAACCGCAGAGATCCTGATAACGGGCTATATCCCGACAGCAAATGACAAGAAGGTGACCAAATTTGACTTCGGTCCGATGAATACAACCTTCAGTGCAAACCATCTGGAAGGTTTTCGTATGCGTGTGGGAGGAATGACGACTGCCAACCTCAATCCGTATTGGTTTGCAAGTGGTTATCTGGCTTACGGTACAAATGACCGCAAGATCAAATACAATTTGAAATTAACACACAGTTTCACTAAAAAAGAATATCACGAAGGTGAAAATCCGGTCAATAATCTGTCGTTCATCCAAGAATATGACGTGTATACCCCAGGCCAAGATTTCCTTTTCACAAGCAAAGATAACATATTCGTTGCCTGGAAAGTAGGTGAACCGGTGACCAAGATGCAATATATCCGCAAAAGCGTATTGCAATACGAAAAAGAATGGCTGAACGGCCTGACATGGAAGTCCTGGATAATGAATCAGAACAACGAGGCGGCAGGAACGCTTCAATATATTAAACGGGACGAATCCGGGAATTTATACCATATAAAAGATTTTACGACATCTGAAATCGGGACACAGTTGCGTTTCGCTCCGGGTGAACGCGCTTATAACGGGCGTTCGGGGAAAGAATCCGTATTCAACCTGTCTAAAGATGCCCCTGTATTCAAGCTCTCCCATCAATTAGGTATTAAAGGCGTGTTAGGCGGTGATTACAATTACAACCATACGGAGATCAGTGCCGAGAAACGTATCTGGCTTTCTTCGTTTGGGCATATCGATGCACAGGTTAAAGCGGGCAAGGTCTGGGACAAGGTACCTTTCCCCCTGTTGATTTTGCCGAATACGAACCAATCTATCACAATCCAGCCGGAAGCATTCCACATGATGAACGCGTTGGAGTTTGTGACCGACCAATATGTATCGTTCAATGCTACTTATTATCTGAAGGGGTGGATTCTGAACCGTATTCCGGGCATCAAGTGGTTGCGTCTGCGTGAAGTCCTTTCCTTTAATATGATCTATGGTGGACTAACGGACAAAAATAATCCGACCTTGACGCCGGGACTTTTCCTATTACCAGATGGGACACAGCCATTAGGTAGCACTCCATATATGGAATGCAGCGTCGGTTTGGAAAATATATTCAAGATCCTGCGCATTGATTATTACAGACGCTTAACTTATTTGGATCATCCTGATATTAAGAAGGGAGGTATCCGTATTGCATTAAGATTCACTTTCTAACATGCGGTTTAATTAAGAATGACAGATCTGAACAGTTCACGTTTACACCATGCCCCTAATCCTTGGGCATTGACACCTTTGGTTGTTTTTTTATTGTCTTACCTTGTAGTGTCCATCATCGCAGGCGATTTCTATAAGATGCCTATTACCGTAGCCTTTGTTATCGCCTCAGTTGTTGCCATCGCCATGTCCAAAGGGGGTAAGATCAGCAATCGGATCGAGCAATTCTGCCGGGGGGCAGCCAACAGCAATATCATGCTGATGGTATTGATCTTCATTCTTGCCGGTGCTTTCGCCCAAACAGCCAAAGCGATGGGAGCAGTCGATGCTACCGTGAATCTGGCCATGTCCATCCTACCTGGCAATTTGCTGGCAGCCGGAATATTCCTTGCGGCCTGTTTCATTTCCATTTCTGTCGGGACATCTGTCGGAACAATCGTTGCCTTGGCTCCTGTTGCCGTAGGGATCGCCGACAAAACCGGAATGCCAGATGCCCTGATGCTGGGTGTCGTAGTAAGCGGAGCCATGTTTGGAGACAACCTGTCTTTCATATCGGATACCACTATCGTCGCCACCCGCACACAAGGTTGTAATATGAACGACAAGTTCAAAGTGAATATTCGAATTGCTCTGCCGATCGCCATCCTGACCGGTCTTCTCTATGTGCTGATCGGGAGTGGGGTCGGGAGCGGATATGAAACAGGGCCGATCGAATGGATCAAGGTCCTGCCCTACCTAGTTGTCCTGGTAACAGCTATCTGCGGTGTGAATGTCATGATGGTCCTAATAGCCGGGATCATTCTTTCCGGTATCGTCGGATTGCTTACAGGCGGATTCGATATCTGGGGATGGAATGCATCAATGGGGTTAGGCATCACAAATATGGGCGAACTTATCATCGTGACTTTATTGGCCGGTGGAATGCTGGAAATGATACGATATAACGGAGGTATCGATTGGATCATCCTGAAACTCACTTCCCGCATTCGTTCCACCAAAGGAGCCGAAGGGAGTATTGCCGCACTAATCAGCTTTGCAAATCTTTGCACCGCAAACAATACCATCGCTTTGATCATGGCAGGCCCAATAGCCAAAGATATTGCCGATCGTTTTAAAATCGATCCGAGACGCAGTGCCAGTCTGCTGGACATTTTTTCCTGCTTCGTACAGGGTATCATCCCTTACGGCGCGCAATTATTGATGGCGGCAGGTTTAGGGCATGTCTCTCCCATCGAGATCATGCAGTATTTATATTATCCTTATTTGTTGGGTGTCGGAGCTTTGCTGGCTATCACACTCAATTATCCCCGTAAATATGCGGGAGACTGTTAAGACAGGAAAAATGGGCGAATGAAGGTTATTTTTAATCAGAAACAGAGCATGAAATCTCCTCAGACAAGGCAGATAAACAGCTCCACATCCCCGTCCCGGTTTCACGAAGATCCGGGTCTCCACCTCCTCCACACCCGGATCTCCCATGCCCTTCCACCCGGGTCTGAAGAAACTTTTCAAGTTGTTTTTGCCTAAAAAGTAGCTTGTCTTCATGAAAAAACGAGCCTCTTTAATCTATTTTGTATCAGCTTCAGAACACATCTGACATTTGATAAAATATTGATATATAACACATTATCACTTTTACCCATGATAGTTATGATAGATAAATGATAGTTAAAAGCAAGAACTATCATAGAATAACATACTGTTTTACAAGCATATAAATTCATTTATGATAGTATGATAGTTGTTTTGCAAAAAACTAAAAATCCATGCTTACAAAACTTTATTTTGCAGACTTTGGGAAATCTCCTACATTTGCACCATAAATCTGAAATAAAATATGATGCGCATTGATATACTGACCGTACTTCCCGAGATGATCGAAGGAATGGTAAACTGTTCCATTGTGAAACGGGCACAAGACAAAGGTCTGGCTGAAATACATTTACACAATCTGCGGGATTACACGACCAACAAATGGCGGCGTGTGGATGATTATCCTTTCGGGGGTGAAGCCGGCATGGTTATGCAGATCGAACCTATCGACCGGGCCATCTCGGCTTTGAAAAGCGAGAGGGATTATGATGAAGTTATTTACACATCGCCAGATGGGGAAACCTTCAACCAGCCGATGGCAAACAGCATGTCGATGCTGAACAATCTGATCATCCTTTGCGGACATTACAAAGGAATCGACTACCGCATCCGCGAACATTTGATAACAAAGGAAATATCTGTTGGTGATTATGTCCTGACAGGAGGCGAGTTGGCTGCCGCCATCATCACAGATGCCGTCGTACGTCTTATTCCCGGAGCAATCGGCGACGAGCAAAGTGCCCTCTCCGACTCGTTCCAGGATAATTTGCTAGCTCCCCCAGTCTATACCCGGCCTGCCGATTACAACGGCTGGAAAGTTCCCGACGTCCTTCTGTCCGGGCACCAACGCAAAATTGAAGAATGGCGTCTCGGGCAAGCTCAAGAAAGGACAGCCCGGCTACGCCCCGATTTATTGAAGTAAATTGTCCTACTTCTGCTCTACTACGAAATTATAGATAAACTCATATTCATACGTGTTATTTTCCGCAGTTGCACCATTCACGGGATTGATCTTTTCTTCAATCGTCATGCCTGTGATATAATCGCCGGTCAACGTATAGCGGAATGTATATTCGGCGCAAATATCCGTTGCATCGGAGACATTATACCAATAGGCACGGGTTGGCAGATTCTGATTCATCTTCCCATAGAGCAGGTTCAACGGAGAAATCACATCAAAGCCGACCGGTTGAAATGAATTGACAACTCGGAACGGAAAGTTCTCTGGACGTAATTGAGAATTATATTCATATGTAATCTCTTTCTGTGGCAGATAAGCATAATGCACCGCATTTCCATTTTCCCACGAATAGCGATCCACCTCACCTAGTTCTCTTATCTGATAACCCGAACCGTCCTCATTCGGCCACTGGATAATCTGCGAAACTGATTTCAGCCAATTAGAACTATAGGTGTACCTGTTTTCTAAGCCGTATACACAGCATTACTCATATACTTGTTTTCAGATTTTTCTTCCTTGGCCGCAATCATATTTCCGCTTAGCGTGTAAACTGTATGGACAAAGGGATTAGTCGGAGAACCATCGATCATCTTCACGCCACTTACGGAAATCGTCTTGTCTACAATAATATAATTATCAGTAAACTGATTTCCTTCCGTATTTAATATAATCCGATTGATTTGCTTGTCCTGGTCATAAGTGATATTCGCGTTAAAAAAAGCATTTCCGTTTTTCGTACATGTAACACTCGTCAGCTTGTTCAACTCAGGAATAAACGGCTTATCATCATCTCCACAAGACATAAGACCTGCCGCCATCAAAAGCATACTTAAAAATTTCTTCATCTCTCTTTCTTTTTATTATTCGATCTTACAAAAATAGGACATTTGCTAAAATAACGGACGAAGTAACCTATTTTAAGTAATTCTACTTGAAGAAATGCAAGTAAACCATTAGCTTTGCAATATAATTTATCATAATAAATGGCTAATAACAAACATCTTACAATAAGATAAAACGTAAAGCATACAATATCTAAAATTTAATAACATGAGAATGAAACATCTGACGGTAGCAGCACTAACATTATTGCTGTCTGTTTCTTGTAGCCAAAGACAAGAAGATTATCCGTTTCGCAATCCTGATCTCCCTATCGACGAACGCATAGACGACCTCTTGAAACGTCTGACTGCTGAAGAGAAGATCGGCCAAATGATGAATACGACTCCGGCAATCGAACGCCTCGGTATACCCGAATACGATTGGTGGAACGAAGCCTTGCACGGTGTCGCACGTGCCGGAAAAGCGACTGTTTTCCCACAGGCTATCGCGATGGCGGCGACTTTCGACGACGACGCACTGTACGAAACATTTACGATGGTGAGCGATGAAGCTCGCGCCAAATACCATCAGTATCAAAAAAATAAAGAATATGACCGCTACAAAGGCTTGACCTTTTGGACGCCGAATATCAATATCTTCCGTGATCCCCGCTGGGGCCGTGGCATGGAAACCTATGGAGAAGATCCGTACTTGACAGAACGGATGGGGGTTGCCGTAGTGAAAGGCTTGCAGGGAGACGATCCGAAATACTTTAAGACACATGCTTGCGCCAAGCATTATGCAGTCCATAGCGGACCGGAATGGAACCGTCACGAATTTGATGTCACAGTGACGCCCCGTGATTTATGGCAAACCTACCTGCCAGCTTTCGAGGCTTTGGTAAAAAAAGGAAATGTACAGGAAGTCATGTGCGCCTACAATCGCTATCAAGGCAAACCCTGCTGTAGTAGCGACAAACTGCTCATCGACATCCTTCGGAATAGTTGGGGATATGAAAACATCATCCTTTCCGACTGTGGTGCGATCAACGACTTCTGGCAACGGGACGAACGCACGCCTCGCCACGAAACACATCCCGATGCGGAAAGCGCTTCTGCAGATGCTGTCCTGAACGGGACTGACCTGGAATGCGGCAACAGCTATAAAGCTTTGATCAAAGCTTTGAAGGAGGGAAAGATATCCGAAAATGATCTGGATGTCTCCCTACGCCGCCTGCTGAAAGGTCGTTTTGAATTAGGCATGTTCGATCCGGACGAGCGGGTTCCTTATGCTCAAATCCCATACAACGTGGTGGAAAGCCCCGAACATGTGGCACAAGCACTCGAAATGGCGCATAAGAGTATGGTGCTGCTGAAGAACAAGAATAACACACTTCCACTGAGTAAAACGATCCGGAAAATTGCAGTTGTCGGTCCGAATGCCGCCGACTCGACCATGCTTTGGGCGAACTACAACGGCTTCCCAACGCATACCGTAACAATATTGGAAGGTATCCGCAACAAAGTGCCCGATACAGAAGTAATCTACGAATTAGGATGTAATCATGCGGCTGACTTCGTAATCCAAGACTTGGGCAACCACATCACCTCCCCTGCCGGACAGGGATTCGCCTCCGAATTCTACAACAATACGGAATTCAAGGGAGAAGCCGTTTATAAAGGTTTAGCAAGCCAATTACATTATACGACAGGCGGAAACACGCAGTTCGCACCGAATGTAAACCTGACAAACTTCACAGCACGTTTTACCGGCGAGTTTGAAGCACCAGAGACGGAACAGGTTGAGATCAAGTTGTCAGGAAACGACGCCTTCCGCCTCTTTATCGGAGATGAAAAAGTAGCCGAAGTTTGGGAAAACGAATACGGGGCAGAAAAGACGTATATGCTGAATGCGGAAAAAGGAAAGAAATATCCTGTCAAGATCGAATATATGCAACGCACGGGTAGCGCTGACCTCAACTTCCAGATCGGTACGCGTCGACCTGTCGATTATGCCGCCACTGCCGCTAAAGTCAAAGATGCAGATGTGATTGTCTATGTCGGAGGTATTTCGCCTCGCTTGGAAGGTGAAGAAATGCCGGTCAACGTGGAAGGTTTCAAGAAAGGAGACCGCACCAATATCGAGATACCGAAAGTACAACAAGAAATGGTAAAAGCACTGAAAGCAACGGGTAAACCGGTTGTCTACGTGCTTTGTACGGGTAGTGCCCTGGCTTTAAACTGGGAAGATGCCAACATCGACGCCATTCTGAATGCCTGGTATGGCGGACAAGAAGCCGGGACAGCGGTTGCCGACATCCTGTTTGGCGACTACAATCCGTCAGGTCGCTTGCCAGTCACATTCTATAAATCGATCGACCAGTTGCCGGACTTTGAAGATTACAGCATGAAAGGCCGTACCTACCGTTATATGACCGAAACACCACTTTATCCGTTCGGATACGGCTTGAGCTACACGAACTTTGCCTATCGGAATGCGAAGCTGTCTTCTGGCAAGATTACCAAAGACCAATCTGTCACACTGACGTTCGACATTGCCAACACCGGCAAAATGGATGGTGACGAAGTCGCACAAATCTACATCAAAAATCCGAACGATCCGGAAGGGCCGATCAAAGCGCTGAAGGCTTTCTTGCGTGTACACGTAAAAGCTGGCGACAGCCAGGAAGTCAACATCGAGCTGACACCCGAAGCATTCCACTCTTTTAACGACAATACACAAACGATGGAAGTCCGTCCCGGAAAATATCAGATACTTTACGGCGGTTCATCAGACGAAAAAGCCTTAGAGAGATTAGAGTTGACAATCGAATAAAAACAAATGCCGCAGGTCTCCGGATAATCCGGAAAAACCTGCGGCATTCTATCTATTCCATAACCCTATGCATTACGCCTCCTAACCCATAAGGTTAAAGGGCGTAACCCTATGGGTCTTATCCAATATACGTCTCCATAAATTTGGCACCCGGAACCGGTGAAATCGTCACGACATCCGTATCTGCCGGAATCAGGACCGTTTGTCCTTGGTGAATATAAATTTCATTGCCTTTATTGTCACGGATAGAAGCTTTACCCTCCATACAAATATAAACGACGAAAGAATCCAGTTCGGAGAAATCACGAACCATGATCGTATCGACATCCAGCAAATTCGTTGTAAAATACTTGCAGGCTGCAAGCTCTACAGTCGCATTCGTATGAGCTTTGTAATGGGTGCGGTAGTCCGGATACAAGGTATAGTCGATCGCATCCTTTGCCAGTTCGGTATGCAATTCACGCCCTTTGCCATCCGGTCCCTTACGGTCATAATCATATATACGATAGGTGATATTGCTCGTCTGCTGGATTTCAGCAATAAAGCAACCGGCTCCGATAGCGTGTACACGGCCCGCGGGCAGGAAGAATACATCGCCAGGATTCACCTCGTATCGTTGTAACACATCCATGATCGTATTATCCTCGACACGTTTCACGTATTCATCCGCATTGATCTGCTTTGAAAAGCCTGAATATAAGCCGGCACCTTTGGCAGCATTGATCACATACCACATTTCTGTCTTGCCAAAAGAATTATGGCGTTTCTTTGCCAATTCATCATCCGGATGAACCTGAATAGACAAATTATCACGTGCATCGATAAACTTGATCAACAAAGGGAATATGGAACCAAATTGTTCGACCACCTTTTCCCCTAACAGTTGCTTGCCATATGTACGGATCAGTTCATCTAGCGTTTTACCTTCAAGTGCACCATTATCTACAACAGAATAATTGCCCTCTACATGTGAAAGTTCCCAACTTTCGCCAATACCTTCCTGCACCGGAGTGATGCCCTTAAACGGGCAAATGTCAGAGCCTCCCCAGATAATCTTCTTGAGGATAGGCTTAAATGTCATTGGATATAACATATTTGATTTTTGATTTATCAGATTTATAATTTATGATTTATGATTTATGATTTACGCATTGACCACAAATCATAAATTATAAATCACAAATTATTTCGCTTTCTTTACTTTCTTCAATACAACAGCGCTGCGTGCCGGAATGTATAATTTGAGCCATTCTTTTTTCTCTTTTTTATACAATGGATCGAATTGCGTGAAATGATGAATGGTATCATCCGCGAGCCCGAAGCCACCGAATCGGTTAGCATCGGTATTCAGAACCACCTCATATTCACCCTTAGGCACAAGGAAACCGTAATCGGCAAACGATTTTGTCGGATTGAAATTGAATACGAACACCAAGTCTTTTCGCATATAAGCCAAAATCTGATCCTCATCGTTATCCCAGACTTTCTGTATCGGAGTGGACTGGAAGTTCTTCACGCTACGGATCAATTCCAACATTTCACGATCGAAATCGCCTAAGAAATGATATTTCAAATCCATATTATCGACCAAATCCCATTGGCGGCGTGCATACTTATGCGACCAGCCATTTCCTTCACGCGGGAAATCGATCCATTCCGGATGGCCAAATTCATTCCCCATAAAGTTCAGATAACCGCCGTTGATGGTGGAGGCCGTGACCAGACGGATCATTTTATGCAAAGCTACACCCCGTTCCACCATAAAATTGTGATCATCTTTCTGCATATGCCAATACATGTCGGCATCGATAAGACGGAAAATGATCGTCTTGTCACCCACCAACGCCTGGTCATGACTTTCCGCATAGCTGATTGTCTTTTCGTCAGCACGGCGGTTCGTCGTCTCCCACCAGATGGAAGAAGGATGCCAGTCTTCGTCTTTCTTTTCCTTGATCGTCTTGATCCAGTAATCGGGGATATTCATTGCCATACGGTAGTCGAAGCCATAACCGCCATCTTCATATTTGGCAGCCAATCCGGGCATTCCGCTTACTTCTTCGGCAATCGTAATCGCATTCTTATTGACTTCGTGGATAAGCTTATTAGCCAACGTCAAATACGCAATAGCATCACCATCCTGATGACCGTTAAAATAATCAGCATAATTACAAAATGCTTCGCCCAGTCCGTGACTGTAATAAAGCATCGAGGTCACGCCATCAAAACGGAAACCGTCGAATTTATACTCGTCCAGCCAGAATTTGCAGTTCGACAACAAAAAATGAAGCACTTCATTCTTTCCATAGTCGAAACAAAGGGAATCCCATGCCGGATGCTCGCGACGGGCACCGCCCAGAAAATATTGCGTGTAAGATCCATCGAAACGTCCGAGGCCTTCTACTTCGTTCTTGACAGCATGACTATGTACGATATCCATAATCACAGCAATCCCCATACTATGAGCCTCGTCTATCAACTGTTTCAGTTCTTCCGGCGTACCAAAACGGGAAGATGCGGCAAAAAAACTGCTGACATGATAACCGAACGAACCATAATAAGGATGTTCCTGGATAGCCATAATCTGAATGGCATTATATCCTTCCTTCACAATACGGGGCAGCACCATACGACGGAATTCGTCGTAACTGCCGACTTTCTCTTCATTCGAAGCCATACCGATATGACATTCATAAATCAGCAATGGAGAGACATTAGGCTTAAACCGTTTATGCTTGAACACATAAGGTTTCTCCGGATTCCATACTTGCGCGCTGAAAATTTTGGTATTTTCATCCTGAACGACACGCCGTATCCATGCAGGAATACGTTCCCCGCTGCCTCCTTCCCACTCGACTAGGAGTTTGAACAGGTCTTCATGATACAGCAAACCTTCAGCAAGCGCAATCTCCCAAATGCCATTGCCCAACCGTTGCAACTTATACCGATCGTCCTTCTTCCATTCGTTGAAAGTCCCAATCATATATATAGCAGTAGCATTGGGTGCCCACTCACGAAAAACCCATCCACTCTTTGTCTTATGCAATCCGAAGTAGAGATACCCGGAAGCCATTTCCGACAACGTCTGTCTGCCGTTACCGGTCAGGTTCTTCTCTTTGTTTACCACGTATTGGTACCGTCCTTCTATTGCCTCCTTATAGGGGGCCAGCCAAGGGTCATTCTTTATTAGATTTAGCGACTCCATGATTTTTTGAGATTGGTTTCGCACAAAGATAGAAGAAAAAACTCACATATAAATAAAAAGTCCGTTGCAAATGCATAGGCTTAAATCAATTATCCGAAGAACTCCGTTTGTTCTTGTTCAAAATCAATGTTGACGGCATCTTTTGAAGGGCCTCTTTACGGTGTTCGGATACGTCATTCCAAGTGTTGTAGCCGATCAGCATGAAGTTATAGCTATTGAACAATCCCGGCGTCAGGTCTTTATCCGGTAACAGCTGGGTTTGTGGGATGGACGAGACGAAATCCCAAAGCTCTTTGAGAATTTGATCATGTCCGGGTGTTGTGGTGGACATCTTGGCTACAATACCGACAGAACCGTGAGTCGCTTTCAGCAATGTCCTTGTGTAGTCGAGCAGAAAAAGATCTTCTTCGGAACTGATAACCACCAACGTATTGGTGGCCTTCACGAAATTTCGGTTAATAAATACACCGACGTCGCAATTACTGCGGGCAATAAACATCTTAGTCTTATCTTTCAGCAACGCACCAGGATAAAACCAGGATTCGGGAGCTTTGAAGCGTTTGAAATAACGGTTATAGAAGGAAGTACGGTAACGGGTAGCCGCGATATCGTCCGGCGAGTCGCTCATGGAGATGCCGGAACCGACCAGCAGGAAGTCAAATCCTTCGTTATTGACGATGTCGCAAATATCCTGTCCGGCGTTATTCGAAACCTCATAGCGTGTATGGATGTGCATACCTAATTTTTTGGCTCCATACAAGATCGGTCCGAAACTCACTTCCTCAAAATTATCCGTATGTAACGGATTGACATCGGACCCGACGGTCAGGTGTAGCGCCGTCAAGTCCAGTTTGTTCTTTCCACGGGCAAACATCTGGTGAGCCACATCAAGCATAATCTGTCCATTTCCGGCACGTCCGAATGAAAGGAGAACCTTAAATATCCCGTCGGCCGGTTCCACACAAACCTGATGTTCCTTAATCTTTTCACGTGTCTTGAAACACAATTTAATGAAAGAAACCAACGGGATTGTCATAAAGGTCGTGACCAGGGTCATCAAAACCAACATGACGAAAATAGAAGGCGGCAATATCTTCATCTCATAACCGATCGTCAACACGACCAGCTCCATCAGACCGCGTGTATTCATTAAAGCCCCAATGTAAAAACTGTCTTTCCAGCTTTCACCGACAAAACGAGCGGAAAACAAAGCACCCCCGAACTTACCGATAATAGCCACTACGATGAAGATTCCACACATGACCCAAAGTTCCGGTGTGTTCAGCAGACCGATCTCCGTACGCAGTCCGGTCGAAACGAAAAAAAGCGGCAGGAAGAGCGCCAATGACACGTCTTCCACCTTTTCCGTCATGATCTTGCGGAATTTGATGTTCCCTGGCATGACCACGCCTGCAATAAAGGCGCCGAAAAGAGCATGCAACCCTAATATCTCGGTAAAATAGGAGGATACGATCAGTAACAGGAACATCAGGGCCACCAGTGCTTTGTCAATCACTTCTTTATTATGGTATATATGCCCGATCATCCGTAAGAAAGGACGAACAGCAAGAAACATAAAAAGAATGTACAGAATGGAGAATAATATATTGTAAACGGCACTCAGCATACTGCCCGCCTGAGCGATGGCAATCACGACGGCCAACAAGCACCAGGCAGTAATGTCTCCGTTGGCAGCACTTGCCAATGAGATGGTTCCCAAATGTGTTTTGGTCAACCCTTTTTCCTGGATAATCCGGGCTAAAACGGGAAAAGCCGTAATACTCATGGCAATCCCGATAAATAGAGCGAACGACAGGAATGGTGTTCCTTTATGAGCATAAGATCCATAGACATAATAAGCAGTCAGCATACCGAAGAAAAACGGCACGATCGTACTGGTATGGCTGATCAGGATAGTTTCCTTCAATTTTTTGCGAACTTCGCCGATATCCAGTTCCATACCGATGGCAAACATGAAAAGGATAAGACCGAATTGGCTTAATATGGTGATATTACCTAATGACTCGAGTGGAAAAAGAAACGCAGATACCCCCGGCAGAAGATGGCCGAGCACGGACGGACCGAGTACGATACCGGCTACGATTTCACCGATGACGGTGGGTTGGCCGATCTTTTGAAACATCCAACCGAACAAGCGGCAGACAATTAATATGGTAATAATTTGCAGAAGAAGGATTCCCATCGACGACTGGATATGGTGAGTAACCGAATCCCAGAACACAAGAAATCCCTCCCCCATAGTTTGGGGAGCATTTTGCATGGTCTGAACGGCTGTTCCGACCTGCTGGCTTTCTCCTTCTTTGACTATGAAATACATGAGTGAGCCAAAGACCAGGATCATCATCAAATAAAAGGCTATGCTTTTTGTTCCTTTACCCATCTGCTATCTCTGATACGGTTTCTTGCAAAAGTAAGAAAATGAATTAATATAACTCCTTGTGTGATGAAATATTTTACTGGCGATTTCGTTTTTTTGCAAAATGTCAGATTTACCTTCTTCAGGTTCGTCTGTACACGTCCATTCACCGGATTAGAGGCCACAAGCTTATGATAAATATTTATTTTATAGGAGGATATTGCCTGATTTGGATTTAAATATTTCAATTAGATACATCTTAATATATAATTGGGCATAAAAAAGCCACTAAAGCTGCACGATCCAAATAAGCTTTAGTGGCTTTTACAGTCAAGGTCAGCTATATTTAATTAGTATGTTGTCTTTTTATTCAAACCCTGCATGCACACCTTTGATGGAAAAGGAATCCGCTTCTCGTTTTTTCTCTCCAGTATACATCCATTCGATAGTGTCTTCGTATGTCTTGCCGTCTTTGCTTGCAACGGTCTTCACAATGTTCTTTCCGTCTGCCAAGGTAACATTGTCTATAATATAATGTACGTCTGTATAACCTTTACGGATACCGGACAACTCTTGGCCGTTCAAGAAAACTTTAGGTTCTCCGATATTAGAATAAACGGTGATAGAAGTGACTTTCTTTTCGCGATCCACATTCCGGCGCTGTGTCAAGTACAAGACAGGATCTTCACTCCAGTTCGCCTTGTACCAGAAATAAGAGTCTTTCTTCGTCTTGCGGTCAAAAGTGACCATGCCCTTCATGTTACGGGCGGGAAGATCGCCGCGATTAGCCAGCGGAGTAGCAAAATCGAAAGTGTTCCACAAATAAGAAGCAACAATATACGGATGCTTGGCGATCACGCTCCACTGGTATTCGTGTGTCTTCGTCTGAAAAGTTTCCGGATAGAAAGGTTTCGTCCAATTCAGTGAATTGTCCAGATATTCGGTCTGATGGACAATGTTGGCGTCGGCTCCATACTCCGTCAGCATCAATTTCTGGTCCGGATAGTTCTTTTCCAAGCCTTCTACCCACGGTTCGATATCCTGCAATTTCTTTTCGTACCAGCCGAAATAACGATTCATTCCCTGTATGTCAGCATTCAAGTTGACCGGATGCTCCATGTGCCCGTAGCCATTTACCGAAACAGTGTAACGGTCGGGGTCTTCCGTCTTCGCTAGATCATGCAAGGATCGGGTCAATTCTTTTGTATATTCGTGCGGATGATAGACTTCGTTATGTAGCCCCCAAACATAGATGGACGGATGGTTGAAGCTCTGGCGGATCAGTTCGCGGAGTTGGCAACGGGCGTTCTCGGCTTCCTGTCCGGAGACACGGTTCACGAAAGGAATCTCCGCCCAAATGATCAATCCTAAGCTGTCACAACGCGAATAGAGGTAATCTGATTGCTGATAATGAGCAAAACGGACGGTTGTCGCACCGATATCCATAATAGTAGCCAGGTCGAAGTCATGATTTTCATTCTTCAACGCACTACCCAGCCCCCACCAGTCCTGATGGCGGGTAACGCCGTACATCGGATATTTCTCGCCATTCAGATAGAATCCTTCGCCTGCAACAATCTCGTATTTGCGCAAGCCTAAGGGCTGTACCACTTCATCTATCACTTTCCCATTCCGGATCAGGCGACTCACGATCTTATACAAATAAGGGTTCTTCCGCCCTTGCCACAAGGTAGGATTCTTGATCTTGAAATCGGCTTCGAACGACTGTACGCCCTGCGGTGTCAGGTCAAACGAGCGGCTCTGAGTTGCTACCAGTTTCCCTTCTTGATCATAAATCGTGTTCTGTAAGGTGAGCGGAGCCGGTTGCAACGTTCCATTATCCAACTTCACTTTCACTTTTACATCCGCTTGCTTTTTGGAGACATTCTTCTGGGTGATGTAGACACCGGAAGAAGCACAATCGGTCACACAGATATTATAAGGATCTGTCACGATCAACCAAACCGGACGGTACATCCCGCCATAAACGCCGAAAAGCACATGATTGATAGGAATCACGTCCGGACGTGACGCATTGTCGGCTTTCACTATGATCTCGTTATCCGCCCCCGGTTTCAGCGCCGTACCGATCTCGCATGAAAAAGCAGAGTAGGCTCCTTTATGAGTTGTCACAAGAGAACCGTTCACATACACCTCCGCAACAGCTCCCACACCTTCGAAACGCAGGAAGACGCGTTTGTCCTTCAGTTCAACAGGAAAGAAATAGTGCTTTTTATAGTAGGCAGGTCCTTCATAGAATTGGTCATACTGCGTCTGCATATCTTTTGCATTCCATGTGTGAGGAATCTCGACCTCGGTCCATCCACTCTCCCATTTCGGCGCATTAACGGCCAGTTCCTTACCTGCCGGCGCTTTCTTAAATACCCAACCGGAATTAAACGGCTCAACAATCCGGCCTTCGGCCTGCATCACCAAACTGAAACAGGCCAGCAACAAGGTTAAACTTAATACTCGTTTATTCATGATGTTTTAATTGATTGAGTTACAAAAATAAGGTAAGTTTTATCTCTTCATGACTAAAAGTATCTCAATACTGAATAAAAATGTCTCATTTTATGTATATTTGCCACACAATCTAAGATTTTTATGTTTACACATTATCTAAAAGCCATACTCTCATTCCTTTTTCTATTTTTCTCTTCTATAATAATGGCAGAGAAAAATCCATTCTTTTTTACCCAGATCGGGAACGAAAGCGGACTGACAGAAAATACGATAACAGATTTGTTTCAGGATTCAGATGGATATATATGGATCGGCACAAATAATGGACTATTCAAGTATGACGGATACAGATGTAAGGTCTATCGTAACAGACCCGATAGCACAAACACTTTAGGAGATAACACAATCTCATGCATAGAAGAAGACAGCCAGCAAAACATTTGGATCATAACCGAACATCATGTACACAAAATAGACAGGCAAAGCCAACAAATACATAAATATAACACGGAGAATACCAGATTTATGCATTATTGTAAACAACGGCAAAACGGAGAACTATGGTTTGTCGGGGAAAAAGAGTTGTTTATTTATGATCCAAAACAGGATTCGCTCATCAGACAACCATCTTTATCTCCACTTCCTTTCAATTCCAATGTTTGCGATATGGAAGAAGATTCTGCTGGAAATTTGTATATCGCATCCAAAAGTTCCGGAATGATTATTATAGATTCTGACAGACAGCTCCGGCATCATTACAAGCATATACCGTATGATGAAACATCCCTACCAGGAGGAGAACTATCCGACTTATATATTGATAGTCACAACCGGATCTGGATAGCTTCATTAAAAGAGGGTTTCAGCCTTCTGAATCCAGACACGCACAATTTCACAAGATTCAATCAGAACAATTCACACCTCAAAAACAACATTATCCGCTGCTTAGTCGAAATTCAACCAAATAAAATCTTGATAGGCAGTTTTTCCGGACTATCCTTGATAGACTGTAACACATTCAATATTCAGACATTCGATTTTGATCCGCAAAAAAACGGTTCATTAGGACATTATTCAATTCACAACTTCTTAAAAGATAATACAGGAGGATTATGGATCGGCACTTGGAACGGACTTAATTACTATAATCCTCTACGGAAACAAATTAGCACATTAACACCTAAAACATTCACAGGAGTATTGGGGAAAGGTCAGGAAGATGAAGATGGAAAAATCTGGTTTACAACGGAAGGAGCCGGACTTTTATGTTATGACCCTTCCACACAAGAACAAAATATATATTTGTTAAATCCAGCCTCCGATGCTTATAATAAAAACATACTTAAAGCTCTTTATATCAAGGGTGACAGTATTTTATGTACAACAAACCAAGGACGCCTCTATTTGTTTTCTCGTAGCCGAAAAAAGTATGAACTACTTTACGAATTCGGAGGAGGGGACATCTATACTCTATTTGTAGACTGCAAAAACAGATTTTGGATACCGACTAACAGCAAACAGGGTCTAATACTCATTGAAAACGGAAAAAAACAAACATTTTTTCCCGTAAATGGGAAAAAACAACGTATACATTATATAACCGTCATCAAAGAACTTGCACCGGACAAATATTTGTTCGGAACCCTTACACAAGAACTATATTTATATGATATGTACAAAAATAGTGTTACACATATCGTCTTAAACCAACTTCCAGGGGCAAAAAACAAAAGAAGCGGACGAATAACAGGCATTGAAACAGACCCGGAAGGAAATATATACGTCTCTACTTTCGGAAACGGACTTTTTACTTTCGATCCGCGACTAACTCTTTTAGAACATTACATAAATAATAACGGACTCACTACTCCTTATATCTATACGTTCGTAAAAGACAAGCATAATACCTTGTGGACACTAACTGAAAATGGGCTATATTATAAAGAATACCAACAAGAAAACTTCACCTACGTCCCCAACAAACAGTTCATCAAACACAACTATACTTTCCAAGGCGGATCTTTGGACAGCAACGGCTTTCTCTATTTTCCAGGCAGTAAAGATATTTTATGTTTTAATTCAAGCCGGTTAGGAAAAAACGACTATCTGCCTCCTCTCTATTTGACAGATATCACAATAAATAATAAATCCATTGATTTTCAAAGCTCAAAACCTCTAATTCTAAAACCAGAAGAAACAAACCTAGCCATTGCTTATACAGCTCTGGACTATATTGATCCGGAGCAAATACAATATAAATATAAAATGGATGGAATTGATGAAAGTTTTGCTGTAGTAGGCAACCGAAGAGTTGCCTACTACAGCAACCTGGCACCAGGTTCTTATACATTCCATGTGTTGGCAAGCAACAGTGACGGCAAATGGAATCCGAAAGAAGCAACCCTGTCTATACAAGTCCTCCCACCTTTTTACAAAACCCCCACAGCCTACCTTCTATATATTATGGGAGTCGGCATAGTCATATACGGTATTATCCACTACTTCAATGTCAGAAACAAGCTTGAAAACGATATTCGTTACAAACAAATGGAGCAGGAAAAAATCAAAGAAATGAATGAAGAAAGAATACGCCTGTTTACTAATTTTTCTCATGAACTCCGTACACCTTTAACACTGATATCAAACCCTTTGGAAGATCTTATGCAAAATAATGCATTCTCATCTGAAGTAAAAAAGGTTTTGACTTTAATGCAAAAAAACACAAAAAAGATGCTGCTTTTGGTTAATAATTTAATGGACATCCAAAAATACGATGCGCACAAAATGGCCTTGCAGAAAGAGCACTTCAATCTATCTGTCTTCATAAAAGAATCATACGATATGTTTGAATCCATCGCCAGAAAGAGGAACATTGACTTTACGCTGACAAACAAGATGCCAGAATCATACGAGGTCTATTATGACAAGCCGGAAATGGAAAAAGTCATCTTTAACCTGCTTTCCAATGCATTCAAATTTACCCCGGAATCAGGAAACATCCAATTGAGACTGTCTCCTGTTTCCCGGAAAAATATCGATTCCCTCGTCGATGAAAAACAAAAGCCTATGCTCGTAGAAGACTATTACCTGCATATCGAAGTTGCAGATAGCGGAGCAGGCATAGCCCCCGAAGAGCTGGAGAACATATTCCAGCCTTTCCACCGCTCCTCACAAGACCTGCACCATCAAATAGCCGGGTCAGGGATCGGATTAAGCCTTGTACATTTTATCATAGAACAACATCAAGGAGTTGTTTGGGTGAATAGTTCACAGGCGATAGGCACACAAATACATGTCCTGCTGCCACTCCTTGAAAAACCGATCATCCAAAAAACAACTATAGAACCAACAGATATCACAGCTAAATCCCATCTTTTCACTGGAGATTTGCAAAATATATCAGAAAAACGACAAACGATCCTTTTCACCGAAGACAATGCTGATGTCCTGTGTTATCTAGAACAACAATTCAATAACTATTATAACGTATTAAAAGCCTCCAACGGAGAAGAGGCCCTGCTCCTGCTTGACATCCATAAAGCGGACATTATCGTTTCCGATGTCATGATGCCTCGCATGAACGGTATCGAACTCTGTAAAAGAATCAAGAATACACCCAAATGGAACCATCTTCCGGTTATATTGTTAACCGCAAAAACACTTCCAGAGCAAATAACAGAAGGCTACAAAGCAGGGGCAGACGAATATATCGTCAAACCATATGACATCGCGCAACTTCGCAGCCGGATCAACAATTTATTGGAGAACAGAAAACAAATTCAGAAAAAATTCGAGAAAAAACTCGAATTGGAAACGTTCGGCATACAGACCGACGAACAGGATAAAATATTCATAACGCAATACACCAATATCATAAAGAAAAATTTCTCGAACCCGAATTTCGGAATCGACGATATTTGCAAGGGAATCGGTATAAGCCGAGCACAATTCTATCGGAAAGCCAAAGCACAGACAGGACTCTCCCCTGCCGAAATGATCAAAAAACTACGCCTCGAAGCTGCTGCCCAGATGTTAAGAGACACGGAGTTGAACATCGTGGAAATCCAGACAAAAGTAGCATTCAGCAACAGCGGATACTTTGCATCCTGTTTCCGGCAGATGTATGGAGTTTCTCCTAAAGAATACAGAAAAGTAAACAAGATATAAAAAAATTTCTCAATAAAAGACGATATTTATCTTTTAAGAGACAAAAAACGCCTTTTCCTATCTACATAAATTAGATTTTTGTGCTGAAAAATTAAACAGGTGTTAACCAAATTCAAAAAATCATTTTATAATGAAAAGCAAAATTCTAATTATGCTGATGGGATTTTTCCTTTTTTCCCACCAGATGTTCGCCCAAGATGTTTCTATTTCGGGTAACGTAAAAGATGAAAAAGGCGAAGCTCTGATCGGTGTTACTATCCAAGTGAAGGGTACTACGACCGGTAACATTACAGATGTAGACGGTAATTACACATTACCGACAGTTCCAACCAATGCTGAATTGGTATTCTCGTACATGGGTTACCAAACCCAAACCATTCCCGTAAAAGGAAAAACAATTATTAATGTTACGATGAAAGAGGACTCACAAGCCTTGGAAGAAGTCGTAATCGTAGGTTTTGGTACACAGAAAAAAGTAAACCTCACAGGAGCTGTCGCTTCTGTAGGAGCTGAAGTTCTCGAAAACAAACCGGTAGCCAATGTGGGACAGGCTTTGCAAGGTGTCGTGCCAAACCTGAACGTCTCGGCGACTAATGCCTCTCCGAATGCTACTCCAAGCTTCAACGTCCGCGGTGGTACGTCTATCGGTCTGAAAGAAAACAAAACAGATGAATGGGAAGTGAAAACAGGAAGCCCATTAATCATTGTCGACGGGATCCAAGTAGATGCCGACTATCTGAACATGATGAACCCAAGCGACATAGAAAACATCTCCGTATTGAAAGACGCCTCAGCCTCCGCTATTTATGGCGCACGTGCCACATATGGGGTTATGTTGATCACTACCAAATCGGGTAAAAACGATACGAAGGCCACTGTCACTTATAACTTAAATGTACAGTGGAACACACCTTCGCATACACCGGACATACTGGATTCCTACACACATCAACTGGCTTCCAACAGACAGACAGAAATGACCGGCGGAACCGTCACTCCATGGATGGAAACTTTGCTGGCTGCAAAGAAAAAATACATGGAAAACCCGACTCCGGAAAATGCCTGGATTTACAATGAAGGTAGTACAAGTGCCATGACTTGGGTAGCCAATATGAACCCATATGAAATCGGAGTAAAGGATTGGACTCCACTCCAGCGCCACAACATTTCCATCAGCGGAGGATCGGCCAAAACGCGCTACTACATTTCTTTGGGCTACCAACGCCAGGAAGGTATGTACAAGATCAATACGGATATTCAAAACCGATACAACATCAATATGAGCATCAATTCCAAAATCACGGATTGGTTCGATATTGCATCCAAAATATCATTCAACTCCAGTAACTACAACGAACCATACATGAACCCACAGAAAGGTTCCGTTTGGGCTGCCATGAAAAACGAGCCCAACCGCAACTTGAATATGCCGATCATGACAAGCCCAAACGATCCTATCCCGAACACATATACAGATAATATTTTGGGATGGTTAGCTTATGGGGCGACACAGCAGACAAAAAACACCAGCACAGTTTTCAATGTGACTCCGACAATCACGTTTTGTCCGGAATTCAATGTAAAGGCTGAGTTATCCTATCGTCCGACCGAATATTTCCAAAAGAGATTCATTCCTCTTCGCAACTATGTTGTCGATTCATGGGCAAGTACAGTCAACACTCATACGAATCCGTCCAGCGTGAGAGAGGAGTCCAGACATTCTGATTACTATACGATCAATGCCTACGCAACGTTTAACAAGGTATTCGGACAGCACAATGTTTCTGCCGTTGCCGGTTTTAACCAAGAATGGTATAAATTCCGCAAAACATGGGGAGAAGCGGAAGATGTTATTACCAATGACCTTCCTACTTTAGGTATGACAAACGGTGCCCAATATACAGGAGACAATTTTGAGCATTGGGCAATTCGCGGTGCATTCGTTCGTGCCAATTACGACTATGCAGGACGCTACCTGTTTGAATTCAGTGGACGTTATGACGGAACCTCTCGTTTTGGCAAAAATTCTCGTTTTAAATTTTTCCCATCCTTTTCTGCCGGTTGGAGATTGTCAGAAGAAAAATTCATGGAAAACACACGTAGCTGGCTTGACAACTTAAAAATACGTGGTTCATGGGGATCTCTTGGTAATCAAGATGTAGCCAATTATGCTTATATAGCAAGTTATGGTGCTGCCAACTATATATCATGGGTAATGAACGGGGAACAAAACAAAGGAATGAGCCCTACCAGCTTGATTGCCACCGACTTGACATGGGAAACTGCCAAGACTTTGGATTTTGGTCTTGATTTTACTGTATTAAACGGTAAATTGGATGCCTCTTTCGACTGGTACACACGTCGTACCGTTGACATTTTGATGAATGGAACAAAGCTACCCGCAGTATTAGGAGCTACAGTTCCTAAGCGAAATACAGGTGAATTGAAGACGAATGGCTGGGAATTAAGTTTTAAATGGAAAGACCAACTGAGCAATGGTATCCGTTATGATATCGGTCTTGTTTTGTCCGATTATCAGTCTGAAGTTATAAAATTCTCAGGAAATCCGAATAAATTGTTATCATCTCTTTATGACGGTATGAAAATGGGAGAAATCTGGGGATACGAAACAGTAGGAATTCTACAGGAAAGTGATTTCACTGTTGACGAAAATGGGAAATATACACTAATCGGTCCAAGTCAAACAAAGATTCAATCCACTATTTATCCAGGGGATGTACGTTATGCCGATTTAGACGGTGATGGTGAAATCACCAAAGGTGATGAAACGGTAGACAATCCTGGAGATCGCAAAATCATCGGAAATTCCACTCCACGTTTCCATTACGGCATCACAGGTAATATTTCCTGGAAAAACTTCGATTTGAATATTTTTTTCCAAGGTATTGCCAAAAGAGATGTCTGGATTAGCGACAACGTATTTTGGGGTGGTTCAGGAACAGCCGGAAACTGGGAAATGTACAATAATTCATGGACACCCGAGCACACAGATGCTAAATATCCTATGTATGCCGGACGTATTTCATCCATACAACAGACCGGTTATCTGTTCAACGGAGCATACCTGCGTTTGAAGACATTGGCATTAGGATACACATTACCACGAGAATGGACAAACAAAGTAAAATTATCTACAGTTCGTTTAAGCCTGTCTGGATATAATCTGTTTGAAATTAGCCAAATCCCGGATTTGTATGACCCGGATCAAATATCTTCTTCTTACCCGATGATGCGTTCAGTTGCATTCGGTTTACAAGTGGGTTTCTAAAATAGATACATTTTAAACACAACAATAAAGATGACAATTATGAAATTCAATTTAAAAAAATATATATTGACGCTCGGAATAGCATCGGTACTACTACCAAGCTGTAACGACGACTTTATGGAACGCTATCCGTTAGACGAAATTACAGACGAAAGTTTTTGGAAAACAGAGACAGATCTCAAGCTAATGTTAAACAGTCTGTACCCATTGTACATCATCGGCCACCAAAGTGGATGGGCACAAGACAAAAGCCCAGCATTAAACGTTGTCGGCAGCCCGCTTATGTACGGGGATTTCTATTCGGACAACTGCGTAAAGACCGGTAACGAGCCGAGCAGCTTGGCGGGAGAACTTGTCGTTCCGACAGGAACCTCAGCCGAAAAAGGTTGGTATTGGTGGAACTTGCGCAAAGTCAATTTCTTTCTGAGCCGTTATGAAAAAGCGGAAATCAGCCAAGAAAAGAAAAATGCATACGGTGGAGAAGCATACTTCTTCAAAGCCTGGGATTACTATCAGAAAGTTCTCCTTTTTGGAGATGTGCCTTGGATTACATACGATTTGACAGAGGCATCAGAAGAATTATATGCTCCCCGTGATTCACGAGCAGAAGTAATGGATTCCGTCTTGATGTGCATCAACAAAGCTGTCGAATGGCTACCGGAAAAAAAAGATCAGGAAACAGATCGCCTAAACAAAGACCAAGCTAATTTCTTGAAAGCCCGCATTTGCTTGTTCGAAGGTACATTCCGCAAATATCATACGGAATTAAATCTGCAAAACACAGCCAATACCTGGTTGAACGAAGCGGTCAAAGCTTGCGAAGCATTATTAGGAAAGTACTCGCTATACAAAGACGGCGAAGAAGCATATTGGAAAATGTTTACAGCAACCGATCTATCATCCAATCCGGAGGTCATTCTCGGACGTGTTTATTTAGAAAACAAAGTCGGTCATGCAGCACAGCGTTATTTCAATCAAAATAACTCCAACCGCCAGTCAATGGGAGCGACACGCGGCTTGGTAGATGAATATCTTTGTATTGATGGACGTCCCATCTATACAGGAGGAAATGAAGGCAACTATGAACAGAACCCGAATTTCCTTGGATATGGAAAATGGACAGAATTAGAGAATCGGGATCCCCGTCTGACACAAACAATTTGTCGCCCGGGCGAACATGTTACTATTTATCAAGGAGGTGTTGTCGATAAAGAGAAAAACGGTATTAAATATCCGGATTTAAATTACAACGCCAGTGGTTCTACAGTTACAGGTTATCGCGTCATCAAACATTGGATGGGCGATATCGTAGAAGAAGACCGTACGACTCAAGGTATTCAAGCTGCCATCGAGTTCCGATATGGAGAATTATTGTTGATGTATGCAGAAGCCAAATATGAACTGAACGGAACACTGAGTCAGGCAGATGTAGATTTGACGATCAACGCACTACGCGAACGCGCCGGATATGATTTCAACAAATATCCCACGGCAAGATTAATAGTCGGAAACGAACCGACAGACCCTCGTTTGGACAAAATCTATGCGGAAAAACTCGATTACAAAATATCTCCTTTATTACGTGAAATACGTCGTGAGCGTCGCGTTGAAATGGCGATCGAGAACCGTCGTTACGAAGATTTGATGCGCTGGAAAGCGGGCAAGCTATTGACAGTTCCATTACGTGGTATGAAATTCACGACTGTTCAGGATTTATATGACGGAACACATACGACAAAGCCGGAAATCGCCCAGCAAGTAGAACTTGACAAAACCGTATTCGTGGATGAGGAAGGATTCTTAATTTGTTATCCGAAAAGTCCGTATCAAAACACAATCAAAGGGACATTGCCTTGGGAAGACTACCGTTACTACTGGCCGATCCCGAAAGAGGAACTGGTTATGAATCCTAATTTGATCCAGAACGCTGGTTGGGAAAATAGATAAGATACATCCAAACCATTCAATAAATAATAAAAAAAAGTTGTTTTATTTTTGAAAGCAACTTGAACAATTTCTTGAGACCCGAATGTCAATCTTTCCGACATCCGGGTCTCGAAGTATAGAATTTCAAACATGAGGGATTCCGAGCCAGGACGTCGGGATCAGATAAACTTTTATACTGTTTTCCTTTTTATCTGGAGGGAATATGCCATTTTTAACACAAAAGATAGTCAGATTTGGTACATTTTTTACTCATTTTGAGATGATATTATTATATCCTGAGCCTTATCTTTCCTATTTTTGGTGCAGAATTAAAAGAAACAGAACGAATATCATGAAAATTACAATCAAGTACATCTGTACAGGCCTCTCACTTTGCGCTTGTACCTGTTTAGTGAACAATCTGCCGGCACAGGCCGAAACGACAAATACAGCCGCTGTCAGTGCGACGGAAACGGGCTGGGACCGGCAAAGCATCATGGAAGTTGCCCGGCGGGTGGCGGACTGGCAGATCAAAGATTATCCCGAAAACAAATATGCCAAGAGCGAACCGCGCGGATGGATCGCCGGAGCACTTTATATGGGGATGTTCGACTGGGCGGAACTGAGTGGAGACAATACTTATTATGACTGGCTCCGGAAAATCTTCAACCGCCAGAGCTGGCAGGTCGCCAATCGGATGTATCATGCCGACGACGTTTGTATCGCACAGACCTATATCGATTTCTATAATAAGGAGAAGAATGAGAATATGCTGAAACCGACCATCGCCCGCGCCGACTGGGTGTTGAACAATCCTTCCAACGGAAGCATGGATCTCGATTACAGCAAAGGCAGCACGATCGAACGCTGGACGTGGTGCGACGCCCTTTTCATGGCGCCCGGAGTCTACACACGACTCTACACGCTGACCGGCAACCGTAAATACATGCACTTCGCCGACAGTGAATTTCGTGCCACTTACAACCATCTGTATGATAAAGACGAAGATCTTTTCTATCGCGACAGCCGCTACATCGGACAGAAAGAAGCCAACGGCAAGAAGGTTTTCTGGGGACGCGGAAATGGTTGGGTAATCGGCGGATTGGCGGAAATCCTGAAGACGCTGCCGGCGGAAGATACCGAATTCCGTCCTTTCTATCTCGAACTTTATAAAGAGATGTCCGAGCGCCTTGCCGGACTACAAGGAAAAGACGGTTACTGGCACGCCAGCCTGCTGGACCCGGACAGCTATCCTTCACCCGAAACAAGCGCGACCGGATTTATCGTTTACGGCTTGGCATACGGAATCAACCAGGGGTATCTGCCGGCAGACAAATACCTACCAGTCGTAAAAAAAGGATGGGAAGCACTGACCCGTGCAGTTGAAGCGAACGGGAAATTAGGGTGGGTTCAGCCGGTAGGTGCCGATCCGAAAAAGGTGACACGCGACATGACCGAGCTCTATGGTACAGGTGCATTCCTGATGGCTGCATCGGAAATTTACAAATTAGCAGACAAATAAGTCACAACAAGGCTCTTTTTTCATAAAAGTACCTGCAAAAGCTCTTGAACACCCGGGTAAACCCGCCTTTAACATCCGGATGTCGGGAGGGCAAACACCCGGATGTACAGATAACAAACATCCGGGTGTTCAGCATCAAATCTCACTATCTTGTTGAAAACAAGCGATATGCTTTGTATCTTTTTCTGCCGTATTGGAAAAAGATGGAGTGATAGTAGAGTGATAGATAAAAGTGACATATATCACACAACAAACAGTTGTATATGAATAGTTTATATACGAAGTGTGATAGAGTGATAGAGATTTTGAAAAAATAATAATGATATGAAGCATAAAGTTTGTTTACTCTTCACGTTCCTCTCTCTTTCCGTATCCGGTATTTCCGCAACGAACGGACAAGATTCAATACGCCAAATTCAGCTAAGCGATCTGGAAGTGCAAATCCGATGGGTAAATCCTACTGCCATACGTGCCTATCTGGACGACACAAAAACAGCATTGGGAGGAAAAGCTCCCGCGCTTTACGAAAAACTATCCCGTCTGGAAACACTTCTACCCGGCGTGCGGCAGGCCTTCTCCGATAAGGTTTCCGGCAACACGATCGACGAAGTAATTGGCCAAGCTCAAGAAATACTTGCCTTGAAGCGTGAGATCATCCTGGCCAACCCGCTGCTGGACATGGACAAGATCATAGTGGCCCGTTACCGTTTGGGAAACAAGGCCCGTAAGGCGATGGGCCCGTCGATGGGAACTTCGACAGCCAACTACAACTCGCTATTTTCCAACTCGCGTAAAGGCTACGATGCCGAGATCGACCTGCTCACGGGCTTGCGCGGACAAATCGAAAGCAGCCGGATATACAAGCCCGAAGCCGATGTTCCCGTTTCGGACATACAGCTCCACTGGGATGCCGACCGCCTCCTCTTCTCCTCGCTCGACAAGAACCGGAAGTGGCAGATATACGAAATGAACATCGACGGAAGCAACCTTCACCAAAAGATCACCGTTGATGAGCCGGATCTGGAATTCTGCGACGCCAATTACCTGCCGGACGGGAAAGTGGTGGCGACGACCAACATCGGTTACAACGGCGTTCCTTGCGTGCATGGCGACGATGTGGTAGCTAACCTTGTCTCCTTTGACCCCGAGACGCGTGCCTTGCGCCGCCTCACCTTCGACCAGGACGGGAACTGGTCGCCTATCGTGATCCCGAACGGACGCATCATGTACACCCGTTGGGAATATACGGACCTGACACACTATTTCTCCCGTATCGTGATGCACATGAACCCCGACGGGACGGAAAACAAAGCGCTCTACGGCAGCGGCTCCTATTTCCCGAACAGTACGTTCGACATGAAACCGCTCTCCAAGCACAGCAGCCGCTTCATCGGCATCATCTCCGGCCATCACGGGACGGCACGTTCAGGGCGGCTCGTCATCTTCGACCCTGCCAAAAGCCGGAAAGAGGAAAAGGGGATGATACAGGAACTGCCGTTCAAAGACCGCCCGATCGTCCCGATCATCAAGGACGAATTGGTGGAAGGCGTCTGGCCTCAGTTCATGAAGCCGTACCCGCTCAGCGAAAAATATTTTTTAGTTGCCTGCAAACCGGCCAAGGATGCGCTTTGGGGAATTTACCTGGTCGACGTTTTCGATAACCTGACACTCATTGCCGAGCAGGAAGGGGAAGGTCTGACCGCTCCCATCCCGCTGGTAAAACGCGAAACGCCTCCTGTCATTCCTTCGAAGATCAAGCCGGACAGCAAAGAGGCTACGGTCTTTATCCAGGATATCTACGAAGGAGAAGGTACGCAGGGCGTTCCCCGGGGCACGATCAAGGCTCTCCGTATCTTTGCTTATGAGTATGCCTATATCTTAGCTCCTTCCGATCACGATGCACAGGGAATACAGAGTGGATGGGATATCAAACGTATACTCGGAACAGTCCCGGTCGAGGAAGACGGTTCCGCACTATTCACCATTCCCGCCAACACGCCGATTTCCATCCAGCCATTGGATAAAGACGGGGCAGCCATCCAGTGGATGCGCAGCTGGCTGACAGGGATGCCGGGCGAGATCGTCTCCTGCGTCGGTTGCCATGAGGACCAAAACAGCATACCCATTCCCAAACGCACGATTGCTTCGGCCAAGCAGGCACGCCGGCTGGAAACACCGGAAGGAGGTGTCCGCCCGTTCACGTTCCGCCTGGAAGTGCAACCGGTACTGGATCGTAACTGCGTCTCTTGCCACAACGGGAAAAATGCCGAACCGGACTTCCGCAAGGATCAGATGGTCACATATAAGAGAGGTATCTTAACGAAAATCAACAAGCAGTATGACCAGAGCTATCTGAACCTGCACCCATACGTGTACCGCCAGGGACCGGAATCAGACATCTATGTCCTCAAGCCGGCCGAGTTTCACGCAAGCAACAGCGAACTGATCCGCATCCTGCAAGCCGGACACCACGGCGTAGAGGTTCCGGAAGAGGATATGCGAACGCTCTATGCCTGGATCGATCTCAACGCGCCTTATTATGGGGCTTTCACCCAAATAGACCTGAAGCCTCAATCTCCCAAAGGTCAGGTGGAACGCCGTATGGAGCTGGCCGAGAAATACAGCGGTGTACGGGTTGACTGGCAAAAAGAGATTGCCGACTACGCCGACTGGCTGAAAGAAAACAAAAAGGCAGACGGCATTACCGGAGCAACGACCGGCGAAACAGTCGAAATAAAGAAGCCGACCAAACCGGTCCGCCCGGTCAAGGTAAAGGGATTCCCGTTCGACACACAGACAGCGACTGCCCGGCAAGCTGCCAAAGACGAAACGACCCGCCGCCTCACCATCACTCCGGATGTGCATATCGACCTGGTATGGATTCCCGCCGGCAGCTTTGTGATGGGTAATAACCGGACTCCCTCCGCTTCGCCAGCATTCAAGGCAAACGTGAAGGAAGGCTTCTGGATGAGCACGACCGAAATCACGAACGAGCAGTTCCGCGCACTTTTCCCGGAACACGACAGCCGGTACATCGGACAGACTTGGAAAGATCATACTACCCCCGGCTATGCAGCCAACCGACCAAAACAGCCTGTCGTGCGCGTCAGCTGGGACGAAGCGAATGCTTTCTGCCAAAAGATCAGCGAAATATCAGGCAATACAGTTTCTCTGCCTACCGAAACACAATGGGAATGGGCAGCACGCTCGGGAAGCGCAGATGATTTCTGGTTCGGATCGACGGAGAGCGACTTCGGTGCTTTCGAAAACTTGGCAGACAGTACGACTGTCGATCTGGCGGTAACAGGCGTAGATCCGAAACCGATGCGGGCAAACGATCCCATGCGCAAGTTCTGGGATTTCCTACCGAAAATCCTGAACGTAAACGACCACCAACTGATCAGTTGCCCTGTTGCCTCTTACCAGCCCAATCCCTGGGGATTGTACGACATGAACGGGAATGTGGCGGAATGGACAGCCTCCGATTACATTCCTTATCCTTTAAAAGAAAAGGCAAACAAAGAGGCTGTCGAAAAGAAAGTCGTACGTGGCGGCTCTTGGCGTGAACGTCCTAAATACTCCACATCGGCCGTCCGCAAAGCCTACCTGCCTTGGCAGCGGCCGATGAACGTCGGCTTTAGGATTATTGTCGAAGATATGTAAAGGCGAAAGCCCTATTCTCGCGCTTGACGCGGGATCGCATGAGAACCGGACCTTATAAAACCTGTTCTTTTGCGGCCCCGCGTCAAGCGCGGGGACAAGGGATTTTGGAACTTTACAAAACTTCAAGAAAGCTGCGTCCATTGCCGGCGCGATTCACACAGATGCGGACAGGGATGCGCTCTGTCATTTCCTGCACATGCGAGATGACTCCGATCTTGCGTCCCTGTGTCCGCAAACTTTCCAAAGCATCCATTGCCACACGAAGCGTCTCGGCATCCAAAGAACCGAAACCTTCGTCAATGAAAAGGCTTTCAACCCGCATCCGGTTGGATGAGAGGGAAGACAGGCCAAGCGCCAATGCCAACGAAACAAGGAACGATTCGCCCCCTGAAAGGCTATGGACGGTACGCACCTCATCGCACATATCCCGGTCGATCACCTGCAAGGCTAGTGTTTCGGGAACCCGTTCCAGCCGATAGCGCCTTGTCAATTCACGCAGTTGCACATTGGCATAGTTCAACAGTATATCGAGCGTATATCCTTGCGCTATACGACGGAACTTGGCGCCGTCGGCAGAACCGGCCAGTTCGTTCAGCTTCGCCCAACGTTCGCTTTCCGTACGCCGGACATTCAATTCTTCCTGCAGACCGGAAACTTTCGCCTTGTTCTCCGTCTGAGTACGAAGCCGGAAAGCAAGTTCCGTCTTTTCCTGTGTGTACCGGGACAAGATAACTTCGAGTGGCTCTCCACCCGAAGAATCCAAATAATCAGCTGTCCATTTGTCTAAAGCCGCCTTTCTCCGGAGCAGGTCGGCAGAGGCCTCGGTCAGGTCTTTTGCAATCTGGTCGGCAATGCCGCGTGTCTGGTCGGCGATGCCGGATTGCTCAGTCTGGGTGACCGACAGTTTTTTCAAACGCTCTTTCAGTTCTTCCATTCGCCGGATGTACTCCTGTTCTACGCTATCTGCAGATCGGCCATTCAAAAGTTTCTTTCGTTCTGCCTGCAAAGAGGAAAAAGCGGCACGGTTCTTTTCGTGGAGCTGTCCGGATTCTTCGGCTTGCTTTTCGAGAGAAGGAAGGAAGGAGGCGAGAGATTCGCATTCGGCTTTTTGGGCGCTTTCCTGCCGTTCCAGTTGATGGAGTTTCTCGGTATTCTCATGCCACTGACGGGCGAAGTCTGTCAATGTTTTACGGAAAGTTTCCGGATTCCGCAACCAAGCTTTCTGCCACTCGCCATTACCGAACAGGAGGTCGGCAGCCGAAAGGGACTGAGTCAACTGAACGGATTGTTCTTTTACGATAGTTTCTTCCCGCTCTTGCCGGCTAACGGAGAGCTGCTGCTTGCCGATCATATCCTTACAAGCGGCTTCACTGTCTGCAAGCTCTTTATGGAGTTGGAGCAACTGCTGTTGCAGACGAGCGAGATGACGAGTATGGGCGATGTAGGTCTCTTTTTTATTCGATAAATCCTGCAATTGAAGAGTAAGGGTAGAAACAGGGGCGACAGGGGCTTGATTGACAAAAGGATGATGCGTGCTCCCACAAACCGGACAAGGTTGTCCATCCTGCAACCTGCCACGTAAATCCTTTATGTTGCCGGAAGCCTCCAAACGTGCCTGTTCGATAAGCAGTTGTTCCCGTTCCTGGCGAAGTTTCTCGATCTGTTTGTCCAAAGCCGATGCGTCGACCGCTTTCAGTTTTTCTTCCAGGCTCCGGTAGTCCTCTTCTGCCTGCTTCAACGCCTGCTGCTTGTTTGCACTGGTCTGTTGCAGACCGGCAAGTTGTTTATTCAACGCCACAACCTCCTGCCGGAGCATTTCGATCGAACGGTTTGCCGCCTCCACTCCTGAACGGGCAGCCGATGCAGCATCCAAATGCAGCAACAAGGCCGAAAGCTGCTCCGCAATACTTTCCTTCTCCTTATAACGCTCACGCCAAGCGGTCAGACGGGCAATCTCCTCCATCCCCAGCTTTTGCCGGAGGATGGCAGCCTGATATTTCTTTTCGGCCTCTCCCTTACGAAGCGTTACATTCTTTAACTGTTGCTCCGAGTGTGACAGATCGCGGATGGCCGCATCCAACTGGATGTCCAGTTTACGCGCCTGCAAGATCTCCTGTTGAAGGGATTTGAAACGAGCCTCAGACTGTTGCTGTTCCTCCACTCCCTTTTCGTATTCATGGCGAGCGACCGTCAACAATTCCGTTGCGTGCACCAACTTATCGGCCGCCTCTTTTTGTTGTCTCTGGCGGATGGTTATCTGCTGTTCGATAGAACGGACGGCCTCTTGAAGGGCCTGTTGCTCCGCTTTCGCTTTCTCGACTCGCTGCAACTCCTTTTCCGTTCCGGCAAGGCGAATGCGCAAGTCGTTTTCTTCCTCATCCGTCAATAGCTCGATACCCTGTATTCGCGTTTGGATCAAGTCGAAGGCTTCTTTCGCCCGCGCATTCCTTTCAAATATCTGGCGAGAAATGGCGGAATAGAGTTCGGTTCCGGTCAACTTCTCCAATAAGGAAGCTTTTTCTCCCTGCTCGGCTTTCAGGAAAGTGGAAAAATCGTTCTGCGCCAGCAATACGGAACGCGTAAACTGTTCGAAAGTCAAGCCAATCAAATCGATAATACGGGCTTGCAAATCGGAACGCGTCCCTTGCTCTTCCTCCTCCTTGTCGAGGTTATACAGAGCCAAACGCGGATTCTGCAACCGTCCGTTTTCCTTGTCGCGTGCCCGCGCCACCGACCAGCGTGTCCGGTAGCGGTGTCCGTTCAAGGCCATGAAATCCACTTCTGCAAAACCGGAGGATGTTCCCCGCCGCAGCAAGAAACGAGGATCGCTCTGCGACAATTGTTCATTACTGACATCCTGAAGCTTGACATTATTTTCTTTCGCCTGGTCGGTACGAGGCGTACGGGCGAACAGAGCTAAGCACATCGTATCCAAAAGGGTGGACTTACCTGCTCCCGTAGGCCCGGAAATAGCAAATATCCCGGCTGAAAGTAATGGCTCCACCGTAAAATCTATTTCAAAATCACCTTCCAACGAGGCCAGGTTACGACCTCGTATCGCTAATATCTTCATAGGGAAACCTCCCGCATTACATCGTTAAACATCTTTTCCAACTCTTCCGGCAAATCTCCCCCGAAACGGTTCGTAAAGGTATGGCGAAGCATATCCAGCGGAGCGATCTTTTGTAAATCCGTATAAGAGAAAGGACGAGAATCTTCCTCTCCCTCCTTTTTCGGATAAAAAGGGATGATGGAAGTCAGGCGTACAGCCTTATCCGCCAGCGCCTCCTCCACCCGATGCCGAAATCCCGGATCTGGCTCCGTCAGCAGTACCTGCACCTCCAGATAAGGCCATAGGCTGCGATCGGCTCCCTCTTTCGCCAACGGTAGGTTGGAAAGCGACAAAAGGACTTCGGCAGGCGACGCCGGTTCCGCCGGAATCCGATGCAGGGCGGTTCGGAGTGGGATGGGCACTGCTTCGAGATCCGACAGGCATCCGTTTTCGAGGGTAAAGGCAACAACCTGATGGTGATAATGCTGTTCGGAGAAAGACATCGGAAGCGGGCTGCCGGCATAGCGTACAGACTCGCGTCCCCCTACCCGTTGCGCCTTGTGGATGTGACCGAGGGCCGTATAGGCCAAGTCCTCGTTAAAGGCTTCTACCGATATAGATTCAAGTCCTCCCATGATAGTCCGTTCGCTCCGATCGTCTTCCGACAGTTCAGCACCAGTCGCATGCAAGTGTCCCATCGCAAGCAGGGCCTCGCCCGGTTGCCTTTGGCTGTCGGCATAGTCATAGAGCTGGCGATACATTCGGGTAACGCCCTCCACATAGGTATCTTTCCCTTCTTTCGAAGCGGGATAATCTCCCTGACGAAGATAGGGAACAGCCAGACAGATCGCTTCCCGTTTTCCTTCCTTATTATATAAGGGAATCAGAAGCGAATCGAAATCGATCTTGCACAGGTCGGTTCGCGGGACAGCCCCTACAATTGACGTATTCAGTTCTTCCAACAGGGGTATCGGCGCCTCCAGGCGGGCTGCCGAATCATGATTACCTGCGATAATCACGATCTGCAATTGTGGGTTACGCCGGTTCGCTTCCCGCAAAAAACGGAAAAAACGGCGTTGGGCGGCTGCCGACGGATTGGCAACATCAAAAACATCGCCTGCTATCAGCAGGACATCAGTCTGCCGCAGCGTCAATATATCGATCAACCACGAAAGAAATGCCTCATGTTCCTCATCACGGTCATACCCGAAAAAGGTTTGCCCAAGATGCCAGTCGGCAGTATGGATTATTTTCAATGACATGTTTTTCCAGATTTAACAAATATGAATCTGATCTTATTTTGGGGATAAAGGTAATGAAACAAACGAACAAAGACAATAAGGGGAGCCTGTGTCAAGCGCGGGAACGAGAGAAATAGATGACGAATCAAATTATTGTCCTATCTTTGTGCCGTCAATAAACAGGGGAACTTTATGAATTGGTTACAAGAGGCCTTTTTAGAGCCTACGATGGTGCAGGCAGTCATCATTATTTCACTGGTCTCTGCACTTGGATTGTATTTAGGACGGATCAAGATATTCGGGATCTCACTGGGTATCACATTCGTATTCTTTGCCGGTATCTTGGCCGGGCATTTAGGGATCGTCGTGAATAAGGATATGCTGTATTTTGCTCAAAGTTTCGGCTTGATCCTTTTCGTCTATGCATTAGGGTTACAGGTTGGTCCCGGTTTCTTCTCTTCGCTGAAGAAGGGAGGGGTAGCTATGAACATGATGGGGTTAGGCGTTATCCTGCTCGGACTCATTATGACAGTCGGTCTGCACTGGGTAACAGGAGTTTCCCTTTCCAATATGGTCGGTTTGCTTTGCGGGGCCGTTACCAACACGCCTGCTTTGGGAGCCGCCCAACAGGCTTTGTTGCAGATAGATCCGGCCAATACCAAAGGGGTGACGGACATGGCTTTGGCGTGTGCCGTCGCTTATCCGCTCGGCGTAGTGGGCGTGATCTTGGCGATTATTATCCTGAGAGCCTTGTTTGCCGACAAGAAACAGAAAGACTTAAAGGAACAACGCGACACGACTACCTATGTCGCCGAGTTTCATGTAAGCAATCCGGCTATCTACGAAAAGAGCATCAAGGACGTAATGAAGCTGACGGACAGGCATTTCGTTATTTCACGTGTATGGAGAAACGGTAAAGTAAGCATTCCGACTTCGGACACCTTACTTCACGAGCATGATCACCTTTTGATCATCTCCGTTAAATCGGATGTCGAAAATATTAAAGTCCTTTTCGGCGAGCAGGAGAATGTAGATTGGAACAAGGCGGATATCGACTGGAATGCCATTGACAGCCAACTGATCTCGCGCCGCATCGCGGTGACACGCAATCGGGTGAACGGTGTGAAATTAGGCTCTCTCCGCCTTCGTAACCTCTACGGTATCAATATTACGCGTGTGAACCGTGCCGGTATAGACCTGCTGGCCTCTCCCGACCTGCGCCTGCAAATCGGTGACCGGTTGACTATCGTGGGAGAAGCGAATTCGGTAAACACAGTCGGAAAGATTTTAGGGGATGAGATCAAGCGGTTAAACAATCCGAACCTCTTGGCTGTCTTCATTGGTATATCGCTGGGGATGCTGTTAGGAGCATTGCCGATCACGTTACCGGGGATGAGTACGCCAGTCAAATTAGGGATCGCCGGAGGCCCGATCATCGTCGGAATCCTGATGGGCGCATTCGGCCCTCGTTTCCACCTGACAACCTACACGACAATGAGTGCCAACCTGATGCTTCGTCAACTGGGGATCATTATTTATTTAGCGGGATTGGGGATCGATTCGGGTGTACATTTCTTCGAAACGGTTTTTCGGGCAGAAGGATTGCTTTGGATCGGGCTTGGATTTCTGCTGACGATCGTGCCGGTGCTGATCGTCGGTTTCATAGCTTCGCAATTTTTCAAACTCGATTATGCGCACAACGTGGGTATGCTCTGCGGGAGCATGGCAAACCCGATGGCACTGAGCTATGCCAACACGACTGTCGATGGCGACGAACCCTCCGTTTCTTATGCCACCGTCTATCCGCTTTCAATGTTTATCCGCGTGATTTCAGCACAATTGGTGCTGATGTTATTCACCTGATCGATCAGGCTTTGGAACACTTGACCAGTACCTTTTCTCCATCCACCAAGGTAGTTGCAAAGAGATAGACATGGCCTCCGTCGGTGATCTTCGTCCGCTTACGCAGTTCTTCTACGGAGAGAGGAAAATTGCGCACGGTTATATTTGCTTGGGGGATTGTCTTTGATAGTCCTTTACAGAGTTTTCCGGTAAAAGACAGCACTTCGTCCACTCGGAATCTACGACCGGGAAAGTCGGAAACTAAATGGTCCGATGTATATAGATGGCTGTTCACCTGCAACTTCTTCACTCCCGTCCGGACGGCAATCTGCTTAAATGCGCCGGCTTTTAAAACCGAGGCATTCGGTTCATACAAATACGTACCGACCTGACCGGCAGGAACCAATACGGCGCTACGTTCTTCTTCTAATGTAAAAGAGAAAGATTGCATTCCATCCAGTCCGAAATTGATGCACCGGACTGACGGTTCTCTGCCATCAGTCTCTCGTTCCACCACAAAAAGCAGTTCCTTGCATTCGTTCCTAACCGAAAGGACATGCACGGATGTCGTCCCCGGCAACAGCTCCAAAGTCATTTGTATATCTGCCATCGGCGAAAGCTTTGCAATGACGCGCGGGGAACGTTTCAGAAGCTCCGGCAACAGTCCGGGCAGGTTAGGTTCACAATCCTGCAAAGCAAAAACCCGCTTGTTGGATTCTCCTCGGCGTGCAGGATCGATATAGAAAGCATCGACCTCCGGAAGGGTATCAACAACTTGGGCGGCATCAGCATTTATGATCGTTATATTGTTGGCCTCCAAGACAGAAAAATTATGTTTCGCGGCTTCACAATAAACAGGAAAACGTTCTATATAAGTCAAATGTTTCGCCTTGCGGGAAAGAAAATAGCTATCGATTCCCAGTCCTCCCGTCAGGTCGCAAATGGTCCAACTTTCACCAATCAGTTCCTGTTTATAAGCTGCTGTCTGTTCAGATGAACACTGTTCCGCCGCAATCTTAGCCGGAAAAACCAATTGTCCGTTCTCAAACCACGACGGCAACTTCTCCCGGATCTGCCTTCGGACAGCAATCTGATCGACTAAAAAGGGAATATCCATTCCGGGATACTTGGCAGCGGAAAGCAACAGGCGGGTTAAATCGTCTGTTGCATGGTCTTTGATAAACTGTATGTGTGAAGTTGTCAGTTCCATATCGGCACTAAATCAGTGACGACATAGAAAAAGAGGGTGTGTCGTGATATTTGGTGGACACATCCTCTTTTCTGCGGAAAGCGAGGGATTCGAACCCCCGGTACAGTTACCCGTACACCGCATTTCGAGTGCGGCCCATTCGACCACTCTGGCAGCTTTCCTTAGGTCGTCGTTTGCGAGTACAAATGTAGGGAAAATTTAAATTCGTTGTCCCCTCAAAAGCATTTTTTTCCAATAAAAAGGGCACTCTCCTAAAAGAATACCCTTCCTTTGTTAACGAATTTGCGAATTATTTGAAATAACGGTTGTATAAACCTTCAAATCCTTTACCGTGGCGAGCTTCGTCCTTACACATTTCGTGAACTGTGTCGTGGATAGCATCCAAGTTTAATTGTTTTGCACGAGTGGCAATACGTTTCTTATCTTCGCAAGCACCGCATTCAGCGTCTTTACGTTTCTCCAAGTTTGTTTTTGTGTCCCAAACAACATCACCCAGCAGTTCGGCAAACTTAGCAGCGTGTTCAGCTTCTTCCCAAGCATAGCGTTTGAATGCTTCTGCTACTTCAGGATAACCTTCACGGTCAGCTTGGCGACTCATAGCCAGATACATACCGACTTCAGTACATTCACCCATGAAATGCGCGTTCAAATCTTTAATCATTTCTTCATCACAACCTTTAGCAACACCGATCACATGTTCATCGGCAAAAGTCAATGCACCGGTAGTTTCTACCATTTCTTTAAATTTACTCTTCGGCTGCTTGCATTGAGGACAGAATTCAGGAGCTTCATCACCTTCGTGTACATAACCGCATACTGTGCAAATCCATTTCTTTTTCATCTTTGTAAATTTTTATTGGTTGTATAATCTAAAATAGTTGTAACACTCGTTATTTGTTCTTTGCAAATGTAGGGAAACATTCTAAAACAAGCCCTACAAAAACTCATAAATTTATTCTATCTGTTAATTGATAAAAACTATGAAACCTATCCTTTACGGCCCATGTTATATTAAAAAACTTTCATAAATATGGACACTTCAAAGATTATCAGCCTACTGGGCGAACAAAGCGAATTCCTGTTGGGACACACTTGTAAAACGATCGATAAATCACTTATACACATTCCTTCACCGTCTGTCATCGACAGTATATGGATCGGCTCGGATAGAAATATCCAAACATTAAACAACCTGCAACGCCTGTTAGGAAGCGGACGGTTGGCAAATACGGGATACGTCTCAATACTGCCTGTGGACCAAGATATCGAACATACGGCGGGAGCTTCCTTCGCTCCGAACCCGATCTATTTCGATCCGGAAAACATCGTCAGGTTGGCTATTGAAGGAGGATGTAACGGAGTAGCCTCTACGTTCGGAATCTTAGGTTCCATAGCACGTAAATATGCGCATAAGATACCGTTTGTGGTCAAACTGAATCATAACGAATTACTGACTTATCCCAATTCATACAACCAGATCATGTTCGGCTCCGTAAAAGAAGCCTGGGACATGGGAGCAGCAGCCGTAGGCGCTACCATCTACTTCGGTTCGGAAGAAAGTAGAAGACAGTTGGTCGAAGTTTCGGAGGCTTTTGAATATGCGCACGAGCTAGGAATGGCCACCATCTTATGGTGTTACTTGCGCAACAGTGAATTCAAAAAAGACGGTGTTGATTATCATGCCGCAGCCGACCTGACAGGCCAAGCCAACCATTTGGGTGTTACGATCAAAGCAGATATCATAAAGCAGAAGCTACCGGAAAACAACGGAGGATTCACAGCTGTCAAATTTGGCAAGATCGACCAAAAGATGTACACCGAACTAGCTACAGAACACCCGATTGACCTCTGTCGCTACCAGGTTGCCAACAACTACATGGGACGTGTCGGCCTCATCAACTCTGGTGGTGAATCTCACGGAGCTTCCGACTTGAAAGATGCGGTCTACACGGCTGTCGTCAATAAGCGGGCAGGCGGTATGGGACTGATCAGCGGGCGAAAAGCGTTCCAACGTCCGATGAAAGACGGTGTAGAGCTGCTGCACACCATACAGGATGTATATCTGGACCCAGGAATCACAATTGCTTAGTATAAATAAAGAAACGCCGTCCCAGACAATTCGGAACGGCGTTTTCTCTTTTATGAATAAATCCTTATTTCTTCAACCACATATCCAGCCATTCGAAGAATGTACGCTGCCAAAGCACGCCATTCTGAGGTTTCAGCACCCAATGGTTTTCGTCGGGATAGATCAACAACTCGGCCGGAACACCTCGAAGGACGGCTGCATTAAACGCCGCCATACCCTGGTTAGCCAAAATTCGATAATCCTTTTCACCGTGGATGCAGAGAATCGGTGTATCCCATTTATCGACAAACAAGTGTGGGGAATTGGCAAATGTACGTTGTGCCGTCGCATTCTGTTTTTCCCAGTAAGCACCACCCATATCCCAATTAGCAAACCACATTTCTTCTGTTTCCAGATACTGCATTTCCATATTGAAAATACCGTCATGTGCAATAAAGGCTTTGAAACGTTTGTTGTGGTGACCAGCCAGCCAATAAACGGAGAAGCCTCCGAAGCTCGCTCCCACACACCCCAGACGATCCTTATCGACAAACGACTCTTTCGCCATCTCGTCAATAGCCGTAAAATAGTCTTTCATGCACTGGCCTCCATAGTCGCCGCTGACCTGTTCGTTCCACTCCATACCGAAACCGGGAAGGCCACGGCGGTTCGGGGCAACCACGATATAGTCGTTAGCGGCCATAATCTGCATATTCCAACGGTAAGACCAGAATTGGCTTACCGGGCTTTGAGGACCACCTTCGCAGAATAACAAGGTAGGATATTTCTTATTCGGATCGAAATGAGGAGGATAAATCACCCAGGTAAGCATCTGTTTACCATCTGTCGTTTTCATCCAACGACCTTCCACTTTGCCGATTGTCAACTGATCATAGATATGCTTGTTCTCTGTTGTCAACTGGGCTATTTTATTATTATCAGCCAAATCGATCGAATAGATTTCATCTCCCATGCTCAAAGAATGGCGCTGCACGATCAGCTTATGTTCACCCAACAAAGCCACACCGGCATAATCGTACATTCCGGAAGTAAGCGGCGTGATTTTATTGCTATCCGTCAGATCGATCTTATATACTTGGGACTCACCATGCCATACCCCCGTAAAGTAAAGAACCTTTGCATCTGCACTCCAAACGAACCCGTCTACGTTGGAATCAAAATCCTTGCTGGCAAATATCTTTTCACCTGTTTCCAAATTCATGACCATCAAGCGGTTCTGGTCTGACTCATAACCGTCACGCTCCATGCTCTGCCATGCGATGAACTTGCCATCGGGAGAGTATTGGGGATTCGTGTCATAACCCATAATACCTTCACTGATATTGGCCGTCTTTTTCGTATTCAGGTCATACACATAAATATCCGAATTGGTGGACAACGCATATTCCTTTCCGGTCTTTTTACGACTCGTGTAAGCAATCTTGTCCGATGTCGTATTCCATGCCAACTGCTCAATTCCTCCGAATGGTTTCATCGGGCTTTCAAACGGTTCGCCTTCCATAATATCGACAGGGTTACTGATTGCCTTACCATCAAAATCAGCAACAAAAGGATGCGGGGCTGTTGTTACCCATTCATCCCAATGTTTATACATCAGGTCTGTGACAATAATACCAGTAGCCTTATCCAAGTCGGGATATTTATCTGCCGTACTCTTGACTGTCTTTACCTGTGAAATAAACAGGACTTTCTTCTCATCGGGAGAGAAGGCGAAACCTTCGATATCCCCTTCATATTCAGAGAGCTGTCTGCGGTCGCTTCCATCCGGATTCATTTCCCAAAGCTGGCTGCTGCCGCTTTCATTGCAAAGGAAAGCGATTTTTTTTCCACCTTTAATCCAAACAGCTTCATTTTCGGAATAAGACGTTTTTGTAATCTGCTTATTGTCCGTCCCGTCTGCATTCATAACAAACACTTCGCGATTACTTCTGTTTTCCGGTACGCTGTAGTAGGCTACAGTATACACTACTTTCTGTCCGTCCGGAGATACATTCATCCCCCCGATACGTCCCATTGCCCAAAGCACTTCCGGCGTCATCCGTCCGTCTTTGACTTTAATATCCGAACGCCCGATCACATTTTCCGTGTTTCCTTTCTGTTGGGTCGCACGATCGCACGTTTTTCCATCCCCACTACAAGCTCCAAATAATAAGGATGTTGCCATAACCATTGTTCCGATAGATTTATTCATGTAGTTTATAATATATTGTGTTTTGGGCACGAAAGTACAAAATATAATTTATATCTTTGTCCCATTAATTTAAGAACTGAACAGTATGAATAAGATTTGGTTATTTGGAGCCTCCATATGTATGGTTTTAGCATTAGGTTCTTGTAAACCTAAACAGAGTGCGTATAAGGCTGCTTACGAACAAGCAAAAGAAAAAGAATCGACAGCTCCAGTCGAGGTAGTCGAAGAAGAGGAAGTAGTTGAAGAGGTAACTCCGGTTTCTAAACCGAGAACTTCCAACGTCAGTACACGCGCAGAAAGAATTAATGCTGCACAGGGTGAAGACGCAAGCAGACTGAAACGTTACAGTGTCGTTATCGGCAGTTTCAAGAACAAAACAAATGCTTACGCTTTGAAAGAACGTATGCAGAACGACGGATATAATGCTGTTTTGGGAGAAAACGAACAGGGCATGCTTCGTGTGATCGTCGCCAGTTTCAATGACAAAGCCGATGCTGCGGACAGCCGCGATGCAATCAAAGCAAAATACGCTCCAAACTTCCAGGATGCATGGATTCTGGAAAGACAATATTAAAAATCCAATCCACGGTAATAAAAAAGGATGAGTCCAAAAGATTCATCCTTTTTTATTGCTTGCCGTCCCGATTCCATGCTCCTCCGGTTTTGAATACACGAGCATGAAAAACTTTAATCCAATTTCAATACAGCCAAAAACGCTTTTTGTGGAACCTCAACTGTACCGATCTGTTTCATTCGTTTCTTTCCCTCTTTCTGTTTTTCAAGCAACTTACGTTTACGGGAGATATCGCCACCATAACATTTGGCCGTTACATCTTTACGAACCGCCTTTATCGTTTCGCGGGCAATAATCTTGGCTCCGATAGCCGCCTGGATAGCGATATCGAACTGTTGCCGAGGAATCAGCTCTTTCAGTTTTTCACACATACGCCGGCCGAAGGCAACGCTGTTGTCCATATGAGTCAGCGTCGAAAGAGCGTCCACCGGTTCCCCGTTCAGAAGAATATCCAGTTTAACCAGCTTGCTCGGACGAAAATCATGGATATGGTAATCAAAAGAGGCATACCCTTTAGAAATACTTTTCAGCTTGTCATAAAAATCGATTACGATCTCACCTAAAGGCATATCATAATGAATCTCGACACGATCACCGGAAATGTATTCCTGCTTGATCAATATGCCACGTTTACCCAGACAAAGTGTCATGATCGGACCGATAAAAGTCGTATTGGTAATAACAGATGCACGGATATACGGTTCATCAATATGGTCGATCAACGTAGGATCGGGCAAGCCGCCTGGATTATGAACCTCCGTACAGTTGCCTTTCTTATCGTAAACTTTATAAGACACATTAGGAACGGTCGTGATCACATCCATATTGAACTCACGGTCCAAACGTTCCTGCACGATCTCCATATGCAACAACCCCAGGAAACCACAACGGAAACCAAAGCCCAATGCCGCTGAGCTTTCCGGCTGGAATGTCAAAGAGGCATCGTTTAACTGGAGTTTTTCCAAAGAAGCGCGCAAATTCTCAAAATCTTCGCTGTCGATCGGATAAACACCGGCAAAGACCATCGGTTTCACTTCTTCGAACCCAGCTATCGCGTCTTTCGCCGGACGGGCCACATGGGTGATAGTATCTCCAACCCGGACCTCGCGGGAAGTTTTAATACCAGAAATAATATAACCGACATCCCCGGTACGAATCTCATCACGAGGAGACATCGTAAGCTTCAATACTCCAACCTCATCGGCATCATACTCCTTACCGGTTGCAATAAATTTGACATGATCTCCTTTACGGATCACCCCGTTTACGACTTTGAAGTAAGCAATAATGCCACGGAAGGGATTAAACACAGAGTCAAAAATCAAGCACTGCAACGGAGCTTCCGGATCACCTTTCGGAGCCGGCACTTTTTCGACAATTGTATTTAAAATGTCATATACCCCTTCTCCCGTCTTACCACTGGCCCGGAGAATATCTTCCCGAGGACACCCCAACAGTTCGACAATCTGGTCTTCCACCTCATCTGGCATTGCACTCGGAAGGTCTATCTTGTTCATGATCGGAATAATCTCCAAATCATTTTCTATTGCCATATACAAATTGGAAATAGTCTGTGCCTGAATACCCTGAGCTGCGTCAACAATCAGCAAAGCACCTTCACAAGCTGCAATCGAACGGGATACTTCATATGAAAAGTCGACATGTCCCGGAGTATCGATCAGATTCAGGATATATTCTTCTCCTTTATAATTATACTTCATCTGAATGGCATGACTCTTGATCGTAATGCCTCGTTCACGCTCCAAGTCCATATCGTCCAGAACCTGCGCCTGCAAATCTTTACCTTCTACTGTCTTGGTATACTCAAGCAAACGGTCGGCCAAAGTACTTTTACCATGGTCAATATGAGCAATAATACAAAAATTGCGGATATTCTTCATCTGCTAAACTTATTTAGGTGTGCAAAGATAGGAAATTTAGGCTAAATTGTTATACATTTGGCATACCATTTGTTATTAATAATATATGACACTACAAGAAATAAACAAAGCATACAACCGCATAGTCGGTTCATTGGACAGTAAAGAATTGAAGAATGCCTTCGATTCCTTACAGGCTCTTATTGCAGGAAGTCGCGAATATTCTTTTCAGGACAAGCTGAACGAACTTCAGGACACCTACAAATATATGCTGCGCTACCGGATTGAAGGAGCAAAAGATCCGATGCAGGAACAGATATACAACAATCTACAGGCATCGACTTATGAATTGGCCGATTCAGTCAAGCAGAAAGCAGTAGCTGTGGAATCTCCCCTATCCTATTACAGCCGCCGAAGAAGCCTGAACATACAGCCTTCTCTCACTTACAAACAGCTGCATGACCAACTGTTCTTAGAACATGAAGCCGGAAAGCACAAAGAGAGTGACGCATTCAATATTCTCATCTTTAATAAAATATGGGTATCTTCTTTTCTGAAAAGAGAGGAAGCTGAAGATATCCGCGGCATGCTACACGACAATGCACTACCTTTTACAACCGGTAGCCAGATTGTTTCCGCCTTGATGTTAGGATTGCAAGAGGCGTTCGACAGAGAAAAGATACTTTTATTGTTCGACGCAGCCAGCCATCCGAACGAAGAGGTCAAAGTCAGAGCATTAATTTCAATCCTGATCACTTTATACACATATAGAAAACGGACGCAGTTATATCCGCAGATAGCCGACAGGCTAGCGGCTTTGGCCGAAACTCCGGGGTTCATCAAAACGATCCGCACAATCATCCTACGCTTTATCTTAGCCCGCGAGACAGAGAAGATCACCCGCAAACTACAGGATGAGATCATCCCGGAGATGTTAAAATTGAGTCCAAAGCTCAGCAAAAAGATCAATCTCAACGAACTCACCCCTGAAGATTTGACAGGAAATGAAATGAACCCAGAATGGGAAAGCTTCTTTTCTGACAGTACCCTCGGAAAGAAAATGGTAGAATTCGGGGAGCTTCAACAGGAAGGGGCCGACGTCATGCACTCGACCTTCGTTCATTTGAAAAATTTCCCGTTTTTCCATGAATTAAGCAACTGGCTGCTTCCATTCACAATCGAGCATTCTTATTTCGATGATCAGTTCACTCCGGACAACGAAGCTGAAAAGCAGATGCTCGACTCTATGACATTCGCTGCTTTTATGTGCAATTCGGATAAATATTCGCTTTATTTCAGCATGATGCAATTGCCGAAAGAAGCCCGAAAGATGATGATGAACCAATTCGACAGCCAGGCCACAGAAATGATCCAGCAGAATAAAGAAGAATTGATCAGCAAACGTGGAAAACAGGATACGATCATCGGACAGTACATACAAGACCTGTATCGTTTCTTCAAACTATATCCGGGCCATCTGGATTTTACGGATATCTTCACGATGCCGCTCGACTTCCACAATCTTGCCATCCTTCGTCCTTATATCTCTGATAAAGAAAGCCTTACAAACATCGCTGAATATTATCTCCGTAAAAACTATTTTAGCGATGCACTGACCATATTCAACCAATTGGCAAAAACGGATCAAGATAGCGACATTCTTTTCCAGAAAATCGGCTATTGCAAGCAAATGGAAGGAGACTTGAAGGGCGCCCTGGAAGCCTACCTACACGCAGACTTGTTGAATTCCGAAAGCAAATGGGTAATCCGACGAATCGCCAGTTGCTACCGCTCACTTAAACAACCGGAAGAGGCTTTGAAATATTACCGCCGGTACGAAGCTTTAAATCCGGATAATTTATCAGTTCAAATCAGCATTGGCCATTGCCATCTCGAACTAAAGGATTATAACGAAGCGTTGAAATGCTTCTTCAAAGTCGATTACCTGGATAACAAAAGCCATAAGGCATGGCGACCTATCGCATGGTGTTCTTTCTTGACAGGGAAATACGACCAAGCACGGAATTACTACAAAAAGATACTGGATAACCAACCCCACGCACAAGATCTGCTGAATGCCGGACATACCGAATGGGCACTGCAAAATATCAAGGGCGCTCTCTCCTTTTACCAGCAGGCGGTGCAAATGGAAAACGGCAACATCCTTAAGTTCCAAGAACAGTTCAGCCAAGATGTAGCAGACCTGTTGATCGCCGGTATAGAAGAAGCCGAAGTCGCCCTGATGCTGGATCAGTTAAGATATAAAATAGAAGGAGCTATTTAAAAATTTAAAATGGAGAATTAAAAATTAGCTACAGATGTAATTTTCAATTCTCCATTTTAAAATCCCTTTATCCTCTGCTTCCAAGGCTATCCGTATCGGGATTGAGTTCTTTGACAGCATCCTTCACTTCTTTCTCACCTATCGGATAAGTAACAGCTACTTGTTGTACGGGGTATTCTTCCTTTTCCCTATCCACAGCTTTCGATTCGGCATTCTCCGGAATCTTAGCAAAATCTTTGTTCATATCATTCACTATTTATGTTTCTATAGCTATTCAACAATAAAAATGGCCCGGAAGTTCCGAGCCATTCAATCAACCAAAACAAAAAAACCTAAAAACCTAAACATCAACCATCTTTTTCTTTTTGCTCTACTATACGTTAAGGTTTCCTAACTACTAAACAATCTTTCTAACCTAAAAACTAAACCTATCAAATCATATATATATTTCCCTTGTTTCCTATTCCTCGTATGCCGGCCATGCCCCCTCTTTCGTACAGACATAAGCAGCTGTGCGGACGGCAAATTCATGCGCTTCCCTTAGCGAAGCCCCTTTCAGCAACGAAATGACCAATGCTCCGGAGAAAGCATCACCTGCTCCAACCGTATCCGCCACCTGCACTTCCGGGGTTTGCAAAATCGATTCTTCATTAGCGGTATATATCGTACTATAAGCTCCTCCGGCCGTCAGAACCACCAAGCGGAGATTATAGTGTTCTATAAACCAATGAACCACCTCCTTGTCCGTTCCTTCCAAATGAAACATATCCCGCAGGACGACCAACTCCCCGTCATTCACCTTCAACATATTTGCTAGATAAAGCGACTCTTCGATCAACTCTTTCGTATAATAATGCTGACGCAAATTGATGTCAAAACAACGATAAGCATCGTCCGGGGCAAAAGAAAGAATCGCTTGTATCGTCTCTCTTGACTGTGCGGAACGCTGTCCTAACGTACCGAAGCAAATGGCATCCGCCCGTTCGGCCAAATCAATCGCATTTGACGTCGGAGAAAGATGATCCCAAGCTACACGTTCATTAATAATATAGTCAGGGACACCATCCTGCAGAGTAACCTGCACCGTTCCGGTCGGATAAGGGACTTTCTCGATCAGATACCGGATCGAATTATTATCCAGTTCTTCGAGGATTTCGCGCCCCAGCCCATCGTCTCCCACGGCGCTGATAGCATATCCTTCCGCCCCCAACCGCGACGCATGGTAGACAAAATTGATAGGAGCACCACCTGCTTTCTTTCCTGTTGGCAACATGTCCCACAGGAGTTCTCCTATGCCTACTACGACCGGTTTCTTATTGTTGCTTTGCATTGTTTCATTATAGTTTATTTGACAAGGATAATTTATTATCTACGATGCAAAGATAGAGACAGATAGTAGATGCGACGATAACTAATGCTACAAGATTGATAACACTTGTTACATTATACTCTTATTTTCGAGTTACATGCACAAATGTTACACAAATGTAACGAGCGTTATCAAAGAGAAGAATATTATTCCTTTTCCAGATACTCCGTCGGAGTAATATTGTAAACGGCTTTAAAACATTTCGAGAAATAAGCAGGCGAACCGAAGCCCGTCGCATAAGCCACCTCATTCACATTCCCGGCTTTCCGTCGGAGTAGAGCAGCAGCTTTCTTCAAACGATAGTTACGCAGGAAATCAGTCGGTGTCACTCCGGCAAGCTCCTTCACCTTCCGGTAAAGATGCACACGCGACAAGCCCAATTTTTCACTGCCTTTCTCAATACTGAAATCCGGATCGGCATAGGACTCTTCGATCAGTTTCAAGAAACGATTCATAAAAAGATCGTCCATGCTTCCCGCTTTTTCCTCCTTCACGGAAACAGCAGGCGAAGAGGCATCGCGAGCATAAGCCTCACGCAACCGGACACGGTCCTCCAGCAGCTTGATGATACGCAGTTTCACGACTTCTATGTTAAAAGGTTTCTGGATATACGCGTCCGCACCACTGGCAGCCCCGTACATCTGCTGTTTGTCGTCGGACAAAGCAGTCAACAGCATAACCGGAAGATGGCTCAGGACAATATCCGACTTGATCTTACGACAAAGATCGAAACCGTTCATTTCCGGCATCATAACATCGCTGATAACCATCGAGATCTCTTCGTTCATCAGTACCTCCAAAGCCTTCACGCCGTTATCGGCAACCAACACACGGAAGTTCTGTTTTAATTCCGCCTGCAAGTAACTCTGTATATCAAGATCATCTTCTACGACCAGAACAGTATAATTGTAGGTACGGTTCAAAACCTCCTGCAATTCATCCGTGTTCAAGTCGGCGACACCACTGGAAAGCTCGGTTACGGAAAGATCGAATATACAAGATTCGTCAAAATGAGATTTACCTTTCAAGAGGATGACCGTAAAGACAGTACTCTTATGCGGAACACTCTCCACCCGGATCGTGCCTTTGTGCATGTGGACGAACTCACGCGTCAAGTGCAGACCGATCCCCGTCCCCGTCACATAGTTCTGGTCACCGGTAAAGAAACGGTCAAAGACGGAAGCAATATTTTCCGACGGAATGCCTTTGCCATTATCTTCGACAGAAAGCTCGACCTGATCTCCTTTATCCTTCAGGCGGATCGTGACCGTACCTCCGTCCAGCGTGAACTTGAATGCATTGGACAAAAGATTGGCCAGAATCTTCTCCATCTTATCCCTGTCTACCCATATATTAACAGAAGGGCAGTCATGCTCAAACGTGAAATGTATCTGCTTGGTGGCAGCCATCGTATCGAAATAAGATTTCACTTCTGCCACAAAAGCAACTAAATCTACCTCTCCGACCCGCATATTCATCTTATTGCTCTCTACCTTTCGAAAATCAAGTAACTGGTCCACGACTCTCTTCAACCTTTCCGCATTTTTCCGAATGATACGGATATCGTCTGCCAATGAAGAACCTTCCGGAGCCTCTTTCGACAGCTTGCCGAGCGGACCGAGGATCAACGTCAACGGCGTCTTGATCTCGTGTGTGATATTGGTAAAGAATTGCAGTTTCTGAGCCGTCGACTTCTCAATATAACGGTTTGCCTCAGCCAATTCTTCTTTTTGCTGTTGTACCTGCAAGTTCGTACGTTTCAGCTCGCGGTTCTTCCGCTTCACCGCCCGGTTCACATGGATCACGTACAAGGCGGACAAAAGCAACATCCCCATCAGCAAAAGGATAATGCCGACGGAGTTTTGGAGGAACGTGTATTTGGAAAGCATACTCTCCAAATTCTCCCGTTGCAACTCGATTTGGTGCTGATAGTCGACCACCTGTTCAGACTGGATAAACAGCGTTCCGGCATTGTTCTTATCGATCAAGGCAGAAGAGAGCAAATATTGCCGAGACACATCTTCTCCGTTCAATATCTGCATGGCTACACGGATAGCAAGGCTCCCACCCGTCGGATACAAGACCGAAGCGGCCAACTCTCCGTGCATGACGGCTTCCAGCCCCGATCCCCGTCCCGAAACGGCATCGATCCCCACAAAACAAATCCTGTCCGCCAATCCGGGATGCATCCTTTCGATTGCCCTGCGGGCAGCCATTGCCATCACATCATTATGGGCAAACACAACATCCACCTCCTCCAGCGAATCCATTTCCGCTATCTCCTTCTCCACCGTTTCTGGCTTCCATTTCCCGAATATTTCCTTCACCTTGATGCGGGAGTTCAAAACCTCCATAAAACCGCGATGGCGATCCTGCGCCGGAGAAGAACCGGACAAGCCCCATACTTCCAATACGGTAGGATATTTCTCTTTCACCTGTCGGTTCACGAAAAAGCCGGCCTGGCGACCGATCTCGTAATTGTTACCACCGATATAAGTCGTATATTCGTCCGAACTGATCTTCCGGTCTACCAGGATAGTCGGAATGCCGGCACGGTAGGCCTCAATCGCAATAGGAGTGACAGGTTCCGATTCATTGGCGGAGATAATCAATAGATCGACCTTACGTTTTATCAGGCTGCGTATCTGCTCCACCTGCAACAGACTACTGTCCGCCGCATCCTCGACTAACAGGGAGACGCCCGGATATTCGGAGGCCTGCACCTTCATATCCAGCAACATCGATTTACGCCAAGAACCTTCAAGCGTACACTGCGAGACGCCAATAACATACTTTTTCTTCTCCGAATCTGTTTTACAGGAAAAACAGAATGCCAGAAATAAGGCCAGTAGAGCGTAATAAGTTAAAGCAGGTTTCATTCTGTTTTATTTACAGGTTTCTGCAAATGTACGGAGAAATGGCATACCAGCCAATATTTATTTTGTACATTCGTCCTCCAGTAATCAATTATTCGCATGAAGATCATAAACGAAGCTTTATTGGATGAAACGACCGGGCGTGCCAAACAGTCGCCCCGACTACGCATGAACTACAACTTTCATGAGCATTTGGACGATCCCGTCAACCGCTTGCTCAATGCCCTTGAACCGGGAACCTACCTCCGCCCACACCGCCATCTGAACCCTAAAAAAGATGAAATATTCCTCCTGCTGCGAGGTCGCATTGCTGTATTCCTCTTTGACAACAAAGGGGAAATCACCAAAACACAAATACTCGATCCGAAAGAAGGTGTCTACGGCGCCGAAATAAAGGCGGGAACATGGCACGGGCTGTTAGTTCTAGAATCCGGCTCTGTCATATATGAAATCAAGGAAGGGCCGTTCGCTCCGCTCGCTCCGGAAAATTTCGCACCCTGGAGTCCGGCTCCAGAAGACACGAAAGGGGTGGCAAAATATATGGAGTTATTAGGAAAGGCTATATAACCTTGCACTACCTTCCCGTTCCCCTTAAAGAAAACTTTATTTTCATAGAGATGAAACTTCTTTTTCATCCCCATGAAACTGTCATTCCATCCCTATGAAACTGTTATCACATACCTATCGGCTCCTTTATTGCTGGAATACTTTTGTCAAACGGATCATGGCTTCTTTCACCGGACAGTCATTCTTATCCGTCCTGACAATAGCGTTCTCATAATTTTCAACTTTCAAATACCAACATCTGACAATGCTTGCAGTCGAACTGCAACCGGAGGCGCGTATCTTTATAAAGCAGATAATACGGTTCCTTGTAGGGAGACTTGTCTTTCTGATAAGTAGGACACCACCCCATGCTGTAGCGCAGGCAGTGTTTGGTAAACATCAACGGAACATCTTTCCGGGGAGACAGTTCAAATGCCGGGTCGATCTGTTCCACCCCGTGATCCTGGTAGAACGAACGGGCTTTCCCGTTGGCAACATTCCCCAAATAAGTAAGTTGGCGTTCGGGGAAAGGTATCGACACGGACGGCTGCACACGTTTCACTGTCTCACGAGGATAGCGGGCACGGCGTGCTTCCAGCAACATCTCCACTCCTCTACGGCGCATATCGGCAAGCAGAGAAGAGGGAACGAACCAGTTTTCAGACAAACCGACCACCACCTTCGATGCCTCGAAAGGCGTATTCCCCAACTTGGATAGCTGTGTCCGTATATTATCCTGCTGTTCACGACGCGCCAGCTCTTTCGCAAACGGCTCGGTCAGCATGATCCGTGCTCCCGTCTCATCCTCCATACAAAGCGTAAAACCGAAGGGATTGTCCAAGAACTCGATCTCCACGGACAGCTTACGTTCGGCTGAAGGCTTGGCTAGCAGTTTATCAAACGCCTGGTCGAAATTGCGGTAAAGCGGAGTCTTGGGGGCAAGCTGCGGCATATCCAGCGGAAACACCCGGTTTGCCTCCACCCTGTTTACACGAAAACCTTCCAATTCGCCTTTCCTATTGAAGAAAACAAGCCCGTCTCCGTTGTTCAATTGCTTTAAGCCGGCCACGGTAAAGGAATTACCTTTGATCTCCTTGACTGTTCCGACAGGTTCGCCCAACGACTTAGGTGTATTAAAAGCGGTAATATCCGCCGTCCGTCCCTCCAAAAGGAACGGGGTGAACCCACGGTTAAAACTCTTTTCAGCTACCGGCTCGAACGTATAAGTGCTTCGTCCAGCAGAAGCACGACGATATTCCGGACGGCGGGACAGGACTGCATCTAACTTCTTCCGATAATAAGCCGTGATATTCTTGACATAGCCGACATCTTTCAACCGCCCTTCGATCTTGAGGGAAGAAACACCTGCATCCAACAGGGCTTCCAGCTGGTCGGAGCGGTTCATGTCCTTGAGCGAAAGCAAGTGTTTATGGGTGACGATCTCCGTCCCTGTCGCATCAACCATCGTATAGGGCAGGCGGCAATATTGGGCGCATTCTCCGCGGTTAGCACTACGTCCACTCAAAGCGGCGCTCAGATAACATTGCCCGCTATAGCTGACACAGAGGGCGCCGTGCACGAATACTTCCAGCGGAACGGTAGTCGCTTCCGATATCCGGCGAATCTCGTTCAGCGACAATTCACGTGCCAGAACCACCTGTGTAAAGCCTGCGGCTTCGAGGAAACGAACCTTTTCCGGTGTGTGGTTGTCCGTCTGCGTGCTGGCGTGAAGCGGAATAGGAGGCAGGTTCAGCCGGGTAATCCCCATATCCTGAATGATCAGGGCATCCGTCCCGACACGCCAGAGATCCCAGATCATCCGTTCGGCTTCTTCCAACTCCTCTTCTTTCAATATCGTGTTAAGCGTAACATAGATGCGGGCGCCATACAGATGCGCATACTCGCAAAGCTCACGTATATCTTCCAAAGAGTTGCCGGCAGCAGAACGCGCACCGAACTTGGGCGCACCGATATAGACGGCATCGGCACCGTGATTAATCGCTTCAATCCCACAATTGAGGTCTTTAGCCGGAGAGAGAAGTTCTATAGGACGGGATTTTGTTTGCATGCTATTATTTCTTATTTCTTGATTACAAATCACCCAACTTGCTGATATCCTCGATACGGAACGGGGTTTCCTGATAGACATAATAGTTCAGCCAGTTGGTGAACAGAAGATTGGCATGACCACGCCAGCGGACCACCGGACCGAGGGCCGGATTGTTATTACGGTAATAGTTACGGGGAACGGCAATAGGCAATCCCTTGTTCACGTCGCGCATATACTCGTCATTCAGCGTGTAAGGCGAGTATTCGGAATGCCCGGTGATAAAAAACTCGCGTCCTCCGCGCGCCATCGCCATATAGACACCAGACTCTTCGCTTTCGGACAAGAGCGTCAAATCGGGAACTTTCATCACATCCTCGCGGCGTATCTCCGTATGCCGGCTGTGCGGCACATAGAACTCGTCGTCGAAGCCTCGGAAGATCGGCACATAGGGCTCGCGCAACGTATGGCGGAACACGCCGAACATCTTGGCTGGCAGATCATATTTGGGGACACCATAAAAATGGTACAACCCGGCTTGCGCCGCCCAGCATATATATAAGGTAGAAGTCACATGCGTACGCGCCCAATCGAATATCTCGGTCACTTCCTCCCAATAGTTCACTTCCTCGAAAGGCATCTGCTCTACCGGAGCACCTGTGATAATCATGCCGTCGTAAAAATCATCCTGCATCTCGTCAAAGTCTTTATAGAATTCCTTCATATGCTCGATCGGCGTGTTCTTGGGAGTATGGCCTTTTATCTTCATAAAGTCGAGCTCCACTTGCAAGGGGGTATTGCTCAGGAGGCGAACAAGGTCTGTCTCCGTCGTGATCTTCAGTGGCATCAAGTTCAGCACAACTACACGTAGCGGACGAATGTCCTGCTCAGACGCACGCAACGAGTCCATCACAAAGATGTGCTCTTTCTTCAACAGCTCAACAGCTGGCAAGTTCTTCTGTAGGTTTAAAGGCATCTTCTTTCCTTAATTATTTATACAAGGCACAAAGATAGTGAGAAATTGCCTTTCGTTGAAAATAAATCGTTGTTTCCCGCGTTTGTAGATTTAATAATTAGATGGAATATGAAGATTCGTGCAATAGCTACACTACTATTTATATTATTTTCGATAAGTGCTTTCGGGCAGGGACGTGCCAAAATCAGCGGTTATATCCGCGACGCGGATGGTAATCCGCTGGACTTGGTCAATATCCGGGTCAAGAACACGTTAAACGGGACGATGAGTAATGAAAAAGGCCACTACTCGCTTTCGGTTGCTACCGGTGACTCGGTGACGCTTATCTATTCATGCCTGGGCTACAACAAGGCCGAAAGGATCCTACCTCAGGTAACCAAAGATATGCGTCTCAACGTGCAGATGAACTATACATCACTCGAACTGGGAGAAGTCGTAGCTACCGCCATCCGAAAGCAGACAACCACTCTTGAAACCCTGAATGCCGACCGCGTCAAACTACTCCCCGACCCTGCCGGAGGAAGCATTGAAAGTCTGGTCGTTACATTTGCTGGCGTTACTTCCAATAACGAATTAAGTTCGCAATACTCCGTACGCGGCGGCAGCTATGACGAAAACATCGTATATGTGAACGGACTGGAAGTGTTCCGTCCGCTGCTCATCCGTTCCGGACAACAGGAAGGGTTGAGTTTTATCAACCCGGACATGACGGAAGCCGTCAATTTCTCCGCCGGAGGATTCGAAGCCCGTTATGGGGACAAGATGAGTTCCGTGCTGGACATCACCTACAAAAAACCGAAAGGATTCGAAGGTTCGGCTTCCGCCAGCCTGCTGGGAGCCAATGCTTATGTGGGCAGTTCTTCCGGCAAGTTCACACAGGTGACCGGTTTCCGTTACAAAACAGGACGATCTCTTTTGAAAACAACCGATACGGATGCCGAATATGATCCTAATTTCATTGATTTGCAGACTTATATGACATACCAGCTTGCCCCCAAATGGGAGATCAACTTTCTCGGAAACTTAGCCATAAACAATTATAAGTTCATTCCCCACACCCGAGAGACTTCTTTTGGAACGGCAACAAATGCCAAAAAATTTAAAGTATTCATGAGTGGCCAGGAACGGGATAAGTTCGAAACGTTATTCGGAGCACTCACTTTAAAGCATAACCTGAACGACAATACGGAACTCGGCTTGCAAGCATCCGCCTTCACCAGTAAGGAAGAGGAAGGATATGATATTGCCGGTGATTACTGGCTGGGAGATGCAGCCGAAGAAGGAGGCGGAGAAATACAGAATTTATCCATCGCACGCTATAACGAGCACGCTCGCAACCGTCTGCACTCCAATATCATGAATGTCGGGCATTATGGTGTCGCTCGCATAAAAAACAATACGTTGAAATGGGGTGCTACCGTCCAGTTGGAGAAAATCAACGACAAGATCAGCGAATGGGAAAAACGCGACTCCGCCGGATACTCGTTACCGCAAGGGGGCGGGAATGTCAACGTGATCGCAAACCTGTTCTCGGATAACAAACTGGAAAGCACACGTATTTCCGGCTATTTGCAGGATGTATTCAAGTTTCGTACCAAACAAGGACTGTTCACGCTGGTTGGTGGTGTACGCGGCAGCTATTGGAGTTATAACAGGGAATTTATATTCAGCCCGCGTGCTTCAATAGGTTTCATTCCGAACTTCGACCAGAACCTGACATTTCGGCTGGCTTCCGGTCTGTATTATCAGTCTCCGTTCTATAAGGAATTACGTACAACTGTGCAGGACGAACACGGCAACAGTATCATACAACTGAACAAAAACCTGAAATCACAGCGTTCCATCCATGTCATTGCAGGAGGCGATTATACATTCCGGGCATCCGGCAGAAATTTCAAAGTCAGTGCCGATATGTATTATAAAAAATTGGATAACCTGAACCCCTATACGGTGGATAATGTCAAAATCCGATACTACGGCGAGAACTGTGCGCAAGGCCATGCGATGGGGCTCGATGTCAAATTCTTCGGCGAATTTGTTCCGGGTACGGACTCCTGGATCAGCTTCTCCCTAATGAAAGCGGAGCAAAGCATCCGAGGGAGCGAATATGTACCGATGCCTAACAGCCAAGGTTATAATGTCTCGCTCTTTTTTCAGGATTATTTCCCCGGATACAAACGTGTCAAACTGAATCTGAAAGGCGTACTGTCCGGCGGCCTTCCCGTCACAGCCCCACGTACAGGCTACGAGGACGGCTATTTCCGTACTCCGACCTACAAACGCGTGGACCTCGGTTTCTCCTACCAGCTTGCCGGGGGAACGGATGCAATCATGGATCGCGGATTCTTCCGCAATCTCAAGAACATTTGGCTCGGGTTGGATATTTTCAACTTGTTCGACATAAAGAACACTAGTTCCTATTATTGGATTACCAATATAGACAACCACCAGTACGCAATTCCTAATTACCTGACCGGAAGGCAATTGAATATTCGACTTATCGTTGATTTTTAACCACATGATTTCAAAAATATGCTTTTTAAACATATCTGGATCATGCTGATAAATATTAACGAATTATTTCTCTATTAATAAAAAGAGTGTACCTTTGCCAACATAGAACAAAAAGCAATATTAAATTACTAAATTATTATTGACATGGAACTTACACATATCGAACATTTGGGTATCGCAGTAAAGAGCATCGAAGCTTGCCTGCCGTATTATGAAGAAGTTTTAGGACTAAAATGCTACAACATCGAAGAAGTAGCAGACCAGAAAGTAAAAACTGCATTCTTTAAAGTAGGCCAGACTAAGATCGAGTTGCTGGAGCCGACAAGTGAAGACAGTACAATCGCTAAATTTATCGAAAAGAAAGGTGAAGGTATCCACCACATTGCATTTGCTGTTCCCGACGTACAGGCAGCATTGGACGAAGCCGAATCAAAAGGTGTCAAGCTGATCGACAAAGCTCCTCGTGGAGGTGCAGAAGGCTTGAACATTGCATTCCTTCACCCGAAATCGACATGCAGCGTTCTGACCGAACTTTGCATGCCGGGAAAATAAGAAACAATGGACAATTGAGAATTGACAATTATTTGATGCTATTCAATTGGCAATTCTCAATCGTCAATTGCCAATTAAATAAGTTCATTTCTAACAACAAATCTATAGTACAATGAGTAACCAACTTGAAAAAGTAAAGGAGCTTATCGCCCTTCGCGAAACAGCTCGTTTAGGTGGTGGAGAAAAAAGAATCGAATCTCAGCACAAAAAAGGTAAATACACCGCACGCGAACGTATTGCCATGTTGCTGGATGAGGGAAGTTTTGAAGAATTCGATATGTTCGTACAACATCGTTGTACAAACTTCGGTATTGAAAAAACTAAGTATTTGGGCGACGGTATCGTAACAGGTTACGGAACGATCGACGGACGTCTGGTATATATTTATGCTCAGGATTTCACTGTATTCGGCGGTGCTTTATCCGAAGCACTGGCCATGAAGATCTGTAAAGTCATGGATCAGGCTATGAAAATGGGTGCTCCCGTTATCGGCTTGAACGACTCGGGTGGTGCACGTATCCAGGAAGGTGTCAACGCCTTGGCCGGTTATGCAGAAATCTTCCAACGTAATATCTTGGCTTCCGGGGTTATTCCTCAGATTTCCGGTATCTTCGGTCCATGTGCCGGCGGTGCGGTTTACTCTCCTGCCCTGACAGACTTCAATATCATGACCCGCGGAACAAGTTACATGTTCCTGACTGGTCCGAAAGTTGTAAAAACAGTTACAGGCGAAGACGTTACACAGGAACAATTAGGTGGCGCAAGCGTACATACGACCAAATCCGGTGTGGCCCACTTCGCAGTCGATACGGAAGAAGACGGTTTACAGTTGATCCGCAAATTGATCAGCTTCCTGCCGCAGAACAACCTGGAAGAAACTCCTCTGATCGAATGTAAAGACCCGATCGACCGTCTGGATGACAACCTGAACGACATCATCCCTGACAATCCTAACCAGGCTTACGATATGTATGAAGTTATCGGAACCATCATCGATAACGGCGAATTTCTGGAAGTACATGCCGACTATGCCAAGAACATTATCGTCGGTTTCGCCCGTTTTAACGGCCAGACTGTCGGTATCGTAGCCAACCAGCCGAAAGTAATGGCAGGCTGTCTGGACAGCAACGCCTCCCGCAAGGCAGGCCGTTTCGTCCGTTTCTGTGATGCTTTCAACATTCCTTTGGTTACATTGGTTGACGTACCGGGATTCTTACCGGGTACAGGCCAGGAATACAACGGCGTTATCCTGCACGGAGCCAAATTGCTTTACGCTTACGGCGAAGCCACAGTGCCTAAAGTAACTGTAACATTGCGTAAATCTTACGGTGGTGCCTATTGTGTGATGAGTTCCAAACATCTGCGTGGCGATATGAACTACGCATGGCCGACAGCCGAAATCGCAGTTATGGGTCCAAGCGGCGCTGTAGAAGTGATCTTTGCAAAAGAAGTGGCTGCCTCGGAAGATCCGAAAGCTTGCGCTGCAGAAAAAGAAGCCGAATACAAAAAAGCATTTGCAAACCCATACAATGCAGCTCAATATGGCTATATCGACGATGTTATCGAACCTCGTAACACTCGTTTCCGTATTATTCGTGCTTTACAACAATTGCAGACCAAGAAGTTAAGCAATCCTGCCAAGAAACATGACAATCTGCCTCTATAATTCTTAAAACAGGAAATGAATATGATTAATAAGAAAATAGGGGTATTGCTGCTGTTCGCGTTGCTCGTTTCATTCGGGGCAAAAGCACAGCGTGCAACCTCCATGCGAATAAATGAAGTGCTGGTCATCAACGAAGATAACTTTGTTGATGATTACGGCAAACGCCATGCCTGGATCGAATTGTTCAACAATTCGGCCGGTTCGGTCAATATCGCCGGTTGCTACTTGACTAATGACAAGAGCAACCCGAAAAAATATCCGATTCCGAAGGGCGACGTTCTAACAGTAATTCCTCCTCGCCAGCACACTTTGTTCTGGGCAGACGGAGAACCGGATCGGGGAACATTCCATGTCAATTTCACGCTCGACCCATCAAAAGAAAATTACATTGCGTTATACGATGCAGACGGTAAAACTCTGATCGATGAGATCGTTATCCCTGCTTCACAAAAAGCAGATGTCAGCTATGGTAGAACTTTAGACGGACAAGGTGAATGGACTGCTCTGACAAAAGTTACACCCAGCACCAATAACGTAACATTGGATTCTAACGAGAAAATCGAGAACTTTAAAGAAAATGATTCTTGGGGTATCGGTATGACCCTGACTGCCATGGCAGTTGTGTTCTCCGGATTATTCCTGTTGTTCATCATCTTTAAACAAATCGGAAAGCTCTCGATCGCGGCCAGCAAACGCAATGCACAGAAAGCGGCCGGAGCGGCTGTTATTGCAGACAATGCAGGTCAGGAATCCGGGGAAATCTTTGCGGCTATCGGTGCGGCTCTATACGAAATGAGCGACGACAACCACGACATCGAACATACGGTTCTGACGATCCGCAAGGTTCAAAGATCTTATTCTCCGTGGAGTTCCAAGATTTACGGTCTGCGTGAAGTTCCCAAAAAGTAATTATCTCTAAAAACAAACAAGAATGAAAAGTTTTAAATATACTATTAACGGTAACGTATATAAAGTACATATCAGCTCGGTAGTGGATGACATCGCTGAAGTAGAAGTAAACGGTACTCCCTATCAAGTAAAAATGGAGAAACCGGCAAAAAAACAGATGGTTACACTGAAACGCCCGGCTCAAGCTCCTACAACGGCAAGTGGCGAACCGGTTATTTCCCGTCCGGCAGCCTCAACCACCAAGGGCGCTGTCAAATCTCCGCTGCCAGGTGTAATCCTGCAGGTTAACTGTAAAGTCGGTGATACTGTCAAGAGAGGCCAGAATCTACTTGTCCTCGAAGCCATGAAGATGGAAAACAACATCAATGCCGACCGTGACGGCAAAATCATTGAAATAAAAGTAAACAAAGGGGATTCCGTACTGGAAGGTGCTGACCTCGTCGTAATAGGATAATATTATGTTAGGATCAGTATTATTACAGGCAGCGGGTACGGCTCATGAAAGCTTTCTCCAGTTCTTGGGAGAAAACTTGGAGTTGTTCCTCACTTATACAGGAGTCTACAACGCGACACCGGGTCACCTTATCATGATCCTTGTCGGTCTGTTGTTCATCTTCCTGGCTATTAAATATGAATTCGAGCCTATGCTCCTTATCCCTATCGGATTCGGTATCCTGATCGGTAACATTCCGTTCAAAGATGCAGGATTGCAGGTGGGTATTTACGAACAAGGTTCTGTGCTGAACATCCTCTACCAGGGTGTAACCTCCGGATGGTATCCGCCGTTGATCTTCCTCGGTATCGGGGCCATGACCGATTTCTCCGCATTGATCTCCAATCCTAAACTGATGTTGATCGGTGCAGCGGCTCAGTTCGGTATTTTCGGAGCATATATCATCGCTCTTCAAATGGGATTTGAACCGAACCAGGCCGGTGCAATCGGTATCATCGGTGGTGCCGACGGCCCGACAGCAATCTTCCTTTCTTCCAAGTTAGCTCCGAACTTGATGGGTGCTATTGCAGTATCAGCATACTCTTATATGGCGCTGGTTCCTATTATCCAGCCTCCGTTCATGCGCCTGCTGACGACTCAGAAAGAACGTCTGATCCGCATGAAACCGCCGAGAGCCGTTTCTTCCACGGAAAAGATCGTATTCCCGATCGTAGGCTTGTTGCTGACTTGCTTCCTAGTTCCTTCCGGTCTGCCTCTGTTGGGTATGCTGTTCTTCGGAAATTTGTTGAAAGAAAGTGGTGTAACACGTCGTTTGGCTGAAACAGCCCGTGGTCCGCTGATTGATACAATCACGATCCTGTTAGGTATTACGGTAGGTGCTTCTACTCAAGCAACCCAGTTCCTGACATTGAACTCCATCAAGATCTTCGGTTTGGGAGCGTTGTCATTCGTGATCGCAACTTGTGCAGGTATCCTGTTCGTGAAGTTCTTCAACCTGTTCTTGAAAGAAGGCAATAAGATCAATCCGCTTATCGGTAACTCCGGTGTGTCTGCCGTGCCCGACTCTGCCCGTATCTCTCAGAACGTAGGTCTGGAATATGATCCGACCAACTACCTGTTGATGCACGCCATGGGTCCGAACGTAGCAGGTGTAATCGGTTCTGCCGTAGCAGCCGGTATCCTGTTGGGATTCTTAGGATAATTCACTTATTCTACAAAAAAAGGAGCTGAACTCCAAGTCATCTCCAAATATAAAAACTTACCCAAGTTTACGGACTTTAACGTATTCTTGGGTAAGTTTGTATATGCGCACAACGATTCATCAGAAGTATATTAATGGCTGCATCATAAAAAACTATTTACGACACAGCCTCCCTTTTTATATCCGACCTTATCAGATATTTTGTTCGACGGTCATCGGATCTGTCTCTGGATTTGCCTCCTGTTCCAATGTTGTCCCCAAAAACAACCAAATCATTAACAGGATAATCGCGATCACCACACCAAAGACCAGCAGTACATTCGTATTCTTTCGTCTCATGTCCATTCTTCAATATTGATTTGAAGATTAAACAAGACACCCCCTTTTTTGGTTTAACCGTTCCTTACTTTTGTTCTTTATTTAACTGAGTAAATATTTTAGAAAGAATGTTTTTTTCTTCACTTACAAATACAGTTGGAAATAGACGATCCAACTATCATACCATCATAATTGGCAATAACCCACTATATATCAACACAAAATAGCCATGACAGTTCGCAAAACAACTGTCATGGCTACTATCATACCATCATACATAAAATTAGTCAATCAATTATATATCAACCATCTACCTCTTCCACATAATAACAAGTCCCCCTCATCGTCCGCTTATTCGGCACGCTATTCCGCTTCAAAAGCTTGCCGAAATTAAGGATCATCGTTTTTGTAATGTTAAAACCAGGTTGTTTCTCCGCGATCATATCCAGTATCTCGGACGCCAGAAGCGGCTTTGCCTCTTCAATATCCTCCGCGATCTTGAAATAACGCAGGAACAGTTGCTCTTCAGCCGGCTGCTGCTGGAAATCCCTGTTGTTTTCAGTGATCAGCGCCTCTTCCTCCGGAGTAAACCAAAAACGTTCACCACGCCTCAACAATTCTTTCGCTTCCGCATACAACTGATCATAATCGATCGGCTGGGCATAATCGATCCGGCCCTTCACCTCCACGCAAATGAAACGGCGGCTACCGGTCGGATCCGTCAGCAAATCATAATTGTTGCTGGTCGCGATAAACGTGGCATAGCGACGCAAGTTACGGCTCGCACTCTGATAAGGCAAACGGGTGTTCACAACCGCTTTTTGCAGGATATGCTTCAAAAAACTTTGATGAGAACTTTTCACTGAATCAAATTCATCGATATTAATCAACGCATACCGGTGCAAAGCCAACTCCGCCCCACGGCGATTGCCGAAATCGATACTGTCCGTATAATAAGGACGCAACACTGGTGGCAACAAATTCAAGCAAAACGTGGACTTCCCACACCCTTGGCCACCGACCAACAGAGGTGTCGTACTATTCCCGTGTTCCGAATCCAGTTCCATCCAATGTGCCACCATGCTTAGGAACCAGCGGTAAAACAAATCTCCCCATATCGGATTGTCACAAGGGACACGCCCGGCTAATGCCCTGATGCGTTCTTTTCCGTCCCAAGCCGGAAGATTCCCAAGAAAATGGTCGATAGGATGATATATCGGAACACGATCGGAATTGACATACCGGTCGATATCCTTGTCCCATACATTCAACCCTTCCTGCTGGGCTTCCAGGCAAATGGAATTCCGAACTTTCGTCGTATAAGGCTTGTAAACGAACTGTATCATCGAACGGTCCAAATATTCCACTCCACCGCTCATCTCATTCGTCCGGAAGAAATAACGCCGGTTCATAAACTCGTCCAACCGCAACACCAACGACATGGATGGCGGGACGGAAGAGAGCGGCTCCGCTCGGTTTGAAACATTCTCCAACGTATATGCCGTACGGAAAGCCATACGGACGTCTATCTTATATTTTTTCAAAGCCTCATAGCGCAATGTCCAGCCCACCGCCTCTTCCTCCGGTATTCCAAGCCGGCAGCAAGCTTGCGCCAAGTCGATGAACAGCAGTTGGATATCATCTTCCGGGCTTTCTGAAAACCGGCGCGTCATCTCCATCAGGATGACACTGAACAGCGTGGCGATCTGCCCGTTCCGATCCGCTCCCGGAGCCATCATCTCCAACGGATCCCGAACCGGAGAAGGCACGATCTTCAAGTCACCCCCGTCCGGCATCTGCAAAGGTTGCTCGATCCGGATCGCCACCGCATCCGGATTGTAATAGGCGTCCGGATCCACACTCATCCGGCACCCCCGCGACAGGAACGGTTCTTTCAACGATATAATGCTGCCCAACTGCGGCTGGTAATGCCGCACCGCCAGCTGATAAGCCGCAGCATGAAACATACGGGCCTGCTCCTCTTTTTTCGGCAGCGAGCCGTCGGGCAGCACAAAAGGAACCACGATCTTGACCGAACGCCCGCTCAGCCCGACGAACGCCAGCAAGGTCTGCGGCAGGGCGGCAGCTTCACGGCGGACGGCCTCCGCCTCACTCTGGCTTTCCAAGCCGTTCACTTCCAACAAGACATACCCGTTATAGCGCCTCAACTGTATTCCATCGCCATTCTTCTTGAACGTCGAGCCAAAAGCCAGAACCGGTAGTTTTCCGGACAAATCCGTGGTTCGTGCCAAAAACGCCATATTCAATTTTCGACGAACCGACAGTATCGCTTCCGCATCTTTGCCGTTTTTCAGCAACCCGACAATATATTCCATATCACGCGAGTGCATCCGCAACACGCCTTTTTTATGCCTGTAATATGTGATTTGCATTACCAAGGATTTCTTTCGAATTTGACAAATTTCATGCTCTTTCTCACACAGGGAGCCATCCTAAAACAGACACGACGCGCCTTCACCCGATGGGGAGTACATTTTTTCGGATCTTCGAAGCCTTCGCTCCCTGCCGAAAGATAAAAATCACCCAACCCGTCCAACTCCACGGAATAGCCGTCTTTCAACAATTCAAGAATCATCCCTCCGATCTCGCAAACCGAAGCGAACACATCACCTCGGCTCAACGAGCAACGATCGGCAACCAAATCAGCCAGCTTTTTCGTTGAAACCCGCCCGCACGTAACCGGAACACCATAATAGCGTACTTTATCTTCCGCTCCCGTCTTGTCCAGTTTTTGCCGGACTACATAGTAATGTGCCATAAATAACAGTATTTTTAATATTAAACAACCAGATATTCTTCTTAAGACGCCCATTTTAACACTTTTGACACCCCCATCTGAACGGTATCAACACCCGGGTCTCACCCCTTCCGACACCCGGATGACGGGCTTCTTTTCTTATTACAAATATACAAATAAAACATCTATAATGCAAATGTTTACAGCACTTTATTCAACTATATCTACACTTATTTTTCCCCAGCATGAAGACAGAAGCATGTGATATACGACATGATAGTATGATAGTATGAAATGATAGTTAAAAATAGATACTATCATATTTTTATAAACTAATATACAGACATTTATAAGAAAATATGATAGTATGATAGTTGGATTTAAAAAAAATCATATGTATATAATAGGTGGATGTTTACAGCAGCTTATTTATATTGCTTGCAGGAGGAAGACTTACATGGATGGCAACCCTAAATAACACATCGTCCTGTTTCCATGTTTGACATTGCAGCTATCAAACACAAGAAACAGGACGATTTTGCATATCTAAGTTCTTTCCCGATTGACCGGACTTACATAAAAATTTCGACAAACGTGCCATTCCGACATAGTACACAACTACATCATCGAGCTAAAAGCACCTTATTTTTTGCAACCGTCGCCTGAAACTCTTTCAGGTAGAACGGTTCGAAATAGGCGGTGTCTTCAAACTTGCCGGCGGCAAAAGCTTGTTCCGAGAGCGGAATCATGTTTACGGCAAGAGGATGGATGTCCTCGATAAAGATGGCATTCGGAGAAGTGATGACCGATTTGCATTTGGAAGCACCGTTGCCAAAGAAACAAACTTTCCCTTTTTCCAGATAAGAAGCATACGTACCGACTTCCACAATATCGGCCTTCGTCTCGCGGACAGGCTTTAAGGAAGCATCGTAGATAGCGGCATAAACCTCCATACGCCGGGCATCCAACATAGCACAATAAAGGCAATCATCAGTAATAGAGACGATTTGCGAATCACCCTTACTGTTGACAGTAGCAGCCATGATGTCCAACGTATGAATGCCGATCAGAGGAATACCGAAACCAAAGCAAAGACCTTTAGCGACAGACACTCCGATACGGAGTCCGGTATAAGAACCAGGACCGCTACTGACCGCTACGGCATCCAAGGCTTTCTTCCCCTTCTTTTTCAATACGGAAAGAGCTTCTTCAACAAATACGCCTAATAGGGCTGCATGCGAAGGGCCGTCGAACGAAGCCTTCGCAAAAAGGACTTCACCATCCATAGACAACGCTACAGAGCATACAGAAGTCGATGTTTCGATATTTAATATACAAGACATTTTAATTGACAATTGACAATTGACAATTGACAATTAGAATATGTGTCAAAAGCCAATCGGTTGATAATGGATGCAAAAGTATAAAACATAACTGTAATCTCATGATCAAAACCGATTTTATTAAGGCTGACACGGATGGTTTCGGCTTTTTCCCAATTATATTGTCAATCGTCAATTGTCAATTATCAATTGATTAGCTATCTTTGCACAAATTTTTAGAACAATGATACAATCAATGACTGGATTCGGTAAGGTTACAGCCGAACTTCCTTCTAAAAAAGTAACCGTAGAAATAAAAGCTCTGAACAGCAAGCAACTGGATTTGTCGACCCGCATTCCTTCCATCTACAAAGAAAAAGAAATGCAAATACGCAGTTTGTTACTCCAGTCGCTTGAACGTGGAAAAGTCGAATTTAATATATTTGTCGAATATATCGGTAAAGACACGCCCACACAGATCAACTTGGCTGCGGTAGAAAACTATTACAATCAAATCAAAGATATTGCCGACCGCCTGAACATCGGACTTCCCGCCGACTGGTTCCAGACCCTGCTCCGCATGCCGGACGTGATCAAGACAGAGGCCCAGGAAGTAAACGAAGAGGAATGGAATGTGGTTGAGAAAGCGATCAAAGAGGCCATAGGGCACCTTTGCGATTTCCGTATTCAGGAAGGCGCCATGTTACAAAAGTTGTTCGAACAGAAAATTGCCAATATCTCCCGCCTGCTTTCAGAAGTAGAACAGTATGAAAAGGAGCGGATCGAAAAAATCAAAGCCCGTATCATGGACAATCTCGAAAAGATTGCCGGACAGGACTACGACAAGAACCGGTTCGAACAGGAGATGATCTATTATATCGAAAAACTGGACGTAAACGAGGAAAAGAACCGCCTGGACAACCACCTGAAATATTACATCAGCACGATGGAGAGCGGACACGGACAAGGTAAGAAACTCGGTTTCATCGCCCAGGAAATGGGACGTGAAATCAACACCCTTGGTTCGAAAAGCAACCATGCCGAGATGCAAAAACTTGTCGTCCAGATGAAAGACGAACTGGAACAAATCAAAGAACAAGTATTAAACGTATTATAAAAACGATATATGGCTGGTAAACTGATCATATTCTCCGCGCCGTCCGGTTCGGGCAAATCCACTATCATCAATTTCCTGCTGAAGCAGAATCTGAACCTGCATTTTTCCATCTCGGCTACCAGCCGGGCCCCACGTGGTACGGAAAAGGACGGAGTGGAATATTATTTCCTTACACCGGATGAATTCCGTGCCCGTATAGCAGCAGGAGATTTCCTGGAATACGAAGAGGTCTATACCGACAAATATTACGGCACGCTGAAAAGCGAGGTGGAACGAAGGCTGATGAGTGGCGATAACGTCATATTCGATGTCGATGTCGTAGGAGGTTGCAACATCAAGAAGTTTTATGGCGACCGTGCTCTTTCGGTCTTTATCCAGCCCCCTTCGATCGAAGATTTGCGGAGTCGTCTGGAAGGACGCGGTACGGATGCTCCGGAAGTAATCGAAAGCCGCATTGCCAAAGCCGAATTTGAACTGGGTTTTGCCGACAAATTTGACGTAATCGTGGTGAACGACAAGTTGGAAGTCGCAGAAAAAGAAGCACTAAAAGTGATAAAAGAGTTCCTTAAAAAAGCATGAACGGCAAGAAGTTATCCAAGAAATGGCTATATACATTCATTGGTATAGCATTTGTCGCTCTTGCCACTTGTACAGCCGCCCTATATTATAAGGAGTATATCATAGCGATCGGTACCGGATTGGTATTCGGTGCACAAGTCATAAATATCATCAAGTGGAAACGGGACTGAAGGAAAATACGGCCAGCAAACGTAAAACCGGCATTTATTCCGGTTCATTCAATCCGGTTCATATCGGCCATCTGGCATTAGCCAACTGGTTGTGTGAATTTACGGAGCTGGACGAGCTATGGTTTCTGATCACCCCCCATAACCCGCTAAAAGAGAAGGAAGAACTGATGGATGACCGGCTTCGCTATGAACTGGTTAAAAAATCCATCGCTGGTTACCCTAAGTTCCACGCCAGTGACTTCGAGTTTTCCCTTCCTCAACCCACTTATACCATCAACACACTCCGGACATTGGAAGCAAGTTATCCGGACCGTGAATTCTATTTCATCATGGGTGCGGACAATTGGAAATATATTACCCGGTGGGTAGAATACGAAGCCATCATTTCCAATTATCCGATCTTCATCTATCCGCGTAAAGGATTCGATGTTGAAATTCCGGCACAATATCCTCACATAAAAAAAGTAGACGCCCCTTTGGTCGAAATATCCTCAACCTTTATACGCGAAGCTTTCAAGACCGGAAAAGATGTCCGCTTCTTCCTGCCCGAAGCCATACGTAATCTGCCTTTTCCATTACAAAACAATACCTTTTAAGAACATAAAGCGTAAAGTCGCATACGTTTTTAGGCAATAAGTAAGAAAAGTTTTGTATTTTTGCGCCGTATTATACAAAATAATAGCGTAATGAATCTATTAGAACTGAGTGAACAGGAAATCATAAGACGTAACAGCATGGAGCAGTTACGCCAGATGGGGATAGAACCTTATCCCGCAGCTGAGTATGTAACGAATGCATTTTCCAAAGAGATAAAAGAGAATTTTAAAGACGATACAGAGCCCCGCCCTGTAAGTATTGCCGGTCGCATCATGAGCCGCCGCATCATGGGAAAGGCTTCCTTCATGGAATTGCAGGATTCAGAAGGCAGAATACAGGTTTATATCTCTCGTGACGACATTTGCCCGGAAGAAAATAAAGATCTGTATAACATTGTTTTCAAGAAATTGCTCGATATCGGCGACTTTGTCGGAATCAAAGGTTTCGTATTCCGTACACAGATGGGCGAAATTTCCGTCCATGCACAAGAGATAACGGTATTATCCAAATCACTCAAGCCGCTACCGGTCGTCAAATACAAAGACGGTGTAGCATACGATGGATTCAACGATCCGGAATTGCGTTATCGCCAACGCTATGTCGACCTGGTGGTCAATGATGGTGTAAAGGATATTTTCATGAAACGTGCGGCAGTTATCAAGACCATGCGTACCGCCCTGGACGAAGCTGGATATACGGAAGTGGAAACTCCGATCCTGCAATCCATCCCCGGAGGGGCAAGCGCACGTCCGTTCATTACGCACCATAACTCGCTGGATATCGACCTCTATCTGCGTATTGCTACCGAACTGTATCTGAAACGATTGATCGTCGGAGGTTTCGAAGGTGTCTACGAAATCGGTAAAAACTTCCGTAACGAAGGTATGGATCGCACCCACAATCCGGAATTTACCTGTATGGAACTTTATGTCCAATATAAGGACTACAACTGGATGATGAGCTTCACCGAACAGCTGTTGGAACGTATCTGTATCGCCGTCAACGGTACATGTGAAAGTGTAGTCGACGGCAAGACCATCAACTTTAAAGCTCCTTACCGTCGTCTGCCGATTCTGGATGCCATCAAGGAAAAGACAGGTTACGACCTGAATGGCAAGAGCGAAGACGAGATACGCACGATTTGCAAGGATTTGAACCTTGAAATCGATGAAACAATGGGTAAAGGCAAGCTGATCGATGAAATCTTCGGTGAATTCTGCGAAGGCACGTTTATCCAGCCGACTTTCATTATCGACTACCCGGTCGAGATGAGTCCGCTAACCAAGATGCACCGGAGCAAACCTGGATTGACCGAACGTTTCGAATTGATGATCAACGGTAAAGAAGTGGCAAATGCCTATAGTGAGCTGAACGATCCGATCGATCAGGAAGAGCGCTTCAAAGAGCAATTGCGCCTGAGCGAAAAAGGGGATGACGAAGCGATGTTCATCGACCAGGACTTTTTGCGTGCACTGCAATTCGGTATGCCTCCGACGTCTGGTATCGGTATCGGCATCGACCGTCTGGTGATGTTGATGACTGGCCAAACGACTATTCAAGAAGTGTTGCTCTTCCCGCAGATGCGCCCGGAAAAGACAGTTAAGAAAGACACCGCAGACAAATATGTCGCACTGGGTATCGATGAAGCATGGGTTCCTGCTTTACATAAAGCCGGATATCTCACAACCGACACGTTGGTAGATGCTAATCCCAACAAGCTGAGACAGGAACTCTGCGAAATGAATAAGAAATACAAACTGGAATTGCAAAACCCCACTGCCGAAGAAGTAGAGGCATGGATTGCAGGCGCAGCCAAATAAGAGTAATACTATGAAGTTGCCCGGAAAAATTGCAATAATGGGAGGTGGTAGCTGGGCTACCGCCTTGGCCAAGATTGTACTTTCTACACAAGATAGTATTAACTGGTATATGCGTCGGCCAGACCAAGTAGAAGAGTTTCTGTTGTTGGGACATAACCCCAGCTATCTTTCCGCCGTCAAATTTGATACTGACAAAATCAAATTCTACACGGATATCAACAAAGTAATCAAAGATTCGGACACTTTGATTTTCGCCACCCCTTCTCCTTTTTTGAAACAACATTTGATGAAGGTGACGACCTCCATGCAAGACAAATTCATCATTTCGGCCATCAAAGGAATCGTTCCGGACGAAAACATGCTCGTAGCCGATTATTTTGCCGAATACTACAATGTCCCGATTGACAATATCGCTGTCATCGGCGGTCCGTGCCATGCCGAAGAGATCGCTCTCGAACGGTTGTCCTATATCACGCTGGCTTGCCCTAATATCGAGAATGCAAGAGCTTTCTCCTCCGTATTTAAGAACCAGTATCTGAACAACTCCTGTTGCAAGGATGTTACAGGTATTGAATATGCTTCCGTATTGAAAAACGTATATGCCATCGTCGCAGGTATCTGCCACGGTATGAAGTACGGAGATAATTTTCTGGCAGTTTTCATCTGCAACGCGATCGAAGAGATGCGTAACTTCCTCAACGCCGTACATGGCCTGGAACGGGATGTGACAGATTCGGTATATCTCGGTGATCTTCTGGTAACCGCATATTCTCGCTTCAGCCGGAACCGTACGTTCGGGACCATGATCGGGAAAGGTTATTCCGTCAAAATAGCCCAGCTCGAAATGGAGATGATCGCCGAAGGATATTACGGGACAAAATGTATTCGGGAGATAAACGAAAAATATAAAGTAAACATGCCGATCTTGGATACTTTATATAGTATTCTATACGAAAAGAAATCGCCGACTACCGCGATACGGCAGTTGACTGAAACATTTAAATAATAATGTAAATATGAAGAACATCAGTCTTAACATTGACAAAGCGCTGGGTACTGTGACGAAAGAACAGGTGTATGCTCAGGCTGCAAAGGCCCACGAATGTAATGTCACTTTACAAAATGGTAATGGTGCAGGTAACGACTTTTTAGGTTGGTTGCACCTCCCCTCTTCTATTACAGATGCTGAACTGACAGACATCGAAAATACAGCTAACGTACTTCGTTCTAAATGTGAAGTTGTTGTCGCCATCGGTATCGGCGGTAGCTATTTAGGAACAAAAGCAGTGGTAGAAGCATTAAACAATAGCTTCGACTGGTTACATACGAACCGTAAAAATCCGGTTTTAGTATATGCTGGACACAATATCGGCGAAGATTACTTGTATGAACTTTGCGAAATCCTGAAAGGCAAACAGTTCGGTCTGATCAATATCTCCAAATCCGGTACGACTACCGAACCGGCCTTAGCTTTCCGCATGCTGAAAAAGCAACTGGAAGACGCAGTCGGCAAAGAAGAAGCCAAACACCGTATCGTCGCCATCACAGACGCCAAAAGAGGCGCTCTCCGCACGCTGGCTGACCAGGAAGGCTATAAGACATTCATTATTCCCGACAACGTCGGCGGTCGTTTCTCCGTACTGACTCCAGTTGGTTTGTTACCTATTGCCGTTGCCGGTATCAGCATCCGCGATTTGGTTGCCGGAGCTATTTCGATGGAAAAAGCAACAGACGTAAGCGTTCCTTTTGCTGAAAATATGGCAGAAATCTATGCTGCTACCCGTAACGAATTATATAAGAGCGGCAAGAAGGTTGAAATCCTCGCCAACTTCCATCCGAAACTCCACTACATCGCCGAATGGTGGAAACAGTTGTACGGTGAAAGCGAAGGCAAGGACGGTAAGGGTATTTTCCCTGCTTCCGTCGATCTGACAACCGATCTGCACTCTATGGGCCAGTGGATTCAGGATGGTGAACGCACGATCTTCGAAACTGTTATTTCTGTTGAAGAGCCGAACCACAAAGTAGTCGTCCCAACCGACGAAGCAAATCTGGACGGTTTGAACTTCCTCGCCGGCAAACGTGTGGACGAAGTGAACAAGATGGCAGAATTAGGTACTCAATTGGCTCACGTGGACGGCGGTGTTCCTAACTTGAAGATCACAATGCCGGAAGTAAGCCCTTACTACATCGGCCAGCTATTCTACTTCTTTGAAAGAGCCTGCGGCATCAGCGGTTACATGTTGGGAGTAAATCCGTTCGACCAGCCAGGTGTAGAAGCCTATAAAAAGAACATGTTTGCCCTGCTGAACAAACCGGGTTACGAAAAGGAAAGCGAAGCGATCCGCGCACGGTTGTAGCCAACAATCACATAATATAAAAATTTTTCAGGCACGACTCTCCTTCAAAAGGATCGTGCCTGAAAAATATCTATTAGCAAGCAATTAAAAATGATTCAAGAAGCAATCGCCCAATATCTGCAAAAACAGCGACAAGTTTTATTTTCTCCCAAAGCCGTACTTTTCGATATGGATGGTGTCCTTTACGATTCCATGCGTTTTCATGCCCGTGCCTGGTACGAAACGGCTACCCACCACCAGTTGATCTCCACCCCGGAACTATTCTACCTGTATGAAGGCCGGACGGGTGAAAGCACGATCAACGAATTGTATCAAAAAACTTTCCTGCGAGATGCGACCGATGAGGAAAAGAAATCCATCTATGAAGAAAAAGCTATCTTGTTCAATCAATATAACGATGGAAAGGCAATGCAAGGAGCGGCCGAAGTACTGAAAAAAGTAAAAGCCTCCGGCTTGCAAACACTTGTCGTAACCGGTTCCGGACAACACAGCTTAATCAACAAGCTGGAACATACCTACCCAGGCTATTTCAAACGGGAAAAGATGGTGACGGCCTTTGACGTGAAGTTAGGCAAACCTCATCCCGAACCTTATCTGATGGGATTGGAAAAGGCAGGAGTCAAACCCTATGAAGCTCTTGTCGTAGAGAATGCCCCGATGGGCATACAAGCGGGAGTAGCTGCAGGGATCTTCACGATAGCAGTCAATACTGGTCCTTTGGACGACCGAATTTTACTCGATGCTGGCGCCGATCTACTTTATCCGGACATGACGGCTTTGGCGAAGGATTGGGACAACCTTATGAATGCAATCAAGATCTCTTAAATAAATTAGGCACGGATTACAATTGATGTAACCTGTGCCTAAAAAACTTATACAAAAACGTCTTACTTCACATAATCCGCCTTGTTCAGATAATCATAGCTCTGCTGGACGCTGGCAACCGGATCATTTTGGGTATACTGTTCGACTTCAACATACCAATCTTTGATATTATTTGCGTACATCTGGTCAAAAATAGGTTTGAAGTTCATCTTACCACTGGCGCCGATTTCCTTTTCGTCTTTGATATGGACAGCCTTGAACTGGCTCGGACGGTTCTTCAGGTAAGCAACCGGATCACCACCGCCTTCCTGTACCCAATACACATCCATTTCAAAAAATACATGATTCGGACTTACATTATCTAACAAGAAGTCGTAGATCAATTGATCTTCGATTTTACGGAATTCAAAAGCATGGTTATGGTAACCGAATGCGATGCTGGCAGCTGCCGTCTTGTAGCCAACGGTATTGAAATAGTCGCAATACATCTTCAAATCGTCCAAAGTCGTCTGGTCGGTAACCGGCATCCACGGCTGAACCATGTATTTGACACCTAATTCATTGTGGGCATCGATAGCCTGATCCCACCAACTCATCACTTCAGCTTCTTTTTCCTTTGTGAAAGCTTGTCCTAAGTGAGCGCTCGTACATTTCATGCCCAAATCATTCACCATCTTCTTGAACTCAGCAGGAGCCAAACCATAGATCTTGCCATTGTCATAGCTAGCTGTTTCAAGATTCTTATAGCCCATTTTCGAAGCCGTTTCCAATACCTTCTGGATTCCTTCTTCTTTTACAAGGTCTCTTAAAGAATATAGCTGAAGCCCGATATACTTGGAGGACTCGGAAGCTGAGGCTTTACCGGCACAAGAAGTTAGCAACTGAGGCATCACCATCCCCCCTGCGAGCATTAACGAAGCCCGCTTTAAAAACTCACGTCTGTTCTGCATAGTACTAAAAAATTAAGTTTGCTTTGAGAATTTCTACAAAAGTAAAACTATATTCGGTGGATTCTAACATAATAACGTTAAAATCATCAAAACGGAGTCATAAAACCTTCTTATCTTCTTTTACCAACCTCTTAAGAGGACGACAAGAGAAGCCACAAGAGGAATACCATTAAAAAGTCTGCTTCATCTTCATATACCTATGCTGCTTTATAATCATTTTCCGGCTACGGATAATTTGAAAACGATATATCACGAGGGCCAGTACGAAATAGGCACCTGCCTGAATCCATAACGTATGATATTCATGTACCACCTCATTCAATGCCGCCCCACATGTATTGATACGGATGAATCCCTGAATCCCCGGTGTCGAAGGAAACAGATATCCTATAGCCTGCCAGAACGGAGGAATCGCTTCTTTCGGCCAGGAGACTCCGGATATGAATAACAAGATCACAGATGTAAAGACAAACACTAGCATAGGCGCCTCTCGGGTAGTCATAAAACCGGACAATGTCATGGCAAAGAAGATCGAAGCAAACAGATACGGCAGGATGAACAGCAAGATCGTAACCGGATCACCCACTTGAGGCAGGGAGAAGAGTTTCGGCACGACAGCCAATACCCAGATGCAGACAACTACATAAATCAAGATATAGGTCAGAGACTTGCCTAACACGATACGCAACGTCCCGTTGAAATGCCGGCTAATCGGAACAAGGCTGTGGAAGCGGTTCTTTTCACGTGCTGTCCCCCCTAACATACCGATCCCTAAAACCAGTGTTTGCTGGATAACTAAAATAAGGATAGCCGGAACTAAAAAACTGGCAAAGCCGTTCTGCGTATTGAAGAGGGTCACGGATTCATAAGGAATCGGATTGACCGTTATTTCCTCCTGCTTTGCCGATGCACCCGGAGCATTATGCATCCGTATTTCTTTCCCTAAGTCGAGTGATACTTCCGTTGCCGCCAGCAAAAACGCTTTATAAAACAGCAGGCTGCTCATATCGCAATACAAGGGAACCGTCGTCTGCTTGCCCGTATGCAAATTCTTACTGAACTCGGTCGGGAAATAAAGGATTCCATAGGCTTCTTTCCTGTCCAGCATCCGCTTGGCCTCCTCCATATCCGTCGAGACGGCGACTACCCTGACATCGGGCGTAGCATTCACACGACGGGTAAACTCGCGACTTAGATAGGAATCGGACTGGTCCACAACCACCATCTTCGCCTCGCGTACCACTTCATTATTATAAATAAAGGAATAAAGCAACGGATAGGCAAAAGGCACCAGGAAAAAGAAGATCAGCACGCCCTCGTCTTTGAAGACATTTTTCAATTCATCCTTCCAAATGTAAAAGATGTCCAAGATCCCTTCCTTGATCATATCTCGTAAACGATATTCTCTTTTCATTACTTTCTGTTTTACGGAATATATTTAAAGTACAACAATGCGTTCTTCAAGTTTTTTCCAATCAGGAAAGGCAAAACGAGAAACCCCATAAGCCAGGCATATTCAGCCCAGCTATAAAAGAATGGCCTTCCGTTCAAAGCCTGGTCAACATAGATCAGAAAATAGTGCCGGAGAGGGAACAGGTTGGAGAGTGCCTGCAAAGTAGGGTCCATCCCCAATACCGGAAAAGAAAATCCGACGATAGAAAAAGCGATCATCCCGAATAGGCAAGCAAAGCTCAACCCTAAACGAAAAGTCGGCAACACCCCTATCATGAAAATCCCGACCGCCTGCGAAGCAATCACCAGCAGAAATAGAGCCGACAGCATCGGTAACCAGCCACTATTCAACGGGAACGAATTAAACCCATACAAGGCCACCGCATACAGGAATGCCACAATCGTAAAAATCACCGTATGAGGGAATATCTTCCCTATGAGGCTCACCGTAAGCGAATTTCCACCCATCTGCAACCATTCGCGGGCCGTCGAGTATTTAATCTCGGAACCGATGCTCAATACCGTCACCAAAAAAATCATCAATTGCAAAACACCAGGCAAAAGTGTGTTATTCAGATAGACCGAATAGTTAAGCCAAGGATTCCCGATCGCGTGTGTGTCGATCACGATCGGCTGGAGCTGCGCCATGATCTGGGTTTCAGTATAGCCATGCGCCAGCCCCGTCTGAAGCCCGACCGAAGCACCTGCTAAGACAGACATGGTTTTCATATCCCGAAACAACAGAGATGCAGCAATAAGATAAGTACCGTTCGTATAGAACGACAGCTTAGGCTGCCGACCTGCTGTCGCATCCACACCAAAGTCCTTCGGAATATAAAAAATGCCATAAATTTTCCCTTCCTGCATAGCCTGGCGAGCTTCCTCGAACGAGACGGTTGTCAGCATCACCTCCGTCTGCTCGAATGCATCCAACTGGCGGGCTAAGTTACGGGAGTTGGAAGAGCCGTCCAGATCTACTACCGCAACAGGCATATCGGTAGGCAAACCCTCCTTCATCAACGAAAGAAAAAAGACCACACAGATAGTGGGAGCCACCAACATACAAAAGAAGTAGACCGGGTCTTTACAAATCCTGAATATCTCACGCTTTGCAATTGACAATTTTGGGGTACTATTTAATTTTTCATTATTCATTTAACCTTGTTCTTTAATTGTCAATTATCAATTGTCAATTTCTTAATGACCGACATTCCAGGACGTAAGTCGGCCACCTTTTCCATTGGACGGGCACGCACCTCGAATGTCTTGGAGTCAAACTGTCCGTTCGTTTTTGTCGCTTTCCAGGCGGCATAAGTTCCCATATCCTTCATATAATAAACTTTCAGTTTGACCGGCCGGTTATCCAACGCCGGGATAAAAGCGTCTAATTCGGTACCGATCTTGATGTTTTTCAGATGATCTTCACGAATACTGAAGGTCACCCACATATCGTTAAGGTCGGTGATATTCATAATCGGAGCACCCGTACCGACCAACTCGCCCACTTCAGGAAAACGTTCGGACACCTCCCCGTCGATCGGTGAGACAAGTACCGCTTCCTTCAAGTAGGATTCCACTTCGGCAACCGCTCCGGCAGCCTGCCCTACGAGAGCGGCAGCCGCGGCCTTATCTTCCACACGGGCTCCGTCTACAGCCATATCATACTGGGATTTGGCAGCTTTCTCAGTAGCGGCCATTGCCTTGTAACTGGCTTCTGCCTCATCGCGTTTCTGGGCAGACATTACCCCTTTATCGAACAAGTTTTGTACACGCGTATATGATTTCTGGGCAATATCCAATCCTGCCTTCGCCTTCTGCCACATTTCATATGCTCCAGCTATCTCTTGTGCACGGGCACCTTTAATAGCCTTTGCGTTCTGAGCTTCAGCGGCACGACGCACAGCCTCCGCTTGCTGAAGCTTGGCAAGAACTTCGGGCGTATCCAAGAAGACAAGCGTGTCACCCATTTTCACCTTGTCGCCCTCACTGAAACGATATGCTTCGATCCGTCCGGGAACTTTTCCCGAAATACGAACTTGCGTAGCCTCCACTTGCCCCATGATGATATCATCCGGCGGCGTCAGTAAAAAGAAACCGGTTAATGCAACTAATCCGACCACACCTAAGAATGTGATAAATGCCAATAGCATATTATTGATTGAGTATTTTTTATTCTCGTTCATGAGTTTATAATTTGAGATTTATGATTGTATGATTTAGATAGTGTCCTCAAAAGAATCAGGTCCGTGTTCATCCACTTAATCCGCGTTCCTGGTTCTTCCAGAGAGCTCATCCCCCAGCTTTCCCATCGCTTTCGTCAAGTAGACTTCCGTCAATTTCACCTCTATCTGTGCATCTATCAGGCAGGAACGAGCCGATACCCAGGCTGTCTGCGCCTGCATCAGGTTAAGAGCCGGGATTACGCCTTCCTCAAATCCGAGATTGGCATGACGAAGATTCTCTTCCGCATTCTCCATATTGCGGGTGGAGACGATCAGCTTCTTGTTTGCTTCATTGACCTTGTAGACAGATTGATTGACCTGCAATTCCACCTTCTCGCGTGCATCCTGTAACTCCAAAGACTTGATGCGTGTCTCGGCACGAGCCGAATTGCGCTTATAACTGCCCTCCCACCAGCCGGAAAGCGGAACTTTCACCATTACACCGACATTGAACATCCCGGCAAATTCGTTTTTGAAGCCGTTCATGGAATTAGGGTTCGTGACCAAGTAGTTCGCCATAAATGCCACATTCGGCAACATATCCGACAAAACAATCCGCTCCTTCCTCTTATAAATCTTAGTTGCCAAGTCAAGGCTCTTCAACTCGTTACGATTCATAAAGGCCTCATTCACATCAGCCGCCGTAACGGAAGGTTCTGTCAGAAAATTTTCGATATCTTCATCTGCTAAAACAAGCGGGTCTTCTAATGGCAACCCGCATATCTGTGCCAATAACATGCGGGAAAGAGCCAGACCGTTATCGACTTTCGTCTGTGCCATCTCTGCCTCATTCAGTTTGACTTTGACGGAGAGTCCGTCGGCTTCGGTCGCTACTCCCTCATTGATCATCGCTGTCATATCATGATCGGTCTTACGGAGCAAATCGACATAGGCATCAGCTAACTTCTTCTTATTTACTAAAGAAATCACCTGCCAATAGGTTTCATCGGTTTTACAGATGACATCCTGCAGTTGCTGGTCATTCATCGACTCGGCCAATTGCTTGGCGTACTTGGCAATCTGGTTGTAATTAATAATCTTGCCTCCCATAAACACAGGCTGCACAAGTGAAACGCTTCCCCCCCAGATATTCTGGATATCGAGGTGTTGCAAGTCGTCCACCCCTTCCATCAACTTTCCAAACACCGGCAATTGGGCGATCGGTCCGAGAGCTCCTTCAATAGAAGAACCGAGTGCTCCCATATCCAGCAGGTTTATATCTTTCTGGTTCCACATATACGCGCCGGTCGCCGAGAGCTGAGGAAAATATTTGGTGAAAGCGACGTTTTTCTCATAGTCGGCCATTTTAATCTTTTCCCCCGAAATCTTCAACTCTTTGTTATTCTGAATAGCCAATTCACGACATTCCTCCAGCGTCAACGTACGTCCGGCATTCGCATAACCCGACGAAACAAGTAGTGCAACTAATACGACAAATCTCTTCATCTTTATCTTATTTTATTCAGATTCTTTCCTAAACGGTGCAAAAGTACTGGTTCGCTTTAAATATACAATTGAACTAATTCAATAACTGCTTTCTTATATGTTCACAAGCATATAGTTTCACATGGTTTCATCCTGATGAAACCGTTGTTTCCCACTGATGAAAATATAGTTTCCCGCCAGTGAAAATATAGTTCCATGCCCATGAAACTTGTTCCGCCACTTATTCTGTTCTAGTGAATGAGAGGACTTTCCGCTTCAACTTGCAATACCAGGCATTACTAATTCCCATATAATGGGCGATATACTTATCGGGGACCCGGTTGATCATCCAGACATAGTTTGTGTAGAGAAACTGGATGAACTCTTCCGCCGTGGAAGAGAGGCGAACGGCCAACAGAACATCCAGTTTATAGATGATCGTCAGCATGATATTCTGATAATAAGATGCAAACAAAGGATAACGGAACGAAAGGCTCTCGATATGATCGCGGGAAAAGCAGAGCAACTCGCCGGCTTCAAGCGCCTTAATCTCAAATTCAGAAGGTTGCTTGGTAAAATAGCCGATGGCGGAAAGGAACGGAAACATATTATCAGCCGCAAAACCGGTGACACATTCATTACCGTTCTCGTTTACATATAAATTGATGAAAAGACCTTTGTTGATGAAATAGGCATCCTGACACAACTCACCTGTACGCAACAGATAATCTCCTTTCTTCACGGAGATCAACTTTGCGTTTTTTGCCAGTTCGCCGAGAAAAGCTTCATCACAGACGAGGGCTTCCGGAAGGTCGGCAAGTAGTCGCGCAAAATGGACATCTGTTTCCATTGCTATTTTTCGAGTATGAAACTTTTACGGCCGATCAAATTGCCATCCGCAAATATATCGACCCGATATGTACCCGGAGAAAGAAATTCTTCGATATTCCAGTACATCGTAACCGGCAATTCCTCACCGTCATATTCAACCAGCTTCTTCATGGAGTAATTGATTTCTTTTCCTTCGAAGGTAAATACATCGGCACGGCTCTTCAACAAGATATCGTCGTCCGGCTTCATGATGCGCACAAAGATCGTCTTCTCTCCGACCGGAGCCGTAATGTTCTTACTGATCCGGAAGTCAACGACAAATTGTTCCATCTTCTTGATCACCTTTGCCTTCTTTCCGCGACCATTGACAGGAGTTACATTGATACCCGTCGCATCCAAACGACTTGCCAATGTGACACGTTCCGTCAGTTTCTCTTTTTCCTTCTTCAAAGTGGTAGCCGTAGAAGAAGCCTGCTTGTATTTCTTTACCGCCTCATTCTTTTCCACTTTCAATTGTTCGTTAGCACGATTCAGAGAGTCGATCTGAACTACATAGTTACGCATGATCTTACGCAATGTCTGCAATTCCTTCTTTAGACGGGCAATCTCTTTCGTATTTGTCGCCTTTACAGTACGAAGTTCTTCCTGTAAGCGTTGTACTTTAGCTTGCTCGGTAGATAATAGATTCAGTAAGGAGTCGTTACCTATATTAAATTTATATCCTTCATATTGGAGAGACAATTCGTTAAATTCGTCTTCCAATGATTCCTTATCCAGAACATAAGCCTGCTCCAAGTCCTCCATCTGCTGATTCTGGTGGAAAATATAATAAGCAGCACCGGCGATAATCAACAATAACACAACCACAGCCATGATCAGCAGTGACATCTTATTTATTTCTTTTGTCTCTTTCTTTTCAGCATCCATACGGTTACGATTAAAAATGAACACGCAAAGGTATGAAAAATGATTTAAATTTCGAATATTATTCCTACCTTTGTGCCACTCAATTAAATAATAATTTGCATGCACGAGAAACTTATTATTCTTGATTTCGGCTCGCAAACAACTCAATTAATCGGGCGTAGAGTCCGTGAGTTGAATATGTATTGCGAGATTGTCCCCTACAACAAATTTCCCCACGATGCTACAGGTGTAAAAGGCGTAATCCTTTCCGGAAGTCCCTATTCCGTATATGACGCCAATGCGTTCAAAGCTGACTTAAGTGAAATACGTGGTAAATATCCCGTATTGGGAATCTGTTACGGAGCCCAATTCCTGGCTTATACATCCGGCGGAAACGTTGAACCGGCCAACTCCCGCGAATACGGACGTGCCAACCTGTCGTATATCGACAATACAGACGAATTGCTGAAAGGCATCAATGTAGGTTCACAAATCTGGATGTCACACGGAGACACCATCACGTTCCTTCCTGAAAACTTCAAAGTAATCGCCAGCACGGACGATGTAAAAGCAGCTGCCTATCATGTGGAAGGCGAACAAACTTGGGGCGTACAATTCCACCCGGAAGTATTCCACTCGACTGACGGTACTAAATTATTAAACAACTTCCTGAATATTTGCGGATGCGCCAAAGACTGGACACCGGCCTCCTTTATCGAATCGACCGTTGCCGAACTGAAAGAACAGTTGGGAGACGACAAAGTAATCTTAGCGCTTTCCGGCGGTGTGGATTCTTCGGTTACAGCCGTTTTACTACACAAGGCTATCGGCAAAAACCTGACTTGCATCTTCGTCGACCACGGCTTGTTGCGTAAGAATGAATTTGAAAACGTGTTGAAAGATTACGAACACTTGGGACTGAACGTGATCGGAGTCGACGCCAAAGAGAAATTCTACAAGGAACTGGCGGGTGTCAGCGAACCTGAAAAGAAACGTAAGATCATCGGCAAAGGTTTTATCGATGTGTTTGACGAAGAGGCCCACAAGTTGAAAGATATAAAATGGTTAGGCCAAGGTACCATTTATCCGGACGTAATCGAATCGCTATCCATTACCGGAACTGTTATCAAGAGCCATCATAATGTAGGCGGTCTGCCTGCCAAAATGAACCTGAAACTGGTCGAACCGCTACGCCTCCTGTTCAAAGACGAAGTACGTCGTGTCGGTATGGAGTTAGGTATGCAACCACATCTGATCAAACGTCATCCGTTCCCCGGTCCCGGTTTAGGTATTCGTATTTTAGGTGATATCACCCCGGAAAAAGTACGAATTTTGCAAGAGGCCGACGATATCTATATGTCGCTGATGCGTGAATGGGGCTTGTACGACAAAATCTGGCAGGCCGGAGTGATTCTCCTCCCGATCCAGTCCGTAGGTGTTATGGGAGACGAACGGACCTACGAAAATACGGTTGCTTTGCGTGCTGTAACCTCGACGGATGCCATGACGGCTGACTGGGCGCAACTCCCATACGAATTCCTTGCGAAAGTGTCCAACGAAATCATCAACAAAGTCAAAGGAGTAAACCGCGTTGTCTACGACATCAGCTCAAAACCGCCCGCAACAATCGAGTGGGAGTAAAATTCCATATCCGCATTTCAAGTATACATAATGTAAAACCAATAAAAAATAAAGAATCGTATGAAACAAGATATGATTGTTATCCTGGATTTGGGCAGTCATGAAAACACTGTGCTGGCACGAGCAATCCGCGCGTTGGGTGTCTATAGCGAAATCTATCCGCACGACATTACGGTTGAAGAACTCAAAGCACTTCCGAATGTAAAAGGTATCATCATCAACGGTGGTCCTAACAATGTAATCGACGGGGTCGCTATCGATGTAAATCCGGGAATCTATTCGATCGGAATCCCTGTTATGGCAGCCGGCCACGACAAGGCTCTGTGTGAAGTAAAATTAAATGAATTCTCCAGTGACATGGAGGCAATCAAAGAATCGGTAAAAACATTCGTATTCGACACTTGTAAAGCCGAAGCGAACTGGAACATGACGAACTTCGTTAATGACCAGATCGAACTGGTAAGACGTCAGGTTGGCGACAGAAAAGTATTATTGGCTCTTTCTGGCGGAGTCGACAGTTCCGTTGTTGCCGCATTGCTTCTGAAAGCTATCGGAGACAAGTTGGTTTGTGTACACGTAAATCACGGTCTAATGCGTAAAGGTGAATCGGAAAACGTCGTTGAAGTTTTCAAGAACCAGTTGAATGCAAACCTGATTTATAAAGACGTTACCGATCGTTTCTTAGATAAGCTGGCTGGCGTTGCCGATCCGGAAGAAAAACGCAAAATCATCGGTGGCGAATTTATCCGTGTCTTTGAAGAAGAGGCACGCAAACTGAATGGCATCGACTTCTTAGCGCAAGGTACTATCTATCCCGATATCGTGGAAAGCGGTACAAAGACAGCCAAGATGGTGAAATCCCACCACAACGTAGGCGGTCTGCCCGAAGATTTGAAATTCGAATTGGTCGAACCGTTGCGCCAATTGTTCAAGGACGAAGTTCGCGCTTGCGGTCTCGAATTGGGTTTACCCTACGAAATGGTCTTCCGCCAGCCGTTCCCTGGCCCTGGTTTAGGAGTACGTTGCTTAGGTGCTATCACACGTGACAGACTGGAAGCGGTTCGCGAAGCGGATGCCATCCTACGTGAAGAATTCCAGAAAGCCGGATTGGACAAGAAAGTTTGGCAATATTTCACCGTTGTGCCTGATTTCAAATCCGTAGGTGTACGCGACAATGCCCGTTCTTTCGACTGGCCTGTTATCATACGTGCCGTCAATACGGTAGATGCCATGACGGCTACTATCGAGCCCATCGATTGGCCTATTTTGATGAAGATCACGGACCGTATCCTGAAAGAAGTCAAAAACGTCAACCGCGTTTGCTACGATATGTCTCCGAAGCCCAACGCGACGATCGAATGGGAATAAGATAAAAAGGAAGCATTACAAAAAGTATTATCCGTCTATTCGCTTGATCACCCGGCAAGGGTTTCCGACAGCAAGTGAATAGGCGGGTATATTTTTTGTTACTACGCTACCGGCTCCGATCACCACGTTATTACCTATTGTAACACCAGGGAGGATGATGACTCCGGCACCAATCCATACATTATTACCGATCGTGATCGGGTAAGCATACTCCAAGCCCTTGTTGCGATCGGATGCGCCTAATGGATGTCCTGCTGTATAAATACCGACATTGGGGGCGATAAAAGCATTATCTCCTATACAGACCTTTGCCCCGTCCAATATAACCAGATTGACATTCGCATAAAAGTTCTCTCCTACTTCTATGTTATACCCGTAGTCACAGGCAAAAGGAGGTTCTATGATCAAGTTCTCCCCGGTCTTCCCCAAAAGTTTTTTCAGAAGTTCCGTCCGCCTGATCTGCTCGGAAGGACGTAAACGGTTATAATCATAAAGTAACTCTTTTGCACGCTCACGATCCGCCAATATTTCTGGATCATAATTAGCATCGTACAACAGGCCGAGACGGCATTTTTCTTTTTCGGTCATTGTTTGTTATTTATAATTCTGACAAAAATACGAATTATTTTAATTCATGTAGACTTTTCCTCATTCGCCAAAAACTTTCTATCTGTTCAAGAGAAATCCCCTTTGTCTCCGGTATATAAAAATATCCCCAAATCAGTGCCAGAAAAGCAATTCCAGCATAAAACCAAAAGGCACCAGCTGGATTACCCAAATTTTCCCCCTCCAACAGAATCTCTTTACCAGGTATAGTCAATATTTTCACTATTTTAAAGAATGTAAACGAAACTAGACTATTAAACAACCACACAGACAATGAACCCAGTGAAACTCCTAATCCACGTAATTTTAGAGGAAATATTTCCGAAATAATCAACCAACCTAAAGGTCCTATACTTATTGCAAAAAATGCGACATAGCAAAATATGAGCATTATTGCCAACCACTTAACAGAATCGCCTAATTGATTGCTTACCCAAAAACATACCCCTAACAATAATAAAGAAACTGTTATTCCAAACAAACCGATAAAATAAAGTTTCCTCCTTCCTAAACGATCAACAAAATAGACCGACACAACCGTAAATATCACATTTACCAATCCCACCCCGACAGAAGCCCAAATAGCAGCAACAGTTCCCTCAAAACCAACCATTAAGAAAATTTTGGGACTATAATAAATTACAGTATTAATCCCAACAAATTGTTGAAAAAACATGATACCTATACAAATGAAAAGAGGGGGTCGAAGCCAAGGTTGTAATAGTTCCCTCCAACTAGACTTCTCCACTTCCTCCTTTTTTTTCATTTCTTCTTGCATCTGTTGCATAGATATTTTCGCCTGCTCTATCCCTTCAATTTTATTTAAAACATTCTCACTTTCATTCCATCTTCCTTGGCTCATCAACCAACGAGGTGTCTCTGGCATAAAAATCATACCTACTAATAGTACACAAGCAGGTATCACACCGACATAAAACATTGGACGCCAACAAGACGGATTATTTTCATCTGCAAAAAACAAATCAGATAAATAAGAAACTAATACACCAATCGTGACCATCAACTGAAACATAGAGACAAGTCTTCCTCTCAATTTTGCAGGTGAAATTTCTGCAATATACAAAGGCACAGCAAAAGAAGATACTCCTATTGCTATTCCAAGAAATAAACGAGCTAAAATTAAATTCCAAACATCAAACGCAATCCCAGACCAAATAGCTCCCACTACAAAAATAACAGCAGAAGCCAATATAACCTTTTTACGTCCTAGTTGATCCGTTATTTTACCACAAAACAGGGCTCCCAAAATTGCTCCTAACAACCCAACCGATGTTACTAATTCGATCATATTATTATCAATTCCAAAATCTTTTTGGAAAAATGGAATTGCCCCAGAAACCACTCCCGTATCAAAACCAAAAAGTAAACCACCAGTAGCAGCAATTATAGCAATAATATAAACCAACATCTTATCGTGCCCAATCTTCATGATATTCAAAATTATAGATTAAACTATTTTATGGAACAAAATTTATCCAACACTCCTCTTTTACTTGAGGAGATGGTACAAATAAAAAAGTTTCAGGATTTTCCTCAAAAGTACAATATATAGATTTACCTTTACTTATACCCAAGTTCGCATAATCTGATGGAGATTTACAAACAAACTCTGAAAATTGATAACAGGGATTTGCTTTCCATTTAATCTCGTTATATTCATTAAACACAGGATACCAAGCGATACCTTTATGTTTTTTCACTCCATCATATACAAACCCATATTCACGATCACACCAAGCTCCAAATGTCAAAGGTCTATTAGGATTAGCACTAATAGTAGCATGTGTCCAATAGGGGGGAACAATCACCACGTCGCCAGGCTTTGCATAAACCGCAAAGCAACGTCCTGGATTATCTTCAGCATATTCTTGCATGTAAACGATCGCCTCCCCAGACCATATTTCATACACTTCCGGAGTTGACCAATTACTAAAAGGGGAAACCTTATGAATATGCCCTTGGCTTCGAATAGGTTCAACTCCTAATTTTCCAGCTGCATAAGTCACTACTCCATACAACAAATGCATAGAATTAAGCAATTCTTTATGGACATCTTTACCAACATCCATCGCAATAGAATAAACGATATCTGGCCCTTCACAATTTGGATCCATTAGGCTTCTCGAAATATCTTTCAATTTACGATTCTCTACTTGGGGACCAAAAACCCCTGGACCATAAATAAATCCCATAGGATTTTCTGTTGGCTTAATATCTAAACCTGGATCAAAAAAAAGTTTACACATGATGTCTTACAAAAGCTTTAATAGTGGCACATTCTGTTCCTTCTGATTTTCCATACGGACGAATCGTATATTCTCCAACAGCTTCTGGTATAATAAAAGTTTCCGCATAATGAACAACAAATGGTTCAAAGAATCCAGATGGACTTTCCACTATCGCTTCTTCTCCTTCAACCAAGTTCAAAACATTAACACTACCATCAGTATGATGTAAAACAGGTTTAGTAAACCAATGTCTTCTCGTTTCTATAAATTCACGTTCATGCAGACCTGTGTGTTCCTCTCTCCATCCGTCTCCTTCCGAAACAAGAACTACTTGATTCAGAATCTCTTTCTTTACCCATGATTCTGTACGTTCCCATTGAATCACATTTTTTCCATGTCCTATATTTATAGGCCTAGGGCGTCCATCCAATCCTAACCGTCCCCAATCCCACAACTTAAACGTAAAAATATAAGGAGTTGCACTAATTTCAAGCACCATACCATTTGCTCCAGAACAATGGATTGTTCCTCCCGGTATTAAAATATGGTCATGCTTTTTTACTGGATATTCCCCCACAAACTTTTCAACCTCGAATGTTCCAGTGATTTGAGCATCTTCCAATGCTTTGATCATTTCCATTGAATCAACATTTTCTTTTAATCCCAAATAAACAACTGCATCATTTTCAGCATCTAACAAATAATAACTCTCATCTTGAGTATAATGCATTCCAAATTTTTCTTGGATATACTCAGTCAGCGGATGTACTTGCAAACTCAAATTTCCACCTTGCATCGTATCCAAAAAATCAAATCGGATCGGGAACTCATCACCAAAACGAGCATGTACAGGGTCTCCTAATAATTCACGAGGACAAGCAAATACTAAATTTATAGAAGGTATCTCGAATTTAATATCTCCAAAAGATAACAATAAGCTATTCTCTTCCGGTACACAATCAAAACACCAAGCATAATTAACAGCTTTCCTATCCAAATCACACACTTCTTTCATCCACTGTCCTCCCCAAGGCCCTGGATCAAAGAATGGTACAACACGAAATGGTTGTCTTACAGCTTGCACTAATCCTGCATAAACAGCTTTTCCTGTTGCCATCTTGGGTTCTCCCACATGATTTGTGTCAAGAACATAATCCCAACGAGACATTAATTTTTTCTTGAGACGGTCACAAATACGCCAGTCGACAAAAAAGCCTCTTTTATATTGTAAAGCAGCTCGTTCATTCTGATTTTCAACTCCTATATTACTAATTTCGTTTCTACGGAAACGCATTTGAATTTCCCAACGAGCCATATCTGCATAAACCAACAGATCCATTTTCGGCTGAATATAAGTCGCTCCCGTACCATAAACAACAACAAGCCCCCGTTGTTGACTTATCATATTACGCAAATCACACACCTTACATTTATCGAAATAACAATCTATATTATAACGTGTCATATAGCCAAATATCTCGTCATCCGTTATATCTGCCTGCAATTTGGCATTCAATTCTTGCTCTGATAACATACCCTCAGAAGAATCCACAAACAAAGCATCAGGAAACGCCAAACGGAATTGCTCTCTAACCTCCTCATGAAGTACTCCTTGATAACATTCCACCACTAATATTTTGCAAGATTTATCTATTGCCTCTAATCGTTGATTCAAAACGTTCAGAATATTCTTCCAACCTAAATAACAATAAGATGTATAAATATCAGGCACACGAACAGACGGATATTTATCATAATTGGATTTATACCGATAAGATTTCATTTTTTCTTTTTTTATTTTTAAAACTATATTCAGATGCCAAAACTGCAGCATTATCACCAAGTTCAGATGCCACGATTTTTACATTTTCACTCGGACACCAAGCTAATCGTCCCACACGCTCACGAATATAAGGAAGTATAACATCCTTACTATTCATTACCCCCCCCCCTAAAACCACAATCTGAGGATCATAAGCATGTATACAAGTAACTATTGCTGCACTCCATACATCCATACATTCATTGCACACTATCAAAGCATCCACATCTCCATCTGACGCCAATTTGAAGATCTGTTCAAAATCATAATAATCTGCTTTTTCTTTAAATGATGCCGACAAATTCAAATTTTCCTTTATTATAGAAGGTAGAAAAAAGGATGAGGAAAGTGCTTCCACACACCCTACATTACCACAACTACATTTACGTCCTTTATAATCAACAACAAAATGTCCGCCCAATGAACCAGCTTGATAATGTTCCCCGTACAGGACACGTCCATCTAAAATAACTCCTGTACCAATTCCTGTACCTATTGTCATCATTACAACATTGTCCAATCCACGGGCAGCTCCACATACCCATTCTCCTATAGTAGCAAGCCTTGTATCATTATCCATATAAAAAGGAACTCCCCAGTTTGATTCACACCATAACTTTAAGTTTAAATCACAAGCATCATCATATTTTTCATTTGTAGCTAGAACCTGACAATGTTTTACATCTACAATTCCTGGAAAAGCCAAACTTATACCTGCTAAGTCCATTATTTTAATCCTATAATTACTCAATAAACCATTTATAGCATCTTTGATTCCAGGCAAATTATCTCTAAGTCCTTTCTTTGAATAAGCAGGCAAAATTATACAATTCAAAACTTTACCAGATTCAATCAGACCTATTTTTACAAAAGTTCCTCCTAAATCAATTCCTATAGTATACATATACAATCTATTTATAATAAAGTAGGAACTCCATTCACATCCATCAAACGACGTGCAAATCCTTCCGATGCTATCGTTGCATAATCATGTCCTGCATCAGAGGGCCAACAAGCCGAAAAAACTAATTTTTGATATCCAATATTAGCTACACGATGGGCAACCTTTCCTGGAATATAATGCAAGCTACCAGGACACATTCGTTCCGCCCACACTTTTCTTTGCTCATTCATCAATATTAAAATGCCCTCTCCTTCAATCCCCCAATAGAATTCTGCACGATCATTATTTAAATGAAAATGTCCTTTTGTCATAAAGAACTCCTGTCCAACTTTACCAGGATAAAGCGTTGTGATCCCCATAAACAGACCACCAACCGTATCCTCCTCTACAGGTAAAAAACTACTAACTTGATATATAATTCGGTCTTTGTTCATCAGTTCAAAGGCTTCTTTATCTTGAAAAACATCTTCCAAATCACCTAACAAACGTGTTGATTTTACAACTTCTCTTCCAGTAAGACAACTGTTAGTAAAAAAAACCTCAGGTACATAAATATTATTTGTTTCCATATTTCTCTTTTTACATTGATTTCATTTTTTATCTAATCCATTCATCGCTTGATAAATAAAATTCTTTATCTCCCAAATGTCTTGGTATCTCTATGTTTATTCGCTTACATTCACCTGGTAATAAATTAAAATAACCATCAGATACATATACCGGAAGCAACGAACTTTCGGATCTTCTATCACGTACATTGATTTTAACCCCTGTTGCTATATGTTTCGAATTATTTTTGATCTCAGCTTGAATCAATATTCGCTTTTCAGTTTTCTCTATCTCTTTTGATTTAAGTAGCAATTTTGTTTTTCCTCTCTCCTGCAATGCTGAAAAATCAGAAAAGGAAGAAGGGTTAACCCAATAATCATTATAGGAAATAGAATAACCTTTTTTATCCAATAATTGAGTTCTAATCAAAGACAATTCATTAATTCCTGATGGAATGGAAATCTCCATACAATCAGTCAATCGATTAGTGTCTACATTTACTACTATTTTTTGTTCGTACAATTTTTTACCACTCAAATTATATATGCTAAATAATACTTTTGCATTCGGAATAGCTTTAAGGGTTGTATTAATAACCTGCAATTTCCCATTTATTTGATTCCATTGTATATGAATCGGTTCACAAGCCTTTTTAGCTCCATAAAAAGAGCCATGCGTTTCATAATCATACGAATATGTTTGCCAAATGACACTCGGCCATGCCGGATGACTCATCCATAGCAATAATCCACTGGAATAATTCCACATTTTTTGATTCCAAGCCTCAAACATATTACGATGTAAATTATAATTAATAAATTGGGCTCGAGAACAAAACTCATCTACATTACGAGAAGGCGCTGCTCCTAACTTATCAACATCTCGAATATAATTTTTCCAATCAAAACTCTCATAATGTAGATCATGATAATACCACACATCACTAATCGGCCAAAGATCTTCTGCCGGTATAAATTTGCGAAGAGTTTCTGCCGTCGGAACAGAAGGTGCACCTAATTCTGTACTGAAACCATTTGCTCGTCCATTTAGATATTCCAACTGATTATCAATATAATGCCAAGGCCCACTCGGGCATAGGTTCACATCTCTTGAATTTCCATGATAATGCCGAGTTCCATCCTTAGTTCGAATTATTTTTTGAAAACCATCTTCTAAAATATTAGGAGCGTATCCTTCATTACGTGGACACCATATAGCAATGGAAGGGTGATTTCTAAAACGCACAACGATATCCTGAGCATTTGAAAGAAATAAATCATTGTCCAATGGTTCCAGATTATATCCTTGAGTAGAAATGGAAAAATCATTCCAAACAAGTAAACCATATTCGTCACAGAGAGCATAAAAAAGCTCTTCAGTGGATTCCCCTGTCCAATTTCGGACCATTGTAAAATTAGCTTCTTTATGTAAACGGAAATAAGGTTCAAGTCGTTCACGAGTCACACGCTTCATACCATCATCCATACCCCAGTTACCACCACGACAAAAAATAGGTTTACCATTGACACAAATCGTTAAAAAAGGATTGTCAGATTGATCTGTTTCTTCCTGAAGATACTGCTCTGCACCTTTCGATAAAGTAGGAATATCCACTTGTGAAGATACAGGACTCTTTATTGTAGCCCGTTCTTTATAATTAAACAAAGACATTTCTTTATTATCAACATCTGTAGGACTATATGAAAAACGAACATTCTTTTTTTCCGAGGTTTGTACCATAAGTTTATAAGAAAATTCACGAATGCCAAAACGAATATTTTTAGTCTGCAAAACTTGACTATCCCGTACCATCTCCAAACTCAAATTATACAATGATTGCGCTCCATAACCATTCGGCCACCACAAAGCCGGGTTATAAAAACGAAGTTGTTTGAATTTTTCTGATGTAAAACAAACTTCTTTCTGTTCTAATGAGTTTAATACAACTTCTTGCGAAAAAGAAATATTTCCAATCTTTCCATTCACTAAACATATACGTTCTTCTTCTGCTTTATTTACAACAGGTACTTTAATTATTATATCCGCATAAGTTGTATCAGGTAAAGGCAAATCAGTTATGACTTGAGGATCTTCCATCAAAACATCACCAACCCGAACCAATTTAACATCCTGCCAAATCCCTATATTTCGGTCACGGATACCAGGGATCCAATCCCATCCTTCCGAAGATATAAAAGTCGGTCCGTCCAAACAAAGAGCCCCTCCATTTCCACCGAACCATTCCTTTGTTTCCTCAAAGGGGATACCTGGATTATTTGGGGGGAAAATATGAATAGCCAGAGTATTTAAGTCTTTCAGATTCAACAAATCGGTAACAGGAAAAATTCCCCTTTTAAATGCTCCATTTATAGTTCCCAAACGCGAACCATTCAACCAAATTTCCGCTTTATAATTAATACCGTTTAATACGATTTGATAATCTGATGCATTGCAATTTTGAGGTGTTTCAAAAGAAATCCGATACCACCAATCCATACGACATAAGGTATCCGGTATAAGTAAATTATTCAATCCATAATAGGGATCCGGATATACAGACTGATCCACCAATGTTGTCAAAACTGTACCTGGAACTGTCGCATTATACCATTCAGAAGCATTAGAACAAATATCCCACAAGGACATCCCTTTCTTTGCCAGTTTATATCCTTCAATCATCTCCCATCCCTCAGATAATAAGAAATTTCCTTCTTTATCCAAATCCAATTTTCCGGGAATAACTTGATAAGTTTTCCGTTCCAATACTTGTGAAGTTGATTTTGATTGCGGAAGATCATCTGCCAACTGTCTAATCTTCTGTCCAAAATTCAATCTATGTTGTCCTTGCACTTGTCCACTGACTAATAAAAAAACAAGTAGACTAAACCAATATACTTTCATCTTTGTTTTTAATTCATTTTTTCAACAACTTATCTTCCATCACTTCTTTAAAAAGAAGATAAGCTTCCGGGGTAATGTGAATCTGATCATCCATAAAATACTTCATAATAGGACGATCGTTTTCGTCTACAAATTTATTCCATACACTCACAAAATCTATGTAATCATATAATACAGCGTATTTCTCCATTAGAAGATTGGCTTTCTTATACTTATCAAAAGATTGCACTCGAGCAGGACAAGGCTTTATAGAAACTAACAGAATTTTACATTTAGGATAATGATAATGGATAAGACGGCTCATACAAATCACGTCTTCCATAAACTGTTCTGGAGTTGTCAACGTTCCATTCAAGTCGTTATCACCCTCATAAATAACAATTTGACTAGGATTAAACGGTTTAATGACTTCATCAAAAAAATAAATTTGATCACACATCATAGATCCACCAAAAGCCCTGTTTACAACAACAGAATTAGGAAAATATTTCTGCGCATCTCCCCATCGTGTAAAAGTAGAACTTCCTATAAATAAAACACAACCTCGCTTAATTCCTTCTTTACGATTCTTATCTCTTAATTCTTGAATCTTTTCTTCCCATTGTACAGCTCTTTCATATTGAGCGGAAAGAGAGAAACAATGGTAGAGTAAAATACAAAATAGAATGATCCTTTTCATACAACAAAACAGTCTATAGATTCTACACAAGTTAAAGAAACATAAGCCGGAAAGTAAGACGAACATCTTGTCTTTTCATTTCCGGCTTACTCTTTCTCCCTATTACTTCTTTACTTTAAAACACCAAAACCAAGCTTCCCAACCATTATCCAAAACATGAGCTAGAACCATTTTATCTTCTGTCAGTTTCAATATATCAAATTCATGAACTATTTTTCCTCCTTCATTAGGAGAAACCCCTTTCAATACTGTTCCGTCAACAATTGTCAATGTACCAATAGACCAAGGTGTACCATCAGCCATTAATTTCTGCTTTGTCATATCAAACTGAAAACTGCCCTTTTCCACTATCTTTCCAGTTTGACTTATCTTAGTGAAATTTGCCGCTCCATTTAAGTCAAAAAGCATAACACCGTCTTTTCCAACTTCTGGATCTTGTGTATCCATATCACCTGCTTTGATAGTTGCCCAAGCAGGAGCTGTATTACCCGGATATCCACCATTCCCCCATACTACATCATCAGGACTAGTGTAATCCCACATCCAAGTTTTACCATTTTTATCAGTACCTGCAAAAAGAGCCCACTCGTCTTCTATAGGATATAAAATCTTATCAATCAAAACCTTACGACTAGTCATAATAGTTCCTCCTGAACAAATCCCCGTAAAGACAATTTCTTTCTCTCCCAGAAATGGTACTAATACCGTATCCTGCTGACGTACAGAAATTCCAGAACCATAATTCCAATGAGCACCAATCTTCGGAGTCTTATTTATCATTACAATTTTATTTCCACCTTCCGTAAGTGGATAGACCTCTAAGTCCAATTCACTTTCCGCAATAACGCTTCCTTGTTTATGATCTTCTTCTATCGGATTACAAGAAAATTGTAATATAGCCAAAAACGATAAAAGAGTTATTATTATCTTTTTCATATAAATTCTTTTAACTAATTAATACAAAGCTTCATTACCCCATCCTGGAGTTTGCTCAAGAACTCCAGCCGACAAATCTATTTGAGTCTTAGGAATCGGCATAAATCCACCTGTCTCACGAATACGCTGAACTATATTACCCATATTCATAACATCATCAACCCCATTATTCTTCACTTTTACTCCATTTTGTTTTTCAATTGCTTCAGCCGCAATTCCCCAACGAAGTAAGTCGTAATAACGAACCCCCTCAAAAGCAAGTTCCCAACGTCGTTCATTCTGCAAAGCTTGATCTGTATAGGCAGTCAATGGAGCCAAACCAGCACGTTCACGTACACGATTCAAATAGCTTACATCTTTTTTCAATTCAGCCATCATCAACAAAACATCCGCATAACGGATAATCACCTGATCCTGAGTATTATCAATTTGAAAATCAGGAGTACGTCCATATAAAATACAACTATAATTCACACAAGCAGTAGTGCCATCAGATTGTCCTTGATGAGCATTAATAGCTATATATTTTTTCTGCCAATAACCAGTTTCTTGAATTTGCATATTGGCTCCCCAAGTATAACTCTTAATGTTTTCATTCGGATTATTTACATCCAAAATAGAAGCTGCACGTCTAAAATCATTTGGTTCGCTAGCCTCCCAATCTTCAATCAAGCTAGTACTAACTGTTCCGGCTCCCCATCCCTGTCCAAACGGGAAAATATTTTCATAATCGGGTTGCTCACGAATTGAAAAATAAAGTACAGGCTGATTACTATAATAGATACTTGTTGAATGATTACCCATTGCAGAATATTTAATCGCAAAAATCGTTTCATTATTCTGATCATCACCAACCCAACTCAGATTATTATCCACAGCAAACTTATAATCAGGAGCTGTTGCTGAATTCGCATAAGGCCACAAATTCCCGAAATTAGAAACCAGACCATGACCACTATTGTTAATACAATCATCTAACCAATCAATCACTTCCTGTTTGTTCACAGAACCACCATCTGGTAATGGCAATGCATCCTGATTATAATATCCAGTATAAAATAAATATACACGAGCCAACAACGATTCAGCAGCCCACTTTGTCGCATGCCCTAATTGGCTGTCTTTAGGTTCATATTTTTTATCTGGTAAAGTTTGAATAGCATATTTCAAATCTTCAGCAATCTGAGCATACAAGTCTTTTGCTTCTGCTCTTGGATTATTAACAGCCTCTGTTGTAAGAACCAATGGAACAGTTCCAAACATACGACACAAATCAAAATAGAAATAAGCACGTAAAAAACGAGCCTCTGCTGCAATTTGATCTTTCAATTCTGGATTTTCCCATGTTTTTACAACATCAAGAGTTTCCAACAACATATTTGCACGAAAAATACCTTGATACATTTTTTTCCAAAAATCAGGGAACATATCATCATTTACCTTTTTTAATTGATCAATAGCACCCCAACTTCTATCGACTAACGTACCCCCCCCCAAACGATCATCTGATAATAACTCAGAAACCAAAAAAGTACATTGATTAACGTTTACTGATGGCAATACCGTATAAACTCCAGTCAGTGCATCCAAAGCATCTTGAGATGTTTCCGGAAAATTCGAAGTATCTTTTTTCACATAATTATCCGAATCCAAAAAGGAATCACAACTTGTCATAAAAGATACAAATAACATAAGAATAACTATCTTTTTCATTTTTTTATCTATTAGAATTTTAAATTAACACCTACCATATATGTTCGAGGACTCGGATAAAAACCTACATCTATACCTGAAACCCAACTTTTATCTGCTCCATATCCAATTTCAGGATCCATACCTGAATATTTCGTAAAAGTTGCCAAGTTCTGAGCTGTAACATATAATCTTGCTTGCCCTAGCGGAATACGAGGGAATAATCTCTTAAAATCATATCCCAATGTTATATTCTGGATACGGAAATAATCTCCGTCTTCAATAAAGATATCTGAAATATATAACCAGTTTGTATTTGTACCAGAAGCAAGACGAGGTAAACGATTAGAAGTTCCTTCACCATGCCAACGTCCTAAAATATCTGTCGTATAATTTTCTTTCGGCTGATCCGCAAATGACCGATATGATTTAGCGATTTGATTACCAAATACAGCATTAGTCGTTATCCCCAAGTCAAATCCTTTATATCCAAAATTAAAAGTCAACCCCATTGTTACATCCGGATGAGGATTTCCAATCATACATTTATCTTTATCATCAATCACACCATCTCCATTCATATCTGCAAAAATCAAATCACCAGGAGCTGCTCCTGAAAGCTTTGCACCAGAATATTCTGCTATTTGCTTTTCATTCTGGAAAACACCTAAAGTTTTGTATCCATAGAAATAACCGATAGGATATCCTTCTTGTGCACGATACATTTCCGTAGTTCCTTCACTCAAAATGTTAGGACTTCCATGAATAATTCCTTCTGAGTTGGCAATACGGGTTACCTCATTTTTATTATGAGATAAATTCAAGTTTATTCCATAAGTAAAGTCACCAACATGATCACTCCAATTCAAAGACATTTCAATACCCTGATTCCTAACATCACCACCATTTATATACGGAGCACTTGTTCCATAAGAGTCCAATACCGGAGCTTGTACCAGCCAATCTTTCGTTGTCTTTAAATAATAATCGAAAGAAAAACTTAAACGGCTACCAAAGAAACGAGCATCTAACCCCAAATCCAACTGTTCTGAAGTTTCCCAAGTAACATCTTTATTCGGCAAAATATCGGGATAAGCACCAGAAGCAATTGTTTGTTTATCCGGCCCGAAAAAATAATTAGATTTCAAGAATGAAATTGTTGCTAAATATTGGAAAGGATCAATATCTTGATTACCATTTTGTCCCCAACTAGCACGTACTTTAAGAAAATCAAGATAATTTTTCGTTGACTCCATAAATACTTCATTACTCATTACCCAACCTGCAGAAACAGATGGAAAATATCCCCAACGATTTCCCTTTGCAAAATTAGAAGAACCATCTGCACGCATAACTAACGTCAACAAGTAAGTTTCCTTATAATCATAATTTACACGTCCAAATAAAGAAGAAATACTTCTTTTCTGTAAAATTCTATTTTTCATATAAGGAGATCCACCAACAGTTGTTTTGTCAGGATAAATAACAGTTGTATTATCCAAATATGCATGTTCAAAATCATTAAAAATCGAATTTACATTGCTTGCAGATAAATTATCACCTAAACCACTCCGTTCTATAGATTGTCCTATCATAGCACTAAAATTATGATTTTCATTTATTTTGAAATCATAACTAGCTGTATTCTCCCAAAGCCAGCCAGAACTAATATACATTTGTTGAGTTACTTTATTCTCCTTATTATAAACATTAGAAGCTAATTCGTAAACAGGCACAAAACTACGATAAGTATTAGCATCCATCGTTAAGCCAAAACTACTTTTGATTTTTAAATTCTTAATAGGTTGCAATGTTACATATGCATTTGCTTTAATATTATGTTTTTTAGTTAAATTCTGCCCATGTGCATATTTCATTAAAGCAATAGGATTTTCCCCTGTCACATCCCAAGGCAGCGCATAATGATAATCACCATTTTCATCATACATAGGAAGAAATGGATTTGCTTTCAATGCACCATTAATATCATTTTGATATTGATTTCCTATTGATATACCAGATTTTTCACTGTACGAATAAGTTAAATTTTCTCCAAATTTAACTATATCAAAGTTATTATTTTTTAAGATAGTATGCTCTGTATTCAAACGAAATGTATAACGTTCATATTTAGGTTGTACTGGCTTTCCAAGAATACCTTCCTGCGAAGTATATGAAATACCAATAGAATAAACGGATTGTTCACTACCACCTGTAATATTCAACGCATGATTCTGAATCGGTGCATTTTCATTCCGCATAGCATCTAACCAATTAGTTCCTTTATTTGTCCCATTTGCATAGCTTTCCCAGTTAGGAACTAAAGAACTAAAATCATAAGCTGGTAATCCATCCATCAACCGACCTTCATTCTGCACCATAGCATATTCTTGTGCATTCAATGTCGGAACCATTTTATAAACATTCTGAACTCCCAAATATCCATCATACGAAATAGAAGCCTTTCCAGCTTTTCCTTGTTTTGTCGTAACAAGAACAACACCATTTGCAGCACGTGAACCATAAATTGCAGCTGAAGCAGCATCTTTCAATACATCAATAGATTCAATATCTGCAGGATTCAAATTATTGATATCAGCCCCAGTCACACCATCTATAATATACAAAGGACCTGACGAACCTGTTGTTCCCAAACCACGTATCGTTACATTAAAGCCTTCTCCCGGCATACCTGATGACTGGGTAATATTAACACCTGGAGTTTGACTTTGTAAAGCACCTAAAGCACTTACCGTATTCAATTTCTGAATATCATCACCTTTCACTTGTACAGTGGCACCAGTCACCAACTTCTTCTTCTGAATACCATATCCAATTACCACCACCTCATCCAAAGCTTGTGAATCCTCTTTCAAAGTGACATGATAAATAGAAACTTCAGGGTTCACTGTCAACAACTGTTCCTGATACCCTATATACGAAATTTGTAAAACACTACCATCCGGCACAGTCAAAGTAAATTTTCCGTCCAGATCTGTTACAACACCATTTGTAGTTCCTTGCTGAACTACATTTACACCAATCAAAGGTTCATTATCATCCTCTGACACAACTATTCCAGAAATAGTTCTTCCCGTCTGAGCTTCTGCCAATAAATTTCCTAGAAGCAAAAAAAAGGAAATGAAAATTTGATAAAAACACCTCTTTTTCTCCATACAAAGAATAGATTTAACTAATTAATCATTAAGTTTAAAAAAATAATATCCCTGATTAGAGCTATAAACACTCTCATCTACCTATATATTTCAAAAAGTTTTAATACTGAAAATCAGAGCCGCTTCAATAATTTAGCAGCAATCTCATTATTTATGGTAATAGATTCATCCAACTCGGCAGATTTAATTATCGCTGTCATCTCTTGATGCCATTTTACATCACGCCACATTCCAACAAACTGTGGTCCACAGAAATTACTGGTAGCAATACCGACCCACATACCTGTTTGAGCAGCCGTAACAGTTCCTAAAGCACAAAGCTCTTTTACCCAATCCCAATTCAGTAAAGGCCAATCTTTATAATCTACAATTCCCCAACATTCCGTTGTAACAAGAGGACGCCCCACCTTTTTTGCGACTTCTCCTGTTAGTTTTATTTTATCGGTCAGTAGTTTTTGCCAATACAGAGGTTTCGCCTTATAAAGCTTTTCTGCCACTTTTACCACCTTTTTATAGGCTTCTGGCGAGAATTGTCCATCCTTATAATCTACTTTTTTATAAAACTCATTATTATTCTGGTGAACCATCCAAATGTGATGTTCAAACAAGTCCAAAAAAGAAGTATCCACTTCTTCATATTTATGGACATCCCAACAATCGAAAGAAAAGAGGAAAGGCATATCTGGATACTTCACCCTCATTCTTTCTAAAGTTCGTTTCATCCAAAAGAGAGATTCCTCTTTATACCATTCTCCCCATACAATATGCGGATATTGTGAAGAAAAAAATGGTGCCCACAAATTACCTGGCCACTCGTTACATAAATCCACATATAATATTGTATCCAACAGTCCATCTTGTTCTATTGTCCGAAGAGTTGAAATCCAACAATCAGCCATTTTATCTGGAGCCGTTATTTTCATTCGGACATCATCTACATCCTGACGATACCATGAAGAAAGTCCAACCTTTATTCCACGTTCCTTACACTTCAATAAAAATTTATTCAAATTAGGTTGAACCTGTACTACATTCAAATCTGGACTACCCCATACTTGCTGATTCCAAACTTCTTTCAACATCCACTCCTTAGTTGGATTTTCAGCAATCAAATGCGGATAAGCATCAATACGTATAGCATTATAACCACGAATCAATAATTCATCCAAAATTTTATCCCAGTCTTCATAACCAGCCCCTGGCCAACGACGTTCCAACCAAGAAAAATCCCACATAGAAATTGCACGAGGCGGCACTTTTCTCCGTTCAAGACTCACATTTTCTATCTCCTGCTCTATAGAAGAACCAAGAATATCCAATGAAGAGAAACTTCCTAATGTTGCTATAGTTGTTTGCTTTATAAAATTTCTTCTGTTCATATTAGTATATAAGATTGCAATGTGATAATACTACTTATCTAAAAAAAAGATCATATTCATATATAATTCGTTACCAATACTATATTTATCAATATAGCCCGAATATCAATATTGCAAAGATACAGTAGCGTTATAACATCTTATATACTAATTCTCACAGATTTTTATGGTATTTTACCATAATTCAAACATTATATAACTATTCGATTTTTAACCCCAAATTTCTTTTGGTATTCCGAAGGTGACATTTGTGTGGAACGCTTAAACTGCTCAATAAAATTTGATAAATTATTAAAGCCCGACTCCATACTTAACGTGGAAATCTTCATACGTCCTTCTATTAGTAATTTTTTTGCATGACCAATCCGTATATCATTCAGATATTGAACAAATGTTTTCTTGGTCCTCCCTCTAAAGTAACGACAAAAAGCATTAGGAGTCAATCCAACCAATGATGCTACTTCTTCCAATTTTATTGGTTTCATAAAGTTTTTCATCATATACTGATACACTTTATCAAATCGTTCAAAATCAGAAGAATTAACAGACTCTGTAAAACCAATACTTGCCAACAGTTCATATTCATCAGTTGTTGCCATCATTTCCAATAAAGATATTAAATTAACAATACGAGAAACTCCAGTTTCATCCACAGACTGCTGAATAAAGGAACCAATAGCATCCCGAGATTTCCCCATAAATTTAATTCCCCTCCTAGAACGCTCTATAAGCTGGCGAATATTAGACATTTCTGGTAAACGGATCAAATTAGATTCAAAAATGTCTTTTAGAAAAAACAAACATAAACAAGAAGCCTTCAAACCTGCTCCATGCTTAAAAAACTCATCGTCATTTCTCCATTCATGAGGCAATTTTGGTCCTACCATACACACATCCCCTTCTTGATACTGATCTATATGATCACCAACAAAACGTGTACCTGTACCTTCTAAAATATACATTATTTCAATTTCCGGATGATAATGCCATGGGACAATAAAATGCGGCAAATCTTCTTTATAGAAGTTTATACAACTATTACTCGTAAATGGTAATTCTTGATAAAGAGGTGTCATTACATTTTAATTATAAAAAAAGAGGTAATTAGGCTAATAACCTTATACTCTTTGCACAAAGATACAATCAAATTTTTTAGAAAATCATAATATTTGCAAAAAAACAAAACATCTTAATCTTAACATAAAACAGAAACGTCAAGAGACCAGAATTCCTATTAATCATCTCCTTTTATATTGAAATTTTTGATCATAATTCAAAGAAAAATAAAGAAAGAATATAAACCCTACATAAATCATCCAGTCAACGATCCTCCCCTACAAACATTGCCATCATTGATTCAACACATGTATCGTATGACAAGCGACCAGTGCCGCTGTTTCCGTACGCAAACGGCTTTCGCCTAATGAAATGGGTTCAAATCCACATTTTAAGGCAAGCGCTATTTCTTCGGGACTGAAATCACCTTCTGGACCGATCAGGACAAGTGCGTTTTCTCCCGGATGATACGTCTGTTTCAAAAGAGGTTTTACCCCTTCCTCGCAATGGGCAATAAACTTACGACCGGCAAAAGGCAGACTAACGAACGTGCGGAAATCGGTCATTCCGTTTAGTTCCGGCAAGGTCGCTTTCTGTGATTGCTTCATTGCACTGACCAAAATCTTTTCCAAGCGAGCAGGCTTAATTTCCTTCCGTTCGGAAAAACGGCAGTTCAAACAAGTAATGGCATTGATACCGATCTCGGTCGCTTTCTCCGCAAACCACTCCATACGGTCCATATTCTTGGTCGGAGCCACTGCTATATGAAGATTGAAGTTCCATAAAGCAGGCTGTTCCCACTGCTCCAGAATATTCACTTCGCAATGCTTAGGATGGGCACGGCTGATTGCCGCTTTAAAAAAAGAGCCTTTACCATCCGTCAACAAAATCTCGTCACCTTCAGTCAGCCTGAGTACACGAATACAATGCCCGGCCTCTTCTTCCGGAAGCTCTGGGTTCACAGCTATCTCCGGCGTATAAAATATCTGCACTTGAATAAATTAAAAGTTAAAAATTAAAAGATTTCCCCATTGTCAATTGACAATTAACATCATTCCTATTATCGTAGCCGAAAGTACCGATACCAACGCACCGGCAATCATAGCCGGAAAGCCGAAACGAGTGATCAGTTCCCTCTTTTCGGGAGCCAACACGCCCATCCCTCCCAGCAAAATACCAATAGACGAGATATTAGCAAAACCACATAAGATATAGGTAGACATTAAAATAGATTTCTGATACAGAAACAAACCGGCATCTTTCCATTCCTGTAACTGGAAATAAGCGACAAACTCGTTTAAAATGGTTTTCTGTCCCAACAAAGAACCGACCAACATCACATCCTGATAAGGAACTCCGATCAGCCACATAAAAGGAGATAAGATCACTCCCAATATAAACTGGAATGTCAGTCCTTGAGCCTTCCCGCCTGTAATGGATACAATCCAGTCATTCAGTCCGGTATAGCGTCCGATCACACCCTCCAAAATATAATTGGCAAGTGCGACCATTGCTATGAATACAAGCAACATCGCTGCGATATTCACCATCAGACGTACACCCGTCGACGTACCGGCAGCCAACGCATCCAATACAGTGGAATGCAGTCCGACCTTCTCCATCTTCACCAAGCGGTCGTCAACCTTTTCCGTTTGCGGACAAAGGATTTTAGCCAGAACAATAGAACCCGGAGCAGCCATCAACGACGCCGAAAGCAAATGCTTCGCAAACAGAACCCTCGACACAGGATCACCTCCCGCCAACATACCGATATAAGTTCCCATCACTGTTCCGGCTATCGTCCCCATTCCAGAAACCATAACCAGAAATATTTCCGACCGGTTCATCGCCGGCAGATAATTCTTGATCAAAACAGGGGATTCCGTCATTCCCAAAAACACATTGCCAGACGCAACCAATCCTTCGGCTCCGGAAATATTCATGAAACGTCGTAGCAGCCAAGAAAATCCTCCAACTACGCGCTGGATAATCCCCCAATAATAAAATAAGGAAACCAAGGCCGAGAAAAAAATCACCACCGGAAGTGAGTTCAACAAAAAGATAAACCCTTCACTTTTAGTTACCAACGGCCCTAAAAGAAAAGCGACCCCGGACTGAGTAAAATCCATCAACTTAATAAAAGCCTTGCCCACCCATTCCAGAGCAATTCCGACTACAGGGACATACAATACGGCAAGAGCAAAGACAAACTGCATTAACAATCCCCCCACCACCAATTTCCAATCGACCCGTTTCCGATCGTAACTCATCAGATAAGCAACCCCCAACACCGTAGAAATCCCTACTATACCACGTAAAAAAGACTCAAGACTAAAACCAAGTTGTTGTTCTATCATCTGGACCTGCCCTCCTCTTCACGACGCCGGATTTCATCTTTGTACATCTTTGCATACTCGTAGTTCTCATCGGCTATCGCTTCATCCAAACGATCCGACAATTCATCGACATCCAAAAGAGAAAGCCATTTTTTCAGCTTTGTTTCATCATGTATTTCTTCCGGCTCCAGAGCCAATATGGAATCATCATCCTTGTCTTTCTCCTCTGCAGAATTTTCAAGCACGACACCACATTCACGGACAATCTCAGGTGTCGTATAGATATCGCATTTCACACGCAAAGCGATGGCGATAGCATCGGAAGTACGCGAATCCAAGCGAATCTGTTTTATTCCATCCTCAAAAAGCAGTTCGGAATAAAATACACCATCTTCAAACTTATAGATAAAAACCTCACACAAACGAACACCGAATGTCTGTGCAAAAGTTGCAAACAAATCATGCGTCAAAGGACGAGGAGGCGTGATGCGTTCCAAAGCGATCGCAATAGACTGGGCTTCCGACGTCCCAACAATGATAGGTATGCGGCGAACCCCATCTTCTTCAGCGAGAATCAAGGCATAAGCACCTGACTGTATCTGGCTGTTCGTTAAACCTTGCACCCGCAATTTTATTCTTGTATCCACACTATTTAATTTTTTAGTCAATACACAAAAGTAATATTATTTCGGAATCTTAAAAACTTTCGAAAGAAAAGAAAAATACAAAGGGCCTAAAAAAAGAAAAGGTTGTCATCACGACAACCAATCTTCATTGCTAACCTTAAATCTAATACCATGAAAAACACAGTGCAAATATATAGATTTTATGTTATTCAGCATAGTTTTACGGCAGAATATTTAATTTTTTAGCATTATTTTAGCCTGCAAATCGACCGTTTAAAGGTGATTAACAGTTTATTGCTGATTCTTTGTATATTCATCCGCTTTTTCTTTCATCCTTTTGACACGCTTTTGTGTTTCGGGATGACTCGAAAACAGTTGGCGGAACTTAGATGATTTGGGAGCTTCCACACTTAGTTCCAAGAGTTTATTAAGCGAATTATACATACTATAAGGATCGATACCGTTCGCGATACTGAACTCAAAGCCATAATCGTCTGCCGCATTCTCCTGCTTTTGCGAATACTGTGCACTGGCAAGCGTTTCTGCCAGGCTACCCAATTGCGAATCAGTCAGCTTGGCAACCGTATTGTTGGCAGCCCCGACGGCATTCTTAGCGGCCGCAGTCAGATAAGCCTGCTTCATTGCGTCTTTCGAATCCGTATGTAAAACATGACCAATCTCATGGCCGATAACAGCCAACACCTCATTATCATCCATAATTTTCATTAAACCTCCACAAACACGAACACTGCCGTCTCCGCAAGCAAACGCATTCACGTCGACTACATTATACACCTTAAAATTCAAATTGAGACCATCGACCTTGATATCTTTCGTCAGATTTACCAAACGCTGTCCCATTTCCGTTTCCGGTCCGGCAACCTCATTATGCATATCCATCCACTGAATATACTCGCGAGCCATGACAGCAACGTCCTCATCCGACAATGTCACCGCTTTTGCCGCATCGGATGCTGCATTCACTATTTTTTTAGTACTGATGGATTTACCACCGATCTTAAACTGAGCCGAAGCATTCAAGCTGACTCCGGCAACTAAAACCATTGATAATAAAATAGTTCTTACTTTCATATCGTTTGTTATTGTTTTAAATAATTCTCTACCTGATTGAATGTCACATCCTTCAATACAACTTTCTTATCCTTGTCCAACAGATAAAGGGTAGGTATTGCTTTCAGATCATAAATTTCATCATTTTTCAAACTCACCGCACTGTCATAAGAATTGATCCAGCTTGCAGGCATATAAGAAATATGTTTTTTCCAGGCCTCCAAATCCTCATCCGGGTAAACAGCCAGGATTTTAAGCTTGTTATTCTTGATCCACTCCGTCACAAACGGCGAAGCAGCGAGCTGGTCCGTAATTTCCTTACAGGCATGGCAATCCGGATTATAGAAAAACAAGAGTAGACAATCAGCTTTCGTATGATACAAAGTTCCTTTTTTACCGTCCACCAGCGTGTACGTGAAATCTGTAGCCGGTTCTCCCACTCTGTTCTTAAGAGCTAATTCGAGCAAATGGGCCGGACGTATTTTACTGACTTCATCCAGAAACGGAGCTTCCAATACAGCTTCCAATACATAAATATACAAAGACTCATCCCTCATGGGAGAATTCGGATCATAAAGATATTTTTCATACAGGCCGGAAAAATAGACGAACATCGAACTATCGGTCGACGCTTTACTCATCATCTCTTTGATAGAAGAAGCAGCCACTTTCGCCGGAACATATTTCATCATATCGATATAATTGGAAGTCGCTTGCTCCGTAATTTCCGGGAAATGAATCAGAGTTGTATCCGTAAAATCGAACTTATCCCAATAATGTTTTACCAAGTAAGCGGCGCGTTCTTCCGGTTCTGTAATGACACTGGGAACAGAAACCATTTGAAAAGTATGTTCTTTCGTGTTTCCTGCTTCCGTTTTCTCCACCTGTTGGCCGTTGCAGTTGCAAAAGATCAATATAAAAAATAATAGGTAAAGTATTCTTATCCTCATAGTATTTTGTTTTTATTCCCGCAAAGATATGATTTATCAGCAATTAAAAAACCAGAGAAACAAATAATTAACGGTCTTATGGAAAAAAGTAAGAGGTTATCCGAAAACCGACTGGCTCATTCAGAAAAAAATGTCGGTGTTCTACAGATAACCTCTTACGAGCTACAGGTTAAAATTCGAGGTACCTTATATTTTTTTACCTTATCGATAAATCAAAATAAATTATAGTTCGTCCGCAAGACTTTAAATTCCGTCCGACGGTTTATCTGATCTGCAATCTCTTGCTGCTCAGGAGTCATTCTTTCTATGAATTCTTCGGTCAGGACATCTCCTTCATTCAGGAAATCATAATTCTTGGCCATCCTCTTATTGATTGTTTTAGGAACGCTTTCGCCATACCCTTTAGCCTCAAGTCGGTCTTGGGCAATTCCTCCGGCAATCAGATAGTCGACGACCGACTGTGCTCGCCGCTGCGCCAACCGTTCGTTGTACTGCTCCGAACCTTTCCGGTCAGTATGCGCTCCTAACTCGATCGTTACATTCGGATTGTCGTTCAGCATCTTGATCATTTCATCCAACGCTTTCTTCGATTCCGGACGCAAAGTCGCCTTGTCAAAATCATAGAAAATATTTTCGATCACAACAGGTTTACTGATCGGGGAAAGGAAAAAGTCCACGATATATGTTTCATTCTTCTCCTCCGGCCCTGTTTTCAACTCAAAATTCTGATTCAAATATCCACGCGCGCTTGCCATCATCACATAACGGATATCACGTTCCAGTTCAACCCTGTACTTACCGTCTTTCTTTGCCAAAACTTTTTCGTTCAAACCGTCCCTTCCGACAATACGGACCGTAGCATCTTCTATCGGGTTCTCGTCCACATCCGACACGATACCTTCGATAAAGATAGTGATAACCGGCAATTCGAAAGAATACAAATGGTCATATCCACGCGCATCATTGCGATTGGAACTAAAAAAGCCGCTTTCCTTATTTCCAGCAAACGTGATGCCGAAATCATCACCGGCAGAGTTGATCGGTGCTTTCATATTCTCGACGTTCCACTTGCCCGTACTATCCAAAGTCGCTTTGAAAATATCCAATCCGCCCATTCCCGGATGTCCGTCAGAAGCAAAATAAAGCGTTACGGAATCCCGCACGTAAGGAAACATCTCATCACCTGGTGTATTGATATCCGGCCCCAGATTTTCCATCGGCCCGAAGTCACTCCCCGCGACACGCGCCCGAAAAAGGTCTTTGCCTCCATAACCTCCTACTGCATCCGACACAAAATACAGATACTTGCCATCCGGCGATATCGAAGGATGGCCGAGAGCCGTCACCGAATCTTTTACGATATCTGCCCTAGTTCCTTTTCCCCATTTGGCACTGCTGCGGGAAGATATATAGATTTCAGAAGTACGTGGTCCTTCCGGGTCTTGCGCACAATAGGTATAATACATCGTATTCCCGTCTTTGGAGAAAGAAGGCGTTCCCTCGTCAAACTCGGTGTTCACTTCGTCTTCGAGTTCGACCGGAGCCAACCAAGCTCCATTCTCGTCCTGCTTTACCAGAAATAAATCGTTGTTACGCTGTCCGGTGATGGCACTATTCGTTTCTTCCTTATCTTTCCCGGCTCCTTTCGGGGTACGGGTAGAAGCAAAATACAGTTGATCGTACTTTTCACCGTACAACATCGGGCTGAATTCGGAACGGCGGGAGTTAAACTTGTCCATCCGCTTCACCGTATAGCGGGTCGGCGACTGTTTCCATTTCACGGCCTCCTCGCAACCGGTCACGCCGTTAAAGGCCAACACGCTGCCCGGTTCCGCCAGCAGGTAGTCGTTGTAATATTTGACTGCTTCCCCATAACGTCCGCTCTTCTGGTACATCTGTCCCAAGCGAAGATTCACGATACTGTCCGGATACTTATACCTGAGCGCGTTCATATAAGCGCTGGTCGCACGCGGTGTATTGTTGATCAGACGGTTACACTCTGCCATCCTGAAAGCGATATATCCACGCAAGTCACGCTTGGCAGGAGGAGTCTTCGTATATACTTTCCGGTAAATGGCCGCCGCTTCAAAATACTCGCCAATACGCTGCTTTTCTTCCGCGTCGCTCAGTTTCGCTGATTTACAGGAATACAGGAAAGACGCAGCCAGCAACAGGAACAAATATGGAGTAAATTGTCTCATTTGCTATAATCTGTGTTTTATATAAACAGGATTACGTTCGATTTATTGTATGAGCATTATAACAACAGCGAACTGTCTCCGTAACTCAAAAAACGGAAATCATGCCTTAAGGCATAATCATAAATATTTTTCCAATCCCCTTTCACAAAAGCGGATATCAGCAACAACAACGTGCTTTTCGGCTGATGGAAATTGGTCACAATACCACGCACGATCTTGAACTCATAGCCTGGAGCGATAATGATCCGGGTAGCCGTCACCAACTTGTCCGCCTGGTGTCGGTCCAGATAATCCAAAATATTTTGCAAAGCTTCATCAGCAGTCAACCTGTTATTCGTCTCTTCGTAAGGCATCCATTGTTTGACGATCAGTTCATCGGCTGTGGCATCCGGATTCGAAGCCAACGTGACACCCATATAATAGAGGCTTTCAAGCGTACGGACCGAAGTCGTGCCGACCGCAATAACCTTGCCGAGATTATTCTTGATCCGTTCGATCGAACTCCGGCGTACGGAGATAAATTCCGTATGCATCTCATGTCCTTCGATCGTCTCGCTTTTCACGGGTTTAAACGTCCCGGCTCCGACATGGAGCGTCAGTTCTTCCCGCCCGATTCCCTGAGCATCGATAGCAGCCAGAACTTCCGGTGTAAAATGCAAACCCGCTGTCGGGGCGGCCACCGAACCTTTTATCTTGGAGTAAACCGTCTGGTAGGTCTGCAAATCACTTTTCTCAGTTTCGCGATTCAAATAAGGAGGAATCGGCAATACGCCCGCTGCATCTAACAGGTCAGCAAACGTACAAGTCGGATGATCCCACGTAAACTCGATGAGGTAGCTGTCCCCGCAGGTCTGCAATTTTTCCGCTTTCAGTATAACAGTCTCACCGTCGAGCTGCACCTCCTTCTTCAAAAGTCCTTCTTTCCATTTCTTCAGATTGCCGACCAAACAAGTCCAGCGGCAACATTCAGTCTGTTGAAAAACCAAAGCATAATCATGCGGCTCGACCGGCTCCAGACAGAAAATCTCGATCTTCGCCCCTGTCTCTTTCTGAAACAGAAGACGTGCCTGGATCACCCGTGTATTATTGAATACCATCAGAGAACCCTCCGGCAAATAATCCGTAATATGTTTGAATATACTCTCGCTGACTTTTCCTTCCTTATATAATAAGAGTTTCGATTCATCCCGTTTGGGTAACGGGAACTTGGCGATCCGCTCGTCAGGCAGCGGATAATCAAAATCTTCGATGCGTATCTGTTGCGTCTTTGTTGTCATGACTTTTACTATTACAGGCTCTTTTAATCGAACCGGATTGCAAAAGTACAAATTTATTGACACTTTGTCGTATTCTTCTTATCTTAGCAGAAAATTATAAACCTAAAGATATAAACCGATGGATTTCAATATCAGACAAGAACAGATAAAAGACTATGAAGCAGTTCATAAAGTAGTAGAACTCGCTTTCAGAGATATGGAAGACAGCGACCATAGCGAACCTTTTTTAGTAGATCAACTACGTCAAACAGACGCTTTTATCCCAGAGCTTTCATTGGTAGCCGAGGTTGACGAAGAAATTATCGGCCATATCCTGATGACAAAAGTCGAAATCATTTCAGAAAACAAATCCGTCACCTCTTTAGGGTTAGCTCCCGTTTCAGTTCTCCCTGAATATCAAAATCGGGGGATCGGATCAGCCTTGATCTGTGAAGCACACAAACGAGCCACCGAACTGGGATACGGTTCTGTCGTCTTACTAGGACATAAGGACTACTATCCGAGATTCGGCTATAAACAAGCCATAGACTTCGGCATCGAATTTCCTTTCGATGTTCCCCACGAATATTGCATGGCAATCGAATTGCGTCCGGAAAGCCTTAAAGACGTACAAGGCATGATCCAGTATGCCAAACCATTTACGGAATAACCAAGAACAGAAAGCAGGGAAAAACCTATCCGTTTTCATATTGCATGGAGATCAATATCCCGAAAGAACTCAAAAAATAAATATGAATAGTCAAAAACCCTTTCTGCTTTATAAGTGGCTCTTAAAGTTCCCAACCGTTTCATAAGATGAAACTTTTAGTCGGCAAGTGCATCCACCAGAAAATATCAACAAGAACAGAGATTACTCTTCAGGATTTACTACTTTTGTAGCAAATAACAAAAGTAAATCGAATGATGAGTAACATAAAAGTAGGAGACAAAGTGCGTTTCCTGAACAGCACCGGTGGAGGTGTCGTTCGTAGTTTCAAAGGGAAAGATCAAGTTTTGGTGGAAGATGAAGACGGATTCGAAGTACCAGCATTGATTCGCGAATGTGTAGTCGTAGGAGACAGCGAGATGCAGGTACACAGCTCCCGACGCTCACCGCTGCCTTCCGTGACACAGGCTGCTGTCCTGCAACCTAAGAAACCGGAACCTCAACCCGAAGTGGAAAAGGTAACGGAAACCATAGAAGGCGAACGGCTGAACATCTATTTGGCTTACCTCCCGATAGAGCCTGCCAAAGTGATGCAGGGAAGCGGCTATGAAACCTATTTTATCAATGACAGCAATTACTATCTGTTTTTCAACTATATGAATCGCCAGAACAATAGCTGGATCAGCCGCTATAACGGCATTGTGGAGCCGAATACACAGATCTTCCTGGAAGAATTCGGCAAAGAAGAGTTGAACGACTTGGAACGTATTTGCGTACAACTGATCGCTTTCAAAAAAGACAAACCTTATTCATTGAAGAATGCCATTTCGGTAGAACTCCATCTCGATACGGTCAAATTCTACAAGCAACACTGCTTCATGGAAAACGATTTTTTCGATGAAGACGCAATGGTATACCCAATCGTACGCCAGGACATCCCCGAAAAAGAATTACTGATCTCTGCTGCCGAACTCCAGCAAGCCATGCAGCAGAAGGTGTACGAAGACCGCCGTGCCCCCCAAACGATCGTCAAGAAGAAAGTAACCGACAGCTCAATTCTGGAAGTGGACCTGCATATCACCGAACTGCTGGACAACACCAACGGGCTGAGTAATGCGGACATGCTGAATTACCAGTTGGAGAAATTCCATGAAGTACTCGCCAAATATGCCGCCAACAAAGGACAGAAAATCGTCTTCATCCACGGTAAAGGTGACGGGGTACTGCGCAAAGCAATCGAGAAAGAACTGAAAACAAAATACAAACAATATTATTACCAGGATGCCTCTTTCCGTGAATACGGCTTCGGGGCGACGATGGTAACAATCAAATGATCATGGCGATTGAAATTGAAAGGAAATTTCTGGTAAAAGGGGATTTCAGCAAACAGGTTTCCAAATCCGAACGTATCGTGCAGGGATATATCTGCTCACAACCCGGACGGACGGTACGGATACGCATCCGGGGGGAAGAAGGATTCCTCACGATCAAAGGTGCATCGGACGAGAATGGGTTGAGCCGCTACGAGTTCGAGCAGAAGATACCACCCGCGGATGCGGAAGAACTGTTGAAACTCTGCGAACCCGGTATTATCGACAAAGTACGCAATCTGGTCCCTGTCGGGAAACACACCTGGGAAGTCGACGTCTTCCACGGCGACAACGAAGGACTGATCTTAGCGGAAATCGAATTGGCTTCTGAAGACGAACCTTTTGAACGGCCGGACTGGGTCGGACACGAGGTTAGCGGAGATCGTCGTTACTACAACTCGATGCTGACAAAATATCCGTACAAACAATGGTAAGATTTATGATTTCAGATTTATGAAGACGATAAAGTCATAAACCTGAAATCATAATTTATAAATCACAAATCAATGAACAAACTCATCATCTCCCTCGCGGCAGCCATCCTGTCGCTACCGGTAGCAGCCGATGAAGGTATGTGGCTGCTGCCTCTACTGAAAGGACAAAAATTCCCAGAAATGCAAGCTTTGGGACTTAAATTGCAGGATTATGATATCTATAGCCCCGACTCAGCTTCCTTGAAAGATGCCGTCGTCATTTTCGGAGGCGGTTGTACGGGCGAGATCGTTTCGCCGGAAGGATTGCTCCTGACCAACCATCATTGCGGCTACGGTTGCATCCAGCGCCACAGCACGCTGGAACATGACTACCTGACAGACGGCTTCTGGGCCATGTCGCGCGATCAGGAACTTCCGAACCCCGGCATGACCGTCACTTTCATCGATAAAATAGAAGACGTGACCAACTATGTGAAAAAGGAACTGGAAAAAGATACCGATCCTAATAGCATGAACTTCCTATCTCCGAAATTCCTGAACGGACTGGCAAAAGCAAAAGTCGGAGAAAAGTTCCTGCAGGACAATCCAGGCACAGAAGTTGAGATAAAAGCGTTCTATGGCGGTAACCAGTATTTCATGTTCACAAAGAAAATCTATTCCGACATCCGCCTGGTAGGAGCTCCTCCCTCATCGATCGGAAAGTTCGGCGCAGATACCGACAATTGGATGTGGCCGCGCCATACGGGCGACTTCTCCGTCTTCCGTGTCTATGCCGATGCGAACGGCAATCCGGCTCCTTACTCTGACAAGAATGTCCCGCTTCGTCCGAAACGCTGGTTCAAGATCTCATTGAAAGGCGTCCAGGAAAACGACTATGCCATGATGATGGGATTTCCCGGCCGTACCAATAAATATTATACTTCCTGGGAAGTGGCGGAACGCCGTGATATTGACAACACGATCCGTATCCACATCCGTGACTTGCGCCAGAAAGTTATGTTGGACGAGATGTTGAAAGATCCAGCTGTCCGGATTCAGTATGCCAGCAAATATGCAGGCTCAACGAATGCTTACAAAAATGCGATCGGTAGCAACTGGGCCATAAAAAAACGTAATTTCGAACAAATGAAAAAGGAGGAACAGGACAAACTGATTGCCTGGTCCAACAAAATGTGCGAACCGAGCTACCCCGATGCCCTGATGGCGATCGAACAGATCGTATCGGACCGTAAAGACCTACGTTTCCGCAGTTGGATGTTGGATGAAGCGATCCTGCGAGGAATTGAATTTACAAGTGTGCCAACCCAAATGGATATGGTCATAGAAGCCTTGAAAGGGAAAGACAAAAAAGCCAGACAGGAACAACTCCAGCTGTTGGAACGGGCTTATCATGGATTTGCCAACAGCAATTACTCGGCCGACGTAGATAAGAAAATCGCCAAAGTGATGCTGAAAGAGTACCGCAGCCAAGTCGATCCGAAAGCACAACCGACCTATTTCGAATTAATCGACAAGAAGTTCAAAGGAAACACAGACCGATTCATCGACTATCTGTTCGAGAAATCCATCTTCGGCAGTGAGGATAATTTCAATAAATTCCTCTCTCGTCCGTCTGTCAAAGCACTGGAAAACGACCCGATGATTCTTTTTGCCAAGTCTGTCCGTGCAGAAGAAGTCAATCTGAAGAATGCGTTAAAAGAATTTGAAGATGGGTATGCAATGGCTCACCGTAGTTATGTAAAAGGTTTGCTGGCCATGTACGGCGATCGTGCCAATTTTCCCGACGCCAACTTTACCCTGCGCCTCACCTACGGACAGGTAAAAGGGTACAGCCCGCGCGACTGCGACTACTATGGCCATCAGACAACACTGGACGGAGTGATGGAAAAAGAAGATTCCACCAACTGGGAATTCGTAGTACCAACCCACCTGAAAGAACTGTATGCTGCCAAAGATTTCGGACGCTACAAAACTTCCGACGGAAAAATGCCAGTTGCCTTCAGTACAACCACCCATTCGACCGGTGGGAACTCCGGTAGCCCTGTGATGAATGCAGACGGTGAACTGATCGGTATCAATTTCGACCGCAATTGGGAAGGAGTCGGCGGCGACATCCAATATCTCCCCGATTACCAACGCAGTATCATTGTCGACATCCGCTACGTTCTCTTCATCATGGACAAATATGCCGGAGCGGGATATTTGTTGGATGAGATGGAAATTGAAGAATAACTTTACACCAAGAAAGACTTGGCAGATCATAACGCTATGCATTAACTACCCTAACTCATAAAGATAACACTATGCTTTACGGGTGTTATATTTTGTTTTTCATAAAACAAACTGCCGGCAGCATTCTCAAAAGGGTATAGGCTATTTCCGAAAAGCCTATACCCTTTTTATCATCTCCCTATAGCCTGTCCTCGTATAGGTCATAGGCTATATTTTTTCACCTTTAGGCTATCTTCCAAGGGACAGGAAACCTAATAAAACGACTCACGACTACTTTTGAATAAATGTTTTCGACAACTTTATGGTTTACCATTCACCTTTTAATCATATGCTTTGTTTAACAAGGCTTATGGAAGGTGAAGGTAATTCGTAAGAGTGAAGGAGGACATGAGCTTATCTTCATCTCTTAAACCTTTATGAAACAAAAGGTACAAGCAAAAGGTGACAACAAAAGCTATCAGTTACACCAGCAAAAGCTATGACTTATGGGATGAAAAGTCATCGGTTATTGCCAGAGAAGCACTTTTTGCCATCGCTTTCCGGATATTATACCTATAAACCAAACATGCCGTCACAAAATAAAATGCACACTGTACCCACAAGGTAATATATTCGGGTTGTATCTCGCTCATCGAAGCCCCCATCGAGTTCAGCTTGACATAGGCCATTGTCGCCGGGGCTGCCGGGATGAGATAATGCACCAAATTCCAATACCAAGGCATCAGTTCCATCGGGTATGAGACACCGGAAAGAAAGATGAGGCCGACAGAGAAGAAGGCGATCATCAGAAGCGGCGCATCGGAGTCCGTAAAGAACAGGGACGCCGTAAGCCCGAAAAAACTAGTCGCCAACAAGAAAGGAATCATCAGCATAATGACATATAGCGGGTTGCCGATATCTGGGAGGCCGAACATCAAGGGGATCAACCCTAATAGGAACAAAGCGAAAACCGCATACAACATACCATAGACAAATGTCTTGCCGATCACAACCTGCGCCATCCGTTCCAAAGAGAGGTTCACAGGATTGCCGGCAAAACGGACAATCAAGCCGCTATGCCGTTCGTCACCACTAATCATAGCGATCACCATCATCAACGTCTGGAAGATGATCACGACCAGAACCGAAGGAATCAGGTAAGTTCCATAACCCTCAGTCGGGTTGTAGAGGGCAGTCCCGACCACCTCAACTGCCTGGGCAGAGGCTAGCTTCGCGGTAGCCTCCTTAGGCAGGAATACCAACATCTCCGGCCGGTAGTCATCGTTCAGCGCCAACATGGAAGCGGCCGAAGCTTCCTGCATGGCAAGGTAGTAAAGGAAAGCACTTGTCGTCTCGTACATGATGAAAACAGACTCTTCACCACGGGCAACACGATCTTCGAAGTCATCCGGCAGATAGAGAATACCAGCCACCCTGCCCGACTTCATCATATCCTGGGCTTCCGGATAACCGGTAGCCGTAGTCACGACATTGACCTGCGGGGTGGCGTCAAGCAGGCGGACATAGTGGCGGCTCAGTTCGCTATGAGAATGATCGACAACGGCAACCGGAACTTTACGGACCAAGTCGGGAGCGTACATATAATTGTAGAGCAAGCCGTAAACAAAGATGCCGCCCATCAGTACAAGCAGGATGGCATAGCTGCCGGCAATCGTCTTGAACTCATCGTGTATAACAGATATTACCTTCATATTCATATTTCTTTTTTTAAGAGACGAGATGCCTCCACATCTCTTCGTTCACAATCGCTTTCTTCAGACAAGGCAACATCAGCAGCGCAGGAAGAAGGAAGCAGAGCAGCGCAACGTAATTCATCCAAGTCCAAGCAAAGCCGTAATCCCCATAAAGCAAGTTCTGGTATATCTCAGTGAAGTGGCGAACAGGGAACAAGTAGGAGGCATAATGCACCGGAGCGTACATCGAGGGCACGGGAAAAGTCACACCTGACAGCGTTGCACCGAGCGAACCGACCATCGACACGATACTGATAATGATACTAAGCACGGGAAAAACGGAAAAGATGAAGACCGCCAACGCTTGTGTCGAGACGACAAACAAGATCGCCGTTAGGTTGAGCGGCCAGAAACCACATGAGAACGGTATGTGCATAAGGCCGAACATGACGTAGTTCGCCAATATGCTCATCAGGCTAAAGATAACGGTATAGGGCAACAGCTTTCCCACTACCGCCGTCATGATATTGCCGCCTGCTGCTGAGAGCCACTCCGCCCCTGTCCCGAACTTGACCTCACCACCAATAACATAGACCGTTGTCAGCAGGATAATGACCTGGAAAAGGATAAAGAAGAAAGGATTGCTCAAGTAGACCGAATAGTCCAGATCGGGATTGAACAGAGGATGACTGCTCGCCTTGACGGGGAGCAGAAAGGTGGCAACCCGCTCCTCCCCGATACCTAAGGCGGTGGCTTGCATTACGACCGGAGCCATCGAAAGTTGACGGAGGACGGCTTCGAAAGCGCCGCGCACCTCACCGCCTACGCTCAGAAGAGCATAGTGGTAGTAGTAGGCAAGCGTCGCCTGCCGTCCGGCTATGGCATCAGCCGTGAAGCCGGTGGGGATCACGAGGTAGCCGTATATCTCTTTCGATTGGGTAGCACGCCGGGCTGCCGTCTCGTCGACATAGCGGTGTGTAACCTTGAAAGTGGGAACGGCTTCGACAGTCCGCACGACTTCCCTCGACATGGAGGTATTGTCTTCATCGACGACACCGACGGGTATGTTCTCCATCTGTCCGTTTCCGAAGATTGTGGACATGAAGAAGATACAGAACAGCGGCAGCACGACGCACACCCCGAAATAGAGACGTCTCGAGACCATCCGTACAAGTTCTCTTCGAAAAACCCGAACAAATTGACAATTCATCACACTATTCTTAAAATTGTTCATTATCAATTATCCATTGTCAATTCAACCAATACCGACATTCCGGGGCGCAGCCCTTCCACCTTTCTTACAGGCAGAGCATGTACCTCGAACGTACGAAGATCGTAGCTGCCCGTCTGCTTAGTCGATTTCCAAGTAGCAAAACTACCTAAGGGGCTGACATAATTGATCTTGAATTCGATGTTCTTCTTGTCAATAGCCGGGATATCGGCAACAAACGTCCCTCCCATCGGAAAGAACGGCAGGCAGTCTTCACGGACATTCAGCACGATATGCACGTCGTCAAGCACGATCAAGTTCATGATAGGCATCCCTGCTCCTACCAGCTCTCCCCTTTTTGGGAAGATTGTCGATATCTGGCCGGATTCCGGGGCTGTCAAGCGGGCGTCCTGCAAGAGGGCTGCAACCTCTTCGACCGTGCCTTTAGCTGCGTTCACCAAAGAGCGGGCACTCTCTCTATCCTGTATTTGGGCGCCGTCGAGCGCCATCTGGTATTGGTTCCAGGCCGCCCGTTCACCAGCTACGGCAGCATCATATAAAGCTTTCACTTCGTCCCGCCGTTGCGAAGAAACAACGCTGTCCCTATACAGGACTTCAATACGGTTGTAGGTGGTCTTTGCCAGTTCGAGGTCCGACTTCGATTTGTTCCAGAGCTGCTGGACAGTGGCAATGATCTGCTTGCGCGTTCCCCCGTCTACCTTCTGGTTTTGGAAACGGGCGATACTTTCGAGAGCGTTCACTTGCTGGTATTTGGCAAGCGCTTCAGGGCTGTTGATGACAACAAGGGTGTCTCCGGCCTTTACATTCTGTCCTTCCTTTACTAGGAATGTATCGATACGGCCAGGCAGTTTTCCGGAGATACGTATCTCGGTTGCTTCGATTTGTCCCTGCAAGATCACAGGTTTATCCTTCAACAAGAACATACCCACGAAAGACAGGATGATTACGGCAATCAGCACTACTATAAAGGAGATCGCCAGATATTTCTTCGATTTGTCCATGATTATACGGTTTTATGTTTATAAGATCTCTGTTTTACCGTCCATCCGGTATTGGTGGAAAGCTTCGGGAATACCACAAATGGACAGGAGATTGGCAAGCGCCACATCGTATTGGTAGTAAGCGAGCAAGAAGGCGGTCTTCACCTTCGAGAGCACCACCTCAGCGTCTACCACATCCGACGAGGTTGCCATTCCTTCCTTGAAGGATTTCTCGCGGATACGAACCAGTTCGTTGCTCATCTCAAGCGTAGTATTTAACGCTTTGACATTATCCATCGCATTCTGCATCTGGGAGTAGAACTTATCGACTCCTACCTGCAAATCGATCACGGCTTTCTCTTTCCCGATGGCTAGCGACTGACTGGTCAGACGCGCCTGCCGGATACGTTTTTCCCGGTCGAGTCCGTCGAAAATGTTCCAGGTAAAGCCAACCCCGATCATCGTGCGTGGCATGAGATATTTGTCAACTCCATCCGCATAGAGAGTCTGCTTGCCGATCAGGGCGATATTGGGGAGATAACCTGAACGACCGATCTTCAACTGGTCGCCGGCGATATTTTCCTGTAGCTTCAGTTGGTTGACCAAGTAATTGTTAAAAGGGATCATCTCCTTGAAATAGTTGGCCGAGGGGATACTCTCGTTGATAAAAAGGGAAGTCGTCGTGCGGATCGCCTGTTCTTCTCCTATGTTGATCAAGCTCTTGAGTGCCTGACTGGCAACTTCGAGGTCTTTCCGGGCGGATTCGAGTTCGCGCTTCGCCTCTTCCATGCTTACCTGGGCTACAAGACGCTCAGCCCGGTTGATCATCCCTTGTTGCTCTAACTTCAAAGCCTGGTCGTAATGGATTTTCAGGGAGTTGTAAGTTTCCGTCTTGACCTCGACAACCCGCTGGCCGAGACGTAAGCCAAAATAACTTTCGATCAGCAAAGCCTGTTGGTTCGCGCTTACCTGTTCGCGGTTGACTTCGGCAACGGAGACAAGTTTCTTGCCAATCTTGCCAGCATAGATGCGCTTGCCGCCAGTAAAAATGGGCCAGGTCAAGTTTGCATCGATCGACGTGACATTTTGCGAGATGAGCGGCAACGTCAATGTGTTTTGTCCGATCTTATCGAGAAGTGATGAAATAAACTGGTCGTTGGGCAGGATGGAATGGACATATTCTTTCGCCGGATCGGTGAACTGGTTCAGGGATTGGCGTACCTCGATCGGGTTTGACATATGCACATAAGCTCCCGCAGCACTGATAGTGGGATACCAAAAAGCATTGAGCTTCTGGTGTTCATTCTTCGCCAGCTCCACTTCCTTCCCGGCAATCCTGAGGCTTTTGTTCTCGCTTCGCAAGAGCGTAAGAGATTGCTCCAGCGACAAATCCATCGGCTCTGTCTGGGCAGAGGAAAAAGCAGGAAGAAACCACAGCAGGGCGATGCTGAAGTGAGTAAAGTTACAAATCATAAATGTGTCTAAATTTAGTTTGTGCGAAATTTATGACTTATAACAAGGCGATCGCCTTTATTGTTCCCCAGCTACTACCGTTTCTTCTTAAGGTCAGGCAAGAACCACGTGACCAATCCGATAAGGGGCATATAGCCACATACGTTATAAACCGCCTCTATGCCATACCGATCAGCCATATTCCCCAACACAGCCGATGCAATCCCCGCTACCCCAAAGGCAAAACCGAAAAAAAGACCGGAGATCAGACCTAATTTATACGGTAGTAATTCCTGTGCATACACTAGAATAGCCGGGAAAGCCGACGACAAGGTCAAGCCGACACAGAAGCTGAGAACCGTCGTCAGATATAGGTTTTCCACATGAGGCATGATTAGTGTAAACGGGGCTGCACCTAAGATAGAAGCCCAGATCACGTACTTCCGTCCTACCCGGTCACCGATCGGTCCGCCTAACAGCGTTCCGATTGCCGTCGCAATCAGGAAAACAAAGAGATAAAGTTGAGAAGCTTGCACACTGACCCCGAACTTATGAATCAGGTAAAAGGTGTAATAGCTATTTAAACTCGCCATATAAATATATTTGGAGAAGATTAGGATCAACAGGATCGCTATCGAGAATACGGTCTTTCCCATCGGGAGTGGTCTGCAGACACTCGTCTTAAGCGTTTCTCCTTCCGCTTTCCTCAACCGGAGCAGGAAACTTTTATACCAATGCCCAACAGGGATCATCACCATAATCGCAGTAAAAGCCAGGATCGTAAACAAGGCGATATGCCTCCGCCCGTAGGGGGCGACAAAGACGGCTGCAAGCAACGGTCCCAACGATCCTCCCAAGTTTCCTCCGACCTGGAACAACGATTGCGCCAATCCTCGCTTTCCACCCGATGCGAGTGAAGTCAACCGGGAGGCCTCCGGATGGAAGACCGACGAGCCGATCCCTACCAATGCCACCGAACAAAGGACTAATGGCAGCGTATTGGCAAAAGCCAAGCTCAACAACCCCACAAGCGTAAAACTCATCCCTGTCGGCAACGACCATGCCGAGGGCCATTTGTCAAAAAAAAGTCCAGTCAACGGCTGACATACGGATGCAGCCGACTGGTAGACAAGCGTTATCAACCCGATCTGGGCAAAGCTCAACCCTAAATCTTCCTTAAATAGTGGATAAACAGCCGAGATAACGGACTGTAATGTGTCATTCAAGCAGTGACATATGCTCAAAGCGACCAGTATACGGAAAGTGATCCCCGTAGTGGCCTGTACCTTGTTCTGTTCCATTAATTAACCTTATTGCCTCTTTTGATTACAAAAGTACATATAAAAAAGAGATCTGTCAGAAAGATTGTTCGAAATATCCGATTTAACACTTACATTTTAATACAACGCCAAGATTACAGACTAACTGATAGCCTTTTAAGGTCTATTTGACCATAATTTATGCAACTTTCGTTTAGTATATTTGTAGTTCTTTATGTAAAAGGGCGTGAGCCAAACCCGATATGAGTTGTTTTATATTCGAAGTAGAATACAAAAGCATGAATAATGATTCTTTAGCTTAGCTTACTGCCCCCGGAGTCGAAAAGGATTTTTGCATCCATCTCTCCCGAAACCTACGCCAATTCCCCTATCTCCCTTATCGCCCTGATGTAGAGGTCAGTTTCACTCCGGACAGTATCTAAGTTCAAATAGAAAAGACTACTCTTCCTCCCCTCCCGGTACATGAAGAATAAAGGTGGTAGCACCGATCGTTACAATGGCGCCTTCTCCAACCCGCACCTGTTCTTTCTTTCCGACAAGTACGCTGCACAGGAATGTTCCGGTAAGGCTCGGGAAATCGCGCAATGTATAAATGAGCTTTCCTTCCTTATCTTCTTTCACATTGATCACACAATGTTTACGCCCCATGCTAGGATCGCTCGTGATGATGGGGACATCGACCCCGTCAGTATCTTTATTGCGGCGGCCGATCACGTTATCGCCCATTACAAGTGGAAGTTCCTGTTTGAATCCAAAGACATTTTCGATTACCGTAATATAGCCGCAGGAGAAGTCAGGTTCCTTCACCTCTTTTTCCTGTCCCGATTCGGTACGGACTATTTTTCGTCCTAACTTGATCTTAAACTGAGAACCACATTGCGGGCATACGAACGCCAACACTTTACCTTCCGGATATTTCGTTTCGTCAAACGCTAACTGATTATCACACTTGGGGCAGAAAACTCTCTTCATATCTTATTTTTGGATATCGACATATAATTGTGCGCAAAGATACGGTTTTATTCATAAATAGATTTCGAATTCGATCGCTTGTCTGTCTTTTTGAGCATAAATATTACTCAACATAACAAACAACAACCCTAAAAAAATTAAAATCTTTCTCATTTCAATAGACTTTTATATCTATAAATGTTAATCATCATCGTCATCCCAATCATCATCGTCATAGCCATCGTGCCATTTATGGTGTTTGTGGTGTTTATGTTTTTTATAGTGTTTATAATGATGTTTATCGTGATGATCACAATGCGAGCAATAATGTTCATGCCAACAGTTACTATGATAATGGATCCTGTCATAAAAAGGTTTGTAACATGTTGATCCCGGTCTTATACCTATCTCTATCAATACGCGATCCCAACCATGTCGATGATAACGTTTATAATAATCACAAACATCCCGCATATGTCTACCGGAAGTTCTGGCTATTTCAAGAGCCAAACCGACATTCCCCCAATTTCTTCCGCACCGCTTGTAATAATCATCCAATGAATTATTGGACATATTATATTCTACACATAAACGCTTTCGATAATCTGATAGCTCCACTGAGGCATATTTATTTGCCCTGCTTATAAACAGAGATAGCCTGTCTTGTGCAAATACGGAACAAGAAAAGGCTACTAATAATAGTAAGATTTTAAGCTGTCTCATATTTCGCAAAACTATTTAATTGATAAATACTATTAAAGCAGCAAACATAAGCATAAAAAAACAATAAACAATCTTTTTTACTAATCATGGCAAGTCTTAGCCATCAATAAAAATAAGTATGCAATAGCAACAACACAACTTTTTCATTAATCTTTAATACTCAAATACAATCAAAAAAAAAAAAAATCCTTATTATCCATATATACAAACAAAAAAGGCTATCCAAATTTAGACAGCCCTCTCTGTTTGGTCACTAACTTCTCATTAAAAACAGTGACTATAACACTCCTTATTTACTTTGCAGTTGTCGATACACTAAAATTTTCTATCAATATCTCACCTTTAGTTTCATATTCTTTCACCAATTGGTTTACTTCTTTCCCATCTATATAAGCAGTAACCAGCACCTTCAGTTTTTTACCAGATACATCTGAAGTACTTGTAACAGAACCTGCACAAGTCATAAAGAAAGCATCATCCCCTGTCTGACAGGAAACCTTAGCATCTTCCATTCTTGTTACTGAGTGCGATTCTCCTAAATACTTACCGTCCTCATCATACAATTTCGTAGGCCCACTAGTCGTATTAACCGCCCCAAAAACAAGTCCTAATTCAAACGCGTCTATATCACCAGATTGTTCCACTACAATTTTGTGTATACCTGTATCAATTACTCCTCCCTGATCATCATCGTCACTACAACTAACCAATATCAGACTTAAAAACAAAGCAACAATGCCTAACAATGAAAATCCACCTTTCTTCATACTTTTGTCTTTTTAAAATTTGCAGCACAAAAGTAATACATTCATTCAAGAATGCAACATTATTCAATTTAAAACAACCCGCTTATTTTCAAAAATATAGAAACAAAAAACAATCCTTCCTTTTACATATTCCAATAACATTTGATTATCTGAATATTTCATTCGACCATTTAAAAACATCTATATAGAGTTCCTATTTCTTAACAAAGAACCTACGCTAAAAAAATATTATATACCCAAAATAGCAAAAACAAAAAAAGGCTATCCTCACGGACAGCCAATCTTCATTGTTAACCTTAAATCTAATACCATGAAAAACACAGTGCAAATATATGAACTTTATGTTATGTAGCATACATTTTTACTTGGAAAATTCATTTACTTAACCATGTTTAACAAAATCATGCTACAAAACATAATTTTAGATACACATTTAGCTTCTTCGAGAACCTCCAGTTCCAGCTTCGTATACAAAAACAGCATATTCGCATAACTTTATCCGAGTATCAAGAATAACAATTCATTTATATTCCCTAATTTTGCAATGTTTTTACGAAAGCACAGGATTATCATAACTTTTATCATAAAGGAACAAACCAATAAACGAAATATACAAAAGATCACAAGAGACGGAACAAAAGAAAAAACAGATCTGTTTTGAAATTGGCGTTAGGATCTTATATGCAATAAATTAATGTTTTATATGCAACACAATAGACATCATATGCAAAAAACGGATATGCCTCATTTTCCCACACACAACCCTTTGAAAAAAGAGCTGAACCTGGAAAATATTTACCAGAAGCTTCCGATAGGTATCGAGCTATACGACGAAGAAGGCAATTTGATCGATCTGAATGAAACGGACGAACAGCTATTCGCCATAAAACGTACGGACATTATCGGTATAAACCTATTCGAAAATCCCAATTTTCCGACAGACCAGATTTGCCGCCTGAAAAAAGGCGAGGAGGTCGCTTTCGATTGCAAATATGCTTTTGACAAAATAAAGACAAACCGATATTATCATATCGATCCCCGCCAAGAAAATACGATATTGTATCTGTCTATCAAGTGCCTTCCCTTGAAAGACAAGGATGAAAATATATACGGTTACATCATTATGTTCAGCGATGAAACAGAGAAATATAAGAAGATAGAAGAAACCAACGAACTGTTTAACAAACTAAAAACAGTTATCGGAGACGGAGATTCTCTTATGTGGGAGTACGATATCAAGGAGGATAAGATGCATATAGACCTCGAACTACGCGATCCTGCCAAACCTTCCAAATTAAAAGAATGCAGCCTGACCTCCCGGAAAGACTTTTACCAACTCGTACACCCCGACGATCGACAGCGTGTGTTGACGGAGGCTTTCGACAAGTTGGTCAAGGGGGAAATAAAAGGATATACCGCCCAATACAGGCGCTTGTTCCGAAATGAATACATCTGGGTCAAAGCGTTTGTGCAACCATATAAATATGATGAAAATGGAAAACCGCTGAAAATCCTCTATTATTTGACCGATATCACGAATGAAATAAATATACGGGAGAAACTGCGTGCGGCTGAACAAGAACGACATCAAAAAAACATCGAGCTCGCAAAAGCCCAAGAATCCAATAAACTCAAATCAATGTTTTTAGCGAATATGAGCCACGAAATACGAACGCCCCTCAACGCGATCGTCGGTTTTTCCAGCCTTCTCGCTGATATGCAAGAGGAAGATATGGATGAACGGCATTTCTATGTAGATATCATCAACAAGAACAGCGACCTGCTCTTACAGCTGATCAACGATATTCTCGATTTCTCAAAAATAGAAGCCGGCACATTCGACATTCATCTGAAGAAGTTCGACTTCAAAGAAATTTGCGAGGAGATCTATGCCGTCCATACCTTAAAAATACCGGATCATGTACGCTTCTCTTTCAACCGGGACTTACCCTCCGTCAAACTTAATTCCGATCCGAAACGGCTCACACAGGTAATCTCCAATTTCCTGACCAATGCAATCAAATTCACATCCTATGGCGAAATCAAACTGGATTACCGATTGGAAGAAGATAAGATATATGTATCCGTAACAGATACCGGCATCGGAATCAGCGAAGAAGCATGCAAAAACATATTCGACCGTTTTGTCAAACTGAATGCCCACAAGCAAGGAACGGGTCTCGGACTATCCATCAGTAAAAGCATCATAGAAAAACTAGGTGGTAAAATCGGCGTCTGCTCCACTTTAGGAAAAGGTTCTACATTCTGGTTCACGCTTCCGCTAGCAGCAAATGGGGTATCGGACACACGATAACACAAGGGGGAGGGAGGCCTATTTCATCCTCGTATCGGCTCCCCACATGAGTTTTTCACGGAGAGTCTGATAAAAAGTATGGTTATATCGTTTGATCACCTTGGTCGTATAATCGGCTTTACTCACCCGCAGCTGTATGCCGGTCGGGAATATCTCGGAACGCCCATCAAGGGCGATCAGAAAATATTTGTTCCGGCTTTCCACCCCCAGGGTGATCGTAAAGGAATCCGGAATTACCAGCGGACGGACATTCAACGAATGAGGTGCGACCGGGCTCAAGACTAAATTCTTGCTTTGCGGAATGATAATCGGACCGTTCACACTCATCGAATAGGCCGTCGAACCTGTCGGTGTAGAAATGACTAAACCATCAGCCTGATAAGACGTCAGATATTCCCCGTTAAGCGCCGTATGGATCGTAACCATGGAAGAGGTGTCCCGTTTCAGGATCGCAATCTCATTCAAGGCATAATTATAACCGTGAAACACCCGGTCTTCCGTATGAAGGCGCAATAAAGTACGTTCTTCCGTCTTATAGTAATTCTTAAATAATTCGTCCAGCGTATCTTCAATATCATTGCTCGCCACATCCGCCAGAAAACCGAGGCGGCCGGTATTGATGCCCAAAATGGGGATGTCCTGCTTATTCACCCTGGCGGCAGTACGCAGGAATGTCCCGTCTCCTCCCAGACTCAACGCCACATCCAAATCAAACTCGTCGCTTGTCAAGATGCCCGATACCGGCGGTTCATAGTTCAATGCATCCGTAAGGAAGAGATAAAAGTCACGGTCCACGAAAACCTCAGCCTCCAAAGAAGCCAGTTTTTCAAATAAACGCCTAATCACAAGTTGCTTGTCCGCCTGATACTCACTGCCAAATATTCCAACCTTCTTCATCCCCGATTCGTATTTTTCTAATTGTCAATTATCAATTGTCAATTGTTTATATGTTCATATAACGGACCAATTCTTCCATCCGCTGCTGCAACAGGTCGTCCACCATTCCTTTTTCCATGAAATAATAGAGGACAGTATAATTAAAGCGCTCAAAACTACGGATCACAGGAGATACATCTTCCAGATCGATCTTGATAATCAGATGCAATCGCCCGGTCGTCTTATCCGTATAGGAAAGCAGACTCAAGATATGCGCATTATTCGCCTCGATCAAACGGGCGATATCCGTCATCGAATAATCCTGCGGCATCACTTCCAGCACAAAAACACTTCCGGCCGTATCGGCATTGCAAAGCTCGGACAGGATATCGATCAGTTTATCGCGCGTAATGACCCCACGATATTCTCCCTCCGTACTTACGACCGGAAGGAGGCTCAACTGATAGCGGGTGACCAGTGCCAACGCCTCATAGATATGGGTATCTTCTTGAACACTCGGTGAAAACAGAACCGGATCACCGATAATAGCAGTTGGATCAGGCATCGCCAACAGGTCTTTTTCCGAAACCAGACACCGATATATGTTTTCGCTTAACAATGGCAGATGCTTTAACTTAAAATCATCCATCAAGGCTAATGCGTATTCCCCAGTGTCAAAACTTTTTAACACCGGAAGTTCCTTCGTTATGAAATCTTTCACCAACATTCTTCTGTATATTCCCTAAATACTGCTAAATTTGCCGATACTTTTGTGCAAATGTAATGAAAGAAAAAAGATATAACGATATACGATGACAAATTTAAGTGTAAACATTAACAAGGTCGCAACCATTCGCAACGCACGCGGTGGCAATGTACCAAACGTATTAAAAGTAGCATTAGACTGTGAAACTTTCGGTGCACAAGGGATTACCGTTCATCCCAGACCGGACGAACGTCATATCCGATACAGCGATGTGTATGCCTTGAAACCGGAAATAAAAACAGAGTTTAACATAGAAGGTTATCCTTGCGAAAAGTTTATAGACCTGGTTCTGAAAGTAAAACCGACGCAGGTGACACTAGTGCCGGATGCTCCCGATGCCATCACATCAAATGCAGGTTGGGACGTGAAAGCCCATTTCGACCAGTTGAGCGAGTTAGTCGAAACTTTTACCTCACACGGTATCCGTACTTCCATATTCGTCGGAACGGATCTTGAGAATATCGAACTGGCTGCCAAGACAGGAACCGACCGCATCGAGTTATACACGGAACCTTATGCGACCCTCTACCCTGTAAACCGTGAAGAAGCAATCGCTCCTTTCATCTCTGCCGCCGGACTTGCCAAAAACTTAGGATTAGGCGTAAATGCCGGTCATGACCTGAGTTTGGAAAACCTGGCTTATTTCCATCAAAACATCCCGGGACTGGATGAAGTTTCCATCGGTCATGCTTTGATCAGCGATGCTCTCTATTACGGGCTGAAAGAAACGATCAGGCTATATAAAGAATGCCTTTTCAATTGATAACCAACTGACAATTAACAGATAATTCATAAATCATAAATCAATATGAGTATTTTACTTTCCCTGCAGGCAGTAGGGGCACAAACAGCAGAACAGATGCCGGACCTCACGGCGGTAACAGCACCCACGGAAGCTGAAATCAATGTAATCGACCTGGCTTTTAAAGGGGGGTGGATTATGGTTGTCTTATTGTTATTGTCGCTGATGGCATGTTATATATTTATCCAGCGCCTGATGGTCATCCGCCGCGCCGGTAAGGAGGATGAAACATTTATGAACCGCATCAAAGATTACATCCATGAAGGGAAGGTCGATTCGGCCCTGAACCTGTGCCGAAGCACCAACACCCCTTCCGCCCGTATGATCGAGAAAGGTATCACCCGCTTGGGACGCCCGATGAACGACGTACTGGTTGCCATCGAGAACGTAGGTAACCTGGAGATCGCCAAACTCGAAAAAGGATTCCCGCTGATCGCCACGACAGCCGCCGGCGCTCCCATGTTGGGTTTCTTAGGTACGGTAACCGGTATGGTTCGCGCCTTTTTCGATATGGCTAATGCAGGAACGAATGTAGACGTAACCTTATTGTCGGGCGGTATCTACGAAGCGCTGGTAACAACGGTAGGTGGTCTGGTTGTCGGTATCATCACCCTGTTTGCCTACAACTATCTGGTTTCGCAGGTAGACAACGTGGTAAACAAGATGGAAGCCCGCACGATGGAATTTATGGACTTATTGAATGAACCTGCAAACTAAAGATTTATGATTTGTGATTTATGATTTATCCCGACACAGATACAATCATAAATCACAAATCATAAATCATAACTCAAAAAGTTATGGCTTTAAAACGAAGAACAAAAGTAAACGAAAGCTTCAGCATGGCTTCCATGACGGACGTCATATTCCTGCTGTTGATTTTCTTTATGGTTACCTCCACCGTCGTGATTCCGAACGCCATCAAGGTGACGCTCCCACAGGCACAAAAGCAGACTGCTGCCAAGCCACTGACGCGTGTCACGATCGATGCGAATCTGAATTACTATGTCGCTTTCGGTAACCAGCGGGAAAAACAGGTGTCTTTCGAAGAGATCACCCCATTCCTGCAAGACAGTTATGCAAAAGAGCCGGAAATGTTTGTAGCCTTGTATGCAGACGAGACGGTCCCTTATAAAGAAATCGTACGTATTCTGAACATCGCAAATCAGAATAAATTCAAGATGGTGCTTGCCACCCGATCACAAAAATAGTTGAGATTTATGAATTCTGATTTATGATTGATGCGTCGATGATAAATCAGAATTCATAAATCATAAATTATAATTCATAATTCATGAAGTTAAATAAAGATGACATATATGGCATAGCGGGTTCGGTGGCATTCCACCTGTTCATCCTGCTGATTCTGGGATTCACGGTTCTCAAAACCGTCGTTCCCGATGAAGACGGCGGTATATTGGTGAACTTCGGAAATGTCAATGCGGCAGCCGGGACTTTCGAACCGAAATATACCGGACAGGAACCTCCACAAGAAACGACGACTCCTCCCCCTCCCGTACCGGAACCGAAGGTAGAAACTCCTAAGGAAGATCTGGTGACGCAGGAGATCGAAGAAAGCGTCGCAATCGAAGAAGCAAAGAAGAAAAAAGAAAAAGAAGAGCAACGCAAGAAAGAAGAAGAGAAAAAACGGAAAGAGGAGGCTGAAAAAGAACGCATCCGCAAGGAGGAAGCCGAGAAGAAACGCCTTGCCGAAGAACGCCGCAAGAAAGAACAGGCCATCAGCAACAAGGTCGCAGGTGCTTTCGGAATAGGCAGCCAAGAAGGGAACAGCCAGGGAGATGCCGGATCCGGAACCGGCAATCAGGGTAGCCCGTTCGGAAATTCCGACCACGGGGCTAACGAAGGTGTTGGCGGATATGGTTCGTTCAACCTGAACGGACGTTCGATCGGAGCGGGAGGTCTCCCACGCCCAGCTTACACGATCCAGGAAGAGGGACGAATCGTAATCAACATTACGGTAGATCCGAAAGGAAATGTTATATTTGCAGAAATAGGCAAAGGTACCAACATCGACAACGGTTCCATGCGCAAGAGCGCCCTGGACGCGGCCAAACGCGCCAAGTTCAACAGCATCAGCGGAGCGAACAACCAGAGCGGTACGATTACCTATCTGTATAAACTTAAATAATTTATGATTTATCAACTGCTCATAAATCATAAATTATAAATCATAATTCATAAATCATAAATCATGAAGAAAGCAATTGTATTCTTAGCGAACGGTTTCGAAGAAATGGAAGCCCTGGGGACTGTCGATATTCTGCGTCGCGGTGGAATCGAAGTTACAACTGTTTCCATTACAACCGATCCGGTTGTCATCGGTGCACACAATGTTCCGGTCACAGCCGACACGACATTGAACAATGCCCTGTTAAATGATGCCGATGCCCTCATTCTCCCCGGAGGCATGCCGGGTGCATCGAACCTGAACGATTCGGAGGCCGTCAAAGAAGCATTGCTCGGACAATACCGCGAAGGCCGTATCGTAGCTGCAATCTGTGCCGCTCCTATGGTATTGGGCGGACTCGGCTTGTTAAAGGGCCGCAAGGCGACCTGCTATCCGGGTTTTGAACCGAAGCTGATCGGTGCGAACGTCACCGGTGAAGCCGTTGAAGTCTCCGACAATGTGATAACCGGCAAAGGCCCCGGATTAGTCATGAATTTTGGCCTCGCCCTGGTCGCAGCCATCAAGAACGATGCGGTTGCGGAAGAGGTTGCCGCAGGGTTGCTTTTGTAAGAAAAAGATCAGTCCACATTGATAGAAGGTGTTCCAAAAGCCCTTATTCCCATCTTTGGTGTGAGAACAGGACTGTTTTGGGGCACCTTCCATCTTTTACTAATTGCAAACATTCCGTAACAATACCGGAGTATCGTCCTCCTTTACCCTTTATATTCCGATACCATATAAAAGACACCGAGCGCAAATTTTGGTGCAAATGTCCGTTTCGACTACCTTTGCATCAGTTTTATCAAAAAGAATACGCAGTACGATGAATAATTTAAAAGGATTTGCCTTTGGTATCTTGACATCCGCAACCTTCGGGTTAATCCCGCTGTTTACCTTGCCCCTGATGGCAAAAGGAATGCAATTCGATTCCATCCTGTTCTACCGTTTCCTGTTCGCGGCATTGGCTCTGGCAGGTATTATGGCCGCAAAGAAAGAATCTTTCCACGCAGACAAGAGAGATATCCCGATATTAATATTGTTAGGTTTTTTCTATACGGCCTCCGCCATGTTCCTGTTCTGGGGATACAATTTTATGTCGGCGGGGATCGCCACAACGCTGCATTTCACCTATCCGGTATTCGTTACGCTTATCATGCTGTTGTTTTTCCGGGAAAAGACATCTTGGATTACCTTGATGGCGATCGTATTGGCAATCTGCGGGGTGGCACGTCTTTCGATAGGTGAGGAAGAAATAAGACTGAGCGCATTAGGTGTGTTCATCGTGCTGCTGTCGGCCCTGGGATATGCGCTCTATATCACGACCGTCAATAAATTCTTAGCCGGGGGATCAACCTCCAGGCTAAAGATGGGTGGACGCAAACTGACCTTCTATGTATTCGTTGTCAGCACGGCTCTGTTTGCCATCAAGGCGGGAACCAACCAGGGCATACAACCGATTCCCGACAGCATGTCATTTGTCAATCTGATACTGTTGGCGATCGTTCCGACAGTCATCTCGAATATCACCCTCGTGCTTGCCGTGCACAATATCGGCGGAACGCTTACCGCCGTATTGGGCGCCGTAGAACCTATCACCGCCGTATGTGTCGGGATATTGGTTTTCAGCGAGCCTTTCACCCCCAATCTGGCAGTAGGCATCCTGCTTATCATCATTGCTGTAACGATGATTATCCTGTCCAAATCGATTCAGAGCACATTACGGAAAATATACAGGAAAGCGGCCCATTTTCAGGTTTCGAAATAAGTCCTTACAATCGGCGTCTTACGTTTATAGTTCTGAGAGCTTGCGATTAAAGTATCGCAGACTCTCAGAACTATAAGTGCGGGCCGACGGTACTTACTCTTGCAAGAGAGAATCTACGGCAATCCGACTACAGACCCGATCCCACATATACGAATAAAAGGGAAAGGACTGCCGCAAAAAGAAATACATTGCGTGCCGTATGTCCCAATGTACGGTTTAACGCCCTTCCTTCCAGTGTAAGCAGTTCCCGTGTCGTGTAAAAGCAAAGGGCGAACAGGATCCCGAATAAAAACAGAATCCACCAAGGAGCATCCAGAACAAGCGGGAGAACCAAGAGAAACGCCACACATTCATTCAAAATATAAAACACCCGACCGAAACGACGACCGAACAAAACGATTGTCGTCCGTTTGCGGGCAGCCTTATCCTGCAGGTAGTCCCGGTAATTATTGACAACTAAGATATTCACAGACAAAAGCCCCAAGGCCACAGATAGCAAGAAAGACAACAAGGAGAAATTCAACGTCTGTATATAATAGGTGAAACAAACTGGTATAACCCCGTAAAACAACAATACGCAGACATCCCCCAGCCCGTTATAAGCCAAAGGAAAAGGACCGGCAGAATAGGCCAGCACACATATGGCGATCGCAAGTCCCACCCATATCAGCCGCCAGTCCGCAAAACAGATCAACAGCAAACCGGACAAGCAAGCCAGTCCCAACATGACGAACGTACCTGCCAGCATGGCTTTCGGAGTGATCCAGCCTTGCGCCACCGCCCGCTCCGGTCCTAACCGGTCCTCCCGGTCGGCTCCCTTCTTGAAATCGAAATAATCGTTCGCAAAGTTACTGGCTATCTGGGCGAAGAGAGCCACGAGGAGGCACAATACCGCCGGTGTTATATCGAACATCCCGTCATAATAGGCCAATGCGCACCCCAATAAAACCGGACTGACAGAGGCCGGCAAGGTCCTGGGACGTGCCGCCTCCACCCAAGCCCCAGCAAGAGATTTTTTATCTTCCATAACTGTTTTCAGAATAATTTGCATGCAAAAATAAAAACAAAAAGGGCACATATTTGTTTTTTACGCAAGAATTCATATATCTTTGCAACATGAAGAATTTTCTATTCATATTGACCCTATTGTTCGGAATGTTGCTTTTTGTACCCGAAGACGTACAGAACAACGATACTACACTTGATTTACAAGTGCAGAAAGAGGCTGTTATGATAGAAAAAGGAACAGCTGACATGCAGCATAACCTGGAAATACTCAGCAGCGACTTGAAAGGTTGCAATTGCCTGACACCTCGCAGAAGCATCCAGAATGTCAGCAATACTTTAAACATACGATTACTGAAGATCGAAGAAAAGGCAATCCAGTATTTTCGCTTGAAAGAAATCAATCTTCTCCGGAAAGTATCCGAAGAGGTAACAATATGTCAGACCATTAACTTTTCAACCCTCCTTTGCCGCATGGGATATCATGTGTATGGCCTGCGGAAAATCATTATTTGATCGTAAGTGAATAATCTCTGATTTCGTATGGAATATGAATTCCATACCGTTTCTTTTATTGCATTTCTCGAAATGCGAACAATTTATTATTCATTAAAAAAATCAAATAATTATGTCCACTAAAAAAAATAAATTCAGCATCTATATTTATGTCGTTATCACTATCATCGGTTGTGTACTCGCTTGCAGTTCCATCATTCCGAACGATTATCTGAAACTGGTAGTCGTCATGGGAGCCCTCGGTGTAGGCTTGTATGGCATCATGAAAGGCCTTAGCACTCCTTCCACAACAGAAGAAACAGCCAGCCCCGAAAAATAAAAGATCGTTTCACAGCCTAAAAAAATACAGACATGAAAATAAATAAAGATCTTGTGGATGCAACTATGATGTTGTCATTCATTATCTTGGTATTAATCGGAACAAGCGACTTCTCCAATATGTTATTAAAAGAGATAACAATGGGTGGTCTTGCCCTGCTGAGTGTAGCGATGATTGCTTTACGGTTCATTCATATGCGGCAGGAAGCCAATAGTCCGAAGGATGAAGAATACGAATATTAAAGAATAATTCCTAACAACCCTAACTGAATGTCTATTAGCTTCCTGTTGTTTACTTCGTGGTGATCTCGAGGTTTTCCGAGGTACGTTTTTCTGCCTATAAAACAACTTGCTGTTTACTTGGTTACGGCAAATATTCTTTGCCGGGATAACAGGAAGCAAGACATTTTAATAGATTAACAAACGAATAAGGAAGAAAGGGCTATGATTACAAGTTTGACGTTATTGATTCTCTCGCTGGTAGCGCTTTACATAGGGGCCGGCTGGTTGGTTCAGGGAAGTTCCGCTTTAGCTTTCAAAGCCAAAATTTCACCTTTGGTGGTCGGTCTGACCATCGTTGCATTCGGGACAAGTGCCCCCGAACTGGTAGTAAGCCTGAACGCCACGCTCAAAGGAGAGGGTGATATAGCGATCGGAAACATCATAGGTTCGAACATATTCAATATTGGGATCATATTAGGAGTTTCGGCAACCATTTGCCCGCTTCAGGTAAAAAAACAATTGCTCCGAATCGATATTCCGGTCATGCTGGCCGCTACCGTACTGCTCACCATCCTTTTCTGGAACGGGACATTGGGGCGGACGGAAGGACTTTTCTTTCTAACAGGTATTATCATTTATACAATATTCAGCCTCTTCTACTCCCGCAAACATGGAGAAGAAGGACCGAGCGAGGAACTCGAAGAACAACCTAAACACTGGGCTGCCGATACGCTGGCCATCGTCGGGGGTCTGGTCGTCTTGGTATTTGCCTCCCGATTATTGGTGGACAATGCCGTTTCCATCGCCAAAGAGCTTGGTGTGAGCGAAGCGGTTATCGGGCTTACGATCGTCGCCGCCGGAACAAGTATGCCGGAACTGGCAACATCCATTGTTGCCGCCTACAAGCGTAAAACGGATATTGCCATCGGGAATATCGTCGGCTCAAACTTATTCAATATACTGGCCATAGCCGGCTCTTGCTCGCTTATACATCCCATCGAGGCCAAAAATGTAAACTACATCGACCTACTGGTCATGTTGGGCATATCCGTCCTGCTCTTGCCACTGGTGAAAAGCGGGCAAAAAATATCCCGGACGGAAGGATTCGTCTTGATTCTCTTCTATGTGATTTACATGTTCTGGTTACTTCGCGACACACTCTGACAGAGTATTCATGCAAAAATAAATTTCAAGATGAACAGGGTTGCCAGCACATACATGGTAGGGCTTACCTCTTTATGTTTGCCGCATCCTAACTTAACCAGTACATAGCACAACAATCCTAAAACCATTCCGTCGGCAATGGAATAGGTCAGTACCATCATGATCATGGTGATAAAAGCCGGAAGTGCTTCGGATATGTCGTCCATATCGACTTTTGTGATAGAATCCATCATAAACACCCCGACCAGCACCAAAGCCCCCGTCGTCGCCGCACTCGGAATCAGCAGGAACAGGGGAGCAAAGAACAAAGCAAGCAAAAACAACACACCCGTCACCAGCGAAGTGAACCCAGAACGTCCGCCTTCCGCAATGCCGGAAGCACTCTCCACATAGGTGGTAATCGTAGAACTTCCCATCATGGACCCGACCGTCGTACCGATCGCATCGGACATCATTGCCTCCTTTACGTGGGGAATCTGTCCGTCTTCTTCCATAATGCCTGTTTTCGAAGCCAGGCCGACCAGTGTACCGACCGTATCGAATATATTCATAAACAGCAAGGTAAAGATGACGATTGCCATATCCAACGTAAAAAACTCATTAAAATCGAACTGGCAGAACGTCGGAGCCATCGAATGAGGAATGGAAACAGGCAGGAACCCATCCGGAATTTCCGTCACTCCTAACGGAATACCGATCAACGTACAGATCAGAATGCTGTAGAACAACGCTCCCTTCACTTTCCTCAAGACCAGGATACCGCTCAACAGAATCCCCACCATCGCCAGGATCGAAACCGGAGTGAACGGTCCGAACATCACGAAAGTCGCCGGATTCGGAACGATGATGCCGGCATTCTTCAAACCCACAAAAGCGATGAACATGCCGATCCCCGCCGAAATAGCGAAGCGCAGGTTCATCGGTATGCTATTCAAGATCACCTCCCGGACGTTCAGAAACGTAATCAGGATAAAGATCACCCCCTCCACAAACATCGCTGTCATAGCGGTCTGCCAGGAATAACCCATGCCCTGCACCAGCGTAAAAGCGAAAAAGGCGTTCAGTGCCATACTGGGAGCCTGGGCAAAAGGCAACTTTGCCATAAAAGCCAGCAGCAAGGTAGCGAGGGCCGAAGCCAAAGCGGTTGCAGTAAAAACAGCGCCTTTGTCCATCCCTGTCGTTGCCAGGATAGAGGGATTGACAGCCAGAATGTAACTCATTGTCAAGAACGTCGTAATCCCGGCAATGATCTCCGTGCGCAATGCCATTGTCTGTGGGTCGAACCCAAGTAACTTCTTCAGCATTTCCAATCTGATTAATCGAATGACCACTTAATCGCCAGTGTCGGAATGGCATAAAACCCTTTACGTGCACCGAAATTCTGGCTCAACTCTACCTCACTGCCGACACTCAACTTGAACTTATCATCAACATGTTTCAGCTTGTTAAGATTCACCCAGAACTGCGGTTCGGCCAGGAAAATAAAGTTCCGGTGGCTACCGTCCGCATAATCGGTCCGTTCCCTCCACCAGTCGGCGAAACCGCTGAACGTACAAAGACCATTCTTGACAAAATGAACATACCAAGTGCCTGTCAACTGGAAATTGTTAGGCTCCCGATGTTTCTGGATATATTTATACATAGCGGTAAGCGTGAAACCTTTCGTAAAATCCGGATTATTCCAGGTATAGGTTGCACCGCCAAGATAGGCGTTATTATAGGAGAAACTGCTCGATGCTCCCCCGTTATATTCGACATGTATGGAAAAAGGAGGTTGCCAGAAACGCAGTTCGCGGGCAATCTCCCAATAGCCGGCCGCAACTCCTTTGCTGGTATAATCCATGTCGACAAAAAAATAGGTACTTCCCCATTTATCCGCTTTAAACATTTCCACCGTCGAGGTCAGCACCGGACGGCCATGTAAGTCCTTATCATAAAGAGCACCTCCGAAATCATAATGTAACTGCACATTTTGCGCTTTCCCGTAACAAACAATCGCCAGCAAAGCCGCCAGCACAAAGAGCCTTCTCATCTTATTATCCTAAATTGTTAAAGTGTTAAAGAAAGATGCAAAGATACATAAAATTAATTTTACTTTTACTTCTCTCATTCGTTTGTCAGGCCGGCTAAACAGATCTGATTTGTATTAAATAAAAATATCCTGATGCAAAATGAATTACATCAGGATATTTCTAATGACAATATAGCTGTCAGGACTCTACCAGATCACCACCCGGTCAGCCGGCAGCATATACATCGGTTCGCCTTCTTTGATATCGAATGCGCTGTAGAAAGCGTCAATGTTGCGAAGGGCGGCATTGACACGCCACTTGCCTAATGAGTGCGGGTCGATCTTGGTCAGACGCAGGATTTCTTCGGGACGGATATTCTGTGCCCAAAGATTGGCGTAGCCCAGATAGAAACGCTGTTCATTGGTAAAACCGTCGATCGGGGCCGGTGTCTCTTTTCCTTCCAGAGAATTGAGATATGCTAAATGAGCGACCATCAGCCCCCCCTGATCGGCAATGTTCTCGCCCAAAGTGAAACGTCCGTTGGCATGAACGCTGTCCACAACAATGATATCACTATATTGCTGAGCCAGACGGTCGGCACGTTGCGTAAAGAGAGCGGCATCTTCGGCTGTCCACCAGTCACTCAGATTACCTTCCTTGTCATAGTTACGTCCCTGGTCGTCGAATCCGTGAGTCATTTCGTGGCCGATCACGACACCGATAGCACCATAGTTCACGGCATCGTCAGCTTCCGGATTGAAGAAAGGAGGTTGTAGGATGGCGGCAGGGAAACAAATCTCGTTCGTTGTCGGGTTGTAATAGGCATTCACCGTCTGCGGGCTCATTCCCCAACGAGCCTTATCGACCGGTTTGTCTACATCCGCCAACATATAATTGACCTCAAAGATATTGGAACGGCGTACATTCGCCCAATAAGAATCATTCTTGATCTCCAGACCGCTGTAGTCGCGCCAAGTGTCGGGATAGCCGATCTTGACGATAAAAGCAGCCAATTTCTCCTGCGCCTTCGCCTTAGTGGCATCGCTCATCCATTCCAGGCTGGAAATACGGTCACCCAACGCTTTCTGCAAGTCACCGACCATCTTCAACATCTTTTCTTTGGAAGAAGCCGGGAAATATTTAGCCACATACATCTGGCCGACAGCTTCCGACAGGGCACCGTTTACCGTAGACAGGGCACGTTTCCAGCGTGGCTGCTGCTCTTGACGGCCGGACATCGTCTTCCCATAGAAATCAAAATCGGCAGCGACAAACGGATCACTCAGGTAAGGAGCGGCAGAGCTAAGCAAGTTGAATGTCAGGTAATATTTCTGTTCATCCAAAGTCGTATTCTTCATCAAGGCAGACAGACCTTCATAGAACGAGAGCTGTTTCGCATCCAGATATTTGATATCCATCATCCCCATACTTTCGAAATAAACATCCCAGTTTAACAGATCGTTCTTAGCCTTGAAATCTTCGATAGACATCTTATTATAGTTCTTTTGGGAATCGCGCAGGTCTTCACGGCTGAAAGAAACTTCGGCAATGCCCCTTTCTATCTTCATGATCGCATTGACGGCGGCATCGGCCTGTTCGGGAGAACTTCCGATCAGGGTAAACAAACGGGTAATATAGTTCTTATAGGCTTCGCGCATTTTTTGGCTGCTTTCGTCTTCCAGCAGGTAATAATCGCGATCTCCCATACCCAGTCCAGCCTGGTATAACTGTACGATATTCATGGAACTGTTCTTTTCATCGGCTCCGACATACAAGGCGAAGAAAGGAGCCATCCCCTCCTTATGCAAGGTAGCAACCATCTTGGTCAGTTCGTCCTTCGTTCCTAACTTGTTGATTTCAGCAAGCTGGTCTTTGATCGGGGCATAACCGTCTTCATTCAGTTTCACGCTGTCCATCCCCATCGCGAACAACATACCGATCTTCTGCCCGACGCTCCCCTCCTGCCCGGGTGTCTCACTGAGACCTTCGATAAGAGTACGGATCTGTTCCTGATTGTTATCCCTGAGCTGGTCGAATGTACCGAAACGGGCATATTCCGGTTTCAGCGGATTATTCTTCATCCAGCCACCACAAGCATACTGATAGAAATCGGTCCCCGGAGCCACAGCCGTGTCCAGGTTGGCCAGGTTGATAGCGTCATTCTTTGCAGCCTCCTTCACAGGAGTTTTGCTGCACCCCACCATTGCGGCCATTCCAGCGGCAACAAGCGGTATTACCATTAACTTTTTCATTTTGTTCAACGTTTAATCATTCATTTTATCCGACAAAGGTACACAAATTGAGGCAAATAGTAATATCTTTTTCTTTTTATAATTTCGTTCATAAGTGTATTTTATATACTTTTGTCCTCAGGAAAATACTTATAACCTATAATTTTATATCATGACATAGCTTTCATTCAAACAAAACATAGTAAACGAAAATAACATGAAAACAGTATTAGTAAGCCTAATGGCAGCCGCCACACTGCCCCTCTTCGCCCAGAAAGACGCGAGCATCCGTATCTATCCTGAGCAAGGAAACCAACAGATCAGCAAACATATCTACGGCCAGTTCGCCGAACACCTCGGGACCTGTATCTATGGCGGGCTTTGGGTCGGCCCCGAATCCGAAATACCCAACACACAAGGCTATCGAAACGACGTGCTGAATGCCTTGAAAGAACTGAAAATCCCCAACCTCCGCTGGCCGGGCGGCTGCTTTGCCGACGAATACCACTGGATGGACGGCATCGGCCCGAAAGAAAACCGTCCGAAAATGGTGAACAACAACTGGGGCGGCACGATCGAAGACAACAGCTTCGGTACGCACGAGTTCCTAAACCTCTGCGAACTGTTAGGGTGCGAACCTTATATCAGCGCCAATGTCGGTAGCGGGACCGTCGAAGAGATGGCCAAGTGGGTCGAATACATGACTTCGGAAGGCGACAGCCCGATGGCCCGCCTGCGCCGGCAAAACGGACGCGACAAAGCATGGAAAGTCAAATTCATCGGTGTCGGCAACGAAAGTTGGGGATGTGGCGGAAGCATGCGCCCCGAATACTACGCCGACCTCTACCGCCGCTACTCCACCTATTGCCGCAACTACGACGGCAACCGCCTTTTCAAGATTGCCAGCGGAGCCAGCGACTACGACTACAACTGGACGGAGACGCTGATGAAGAACGTCGGCGGCCGCATGGATGGCATCTCCCTGCACTATTACACGGTCACGGGATGGAACGGAAGCAAAGGATCGGCTACGGATTTCAACAAGGACGACTATTACTGGACGATGGGCAAATGTCTCGAAATAGAAGATGTCGTCAGGAAGCATATCCAGATCATGGACAAATACGACCCGCAGAAGAAAATCGGTCTGATGGTAGACGAGTGGGGAACCTGGTGGGACGAAGAGCCGGGCACGATCAACGGCCACCTGTACCAGCAGAACACCATGCGCGATGCTTTCGTGGCAGCCCTCACTTTGAACGTATTCCATAAATATACCGACCGCGTCCGGATGACCAACATCGCCCAGATCGTCAACGTGCTCCAATCCATGATCCTGACAAACGGCCCGAAGATGTTGCTCACGCCGACTTATTATGTTTTCCAGATGTATAACGTGCACCAGGACGCCACTTTCCTGCCGATGGACTTGATCTGCGACAAGGCCAAAGTGCGCGGAGGCCGAGAAGTACCGATGGTAAGCGCTTCCGCCTCCAAAGACAAGAACGGACGTATCCACATTTCTTTGGCCAATGTAGATGTCGACAACGCCCAAAGCATCACCCTCGACCTGCAAGGACAAAAGATCGGCAGCGTGAAAGGACGTATCCTGACCTCCGCCTCCATCAATGACCATAACACCTTCGAGAAACCGGATGCCGTAAAACCGGCAACCTTCGACGGTGCGAAAATCGAAAAGGGACAGCTCAAAATCGACTTGCCCGCCAAGTCTATCGTCGTACTGGAAGTGAAATGATGCTATGATTTATGATTGAACATGGTGTTGTCTATGGTATCAGGTCAGGAGTAAACGAATAAATCATAAATCATAAATCATAAATCATATTTATTTCCTACTTTTGCCCGAAGAAAACAAAAACACTATATAAACTTAGAAGATTATGAAACCTACATTATTCTTATTGGCTGCCGGAATGGGAAGCCGTTATGGAGGCTTGAAACAATTGGACGGACTGGGTCCTAATGGTGAAACAATCATGGATTATTCCATCTACGATGCCATTCGCGCCGGTTTCGGCAAACTCGTTTTCGTTATCCGTAAAGATTTCGAACAGGATTTTCGCGACAAAATCCTCTCCAAATATGAAAGTCACATCCCTTGCGAACTGGTATTCCAGGCATTGGACAACCTGCCCGAAGGATTCACCTGCCCGGCAGAACGTACAAAACCGTGGGGCACGAACCATGCCGTCATGATGGGAGCTGACGTGATCAAAGAACCGTTTGCCGTTATCAACTGCGATGACTTCTACGGACGCGACTCTTTCCAGACAATGGGTAAATTCCTGGCTGCCCTGCCTGAAGGTTCCAAGAACGTATATTCGATGGTAGGTTTCCGCGTAGGCAACACATTGAGCGAAAGCGGTACGGTATCACGCGGTATCTGTAGTACAGATGCAAACAAGTTGTTGACTTCGGTTGTCGAACGTACTAAAATCCAGCGTATCGACGGAGAAGTGAAATACATCGACGACAACGGCGAATGGACAGCTACCCCCGACACGACTCCGGTAAGCATGAACTTCTGGGGCTTCACTCCTGATTACTTCGCTTACAGCCAGGAATTCTTCAAGACTTTCCTAAGTGATCCGAAGAACATGGAAAACCTGAAGAGCGAATTCTTCATTCCGCTGATGGTTGATAAATTGATCAATGACAAGACGGCTACGGTCGAAGTACTGGATACCGCCAGCAAATGGTTCGGTGTCACCTATCCGGAAGACCGTCAGGAAGTGGTAGATAAGATCCAGGCATTGATCGACGCAGGCGAATATCCTGCTAAATTGTTCTAAGCGAACAAGATCAGATCCAATAAATAAGAATCCCCACAGTGCTCTCTGTTTCACTGTGGGGATTTTATTGTTCACTATGATCCTGTTTCACATTTTGGCAAATATGGTTGACTGTGCCTCCGGTTTCACATCCGTTGCATGTTTAAGTGAAAAACAAGGAGGATACAATAATAATCAATAAACAAATACACAAACATTTACTGCTATTACTGCCACTCTTTACCTTTTCGCCCTTAGTCGAAAAGGTTTTTGACCAGTGTCGAAAACCTTTTCGCCCTTAGTCGAAAAGGTTTTTGACCAGTGTCGAAAAGGCTTTTGACCAAGGGCGAAAACGTATTCGACTAAGGGCAAAAGGTCTATGACCAGGCTGTTTGACAACAGAAACCATAGCTATTGTCGCTTAAATAGAAGCATCCGAGGCCGACTTGATCTCCGATGAAGGCAAACGTAAGCGGTGAAGGCAATTCACAGATGATGGCGAAAAAACAAAAAACCTAAACAACCGGTTCTGTTTTTCTTAGAAACTATACTGTACCGCCAGATTCACCCGGTTCGCATGACGTGTGTCACCGTTGAAATCCGTACGCCAGCCGCGCAGATATTCGGCTCCGGCCTGCAGGTCGGACGTGATGTTCCAGAAAAGCGTGGCGTTCAGGTATTGTCCGTAGCGGTACTGGTCGGAAGCAGTAACAGGATAACCATCATGGCTATACAAGCGTGACTGCCCGTATGTACTGGTGATAAACACTTTCGGAGAGAAATTATACTGCATGCCGGCAAACCAGCCCATCATCGGGAGCACCTGCATCTTCCCTTCTTTTTCAGGATTCGGGACCACATCGACATTCAACATGCTCATGTCGTTCAGGAACTGCCCGATACCTTTGCCATACACACCCTGTCCATAGACCTGCAAACGATTCGTCAGGTTAAAAGTGGCAGAAGCCAGAACACCCCATCCGATCTCCGATTCCGCTTTGCGGGCCGTCAAATCATCGTAGGTCATGCTCCTGATAATAGCCGCAGCCCGGAAATGGCTTTTAGGGTTCCAGCCATACTGCACGTAGACCGGAAAGTTCGGCATCCGCTGCTTGGCAATACTGACATGCTCGTTTGTCAGCCCGTCCACAACCGGCATTTCCACACCGACACCGGCTTTCAAGCCTTTGGCGAGCGCATGTTCGTAACGGATCTGTGTGGCATGATAGATCGACATCCCGTTAGGACCGGCAAAGTCGATCGTGGCAGGCACATTGCCCAAGTCCATGAACGAACCATAATCGTAACCCGCCGTAAAGCCTCGTGCCGACACATAAGCATTCCTCAACTCGAATATCTTGCCGCTTCCACCGCGGAAGTTACCGGCCGTATACACCACGAAATCGCCCAAGAGATCCGTATGCCCGACCAGCTTCAGGAAGATCGTGCTCGTAGTGGCGTCCATCTGGAACTGGTTCCGTACATACGACTGTCCTCTGCCGGGAATCAATGCCGGGTAAAAGTCGATATTATCGGAAATACCACCAAAATCATATTCGGCTGCCAGTTTCACATATCCTCCGATACCGAGAGCAAACTTGCCTTTCCGGTCTGTCAGCAGGAAACGGGGCGCTTTCGGTTCGTGGAAACGGGGACTCTGTGACGCATTCATGATCCGGATAATCTCATTGCCCGCCTTATCGATTGTGACAAACATGACGGAATTCGGTTCTTTATCCTCAACCACCACTTTCTGAGCCTGGGAATGGGTAGAAAGCAATCCCATTCCGAGCAGTAGAACTGCGCTTTTCAACAATGTTTTCATAAATATGCTTTTTGTTTAGATGAATTACCAACTTGAACAGATGCCAACGGAAAAGGTTGTGTCAAATGATTGCTTTAACGAGTAAATATCACTATTTTTGTTGCCATAATACAAAAATAAGATGAAGATGAAAAAGCTGTTTGCTATATGTTTAGTGGCCCTCTCGGCTCTGATATCCGTCCATTTGCAAGCGCAAGAGGTTGAAACGCTGGTACTGATCGACACCGATATGGGAAAGATCAAAGTGAAACTTTTTAACGACACGCCCCAACATCGTGATAATTTTATCAAAAATGTGAAGGAACACCGCTATGACGGACTGTTGTTCCACCGTGTCATCAAACAATTCATGGTACAGGCAGGCGACATTAATTCCAAAGACGCCCCGATGGAACAGCACTTAGGTGACGGAGATCTGGACTACACCATTCCGGCAGAGATCGTCTACCCGAAGTATTTCCATAAACGCGGCATGTTCGCCGCCGCCCGTACAGGCGACGACGAGAACCCCGAACGCGCCTCGTCGGCCACCCAGTTCTATATCGTAACCGGCAAGTTCTTTACGGAAATGGAGCTAGACAAGATGGAGAAGGAACAAGGCATCACCTTCACCCCCGAACAACGCCAAGCCTATATGCTGGAAGGAGGCACGCCCCACCTGGACGGTAAATACACGATTTTCGGCGAAGTCGTAAGCGGCATGAAAGCAGTCGACAAGATCCAGTTCACCGAAACGAACGCAGACGACCGTCCTGTCAAGAACATCAAAATCAAGTCAATGAAGATAGTCAACAAATAAACAACAAAGAATGGAAACAAAAGAAACATTAGTGGTGATGGACACCACACTCGGAAAGATAAAATTCAAATTATACAACGATACACCTCAGCACCGCGACAATTTCATCAAGCTGGCAAAAGCCGGACAATACGACGGCCTGCTATTCCACCGCGTCATCAAGGACTTTATGGTACAAGGTGGCGATGTCACTTCCAAAGACGCCCCGATGAACAAGCAGTTAGGAGCCGGCGACTTGGGCTATACCATTCCGGCAGAGTTCAACTATCCCCAATATTTCCATAAAAAGGGAGCCTTGTGCGCCGCCCGCACCGGAGACGAAGTGAACCCGGAAAAAGCATCGTCAGCCTCACAGTTCTATATCGTCACAGGCAAGAAATATTCGGAAGCCGAACTCAGCCAGATGGAAAAGCAGATGGAAGGACGCCTGAAACAGGCCATCTTCAACCGCCTCCAGACAGAGAACAAGTCCAAGATCATGGAACTCTACCGCAGCGGCAATAAAGAAGAGCTCGCCGTGCTCCGCGACACCCTGATCGGCAAGACCGAACTGGAGGCCGAAAAGCGTAAAGACGAGACGAAGATGCCTTCCGAACTGCGCGAGACCTACAAGACGATCGGCGGCGTGCCCTTCCTTGACAACCAGTACACCGTCTACGGCGAAGTGGTGGAAGGACTGGACGTAGTAGACGCGATCCAACAAGTAAAGACAAATAAGCAAGACCGCCCGACGGAAAATGTAGTAATTAAGTCGGTAGAGGTTTTGGAATGATGCAACTTTCGGTTTACAAGGAACATTACAAAGAAACGATACGCCTGGGTGTCCCGATCATGTTGGGACAGCTGGGCATTATTGTTGTAGGCTTTGCCGACAACATCATGGTCGGGCATCACAGTACGGCCGAGCTGGCTGCCGCCTCGTTTGTCAACAACTTCTTCAACCTCGTGTTCATCGCAGGGATGGGATTTTCCTATGGACTGACTCCCATCATCGGAGGGTATTTTGCGCAGAAAGAATATGCAAAGGCAGGCGAGACACTGAAAAACAGCCTTTGTATCAACCTCATCGTGGGATTGTTACTCAGCCTCTGCATGTTGACACTGCTTCTGAACATCCATATCCTGAAGCAGCCGGAAGAGTTGATGCCCTATATCGTGCCTTACTATATCCTGCAACTCTTCTCGGTCATTTTCGCCATGCTGTTCAACTCGTTCAAGCAGTTCAGCGACGGCACGACAGACACGGTCACCCCGATGTGCGTCATGTTAGGAGCCAACGTGCTCAACATCATCGGGAACTACTTGCTGATATACGGCAACTTCGGATGTCCTGAACTTGGGCTTACCGGAGCCGGTATCTCGACACTCGCCAGCCGTATCCTGACATTCGGGATATTCTGCGTCCTGTTTGCCAAGCATTCCCGTTACAAACTTTACAGGGAAGGGTTCAAGAAAGGGACAGTCAACCGGGCGAACATAGGCAACCTGGTCCGCCTCGGCCTGCCGGTCGGCTTCCAGATGGGAGTCGAGACAGGCTCGTTTAGTCTGAGTGTCATCATGATGGGGTGGCTGGGAAGCACGGCGCTCGCCGCCCACCAAGTGGCAGGCGTGATCACCACGCTCGGCTTCATGGTCTATTACGGCATAGCGGCGGCGGTTACCATACGGGTAAGCAACTTCCGGGGCCGGAACGACTGGCCTGCCATACGGCACGCATCTTTTGCCGGCCTGCATCTGGTCATGGGGACGGCAGCCATCGTTGTTCTCCAGATCGGGATTTTCCGCAACATCATGGGATATATCATCACTCCGGAAAAAGAGGTGGTCGAACTGGTCGCCCTGCTCGCCTGGTCAGTGATCCTGTATCAGGCAGGCGACGGGCTGCAAATCCTTTTCGCCAACGCTCTGCGAGGCATCTCGGATGTCAAATACATGGCTTATATGGCTTTCTTCTGCCACTTCGGACTGGCACTTCCCATCGGTTACCTGTGCGGGTTCACTTTTGGTTGGGGAGCCATCGGCATCTGGTGCGGCTTCCCGATCAGCCTGACCACGCTCGGACTGTTACTTTGGAGACGTTTCAATCGATTGACAATAAAAAAATAGGGTATGACTAAAGATATAACAGCAGAACACGTATTAAACGACCTGCGCTACCTAACGCTGCTGGCACGCAGCTTTCCGACGGTGGCAGACGCCAGCACGGAAATCATCAACCTGGAGGCCATCCTGAACCTGCCGAAAGGGACGGAGCATTTCCTGTCCGACATCCACGGCGAGCACCAGGCTTTCAACCATGTGCTGAAAAATGCCTCCGGTGCGATCAAGCGCAAAGTGAACGAGATATTCAGCAACACGCTGCGCGACTTCGAGAAGAAGGAGCTTTGCACGCTGATCTACTATCCGGAACAAAAACTGGAACTGATCCGGCAACGCGAAAAAGACCTGGACGACTGGTATCTGATCACGCTGAACCAACTGGTACGCGTCTGCCGGAACGTCTCGTCCAAATACACGCGCTCGAAAGTGCGCAAGGCCCTGCCGAAGGAGTTCTCCTACATCATCCAGGAACTGCTCCACGAGTCAAGCGACGAGCCGAACAAGTCCGCCTATGTGGACCAGATCATCAACACGATCATCTCGACCGGCCGGGCCAATGACTTCATCATCGCCATGTGCAACCTGATCCAACGCCTGACGATCGACCTGCTGCACATCATCGGCGACATCTACGACCGCGGGCCGGGCGCCCACATCATCATGGACACGCTTTGCAACTACCATAACTTCGACATCCAGTGGGGCAACCACGACATCCTCTGGATGGGGGCCGCCGCCGGCAACGCGGGGAGCATCGCCAACGTGATCCGCATGTGCATGCGCTACGGCAACCTGGCAACCCTTGAGGACGGCTATGGCATCAACCTCCTGCCCTTGGCGACATTCGCCATGGAAGTCTATGGAGACGACCCCTGCGAACTGTTCATCCCGCGTACGAACGCGTCGGATGCGACCTTCGATGAAAAGACAACCCAACTGATCGCCCGCATGCACAAGGCGATCACGATCATACAGTTCAAGCTGGAAGGCGAGATCATCCGCCGCCGTCCGGAATTCGGGATGGACGACCGCCTGTTGCTCCACCATATCGACCTCCACCGCGGGACGATCCGTATCGAAGGAAAGGAATACGAGTTGAAAGACAAGAACTGGCCGACTCTCAATGCCAAGGACCCCTATGCCCTTTCGATCGAAGAAGAAGAACTGATGCGGCGCATCAAGCACTCGTTCGAATGTAGCGAGAAACTGAAAAAGCACATGCGCTGCCTGTTCACGCACGGCAGCATGTATCAGGTCTGCAACTCCAACCTGCTCTTCCACGCCTCCGTCCCGATGAACCCGGACGGCACGCTCAAGGCGATCCGGATCGAAGGAACGGAATATAAGGGTAAAGCCCTGCTGGATAAAGTGGACCAGTTGGTGCGCACCGCCTATTTCGATGCCGACGACAGCCCGGAGAAGGACTTCGCGATGGATTACATCTGGTATCTTTGGGAAGGCAAGGACTCCCCTCTCTTCGACAAGAGCCGGATGGCGACTTTCGAACGCTGCTTCATCGACGACAAATCGGTGCAGAAGGAGGAAAAAGGCGCCTACTATTCCCTCCGGGAAGAAGAATCGGTCTGTGACATGCTGCTGGACGAGTTCGGCGTCACCGGCCAGCACTGCCACATCATCAACGGACATGTCCCCGTACGCTCCATCAAAGGCGAGAACCCGATCAAGGCAAACGGGAAACTGCTTGTCATCGACGGCGGCTTCTCCAAAGCCTACCACCCGGAGACAGGCATTGCAGGTTATACCCTGGTCTACCATTCGCGCGGCTTCCAGCTTGTACAGCACGAACCGTTCCTGTCGACCGACCAGGCCATCAAGGAGGGCAAAGACATCCGTTCGACCACCATCGTCGTCGAACTGAACTCCCACCGCCAGATGGTCAAGGACACAGACAAGGGGGCGGACCTGCAACAACAGATCCATGATCTCGAAAAACTCCTTTACGCGTTCCGCAACGGGTTTATCAAAGAAAAAGAGCGTTATAAATAAGAACACTTGTCATGAACAGCGAGAAACTGAAAGGTCACATCCTGATATTGATAACCAATATCCTGTTTGCCGTCAACATGCCGATATCCAAATATCTGCTGCCGGCACACGTTCCCCCCGAAGGTCTTACGATCATGCGCATGGCTTTCGCCTGTGTGATGTTCTGGATCGTGTCTCTCTTCACGGTAAAAGAGAAAGTGCCGTTGAAAGACTTGGGGATGCTTTTTGTATGCGCCCTTTGCGGAGTGGGGATCAATCAGGGATTGTTCATCGTCGGGCTGAACCGTTCTTCTCCAGTCGACGCCTCCATCATCGCCACCGCCGTGCCGATCTTCGTCCTGCTGCTGGCCGCCGTCATACTGAAGGAGCCGATCACCCGGAAGAAGTCGTTCGGTGTGTTCATGGGGGTCAGTGGCGGCCTGCTGCTTGTCTTCAGCTCCACGCATGCCATCGACAGCATCAGCAGCCTCGACGGTGACATGATGATGATCGTCAGCGGGTTGATGTATGCCATCTACCTGGTTCTGTCGAAACCGCTCTCCCTGCGCTATTCATCGGTCACGATGATGAAATGGATGTTCCTCTTCACAACACTGACGCTGGTCCCCTTCACCTTCCGGCATGTGCTCGACGCTCCCGCTTTCCACCGGGAGGTTTGGGACTTCACGGAACTGGGCGCAATCTTCTACGTCCTCTTCGGGGCGACGTTCCTCCCCTACCTGCTCATCCCGATGTCGTTGAAGAGAATCCGCCCGACAACAGTCAGCATGTACAACTACGTGCAGCCGATCGTCGCCTCGTTCATTGCCGTCATGATCGGCCAGGACACCCTTTCCTGGCAGAAAGTCCTGTCGGCTGTCTTGGTCTTCACAGGTGTTTATCTCGTGACACAGAGCAAAAGCCGGGAAGACATGGAGAAAGGGAAACGATGACACATTTGGCACATTTGACATGGGGTTGTAGAAATATATATACGCGAGATAAATAATTAATTATTTAATATACCTATGTAGGTATATATACCTGAATATATATTATTACCTATATATAGTTTAGCAAACCGATGTCAAATGTGCCAATTGTGTCAAATCCCGTAAGGAATGTCTCCCGACGTTCCTGCAATCACCAGCCTGCGTTCCTATAAACGGCGGCCTGCGTTCCTGCAAATGCAGGCCGGTGATCATGGGAATACAAATCCTCCTTTAATCATCGACTATGTATGTCATCGCTTTGACCAAGAAGGAGGTAGCTCCGACACACCGCCCAAAATCTCATGGTTCATAGACCCCGTCAAACGGATTCTGGTCACCGGCCGGCCAGATTTCATCGACTAAAGATTTGTTGTTCTTCATTTCGGCTCCCGGCAACTGGAAGATGAAACGCCATGATTTGGCGGGCAACGTGATCAAGCCTCCCCAGTCCATATGGTTACCGGTTCGTTCCAGACCCTTCTGCGTCCGAAGCATATCAAACAAAGAAAAACCTTCTCCATAGAGTTCTTTTCTTCTTTCTTTTAAAATAGCTTCGATCAGTTCATCGCCACTTGCTTCCGTACGCTTGGCATTACGCAAGTCCTGAAGCTGCCACAACAGCGCTTTCGCTTCCGTATCTTTTCCCTGGTGCGCACAAGCTTCCGCCGCATTCAGCAACATTTCGTCGGAACGCATGACAACCATCGATCCGCGGCAGTCCTCATTATCCCTGAACTTATGAGAAATCCAGAATTCCTTTTTCGTCTGGCCAGAACCCGTAGACCAATTCTCGAACTGTTTGAAACGAATATCATCTTCGTCAAACAAATCCACAAACTGATCAGAGAGGATAAAGCCTGCAAAAGTCCAACATTTACGATCACCGTTGTACCACATAGCAAAAGGAGAATAGTCGCCCATATTCTGCTCTTCCGTCTGTTTAATTCCCCAAATCCAAGATTTGGTAAGGTGGTCATTAAATCCATTTGCATACTCTTCTGCAGTCGTCAAAGGATAAACTGCCAGCACCTTTTTAGCATATTCTTCCGATTTCGCCCAGTTATTCATTACTTGATAGACTTGAGACAAAACACCTTGTACAACCGTTTGGTCAAACACGTTCGGATAGCTGGAGCTACGAACAAAGCCCTCCAACATCGATTCGGCAGTCGTCAGGTCTGACAAGATCTGCTGATAGGTTTCTTCCAACGTTCCACGCGGTTTACCTTGTGTACCGTCTACAGTCGGTTCCGTATAAATAGGAACTCCCGGCATATCCTTTGCGATAGCATAAGTCTGCTGATACAAGCGGGCCAAATCGAAATAGGCCCATCCGCGCAAAGCCAAAGCCTGCCCTTTGATATATTGCTTATCTCTATCTTCGCCTTCCGAATCATCGACATAAGTGATTACGGAATTCAAGTTATTGACCAACCGGTAATGGAAGGTCCACAACTGATCTGTACGGAATATATTAGCTTGAGTTTCTCCCCAATAATTATAGTTATATAAATACCATCCACTACCATTATTCATCACATCTTCACCGCACATGTCCGAAATCATCTGGATAGAAGGTATACCGTAGTCGTCACCCCGGTTAGCTCCCCCGCTACCATAGGCACGCATTTGATAGTAACAACCATTCAAAGCAGACTGTGCGCCGGAAGTTGTTTGAAAGACATCCGTATCATCGACAGATGTCGATGGTTTCGTATCCAAAAAATCACTACAGGAAACCATACTTCCCGTCATGAGACCTGTAGCCAAAACCGACAATATATAGTTCTTTGATTTCATATTCTTCATCATTTATTTAATTAGACTTCTTACAAATTAAGTTGCAGACCGAATGAAACGGACTTCGTCACCGGGAACCGGTTGGCGGTCGTTCCGGATATGCTTTGTTCCGGGTCCGTACCACGACGGGCTGCACTACCAATCGTAACCAAGTTATCCCCCTGGACAAACAAGCGTAATGAATTGACCTGGAACTTCTTCGTGAAATTTTTAGGCAACGTGTATCCCAACGTCACATTCCTCAACCTCGCAAAAGAGTTGTTGAAAATAAATTTGGAAGTATAGGAACTCATATAATTCGCATAATTATAGTAGGTGGTCAAGCGAGGGAACTCGGCATTCGGATTTTCAGGAGTCCAAGAATCCAACATATCCGGGTGCATGCTATAGCCTCTCCGGTAATACATGGATTGCGCATAGTCGCTGTCATACAGCTTACCGCCGATACTGTAATAGATCATGAAAGAAAGGTCGATGCCTTTATATGAGAAGTTATTGGTAAAGCCCCCAAACAATTTTGGAATGGCATCGCCCAGATATTTCTGCTGGCTGTCGCTTGTCACCTCATTATAATTTTCGGTCTTTACCCGTTCCTTCACGACTTTTTCTCCTTTGTCGTTTGTTTCGTAAATCGTTTTCCAATATTGGTCGTTTCCGGTTTCAGGGTTCACACCTGCATACTCGATTCCCCAGAAATTATAGCGGGATTCACCTTCACGCCATTTGAAGACACCGGCATTGACTTCGGCCTGCGGCAACTTGGTTATACGGTTCTTATAAGATGTCCCGTTCAAATCGATGGTCCATTTAAAATCTTTATTGGATATGGCAGCATAATTCAAAGAGAATTCGACACCCTGGTTCTTAACGTCACCGATATTACGGTCAATACCGCTCATGCCGGTAGACGGAGCCATCGGCAATGTAAACAACAGGTCTTTAGACTTACGGCTGAACCACTCGACACTACCGCTCAGCTTATTGAACACGGCAAAATCCAACCCGACATTGAACTGCAAATTCGTCTCCCATTTCAAATCCTTGTTTGACAAACGGCTGACCATAACACCCGGATCCCGGTAGTTGTTCATGCCTGTCGCATACAAACCTTGATAAGCATAATAAGTCCCCAAGTTATCATTACCGACAGCACCATAGCTGGCTTTCAGTTTCAAATTATCCAACCAGGAACTATAAGGTTTCATAAATTCTTCATTGGATATTCTCCATGAACCACCTAAAGACCAGAATTGCCCCCAACGATTATCGGGATGAAAACGGGAAGAGCCGTCCGTACGGAAGCTGCCGGAAATGTAATAACGGTCTTTATAATCATATTCGACACGGCTCAACCAGCTTAACAGACGGTATTTGTCGGTGTAAGAATTCATGCTGCTCATCACGGCTGCCGAACCGATCTCCGTAACACCTGGAAAAGGGAATCCCTGCTTTTCAGCAGATAACAACTTATATTCCAAAGCATAGGCTTCCTGTCCCAATAAAACGGACAAAGAATGATCCCCGAAAGATTTCTCATAAGTCAACAGGTTGTTGATCGTATAAGAAAGATTCCGGTCGCTTTCCTTATAGGCTGAACCTTTATAACCGGCAGCAAAGCCATATTCGCTGTTTACATAGCCATCATAATTATACTGATAAAAATCCACGCTGAAATTGGTACGCCACTTCAATCCTGGGATGAATGTTATTTCAAAATAGGTACGATTGGAAACATCGTCATGTGTCCAAGGAGACTTGTTATAGGTATCATCAGCCAACGGGTTAGTCCCACTCCAGGATGTACGGTAGTTTCCGTAGTCAAAAATACGATTGCCGTTCTTGTCCAATCTGTAGGCATTCGTCGCACTGTCCCATTCATAAATAGGATACACTGTCGGCATCGTACGCAAAAGCCATACAGTCTGATCACTGGCAGACCCTTCGCGCACGCTATGAGACAAACTGATGTTGGTTCCGACCTTCAACCATTTGTTTACATTATAGTTCAAGTTTGCCCGTGTTGAATAGCGTTCGAAACGCTGGATAGAAAATACACCTTTATCGTTCAGGTAACCGGCTGATATAAAGTAGTCGGCTTTTTTATTCTTACCACTGAAGTCTATCGTATATTCCTGACGCAGACGGGATTTCAACAAAGCGTTTCTCCAATCTCCCCAATAATTCAACTTGGCATCGGGATCCATCTTCCCATCTGTCCCGACCGGCATATCAATGTTATAAGGGTTATTACCGAACTCACCCATCACATAATAAGACGCATAGGAACGGGAATCTTCGTCCCGATAACCTGAATCCAGATAGCCATTATACAAAGCACGCCAAGTCAATTGCGATAGTTGGTCAGGTGACAGTTGATCCGGCAACCCTACAGCCAAACTGGAGAATCCCCAAGTTGAACGGAAATTGATCTGCCCTTTCTCGCTTGCGCCCTTACGCGTTGTGATCATCACGACCCCATTGGCTGCGCGAGAGCCGTACAAGGCGGTGGCCGAGGCATCTTTCAGAATAGTCATGGACTCGATGTCGTTCGGGTTGATAGCATTCAGGTAACCGTCATAAGCCGTTCCGTCGACCACATAAAGCGGGGAACTGGATGCGTTCATGGAACCGATACCACGGATCATGATCGTCGCATCTTCGCCCGGCTCACCGGAATTGTTCAACACCTGCACACCGCTGCTTTGCCCTTGCAAAGCCTGGGTTACATTGGATGCTTTGATCTTCTCCAGCGATTCTTTCTTGACTACGCTGGCCGATCCTGTAAAGGTCGACTTCTTTCCTGTACCATAAGCAACAACCATCACCTCGTCGATAGCTACCATGTCCGGCTCCATTTCGATCTTCATGCTACGGCCGGAAATGGTGACTTCCTTTGTCTTATATCCCAAGTAAGAGAGATGCAGTGTTTTCGTACGAGGAGAAACGGTCATCGAAAACTCTCCTTTTTCGTTGGTGGTTACGCCATTCATCGTCTGCTTGTCTACGACAGCCACCCCGATCATCGGCAAGCCGTCTTCGGTAGAAACTACGATACCTGACACAGCCTTTTCCTGCGCCATCAGCAAATGCCCCCATAAGGACATCACAAAAAGAACCCAAAAGAACCTTTTCATAATCAATAGATTTAAATGATACATTCAAGTATAACCACATTGGCCTATAAAAACGTTTCCTTTTAATTTAAGGTATAGAAAGCATAATGATCCTCAATCAAAGGACGTAGTTCTAACAGGACATTGTATTCGACACACTAATAGACGCAAATATATTAAATTTATAATTAATCAAACTAAAATAATATATTTTTTAATCGGAAAGGCTAAAAAATATTCAGATTGTAAAATAACAAGACCATCAGGAAAGCTTTTTCCAGGCTTTTTTTCTACCGAGTCTATACCCCCATGCAAGTAGGATGATTTTATAATCTTCCGTTCCGATGGCCAGGAAAACCGGCTAAAACATCGTCCCGCCAAGTCCTGTTAGAACTACGTCCTTCTTTTTGGCGTGATATCGAACTTTTTTCTGTCAAATTTCAACTTTCAGGTAAAAAAATGCTTGCATTTGAAAAATAATGCGTAATATTGCCGACGTAAATATAAACACAAGGAAAATCGCAAATGACATTAACAGGTTTCACATATCACACCTGGGCACTGACAATGACCCCTTGGGGGGTTTAGCATATACAAATAGACAAATGCGGAGACCACGTCCCGCTTTGTTGCAATTCTCACATTGCACTTGCGTTTCTTTTTTTTCAAATCAATCAATAATCAGTAAATAACTGACATTCTCAAAACGGCATGCAGTTTTGTTTTTAAACTGCCGATTGTCGATTACCGATTGTCAACTAAATAAATACATATCGATGAAAGTATTGAAATTCGGCGGAACATCCGTAGGTTCCGTGGATAGCATCCTGAGTGTAAAGAAGATAGTAGAGGCCATTGAAGAGCCTGTAATCGTCGTAGTATCCGCCTTAGGAGGGATCACGGACAAACTGCTGAAGACAGCCTCGATGGCGACGAACGGAGACGTAGCTTATGAAAGAGAGTTTTCCGAAATCGTAGCCCGCCATCTCGACGTCATACAAGGTGTTATCCCCGACAAAACAAAACGGATCGAAGTGCAGAAGCAAGTGATGGCTTTGCTCGACGAACTGGGTAATATTTACAAAGGTGTGTACCTCATCAACGACTTGTCGGCCAAAACTTCCGACACGATCGTCAGCTACGGCGAACGTATCTCCTCTCTGATCGTTTCGAACGTGATAAACGAGGCCAAACTGTTCGACTCGCGCAAATTCATCAAAACGGTCAAACAGTTCAACAAGCATATCGTCGATTTCGAATTGACAAACCGCCTGATCGAAGAAACATTCGACCCGCTGCCTAAAGTATCGTTGGTTCCCGGCTTTATATCTTCCAGCAAGGAAGGAGAAGTGACTAACCTCGGACGCGGAGGCTCCGACTATACGGCCTCTATCCTGGCAACAGCACTTAATGCCCGCAGACTGGAGATATGGACGGATGTGGACGGCTTCATGACGGCCGATCCGCGCGTGATCAGTTCGGCTTATGTCATCGACCGGCTGACATTCACGGAAGCAATGGAATTATGCAACTTCGGAGCGAAAGTGATTTATCCCCCGACGATCTACCCGGTTTATCATAAAAACATACCGATCCGCATCCTGAATACCTTCAACCCGACTGCAAGGGGAACTTATATCTCCAAAGAACGGGTGCAGGATGACAGCAAGGCGATGATCAAAGGTATTTCCTCCATCAACGACACATGTCTGATCACGGTGCAAGGTCTGGGTATGGTGGGTGTTATCGGCGTCAATTACCGTATTTTCAAGACATTGGCAAAGAATGGCATCAGCGTGTTTATGGTATCACAGGCCAGCTCGGAAAACAATACGACATTTGCCGTCCGGAATGCAGATGCAGACCTGGCAGTCAAAGTATTGGACGAAGAATTCGCACTCGAACGCGCCCAGGGTGATATGAGCGACACGGTAGCAGAAAAGGATCTGGCCACTGTCGCTATCGTAGGCGAAAACATGAAACGCACTCCGGGTATCGCCGGCAAGTTGTTCGGAACACTGGGCAGCGCAGGTATCAGCGTAATCGCCTGCGCACAGGGGGCTTCCGAAACGAACATTTCTTTCGTCATCAAGCTGAAATACCTGCGCAAGGCATTGAACTCGATCCACGACTCCTTTTTTCTTTCCCAATACAAAGTGTTAAACCTTTTCATAGCGGGCGTCGGTACGGTCGGAGGCAACCTGTTGGAACAGATCCGCATCCAGCAACCGAAACTGATGCAGCAGAACGGGCTGAAACTGAATGTGGTCGGCATAGCTAACAGCAAGCATGCCATTTTCTGCCGCGAAGGGTTGAACCTGGAAACCTGTATTGACGAACTGAAAAAGAACGGACAGGAAAGTTCGCCCGAACATCTGAAAGAAGAAATCCTGAAGATGAATATCTTTAACTCGGTGTTCGTGGACTGCACAGCCAACCAGGCGGTCTCCGATCTATACGAAGAATTGCTGAACAATAACGTATCGGTCGTTGCGGCAAACAAGATCGCCGCATCCTCTTCATACGAAAACTATATCAAACTGAAAGAAACAGCTCGTCACCGCGGCATCAAGTTCCTGTTCGAAACGAACGTAGGGGCCGGCCTGCCGATCATCAACACGATGAACGATCTGATCAACAGCGGCGACCATATCCTGAAACTGGAGGCTGTCCTTTCCGGAACGCTCAACTATATCTTCAATACGTTGAGTGCGGACATTCCTTTCAGCAAAGCGATCATGATGGCTAAAGAAGAAGGATATTCCGAACCGGACCCCCGCATCGACCTGAGCGGGAAAGACGTGATCCGCAAGCTGGTAATCCTGGCACGTGAAGCCGGATACAAGGTAGAACAGGAAGATGTGAAACGCAACCTTTTCATTCCCGAAAGCTATTTTGAAGGCTCGCTGGACGATTTTTGGCGTAACATACAGGGCCTAGATGCCCGGTTCGAAGAGAAGCGCCAGCAGTTGGAAGCGGAAGACAAGCGTTTCCGCTTCGTCGCCAAGATGGAAAACGGGGCATGCGAAGTCGGTTTGCAGGAAGTGGATGCCCACCACCCGTTCTACGAACTGGAGGGCAGCAACAACATCATCATGATCTCTACCGAACGATACCACGAGTATCCTATGATCATCAAAGGCTATGGAGCTGGGGCCGATGTCACGGCGGCTGGAGTCTTCGCCGATATTATTTCGATCGCTAACATCCGTTAAACAATTGATAATTGACAATTGACAATTATTAGAAGAGAATTATGAAAAGCATCATCATCTTGGGAGACGGTATGGCCGATGAGCCGATAGAGGCCTTGGGCGGCAAGACACCAATGCAGTATGCGGACACTCCCTATATGGACAAACTGGCCGAAATGGGCGTTACCGGACGAATGAAGACCGTTGCCGACGGTTTCCATCCGGGAAGCGAAGTGGCGAACATGGCAGTGCTGGGCTACGACCTCCCGACCGTCTACGAAGGACGGGGCGTGCTGGAAGCGGCCAGTATCGGATATGACCTGAAACCAGGTGAAATGGCCATGCGCTGCAACCTGATCTGCGTGGAAGGTGATATCCTGAAGAATCATTCATCCGGCCATATCACCACAGAGGAAGCGGACGAGCTGATCCGCTTTCTAAATGAGAAATTAGGGTCTGACCGCATACATTTCTATACCGGTGTGTCTTACCGCCACCTGTTGGTTGTGAAAGGAGGCGATAAGCGCCTGGACTGCACTCCGCCACACGATGTGCCTCTACATCCCTTCCGCCCCCTGATGATCAAACCGGAAGTACCCGAAGCACAGGAGACCGCCGATCTACTGAACAACCTGATCCTGCAATCGCAGGAGATACTGAAAGACCACCCCGTCAACCTCCGGCGCATCGCTGCCGGGAAAGACCCGGCAAACAGCATATGGCCCTGGTCGCCGGGATATCGTCCGGCTATGCAAACCATGCAGGAAATGTATGGCTTCAAGCAGGGTTCCGTCATCTCGGCCGTCGATCTGATACGGGGCATAGGCGTTTATGCCGGCCTGGAAGTAATCGACGTGGAAGGTGCCACCGGACTCTACGACACGAACTACGAAGGAAAAGCGCATGCCGCCCTCGAAGCACTGAAAACAAACGATTTCGTTTATCTTCATGTCGAAGCCAGCGACGAAGCCGGACACGAAGGAGATGTAGATCTGAAAATCCGGACCATCGAAAACCTGGACAAACGAGCCATCGGTATCCTCTTCGAGGAATTGCAGAAATGGGATGAACCGGTAGCGATTGCCGTCCTGCCCGACCATCCGACTCCTTGTGCCATCCGTACACATACGAACACTCCCGTCCCTTTCCTTATCTATAAACCGGGACAGGAGCCCGACAGCGTGACGCGTTTCGACGAGTTCTCCGTACTGGAAGGGAAATATGGCATATTAGAGAAAGACGAATTTATAAAAGAATTATTATGAAATATTACAGCACGAACAAACAAGCTCCGCTTGCCTCACTGGAAGAAGCCGTCGTAAAAGGCCTTGCCGGTGACAAAGGTTTATATATGCCGGAACATATCCGGCCTTTGGACAAGGATACGATCTCCGGTCTCAAAAACAAATCATTCCATGAAATCGCCTGTACGGCAGCACAGGCTTTCTTCGGGGAAGATATAGAACCGGAAACGCTCGATGCAATCGTCCGGGACACGCTGTCGTTCGAGACGCCGGTCGTCCCTGTACGCGACAATATCTACAGCCTCGAACTATTCCACGGCCCGACTTTGGCTTTCAAGGACGTAGGGGGACGTTTCATGGCCCGCCTGTTAGGCTATTTCATTAAAAAAGAAGGATTGAAGCAGGTGAACGTGTTGGTGGCCACCTCCGGTGATACGGGAAGCGCTGTTGCAAACGGTTTTCTCGGCGTACCGGGGATTCATGTGTACGTGCTCTATCCGAAAGGAAAAGTAAGCCCGATCCAGGAATGCCAATTCACTACGCTTGGACAAAACATCACGGCACTGGAAGTAGACGGGACGTTCGACGACTGCCAGGCATTGGTCAAGTCCGCCTTTATGGATGAAGAGTTGAACCGCCACATGAAGCTGACATCAGCCAACTCCATCAATGTGGCACGTTTCCTTCCGCAATCATTCTACTACTTCAACGCGTATGCGCAACTGGATAAAATAGGCAAAGCGGACCAACTGGTGGTATCCGTCCCCAGTGGAAACTTCGGCAATATCACAGCTGGTTTGTTTGCACATCGGATGGGGTTGCCAATCAAACGTTTCGTGGCTGCCAACAACCGCAACGACGTGTTCCTGGAATACCTGCACACGGGGGTTTACACGCCGCGTCCCTCCGTTCCGACTATCGCCAATGCGATGGATGTCGGTGATCCGAGCAACTTCGCCCGCATCCTGGACTTGTACGGCAAGAACGGCAACCCGCACGCGGAAATCAGTCAACTGATCAGCGGTTACCGTTTCACAGACGAAGAGATCGGGGCTACCATGAAGCAAGTTTACAACGAAACGGGCTACGTGTTAGACCCTCACGGTGCTTGCGGTTACCAGGCTTTAATCGATAACAAACTGGCTCCGAACGAAACCGGCCTGTTCCTCGAAACCGCCCATCCCGCCAAGTTCAAAGGGACGGTAGACAAAATACTGGATGCCGACATCGAAATCCCCGCCAAACTAAAAGCCTTCATGCAAGGAGAAAAGCAAAGCGTAGGGATGGAAAAGGACTTCGAGACTTTCAAAAGCTATCTGTTGGCACAATAAACATCTTGCACCAAAAATAAACGTCCCGCCATTCTGGGAGAACTCGAAAGTGATCGCCTTGTCGTACTTCTGCCGGGCGGCCGCTTCGAGTTTCATGCGCAGCTTGTCGAACTTGATCGGCTTGTCCCGGTCAAACGATTCGGCATCCAATTTATCGTAATCGATATGGCCGTTCTGGAAAACGCAGGCATCCACATTTTCCTTGATCCCGTCGAATATTTCAGACAATGCTCCGGTTGCTAAAACAGCTCCGGTAGCCTCACAAATATACTGAAATATATTTAGCATTCGTTTTTCTAAACTTTCAGGAAAGAGAAACTGTTTAAAACACAGAAACAAGAAACACAAAATAGATTCGCTATGAATACAACAACAGTAAAAAAATCTGAGAAGAAACAGAGTATGACAAATTCTTCAAACATGGAGATTGCAACATTTATCGGAGAACTTTTCTCCTTTAACAGCAGCTTGAAGCTTTATCACTGGAGCGTTACCGGCACCGGCAGCTATGCCAAACATATGGCACTGGACGAAGCAATCGCTTCCCTTTTGGATGTCATCGACAGAATCACCGAAACGACTTACGCTTTAGTCGGCGACTTGCATATATCCATCCCCGAAACAAAAACTCCGGACAATATCACCAAACATGTTTCCGAGTTCTACAACTATGTAGAAAAACACAGGGACCTTTTTCCTGAAGCCTTCTCACAGTCCATCATCGACGACTACCAGGAAGCTCTCCAGCAATTGATATACAGGCTGGTTAGATTAGAATAGACAATATCTGATCTTTTTTTCACATATAGCAAAGGGACTACCTCGACTGGGATAGTCCCTTGATTTTTTTCCTACGGGCAAAACATATCATTCAATGGCCCACTCCTTCATCTCATACATATCCAGGTATTCCTCCCATTCGGGGTCCACCTCCGTATAGATAGAGATCGGCAACATTTCAAACGGCGCCAGGGCTTCGTTCAACCGTTCACCAAAAACGCGGACGGTGCGGGTATAATAGACCCATATCCTCTCTCCGCCGCCGGTATAAACGCCGGTCAGGATCGACAGCTTATCTTTTTCCATCGCCTTACGCAAAACTTCCTGTACCTCCTCCATCTTTTCGGCAAGCGCTTCGGAAGGCATTCCTTTATCGTCACCTTCATATTTCCAGGTGATTTCCACCCGTTCCTTGAACTTGCCCGACTGAATAAATTCAGTTAATTCATCACGACCGGAAACGGTGACCAGTTGTCCGGATTCATTCTCTGAAAGAGCGGTAAACCACTCGTTGCTTAATCTCATATCAATATCAATTATTCTACAAAAATACAGATTATTTTCCTTCTAATACATTATTTTTGCGGCAAGAATACAAGATAAAAGGGATATGATCAGACAAGTGGAGTTCCAGGACGCAAAGGCGATCACAGATATTTACAACGAATATGTGTTGCACAGCGTGGCTACTTTCGATACGGAGCCGGTGCAGGAAGAAGAAATGCGTGCCCGAATTACAGAAATATCTTCCCGCTTTCCTTATTTCGTCTACGAAGAAGACAAAGAAATCACCGGCTATTGTTATGCCCATACGTGGAAAGAGCGTTCAGCTTACCGCTATACGCTGGAAACAACTGTCTACCTGTCTCCCGGACATACAGGAAAGGGCATCGGGATGCTCCTGATGCAAAGATTGATTGAAGCATGTCGCGAAAATGGCTACCGAGCCTTGATCGCCTGCATCACGGAGGGGAACGAAGCCAGTAATATCTTGCATGAAAGACTTGGGTTCAAACAGGTTTCCCACTTCAAAAAGGTCGGCTTGAAGTTCGACCGTTGGCTGGATGTCGCAGACTACGAACTTCTACTGCTCCCGGCCTGCGATTGAAAAAAGCTCTAAATGGGATCATTTTTCCTCTTCTTCCACAACTGATAACTGTTAAAAAGATTTTGCCACAGGACGTATGATCCGGGGCCGACCGATGAAAGCGGGTCCAGATAGGTATAAGCCATCCAGATGGCAAGTACAGTATTTTTCTGTCCAAGGGCCTGCCCAGCACTGATGCGGTCGGAATAGCGGGTTCCGATCCGTTTACCCAAATAGAACTGGACGGCGCAGGTCACTAAGCCCGCCAAGGCTATCAGCACCTCCACTCCTACCGGAGCATTGCTTTCGACAAGAGACTTCACGGTCTGGGCCGTCACGATGGCAAGCGCGACACCCCAGAGATAGAAAGCAAGGTCGCGGAAACCCAACAGGAAATGATGCAGTCCCGGAAGGAAATAGCGGAACAACATCGCCAGGAAAAACGGGCAGAGCAACAAAGGGAACACCTTGCTCAATATCTTCAGAAAAGCGGTCACAAAGGTTATATCAGCATGAGGTTCTACCAACGGGAACATCAACGGGACAACTATCGCCGCCAGAACGTTCGACAGCAACGTGTAAGTCGTCAGGCTGGATGCACTCCCCCCTAACTTGCCGGTGATGACAGCCGCTGCCGTAGCCGTCGGGCAGATCAGACAGACCATCGCACCCTCGAAAACCTCCTTGTAAGCACCATCCATGTGTACGAATATCAACAAGGCAGCTACAAGCGAAGCCGAAACAAGCTGGAACAGCAACAGCCATCCATGCCAGAGAGAAGGCATTAACTCGTGCGGTTGCACTTTGCAGAAAGTCAGCAATAGTTGAACAAAGATCAAAGCGGGAGTCAGATAGGCCACAAAAGAACTCATGAACGGTTTCGTCGGCTCCAGAAAAGCGAAGTTGGCAAAGATAAAATACCCTAACGCACCGGCAAGCATCGCAACGGGCAATGTCCAGTTTTTCAGAAAATTCAACATAGCACCTTCTTTTATTTTCGGGCGCAAAGGTACGACAAATAATCAGATATATCAAAGCCTGTTCCGCCGTGTGACGAAACAGGCTTCGTTGCCTGACGGAGCCGCTTAAAGAGGCTTGCGATTGAAGCTTCGCGACCCGTCGATTGTATCAATCGTCAAGCTTACTTGCGGAACGGCGCTTTTACGACCTGGGCTTTCAAGTTACGCCCCCGGACCTTGATACAGATTTCCGTCCCGGCTTTTGCAAATTCAGGTTTCACATACCCCATACCGATACCTTTCTTCAAAACAGGCGACATGGTTCCGGATGTCACCACACCGATGATGTTGCCTTCGGCATCGGCAATCTCATAGCCGTGACGGGGAATACCTTTGTCTACCAGCTCGAAGGCACACAGCTTGCGGCTAACGCCTTCTTTCTTCTGGCGTTCCAGTTCGGCGCGATTGGTGAAGTTCTTGCCTTCGGCGAACTTGGTGATCCAACCCAGACCGGCTTCGATCGGCGAAGTCGTGTCGTCGAGATCGTTGCCATACAGACAGAAGCCCATTTCCAGACGTAGCGTGTCGCGTGCACCCAGGCCGATCGGCTTGATTCCTTCAGGCTTACCGGCTTCGAAGATGGCATTCCAGATCGTCATGGCATCATCCGGGTAAAAATAAAGTTCGAAACCACCGGCTCCGGTATATCCCGTATTGGAGATGATGACATTCTTGCAACCTGCAAATTCACCCGTCACAAACGAATAGTAAGGAATGGAAGACAGGTCGACCGGAGTCAGGCGTTGCAAAACTTCGACGGCTTTCGGGCCTTGGATAGCCAACTGTGCAGTACGGTCGGAAGAGTTTTCCAGTTCCGCCCCTACTGTATTATGGCTCACGCACCAATCCCAATCTTTGGCGATGTTACCCGCATTGACAACCAAAAGGTACTTTTCCGGTTCATAATGATAGACCAGCAGGTCGTCCACGATACCGCCCTTGTCATTCGGAAAGCAAGTATATTGAGCTTTGCCGATCGGCAACACGGAAGCGTCGTTCGAGGTAACGCTTTGGATAAAAGCCAGCGCGTTCGGGCCTTTTACCCAAAACTCGCCCATGTGGGAGACATCGAACACACCCACACCATTCACAACGGTCATGTGTTCGTCGATAATACCGGTGTATTCGATCGGCATGTTGAAACCTGCAAATTCATGCATTTTGGCACCGAGTGCGATGTGCACATCGGTAAACGGAGTTGTTTTCATGATTTATGATTTGTGATTTATGATGTATAATTACCTTTGACCAATAGTTCTGCTATTTTAACGATCGTCTCCATGCTCTTTTCAAGCGACTTGACCGGGAGGAATTCATACCGTCCGTGGAAGTTCAACCCGCCTGCGAAGATATTCGGGCAAGGCAGTCCCATGAAAGAAAGGCGAGCACCGTCCGTACCTCCACGGATCGGCTTCACCAAAGGTGTGACACCGGCTTCCTTCATGGCGTCGAACGCCAAGTCCACGATGAACTTCTTCGGTTCGACCACTTCACGCATATTGTAATACTGGTCGCGCAGTTCGAGCGTCGTGCTGCCCGGATGCATCTCGTTCATTCGCTTCACCAACTCGTGCAGCAACTCTTTCTTCCGTTCGAAAGCGGTGCGCACATGGTCGCGTATGATATAGGAAAGGGAAGCCTCCTCGACCGTTCCGCTTATGCCGGTCAGATGGAAAAAGCCTTCATAACCGGTCGTATGTTCAGGACGTTGCGCGACAGGCAGCCAAGAGGCGAACTCTACCGCCAGCAACGATGCGTTCAGCATCTTGTCCTTGGCATATCCCGGATGTACGTTCAGCCCTTTGAAAACGACTTTGGCTCCGGCAGCATTGAAGTTCTCGTATTCCAACTCGCCGATCTGTCCGCCGTCGATCGTATAGGCCCATTCGCAACCGAACTTTTCGACATCGAAGTAGTCGGCTCCGGCTCCGATCTCTTCGTCGGGCGTAAACCCTACGCGAATCTTGCCGTGTTCGACCTCCGGATGATCCTTCAGATATTTCATGGCGGCGATGATAGCAGCCACTCCTCCCTTATCATCCGCCCCTAACAGGGTTTTGCCGTTGGTCACGATGATATCCTGTCCTTTATAATCGTCCAGTTCGGGAAACATAAGCGGCGAAAGCACCACGTTTTCTTCGGCGCACAACACGATATCCCCCCCTTCGTAACTTACGATACGCGGCTCGACATCCTTGCCCGACATATCGGGGCTGGTATCCAGATGGGCGATAAAGCCGATTGTCGGAACTTCCTTCGCCGTATTGGCAGGCAGGGTAGCCATCAGGTAGCTCTTGTCATCGAGGGTGATGTCTTCCAATCCTATCTCTTCCAACTCTTTCACCAACGCTTCGGCAAACACGCGCTGTCCCGGCGTACTGGGAGTCACACCCGTGGTTTCGCTCGACTCGGTGTCGAACGTCACGTACTTCAAAAATCTATCTGTTACAGTCATAAGCTTATCATTAATATTACAAGCCATAAAAGTAATTAAAGTGTCACTAACAACAAAAAAATCATGCGCATTTCTGCACATGATTTTCCTTATTTCATCCGATCATATCTCTTTAGAAACAACTGCTTCCGTCGAAACAATGCGTACAAACTTTGCATTTCGGTAAGCCGATTGCCTCGATGAGTGTTTCCAGCGTATTGAACTTCAACGAGCTCAAGCCGAAGCGGTCGGCAATGATCTGCACCATCTTTTGATATTCAGGAGAGTCGGTCGTCGCATATTTTTCCAGATTTTTGTTCTCGTCTCCTTCCAGTTCCTTGATGATACGACGGGTGATCAGTTCGAGCGGACTCTTCGACGAAGTAAAGCCGAGGAACGGGCAACCATAGATAAGAGGCGGGCAAGCAATGCGCATATGTACCTCTTTTGCCCCGTAGTCATACAAGATTTTCACGTTGTCGCGAAGCTGCGTCCCGCGCACGATCGAGTCATCGCAAAACAAGATCCGCTTTCCTTCCAGCATGGCCCGGTTCGGGATCAGTTTCATTTTCGCGACAAGCGAACGCAATTCCTGATTAGCCGGAGTGAAACTACGCGGCCAAGTCGGTGTGTATTTGGCTATCGCCCGATGGTAAGGAGCCCCTTTGCCTTCGGCATATCCCAAAGCCATCCCTACGCCTGAATCAGGGATACCGCAAACACAATCCACTTCGCTCTCGTCCTTCTTCCCCATCTTGTAACCGCTTTGGAAACGGACCTCCTCGACATTCCTGCCCTCGTAGCAAGAAACCGGGAAACCATAATACACCCAAAGGAAAGAGCAAACCTGCATCTGCTCGTTCGGACGGCGCATCTGCTCGATGCCGTCGGCACGCAAGCGGAGGATTTCTCCCGGCCCGACAAATCGGTCTATTTCATAATCCAAGTTAGGTAAACTGCTCGATTCGCTGGTAGCGGCATAGGCTCCGTCTTTCTTACCTATAATAATAGGCGTACGCCCCCACTTGTCGCGGGCCACGATGATACCGTCTTCCGTCAGCAGCAACATGGAACAGGAACCTTTGACCCGGTCGTAAACATTTTCAATGCCTTCGACAAAATCCTTTCCCTGCGTAATCAGCAACGCTACCAGTTCGGTCTGGTTCGTCTTGCCCGAACTCAGTTCGGAGAAGTGCATATTCGCTTTCAGCAAATCCTGTTCCAATTCCTCGATGTTATTGATCTTGGCAACCGTCACGATGGCGAACTTACCGAGGTGGGAGTTGATGACGATCGGCTGCGCATCCGTATCGCTGATGATACCGATCCCGGCATTTCCCACAAACTTGTCGAGAGCAGGCTCGAACTTCGTACGAAAATAAGAACTTTCCAGATTGTGAATCGAACGTGTGAAACCGGCTTCCTTATCGTATGTAGCCATACCGCCGCGCCGGGTTCCCAGATGAGAATTATAGTCGGTGCCATAGAATAAATCAGTTGAACAGGCCGACTTAGAAATAGTTCCGAAAAAACCACCCATTGTAAATAGTGTTTTTGATTTTTGAATTTGGTTGCAAAGGTACAAGATTATTTAGAAATCCGAAATATCCCACCTTATAAACAAACTCTATCTTTCTTCTATCATCGCATACATTTTTTAACACATCTAAAAACAAAAGGTTTCCAACCACTTACAAACAAATAACATTCGTACACGCAGAAAACGCTTGCATTGTAAAAAATAATATCTACTTTTGCACCCGGGTAAGTCCTACACGGCATGCTCCCTCGGAATCCCCCAGGGCTTGACCGCAGCAAGGGTACTTGGTTGTAGCGGCGCGATGTAGTAAGCTTACCCACCTGCCTCTTTAGCTCAGTTGGCCAGAGCACGTGATTTGTAATCTCGGGGTCGTTGGTTCGAATCCGACAAGAGGCTCGAAACAAATGGACAATTGACAATTGACAATTAAGAAAGATATTTAATTGCGATTGTCAATTGTCTTTTTTTATTGTCAATTGACAATTCTAAGCATTGTATATTCTCACAAAAGGATTAATTTTGCTGATGAGAACATAAAAAAAACAGCATTATCATGGAAGAGAATAAAGGTTTACTGTTGAAGTGCGCGATGTCTTATGGCCTAGCTATGGGCATCTATTGGGTGATAAAATATCTGTTCCTTATTTTCGGATATTCCATACCCTCGCTTATCTTTATTTATGAAGGCTTAAGCCTTGCCGTTCCTTTCATCGCCTATTACCTGACCAAGCGTTACCGGCAGGACATAGGAGGAAGCATCAGTTTCTTCCATGCATGGCGGTTCGGCATCATGCTGTATTTCTTCGCGGCCCTGATCGTTTCGATCGAGCATTTCATATTCTTCCAGTTTATCGCTCCGCCCGACTTCCTGAACAACACGATGACTCAAGCCATAGTAGCGCTGAAGAACGCTGACTTCAACAGTGAAGTGATCGAGGCCATCAGCCGGACCAACTTCACTCCCATCCACATGGCTATCCAGGGTATTTTCAATAATATATTTTACGGAATCATATTATCCATACCGGTAGCAGCACTGGTTTGCCGCAAACAAACAGCAAGTCCTGTGTCCGAAGAAAAATAAGAAGAAAAATAAAAACAAATAATGGACATATCAGTAGTTATACCACTGTACAATGAAGCCGAGTCTCTTCCAGAATTGTTTACCTGGATAGAGCGGGTGATGAAAGAACATAATTTCAGTTACGAAGTAATTTTTATCAATGACGGAAGCACGGACAACTCCTGGGAAGTGATCGAAGCACTTAAAAGCAAGAATCCGGAAGTAGTACACGCTGTCAAGTTCCGTCGTAATTACGGTAAATCCCCCGGTCTGAACTGCGGTTTCCAACGGGCAAAGGGAGATGTAGTCATCACGATGGATGCCGACCTGCAAGACAGCCCCGACGAGATTCCCGAACTATACAGGATGATCACCGAAGAAGGCTATGATCTGGTGTCCGGTTGGAAGAAAAAACGTTACGACCCGCTGTCAAAAACCATTCCGACCAAGCTGTTCAACGCTACGGCACGCAAATTCTCCGGCATTACGAACCTGCACGATTTCAACTGCGGACTGAAGGCTTACAAGAACATCGTAATCAAGAACATAGAAGTCTATAACGATATGCACCGCTACATTCCCTACCTTGCCAAGATCGCGGGATTCAGCAAGATCGGTGAAAAAGTGGTGAAACACCAAGCCCGCAAGTACGGGACGACCAAATTCGGACTGAACCGCTTCGTAAACGGTTATCTGGACCTGATCACGCTCTGGTTCACCTCCAAATTCGGAAAGAAGCCGATGCATTTCTTTGGATTATGGGGAAGCGTGATGTTTTTCATCGGTTTCATCGCACTGGTCATTGTGTTGAGCGCGAAACTGATTTCCATCTGTACGGGAGATTTGCGGCCACTGGTCACCAACTCGCCCTACTTCTATGTTTCGCTCACGGCCATGATCCTCGGAACACAGATGTTTCTCGCGGGATTCATCGGAGAGCTGATTTCAAGAGATTCACCTAATCGAAACAAATATAAAATCGAAACAGAATTATGAACCTGTTAGAACTGGCACAGAAACGTTGTTCGATACGCAAGTACGCATCCTCCCCGGTGGAAGACGAGAAACTGGCATATATCTTGGAAGCCGGACGTATGGCTCCATCGGCAGTCAACTTCCAGCCCTGGTATTTCGTCATAATCCGGCAAGAGGCAGGGCGAGCAAAAATACAGGAATGCTATGCACGCGAATGGTTCCGATCCGCACCGCTCTACATTCTCGTCTGCGGCGACCACAGCCAGTCGTGGAAACGTTCTTCGGATCGGAAAGATCATATGGACATCGATGTGGCAATCGCCACGGAACATATCAGCTTAGCAGCCGCTGAACAAGGTCTGGGCAGCTGCTGGGTTTGTAACTTTGACACGGATCTATGCCGGAAGCATTTCAATTTACCAGACACGATAGAGCCGGCGGTTATACTCACGATAGGTTATCCGGAAAGTCCGGATCTTTTTAAACAGACTCCCAAAAAACGGAAAACGTTGGAGGAGATCATCAAGGAAGAAACATTTTAATGTAATATGTCATTTTTAGAAATAGTGTTACTGGCTGTGGGATTGTCGATGGACAGTCTCGCAGTTTCTGTCACCGGCGGGGCTCTCATACAAAACTACAGACATCACCACATGCTGAAGATCGGCTGCGTGATGGGGATTTTTCAAGCAGGGATGACCATAGCGGGCTATCTGGCGGGGATGAGCTTCAAGAAATACATCACGGCATTCGATCACTGGATCGCTTTCCTGCTGTTGCTTTACCTCGGAGGCAAAATGATATACGAGAGCACCCAAGAGAAGGAAGATGATTGCAGAACGAACCCGCTGTGTTACAAGACACTGTGCGGATTAGGCATTGCGACAAGCATCGATGCGCTGGCTGTCGGCATATCGCTGGCCTGCATCGAATCAGCCATTGCACTGGAAGCCCTGACGATAGGGATCGTCACCTTCCTGTTCTCCGCCTTTGGCGTCTACTTCGGCAACCACTTCAGCCGCAAGATAGACCTCAAGCTGGACCTGATCGGCGGATTGATCCTGATCGGCATCGGCACCAAAATCCTGATCGAGCATCTTTATTTCAATGGATAAGTAACCATTTCACCTTCACATCACCTCAAACAACTATAAACCAGTTGTTTCCTGTGAACCCAGTGAATGCACCCCAAGGTTCTTCCCCGCTATATAAATCGAAGCCCGTGCCGCACTGAGACAGTCAATCTTACCTGTCTATCAAAACTCCTTGAAGCGACAATTCATCAGGATACGGGCAAAACGACACAAGTCAAAAACCTGGCTCGGCGCGTTTCGGCAACCCACCCCAAATAAAAAGAATTCCAACGGCGGATATTGGTAAGACAGTACAATGGAGCAACTGCACAGGAATTAGGTGATTCCAGTCTTAATCAGCCGAAAACAGGGAAGACAGAACACTGTCCCTTTCTATTTTCCATCATATTCTTTTTCTCTATATCTGTAAAAAGATTCAATTTTTTCCCTATCTTTAGCAAATAGTATTAACACATTGATTCATAAATTACCAAAAGTCACCTAACATAATCATCATATGGAAAAGAAAACATTGTATTTAATATATGTTATAATTGTCTTACCTTTTGCCGTTGCATGCAGAGACACAGAAGACAATCTTACAGTATCCACCTTACGCAGTGACATACATGATTACTTATATACAATCAACAATAGTGAAGCAACCCAACGCCTAGATTCGATCATGTACAACAAAACAGATACCGACAAGATATATGAACGTTTCAAGATTGTTCATATATCAGATCCACATATATCCGCAATATCTACTAATAACAATTATACAAACCCCATAAATCTAAAACAATCCGTAACTTTCGCCAATCAATCCAAACTCAAAATCAATGCTTTGATAGCAACAGGAGACTTTATTTCCAATTCCAGTCGAAAAGATGCTATTCTTTTCATGGAATCATTTACAAAACATTTCTACGAAGGGAATCATATCCCGTCTTTTATATGCACAGGCAATCACGACTGCAATATGATAGAAAAAGTCTCAAAAAATTACATCAGTAAAGAAAAAATTCACTCCATTCTATTTCCTAAGCAAACTCAAACAAATCAAAATTATTTCTATGCAGATATACCCAATCCTCAAGGAGGTACTATTCGAATCATCTCATTAGACATGTTAGATCAACCAGGCACTGAATATAATACACGCATTTATGCCTACTATTCACAAGAACAAATCAATTGGTTAGGTAATATTGCACTAAAAAAGGGAATAACTGATCAACATAGTATAATCATCTTGAACCACTACCCATTCCAAGCCTATTCACCAAAAGCTAATACTTATCTATGCGATGGTGATTTTGTCCACCCTTGGTTCATGATCCCTGAGATAATAGAGGCTTACCGATCTCGCTCCAGCATATCAAAAACATATCTCAATAAATTAAGAGATAATAAAAATATTTCTGTCAATTTCAACTTCCATGACAGTAAAGGAGAATTCATCTGTTATTTAGGAGGACATGACCATTTTACAACAAACTTTGATATACATGATCTTGAAAATGAAAATAAAAGCATTCCCCCTCAAAAAATGCTTCTTTGTACCAATCAAGCCCCCAGCGAAGTCGGAATTATCTATAATCGCGTCATACGTGAAGTCGATAGTCTCAGCAGCAACAGCTTTTGTATATATGCCATTGACACCAAAGAAAAAAAAATCTACATTACATTCTTCGGAGCCTACAAACCGACAGACAAGGCTGAATATCCCGAAATTCAAATTATTCCATATTCACAGAGCGAGGTTTCCCCCAATTCCTCATTGAGCGAGAACGTGAAAATCAATCAATTGGAAAAGATGTAAAGACTTCCCCTAATATCTACAAATACAAATTCACCCGCATTTATTTCCTAAATATAAACAAAGAGATTATCTTTGGATGCAATAAAGTCAAATGCATACCGTTACACAAAAAACAATTAACACTATATGATTCAAGATTTCATCAATAAACAGTTTTTCTCACTATTTGTCTTTACACTCATATTCGGTTTACTTCTATATGGAACTATCGGATTTGACTTTATCGATGAAATATGCGCAACTTTATTATTTATATTATTCGGATATTCACTTTTCAAATCACAGGAGTGGTTAATAAATAAAGCTTTTTTAACCACTATTGGTGTATTCCTGTTTTATTTATGTTATTCTCTGTGCATCAATAGCAACACAAAAGCTGCTATTATCACAGATTTTATTATTCAATTTAAGCCATATTTAGCCTTATTTTGTGTATATTCTCTTAGGCCTCATTTTTCAACAAATCAAAAGAAAATACTAAGAATAATTTGTGTGTTTTTTTGGTTGATTCTACTAATACTGGCTTGTATAGAAATATTCAAACCTCATACTCTATCAAATGTAATGGCTCACGCGACTTATTTTGCGGCAGGAGTCATAGCGACATCTCTTTGTTTTCTCTATACAGGAGATTTTTCAATGAAAGATAGGATTCTTTTTATTATAATGCTTTCCATAGGTCTTATATCCGGACGCTCCAAATTCTATGGATTCTTCACATTATCTGTAATGGTTATTATCTATTTTTCCAACATAAACCATTTCAAATTAAATATAAAAACTATTATTCTTCTCATTATTACTTTAATACTTATATTAGTCGTCTCATGGAAGAAAGTTTCTTTCTACTTTATAGAAGGAATTACAGGAGAAGCAGAAACAGATACAATTGCACGTTTTGTACTCTATACAACCTCTATCCAAATATTAATCGACTACTTCCCTTTCGGATGCGGATTCGGAAGTTTTGCTACTTATGCCTCAGGATTGTACTACTCCCACATATATAATCAATACGGAATTGAGAATGTCTGGGGGATTAGCAAAAGTTTTTATAGTTTCATCGCTGATACTTATTATCCTTCATTGGCACAATTCGGATTTGTAGGAATCATGCTTTATATTACATTCTGGATATATGTATTCAAAAAAGCTCTTATATTCTTCCAACACACAAAACAAGCTAAATTAATGATCATCGTATTATTATTGATTTGTTTTTTCGGAATAGAAGGGACATCAGATTCAACTATAACAACTCATAGAGGATTATTCATGATGATGATGATTGGTTTAATGCTTGGTGAAATGAAAAATAAAATTGCAAATTCAAAATCATGAAAATACTACAGCTCAATAAATATTTTTATCAAAAAGGAGGGGCTGAGACTGTTTTTTTCAACACAATCTCAACCTTGGAAAACAGAGGACATCAAGTAATACCTTTTGCCCTAAAAAACAAAAAAAACAAATTTTCAGAATATGCATCTTATTTTGTGGATTATCCTGAATTATCAGAATCCAACATTTGGACTAAAATAACAAACATACCTGCATTCATTTACAATCGACAGGCAGCCAAACAATTAGAACGACTAATTTTGGATAAGAAACCGGATATCGCTCATATTCATTTACTATTCAATAGCCTATCTGTTTCTATATTACCTGTTTTACAGAAATATAGAATACCAACTGTTATGACTGTTCACGATTATCGGCTTATTTGTCCTGCTTATACATTAACAAACGGAAAAGGGAAAATTTGTGAATTATGCAAAGATCGACATTTTATCCACTGCACACTAAACAGGTGCTCCAACGGAAATTTAACAAATAGTATGCTACTTTCATTGGAGAACAGCTTCAGATCTTGCTTTTACGAGCCACTTAATTATATTGACAAATTCATTTTCGTCAGCAAGTTCGCCCAAAAAAAACATATCGAATTCAATCCTGGATATGCACCAAAAGCAGTCCAACTATATAACTTTACCCCAGATATACCTACAAGAATCAATAAAAAAATAAATCATAGATACTTACTTTATTTCGGTAGATTATCTAATGAAAAGGGGATCAATAGTTTATTAGAAGCAATACGAGATATACCCGAAATTGATTTAAAAATTATCGGCAGAGGCCCACTTTCAAAAGAAATAGGAAACAACTATCCCAAAAACGTTTCTTTTTTAGGTTTCAAGGAAGGTCAAGAATTAAAGGAATACGTTAAAAATGCACTTTTTACAATCGTTCCTTCTGAATGGTATGAGAACAATCCATTGAGTATTATAGAATCGCTCTCCTTGGGAACTCCTGTAATAGGCAGTAATATCGGAGGTATTCCTGAACTTATACAAGACGAAAAAACAGGATTCACATTTACAATGGGAAGCCCAGCCGATTTAACAAAAACTATTCGAAAAGCGATAGCAATACCTGAAGAAAAGCTTTATGAAATGTCTATAGCTTGCAATAAATTTGCACAACAACATTTCTCAGCAGACAAACACTTCAACTATCTTATCTCTATTTATCAATCAATATTAAAAGCTTCAAAATGAAAATCATAGTAACAGGATTAAGAGGTTTTCCCAATATACAAGGCGGCGTAGAGACTCATTGTGAAAAATTATACCCACGCCTCAGCAAGCTTGGAGTAAATGTAACAGTTGTAAGAAGATCCTGCTTTGTAAAGGAAAATCCTCCATTAACAAGTTATCAAGGTGTTTTTTTCAAAGATCTCCCAGCTCCCAAAATAAAAGGATTTGAAAGTGCTATCCACACTATATGTGGGGTTTGGTATGCCTATAAACAAAAAGCAGATATAGTCCATATACATGCCATTGGACCATCAATTGCCATTCCATTTGCAAAACTACTCGGATTGAAAGTGGTTGTCACCCATCACGGTCCAGATTATGATCGTAAAAATTGGAATTTTTTTGCAAAATTCATTTTAAAAACCGGTGAATTCTTCGCCGCTAAATGGGCAGACGAAATAATTGTCATCTCCACAGTTATTGACAATATACTAAAAACGAAATATAATAGAAACAACGCAATATTAATCTATAACGGTGTTGACATTCATCAGCCAACTCAAACCGATCAATATATCAAATCATTAGGACTTAGTCACAGAAAATATATTTTAGCTGTTGGCCGATTTGTAAAAGAAAAAGAATTTGACAAATTAATTATGGCCTTCTCCGATCTAAACTTACAGGATTATCACTTAGTTATCGCAGGAGATTCTGACCATAAAACATCTTATTCAACTTATCTAAAAGAATTAGCCCGAAAAAAGCAAGTTATATTGACCGGAATGGTAAAAGGTGAATCATTGAAAGAGCTTTATTCACATGCAGGATTATTCGTTTTACCCTCTTCCCATGAAGGTTTACCTATCACATTGTTAGAAGCTATGAGCTACAATATCGATACTTTAGTTAGCGATATTCCTGCTAATTTGGCAGTGGGATTATCAAAAGAGCACTATTTCAAAGTAAATCACATGAACAGTTTAAAGCAACAGCTAACATATAAGATATATCAAAACAATTATCCTGTATATTATGACTTAAAAGCATATAATTGGGATCACATAGCCCAGCAAACTTTTAATGTATATAATAATTTACTAAACGTGTAATTCTTCAGGAATGATCCCCCCTAATACTGCTGCATAATAAGAAAAGACAGTATTATACATTTCAGGTGCTAATATCCTAATTACACGACTTGCTTTTGAAATCGCATAAAAATCTACAAATGTTTTCATTGCGACTTCATGAGTGTTTTCAGTAAAGGATATATGCCCGACTTTTCCATCTAATACTATTACAGGTAAGACTTTCACACGTTCAAGAAAGACTTTACTATCCGAAAAGACCACAATCTGCTTATTTTTATTTTGGTCTATAATCAGCCTAATGCCTTTTAGGCAACGTTGTATTAAATTCTCTCGCTTATCTTCTGTTAGGCTATTAAACTGATCTTTCTCGAAATTTTCTAAAGCATTTACAAATCGTAAATGAACAGCGACATAACCAGAACTATCTAAACTGCAACAATTCAAACATTCATTCAATGCTTGAGAAGGCTTGAATAATTCCAAAAATAAATTTCTCCATACAGATTCAGCATCTAAGACATGATTTGAAGATATAATATCATATCCTATATAACAATAAACATGATACTGCTTAATAGTTTTACTCAGTCTAGGTATTTTTCCACTACCATTATACGGTATAAGCCGAACATTCTGCAAGCTATAACTTAATTCGGACTGATTAGCTATCCAATTATACTTATTCACAGACAAATATTCTTCCAATTTAAATGGATGGTTAAAAATCACTTTAAAATCAAACCCGTTTATTTTAGCCACATAAAACAATCCAACAATTGCCTTAAAACGATCGACTAATCCTGGATGTTTGATATTTGGATCTATAATAAAATAAAGAGTATTACCCGATACTTCACGATCTTTTTTAAAAGAATACAACTGCCAATAATAGTGTAAATTTCTAAAATAATACCGTAGGCTATTAACTGTTGTCTGAAAATATTTACGATAATATCGACTACCTCTAAGAATATATTTTATTTTTTCCAAATAACCCATTATAAACCGAATTATATATTTGAATACAAACTCTTCAATTTTATTTCATTTGCATGCCAAAGCCTACTTTTAAATATATAATTTTTTATTGTTGCAGAGGCATTTTCCTTATTTTCTTTATAAGAATGAATCTTTAAATTCAACTCATCTATCATTTCTGATGAAATATTTTCTATCTCATCCAAAATCATGCCGTAACCACTATCTTCAACAAGGACTTTGGCATCTCCCGAATATTTCGTTGCAATAACCATTGCTCCTACAGCCATATACTCTGCAATTTTAGTTGGAGAAGCATTTATATTCACCAAACTATTATGTCTCAAGACAAAACCAGCATCAATAATGGACAAATATAAGGGAACCTGTTCATATCTCAAACTCATACAAAGACAGTCATTCCCCAACAATTCTATTTTTTTTGCGAAAGGAGTCAAATCATCATTTGTATATATACATAAAAAGTATCTATCATCTTTCTTTTTTAAACGTAAAAAAATATCTAATGTTTCTTCCACACATTGCCACTTCTGCAACCCTCCTAAATAACATAAGACAATACGCTCTTTCAAATGCATTTTCTCACGCAAAGCGATCATCTGAGCTGGATCTATATGAAACTTTTCACTATTAAAACTACAAGGTAAAATAGAAAATGGACAATCATAAGAGTAATATTTCTTTAGATTATTTGCCAAATTATTCGACACGGCTATTATTCGTTGTGAACGAGACAATGCATAACAAACATCTTTTTCAGCACGATTTATTGATGATTTCGTCCTTCCATTCATTTGTAACTCAGGTACAGGATCTGCATGAAAATCAGTCACGACCAAAATATTTTTCTTCAAATATCTGACACATGAAGCCGAAAGCGATGTCTCTAATTGAATTAACTCTATATGGTTACACTTTACAATAATCCAAGTTATTACAGCCCGAAGCAATGCTGCTATCCCTCCTAATCCCCAACGATCTGGTAATGTAAATATAAAATATGATTTTATATTCGAAGGCACACTTTTTTTATTTAAAGCCAACAAAGAAAAATCTTTCTTGAAAAAAGCCAACAAACAAACATCAAATCCAATAGAATCCAAGGATTGAAGCATATTTAATGTTCTGACTTTATCACCTCCATCACCACGCAAAGGATATCCATTATGAATAACTAATATTTTTCTTTTCATAAAAACGATTTACAATAAAATATTCACAATAGACTGACTGGTTTTTCCATCTCCATACGGATTTTGAGCCTTTGACATTTGTCGATACAAATCTTTATTTTCCAGTAAATCAGAAACATTATCTATAATTGAATTATAACCTGTTCCTACCAATTTGACAGTCCCAGCCTCCAATGCTTCAGGACGTTCAGTCGTATCCCTCATAACCAGCACAGGCTTTCCTAAACCCGGAGCCTCTTCCTGTATTCCACCACTATCAGTCAAAACGATTGTAGAGTGATTCATCAAATAAACAAAAGGAAGATAATCCAATGGTTCTATAAGAAATACATTTGTTAGGGTTTCTTTATGGCTTTCACCCAATATTTCAGCAATCGGCTTCCGTACATTCGGATTCAAATGCATGGGATACACAAAATCTACCGTAGAATATTTCTCAGCCAAAGTCTTTATCGCCTTACAAATATGGATAAATCCTTCACCGAAATTTTCTCTCCGATGTCCTGTAATTAAAACCATTTTCCGCTCTCCACTCTTCCACAAAGATAATAAAGAAAGAGGAATACCTACGCGCTCTAATACAAATTGAATATTTTTCTCTATATCTTTTCTTACCCCGATTTGCTCTAACACTAAATGCAAGGCATCAATAACAGTATTTCCAACAACATAGATATTACCGTCTGCAACACCTTCTCTTTGTAAATTTCTCCGGCTCAATTCAGTTGGTGCGAAATGAAAAACGGCAATACGGCTTGTTATCTGCCGATTCATTTCTTCAGGCCAAGGACTATAAATATTATGAGTTCTCAACCCTGCTTCTACATGTCCTACAGGTATCTGCTGATAGAAAGCTGCTAATGCTGCTGCAGAAGAGGTTGTTGTATCCCCATGTACTAATACGATATCCGGCAATTCTTTTTTTAACACATCACGTAAGCCTAACAAAACACGAGAAGTTATGTCATATAAATCCTGCCCTTGCTTCATTATATTCAAGTCATACTCAGGTTTGACATCAAAAACATGTAAAACTTGATCCAACATTTCCCGATGCTGGGCAGTAACACAAACAACAGTTTTAAAATTTATCGTATCTTTTTGAAACTCTTTTACCAATGGACACATTTTAATTGCTTCCGGGCGAGTTCCAAAAATAAGCATCACTTTTTTCATTTTCGATTATATTATTCTTTTATATCCACATTATTTACATGATAAGTTATTTTACTCAAATCTGGCAATACCATATAATCTCCATATAAATAAGACAAATAGCCATCAGTATTAGCAGGAGCTGGAAAAATTTTTCCCTCAAAAGACACCTCACTTAGTGGAAAAATATTGTCCAACAACCTTACGCCCAAAAAACCTGATCCTAATCCCAATCGGTACTCTTTTGTATGAGATAACTTAACAATCATTCGAATGCAGGGATAAAGTATATAAGTCAAAAAGAACAACAAACATCTCATTACTCCCCTTTTTATCCCTAATCGGTCATTTTTTAAATAAGAAAGTCTATAAATATATCCATGAAATTTAGATGCAATCCATGCCATCCGATAATTAACAGGCTCTATATAAAAAATATCAATATAAACCCCATTATATTTGTAATTTCTACCAATATTATTCACTTCTGATATATAGGAATCCGTTTCCCTTAATTTTGCATAAGGGGCAACATAGTTACTATCAGTGTGCATTGTTTGAAGCACCAAATTAGAGGGCAATTCAAAAGGCAAGACTTCCATCAATCTTTTATAGTCCCGATATAACATCTCTATATCCAAATCATCATCCCAAGGTATAAAGCCTCCATGACGAACAGCACCTAACAATGTTCCCGAACTAAGCCAATAGCGTATACCATGTTTCCTACAAACTCTATCTACGAACTCTAAAATGCGAAGCATCTTCATCTGATGAAGTCTCAGCACTGAACCTTCTGGATTAAAACGATTAAACCCGTCCATAAAGCATAATTAATTTATAACGGTTACAATAATATAGCCTATAAATAGCTATTACAAATTCTGCAAAACCTAAGGCTAGTGCAAAATTAATAATCGAGAATGAATTTGTAAAATATAGTACCATATAAATTACAATTAAGACGAAAGTCGAAAGAACTACACTTCGATTAAAAGGCTTGGAATAACCAAAAGAAACCAGCACTGGCGACCCTGTGAAAGAAGTAATGCCTCCACTAAAAATGAACAAACTAAAAACATGTAATATATCAACAGATTCAGGCAACTTACCATCCGATAAAACAAAAACAGCAAATGGAGCAAGAATATATACAATTACAATGATACAGCCTGTAGCTAATAAAATCAATCGAAAACACTTATTGACAAATTTCCGATCAAGTGTTTTTGCAATATGAGGAAACAAAGCTTGATTCAACATTTGTAAAGGGACAAGTGCCGTCATTGCAATTTTTTGGGCCAAATCAAAAACTGCAACCTCATGCATTGAAAAGAAAATTCCACAAATCGTCTTTGCCATACTTGCATTAATCACAACTGATACACGAGAAACAAAAAACGGAACACTCTCTTTAAAATACCGCCTAATCGATTCTATAGTTGGCACAAATAAGGATATCTTTTCTACCCGAATCAGCATAAAAAAGGAAATAACCCCTGATAAAAGCCACCCTAAAGACTGAAGTAATGGTATCAGCAAATAATCACTTTCATTTTTAATGAAAATAAAGACTGTAACAGTATAAAAGAAAATAGAAGTAAAACGAATCAAAGTAATATATTTCATCTTTTCTACCCCTTGATAAAACCAAACAGGAAACAAAATTTCTGAAAGGCAAGATAAAAAAGACAATAAAAATAAAACATAATTATCTCTAAATTGCTTCACACATAATAATAAAACTCCTAATGCTAAAAAAGAAAGTATAAAAAGAAAAGCTTTAATAATCAAAACTGAAGATACAACTTCCGATAGCTTCTCGTTATCAGAACGATTTATAGAAACATTCTTTACAGCCGAAACATCCAGACCAAAGTTGATAAATATAATAAAATAAGAGATAATAGCCTGTGCAAAAACGACCAAACCGTACTTATCCGCACCAACTGTAGATATCAAATAAGGTAATGCTACAAAAGGCATTACCATTTTTAATATCTCAAGTACAGACAAATACGTTGTATTATGAACAATTACTTTGTATTTATTATCTTGACCAAACTTCATTGCTATTCATAACTAATTCATACCCAAAACTTCTCGCTTAACTTATCCGAAGAAATATCTGGTAATGAATCTTTGACCTTGTCGTATACTTGAGAAGCAAAATAAATATCATGCAAAGCAATACCTATATTATAAGCCAAAATACGCTCCTGATCTGAAGTTCTACCCGGATTCTGCTTTAACAATATGCGGGCGAACTCATCAAACTGTTTAAACTGATTAAAATATTTAAATCCTTCTACATGAGCGACATCATCAGCAAAAACCTGATCGAAGAATAAATCGCAATTCTGAAATCCACGCGTATGAACCGGTACGACCAATACTCCCGGCTTAAAACATGTATCCGATGCAAACTGACCATGTGCAACAGTTACGCAAGATACAACCACATCTGCACCTGTAATCAAATCTTCCACATTTTCAAAAATAGAAAAATTTAATCGAGAATATTCTTTAAAGCGCTTCATGAACTCCAGCTCTTGCCCTTTATAAGACAAAAGACGAATGTTCAACGGCCCCTCTAACACAGCCATCAAGCACAACAGTGTAGCCCGAGCTGTGTTGCCTAGTCCCATAAATGCATATTCCCGAGCTGAAGAAGTTCTCAAATACTGTATGGACAATGCCGCAACAGCACCAGTACGCATCGCAGTAATCCAACTTCCATCCATCAGCGCCAAAAAATCACCATTTGTCGCATCATACAACAAAATATCACTAACCAATGCAGGCTTACGTTTCGGAAAACGAGAAACGACCTTAACCCCAAAACGTCCACAAGAAGGCAAATAAGATGGCATCGTATTAAAAAAGACATCCGGTTCTATTGTCATACTAATTTTATGAGGTAAACAACTATCATATTTCATTCTTAATGCTGTTTCTACCCACTTTACACAATCAGCCGGAGATATGGAAAGATTTCGTATCGTTTCAAAGTCTATTATTTTCATTGCCATCTTTTTTAACAATTATAATTCTTTTAATGCATCTATTAAACGTTGGTTGTCTAAAGTTGAACGTACTGCTATTCGTATATATTCGCCATTTCGGAAGGCCTTCTTCGTTCCACAGTCTTTTATTAAAATATTATATTCATTCAAAAGTAATTCAGTCAATTCTTTAGAAGAATATTTACTAATAACCTCACACAAAAAATAGTTTGCTTGTGAAGGTATGATACGTAGATAACCTATCTGCTGTAAATCCACATAAAAACGATCTCGCTCACGGATAAACAAACGACACGCCTGTTTATAATCCTGTTCATATTTATTAAATATCTGCATATAAAACTCTGCAAATGAATTAATATTCCATATCGGAACATTTTTGCGTACACGATCGATCAAAAGCAAATTTGATGAAGCTAAAACTCCTAACCGTAACCCTGGTACTCCGTAAGATTTGGATATACTCTTCACAACCACCAAATTAGGGTTTTCTTCAAGTATTTCATTAGTCAACAAAGTATTATCCACTGATTGTTCAGAAAAATCGACAAACGATTCATCGACAACCAATGTTACCTTCTTATCCTTACACCATTTAGCTAAATGAACTACATCAACTTTTGAAATATAATTTCCAGAAGGATTATCCGGATTAATCAATAAAATAGCAGCAACCTCACGAACTGCAAAAAATGCCATCAAATCATCAGCTGTATAAGAAAAATCTTTATTCTGTGGGACATAAGCAATCACCTTATCTTCCTGCATACGATTAGGATACTCCTCAAAAGTCGGATAAACAACACCCAAGCAACCTGTTAATTCATCCACTAAATACTTAATCAATTCGGCAGCACCATTTCCCGGACAAACATATTGTTGTGCCAATCCGAAATATTTCGCAATTAATAGAGAGTTTACATTCAGCCCAGAAGGGTACTCACTTAATAAAATATCAAAATTAGCCCGCATCTCTTTCTTCATCTTCAAAGAAGGAAAGAAAGGATTAACCAAATAACAAAAATCCAACAAAGAAGGGAATCTCCAATAACCACCATATCTTTTTTGATAGCAAACCAACTGATTCTCCTTTTCCGCAAAAATAGTTTCAGCGTTACTTAAGTCTTGAATATCGTCAATTTCATACCACTTTTCACCGTGAAGTGGCAACGCCTTTAAATCTGGCTTATCCAACAATGCAATTACACGCAAGACCTGCTCGTAATATTCGTTATTACCCAATGCATTTATATATGCATCCAAAAATGGAACATAATGAGTTCTTGAAAACTCTTTACTGAATTTATAGATATTGACTGTCTTATAATAAAATTCTTTATGATCAAAATTGAATGCTTTTTTTACAACAAAGTTTAGAATATTATTGTCATTATCCAACATCACAACTGTACCATCCATCCAACTTTCATACTTGGCTACCAATGCAATATTAGGAAATGGATCTGATAAAATTTTATCCAACACCTTGTCTTCAAAAATAAGATCAGATTCTATAAGTAAAGTATCATCTTGCTGCAACTGTTCTTTTGCTAAAGACAATGAATAGATATTATTTGTTTTATCATAAATCGGATTTGTAATGTATTCAATCGGTAGCCCCTTATATGAATCACCAATAAAACTACGAAGTTCCTCTCCCTTATAGCCGATTACCATAATAACCTTATTCAACTTCAATTTAGAGAATTGATCCAAAACACGTTCAATTAAGGTCACACCATTTACTCGAATCATACATTTCGTATTATTCTGAGTAAGTTCCCCCAAACGCTTCCCCATCCCTGCGGCTAATATAATAACTTGCATATAATTCTCACTTTCTTTTATAAATATCTATCAAATCTCGTAATTGCTGTTTTGCGAACAAATATCCCATTGGAATTACAATTGTTAAAATCAGAAATCCTAAAACTGCAAAAAGTTTTCTTGGAGCTACAGGACGATATTTAGCAACTGCAGCATCTACAATAAATCCCTTATCACGCTCTTGACCTAAAGACAAAGCTACTTCTTCTCTCTTCTGTAAAAGTATTAAATACACTCCTTGAAGAATTTCCTGCTGTCTTTTATAATCAAGATACTCTCTTTCGTATGTAGGAACATAGTCCATTTTACTCATAATTGCTTTTTCTTGAGACTTAAGATCATTCAATACAAACTGAGAGCTTTTTCGTGCATTATCAATAGCCAATACAACCCCATCTCTCAATTTGTCTATCTGAGAATCAGCTATTTCAGACAAAGGATTCACTGAGTTTGTTGATTTAGTTATTTTGTCTCTTTCCATTAAAGCCTCATTATAAGCAGATATAGCTCCACCTTTTTCGCCATCAGCAGACAACATGGCAGGAATTACACTATACTTATTTTTAGGATCCTTCACATAAGTATCTAACAAATTAATGATATGATTCTGCGCCTCATATTCAATAATTTTTTCTCGGATATTTTTCACTGCATCAGCATAAAATTGAACATCATATTCTATATCTGTCAATTTATTCTTAATTTTATAAGTTTCAATAGTGCGCTCAATACCATTAAGCTCTTGTAAAACACCATTGATACGAACATCTAAAAAAGTCATAGCTTTATGTCCTTCTTCTTTTTTTACAGACTCAGAACTATTATTATACTCATCCATCAAAGTATTCAACAGATCCTTGCCCCGTTTTCTTGAATAGTCCGAATACAATAGTTCCAATGTATTGGCATTTTTTGAAAACTCTTCAACAGTTATTGCCTCTGCCAAATCTTCTGCCATCCAACCTGCCGGAGATACAGATATGTTCAAAGAAAAAGGCTTTTCTATTTTCTTCGTCACATCTCCTTCTGTTCCATATAATATATCAAATACACCTTCTGGCACTCGAAGCTGAGCAGGTAAAGAGGCAAAAGAATACTCTTTACCGGTTTCTTTCATTTTTATTAAAACAGCACCATTTTTACTTACCTCTATTTTAAATGAAACAAAACAGTCCAAATTTTCTTGAGTCAAAGAGTCCGGAATAATTAACAAAGGAGAATCTTCATATAAAGAAATCAATGAATATGGTTTCTTATATGTAACATTTAATCCCAAACGGATAATAACTTTCTTCAACAAATCATTAGAAGACATTATAGCAATTTCATCATCTATATTGACAGCTCCACCCGAAATACTTCCCAGTCCAAACGATTTCATTAATCCGGCAGCCTCTCCCAATCCCATGCTTCCACCACTACCAAGATTTTTATCTTCTTGAATCTTTATTCGAGCCACAAATTCATAAGTTTGAGGATAAAGCACCATATATAGTATTGCGCAAACTAATGAAATACAAGCTGCAACTAAAAAAACTTTCCAATGATATAAATAATCTACTATTATTTTTTTCAGACTTATAGTCTCACTATCTTTCTGCATATTTTCCATATTACTTATTTGTTAAGCTTAACACCATCGCAACAATCACAGACAAGGAGCTGATCACTGTCGAAAATAAAGATATTGTAAACTGACGATCCGAACTAGTTCTTGCACGTTGCTTTGTTTTTATAGGTTCTACATATACTATATCATTTTGCTTCAAATAAAAATATGGCGATTCGAATATGTTTGGGTTGGTAATATCCAAACGACATGTTTCTTTTAATCCATTGTTATCCCGTATTACCAAAATATTTTTCCTATTTGCAGTAAGAGGCAAATCTCCAGCCATACCTATAGCGTCAAGAACAGATACCCTATCTCTTTTTACCGAATATGAACCAGGACGCGAAAATTCTCCCATAAGTACTATTCTAAAATTAAGAAGCTGAACATTCACTAAAGGATCTTTCACATATTTAGAAATCTTTGATTCCAATTTTTTGGAAATTTCTTGACGAGTCAATCCCGCTACATGAACCTTTCCTATAATAGGAAAATTTATACACCCATCTTCATCTACTAAATAAGTATACATTGACTCAGAAGCAATCAATGGCTGTTCTCCTTGTGATGAATATGCAAACACTGGCGGATTAAAAGGTGTAACGGCAACAGGATCCCAAGCCGTAACATTAATTGACAAAAGATCATCATTCTCTATTTTAATCGTATACGCTTGGCTCATCTCTGCCAATTCATCAGGAGTTAAATCATCTATACCCTGAAAATAAATCACATCTTTTGGCGCTTTACATGCACACATCAATACACAAAAAATGGCTAATAAATAATATTTCAACCTCATGCTATTATTAAGTATTTCTAAATTAGAACTGCAAAGATACAACTTTCAAAGGAACCATCCATCTAAAAACTCCTTATAAAAACTCTTACAACTATAACGATGCAAATTTTGTTATATTGCTGCTTGAGAAATAAAAAATATAGGATATTAGGCTATTTTCCCGTACTTTTGCCTCAAAATAAATAGCGAAATGGTAGAAATAGGAAAATATAATACATTAAAGATCGTAAAAGATCTGGACTTTGGAGTTTATCTAGATGGTGGAGATGGGATGGAGATACTTTTGCCGGCCCGTTATGTGCCAAAAAATGTAAAACCTGGAGATGAAGTCGAGGTTTTTATTTACCACGACAATGAAGGTAGGCTGATTGCAACGACAGCCAAACCACTTGCTCAAGCAGGAGAATTCCAGTTTATGGAAGTGATATCAGTTAATAATACAGGTGCTTTTTTGGAATGGGGATTAATGAAAGATTTATTGGTTCCATTTAAGGAACAAAAAATGCCCATGCGAGAAGGGAAATGGTATTTGGTATATGTACACGTAGATCATATAACTGGACGTATAGTTGCCTCCGCTAGAATCGATAAATATTTGGACAATGTAATCCCCAATTACTCCTTTAACCAGGAGGTCGATTTGTTGGTTGCAGAAGATACTGAAATAGGCTATAAAGTAATCATCAACAATACTCATTGGGGATTGGTTTATCACAATGAGGTTTTTCAACGCTTGGAAAAAGGAGAGCATCTAAAAGGGTACATCAAAGAAGTCAGAGAAGACGAAAAGATAGATGTCAGCCTTACC
>OGEP01000020.1_pt1 | contig 254465 bp, 185 predicted proteins | sample 1570721 | NCBI WGS metagenome assembly OGEP01 (sample SAMEA2582131, study PRJEB24529) | metagenome | biome: Human gut stool | place: China | collected 2011 | reverse complement strand
ACTTTATAAACTTTATGGACTTTATAAACTTTCGACTGATTTAATCGAACGTTTAATCTACAATTATCGTCTTGCCTTTCACCTCGAAACGGACATGGGAAGTTTTTTCAATGACCTTCAACATATCGTCGATTTCCCGATAACGGGGCAGGCTTCCACTGAAATGACGGTTACGGGAAATATTATTACGGAAAAAGACTTCGATATCGTACCACAAAGACAATTCATCCATAATCTGTTCGATCGATTTATCTTCAAAAATATAGACTCCTGATTTCCAACCGATATAATTAGATACATCGACATTTTTAATCTCGGTCTCACCGGTCAAGCGATCGAACTGCGCCAACTGACCGGGCTTCAGCATTTTTTCAGCGGATCGTTCGGTTTTTATCGAAACAGCTCCCCGTACCAAAGTGGTCTGTACATAATCGGCAACCCGGGTATTGATATTAAACTCCGTCCCATACACCTTCACCTCGATATCGTCCGTCACGACAACAAAAGCTTTCTGCCGATCGTGAGCAACCTGAAAATAAGCTTCTCCTTTTAAATACACCCTTCTCATATCTCCTGCAAAATGTACCGGATACTTCAATTCAGAAGCGGAATTCAACCACACCCTGGTCCCATCACTCAGTACAATTGCATACTCACCTCCCCGAGGTACGATCAACTGATTCTCGGTATCTTCAATCCCTGCAGTCAGCGTATCGGAATAGATTAAACCATGATTACTGTTTTTAGCCTTTACCCCCTCTCCAATCTCGACATCAGCGGTTTCCGGGTTCAGATTTACAGTCTTTCCCTCACCGGTTACCAAAATAGCCTTTTGTGTTCCGGGCAAAATAGTCGCCGTCGGCCGGTTTTCGGTCAATAAGGGCTCTTTTACGGATGAAGTCACCTGCCACCATAAAAAGCAAGCCATCCCTACCGACAAGATACACGAAGCAGCCACCCCCCCCCCTATCCGTACCATCCGGTGCCTTCTTTTTCTACGTTCTGCAACGGTTAACCTGACTTCGTAGGAAGCTTTGAACCGACGAATTCGTTCTTCCGTAGGCCGGAAACTTTCCGGAGAACACAAAAAAGTTTTTATTTCCCGGTAAAATTCCCGGTGTTCCGAAGATTCATCCAACCAAGCATTCAGCAGGTTCCGTTCTTCTTCAGATATATCCGATAATACACTCCGCTTTAAAAGTACCCAATCGATCTTCATGATCTTTAATTTTAGATACCTCTTAAACACGAAAAGATAAAATTTGTTTACAGGAAAAGTATTTTTTTAAAGAAAAGGAGTAAAAAAAAGAATAACGGCCAGATCATATTCCGCAAAACGCTGCCTTAACATCTCCATACCCCGGTGAGTTTGTACCCTCGCAGTACTTTCGGAAATATCGAGTTCTTCGGCTATTTCCTCAAATTTTTTCCCTTCAAAAAAACGCCGCCGACACACCTCCCGGCATTTCTCGGGTAACTCCAGCATCACCTCCTGAATTTTCCGCAACACTTCTTCTTCCTCTATCCAATCGACATTATCCGACCATAGACAAGCTTCCGCATATAAATTCATACGCCGGTCTTCCACCTTACGGTCCCGCAAATAATTAAAACAACGATTCCGCACACTATTAAAAAGATACGACTTTAAAGAAAGGTCGTAATTCAGGATTTCCGATTTTTCATACAGACTGATAAAAATTTCCTGCACAATATCATTAGCCACATCCTCCCGAAACACAACGCGGACAGCAAAGGTAAAGAGCCGCTCGAAATACTTATCGAACAATATCGAATAAGCTTTCCGGTCGTTCTTGCGCAAATATTTTATTAAAATTTCATCTTCCACGCCTCACCAGAATATTTATCATCTATTTTTACAAAAATATCTTAAATTTCCAATCGGGCAAGAAAAATAGTGCAATTTTTTGATACAACAATTACAATAGTCCAAACAGGGGCAATATCAGATTTTATCCCTGAACCGTCCCAAAATAAGAATAATCATTTCAACATCTGATCGATTTGCTGATTGATAAATTGTAATTCTTCAGGAGTCAGGATTATATCGGCAGCTTTCGCATTCTGAATCGCCTGCTCCGGATTGCGGGCCCCGACCAAAGCAACGGTAATTCCGGGATGTTCGATCGTCCAGCGGATCACCAATTGTCCGAGAGTCGCTTTTTTCTCATCAGCCAAAGGTTGCAATTTTTCTAAAAAAGCATTCGTTCTTTTAATGCTTTCGTCTGTAAAAAAAGGGTTTTCTTTCCGATGATCGCCTTCAGCAAATCGGTATCCGGGTTGCATCTTACCGGTAAGTAAGCCACGTTCAAGCGGACTATAAGCGATCACTGATTTTTCATTACGGATACAATAAGGTATAATATCCCGGTCCATCCCCCGATTAACCATACTATAAGGAATCTGATCCGATACCAGATCGATCAGTTTAGCGGCATCTTCCAACAAAGCAGCATCATAATTACACACACCTGCATAACGTACTTTTCCTTGCTCTATCAAACGCTCTACTGCCTCGAAAGTCTCACTCAAAGGAGTCGTAGCATCCGGCCAATGGATCTGATAGAGGTCTATATAATCCGTACCGAGCCGCCGCAGACTGTCTTCACACTCTTTGATGACACTCTCTTTGCCGGCATATTTGTAAATATCTATAGGGTTGTCCTGATTATCTTTGCTTTTAAAAGCGAATTCACCTTGTGGCAAATCCCATCTCATACCGAATTTGGTCAGAATCTGTACCTGATCACGGGGAATACCCCGGATAGCCTCTCCAACAATCCGCTCACTCTCGCCTTGTCCATAAATCGGTGCTGTATCGATAGAAGTCACTCCACCATCGTAGGCCGCTTTTATGGCTTTTACAGCTTCGTCACGATTCGATTTTCCCCACATCCATCCTCCGGCAGCCCAAGAGCCGAAGGTGATAGCGGATAAGGTCAAGTCAGTATGGGCTAATATTCTATATTCCATAATAGTTTTATCATCGATTGAAAACCCTTAAAATACGAAATAACCACCTCAGGAGTTACAACTTATATTTCATCACAATCTCACATTGTTCCCCTTCATCCAAAGCCAGATGGATAAAACCATTCTGAATATCACACTGTTGCCGGTCTACTTCTACCCGTTTCACTTGCTCCGGAATTTTCAACTTAAAAGCAGATTTTACCCTGGAATGTAAAGTCAGCTTCTCCAGCCGGCCGGCTTTCCAACTTGCATCGACGACACCTCCCCCACGTACACACAAGCCTTTAAAACTCCCCTCTTTCCAGACAGCAGGCAGAGCAGGCAAAACCTCGATAAATCCCTGCTGGCTCTGAATCAACATCTCGGCAATACCGGCACAACCGCCTAAATTACCATCGATCTGAAAAGGCGGATGGGCACAAAACAAATTGGGATAAGTTCCCCCGCCGGTATAATCTACTTTACCGCCGGTAACCACCGGTTTCAATAAATTTTTAAGCAATTCCAAAGCTTTGTCTCCCTCTTGCAACCTGGCCCAGAAATTTATTTTCCAAGCCATCGACCAACCGGTACCTCCATCTCCACGCCGTTGAAGTGTCTTACGGGCAGCTTCGGCCAATTCCGGGGTTTTGGCCAGGGATATCTGATTCGAAGGATACAAACCGAACAGATGGGAGACATGACGATGCCGGGGATCCACTTCCTCATAGTCTTCAAGCCATTCCTGCAAATATCCCCCTTTCGGACTGATTTGCATCGGCGGTAATTTATCCAACGCTTTCTCCAAAGAATCCGCAAATGCAGCATCTATCTCTAATAAGCGGGCAGCCTGTATTGTATTAGAAAATAACTCCCTGATAATCTGAGTATCCATAGCCGGCCCCATACAAACACTGACTTCCTTTCGGGTACCAGGCATATAAAAAGCATTTTCAGGCGAAGAGGAAGGGGCTGTAACCAGCCACCCCTGTGTAGGTTCCTCGATCATAGAAGAAAGGAAAAAACGGGAGGCTCCGCTTAACACGGGATAGACCTCCCTGAGGTACTCCTGATCGAGTGTAAAAGCATAATGTTCCCACAAATGCTCACAAAGCCAGGCCCCGCCGGTATTCGTGGCTCCCCAGGAAGCATGTTCTCCCGGAGCAGTAAAACGCCAGGGATTCGTCATCATATGAGCCACCCAGCCCTGAGCTCCATAAAAAGAATGAGCGGTGACCTCACCCGAAGTCACCAAATCCTTTACCAGATTTTTCAACGGAGTATGCAATTCCGATAAATTGACGATCTCTACCGGCCAATAATTCATTTGCAAATTGATATTCAGGTGATAATCGCCATTCCAAGGGGTTTGTACACTATTCGCCCACAATCCCTGCAAATTCAAAGGAAACGAATTTTCCCGCGTACCACTGATCAACAAATACCGGCCGTACTGAAAATACAAAGCGACCAAACCGGGATCTTCTTGTTCCTGAAAACGGGCCAAGCGCTGATCGGTAGGCAAAATATCCTGCGGAGTTCCTAAATCCAATTCCACGCGGTTGTATTTATATCGCCAGGCAGAATCATGCCGCTCCAACAAATAACCATAATCCATATTACCGGCAATCTGCATCAATTTTTCGACCCGCTCCGGGTAATCTGCCGCCCAAAGACTTGTCCCGGCGGACACCAGGACATAAGCCGTCGTCGCTTCTTTGACATGTATACAAGCCGAATCAGCCACTTGCCGGCCATCTGCAGTCCATACTTTCAGCTGCACCATATATTTCGTTCCGGCCTTCCCTTTCCCGTTATCCAATTGTCCTTCCATATAAACCACCCCATCATTAGCATAACAAGTGTAATTTTCAGGTCGGTCGATAGCAACATCAAAATCCAGCATTCCTTTCCGGTCGGCAGTCAACTTCATGATCATCACATCTTCTGTCTGGGAAACGAAATATTCCCGCCGGTATTTCACCTTACCTTTCCGGAAACAGGTCCAAGCCAAAGCTTTGTCCAAAGATAATCCTCTCTCATAAGCGGAATAACCGACATCGCTACTATCCGGGAAATGATATTGTAAATGCAGATTACCTAACAATTGAAAAGCGCCGTAAGGAGCGTTCGCCCCCTGTCCGAAAGCCGATCCTTGTCCTCCGCAAGCAAAGTGTTTATACATCAGTTCCTGGGCCTCATCGTTTTTTCCTTCCAATAACAGCCGGCGAATCTCAGGCAGATACTTCAAAGCTTCGGGATTACGAGTATCCTGAAAACTACCGGACCACATCGTAATATCGTTCAGGACGATAGTCTCCTGAACGACTCCCCCATCGGGCATCATCCCCAAACGTCCGTTTCCCAAAGGCAAAGTTTCCTCCCACCGCTCAGCCGGACGGGTATACCACAATTTAAGATCCGGTCGGGGCTGACAAGAACATACCGAGTAGATAAATCCCAACCAGACCGCCCATTGTACGAAAGTCATGTGTTTCATCTGTTCTGATTTAGCCGTTCCTAAGAATAGACAAATATATTTAATAAACGGTATTTATGTACATGTTTACACTAAATGTACGTTTAAATGCAAATATGTATATAACGGCCTCATAAAAAAAGCTATCCGAATCAGCTGATTTCGGATAGCTTTTGGGGAGGTCAATTCTATTCTCAAAAACGATAGGCCAAACCCAAAGAAGCAGAAACGGCATTCGATTCGTATTTCCCGGAAAACTTACCGCCGGGACTATATTTGTCCGGGTAAGAGCCATGCCGGCTGACTCCCTGTATATACAAAAAGGCAAAATCGATCTGCAAATTCCGGTAAGGTTCGAAAGAACACCCTGTCGAAATACCGATTTTTCCCATACCGGGAGTTTCCGGATTGTAATTATTTTTCCGGATCGGACTTTGATCATAGTATAATCCCAAACGAACATCCAACCGGTTTGTCGCCATATACTGGGCCCCGATCCGGTAGATCATCGTATTTTTATAATTTTTCTCTGCTTTTATATCCTCGATTTTCAATACTTTCTCATTGAAAACAACATTTAATGAATCGTAAGCACTCCAACCGACAAACTGCAAATCCAAAGCCAGTTCCCAACGATCGGTCGGCCGGTAACTAACCCCGAAAGTCGTATTCGAAGGCAAAGGCAACTGAGCATGAAAAGTCCCCTTATCCAAAGGAGGTATTTGTCCTGTTGCATCCAGCAGATCTTTTATCTTCTCACTGGCATAATCCAATTCCGCCGTCCCTTCTTTTACTTTCATCCGGACCCGGGAACGGTAAGAAAGACCTAAAGTCACTTTATCGCAAACATCATACATCACTCCGATATGATAGCCCAGTTTCACTTTCGATTTTCCATCCAAAGTGGCAGACACGGGTACAACATCCTGATAATCGGCACCCAGAATCGGCACCAAAGCTCCGACAGGCAATAAAGCTCTGGAAAGATTTACATTTCCCATAGCGATCTGTAAACCGACTCCAACACTCAGATTATCCAGAATTTTATACGAAAGAGTGGGCTGTATGATATATGATTTCAAGGTGATATCCTGAATCAGATGAGCTCCTTTCCAGGCTTGGGGCCATTTTAAAGAATTTCCATAAGGAGTAGTCAAAGAAATTCCGGCTGCCAGGTTATCATAAATCCGATATCCGACATAGGCATATACAGGTGTCCCTACCGAATTATCTGTCTTTGCAGAATAATCTCCGTTTTTGTACCTGGCATTTGAAAAAATACCGGATATCCCCACCGACATATCCATATGCCCATTGAGATACACCAAGCCTGCCGGATTGAAATGCATACTTTCGGCTCCTAATTTCATACCTGTCCCGACATGTCCCATTCCCGTCTGCTTTGTACTCAAAACGTTTACCTGATATCCTTCGGCAAATGCGGACGATAAGGTAACACTGGCCAGTAAGGATAAGAATAATTTCTTCATAAAAATTAATTTTCGTTCATAAAAGGTTGTCCTGTAACACATTGCAAACAACCATCAAAATTTCAGAACGGCAAAAATAAATACTTTCTTTCCCGTTTGTTTCTACTTTACGGTATGTACCCCATATAAAGTTACAGGAATTCCGGGACAAAAGGTCCGTCCCAAAATCCCAAAAAAGTTGTATTTTTACACAGAATTTAAACGATCGGAAATGTTGGAATTTGAATTGACAGAAGATTATATCGAGCTGATCAAGCTGCTGAAAGTATTACAAATTGCCGAAAACGGGGCAATGGCAAAAACATTGGTGGAAAATGGAGAAGTGGTTCGTAATGGCGAACCGGAAAGCCGGAAACGGGCCAAAATCCGAAAAGGCGAGGTAATCAAAGTACTGGGCCAGACGATCAAAGTCATCTGATCCGGCGTCAATACATTTCAAGCATTCCTTTTATCGCTTCCAGATAATATTCTTTCCATCCCCCGGTGATCTCTTCGTACACATCTTCGGGGATATGGGTATGAGTCAAACCGACCAAAGTCCTGGCTCCCTCTTTTTTCAGGGTAATGCGGACGATAGATTGTTTTTCCTGCTCACCGAAAAACCATTCCTGTACCAACAGCTTACCGGGAACAACTTCCAGGTTAACACCTGTAATATCCCCTTCCCAAAGTGAAAACACATAACCTTCTTCAGCTTTCATATCAGCGGGATAGCCACTCCACAATTCAATCTGAAAAGGATTGGTCAATGCAGCGAAAACCTCTTCGGGATCGGCAGTGATCTCCATCTTGTATTCGAAATCCATATTTTTATTATTTGCTGACAAAGATATATCTTCTTATGTCAATTCCAGCTTCTCTTCCCCTCTTTTTCCACGCCTATCTGAATAACTTTCTGAAAATCTGAAGGGCACATTCCAAAGATTCGGCAACGGGTAAGTTCAATTCTGCCAGCAATTTATTGGCCGCAGACAAGATATCTATTTTCGAATAACAACTTTCATGCACAAAATTCAGATATTTCAACACACGGAAAGCATTGAAATTATCGAAAAACCGTTTCATAAATTGCTCTACAGAAGCACAGTTTGCATTGATCTCCGCCAAGACTGCAATTCCATTCATTTGGGATAAAAAAAGCCGGATATCCTTCGTCTGCTGTTGAAAATAGCCCGAAACACCAGCTTCATCCACTTTATAAAGGGTAGAAATTCCCTGAAAAAAACATTTTAAATCCCGAAAAGCCTGTGGGTGATATACCCGAAAATGTCCGGACTCCTGAACGATCTGCCGGACCGCCTGCCCGGTTCCAAAAGGGGTACGCCCCGAGAATCGCGGAGAAGGATATACCTGCGTCGACTGTAAGGTTGCATATCTACCGGTAGCGATCAATTTCTGCAAAAAATAAAAATCCTCTCCAGCCTGTCTTTTATTCATTCCTCCCTGAGCCACATAATCCAACGTCCTTACAGCAAAAGCCGATCCTATACAATGGTAGGCATGGGGATGACCGGTATACTCCAATGCCAAACGATAATACCTCAGATACAATTCGTATTTCATTATCGCCTCACGGGCCTGAACTGTCATACCGGCTTCTTCGAGACGGTGAGCATAAGCAATAGAAACGCCGGCCACAGATTTTTCCTGAAAATAACGGACCACCTCCTCCAAATAATTCGGTTCGACCCAAGTGTCAGCATCCAAAGAAAGAATAGGAGCATCGATTCGCCCGTTTCGGTAAAAAAAGGCAGCCGATAAATCCATAGCTATTTTCCGGGCCAATCCCACTCCGGCATATTTTGCAGGTAAATCGAATGCTTCGACCACTTCGAAGCGAAGCCGGTCGGTCTGTCTATCCCGAACATATCGTTTCAAAGTGTCAGACAACCCGATATTCCGGGTCTTTATTTCCTGCGGGCAAACTTCACTATGGTTCACTACAATCAAAACACCCGCCTTGATATTCATCACCGAACAACAGCAAAGTGAATCCAGGGTAGCAAAAATATCCGGATCGTTGAAAACGGGGATAATAACAATCACAGCAGTATCTGCCTCAAAAGAAAGCTGACGAGAGACCGGATTCCGACTGAAATAACGTTCAAATACCTTCATAAGCATAAACTGCTCCGATGGTTAACCCTTACCTATAAAAAAAGGCTGATCACTCAGCCTTTTCAAAAATCTTCTGTCATTTTATTTCTGACTATCGCCCTTTTTGTAATTGGCATTCAAGCGATCGACAATCTCTTTCGTGATATCGAAACCATCCTCGGCATATAAAACATTTCCACCCAACTGAGTACTCAATACAATACTGAATCCTTTCTCTTTGTTGTACTCTTTCAAGAAATTAGTGATTTCGTCAAAAAGCTGTTTGTTCAGTTCGCTTTGCTCTCTGGAAGCTTTATCCATCATCTCCTGTTGTAAGCGGCGGAAATTTTCTTGTTTCACCAACAATTGATCTCTGGCTTCTATCGCCCGGGCTTCGGAAATAAAACCGTTATTTTGCAATTTCCGTTGGAATTCGGTTCCTTCCTGATCGATTGCTTTCGCTTTTATATTCAATTCTGTCCTGCGATCTTCCTGTTTTTTCAGAAAAGCCTCGTTCAATTCGACTGCCAGCTGATAATTATTCAAAAGTGTATCCGTGTTGATATATACAATTTTTGTTGCATCGGCAGTACCGGCAACTTTACTGGTCATTGCAGTTTCCGGTGACTTATGGCCAGAAAAGTACAATACATAAAGTACAATCACTGCAACGAACAACACAACATTCAATACAATGGACAAATTCTTCATAAAATCATAACTTTATTAATACTAAATACTTGCCTATCTTTATTTTTCTCCGGTTAGCCCAACAAGGAAAAATTACAGACACAATAGCACTACAAAGATATATTTATCTTGAATCAATTATCTTGCTTTTCCTTTTTTTTCAAATAATAAATCTTCTTTAACAGATCGATTTCATTAGGATTGAGCCATTCTTTCTGATTTTTTACCCGCCGTCTCATTCGGAGCATTTTATAGGCATCGACCGACTGTGTACCGACTCCGATACCGACATCAACATGCCCTTTCATCTCGACACTCCGGGCATATTCGTTGAGCATCATCCGTTGATTCATATCGGCATCCATATAGTCTACAGGCGCATAAGCCTGCTTCAATATGCCGGTCATATTATTACGGGCATTGATCAGATTTTGTCTTTGCACCTCTCCCCACCGGCGTAAAATCAAAGCTTCTGATAATTGTAAGGTATCGGGAGACAGAAAAACCCCCATCATGTACCGATCTTCGAGCAAAGTATCGGGCATGACAACAGTACAAGGTTTATAGCCGACAAAAGTAAAGCGGACGGTATCTTTACGACCGATTTTCAACACAAAGCATCCCATTTGATCGGAAATAGTTGCTTTACCTTCACCATAACGACAAGTCACATTAGGAAGTGTCTGTGAATCCTGAGTGTCGAAGACTACTCCGGAAAATACAACACTATCCGAAACGACGACCCTCTGTGCACAAACAATTGGAGAAAGAAAAATAAAGAATAAAACGATAAAATTAATTTTTACCATGTTCCTTAGCAATCTCGGTATGCTGTAAAATATTCAAGAGTAGTTCCCGAGCCCGGAACAATTGAGCTTTCACCGTCCCCAGAGGAATAGCCAGGGTATCGGCGATTTCTTCATATGAAAATTCGTCGAAATAGCGTAATTCGATTAACCGGCGATATCTTCCTTTCAAAAGAGCGACCTTTTCCCGCATAAAATCGGCACGTTGCTGACGAATCGCTTCTTCATCCGGCGTTCTGACATCAGCTGGAATACTATTGATATACCCTCTGTCTTCAGGATTGATATCGTCGACATCCAAAGACACAGTCTGCGCCTTTCTTTTCCGGATAAAATCGATCGTATTATTCGAAGCAATCTTAAACAGCCAGGTGCTGAAAGCAAATTGTGGAGAATAATAGTTCAAACTGGCAAATGCCTTCTCGAAAGCCTCGAACATCAAGTCTTCGGCATCAGTCCGATTGTTTACCATTTTAAGGATCATAAAATATACAGAATCCTTGTAACGCTTAAAAAGTTCCCCATAAGCTTTCTCATCTCCGGCAATTGCGTTACGAACTATCTTATAGTCGTATAAAGCTTTTTCAGATAAGTTGTTAGTTATCTCCATTTCTTTGCAGTAAATATTGAATAAAAATTATAATACCATTGAAATATAAAACCCAAGGTATTTACAGTGAACGAAGTTAAGAATAATTTCCTTTGCCCCAGATGTTTTAATACCACATTTATTACTATAAAATCTATTAAAAATGTTAATATTATAATTCCGGCACTGTATTCACGTAATGTTCCTTGTATAATAAAATAAAATGCCGACAAATAAACGATACTTTCAACGATAAAGTCGACATCGCTACTCAAACGCACAGCCAATGGCCACCGACGTTTCGTAGCATAATAATAAGAATAATCATCTTTCCAGGCTTTTTTCCGCTCGTCACAGATCATCACCCGGGTATCGGGGTCTTTTACCACTTTGACCGTTCCTTTTTTAGCCATATCTTTTACGATTTCTGTATCGTAACCGATATATTCCTGGGTATTAGCGGTAAACCCTCTTTTCTCCAGATAGTATTTTTTCCGGTATCCCATATTATTACCATTTCCGACCACCTGTAGTCCCCGTCTATTCAGCACCATCGTCTTCCAGAACCACAAGAACCGGAAATAACACCTGAATTTTCCTCCCGCACCGTCTACCGGATAATTGGAGTATCCGATCACGACCGCCGTATCGGGCGTAAAATAAGAAGCCATCGCATGCAGCCATCGCCCGGATCCGGGCTTACAATTAATTTCAGAAAAAAGCAACACATCATATTGTGCCGCGAGGACACCTATATTAATAGCAATCTTCTTCGTACGCCGGAATTTCGTTTCAGGAAAAATCCGGGTAGTCTTCAAATGCGGGTATTTCTGTTGCAAATCGGATAAAACATCCTGCGTCTCATCCTCGGAACATTCGTCTACGACAATCACTTCATATTTCGGATATTCTTGGGTCAGAAATGCTTCAAGATTCTGTTTCAATAGCTCGGCCTTATTCGAACAGGTAATAATTACCGAAACTCCTTCCTCGGGTTCTACAGTTGCCGGTCTTTTTTTAGTGGTAAGTACCGTACTGCGTAAAATGATCATAATCAAATGGGCAAAAAAAAGGAGGATCAACAACAGGAATAACCAACCATTATAGCCTAATCCTACCCAAAAATCAACAAAATTATTCATTTCAAATTAAAAAATCATAAACCTCTATAAAGCCATAAAGCGCTTTATTACATCCTTTTCTAAATACATTCAAAAAAAAATCACACAAATATAGTCACTTATTGACGATTTATTTTGCTATTCAGAATATATTTTATCACTTTTAGTGTGAATTTACTAACATTAATTTCAATTACTATGAATCAGAAAGCAAAAGGAATTATCGGTATTTTAACCGGAGGAGGAGATGTACCAGGATTGAATCCCGCCATCAGAGCAGTCACCATACGTGCCTTACGAGAAGGGTATAAAGTGATCGGAATCCGGCGGGGCTGGAAGGGTTTGGTCGATGTCATCCGGGACAAAAAAGTAGATAATTCATGTAATTATTTCGAGTTGACCGAAGAAATCGTAAATAAAGCAGGACGAACAGGAGGTACTTTTTTACATTCATCCCGGACACGTGCTTCGCATGTCCCCCAATCAGCCGTTCCCGAACATCTGAAGGACAAATACAATGCAGAAATAAACGATTTAACCCCTGAAGTCCTGAAGAATCTGGAATTTATCGGCATCGACTACCTCATCCCAATCGGAGGAGACGACACCTTAAGCTATGCCGTACGCCTGAGTCAGGAAGGAGTAAAAGTAGTAGCGATCCCGAAAACGATGGATAACGATGTACCGGGTACGGACTATTGTATCGGTTTCAGTACCTGTATCACCCGGACGATCGAGCTGACCCATGACTTGCGAACTTGCGCCGGTTCACACGAACGGCTGCTGGTACTGGAAGTCTTCGGACGCTATGCCGGTTTCTCAGCCATGTTACCGACACTGGCAGGAGCAGCAAACCGCTGTGTGATTCCCGAATACCAATTCGATATCGAACGGTTAGCGGAATTATTATGCCAGGACCGGTATACCAATCCGAGCAAGTATTCAGTGGTACTGGTATCCGAGGGAGCTAGTTACAGCGGCGGCCAGATGATGTTCCAAAGTGATGAAGCGGACATGTTCGGTCATAAGAAATTAGGAGGAATTGGAGATTATGTTTCCAACGAGCTTAAAAATCTTTCTCCTAAGTTCAATAAAGGGGAAACCATCAATGTCATCAATCAAAAACTTGGTTATCTGGTACGTTGTGGAAATCCGGATGCGATGGACTCTATCGTGCCTATGGCTTATGGTAATCTTGCACTCGATTTAATCTCTAAAGGAATGCACGGGCGTTTAGTCATTTTAAGAAACGGACGTTATGATAATGCACCTATAGATATTGTCACCAGTAGTAAAAAATTGGTCGATATCAATAAATTCTATAATACCGATCGTCTGCGTCCTCAATACAATAGCTTCGAATTTATGCCGCAAATGATTCTTTAAAAGCTAAAGGCTAGAGGCTAAAGGCTAAGAACGATTAAACGCTTATAGCTTTTAGCCTTTCGCTTATAGCTTTAAATTACTTAGTTTTTTTAGGGGTCGGTGCCTTTTGTTTCATAGCGGCAGAATCGGGAGCGATGCTATCCACTGCAATAACGACAGTCTCTGACTCGATAACGGTTACTGAATCAGCGGGTTGCTCTGTTGCCTGAACTTTCGCCTGTTCCTTTTTCTTCTGAGAATTTCCGCAAGCGGCCATAAACAATACTACTGCAACCATTGTAGTAAAGACCCAAGCTGTAGAACCTTTTGTTTTCATTTCCTGTTTTTATTTAGTATTACAGAAAGATTTTACGCAATCCTGAACAAAAAGTTTTATTACAGGTCGCCGGACATACGGTTCCGGATGATTTTTTCGAAAAAATAAGGGTAAATCCGATATCCGAAAGGCTCACACCCTTCGAACAAAAGTATTCTCCGAAGACCAGAAAATAAATAAATCTCATGTACTGATTTTAAATTACACAAAAATTTGTCACGACTAATTGTATTTCTCTTTGCAAATTGTGTACCTAAAACAACTATCTTTGTCCTATAAGATTATCGGATAGCACACAGAACTAATTTATTTACAATCGATTGAATATCTACAACACTATAAAAATAAGTTTATGAACATACATCTTATTGCTATCGGGGGAAGCGCAATGCATAACCTGGCGTTAGAACTTCATAAAAAAGGATATCAGGTGACCGGTTCGGATGACGAGATTTTCGAACCCTCGAAATCCAGATTAGAAGCAGCAGGCCTGTTACCGGAAAAGTGGGGTTGGTACCCGGAACGCATCACCTCCCGTTTAGATGCCGTCATTTTGGGTATGCATGCCCGGGAAGATAATCCGGAACTACAAAAAGCACAGGAACTTGGAATTCCGATTTACAGCTATCCGGAGTATCTGTACGAGCAAACCAAAAACAAATTACGGGTCATCGTCGGCGGAAGTCATGGAAAAACGACCACAACTTCGATGATCATGCATGTTTTGAAAACATGCGGAATAGAATTCGATTATATGGCCGGAGCTTTATTGGAAGGCTTCGATACCATGGTTCACCTGAGCGACCGAAGTAAAATCGCTGTTTTCGAAGGAGACGAATATCTTTCTTCTCCCATCGACAGACGCCCCAAATTCCACCATTATCACCCCGATATCGCTATCCTCACCGGCATAGCCTGGGATCATATGAACGTTTTCCCTACTTTTGAAAACTATGTAGAACAATTCGCTCTTTTCACCCAACAGATCACTCCGAACGGTAAACTCATCTATTACGAAAATGATGAAAATTTACGACAGATCGCCTCTCGGGTACCTGCTTCTGTACAAGCGATCCCATATACAAGTTTTCCTCATTATACCGAAGAAGGAACCACTTATTTAGCAGGTAGCTTACCGACCCCTATTCAGGTATTCGGAGAACATAATCTGCAAAACATTTCAGCCGCCTATCTGGCTTGTAAAGAATTGGGCATCGACGAAACCGCTTTTTTAAAAGCCATCGCTACTTATAAGGGAGCAGCCAAACGCCTGCAAAAAATAGCCGAACAAAACGATACAGTCGTATTCCTCGATTTCGCCCATTCGCCATCAAAATTACAAGCGACCATAAAGGCTGTACGGGAACAATATCCCCGACGCAAGTTAATCGCTTGTATGGAATTACACACTTTCAGCAGCCTGAATGCAGCTTTCCTTCCACAATATCGTCATACCATGGACCTGGCAGACGAAGCTATCGTATTTTTTAATCCGGAAGTCGTAAAGCATAAACGCTTACCTGAGATCAGTTCCGAAGATGTCAGAAAAGGTTTCGACGATACGCAATTGAAAGTATTCACGGATAACCGGCAATTACTAGAAGAGCTAACACAAAAGAATTACGAAAATAGTGTATTGCTCATTATGACTTCGGGCAATTTTTCAGGCATCGATATAAAAGAATTAGCCACGCAACTCATTCATAAATAAAATATGAGGGTGTCCAAAAAGGCAAAATACCCCCTTGTAGAATCGGATATTTGATTTCAGTCTCCAATAGGGATACGAATAAATCGAGGGTGCCAAATACTTTTTGGACACCCTCATCTCACCAAGCTTCTCCTCTCTCCGAACAAGAACATATTCGTATATTATCTCAAACAAATTATACGAAACAACTATTATCAATCCATTTTGTGACGTAATTTCAAAATTTAATTATAACTTATAAACGAAGGCTAAGGCAAATGTAAATAATTTTCAAAAGAAACACAAGAAACGGTCTTTACAAGTAAACATTTTTATATTGCGTCAACCATGGATATGTCAATAAATCAAAGGCTTGCTAATTTTCTCTATGAGAAAAAAATTTCACAAGAAGAATTACGAATTAAACTTGGTCTGAAGACACGTCAACAAGTGAGTAACTGGTTAAATTGCCGGGATCACATACCAGACAAGCATCTGATGGGAATTATCCGTCTATTCCCGGAACTAAATGCCAATTGGCTCATCCGTGAAATAGGAAGTCCGCTTATAGACCAAAAATCTCTCCGGCAAATCAATCGGAACGAATTCGGTTTCTGCGAGGAATGTTTGGAAAAAGACAAAGAAATAGAAACCCTGAAAACCCTACTACTCAAGAAAGAAGAAGAAATCGAGAAAAAAGAAAAAGAGATGCGAGAATCTTGCCGGGAATTAGGGAAAATGGAAGAACGTCTATCCCAATTCGAAAAAGTATTAGCACAAAAAGAATGTACCCATTAGAATAAAAATCCATTATTATTTGGAATTTAAAAAAAATCATTTCTATATTTGTTGCATCAAAAGAGAATAGAAGAGATGACAAAACAAAATCACATGACTCAGAATTGGTGGTGGCGCCGGTTGAACTTCGTAATAAACGATGAGGTAATGTGATTCTATTGTATAAAAGAACTGAAACGCCTGATGTTTATTACGAACATCAGGCGTTTTTCTTTTGCTTAATCATTAAAATCAGATAAACACACTAAAACGCAAACAACATGAAAGGAGACAAGAAAATTACCCTGACAGAAAAAGAATTACCGACCCACTGGTACAACATCGTGGCGGATATGACCAACAAACCGTTACCTCCTCTGAACCCTGTAACCAAACAAGCAGCCAGTAAAGAGGACTTTTTGCCTATTTTTGCCGAAGAGTTAGTCAATCAGGAATTTTCGCAAGAACGTTTTATCGAAATTCCTGAACAGGTACAAGATTTGTACAAAATCTGGCGTCCGACTCCGCTAGTCAGAGCTTATGGACTGGAAAAAGCCCTGGATACCCCGGCCAGGATTTATTTCAAAAACGAAAGTACCAGTATGGCAGGATCACATAAACCCAACACCGCCATCCCACAGGCTTATTATAACTATAAACAAGGCATCAAACGCCTGACCACCGAAACAGGCGGAGGGCAATGGGGATCTGCCCTGAGCTTCGCAGCCCGTTACTTCGGAATAGATTTAAAAGTATTCATGGTGAAGGTCAGCTATAATCAAAAACCTTACCGTAAACTGATGATGAACACCTGGGGAGCCGACGTCATTCCCTCGCCGAGCGAACTGACGGAAGCCGGAAGAAAAATCCTGAGCGAACATCCCAATTCTTCGGGTAGTTTAGGTATCGCAGTATCGGAGGCTGTTGAAATGGCAGCCAAAGATCCTCAAACCAACTATACCATCGGCAGTGTATTGAACCATGTATTGATGCACCAAACCGTCATCGGAGAAGAAGCTATTCTTCAAATGGAAAAGGCAGGAGCGGAACCCGATGTGGTGATCGGTTGTTTTGGCGGTGGCTCGAACTTCGCCGGTATCGGCTTTCCTTATTTACGCAAAAAACTAACCGAAGGGAAACAAATCCGGGTCGTTGCGGTAGAACCTCAATCCTGTCCGAAACTAACCCGGGGAACCTTCCAATATGATTTCGGCGATACCGTAGGGCTGACTCCTCTCATTCCCATGTATACCTTAGGCCATAATTTCGAACCGGCCAATATTCATGCCGGAGGACTTCGCTACCATGGAGCAGGAGCGATCGTCAGCCAATTATTAAAAGACCGGTTGATCGAAGCTGTAGATATGCCTCAGCTAGAAACTTTTGAAGCCGGAGTACTATTCGCCCGTACCGAAGGGATTATCCCTGCACCCGAATCGACCCACGCCATCGCCCAGGCGATCCGGGAAGCCCAAAAGGCCAAAGAAGAAGGAAAAGAAAAGACGATCTTATTCAATCTTTCGGGTCACGGTATGATCGATCTGTATGCCTACGAACAATACTTCGCCGGTAACCTGCAAAATTATACCATCCCCGACAGTGAAATAACCTGCTCACTGAAAGATTTGGAGAAAATTATTTAAAAGCTAAAAGGCTATAAGCTAAAAGCGATAGGCTAAACCCACTCGCTTTTAGCCTTTAGCTTTTTGCTTTTTGCTTATAGCCTTTAGCTTTTTGCTTATAGCTTTCCCGCCTTTCAGTTTTCCTTACAATAGCGCTTGATAACATTATAGGCGCTCACGATACCCAACTCACCGGCTTTACTCAAATCGGCATTTGCCAAAGCTTTTTGGCCGGTATAGATATACAATAGTCCCCGGTTGAAATAGGCTTCGGCAATATCCTTATCGAGTCTCAATACCTGATTAAAAGTTTCGATAGCCCTCTCGATCTCGCCATTTTTGGCATATACATTGGCCATATTGAATAAGGCAAAAACAAAATCAGAGTCTATCCGGAGACATTCATTATACCCTTCTATGACCTGAGAATAATCTATCTTGCGTTGCATTTGCTGTTGTTCACCGACAATACGGGGAGTCTTATCATCCACAGATTCGATATAATCGAACATTAACATTCTGGCATTAGCTAAATTAAACAGTGCCAAAAGATTATCAGGTTCTTTCTCCAATATCGCCGAAAAGTCTTCGATGGCTTTGGCATACTCCTTTTGATTGAGATAAATACTTCCCCGGATCAAATAAGCATCCGCATCCCCTGTCTGCATTATCCGCCCGGTCAGCTCTTCGACATAAGATTCTGCAAAATCGGCCGGATATACCAAATCTTTATTACATAGCGTAATAGCCGGATTATAATTATGTGCCTGATTATAATCCATAATATGCCGGTTATAATATTGTACTTTACCACTTCTCAAGGAATCCAGGCTCAGGTATTGCACATAAAATACATCCTGCAATTCGATGATCACTTTCTTATCCTGCACCCGTCCGTTGATCACATCCCGCACTTCGTCATGCCGGGCATTGATATCGATCAACTTCTGGAAATTGGCCGTAGTATCTACCAAAGCATTCTTATCTCCTTCTTTCATCCGCTTATAGCGATCCATGATCTGCATCGCCAAATAATGATCCTTATCGGCAGCCTCGAAATCCTTTAACTCCTGATTAACGGCCGCCCGTGCCAGATAAGCTTTCACAAAATCCGGATACAAATGAATACTCTCAGTGAAATCATCGTAAGCCCCATACCAATCCCGGATATCCATTTTCAGCAATCCCCGGTTGAAATAAATCAGGATATTATCGGGATTCATTTCCACCACTTTATCCAAATCCCGGATAGCCGCATTTTTCTCGCCAACCTCTGCCCGCAACATAGCCCGGTTGTAATAAGCATAAATATAATTGCTATCGATCCGGATCACTTCACTATAATCGTTCAATACTTCCGGATATTTCTTCATTTCATACCAAACCATCGCCCGGCTCATCAATATACGCTTATTCTCGGGATTAGCTTTTAAAGCCCGGTTAAAATCTTCGATGGCATTGTGATACTCTTTATGCTGAAACCACAAATATCCTCTCAAACCGAAAGCATCGTCCGAAAACATATTCAACCGGATAGCAGAAGTACAATCGGCCATCGCTCCCTCCCAATCGTCCAGTTTTTCCCGGACCACAGCCCGGTTTAAATAAGCGGCTACCAGTTTACTATCGATCATCAACGCTTTCGAGTAGTCTTTTTCAGCAGCCTTAAAATCCCCCATTTCAGCTTCGGTAATCCCCCGGTTGGCATACACATAAGCATCCCTGGGCTCTAAAGCGATCGCCTGAGCATAGTCGGCCATCGCCTCCTCATATTTACGTAAGTTATGCCAAGCCACTCCACGATACATATAAGCATGAAAATAATTGGGATTCAACTCGATAGCCTTCGAATAATCCTGTATCGCCCCTTCATAATCATCCAGATTCAATTTGGCCAGCCCCCGAAAGAAATAAGGCTCCGACAAATAGGGCTTTACCCGAATAATGTTATTAAAGTTATCTATAGCAGAAATATAATCATCGAAATAAATGGCATTTTGTCCCATCCGGAGGATGTTATTGGTATTCCACTGAGCATATCCCCTCCAAGAACACAGGAACAAAAAAGCAAATAAAATAAACGTTCTCCTCATTTTTCTCTAAAGTTTATGCGCTAAAGATAAATAAAAAAGATATCGGATACAAATAAAGCCCAAATGGATCGTTGGTATAACATAACTTCAAAAACAGACGGATCAAAAAAGATGGAGCCCAAGAAGAGCCCCATCTTTATATCATTCCGCTTTCAAAATCCGAATCGATCCGGCAACGTACTATTCACGAGGTGCATAGTCGTTATCATCGTCTTCGTCGATTCCAGGAGTGAATTTCCAGGTATCGACATCTATCGGAGCATTCATTGTCGATCCTCCGGTAGTCACATACCCGTAATCATTAAAGGTAAATCCTACGGCATAGGCACGTCTGTTCATTGCAGCAGGCAACTCGGTCACTTCATCCCAACGGTCAGTGTCGATATTATATTCCCAGCAAGTACCCGGATAACTACCGTTACCTGTAGCCACATATCCTTTCAATACACCTCCATCTCTTGAAGACACAAAAGCAACGGCATATGCGCGGGGAATCTGATTGTAATCATTGTCGAAACCACGTCCGTCCTGATCAACCAAAGGCTCTTTATCATCCCAGGTCGTACCGTCGAAGGTATATACATCCCGGCGGAAATTGGAGCCGGAAGAAGAAGCAGCACCAAGACATACCACAGCTTTGTCTTTGATCACAAAAGCAACGGCACCACAACGGGGATCGCCAGGGAACTCAACATTACTCCAGGCAGCATCTCCTGATTTAGAAGGATCGAAACAATACATATCGTTCACCACCATTCCACCGCTAACCAGTCCGGTCCCGACATAACCTTTACCATTTAAAGAAAAGGCGATACCGTCTCTACGTCCACCATCTACACGATCCTTAGGCTTCGGTAATTTAGTGGCAGGAGCCGAACTCCAACTAACTCCATCGAAAGTATAAAAATCGTCATAATATGTTTCGACACCCAAAAATTCACGGTATCCGGTTCCGACATAAGCCACCTGACGACCTTCTTCACCGACGACGAATGCCACAGCACCGGCACGTCCAACAGCAGGGAAACTGGCGACAGAAACCCACGATTTACCGTTAAACTTCCAGAAATCCGTCAAATATTTATCCTTTTCTTCAACATCTTCATTTCTACCAAGACCCACATAAACTTCACCATTCAAGGTAAAAGTCACAGCACCTGTTCTGGGTCTTCCACTAAACGAATAACCCCGGGACCAGTCTCCCCACGTATCGTCATTTGAATGACAAGCAACAAAAAATAACCCCAGCATTATCAGGCATAAAAAATTTACTTTTTTCATAAATTACTTTTTTATCTGATTCAAATTTATAATTCTATTATTACACTTCAAAAATCATCCGGCAAAACTAAACATTTTTTGCATATAATTCCACTCAAATCATGAGATAATCTTTCGAATCGATAAAGATTTCAGTTTTTTAACACACTTCCGCAAACATTCCCGGGCGGTGTGTACGAATGATAAAGAATATTTTCATTCGTTAAGCATTAAACGAATTGCAATAAAATAACAGAGCTCATGCCATATTTTTAGAAAATAGTTTTACCTTCGCGTCGTAAATAATAAAAAATCCTATTATATGCGATTGATATTTTTTCTACTTATAGCTACGTTAGGACTATATTCCTGTAATAATGACCTAACTACCATAGGTCAGGATTTGATTAATAACGGAAACCATATTGAAGTACAAACTACCTTGTTGAAGGAAACAGGTACAATAAAAATAGACTCCTTTATCACCTCCAGCGGAAGATACGGTTCGGCTATTACGGAAATGTTCATGGGCCGCTATGCAGATCAATATAGTGGTGTCACGACGGCATCCCCCTGTTTTCAGATTGTTCCGGTTTCCCAACCGTCCATCAATTTCCGGTATTTGCTGGATTCGGTCACCTTCCATTTCAAAGTCGGGAAAAATATTTGGGGAGATACGACAGAAACAGCTACACCTCAGACATTTTCACTTTATCGTTTGGCCCGCCTGCCGGAATTCAGGACAGACCAAAACGACTACTTTTATAACCGGGATTCTATTCCATGGGGAGATAAACTGGCAACAGTCAGTTTTATTCCCAAAAGGATGATTATGAATCAGGTATATTTCAAACTCGAGAAGGATACGCTGACCGAAAGAATGTTTGCTATGATGCAAAACGACGATCCTATTTTCAGGCCGAACAGCAATAGTGAGATCAGCTATTATAAATTTATCAATTACTTTAAAGGTCTGGCTATTCAAAGTGGAAAAGACAACAATTGTTTGTTAAGCCTGGAAATGATCCCGGACAGTCTGTATATGCGGTTTCATTACCATAATGCAGACCAAAAGTATACTTACGATTTGAAGCTATTGAGTCAGAGAAATGAATACCAATATTTTAATGTAAAAAATATACCTTCGACAACTTATGGTTTCGAAGCTCTGACCGAACAGACAAAAGAAGTGAAATTCACAGAACATGACATGGCTATCGTTCAAGGGCTTAGTGGATACATGGTAAAAATGGTCCTTCCGGAACCCGATATTCAATCGACTTATAAAACCGTGGTAAAAGCTGAAATTGAAATAAAACCCCGGGTATGGGCTTCGCCGGAAGTTGCTTATCCATCGACGATCAGTGTTTATTATACGAATAAGATTAATGAAATAAAAGGTGTGGCTTATAACAGTACCAATAATCCCATTACCGGAAAATATATAAAAACTGAAAACAATGAAGAAGACAGGTATATTTTCGACATTACCGATTATTACCAAACAATTTCCCGGTATTCCGACTCCAAGGATGTCAGACAGCTGTTATTGACCATACCTAATTTAACCTCTTCTTTTAATCGTATGATTATAAAGGACGTGCCTGTATTGAGGGTATATTATGCAAGTTATAAAGACTAAACAAGAATCATTCTCCGATATCGAACAATTATGAAAAGAATATTCCTTATAACGTTCTTGTCTATATTTATTTTTAAGGTGTACGGACAGGATAACATCGGAACCCCATACTCTGTATATGGAATCGGTTTACAGACAGAAAATGCCGGTCCTTACAACGCTATGGGTGGAGTTGCGGCAGCTATGCGCGACAATGGCAATATCAATTATCTGAATCCGGCATCTTATACGGCCCTGGATACGACCCGGCTTTATTTCCAATTCGGTGTCACGGGCGAGTATGCCCATTTGTCTACCTACAAGGAAAATGCAAGTTACCGGGTGGCACAAAACACGGCATTCAACCTAGCATTCCGTCTCCATAAAAACATGTATATGTCTCTGGGATTCACAGAAAAATCGGATATCGGCTATGACCTGTCTTATATCAACGTGATCCCTGGAAGTTCGGATTCTTACTTCCAACAAAATATTCAGGGAGAAGGCGGACTGAATGACGTTTACCTCGGATTAGGCTGGAGATATAAAAATTTATCGATCGGTTTGAACACTTCTTTAATTTTCGGTAAGATCGAAAAACGTCAGACCCTGACCACGATGATCGAAGGTAGTAAAATTATCAAAACCAGTGAAAACAACCGTATTCACGATGTTTTGTTCACCCCCGGTATCCAATATACTTTGAATCTGTCTCCCAAATCCATTCTGACATTGGGATCGGCTTTCAATTTTACACAAAAACTAAGGTCCAAAACCGATTATATGGCTTATAGCGTCAATTCCAGTACTAACACAACCGAGATGCTCAACGATCTGACTTTAAAGCGGGGATATATCAAATATCCATTCCGTATTTTGAGCGGATTCGATTTCAGATACAACCGGAAATGGGATATTGCCGGAGACTATACGTTTCAAAAGATGTCTGTTTATGAAGAGTTCGGTAAAAATCAGGAACTAAAAGATTACCACAAAGCAGCCTTAGGGTTGTCCTGGACACCGGAGCGGCTGGGACGTTATTGGTGGCAGCGTAACAGTTACATGTTAGGAGGCTATTTTATTCATTCCGGCATCGATATTAAAAATGTAGATATCAATACTTACGCCATCACCTTCGGTTCTCAAATTCCTTTTTACACGGCCCGTAACGGAATCCTTCTCCTTGGCGTGGCATTCGATCTGGGCATCCGTGGAACAGAACAAAACGGTTTGATTCAGGAAAAATTTGCAAAGGTCCGTATTAATGTCGGCTTCAATGAATTTTGGTTTATGAAGCGAAAGATTAACTAAACATTAACATGACAAGACGATGCCCGAAGCATCGTTTTGTTATTTTTATCCCTATCTTTGTATTTGTTAATTTTTATCACAAACTCTAAAATCATGAAGAAAAGTTTATTATCTTTAGCTGTTATAGCCGTATCACTATCAGCCTGTGACACAACACCGAAATACAATATCAACGGGACTATCACAGGAGGCGAAGCGAATAACGTCTATTTATTACAACGTCAGGGACGTACGATCGACACACTGGCCAAAGCTCCTGTAGCCGAAGGTAAATTCAAACTGACAGGTAGCGTTGCCGGGCTGACCCCAGCTTTTATCGCCGTTGAAGGACAACGGGGACAGAATCTCATTTTTGTAGAGAATGCCGATTTTACTGCAAACTTAAATCTGGAAAATCCGACAGCTACCAAAATCGAAGGGACTGCCACCCAAGGAATAGCCAATCAGTATACCGCAATCTCAAACGAAATGGGTAAAATGGCTAATGAGCTGAACCAAAGTTACAGGACTGCCTACCAGGAAAAAGATGAAGCTAAAATGAAAGAATTGCAGGAGCAGTACGAGAACTTGATGAAAGATTATGAAGCTAAAGAAGATGCTATAAACAAAGCGAATGCAGACAGCTATGTCGCTGCTTATTTTTTAGCCGGCAAACTCTACGAATATGATTATGAAAAACTAGTCGAAAAATTCAATACCCTGGGTGAAAATGCCAAAGCAACAGAACCGGGAAAAACAATCGCCGACAGAATCCAAAAATTATCTGCAGTAGCTGTTGGCCAGGTTGCTCCTGATTTTACTTTGAATACTCCCGACGGAAAACCGCTGTCTATGCACTCTATCAAAGGTAAAGTAAAAGTGATCGATTTCTGGGCATCCTGGTGTGGCCCTTGCCGTGGAGAAAATCCCAACGTAGTGAAAATGTATGAGAAATTCCATCCGAAAGGACTCGAAATTCTGAGTGTATCTCTGGATGAGGATAAAGATGCCTGGTTGAAAGCGATCGAAGATGATAAATTGACCTGGAATCACGTTTCCGACTTGAAAGGATGGCAAAATGCAGCTGCACAACTTTATTGTGTAAATGGAATTCCTCACTTGGTTGTATTGGACGAAAACAATGTTATTGTTGCCAAAGATTTGAGAGGAGAAGAATTACAAAATAAAGTAGCTGAATTGTTGAAATAATTTAACATTCATTAGCATACAACAGAGGGTATCGTCAACACGGTACCCTCTGTTTTTTCGTACATTTGCGGGAATATTTCTAGTTAGCAAGTACGCATTCCGGATATGAAAGAAAAAATCATTTTACTGTTTATAGGTCTTCTGGTATTTCAGGGGAGTTATTCCCAACCGGCCGAAGCATCCCGGCATTCCTGGGCCGATTCGGTCCTCCACCAAATGAGTCTGGATGAAAAAATAGGCCAACTCTTCATGATTGCGGCCTACAGCAACAAGAACGAAAATTACGAAAACGAACTGGAAAAACAAATCCGGCAATATCACGTCGGAGGGCTCATTTTTTTTCAGGGGAAACCGACTCAGCAAGTCAAACTAACCAACCGGTATCAAAAAGCAGCGAAATATCCTTTAATGATCGGGATGGATGCGGAACACGGAGTAGGCTGGCGCCTGGAAACTGCGATGGAATTCCCCAAAATGCTGACCAACGGGGCTATCCGGAAAGATAGTCTGATTTATGCTTTGGGAGCAACTATCGCCCGGCATTGCCAGGAACTAGGGGTTCACGTAAACTTCGCCCCGGTAGTAGATATCAATAGCAATCCCCGGAACCCGATCATCGGAATGCGTTCTTTCGGCGAAGACCCGGAGGAGGTTACCCAAAAAGCGATCTTATATGCTTATGGCTCTTTGAGTCAAAACGTGCTTCCCGTCATCAAACACTTTCCGGGGCATGGAGATACCGATACCGATTCTCACCATACCCTGCCTGTCATCCCACATTCCCGCCAACGCCTCGACTCTGTCGAACTCTATCCTTACCAGCATCTGATCGAAGCCGGCATTCCGGCGGTTATGGTCTCCCATCTGGCGGTTAAATCGATAGATTCGACAGGCATTCCGGCTTCTCTCTCCAGCCCGGTCATTCAGGAATTGTTACGCCGGGATCTGAACTTCTCCGGCCTGTGCTTCACCGATGCCATGAATATGAAGGGGGTAACCCAAAATTCCCAGCCCGGCGAAGCAGAAGTAAAAGCGCTGCTAGCAGGTAACGACATGCTCCTTTTTCCGGCCAATCTGGGAAAAGCAGTGGAAGCGATCAAAAAAGCCCTGGCCGATAGCCTGTTGGACGAGCGGACGATCGATGAAAAATGCCGGAAGATACTGGAAGCAAAGCAAAAATATGTATTACCGAATGTTTATCCGGCCGAAACTCCGGGTCTATGGTCACGTCTCAACTCTCCTACCGACATAGCTCTGAAGCAACAACTTTACCAGGCAGCCATCACCCTGATTAAAAATACAGACTCTTTACTTCCCCTCAAACGCCTGGATACCCTCCGTATCGCCAGTCTGAATTTCGGAGCCAGAGCAGTAAACAATTTTCAAACGACACTGGAACGTTATACTCAAGTCACTCACTTCGTAGCAAACAAAAAATTATCGGACGAAGAACTCCGGAATTTGCAAAAAAAGCTCCAACCTTTTAATTGTATCATTATTTATAATAATCTGAGTACGAATTCGGCTCAAAAAGATTTCGGTTATTCGCCGGTCTTAGATACCCTGATCCGGCAGCAAACCGGCAAGCGAATCATTTTATGCCATCCGGGCATCCCATACGGTCTCGCTTCCTACGCTTCCCTCCCGACCGATGCTTTATTGCTCAGCTACGAAAATCATCTTTATGCCCAACAGTATGCGGCACAAGCCATTTTCGGAGGCATAGCCATGACTGCCCGGCTCCCGGTTTGTGTAAATCCGGATTATCCGGCCGGTACAGGTATTCAAACGCCCAAAACCAGACTGAGTTATACCAGTCCGGAGATGTGCCGCCTGGATTCTGAAAAATTAGCCAAAATCGACTCCATCTGCCAACTGGCGGTCCAGGCACATGCCACCCCCGGCTGTCAGGTGCTGATTGCCAAAGACGGTAATATCTTTTACAATAAGGCCTTCGGTCATCATACCTACAAACAAACGACTCCCAACAAAACATCCGACATTTACGATTTAGCCTCCGTAACCAAAATCACAGCCACCCTACCGGCCATAATCAAACTGTACGATTCCCGGAAAATCAATTTGGCGGCTCCGTTGTCGGACTATTATCCTCCATTAAAAGAGACCGATAAAAAAGACATCACCGTACAGGAAGTACTATGCCACAATGCAGGTTTGAAAACCTTTCTGCCTTTATTTACGGATGCTATCGATCCGAAATCGCTCCCCGGACCTTTATTTACCAGCAAACGGACAGCGCACAACACCACCCGCCTGAAAGACAGGTTATATGTAAATCTCAATTATCGGTTTAAAGACAGCACGGTCTCCAATTCCCCGAAACCGGGCTATAAATACATGGAACCCGGACTTTATATGTTCCCGGCCTACCAGGACACGATCCGGTCCTGTATACTTCATTCACCGCTAAATCCTAAAAAAGAATATGCCTACAGCGATTTGGGGTTTATTCTTCTGAAATTCGCAGTGGAACATGTAACTGAAAAATCGTTAGACCAATACTGTCAGGAAGAATTTTATCGGAAATTAGGTATGCACCATACCGATTTTCTTGCTCACAAACGCCTGAATAAAAATAATCTGGTTCCTTCGTGTGTCGATAAACTTTACCGCAAAACGGAACTCAAGGGCTATGTACACGACCCTGTCGCAGCGCTGCTCGGTGGCATTGCAGGACATGCCGGTCTCTTTTCAACAGCAGAAGACCTGGCCAAAATGATGCAATTGTATCTGAACGGAGGAACCTATGGAGGAGAATATTATTTTTCACCCGAAACGATGGTCACCTTCAGCTGTAAAAACAATCTGTTTCCTAAAAACCGCAGAGGCCTGGGTTTCGACAAACCCGAACCGGATCAAACCAAGATCAATCCGGTCAGTAAGTGTCTCCCTTTGACCAGCTTCGGACATACCGGTTTCACGGGGATTATGGCCTGGTGCGATCCGGATAACAAGCTGTTATACCTATTTTTATCCAACCGGACTTATCCCGACGAATTTAACACAAAATTATCTGAAATGAATATACGGACCCAAATACAGGATATTATATATCAGGCTTTGGAAGAAAGTAAAATCAGGTACAATTAGTTTTCAAAGTATTTCAGGCCCCGTTTTTATTACAGAAAAAATTCCGAATTTAGAATCATTCTAATGTATTAAAATAGGGTAAAGTTAAAGAAAAAGGATACTTTTGCAGGATTAAAGGGTATTAAACCAGTTATTAATAAATAAAACAAATTATGAGCAATTTTTTGACCTCTTCGATCGGAAAAAAAGTCATCATGAGTTTATCGGGACTTTTTCTGATTTCGTTTCTTTGCGTCCACCTGGCGCTAAATTTATTGTTGATTTTTGATAATAGCGGGGCCTTATTCAATCAGGGAGCTCATTTTATGGCTACGAACCCGATTATCAAAATTATTGAACCCATCCTGGCTATCGGGTTTATCATTCACATCATTTGGGCTTCTGTACTGACTCTTCAGAATCAGAAAGCGCGTCCGGTGAAATATGCCCTGAGAAACCAGAGTCAAAATGCCACCTGGGCTTCCCGCAACATGTACATTCTGGGAGCAATGGTGTTGATCTTTCTGGTGATCCACCTGTATAATTTCTGGTGGAACATTAAATTCCCGTCTTTGGGAACTCCGTTGTCAGCCATTACAGTCGGAGGTGTTGAAATGGAAGATACTTACACATTGGTTTCCAGCTTATTCGAATCAAGCATTGTATACTGTTTGATTTATATTCTGGGAGCCGTTTTAGTAGGATTACATATCACTCACGGTTTCTGGTCTGCTTTCCAAACTATCGGTTTCTCAAATGATATCTGGAGAAAGCGTCTGGAATGTTTAGCTTATTTCTTTGCAATTGTATTTGCAGTAGGCTTCAGCATTATTCCACTGTATTTCATCGCAGGACTGGGAAACTAATTATTTATGATCGATGATTGATAAATTCGGTTTTATCAATCTAAAGTCTGGAATCAAAATTTAAAATTTAAATCAATTTATTATGTCAGTAATAGATGCTAAAATACCTGCCGGACCGTTGAAAGACAAATGGTCAGCTCACAAAGCTCATATTGGTGTTGTCAGCCCGGCAAACAAAAAGAAACTGGATGTTATCATTGTAGGTACCGGACTAGCCGGAGGTTCTGCAGCTGCCAGCTTAGCCGAATTAGGATACAATGTAACTGCTTTCTGTTATCAGGATTCTCCCCGTCGTGCACACTCTATCGCCGCACAGGGAGGTATCAACGCAGCCAAAAACTATCCCAACGATAACGACTCTGTATTCCGTTTGTTCTACGAAACCATCAAAGGCGGTGACTATCGTGCCCGGGAAGCCAATGTATATCGTTTGGCAGAAGTAAGCAACTCCATTATCGACCAATGCGTAGCTCAAGGTGTTCCTTTTGCCCGTGAATACGGCGGATTACTGGCCAACCGTTCTTTCGGTGGAGCTTTGGTAAGCCGTACGTTCTATGCCCGTGGCCAAACCGGACAGCAATTGTTGCTGGGATGTTACGGAGCCATGAACCGTCAGATTCAGGCCGGTAAAGTAAAAATGTACAACCGTCACGAAGTGCTGGATATCGTGATCGTCGACGGTAAAGCACGCGGAGTAATCGCCCGGGATCTCGTTACCGGAAAAATCGAGCGTTTCGGAGCCCATGCCGTAGTGTTGGCTACCGGAGGTTATGGCAATGTATTCTTCCTGTCTACCAATGCGATGGGATGTAACGGTAGTGCAGCCTGGCAAGCTTACAAACGTGGTGCTATGTTCGGGAACCCCTGCTTCGTGCAAATTCACCCGACTTGTATTCCTGTACACGGAGACCAGCAGAGTAAGCTGACCCTGATGTCCGAATCGTTACGTAACGACGGCCGGGTATGGGTACCGAAAAAAATCGAAGATGCTAAAAAATTACAGGCAGGCACTTTAAATCCGAACGATATACCCGATGAAGACCGGGATTTCTATCTGGAACGCCGTTATCCGGCATTCGGGAATCTGGTACCCCGTGACGTCGCTTCACGTGCTGCTAAAGAAAGATGCGATGCCGGATTCGGAGTCAACAATACAGGTAAAGCCGTATTCCTGGACTTTAAATATGCTATCGCACAATTAGGCCGGGATACTATTGAAAAACGATATGGTAACCTGTTCCAGATGTACGAAAAAATCACCGCTGTGGATCCTTACAACAATCCGATGATGATCTATCCGGCTATCCACTATTCTATGGGCGGACTTTGGGTAGATTACAACTTGATGACTACGATTCCCGGATTGTACGCTATCGGCGAATGTAACTTCTCTGATCACGGAGCAAACCGTTTAGGGGCCTCTGCCTTGATGCAGGGACTGGCTGACGGTTATTTCATTCTGCCGTATACCATCGGCGACTATCTGGCCAAAGAAATCCAGACTCCGAAAATCAATACCAATACCAAGGAATTCGACGAAGCTGAAAAACATGTCACCGACCGTCTGCGTCGTTTGTATGACATCAAAGGAACGAAATCTCCGGATCATTTCCATAAAGAACTGGGACACATCATGTGGGAATACATCGGTATGGCCCGTGAAGCTGCCGGTTTGAAGAAAGCCATCGAACTGATCGCCGAATTGAAAAAAGATTTCTATAAAAATCTGCGCATAACCGGTGAATTTACAGCGATGAACAACGAATTGGAAAAAGCAGCCCGTGTCGCCGACTTTATAGAACTCGCCGACCTGATGGCTCACGATGCTCTCGATCGGAATGAATCTTGCGGCGGACACTTACGGGTAGAATCGATGACCGCAGAAGGTGAAGCCAAACGGGATGACGAACATTTTAAATATGTTTCTGTATGGGAATACAAAGGTGAAGATAAAGCACCGGAACTCCATAAAGAAGAATTAGTGTTCGAAAACATCCAACTTACTCAACGTTCTTATAAATAAATAATTTACGATTTGTGATTTACGGTTCAGGCTTATACCCCGATCGTAAATCCGAAATCAAAAATAATATTGGTTATGGCAGATAAAATATTAAAAGAACTGACTCTGAAGATCTGGCGGCAAAAAGACGCTAAATCAAAAGGCGAGTTTAAAACATATAAAGTTCACAATATTTCTACTGGCACTTCATTTCTGGAAATGCTCGATATTCTCAACGAACAGCTGGTAGAACAAAACGAAGAACCGGTAGCATTCGATCATGACTGTCGTGAAGGTATTTGCGGTACTTGTAGTCTGTTCGTCGACGGCCGTGCTCACGGACCGGACGATGACGTAACTACCTGTCAATTGCACATGCGCCGTTTCGAAGACGGAGCTACTATAACGATCGAACCCTGGCGTTGCGGCGCTTTCCCGGTAATCAAAGACCTGATCGTCGACCGGAAGGCTTATGACAAGATTCTGCAGGCCGGAGGTTATGTTTCTGTCAGCACCGGTGGAGTTCCTGATGCCAATGCAATTCCAATTGCTAACGATAAAGCGGAAGAAGCGATGGACGCAGCAGCCTGTATCGGATGCGGTGCCTGTGCGGCTACCTGTAAAAACTCTTCAGCTATGCTGTTCGTGGCAGCAAAAGTTTCTCAGTTAGCTTTATTGCCACAGGGAAAAATTGAAGCTGCCCGCCGGGCTAAAGCCATGGTGGCTAAAATGGACGAACTCGGATTCGGAAACTGTACCAACACCGGCGCTTGTGAAATGGAATGTCCGAAAAGTATTTCCATCGCTCATATAGCACGCCTGAACCGCGAATTCCTGAAAGCAAAACTGAAAGACTAATATACATTGTCTTTATTTGGAAAAAATGCTATCTTTCGGGGTAGCATTTTTTTATCGGTAAACCCAAAGCCTGATATGCAACTCTTCTATCGTGAAAAAGGTATCGATACGCATCCCCCCCTCATCATCCTTCACGGCCTATGGGGAGCTTCGGACAATTGGCTGCCCGTAGCCGATCTATTGAGCCACCGGTTCCATGTCATCCTGCCCGACCTGAGAAATCACGGCTGTTCTCCGCATTCTTCATTATTCGATTACACCATTTTGAGCCAGGATACGGAGGAATTGATCGGGCGACTGAATTTACCCCAAAGGCCTTTTCTGGCGGGACATTCCCTAGGAGGCAAGACATTGATGCATTTAGTATTGAAACGTCCGGAAATCGTCGAAAAAGCGGCAATCATAGATATCTGCCCGCAAGCCTATACTTTAGACAGGCAGACTATGCACCGAAGCCTGTCGGAATATATCCTGACTACCCCGCTTCAAAATTTCCACCGACGTCAGGAAATACATCGAGCGGTCCGGGAATATTTTTCTACAGAAGAGGAAGTTCAGATTTTGCTAAAAAATATCCGAAAAACTCCTCAGGGATACGAATGGAAGGTGAATGCGAAAGCGATCCGGGAAAATCTATCTTCTCTGCTGGATTGGAATATACCCGATATCCGGTCTCCTTATCAGGCCGAAATTTTATTTATAAAAGCCGGACATTCGGACTATTTACCGGAAAAAATAACCGAAGCCACCCGATATTATTTCCCGAAGGCCCGGCAAAAAACTATTCCGGAGGCAACCCACCGGATACACGCAGACCAGCCTCTTCGGCTGGTCCACACTTTATCCGATTATTTCCTCTCTCCCTGATCGTTTCACCTGCCCTTTTATTCCCAAAGGAATCCTCTGGAAAAATAGGTGACAGCCTGCAAATTAGCAGAGCTATATTCATCATTGATCACATCCACGCCGGGTTCGAACATCAAGGCGGTCAACCGCACCCGATAACTCTCGCCTTTGATCAGTTCGCCGATCCGGTTTACCTCGCCGGAAGTAGTCGTATTGATCGTCATTCCGGTACTCGTAGCCGGTTGAATCCGGCTGACAAAATAAGGTTGTGTCAAATCCATTTTCTTTGAGAAGATTTCCACCCGATAATAAATATCGGGGTTCTGGTATGAATTCCAGGAAACCTTCAAAGCCCCGGTTCCCAGTTCGGTAATCGCCTCCAATCCACTTTCACTCAAAGTACGCTGAGGCAGATTCTGACTATAGATGGTATCCTGTAACTTCAGTTGTGTATTTTTTCCTATCCGCAAATAGAAACGCACTTCCCGTTTCTCTCCGCCGAAATCGACATAATCACCGCTCTGGGGTTGTCTCTCACTCCAAAAATACCCGTGATTTTCCACCGGGATAGATTTCCCGTCGGCAGGAATCAAAGCCACCTCTTTCACATTTTTATTTCCCCGCACATCGACTCCGATATACGTTTTAAACTGATTCCCGTCCGTATATTCGTTTACTAAAAAAGCGTCGGCAGTCAGTTCGCCCAGATACCCGGGATCGGTCGTATATTTCCGTTCTCCTTGCGCATTCACAATAGTCTGAATATAATCCGGTCCACTCCGCTGCACATTCCAAACTATAGAGTCCCCATCGTCCAGATCCATCGTAATCTGATTATCTCCACCTGTCCAGGTACCGATAGCATGTACCCTCCGTCCGCCGAATTCCATCATCTTTAAAACACCTCCCTTTTCAAAGCGGATCACTTCCAATAAATCGGACTGTCCCATCCCGTATTTATCCCCCAACCAGGCATTGTAATACCAATACTTTCCTGTCAATTCGGACATATTCATGATCGTATCGTCTTTTCCATCATCATCGCTACAAGCATACAATACACAAGCCCATCCGACTCCTAACAGTAATTTTCCCCATTTCATCATCTTCTTTGTTTTTAAACTAAAATAATCTTCAAATTTCAATTTCCCGTTTTAATAAATTATACCTTTGCAAGGTACAATTTTTATGCCGGAAATAATATATCAATCTATAAAATTAGTCTTATGTTATATCCTTTAAAATTTAAACCGATCCTCAAACAAACGATCTGGGGCGGAGACAAACTAGCTTACAAAAGTAACGACCCGAAAGTAAAAGAATCTATCGGCGAAAGCTGGGAAATTTCAGGAGTACAAGATAATATCTCGGTCGTATCCGAAGGGGCACTCGAAGGGAATTCCCTGCAAGAACTGACTGAAATCTATATGGGAGATCTGGTAGGAGATAAAATCTATGAAAAATTCGGTATTGAATTTCCTTTGTTAATCAAATACATCGATGCCCGGGACAATCTTTCCATCCAGGTACACCCGGACGACGCAACCGCAAAAGCCCGTCATAACGCCTATGGAAAAACAGAAATGTGGTACCTGGTAGGTGCTGACCGGGATGCCGAACTGATTATGGGTTTCAATAAAGATACCGACAAATCGGAATACCTTACTGCCCTGCACAATCATACACTGCCTGTTCTGCTGAACACCGAGAAAGTCGAAAAAGGAGACTGTTTTTTCATTCCGGCAGGTACGGTACACGCTATCTGCAAAGGCTGTTATATCGCAGAGATACAACAAACATCGGATATCACCTACCGGATTTACGATTATGACCGGCGGGATAAGAACGGTAATCCACGAGAACTGCATACCGAATTAGCTACCGATGTGATCAATTTCTGTGAACAAAAACAGCACAGCATCCATTATCATCAGCACGAAAATCATACCGAAGAACTGGTCAGCTGTAATTATTTTACGACAAATTATCTGAAATTCGACAAAGAAGTAGAAAAAGATTATATCGAGCTGGACTCTTTCGTTATTTATATGTGTCTGGAAGGTAATTTTACCCTGGTCTACGATGTCGATAAAACCGTGAAAGTAAATAAAGGAGAAACCATATTAGTCCCTGCAATCCTAAAAAACCTGTTTTTAATACCGGAAACAGAAGCTGAAATACTGGAAATTTATATCAGGTAAAATATAGGTTAGAAGGCAAAAAGCTATAGGCAAAAAAAGAATTTCTCTTAAGTGCCTATAGCTTTTTGCTTTTAGCTTTTTAATTCATTTCCATATGTTCCTGATCGGTCAATTTTTCGCAATAATGACATTTCAGGACGATCGGTGAATCCTTGACTACGGTAAACTTCGTTCTTACCTTTTCGTGATTGGTAATACATTTGGGATTCATACATTTGACAATTCCTTCAACCTTTTCCGGTACATTAACTGTCTTTTTCTCCACGACATCATAATCCCGGATGATATTGATTTTTGCAGAAGGAGCGACCAAAGCTAATTTGTTTACTTCATCATCTTCCAGAAATTTATCCCAGATTTTGATGATTGCTTTCTTTCCCAATTTACTACTCTTCAAATTAGCGCCGAAGGTCATTGCATTATCCATACCAGTGATTCCCAATACGTTGATCACATCGAATAATTTATCTGCCGGAATATGGTCGATCACTGTTCCGTTTTCTATAGCGCTTACTTGTAATTCTTTCTTTGCCATAATAAATCCTATTTATAATTTCAACATTTTGGTTTCCGATTTACGATTTTATCCTAAACCGTAAATTGCAAATCCTCCATTATTTCAATCCCAAAGCCTTGGAAATAATAGCCTGCCGTGCAAACACACCGTTACGGGCTTGTTCGAAGTAATAAGCTTTCGGATTTTCATCCACATCGACATCGATCTCATTTACACGAGGCAGCGGATGCAGGATACGCATATTCTCTTTTGCATTAGCCAACATAGCATTTCTCAGGATATACACATTTTTTACTTTTTCGTACTCCAATGGATCGGCGAATCGTTCCCGTTGTACACGGGTCATATACAGAATATCGGCTTTACCGATCACTTCGTCCAGTTCGGTATGTTCATAATAAGGGATATTCAATGCTTTTAAATGCAGTTTATAAGCTTCCGGCATCTGCAAGGATTCAGGAGCGACAAAATGGAACGTCGGATGGAAATGACTCATAGCTTGTAATAAAGAATGTACCGTCCGTCCGTATTTCAAATCCCCGACCATACAAATATCCAAATTTTCCAAAGTCCCCTGAGTTTTGTAAATAGAATAAAGATCGAGCATTGTCTGCGAAGGATGTTGGTTTGCTCCGTCTCCGGCATTTACCACAGGATGAACCGCAACTTCACTGGCATATCTAGCAGCCCCTTCTACCGGATGCCGCATCACGATCAAGTCAGCATAATTATCTACCATCTTGATCGTATCCTTCAGAGTCTCTCCCTTGGTGACACTCGAAGAAGAAGCATCTGTAAAACCGATAATACGCCCCCCCAAACGGTTGATCGCAGTCTCGAAACTCAACCGGGTACGGGTAGAAGGTTCAAAAAATAAGGAAGCCACTACTTTACCTTCCAATAAACGCTGATTCGGATTGGCTTCGAATTCAGAAGCCAGTTTCAGTACTTCCAGAATCTCTTCTTTGCTGTAATCTTCGATGGATACTAAGCTGTGTGTGTTCATATCGCTATATTTAATGTTTGTTGACTAACAGACAAAAAAAAACCAACAAGTCTAACGACAATGTTGGTTTAATAAATCTTTATCAATAAATCGGCGATTCTGTCTGAAATGCTCGACAGTATGTTTAAAAATTCCGATATACAGATGTTCTGATTTCATATCAGAGCTCAAAAGTATATAAAAATTTTATATCCGTAAAATTTTTATCGCTCAAAAATGAAAAATTCCGAAAAATAGCCGTAACCCTCACCCCAACTGTACGATCCGATCGACAATATCGTGAGCGACTTCCTTTTTACTTTTCAGTTCATATTGCCATTGCACCTCATTCCGGTCGATGATAGTCACCTTGTTGGTATCATAACCGAAACAGGCATTGCTATCTTTCAAACTATTCAAAACGATCAGGTCGAGATTCTTTTTGTGCAGTTTCCGCAGGGCATTTCCTGTTTCATCGTCCGTTTCGAGGGCAAACCCCACCAATACCTGTCCCTTTTGTTTCCGGCGCCCCAATTCGGCCGCAATATCACAGGTCGGCTTCAATTTCAACACCAGCTCTTCTTCCCCTCTTTTTAACTTCAGGTCTGCCTTCCGGTCGGGAGTAAAATCGGCCACAGCCGCACAGGAAACGATAATATGACTGTCTTCCGCATAGTTCATCACCTGTTCGAACATCTCCGCAGCCGATTCTACATTTATCCGCCGAATCGCCGGATGTTCGGTTTGCCGGGAAACAGGTCCGGCGACCAAAACCACTTCAGCTCCCCGGGCAGCGAACTCCTCAGCCAAGGCAAACCCCATCTTACCCGAAGAGTAATTCCCGATAAAACGGACCGGATCGATCTTTTCATAAGTAGGCCCTGCCGTCAACAATACCTTTTTACCCAGCAGATCACCCTGTCGTTCAAAATAACGATGGATAGAAGCGACGATCTCTTCCGGTTCAGCCATTCTTCCCTTGCCCACCAAACCGCTTGCCAGTTCACCGGCAGCAGGCTCGATCACCCGAACCCCGTAACTTTGAAGAATGTGCAGGTTCTGTCGGGTAGCAGGATGACGATACATATCCAGGTCCATCGCCGGAGCAACCATTACCGGACATTTGGCCGACAAATAGGTCGTCAGCAACAAATTATCGGCTATACCGTGGGCCATCTTTCCCAAGGTATTCGCTGTCGCCGGAGCAATCAGGTATAAATCGGCCCAAAGCCCCATATCCACATGAGAATGCCAATCTCCGTTTTCCGGATTATAAAACTCTACCATCACCGGATGTTTGGACAATGTAGCCAAAGTCAATGGAGTAATAAATTGTTTGGCCAATTCCGTCATCACCACCTTTACTTCTGCCCCTTCTTTCACTAACAGACGCACCAGAGAAGCCGCTTTATATGCTGCTATACTACCGGTTATCCCAACGATAATATGCTTTCCTTTCAACATCGTGAAAAAACAATTATTTCTAGATTTATGAATTACGAGTTTTCTTATTAACTAAAAATGTACCAATGTATCCTCCTTATTATCGGTACATTGGTACATTTACAAAACTGTACATTAAAATCACTGTTTAGAGCGATTTTTTCTCTTCTGTTTTTTTCTCCGTTGCCGGATTTCTGAAATAGATCTGCCCATCTTCGAATTCCTGGGTAGCAATAAGCACCGGTTTTGGGATCCGCTCATAAAATTTGGAGATTTCAATCTGTTCCCGATTTTCAAAAATCTCTTCCAGATTATCGGTATAAGAAGCAAACTCCTGCAACTTACGACTCAGTTCCTCCTTCATCTCGACGGCAATCTGATTAGATCTTTTGGCAATAATGGCCACAGCCTCATAAATATTATTATCGGCTTTTGCAGCCAATACGGCAGGGTTCCGTGTAATGGTGTTATTAGGTGCTTTTACCTTTTTAAAATCTACCATAATTGATTTATGTATTAATATTTATCTAATTAATCTTCGAACTTATAATTTTCCAAATAGGCCTCGATATCCTCATACATCTTCTTTACGTCGGCAGCATATCTGCTGTTCGGATATTCATCGGCAAAGTAATAATACTCTTCCCGGGCATTGTTATATCGTTCCACTTTCTTATCTTCGACACTATTCACCGCCATCTGATATTTCGATACGAACAACATATACATAATCTCTTCCCGGTATTTGGAGCCCGGATAATCCTTCAGACAATTCTGCAAACTGATAACAGCCGCTTTGTAATGTTCACGCAGGTAATAGTTTTTCGCACTCAAATAAGCTTTGTAAGAAAGCTTATCCCGCATTTCATCCATATAGGTATTTACCTTATCTTTTCGCATACTATACGGATAACGACTCAGATAAAGCTGGAATTCCCGGATAGCTTTTTCGGTAACCTGCTGATCCAAACGTGGTTTCGGGGAAGCTTTATAATCGCAAAATCCCATCATATAAAGACATTCTTCAGCAAATGAACTTTCCGGATAAGTCTGGATGAACTGCTTGAATAAATCGGAGGCAATCTGATAATCTTTCATATTATAACTACAAAAAGCCCGGTAATAAGCAATATTCTGAGCTTTTGCCTGCCCGACAAATACAGAACGGACACCATCCAACAAATTCATTGCTCTCTGATAATCGCCCTTGTTATAATACTCGATCGCTTTTTTATAGACCAGGTTGTAATCATTGCTTTTCAGCAGGCTCTGATACTCCCCGCAAGACGTCATAAGCACAATTACCAGTAAAAATCCCCAAAATTTCTTCATAAACGGAACGCTTTTTTTGCATCATGCAAAGATAGAGGAAAAAACAAAAAGTAAAAAGTAAAAGGTAAAAACTTTTCTGAGCTTCACTACTTTCAAGTATTTTTAATATTTACTCTCCACTTTTCACTAACCCTTCATACGCATTCTTCTTCCTACTCTAAGTAATTATACGTATTATGGTACATCTTTTACCTTTTACCTTTTACCTTTTACCTTTATTTATTACTTTTGCCAAGTTAAAATACAGTATTCTACAAATTTTCAAAATATTATCGACGTGGACATTTTTGAAAGAGTAAAAAAACAAAGAGGTAATATCGGCCAGTATGCCAAAGAAGCACACGGCTATTTCGCATTTCCGAAATTGGAAGGAGAAATCGGTCCCCGGATGATGTTCCGCGGGAAAGAAGTGTTAAATTGGAGTTTGAACAACTACATCGGTCTGGCAAACGATCCGGAAGTCCGGAAAGTCGATGCAGAGGCAGCCGCTCAATGGGGGCTGGCTTACCCGATGGGAGCCCGTATGATGAGCGGTCAGACTTCCCGTCATGAATACCTGGAATCACAGTTAGCCGATTTCGTCGGTAAACCGGACGCATTCCTGTTAAATTTCGGCTATCAGGGCATGATTTCTATCATCGACTCACTGACTTCACGTTTCGACTGTATCGTTTATGACGCGGAGTCCCATGCTTGTATCATGGACGGTTTGCGTCTGTCGCCGGCCAAACGTTATGTATACGTACACAACGATATGAGCAGCCTGCGCAAACAGCTCGAACATGCCACGAAATATGTAGCGACTACCGGTGGAGGTATTCTGGTAGTTACAGAAGGCGTATTCGGAATGGCAGGAGATTTAGGTAAATTAGATGAAATCACTGCTTTAAAATCTGAATTCAATTTCCGCTTGCTGGTCGACGATGCCCATGGATTCGGAACAATGGGACCGACAGGTGCCGGTACAGGTGAACATTTCGGTGTTCAGGATAAAGTGGACCTTTATTTCGGTACTTTTGCCAAAGCTATGGCAGGTTTCGGCGCTTTCGTCGCCACAGATGAAGATGTATGTATGTCTTTGCGTTATACCATGCGTTCACAAATGTTCGCAAAATCCCTGACTATGCCGATGGTCGAAGGAGCGATCAAACGTCTCGAGATGCTGAAAAGCCAACCGGAAAGACGCGAAAAGTTGTGGACCATCGCTCATGCTTTACAAAACGGTCTTAAAGCAGACGGTATGAATATCGGTATCACCAACTCGATGGTTACTCCGGTATATCTTTCCGGTAGTGTTGCCGAAGGGATGCAAGTCGTATTCGACCTGCGTGAAAATTACAATATTTTCTGTTCGATCGTCGTATATCCGGTTATTCCGAAAGGACAATTATTGCTCCGCCTGATTCCGACTTCTATGCATACACTCGAAGATGTAAAATATACCATCAAGGCATTCAAGAATGTGGCAGAAAAACTGGCTAAGGGAGAATACAACAAAGAACTTCTGATCGACGCTAGTAAGCTCTAAAAAAATCAGGGATTAAAGATTCGGATCTATTTCCTCTGTTCTTTAATCCCTGTTTTTTACACCTTGATCATTTCACCCCCAGGTAAAGCCGGGTTTATCCTCATTTTTTATATTTCAAAACCTCAGGCATCAATGCTTTTATCTGCTCTATACGATGGGCATCCGAAGGGTGTGTAGACATAAACTCCGGTGGTTTTTGTCCCGATCCTGCAGAAGCCATCCGGGTCCAGAAAGGAATCGCCTCTTCCGGATTATATCCGGCAATCGTCATAAAAATCAATCCCAAACGATCGGCTTCCAACTCATGCTTCCGCGAAAAAGGCAAGATCACACCGTAATTAGCCCCTAAACCGATAGCAGTCCCCAAGAGTGCCTGAGTCGGCTCCGATTTTTCTTTTAAAGCGTATGCAGCAGCAGTACTTCCAGCCTGTATCAACATCTGCTGACTCATCCGTTCGTTTCCATGCCGGGCAATCGCATGAGCAATCTCATGTCCCATCACAACAGCCAAACCATCATCATTTTCACAAACCGGCAAAATTCCTTCATACACGACCACCTTCCCTCCGGGCATACACCAGGCATTCATTTCAGGACTCTGTACCAGATTGAATTCCCACTGGTACCCTTCGATCTGCTTTTCCAATCCCTGAGATTTCAAGTAAGCTTCTACAGCGGCAGCAATCCGCGTCCCCACTTCCTTCACGCGACGGGTATCGTCTGTACGGGTAGATAACTTATTTTCTTTTAAAAAATCTCCATACGAAGTAAGACTCATCTGCATCATTTCACTTTCGGGCAGGAGTATCACTTGCTTCCGCCCGGTCAAAGGCACTGAAGCACACTGTACGAACAAGGTCAAAATCCCGACAATAACAGTTAATCTAAAGACTCTCATCGTTTCATCTTTTTTTTAATTCTCCAGGGTATATTGAGTTTAACGTTACATAAAAAAACAGGTTACAGGTTTAAAAACACATCCTCAAACCCATAACCTGTCCTATGCCATCCCTTTCGGGGAAATATATCTAAATAATCAACATCGCATCTCCGTATGTACCGAACCGATATTTCTCTTTTACGGCCAGATCATAAGCTTTCATCACCAGATCATAACCACCGAAAGCAGCCACCATCATCAAAAGAGTCGAATAAGGTAAATGGAAATTAGAAATAAAAGCATCCGGCACACTAAAATCATAGGGAGGGAAAATAAATTTATTTGTCCATCCATCATATTCGGTCAAACGGCCTTTGGTCGTTACACAACTTTCCAACGTCCGTACAACGGTCGTGCCTACTGCACAAATCTTATGACGTTCGTCTTTCGCATCATTGACAATTTTCACGGTATCCCCCCCCACAATAATCTGTTCCGAATCCATTTTATGTTTTGTCAGATCTTCTACATCCACTTCCCGAAAATTCCCTAAGCCAACGTGCAAGGTGATATAAGCAAAATCGATTCCTTTGATTTCCATGCGCTTCATCAGCTCACGACTAAAATGCAAACCGGCTGTCGGGGCAGCAACAGCTCCTTCATAGCGGGCAAAGATCGTCTGATAACGTTCTTCGTCTTCCGGCTCCACTTTACGTGTAATCGTACGCGGCAGCGGAGTCTCGCCCAGGCCATACAGCAACTTCTTAAACTCATCGTATTCTCCGTCGAACAAGAAACGCAACGTCCGTCCACGAGAGGTGGTATTGTCGATGACTTCGGCAACCAAACTATCGTCTTCCCCGAAATACAATTTATTACCGATTCTGATCTTTCGTGCCGGATCCACCAAAACGTCCCAAATCCGCAGATCCCGATTCAATTCCCTCAACAAAAAGACTTCGATTTCAGCACCGGTTTTTTCCTTATTCCCATATAAACGGGCCGGAAAAACCTTGGTGTCGTTGAAAACGAATACATCCTTCTCATCAAAATAATCGATAACATCCTTAAATACCTTATGTTCGATCGTTCCTGTCTTCCGGTCGACTACCATCAAACGACATTCGTCCCGATTAGCAGAAGGGTGTTGAGCGATTAATTCCGGCGGTAACTTATATCTGAATTTTGATAATTTCATCTCTGCACTATTTAAATTAAACTCTTATCAAGTCATTTTAACATCCTGGTTTATACCAACAAAACATTGGAATATCTCCTTCTGTCTTTATGGAAATACCCCTGGCCTAATAAACGGCGCAAGTTACAACTTTGTTTGTAAAAACGCAACCAAATCCTCCATTTTATTTGCATCTTCCACCTGAAAACTTCCGATCTTTGTGCGGCGTAAACCTGCCAAGTAAGCCCCACTCTCACAGGCCTGACCGATATCGTTGGCCAAAGACCGGATATAAGTCCCTTTACTACAATTGATTCTTAACGTTAAATCAGGAAGATTAAAATCGATGACCTCCAATTCATTCACCACCACTTGACGTGCAGGCATCTCGATCTCATTCCCTTTGCGCGCCTTTTTATAAGCCCGGTCACCATCTACCCGGATAGCAGAATACGCCGGAGGGACCTGAGTAATGACTCCCCGAAACCGCTCCAGTACCCGATCTAAATAAGGGCGATCGATATGCCGATAAGGGAAATCCCCTTCCGGCAAAGTCTCTAAATCGAAAGACGGAGTCACAGCCCCGTAACATAGCGTCGCCACATATTCTTTTTCCTGAGCCATATAATCTTCAATCCGTTTCGTCCACTTTCCGGTACAAACAATCACCAAACCCGTCGCTAAAGGATCCAGAGTTCCGGCATGTCCCACTTTGATCTTCCCACAAGCAGACTTCAAACACCAACGAATTTTATTCACGACATCGAAAGAAGTCCATTTCAGAGGTTTATCTACCAGAATCAGAGCACCCGAATGAAAATCACCTTCTTCATTAAACAATATCTTACACACAATTTTTATATTTTCGAACCAAACCGAACAAGCGTAAAAATCATTCTATCACAAGCCCGTTTTCACTGCTCTCAATGAACAAACAAAATGATAATGCCTACTACAAAACAATATACGGCAAACCAGATCAACTTTCCTTTCTTCACCAGATTCAGCATCCAGCTACAAGCTATATATCCGGAAATAAAAGCAGCCAGGAAACCGACAACCAGCGCCAACATCGAAATACCACTCTCTGCAGGTGCAAAACCACCTTTCATCATGTCCAGAAAAGCCTCTCCCAAGATAGGTACCAACACCATCAAAAAAGAAAATCTCGCTACATTTTCTTTATTATTCCCCAGCAGAATCCCCGTAGCGATGGTGGAACCGGAACGGGACAAACCAGGCAATACGGCACAAGCCTGAGCCACTCCGATGATAAAAGCATCCCGAAAAGATATATCCGTCTTTAAACGGGGACGAGCGTAGTAAGCAAAGGCCAATAAACAGGCAGTAATTAAAAGAGCAACTCCCACGACCAACAATCCGGAACCGAAGAGGGCTTCCACATAATCTTTAAAGAAAACACCCACAATAGCCACAGGAATCATAGATAATGCGATTTTGGCAATATAAATGGTTTCCGGATTCCAGGAAAACCGAAAAAGACCTTTCAAAAGATCCCAAATCTCATTCCGCAACACCACAATCGTACTACAAACGGTCGCCGCATGAACGGCCACTGCAAAAGTCAGATTTTCTTCTCCCTGTATGCCGAAAAGCGTACTGAAAATCTGAAGATGCCCGGAGCTACTAACGGGCAAAAATTCTGTCAATCCCTGAATCAATCCAAGGACCAATGCTTCTAACCAAGTCATCATTTCTTATCCAACAATTTTATACCTAATCTTTCGTCCCTTCTTCCATTTCCTTTTTAGGCTTCCGCATAATCGCCCAAAAAACAAATCCAAAACCGATCAACACCACAATCGGAGCCAGCGTGATCCGACGGAAACTAAAAATATCATAATTAAACTCAGCCGGATTATCGGAACCTCCCCCCATCATCAAAATAAATCCCAGAATGATGATCCCGAAACCGATCAAAATCATCTTATAACTACTCACAGGAATCGGGAAATCGATCTTTTTTCCGGAAGTAGTATTTTTCAAATTATTCTTCACCATATTTTTAGTTTTGTTTTAATTGTACAAATCGTTCATGTCTTTATTCAGATATCTGGCAACCGACATCCAGGAAGAAACCAAAGAAAGCAATATACCGCAAACCATAACAAAAGCAACCATGATAATGATCAATTCTTTATTCATCAGATTGACTACACTCCCCACTTCTTTTTGCAAAAAGAATATGGCAGCCAAAAGAATCAGATTAGCGATCATACTCCCAAAGAAACCGAACCAAACACTATTTTGAATAAAAGGCTTACAAATAAAGAAAGGTTTTGCCCCGACAAGCTGCATCGTTTTAATCAGAAAACGCTGCGAATATACGGACAAATGGATGGTATTCCGGATCAAGGTAAAAGAAATCAGCATCAGTGCAGCCCCTGCTATCAACAGGATCAGACTGATACGCCGAACATTTTCATTGATCATATGCACCAAAGACTTCTGATAAGACACCTCCTGCACCAATTCGTTTTTTAATAAGCTCTTCTCGATAACAGTCAAGGAATCGTTATTGGCGTAAACGGGATTCAGCTTGATTTCTACCGAAGGCAAAAGCGGGTTATACCCCAATACGCCCTCGAAATCTTCCCCCAACTCCTCTTTAAATTCACGGGCAGCCTCCACTTTACTAATAAATACCGAAGACGAGACAAAAGGCTTTGTGTCCAGAATCTTTTGCATCTTTTTGATCTCGGCTTCATTTACATTATCCTTGACAATAATAGAAAAACCGATATTTTGTTTTACATGATCAGAAACCAATTTTGCATTCAGCAAAATGAACACTAAAATACCAACGACAACCAAAACCAGTGATATACTGAGTGTTGACACAAAATAGGAGCCTGCAATTCTCTTTTTTCTCTGACCAGTCATCTATCATTTGCATTTAAAAACACGACAAATATAGCAATTATATCCAATTATTTTTTACAAAATGTTTGTACAAACTAAAAAACGCCTTATATTTGCACTCGCAAAACAAAAAAAGTTCTTTAAACAGATGCGAAAATAGCTCAGTTGGTAGAGCACGACCTTGCCAAGGTCGGGGTCGCGGGTTCGAGTCCCGTTTTTCGCTCTCTCGCAAGAGGATGCTCGAGTGGTGGAATCGGTAGACACGCAGGACTTAAAATCCTGTGGCCATTGCGGCCGTGCGGGTTCAATTCCCGCCTCGAGTACAATTAATAATCAAAGAGTTAGATCAGATCTAACTCTTTTTTATTACTATTTTATTTGTTTCAAAAAGTGATCCAAAACACATTATCCCTTCTATTCTTATTTCACAATAACAATTCCCCCTCCCGACAGAATCGTCAAGGAAAGTTCTTTATTTTTACTCAAAGTCACTTCCCGGGTATAAACATTACGTTTCAGGTCGTCATTATAAAGGGTCACCCGATTGCCTTTGGCAAACATCGGAAGTTGTATTTTCAGCTTCAACGGTTCTTTTTGGGCATTCACCCCGGCGACATACCATTTATCCCCATGTCTGCGAGCCAGAATACAATATTTCCCCGGATAACCGTCGATAAATACAGTCTCATCCCAGGTAACAGGTACTTGTTTCAGAAACTCCAGGCAAATTTGGGAAGCATCGGTCAGATTATTAGGGGCTAAAGCAAAATTCTGTATCGGATTCTGAAACAAGACGGTAGTAGCCAACTGGAAAGCATCTGTTGTCCGGCGGATATTACCTCCATCGTTGGTACGATTCAAGCGTTTATTGAGGAAACAGCCTCCGAATTCCATACAACCGACACTATTCCGGATAAACGGATGCAGACAGGCATTGAAAGCCTCCTCATCACAAAAATGCTGCTGGAAAATCAGGTTCTCGGAAGCCAGTACCGCCTCACTTCCCACATAATTGGGATACATTCGTTCCCACCCCCTGGGCAAGGTGCAACCGTGAAAAATAACCATCAATCCACAATCATCCGCATCGCTCAGAATAGCTTCGTACAACCTCATAGTCTCCTGCTTATCCCCTCCGAAAAAGTCTACTTTAATTCCCTTCACTCCCAGACTTTCGAGCCACCTCATTTCCCGCTTACGGACAATCGGATTGTCCATACAATTCACAGGACTTTGAACAATATCGTTCCAATATCCGCTGGAACTATACCATAAAAATATATCTACCCCCTTCCTATGGGCATAATCCGCCAAAGACTTCATCTTTTCCCGGCCGATCGTCCGATCCCACCAGTTATCTATCAATACATATTCATATCCCATTGCAGCTGCCAAATCGATGTACCTCACCTGATCCTCATAATTGATACTTCCATCCTGCCACAAAATCCAGCTCCAGGTTCCACGCCCGAAACGATAATCGTGAACCGTTTCGTAAAGTGGCTCCACGACGTCCCAAATGACCGTCGTTTCCACAATAGGCTTCAGATTATCCCCTACAGTAATGGTACGCCAGGGAGTTGTACCGGGCAAAGCCAATCCCGGGGCTACCGTTCCATTCCCATTATTCTCTTCGGGCATCGGAAAATCAAGGATATATAATCCACCTTCTCCGGCATCACTCAAACGAGAACCACAATAGCGGCTGTCCACACCCGTCTCACTGATCAAAGCCCAACCATCACAACCAATACGAAAAAGGCAAGGAAAAGTATAACCATGTCCATATCGAGAAGGTTCGTTCATCGGAACATCCACCCTATACTCCTCCTCATAACTGGGTTTTGTACGCATCCATCCGATCATGGCATCACTTTGCGGACACAGAAAAGTAGTCGTATATGCCGGAAAATCAAAACCCGTCGCTTCTCTTTCCACCACACAACTTCCTGCCTCCTTTCGGGGAATTACATATCGGAAAGCGATATCGTTATTACTCACCCGGAAAACGACATCTATCTCCTGCTTATCAGCATTCGCAAAAGTACAAATCAACTCATTCGCCTGATAGTGTATCTCTGATTTCTTGATCTTGTTCTGAGTATATGTTTTATCGATCCGACTTGTCTTTTGCCCAATCCAATTCATATTCCGGCTAAAATCCCCGATATCGGTCACCACCCCCAAAGGGGAATCTTCCAGAATTGTCTTTTCTTTGTAAGTGACAGAATAAACCGGTTTTCCCTGCTTCAAGGCCACATTCACTTTCAGATGAGAGTCAGGTCCAATTACCTCAGTCTGCTGAGCCCATACCGGAACGGCAATCCACACCAGCAAGCAGTATTTCAGATATTTTTTCATGTCTTTAAAATAATTTACATGCAGGACAAAGATAATATCTCCGCTATACAAAACAAGGATTAATCCTTATAAATTAACGTAACAGTATTCTATACACTTTAATTTTCCGGTATATTGATCATTTTGTCATTACTTAGAACTGTCAAAATGGCAAATATCGGATATGGCATAAATTTTGTAATTAACAAATAAAAAGCATAATGAATTATCAATATTAAATATAAAAAACAATGATTTCTGAAAAACTACAAAATGCGATCAATGAGCAGATTACTGCTGAAATGTGGTCTTCCAACCTGTATTTGTCCATGTCTTTCTATTTCGCTTGCGAAGGTTTTGACGGCTTTGCCCATTGGATGAAAAAACAATCTCAGGAAGAACTGGAGCATGCCTATACCATGGCTGATTACGTTACAAAGCGGGGAGGAAAAGCCAAAGTAGATAAAATAGACGTTGTTCCTCAAGGGTGGGGTAGTCCTTTGGAAGTATTCCAACATGTCTATGAACATGAATGCAAGGTTTCAAAAATGATCGACAATCTGGTTTCTATCGCTTCTGCAGAAAAAGACAATGCAACCCAAGACTTTCTGTGGGGATTCGTACGCGAACAAGTTGAAGAAGAAGCAACAGCACAAGGAATTGTCGACAAATTGAAAAAAGCCGGTGATACAGGTCTTTTGTTCATCGATGCCCAACTGGCTAAGCGATAAAGACCTCAGCATAAAAAACTGCCTGAATGATGAAGTGCGCCCTAAAAGTCGAACAAGAATTTTTAAGGCGCACTTTAAAGTATCAGACAGCTTCGTCTTCCTTATACACATCGGTTACTTCATCTTTTCAGATACTCGTATCAACTATATGGGAATATAAAACAGAAGATTATTCGTAAACTTTACTTTTTACAATCACATTTACAGATGATGACCGGAGCCTCGGGGAAATCGACGGGAATCCAGGTGGCATTATTGAGGTAATTGGTTATAGTCGTCATACCGACCAGCATGACCAAATCAACCAGACAAGCATCCGTATATCCGGCTTGATAGAAACGGCCGATCATCTCAGGGCCTACCTTGCCCCGATTCGTAACCAGCTCACAAGTAAAATCCACTAAGGTATCCAACTTTTCATCCCAAGTGACATTTCCTTTACGGATCGCTTCGATTTGCTTATCGCTCAAACCGGCCTCTTTAGCCAAAGCCGTATGCGCTGCCAAACAATAAGGATTCTGATTTACCTGACTAGTCACCAAATGAATCGCTTCCGTCTGAATTCGGTCAAATACCGTAGAAACATCCATAAAATCCATAAATCGTTTCAAGGCAGTTTCGGAACGGGTCATGAAGGCATACACATTCGGAACAAAACCCATCGACTGCTTTAATGCAAATAGCAATTTACGATCATGTTCCAATACTTCTTCCATCCGGGGTACTTTAAAATCTCTTCTCATCAGTTATATTTTTGGGGATTATACGAAAATTGAAAAATAAAGTTGAATTTTTACCGCAATATGGAAACTTTTAAAATTGCTTTACGTTTATTTCACAGATAAAACATACCATAAATTGGGAGAAAAGGAAAAAAGAACGGTACCCGCAGGTATCCACAAACTTAATGTACGTTAAACGACAAAGGAATATGCTAAACTAACCCAACCAATAGTATCGTACAGATACATACGAAAGGAACCGGAATAATTTCCGGTTTCTTTTTTTCCTGCTTCAGAAATATTTTCTTTAAATTACTTACCTTTGTATTCAATACATTATACTGCAACCATGAAAAATAAAAACATACTGATTCTGATTATTTCCTTCATCATTTTGCTCGTTGCCTGCTCGGCTCTGTCTATGAGTGCGGTAGCCAGTAATTACCGTTACACCTGGGTAGCCATGAACCCTTGGAATGGAGTCGAAGGTATTGCCTTTACCGTGGGTTATTTTTTGCATACCGGCAAAACCGTCAGTATGCTGATTACAATCGGCTTACTCCTCGTAATCTGGTGGCGGCTCTACGCTCTTATTCACCGGACCTTCATCAGATAATCTTCATCAGGAAGTCAATACATCACTCATGCACATTGATAAATTCATTTGTTTTGTGTAAGTTTGCAACTTCTAAAAACGACAGAGATCGGGTCATTTGATCATCCGGTAATTTCGTGATTCAGTAATTTAGCAACTCATCTATTATGAGAAAAGACGAAAGATATAACAAACGTGGTGTGTCAGCTTCCAAGGAAGACGTCCACAATGCGATAAAAAACATCGACAAAGGAGTATTCCCCCGGGCTTTTTGCAAAATCGTACCGGATTATCTGGGAGGAGATGAAGCTTATTGCAACATCATGCATGCAGACGGAGCAGGAACAAAGTCTTCGTTAGCCTATATGTATTGGAAAGAGACCGGAGATCTCTCCGTTTGGAAAGGAATTGCCCAGGATGCACTGATTATGAACATAGACGACCTTTTATGTGTCGGTGCAGTAGACAATATTCTGTTATCTTCCACGATCGGCCGGAATAAAAACCTGATCCCGGGAGAAGTCATTGCTGCCATTATCAATGGAACAGAAGAATTACTGGAAGAATACCGGAAACTAGGTGTAAGCATCTATTCTACAGGTGGGGAGACAGCCGATGTCGGTGATCTGGTACGCACGATCATTGTAGATTCAACAGTTACTTGCCGGATGAAACGGAAAGATGTCATCGACAACGCCAACATTCGCCCGGGAGATGTCATTATAGGCCTTTCTTCGTACGGACAGGCTACTTATGAAACCGAATATAATGGCGGAATGGGTTCTAATGGCTTGACTTCGGCCCGTCATGATGTATTTGCAAAATATCTGGCTCAAAAATACCCCGAAAGTTATGACAATAATGTACCGGAAGAATTAGTATATGCAGGGAAATGCCTATTGACGGACTGTGTCGAGGGAGTAGGTATGAATGCAGGAAAATTGGTTTTATCTCCGACCCGTACTTACGCTCCGGTAATAAAACAAATTCTGGACAAATACCGTTACCAGATTCATGGGATGATTCACTGTTCAGGAGGAGCCCAGACTAAAGTGATGAATTTTGTCGAGAATATGCATATTGTAAAAGACAATCTTTTCCCCGTACCTCCTTTATTCCGGTTAATCCAGGAACAATCGGGTACGCCTTGGGAGGAAATGTACAAAGTGTTCAACATGGGTCATCGTATGGAAGTTTATGTCGACGAGGAATTGGCAGAAGAAATTATCGCTATCTCAAAGAGTTTCAATATCGATGCCCAAATCGTCGGTCGTTGCTACGACAATGACGAAGGCGAAGGAAATAAGCTTACCATACTCAGCGAATTCGGGAAATTCATATACTGAACGGTAGGTTTGATTCGTAAATTTTATATATAAAACGAAAGGATGCCCGTAATAGAGCATCCTTTTATCATTCCTTCAAATCTTCCCGCATTTGCAGCAAAGTATCCATTAATAACGGAATATTCTCCTTTACTGTATTAAAAATAACATCTGCATCCACTTCAAAATAGTGATGTACAATTATATCACGCATTCCCATCACTTCACGCCATGGTATTTGTGGGTAATAAATGAGCAAATTGCCTGCTGTTAATTTATCCAGATTCTTTATACTTTCACCAGTAGCAATCAATTTCATACAAACTCCATCCAGTAATAAAGTTCCTGTAGCAGAATCCAGAAAATCATTAGTACAATGAATATTTTCAGTTCGTTGCTGAATGACTTCCAGAGATTCTATCACTTTGTCAAGCAAATGCAAAACTTTTACATCATACATAAATAGCTTCCTCTTGAATGGTTTGCTTTAATACCTCATCCATTTTTTCACGCACACGAACCAAATCTACCGGACGTCCCAATAAAGCTTCTAATTCATATTTGATACGAACTAATGTAAACAACGTAGGCGCCTCTCCTTCATAGCAAATATCAATGTCACTATTTTCAGTCTGTTCACCCCTGGCAACACTCCCAAATATCCCCATGCGTTTAATGTGATAAACAGAAGCATGGGTTTGCATGTAGACTGCCAGTAGTTGTATATATTCATTGATAGATTTCATAAAATATCATCTGGTTCATATTCACAAATATAAGAATTATCTGACAGTTAGACAATATGTTTATTCAGCCTGTTTTTCTTTTTTATAAAACTACAAAATCGTCTACTCTGTCAATTCGGGAAATTTATATACTGAACGGTAGGTTTGATTCGTAAATTTTATATATAAAACGAAAGGATGCCCTGCAAAGAGCATCCTTTTTATTGTTCTAATCAATTATATAGAGCTATTAGCTTCTTCACTATATGATAAAAGAACTTTTCTGACTTTGTAATGATCCAGGCCGGCTCAGGGTGACAAAGTAAACCGGCCGGAAAGGCAAACGATCTTACAGAAAAACTTACATGAATACATTCTTACCTTTTCGAGACAATTTGGTAGAAAATATAACCGAACTTCGTCATTGCATCAAAAACAAGCAACTACCCTTTCCATGCATTTATAGATTCCAGCAAATTTTTATATCCATTCTTTGCTCTGTCATCCGCAGTATCCACACATTGCCGGACGTATGTCACCATCTGCTTTTTCACCTCATCCGGTGCATTTACAGCAAAATATCGCAATAACACATCCAGATTCAAACGTAATTTTGCATCAGGTAAACGAACCACCTCCTCGGTATAACACTTCATCAAAGCTTTCCAGTTCCGGTCCAGATAACAGGTAGTCAGCCGATCCAGATAAACCAAAGAATAATCAGCCCTGAAACCGGTATTTCTCACGGATTCGCAAACTTTCATAAAATCTTTCTCCTGCATTCTACCCGCCAGATAATCTATATAAAGGGGGAAAATCAGCCGTTCCGTTTTATTTTCCAATCCCTGAGTGTCAATGTTCACAAAATCTTTCCAATTATCCAAAATAAATCGGAAAACAGGATGCTCAACCCGATCGGCAAAATGCTCAGATAATTTCCAGACTTCCGGATACAGTTCTTTTTTCCCTTTCACCTCCCTCAAATAACTTTCGACATCAGTATTAAATGTATTCAGTTCCCCCGCCTCAGAAAGAATGATTATATAATCTGCCTGTTTTTTCAATGGACACGCACTCAAGCTTCCGTATTGTTTCATATCTGTATAAGAGACCTCAGGATCAAGGGCATAACGGGCGATCCGAACAAAACGTCCTAACTCCGTTCCGCCCTGTAAACGATACTTGATCCGTCCGTCCGGATATAAAACCAACAGAGTCGGATAAGCCCGAATACCGTATTTCACCGCGATTTCCGGTCCTTCCCCTTTTTCCATGTCAATTTTTACATTCACACACATACCGTTAAAAATATCTCCTACTTCTTTACGGACAAAAACTTGTTTGCTCATTACCTTACACGGTCCACACCAAGAGGTATAGCAATCCAAAAAAACATATTTATCTTCGGCCTTCGCCTTATCCAATGCTTCCGCCAAAGTCAGGTCTTCAAAAACGATTCCTCCTTCCAATCCGGCTTCTAACATCAAACTTTTATATTCAACCGCCATATTTTTATCCAATACCGCTATTCTGGAGTTCATATAAGCGACTATTTTGTCCCGGGCTTCTTTCCCGGTATTTACCAATTGAGGCAAAGACATATCGATCCCCCGGGCAACACGAACATCCATCCGGGGAACTTTCATCGCGACCACATCCATCATTTTCAAGATATCCCCTTTTAAACGCATGGCAGCGATATCACACAAGGCATAAATATCATGTTGTTCGTCTACCTCTGCTTTTCCGAGTGTTCTTCTAATATCCGCCACCTCTTTTTCCGACAAGCGGTCTTGTCCGATTGCCGTATAATACAACGGCATCATATAAACAGCAGCAATACTGTTATCCACTTTCTCTACTCCCACTGTCCGGACAAAATCTGCTTTATGGGTGATCAGGTATTCCAAAGCCACCGAATCTTTCCTCCTAAGCCGGTCTGAAAAAACAGGCCAGTTTACTGCTTCAGACCACTCTTCAGGCTTCAGCATACTGAAATATTCACCTGCCACTTTTTTATACTTTTCTTCTTCATTCGCCACTTTCAAAACGGCTGCATATTTCCGTAAGAATTCCTTGTCACGCAATTGACCGGCATACAGTTTATTCATCCCGGCCAATGAAGTTGAAGGCGAAAGAGCACAAGCCACCTGTTTCTGAAATTCAGGTAATTCCGATCCTCCGACAATCCGATGTACCAAATTACCCTCTGCATCCAATACAACATAATGGGCCATAAATTTAATGTTATATTTCGACTTGAACTTCTCTCCTTCTTCTGTATTGAGATCTATAAAAAAATTAATAAAATGTCCGTCCATCCATCGGGCAAATTCCTGATTACTGAAAACTTTTTTGTTCATCCCATGGCAAGGAATCGCCCAGTCTTCAAAACAATTGCAAAATATCAGTTTATTCTCTTTTTTAGCCAAATGAAGTGCCTCATCCAAAGAATAAACATATTTCATTTTCACATCAGCGGCAACAGCATCCCCATACATACTCTGAGCCTGAACTATCCCCTGAAAAATCCACAAACAACAAACCGATACAATAAAAAACTTCAACTTCATATTCATCTTTCAATCTTTATTTTTAACACATCTTACACTATATAACACCGGACGGGTCGAGCTATGATCTACGACTGCAGACATTCTCATAATCTGATCCGTATAAATCGCAATATTCCTCGTCATTCCCAAGCTGATCGTATCTGTTTTGACCAGATCCGAACACCAGAAGTAGGCATTCTGCCCCAAATTGATATAATTATCCCGTTGTGAGTTGACCAAGCTCCGTGCTCCTCCGTAACGAACATCAAAACCGATCCCTTCTTCCCCCTCTTTCAACAAGACAGCCTGTCTTTCTCCCCGCCACACATCCTGTTTTTCTACTTCTTCTGCAGTCATTCCCAAAGCCTTTTCCAAATTTTTCCAATCTGCATCGCTGGGCAATCGCCATCCTTCAGGAATCGCAGCCAAAGCAGCATCATAAGTATACAACAAACCGTACGTTTCCGAATAATGGCCATTGGCAGCCTCTGCCTCTTCAAAATGTTCCAGTCCTTCCTCCAATGCGGTATTATACAGCTCCTGACAGGCTACCTCATACATCCGGTCATATGCTAAATCTTTACATTCAACAGCAACCTCATAACTTCCTGCAGCCTTATTCTTGATCTGTAATAAATAACTGGGTACCGGTAAAGTTTTCTTTATTCCCTCTATCACACTCCAATCTGCATCGGAAATTTTTCCCTCCTCGTATGCCTTATTCAACTCTTCCAAGAAAATTTCCCTGTACTCATCACCTGCCGTATTCACTTTTACAGTCGAATAATCGATACTATCCAATAACGTTTCATTATAAGTAAAACATCCTTCCCGCCCTCCTAAAGGCAGTCTTTTAGCCAGATTATCGGCCATCCAGATCAAATCACCGACCTCAATACACCGATATACCTTCCCGTCCGAATCTACAAAATCAGCCACTTTTTTCACTTCCGGAATTTCATATCCGGCCGCAACTTCTTCCTCTTGACAACCCCAAAATACCGGCATAAAAACCATTAAAACCAATCCTATTTTTTTCATATCCGTTCATTCTATTTCAGTTTGACACCCATTTCATTTTCAATCAGATCCCGTAACAATTCATATTTTTTCATCACTAAAGGATAAGTAGCATAATACTTTTCAAACCATTCTTCTGCATGATCGCTTAGGATCCGTTCAACATAACAGTCTAAATCATCCGATGCCGTGGGAGCCACTGTACTAGCCAATCTTCCATAGCCATAAACAAATCCCCAGTTACCGACAATTTCACAATAAGCCGCCCGCTTTTCATTGATTGCCTGAATAGCCTCTTCATGAGATTTTCCCGACATATATAAAGGGATATACTGTTGATAAAACCAGGTACCCCCATTTGAAAAAGGGTCATCTTCATTCACTTCCTCTATAATACAATCCGAATAATAAGGTAAAGCACTCGGCCAATTCCTATTGTAATACTTATCGGAAACCAATTGAAACCGGGTAAGTACACTCGTATAATTCTGTATTTTTTCCCCAACCAATCCTTTACAGGTTTCATTGATCAACTCTTCCGATTCTTCAGCCGTTAAATCCGCAACCTCTCCCCAGGCAATCATTCTGAAGTTATGTATTTCCGTTTTTCTTTGCCATCCTACCGAAGCATCTTCCAATACCAGCAATGAGTCCGTCAGCAACATAGATAAAGGGCGTAACGACTGGGCACAATTTTCGACAAAATTCCTGACAAACCTCAATGAATTCATTTTCCTCCCTTCATCCGTAATGAAATAATAATCGATCTCTCTATTTTCAGAAGCATTGCTCGAAAACTCCCAATTCAAATCCAACAATTCATAACGATATACCGGATTACCATAAATATCGTTCTTCAAAAAATATTTCCCGACCGTATCCGTAAAATATACTGAAACATTGTAGTTTTTATATAACTCGTACCGGAGATGCTGTACAGAATCCTCCGGGGAATCCGTGATCTCATACAGATTGACATAATCAATCTTACTTTCCAAGGCGTCTTCTTTCTGACAGCCCAACAGCAATAAACAGCCGACAATATAAAATATAGTTCTCATCCCTGTTACAATTTTCAGTTATTATCATTTTCATTCAAAGGTTCCCGACTATCCCTTTCATTATTTTCCATCGGAATACGATCGAAATCGATAGTTGTCTCCGGAATCAGGAAAGTCCACACATTCGTTTCATTTTCTTTCAAAACAAAGACTCTTGTCCCCGTATATCCCCCATCATCATTATAAGTATGAAAAGGATGAACTATCTGTTTCCGGAAAGGCAACTGTGAACAGACCGAGTACCGTCTCAGATCGAACCAGCGGTGACCTTCAAAACAAAGTTCTTTCCGGCGCTCCTCGCGAACCTGTCCGATCAATTCGTCTCCGGTATAATTCTGATCGGCATATCCTCCGATCCGCATCCGGCGCAAAGCATTTAAATAGGTATTGGCCCCGGCATCTCCCAACATAGCACAAGCTTCTGCCATATTCAGATATCCTTCAGCAACCCTCAACATCAAAACATCCGAAACCCGGTGGCTGACATCACTGTCCATCGGAAATTTATTTACCAAAGCAATACTATCCGACGATACTCTTTGAAAAAAACTGATCCGATAATCATTTGCCGCATCATACAAACGGTACAAATCGGAAGATACACAAAAATCCGGGGCTTCCGCTGTCAATACATTCTGGAGATGTTGAGAACTCTGGGAAAACAACACTTCACTGTTATCCTCTGTTATAAAAGGCGAAGTCAAAAAATCACCCATCGGCTCCAGGGTTACATCCATTTTCAAAAAATTCTCCGCCGCCATCCGGGCATTTTCCCAATCCTGCATATACAGATAAACACGGCTCAATAACAATTGGGCAGCTTCTTTATTTGCCCTGTAAATTTTCCGGTATGAAACCACTTCCCCTCTTTCGAAACAACGTACGGACTCTTGCAAATCTTCGATAATCCGGGCATATACCCGGTCCAAAGTAGTACGGGTAAATTGGGTATCCTTTTCCTTGTCATGCTCTACGTAAGGGGTCAATTTCAAAGGAACTGCCAAAGTAGTCGCAGCTGTCTCAGGAGCATAGGGAGCAGCATACAAATTGGCCAGAATAAAGAAAAACTGGGCACGCAAGAAATAGGTTTCTCCCATGATCCGGTTTTTTTTCAGTTCATCCCTTTCATTATCCGGCGTAATTTCATCCAACTCATCCAAAATCACATTGGTATAATTGATGCGTGCATACAAATCGTTCCACGTTGTATTATCTGTAAATCCTTGGCTACCATCAGGTTTTTCGGTCACATCCTGTTGCCAGGTATAATAACCATAGGTCATTGCATGCAGGTCATAATATTTATTTCTAGCTGTCCAGGAACCGTCCCCGGAAGCCTGTTCACTCCTCACGCTACTAATATCGTCATCCATAATATTGAACCACGAACAACTCTCCCGGTTAATCAGAGTTGTTGTCGTCGCATTACTCGGAACATACACACTTCCCAACAACACTTCGTCAAAATCCGCCACTGTTTTTGCCCTCACCATATCCTGCGAATACTCCGACAAAAAATTGCTGCATCCGCAAAGAAAAAATACTATGATCACATATATATTTTTCATATTCTCTCTATTTTAAAATGATACATTCAAACCAATCGTATAACTCGGCCGGATAGAAAGTCCGGCATCGGCAAACCCGGCCTGCGAAGGATCCTGTCCTCTCAACTCCTTCGCAGAAATTGTAAAACAATTATGCGTATTGAAACTAATCGACAACTGTGTAAAGGGTGTTTTTCTCAACAACCGGTCATTCAACCGATAAGAAAACGAAAGTGATTGCAGTTTCAGATAGTTCCCACTGACTACTCTCAAATCGGAATCGTCATACATTTGCCACACATTATTAGCAAATGCAGGTACTCCGCTATTGGGACCGACAGCCCGTTGAGGTGCTGAATAATGCAACCGGTAATGTTCGTAATCCGGAGAAGAAGGACTGATAATCAAAGGATAAACCGTATATTTTTCATCCCCGGGCACTTGCCAACGGTCCAGAAACTCTTCCCGGACATTTGCCGCAGCAGAAATCCCGTTTATAATCGGACCGTACATTTCAAACAAACGTACTTTCGATCCCAGGCTATATGAAAAATTCAAAGAAAGACTCCAATTTTTGTAAGTAAACGTATTGTTCAAATCGCCGGAAAATTTCGGATCCCGGGTTCCGCTGTTAACAAGAATCATAGGGACCACCTCATCCAAAGTTTTCCCTTGTAACAAATGCCAGCGATCTTCCCAGTCGTCAAACATCGGAGCCCCGTTTTGAGGGTTCAGGCCCAGGAATTTATACGAATAAAATGTACTGATCGGCTGCCCGCTGACAACGGCTGTCCCGTTCAAATAATCATTAAGATTATAATTCCTGGCATCATCCGTCTGTACTTTATTCAAATTGACCGAATAATAAGTCGACATATACCAGCGGAAATTTTTCGTTTTAACAGGATAACCGTTCAGAGAAATTGAAAATCCCTTATTAAGCATATCCCCGTTATTCATAATATAGGAAGTGATCCCATTGATAGGGGAAACATCAACGTTAGTAAACAAATCCGTTGTTTTTTTATAATAAAAATCCCCTCCGATATTCAGCCGGCCATCAAAAAACCCTAAGTCCCAACCGATATTGGTCTGAGCGGTTTGTTCCCATTTCATGTTCGGATTCGGTAAATTCGCCACTGTCGATATATTCTCTCCGTCATAAATCGGCTGCATCGTCCCTTGCCTGATCAATAAATTCGGAGTTTGTCCATCTACCATATTCCCCTGATGTCCGTATGATAAACGTAACCGGGCTTCTGTCAGCCACTTGGCATTCTTCCCGAGAATATTTTTCAAATTGGCCATTCCCGAGACAGACCAAATCGGTAACAACCTCTCATTGCTCCGACTACCGAATTTATTAGAAGCATCAAAACGACCGTTAACATTCAAGGTAAACAATTCTTTATAGGAATAAGACAATGTCAGATAACCACTGATCTTGTTCGTAAGTCCGTTTGTCAATTTTTCATATCCTTCGGCAAGCCATTTTTGATACCCTGGATATTTTTCCAATTCATCCCCTAAACCGATAAACTGTAAACCTCTATCTTTTAAGAAACCCCGGCGTTCTATACTGCTACTGGTATTCTTGGCCGTATTAATCTCATATCCGAATGCGGAAGAAATCAAATGATATTGGTTTGCATCGACATAAGCACTGAAATTATTCTGAAAACGTAAAGTAGCACTTTCAGAAGTACTGTTTGTCGTTTTCAATATACCTCCATAAGGTAGCACACAATTTTCATCATTCTCTATCGGCTCATCTTCGTATTCACCGTTCTTCAGGCGTGCGACATAATTGGTTTTTTCTCCCCACCAGGTATTTTGTTCTGTCGTACTACGGCTATACGAACCTGTCACCTGAATATTCCAGCGCGGTTTCAGGTCATAACGCAAAACCATGGTTGTCATCAACGTATTACCGTCATACGTATTCGAACTGTTTTCAATTTCATTTAAGATATTGTACCGGAATTTATTAGAAGTACCCACGGCATAAGCATCCTGTGTCAAATGATAATAATAACTACCGTCTTCATCATAAGCAGGCAAAGCTCTTGTTGTGTTATAAGCATAATTGATTGCAGAAATTTCAGACGGGACATGATTCTTTTTTTGAATATTGCCATTCACATTCAGATTTACCCTGAATTTCTTTGTAATATTGGCATCCACCTTCATCATCATCGTATACCGGTCTACATAACTGCTATTGGAAACCCCATCATCCTTATTATATCCCAAAGAAGCATAATAGCGTAACTGTTCGGATCCACCCGAAACGCTCAAAGTATGCTTATGGGAATAAGCATCATGAGTCAGTAGTTTAAACCAGTCTGTGTTTACTGTCTCAAAACGTCTTACCTGTTTCATGAATTCATCATAATCGATCAAACCGTTTTGCCAATCATACCAGGCCCCTTCATATCCGACCATTTCCATGTTATTCGGAAATTTATAATGCAGATTGATCAGATCCCGGCTAAACTGTACCCGTTCCTGGGAGTTCATTACTCTGATATTTCTATCCGTATAACGGGGACGGCGTGTAAATTGTGAAGAATGGTTATAACTGATCCTCATTTTTCCGATCTGTCCACGCTTGGTGGTAACCACAATTACTCCGTTAGCGGCTTGTGTTCCGTATATGGCAGTAGCAGAGGCGTCTTTCAAAACATCGATCCGCTCAATATCCTGGGGATTAATTCCGGCTATCGCATTTCCGATAACATTTATATAATCCGGATCATTCAATACTTCGGGTTCGATATCGACAGGATCTGTCAATACAATACCATCCAATACCCACAGCGGTTCACGATTACCTAAAATCGTGGAAGTACCCCTCACACGAATCTTCGGAGTCGCGCCCACCTCTCCGGAATTGCTCATCAACACCAAATCCGGAATACGTCCTTCCAAAGCCTGATCTATACTCGACATCCCTGGGACCAGAATATCCTCAGCCCGCACTGAAGTCACCGAACTGGTCAAATGCCGACGGTCGATTGTCCCATAGCCGGTTTCTACAACATTGACAGCCTCCAATTCATAAATATCCTCTTCCATAACAATCTGAAAAAAATTCTCTCCTTTATAAGGTACAGTCTGTGACTTCATACCGATAAAGGTAAAAAACAAAGAGAATTTTCCGGACGCAGGTTTGGCAATCTCAAATTTACCATTCGCATTCGTCGTGACACCGACCGTCGTCCCATCGATCATTACCGTGACACCCGGTAATGGTACTCCTTGAGTGTCCTTCACTACCCCCTCAATTTTTTCAACCTTTTGCGGCAACGTTTGTTCTCGAGCTTCTTTAATAAGGATCAGATTTCCATCTACCTCATAAGTAAACCCCGTTTCTGACAAACAATAATCTAAAATAGAGTTGACAGAAAGTTCCACTGCATTGATATTTTTAACCCGAATCTGCCCAATGGCATCGGATTCATAAAGGAAACGGTAATTACTTTGTTTTTCCATCAATTGAAAAAGTTCTTTCAAACTTGCTTCTTTCAATTGCAAAGTCAAAGACTGATTCTCAACATTGGCCCAAATATCCCGTGTATTGAGCAATAAAAAACAGAGACAATAAATCATGCATCTGTAAAAGTACAACCTCCGTACTTTTTTCAAAAAATCATTTTTACACATCACTTTCATAAGTATTATCCGATAATTAGTAAACAAACAGAATCATTTGCATCTTTTCACTAAAACACAATTCCCATTAATTTCAAACCGAACAACTTCTAACCGTCCTATCTTATCCAAAAGTACCCGAACATCTTCATAACGGTCGATTTTGCCTGTGAAACGAATATTCTTCAAAGTCTCATTTTCATAAAAAACGTCAATATCATACCACCGTCGCAGTTCATTCATAATGTTTTCCAAACGCTCTTCCTCAAAAGCAACTATCCCCTCCCGCCAAGCAATATAGTTAGCGGTATTTACTGTGGTAACGGTCACCTTTTCATTTGAAATTTGAGCCTGTTCTCCAGGATATAAGGTACAGGAATCCCCATGAACAATTAAAGAAATCTGTCCATTCACCAAGGTTGCTACCGTTGTTTCGTTATCTTTGTAAGCTTTTACATTAAATTCTGTCCCCAGAACTTTTATCTCATAAGCATTAAATTCAACAATAAAAGGTATATCTGCCTTAGCTACCTGAAAATAAGCTTCCCCACTCAATTTTACACGTCGTTCCTTTCCGGCAAAAGGAACCAGATACTCCAAATTTGATTCCGCATTCACCCATATTTTCGATCCGTCTTCCAATTCTACCAAAAATTCCCCTCCATGCGGAACTTCCAATACATGCAATTCGGACTTTTGGGTCAAGCTATCCTGTAAAACATTGTAATTCAAAGTTTTATTCCGTCGTTCTATAATCATTCCCTCATGTCGGATTAATTGTCTCTCCTCCTTTTTACAAATCACAAAAGTTTCTTTGTCACCTGTATGCAATACAGCTTCTGTCTCCAAACCGGCAACGGGCCTCTCCTGTTCAGCCTGGCGATTTATATAATACTTACTTATATACAGAGAAGTCCCTAATAACAAAACAATTACAGCGGCTCTCCAATGCCATGCATATATATTCCTTTTTACATTCTTCCGCTTATGAAACAGTTCCGTATAATTCCGTTCCACATCAACAGGCAATTTCTTTTTCTTTTCCCACATTAACTGAAAAGCAGCATAGTATTGTCGGTTTTGCTCCGACAAATCAAGCCACTCTTTCACTAGACGAGCCTCCTCTTCGGTCAGATCATTCCTTAGTAATTTGACCAATAATTCTCTATCCATAGTGTTACATTATCCGTTCATCAATGAGAGGACAACCGTACACCTAAACACAGTGACAAAAATTATTTATTTTTGAAAAATTTCTTAGATCGATTTTCACTTATGAAATACAAGAAAAGTATAACAGAGAGCCCCATACGTCTCCGTAAATATTTATAAGCTCTTTTCACGTAAGTATTTACCGTATTGACAGAGATTCCACACTCATCCGCAACCTCTCTATATTTTTTCCCTTCAACGACACAAGCAATAAAAATCAAACGGGTTTGCTCAGGTAATTCATTTACAACTCTCCATACCTTATCTATCAACCTCTCGTCATATTCAACTTCCGGTAATTCTGCATACAAATAAGCTTCCATCAGCCAGGACTTATGTTTATCTTCTATCTGAAGATGTTTGATCTTATTCAAACAAATATTCTTAACTTGTACAAAAAGATAAGAATTAAAATTACGAATATTGGAAAAATCAGTTTTCTCCCAAAGTTTTAAAAAGCAATCCTGTACAACATTCTCTGCCGCCTCTCTTTCAAGCAAAAAATATTCGGCAAAATGCACCAATTGCCCAAAATATTTTTCAAAAAGGAAACGGAAAACCTCTTTATCTTTTTTTTGCAGACCTTCAATTACTTCCTCCGAGGAATATTCTTTTATAACTTTCACAACCTATCAATTTAAACAGCAAAACAACTTTAATCGTTCGATTAAATCAGTCGAAAATTTATAAAGTCCATAAAGTTTATAAAGTCAATGGACCCTGCGGGTATTTTGTTAATTGACAATTGTCAAATGACAGTTGTCAAAATATTTTCGGACCTATGGTCTCTTCTTTATTTGTCTGATAATCAATGATAATCTTCTTTGTTCTATTTCTCATTTTTCTTTCCTTTTTTATTTCCTAATGGAAGAGAAGCTTCCAGAAAATTGTCAATTGTCAATTATCGTTTGTCCATTTTTCTTTTGACAGAAATCCGCCAAAAGAAACGAACATTTTTTCTATCCTTTTCCTTCTTTTAATATCGTGCGCATTCGTTGCCGGAGGTTCAATTGTGTACTATCGACTTTAGCTTTTCGCGAAGGGATAAAAAGATCCTTGTATTTCGCTTTCGTAATACGGAACTTCATCTTATCGAGATTCCCTGAAATATCCACACCGGCCCGGAAAGGCAAAGGTGATTTCAGGATAGAGATATGATATTTAAAAGTCATATCGATATTGTGTTGTCCGCCGACAGCAGCCTTATAACGGTCGATTTCTACCAGAAAAGGGAATATCTCGATCGTCCCATCCTTCACCATTAAATCTACTGAAATACTATCGATCATATTCCGCTTTTTATTCTTAAACATCAGCATTTTCGAAATTTCAGCAAAAGTCTCCCCATCCATCAGCACCAGATCGCGGCCGTCCAGATAAGCCGCAGCCCTTAGAGTCGGCAAATCGATGTTCATGGCAGAATCCAGCCACGAATCTGCAGCAATGTGAAAATCCACCAGTCCCTCGAACGACCTCAGCATAGGGAAAAGCGTATCTAAAGAAGGGATCAGTCCAACCAGACTATCGATCCGAATGTCGTGCATCTGCAAAGCAAAACCGGCATAAGCCTTGGTGGTATCTGTCGCCCGATACAGAGCCGTGGTACTCATATTGGCAGCCGAAGAACGTAATTCCAGATCCGATAGCTGGATGCATTGATTGCGCATAACTACTTCTCCATGAATACTATCCATTTGCAATTTTCCAAACAATACTTTCTTTATATCGGTCTGGAAAGTAAAGTCGATACCAGGAGGAACCACAAACAAGCAATTACTTCCTTCCAAAGCAGTAGTATCACTGACAACAGGAACTTCATCCATATCGTCCACTTCTGTAGAAATCGTATCCCGGAAACCGGCTTTCACCTTCTCCATATAGGCCGTTCCTCTTTCCATCGCCCGCATCAGCTGATTGCAATCTATTCTATCGGAAGTAACCAGCAACTGAGCTTTCAGCTCTTCTTTCTTAAAAAACGACTTAGCCAGATTAGTCACATTTCCGGTAAGCCGCAAATCCGAACGCCCCAGATGCAGCACGGCCGAATCCAGCTGAATTTCATTCCGGTCGAATCTCAATCGGGTACCCGGCATCCGCATACGCACCGGAAAATAAGGCGTATAAGCCCTTAGACCGGTAAAATCGACGTATCCTGTCGGAAGCCAGATCTTCGTATTACGTTTACTCCGGACAGCCTCGACTTGTACCTCTGCCTTGGCAAAATTCAAACGGTTGCCCATAGCCCGCAAGCGCAAACTATCCACCTGCAGTTCTGCATTGATCTGAGGAACTTTTTTATTACGCTTCGAGGGCAACAGCGAAGCTTTAGCATTCGCCTGTTTCAACCCCACCAGCAAAGTATCACGGACGATAAACACCATCCGTCCCAAATGTAGGTTAGCCCCCATGGAAGCCACTACAGAAGTATCTTTCAATGGCGAAGTTCTCAGCGCCAGATAAGTCGTATCCATCAACAAACGTACCTTATTGCGGACATGGATATCCAATCCGGAATAACCGACCACTCCGTTCAATAAATCCGTTCCCTGGACAGACTTCGTATTCTTGCGGTTAGCGGCAAAAACCAGTCCTGCCGACTTAACATTCATAACGATACTATCCTTGGGGATAAAAATATTCACATCCTTCATTTGACCCCCCCCGCCGATTCTCAATTTCCCATAATCAGCATTCCGGACATCTTCGACCAGGACATCCGTTTTTAAAGAAGTATTCAGCGTACCCCGGCAAGTAATTCCATCCGCCAAGGGAAAGATTTTTGTCAATTCTTCAAAATTCACCAAAGCCTTTACTTCAGCTTTCAGGGTAGGTGCTGTCAACAAGCGTTCGGCATCGCCCGCCATATCGATATCGATACCTCCACCTTTCATACAGAAATTCCGCAAATTCACATAAGACTCCTGTTCTTTCTGCAAATCGATCAAAGCAAAAAGATCTACGTTCAGGGTATCGATTTTCGAAGGCATACCGGGATAAGCGATAAAGCCATCTTTGATCCGAAATTCAGAAGTCAGCAAGGGAATATTCTGTTGACCGTAAATACCTTTAATCTCTCCCTGGCACAATACATCTCCCCGCACCTCCACATTTTCAGTCTTATGCAGAATAGTATCGGGCACCAAGTCCAATAGTGTCTTTAATGTCGGAATATGTATTCCATACTTTAAATTCACCAGTAAAGTATGATTTACGGTATCTCCTCTTAAAGTTCCTCCGGCTCCGAAACGGATACCGTTTACATCGACTACGGCTTTCTCCAAAGTGTATAATAAGGAATCCCGGTTGATTTTCATACCGGTTTCTATTCCGAAAGCCAAACGGTTGACCAGCAACTGTCCTTCTTGCCAAAACAATACGTTTTCAGTTGAAAAATCCAGTTTCAGCCGAGAACGGCGTTTACCCAGATAGCCATCTACTCCAAGGTTTATTCCGGTCAATCGGGTATACAAACGCGTATTCCGGTCATCGAAAACAAGCCTTCCATTCCGGATTCTAACATTCCGCAAACGTATTCCCGAATCGAAAGTAGTGGTATCCGCCATCGTTGTATCTACAGTAGTCGTATCTGCCGCTATCCGGAGTATATCCCAATTGGGAACACCGGCCGAATCTACATAAGCATATATCTCCGGCTGTTCCAATACGAAATCCTTCACCACAATACGGTTCTTAGTCAGGTAAGCGATCGGATTTATAGTCAACAGACAAGATTTTATATTCATCAAGGAATCCTGCATGGTCGGCTCGCTATTAGCCGTACTATCACGGAATGTCCCGGAAATAACAGAAGCATCGTCCAATTGAATTCCAAAATCCGGGAAAGTAGAGAAAAAAGTCAATTCAATATTTCCAAAATGTACCTCGGCATTCAGGTATTCTTTTGCAGTCTTCTCTACCAAAGGAGTTAATTTTGCCGGGGTAAAGATAAAATGAATAACAATAGTGACACCGACCAAAATCAGTACCACTAAAGCTAACAGGCTCCAGAGAGTCCATTTCAACACCCGTTTTCCCAGTGACTTTTTCATCTTCAATCCACTAATTCAATAATTTATTTATAGATCAAATACTTCTCTCTGATTTTCTGAAACTCTTCCAATGGAAAACGCCAGGCAGCTCTTATCTGCTGCTCGCTCTTACCTGCCTCAATATCTTTTCTGAGTCGATCTGTCCCGGCCAATTTCTCGAAAAAAGAAGTGAAAAAAGGAGTTTTTCCGGTATAATTCCGATAAGCCAATAGTAACCAATCCACACGTAACCGTTGTCCCTCTCTCACCTCATCGTATTTATTCCTCAGGTCCATGCCATAGCATTTCAATCCCAGGCATTTGGGATTTTTACTCATACCGGGAATACTTTCGGGTACAAAAGTATAAGGCATACCTTTCAATTCGGGATGCCCGAATACCTGAAAGGGAGTATAGGTCCCACGCCCTTCACTGACTACCGTTCCTTCAAAAAAACAAACCGAAGGATACAACATGACCGACACTTTATCGGGCAAATTGGGAGAAGGTTTCCGGGGTAAATCTACCGTCATACTCCTATTCCATCCCTGACAAGGAATCACCGTCAAATCACATTTCTTTTTATCTTTCAACCAACCTTCTCCATTAATCATCCGGGCATACTCACCGATAGTCATCCCATAAACGACAGGAACCGGATGCATTCCGACAAAAGACCGGTATTTCATTTCCAATACAGGCCCGTCTACATAAAAAGCATTCGGATTCGGACGGTCCATAACCACAAGCGGAACCTGATTCTCGGCACAAGCCTCCATCACATAGTGTAAAGTAGAGAGATAAGTATAAAAACGGACACCGACATCCTGCATATCGAAAACAACCACATCCAATCCCTGCAAATCCGCCGGACTCGGTTTTTTCTTCTTTCCGTATAAGGAAATGACCGGTAAACCGGTCTGCCGATCCCGGTAATCACCCACCGTTTCCCCAGCATCGGCATCTCCTCTGAACCCATGTTCCGGACAAAAGATACGTATCAATTGTACCTGATGATCACGCAGGAAATCGACACTATGCTTATATCCGTCCCCGGTTTCCAGCACAGCAGTCTGATTAGCCACAATCCCGACCTTTTTGCCTTCCAACAAACTCCGGTATCGGTCAAAATGCTGAATACCCGGAGAAACGGCTTCAGCCCCTCCGATTATTCCACACCACAAACACAGAAAAAAAATGCACTCTCTCATTATCCCTTTATTTCTTTTCTTCCTCGGGGAAATCGATTTTCATAGAATTTACAATACTTTCCACTTGTCTCAACATATTCCGTTTTTTACCATCGGGAGCGTATACATAGCCCATCATATAGATAATACGGCTATTCTTTTCATCCAATACGACATTCAAAACAAACGGCCCCCCCATAAAATCATTTTCGGCAGTCCACAAACCTCTGATAAGCAAAGCATAATGAATTCCGTCATATTTATAAAAAGCAGCAGTCATCGGAGTCTTCAGATCCAAAGCCATCCAGGTACTATCCCGGGGCCCAGGAATATATTTCTTCAACTCTTCATTCATCCGGTCCAGGATAATCTGGTAATCCATCTGACTTTCATGTTCATATTTTTCTTCAAAAAAAATGATCCCCTTGCTATCGACCCGGGTCTCGGAAGAAATCCATACAAAATTCGAAGTATCTTTATTTATATAATATCCTCCGGGACAATACAACAGGAGGTCGTACTTATTCTTAAACATATTGAATATCTTCGTATCCGGTATTTTCTTGTATACCTCGATCAAACGGTCACGTTCTGCCTTGAGATACACGTTCATCATTTTATTTTTATTGGCATTGAAGATTTTATAAAATGCCTCTACATCCGGTGCACTGATTTGAAAAATCTTCTGAGAACGAGCCCAGGGACTCTCGTGAAACACGATTGAAGCCGTATCGACTTTATCCTTAATCGAAACAGTCAGTATATTCCGATGAAAACGGACATTTTTTTCGAAATTAGAAGGCGGAAGATTGATCAAATCAAAGACCGGTTCGCCCTGAGGTAATCCCAATTGAGGCTGTCCGAAAAATTCCTTGATAGTATCCCCGACATGACCTTCCCACAAAGTTTTCGGCATAACGACGAGCAGTTCATTCGTAGAACCGCTGACAGGAGGTAAAGCTGACCGCCGGCCACCGCCACCTTCTTTACAAGAGAACAAAAAATAACTCAGGGTCAACACCAGCAGACTGACTAATATTCGTATCTTCATTTTATTATGATTTAAAATATACATTAAACTTATTCCGTAAAATCCCCGTATTTGCTAGCCGAACGATCTAAAATCGCCTTTACCGATCCGACCAGAATCTTCGCTTCGACCATCAAAGGAAGCCGATATTCGTCTTTACTCAACCAAATCTTCATATTTTCGCCTCCTTTGAATACCTCACCTTCAACCAACAAGGGAGAAAAAACGTAACATTCCTGTTTCCGGCCGGCAATCTTGCTTTTCACCACACCCAGATAACGGATATACAAATCATAAATTTTACTATCGATCAAAATCCGGATCGGAATCAAGTCGTTTTTTTGGTATTTATCAAAATCCAACTCCCGGGCCATCCAGGCAACCGAAAGCATATCATAGGTTTGACCGAGTAGTTTCACCGTATCTGTCCGTCTGAATTTTCCAATCCGATGGATATCTCCCAATACGACAGAATCGTCATAATGAAATGTATAATCGAAAGTCTTATGATAATTCCCTTCATGAGCTTTTCTCGAAAATTCATAGGGCATAAAAGTATTCTTGTCAAAATGCGATATCAGGGTGTCCCTGATCGTGAATATCCAATCCCAGGAAGGTAAAGAATAACCCACAGCTTTTAAACGTTCGGCATTCGGATATTTTTCGGAAGTCGTCAACGAAAAATCCACCCGCCCAGCCTTGACCCAAATAAATCCCCAGTTATAATATCCGGTATATACCAACTCTTCTATAGGCGGGTATTTCGATTGGGCACAAAGCGACAGGCTTCCCCCCAATAACAACATCAATATCCAAATTTTTTTCATATCCTTCTATTTATCACTCTCATCCTTATACGGCTTCAACAAATTAAATTCCTGCTCAATATCAAAATTTTGTTTGACACTGATTTCGACAGGTAAATAAACGATTTCTTCAGGCTGTTGGTTCTTCAAATACAAACCGGTATCCCAAATTCCATTGCCATTGGTATCCAAGATCGCCCTAAACTTGTATTTCCCCTCGGGAATCAACGGGAAAGTGACCTGTCCATCCTGGTTGATAATTTGCTCCTGTACCACTGCATAAGAACGTTTTCCATTCTCAGATTTCCCATTATCCGACTTATAGAGTTGTAGAATAACCTGTCCCTGCACGCCACTCACATTGAGCATAATCTTCCCGTAAAATTCTTCCTGACGCACTTTGAATTTTTTCTCCAGTTTGTTATTATGCCGTCCATAAATATCGTTGACAGAAGCAGAATCCAAAGTCAACATATATTCCTGCCCGGCTTTCCAGGAAGCATCGATATAAATACGCCGGATCTTCAGACTATCTTCTTCCAGGGTAAAATTCAGCGGCTGATAAAGTGTATCCACTTTCTCCGATATATGCAGATTCTCCAAGCCCGCCTTGTCGACCGGCCGGTTAAATTCCAACCACAAACGGGCACCCAAATCAAAATCGTTACCGGCATTCGATTTTATTTCCACAAACTCAATCGCCGGAGTTTCAGGTTCGTCTTTCCTGCCCTTCTTATTGTCGGGTTTCTTTTTGTCTTTAAATGTATAGCGGCTGGTATCGGCAAAAGTCGTCAACCGACCGGAACTATCTGTCCGCAAGTAAGAAAGGATAACATTCAAGGTATCTTTTTTATACACGGTAGAATCTTTAATCCACAAAGCCAATGTATCGTTTCCGGCCGAATGTTCCAACACATACCAATCCTCCGGTAGCGGTTCCGTCGACAAGGTATCGAACAAACGGGCCTTAAACTCATTCTTTCCCGGAATACTAAAGATAAAATCGAGGCGTTCCCGTTCCTTCCGGTCATCATCGGTCATATACAACTGGGTCAGCTTTTCCTGAAACAAACGCAGATAAAGATTGTTAGGCCCAAATCCCAGATATTCCTGTGTGACGATACTATCCCTCATCGTTGTGTCCTGCCCGACGATTTTATCGACAACCCGGAACGTATCTACCCGGGTCATAGTCATCACCACGGGACGCACCAAGGTATCCAGGTAAGCAAACATTTCTGCTTCGGGCGTATATTTATAATCCCGGTTATCGTCCTGAATCGCCACGACACGATAAATCGTATCTTTCAAGTTCGTCAAACGGAAAAAACCGGAACTATCCGTACGGGCGACATAGTCAGGCACCTCCAGCAAAGGCATCGAATCCGCCAGATTAGAATACAATTCGACATATACATTTAAAACCGGTTCGCCGGATTCCGCATTCACAACCTGTCCGCTCAATTCCAACGAATCGATTTCATTCCCGGTAGAAAATACATAGCGATAAAATCCCAAAGGATTTCCCTCGTTATTATCGGATATAGCATCTGCAAAATCCAAGGTATAAGTGGTATTCGGTTTCAAGGAATCCACAAATTCGACTTGTACATATTTCCCCTTTAAACGAGGCTTCGGTTTTTTCTTTTGAGGCGGAGAAATAATGAACTTCTCGTTAATATCTTTTAGCTGGACAAACTCATCGAAATAAATGTTCACCCGCTTTTTATCGAAATTTTTAGTAAAAGAGGCCGGTTCTTCGAGGATCACTTGGGGTGGGGTCGTATCTTTAGGTCCACCTTCGGGATATCCCCGGCTGGCACAAGCATAAACCACTACTGCCATAACTAACATAGCCAGCCACTCCCAGCCGAAAGCTCTATCGTCGTTCTTCTTCATCCCTATTATCTATTTACTCAGTCAGATCTCGATTTACAAAGATAAACTATATCGGACAAAAGGGGAATAGTTAAAGGGAAAAAAGTGAAAAGAAAAAATCAGACCGTTTGAGCCAGACACCCTAAAGAGAAACGCACATTCCCTGCCTGAGCCAAAACCTGCAAACAAGCACCGATCGTAGCTCCTGTCGTTATCACGTCATCGACCAACAATACCTTTTTTCCTGTAATTTTAGCGGGATTGCGCAACTCAAAAATATGCTCGACATTTTTAAGCCTTTCGCTTGCATTCTTCCCGGTTTGCGATGCATTGTTCCGAACCCTGAAAAGCACATCGTCATAAATGTCTACTCCTATCGTTTCGGCCATACCACAAGCAATTTCCCGGGCTTGATTAAATCCCCTTTCTTTTTCCCTTTTGGGATGTAAAGGCACCGGAATGATACAATCTGCCTCACATTCATTTTTAATCTTCTCTCCCAGCAAACGGCCGAGATAGATACCCAGAGACCGATGAGAACGATATTTAATCCGGTAAATCAAATTTTTATAGGGGCTGAATTTATTATAATAAAACAAAGAGAATAATTTTTCAGGCCGGTAAGCGGCATCGAAATTCAACAACACATCTTCCTGAATAGCATAGGCCTGATCGGAAAACGGGAAATCAGCCAGACAGGCGGTACACAAATACACTTCACCTTTCATCAGGCTTTCCCCGCAAACGGTACATATCCGGGGGTAAAACAATTCACAAACAGCCCTTCCCGAAGACAACAATCTGTCTTTTAGCCATCTTCCGATTCGCAATCCAAGCTGTCGTGTCATAAATTCAGGTTTTAGCCATCCGACCCCATCATATTCAACTTTTCAGACGATATCCTCTGAACCAATCTATTTCCATACGTGCGGGTAACTGTTTTTCCAGAGGTTCTTTATTGGTTCCCAAAGAGAAAACGACATACATCGGAACGTCCGGGATATGTTCGGTTTCCTCTTTCACCACCAGATCGTTTACCATCCACACCATTTTATTTTCCGTCCACTCCAAAGTGAAAATATAATAGGCATTATCGAGCTCCAGCTCTTTGATTAATTGGATATCTTTATTGACCGCTGTACGATAAGAATACACTCTTCCCATATGTACTCCATCGGCCTCACACTTCATGATTTCCACATGAGGCACCTCTGTATCCCCCAGCATCCAAAAACAAGAAGTCAGGGCACAACGATTCAGCTTAATCTTAGCCTCAAAACGACCGTAGCGCTGCCTCAAAGCAGTGGCAGAACTAATCATAGCAGAGGAATAATCGTATTTTTTCTCCCGTATTCCTACCTGCCGGTCCCAATATTTTCCGATGATCGATTCTTTTCTAAAATTCAGACAAACCGCACTCTCACCGAAGGTGATATTATCCGGTGAGTACAACTGCATATCCTCTCCCACCCCATAGGTATCGTTCAAAAACCGCTCTCCGGCATAATAACGGGTAATCCATTTGGTTTCATCCAGGCGTCCCTGATTGAAATCGTCTTCAAACACCAATTGCCATCTCCTCATACTATTAAAATAAGGGTCCTGAGCCAATAAGATATATTTAGCTATTTCGGGGCGCTTTTTCAAAGCATCGAATTCGCAAAGTAATTGATAATCTTCGGTCGTCTGATACCGGTTTTTATTCAAGAGATAAGCTCTGTTTCGCTTGAATTCTTCCGAACGGATATAAGTTTCCAAATGCGTAAACTTTTGTGGCAAATCCGTATCTTTAACCTCACGGTATTCTTTAAAACGACGTAATTTCTCTAATTTGATCAAAGCGGCGATCTTCGGCTGACGAATAATTTCCTGATAAGCTTTATATTCGACGGCATGTAATTTCTTATCGAAACCGGCCGACATAACCATCACTTTCAGCTTCTGATACTCCTGATATTCAGGCAAAGCTTTTACCCGCTCATACCCCTTCAATTCTTCAGAATCGGCAATCAACAGATAAGATTGTAACTTACGCACCTTGAGCAAAGCTTTATATTGCCGTTCTGCTTTATAATATTCGCTGTCCTTATAAGAGAGCTGTTCGATTTCTTTCCGTCTTTCCTTAAACTGAGCACTATTTACATACTCTTCAAGCTCGCGATAACGTTTTAGCTCTTCCCCTTTTTCCACCCTCAGAAACAATTCTTCATCTTCACGGAATACGGCTCTGAAAGTTTCCGCTTCATAGGTCGTACGAAGTAGTTTATGCTTAGAAAATAAAAAAGAAAATAATCCCATACACTACAATAATTAACAGATCAGACACTATCACACATCAGATAGCAAAGTTAATGTAAAAAAAACAAAAAACCTATTTTACTGCTTTACAAAATTATAAGTGATCGTACCTTTCTGCAGCGCAGGGGCGTCCGGTTTTTCATTAAAACGCGAACGTTTAGCAGCATCGGCAGCCACCCGCCACAAACAGTCGTCCGACTGAGACTGATCTTCCAAAATTTTAGCTTTCTGGACCACACCTTTCGGATTAACCAGTATCTCGACTACAACTTTACCTCCATATTCACATTTAAATACCGGAATCGGCAGAAAACGGGCATACCGGTCTTTCAGATTATAACTGACACTACTTTCACCGGCATAAAAAGTAGATTTCAAAGAATCCAGTTCCTGTTCCCGTTTATCGCGATCATTTTGCAAACTGTCTTTTTGGTAATTTTTATCGCGTTGGGCTTTATAACGTCCGCTATTTCCTTCTTCTTCCAACTCCTTCAAAATCTCGTCCACATATTGCTGTACACTGGCATCCGCTCTCTTTTCCGGCTGTACGGCATTCTCATTGACAGCAATGGAACGCAACATGCGTTCGACCTCTTCCTGAGAAGTCTTTTGACGAATTTCCTCTTTTCGTTGCTGCTCTTCCTCTTTTTTCTGCCTCTCCTCCGGAGTCGGGGTATCCATAACGATTTCCATCTCCGTATGAACCTGAATCCGGGAAATTTCCATACTCAATAAAAAAATAGCCAGGACCAAGTGAAAAATCACGGTACCCATAATCCCGCGCCGATGCGGAATAATCCATTTTTCTATATATGCTTTAAAATTCATCTTCATTACTTCACGTTACTCGAAACGAATCGCTTTAATCGGTTTTATCCTGGAAATCAACATCGTCGGCACGACCAACATCAACACCGAAACCACCAACACTCCGACATTCAATAAAATAATATAGACCCAATCGAAATAAATCGGCACCGTATCCATATAATAAGTAGCCGAATCTAATCTGACAATCCGAAACAGAGCCTGCAAACCACCTAAGGTAAGAGCCAAAATATTACCTACCACCATCCCTTTGCCAATCAATCCGGCAGCTATATATAAAAACAATCTCCTCAGACGTATATTCCGATATCCCAAAGCTTTCAAAATCCCGATAAAGGAGGTCTTATCCAAAATCAGGATCAACAAACCCGACACCATATTAAAACCGGCAACCACAACAATCAGCGTCAGGATGATCCAAACATTCATATTCAACAGATTCAACCAATCGAAGACCTGAGGAGCCGTTTCCCGCAAAGTAGTGATTTTATAAAAATCGTCATCCTGATTCATGGGCAAGGTGTCGTCCAACTCCGCCTCCACCTCTAATATGCGTTTCATATCGTTCAGTTCCACAGCAATACCGGAAACCTCCCGGGGCGCCCAATTGTTCAATTTCTGTAAATGCCTGATGTCACACACCGCCAGCATTTCGTCATACTCCTTAAAACCGGTATCGTAAATTCCCTTCACCGTAAACACCCGTGCTCTCGGCGGATCTTGTACAAAATGTGCCGTAATTTTATCACCGGGACTGACATTCAATATAGCCGCCACAGCAACTGAGATCAACACCTCACGAGAAGGTTCGGCCTGAAAAAAATCAGGGTATTCGCCCTCCCGAAGATGCTTCCGGTAGAAAGAAGCATCGTAAGAGGAATCCATACCTTTCAAAATTACACCGTGAATTTCTTCCTTACTCTTCAAGATCGCCGGTTTTGTCACATAAGCATACATCTGCTTTAAATCGGACACTCTCCGGACCACTTCCAACAAAGAATCGTTCAGCTCGATCTCACTTCCCGAATAAGCATCTTCACGATCATAAGCCGTAATGCTCAAATGAGCCATAAATCCCGACAATTTAGTGGTTATCTCATTTTTAAAACCGGTAATAATCAGGATCGAAAGCAGCATCACACAAACTCCTAGCGCAATACCGGCTAACGCAATTTTTACAATCGGCACAGATACCGCTCCGTTTTGTTTTCCCTTCAATAATCTTCTTGCTATGAATAATTCAAGATTCACTCCGTCACCAATTAGTTAACCCGACAAATTTAAGGGAAAAAATTGTTTATTCATTTATTTAAGGATCGGTTTATTTGCCAAACAACGGATTCCCCCAAAATAAAACGACAGCAATCAAAATTGATTAAGCTCAACTTTAAAACACGTCGAAACTACTTTAAAAAGTAGCATTATTGTTGTACTTATTCGTCTTCGGTGATCGCGTTCGGAGACCCGGTCGCTTCCGCCGGTCAATGAAGGCAAGCCTTAACGAACCGGTCTGACGGTATAAAAACCGGAATCGGAATAGAAAGGGGAAAAATCAAACCTAGATTTAATCTGCAAACGATACAAATTTGATTAATTATAAGTTAAAATCACCATATCATTGTATTTTTTCAATTAATTTTTGTATTATTGTTTCAAAATGAAAGCAACAAACTAAATCATATCATGCAAAATAATCTGATTGATAAACAGCTGGTTGACACCACGATGGCTCAATGCGGAGTAAGTAATTTAGACGATGCTTCTATCCGCGACACGGTAAAAATAGCTAATCTACTGGAAAAAGCCACCGGCGAAAAATTCATCCGAATGGAAATGGGTGTTCCGGGTCTGGCTCCTTCCCGTATCGGAACAGAAGCCGAAATCGAAGCATTAAAACACGGAGTAGCCCAATTTTATCCGATGCTGGAAGGTTATCCGGTACTTTCTGAAGAAGCTTCCCGTTTTGTAAAAAATTTCATGGATGTCGATATCCGGCCAGAAGGAATCATCCCGACAGTAGGTGCCATGCAGGCATCTTATGTCGCTTTCATGGCATTGACCGAATGCCATAAGGGGAAAGACACGATTTTATTTATAGATCCGGGATTTCCGGTACAGAAAACCCAACTCGAAGTCATCGGCAAGCCTTATCAAACCTTCGATATCTATGAATACCGGGAAGAAAAACTGGAAGCTAAACTACGGGAATACCTGGACCGGGGGAATATCGCCGGCATCGTTTATAGTAATCCGAACAACCCATCCTGGGTATGCCTGACGGATTTCGAATTACAAGTCATCGGCAAACTGGCAACCGAATACGATACCATTATTCTCGAGGACCTGGCTTATTTTGCCATGGATTTCCGCAAGGATCTGTCTCATCCGGGTAAGGCTCCTTTCCAACCGACTGTAGCGAAATATACGGATAATTATATTTTTATGATATCCAGTTCGAAATTATTCAGCTATGCCGGCCAGCGCCTGGGGCTGCTCTGTATTTCCGATGCTTTATTCCATAAGAAATACGAACATTTGAAAGAACGCTATAAAGCCGACAAGCTGGGATATACCATTACCTATAAATTGATATATACCCAAACATCAGGTACCGCTCATTCCCCTCAATATGCCGTAGCAGCCGTATTGAAAGCCGCCAACGAGGGAAGGATCAATATATTGACAGATGTCAGGGAATACGGCACACGGGCTGAAATCATGAAGACCCTTTACAAAAACGCCGGTTTCAAAGTCGTGTACGATAAAGACGGACATGAAGACGTAGCGGACGGTTTCTATTTTACCATCTATTATCCGGGAATGACAGGAGCAGAATTAGCTAAAGAACTTCTTTATTATGGAATTTCTTCCATCACATTAAAAGGATGCGGAAGTACCCGGGAAGGATTAAGAGCTTGTGTATCCCAAGTCGGACTGGACCAAATGGACACATTGAAAGACCGGATCGAACGGTTTGCCAAAGATCATACCCCAATCGAATCATAGGGAGTGATGATTTTAAATCCTTGTAGATTCACACTTTACAAACAGATTGTGCAAAAAAACGCTAAATATTTTCTCACTCTTCGGGGAGATGTGCAGTTTTCAGCTTAAAATGAAAATAATTTGATCTTTTTTTGCGGATTTGATTTTAAAATGTAATTTTATACCCGAATTAAATAACAAAGCGTAATAATATTACATCAATATTCGACAAATTATAATTTATTAAGATTATGGCAAAATTCAGAGGAGCAATTGTTGTAGACACCGAACATTGCAAAGGATGTAGTCTGTGTGTCGTAGCATGTCCGACTAAAGTGATCGAGCTGAATCCGGATGTAAACGGAAAGGGTTATCACTATGCTTATATGAAAAATCCCGAAGCTTGTATCGGCTGTGCGAGCTGTGGTCTGGTATGTCCCGACTCTGTAATCACTGTCTATAAAAAAAATGTAGAATAATATAAAACTACCGAAAAAATGGCAGAAGTAAAATTAATGAAGGGTAATGAAGTAATCGCAGAAGCCGCCATTCGTTGCGGATGCGATGGTTATTTTGGTTACCCGATTACCCCGCAATCTGAAGTCATGGAAACCCTCATGTTGCGCAAACCATGGGAAGAGACAGGCATGGTGGTATTGCAGGCAGAAAGCGAACTGGCCGCGATCAATATGGTATATGGCGGTGCATCTTGTGGTAAAAAAGTAATGACCTCTTCCTCTAGTCCGGGTATCAGCTTAAAACAAGAAGGTATCACTTATATCGCCGGAGCGGAATTACCTTGCTTGGTAGTCGACGTTATGCGTGGAGGCCCTGGCTTAGGTACGATTCAACCTTCACAAAGTGACTACTTTCAGGCGACCAAAGGTGGTGGACACGGTGATTATCACCTGATCGTTCTTGCCCCCGCATCGGTTCAGGAAATGAGTGATTTTGTCGTATTGGGTTTCGAGCTGGCTTTTAAATATCGTAATCCGGCTATGGTATTGGCCGATGGCGTGATCGGTCAGATGATGGAAAAAGTAGTCCTTCCGGACTATACGCCGAGATGGACAGATGAAGAAATCGAAAAAATATCGGGCGATTGGGCACTGACCGGTAAAAAGAAAAACCGGAATCATCATATCATCACTTCTTTGGAACTGGAAGCACACCGTCAGGAAGTATTCAACGAAAAACTTCAACGGAAATACCGCGAAATCGAAGCCAACGAAGTCCGCTACGAAGCACTCAATTGTGAGGATGCCGACTACATTTTCGTAGCTTACGGTTCTTGTGCACGTATTTGCCAAAAATCCATCCAATTAGCCCGCCAGGAAGGTATCAAAGTAGGACTGTTACGTCCGATCACCCTCTATCCTTTCCCGACACAAGCCATTTCGGATCTATGCGCTAAAACCAAAGGTTTCCTTTCAATAGAAATGAGTGCCGGACAAATGGTTGAAGACGTACGGTTGGCTGTCAACGGAAGAGTGAAAGTAGATTTCTACGGCCGTATGGGTGGTGTTGTACCTACTCCGGAAGAGATCGTGGAAGCACTGAAAAATAAATTTAAGATTTAAGAGGAACGATAAGATGGAACTAACAGACATTATAAAAGAGGAAAACCTCGTACTCCAAAAGAGCAAACTCCTCACTGACAACGTTATGCACTACTGTCCGGGTTGTACTCACGGCGTAGTTCATAAATTGATCGCGGAGGTGATCGAAGAGCTGAACATCCAGGATCAGACCATCGGTGTTTCTCCGGTAGGATGTAGCGTATTCGCTTACAATTATATCGATATCGACTGGGCTGAAGCCGCTCACGGCCGTGCACCTGCCGTAGCTACCGCCATCAGCCGCCTGCACCCCGAAAAATATGTATTTACTTATCAGGGAGACGGTGACCTGGCATCTATCGGATGTGCAGAAATCATGCATGCTTGTAACCGGGGAGAAAATATCGTAGTGGTTTTTATTAACAACGCTATTTACGGTATGACCGGAGGCCAGATGGCTCCTACCACCTTGTTGGGACAGGTGACCTCGACCACACCATACGGACGTGATGCCAAACTGAATGGTTTCCCGATGAAGATCACCGAATTATTGGCACAACTCGACGGAACCTGTTATGTTACCCGTCAAAGTGCAGAAACACCTGCTGCTGTACGGAAAACAAAAAATGCGCTGAAAAAGGCATTCCAAAATACCCGTTTACAAAAAGGCCTCTCCTTCGTAGAAGTTGTAGGTACTTGTAACTCCGGTTGGAAGATGACTCCCGTCGACGCCAATAAGTGGATGAAAGAACATATGTTTGAAAAATATCCGCTCGGGGACATCAAAGACATCTAAAAAAAAGGCTAGAATGCTAAAGGCGAAAGGCTGGAAGCTAAAAGCTAAAAGGCTAGAGACTAAAGACCTAAAAATGTAAATTATTGTTTTTATGACAGAAGAAATTATTATAGCCGGATTCGGAGGACAGGGGGTACTTTCTATGGGAAAGATCCTGGCTTATTCCGGCATCATGCAAGATCAGGAAGTATCCTGGATGCCTTCCTACGGTCCTGAAATGCGCGGAGGTACAGCCAATGTTACGGTGATCATCAGTGACGAACGGATCAGTTCACCGGTATTGAATGCCTTCGACTCGGCCATTGTACTCAACCAGCAGTCTATGGATAAATTCGAGCCCCTGGTAAAAGCAGGCGGAACCCTGATATACGATCCGAACGGTATTACCCACCATCCTACCCGGAAAGACATCAACATCTATCAGATCGAAGGTGCCCGCCTGGCTGCTGAGGGAGGTAATCCGAAAATCTTCAACATGATCATATTGGGAGGATTCCTGAAAGTAAAACCGATTATTAACCTGGATAATTTGGAGAAAGGGTTGAAGAAATCTCTTCCGGCCCGTCACCACAATTTAATACCGATGAATATCGAAGCCGTACAAACCGGTATGGCCGAACTTAAAACAATTCATCAATTATAAACCTTTTTCTCACCTTACCATGAGGGAACTGCCCGGAAAACCGGGCAGTTTTTTTTATTTGACTACCCGAATCTTATTATTTTTTCACAACCTTTTTGAATACGATGTAAAATCCTCTTTCTCTTTTATTTATCTTTGTCGATTCATGATAATGTGGTGTTATCATAAAAACGGGAGAAAAACAACATGAAACCTTTAAGGAATAGTATCCATAAATTCCTGAAGTCAGCGGAAGTGACCTTCTTCGAAGGATTATACCGGGATTATTTCACGCGTACCCTGTTTTTTGCACAGCAATATCTTCCCGATCCGGAAGAAGCCCGCGAAATTGCTCAGGAAACGTTCGTTACATTATGGGAAAAAAGAACTGAAATCCGTCCGGACCTCAGCGTACAAGCTTTTATTCTAACCATTGCCAAACACAAATGCCTGAATGTATTAAGAAAAAAGATCGCAGAACAAAAATATAGCGATAGCCTGACGGCCCGGGAAACCATGGCTAATTATTCGGCTCTTTCCGACGAAACTTTCGATACCGTTCAAATGCAGGAACTGGAACAACTGATCGGACAGGCCCTCTCTGAGTTGCCCGAAAAAACGAGAATAATTTATAAAATGAGCCGGGACCAGGAAATGACCTATGAAGAAATCGCACAGGAAATCGATTTATCGGTCAAATCCGTCGAATACCACATGACTAAAGCACTCGCTCACATGCGGCATAAACTGAAAGACTACCTGATACTTTTGTGTTTCGGATTAATCCCTTTACTCACTTAAATTAAAAAAATCCAAAATTTTATTTAGGGTAGTTGTAGATTTAAGTGTATATTTACCAAAAAGATTCCCAATACTTATGAATGAAGAGTTATTACTCAAATATATAACGGGACAAGCGACAGAGGGGGAGAAAATAAGGATCCTGAATTGGCTGGAAGAGCATCCTGACAATCGACTGAAATTCAATCGATTAAAAAACACATGGGTCATAAGTAAGTTACCCGAGACCAAAGCTCCGGAAGCGAGCGTACTACAATACTCCCGCAAAATCCGCCACCGTAAACAAAACCGGCGAATCCTGGGTTATGGCATTGCCGCTTCATTGATCCTGCTTCTTTCCTTTCAAATATTCCATCAATTCAATGACTATCGGCAAGAAATCCATTTTCTGGAAAATCAGCAATTAGCCCAATTGGAATACCATACCAATAAAGGAGTAAAAGGACGGGTCACGCTCCCTGACGGAAGTATCGTTTGGTTAAATTCTGACAGTGAATTGAAATGCCCGGCACAATTTTCCGGAGACAGCCGGGAAATCAATTTCTCGGGTGAGGGTTATTTCGATGTAGTAAAAAATCCCGAAAAACCGATGATCGTTAAATTGGAAAACGGAATTCAGGTTATCGTCAAAGGGACTAAATTTAATCTGACCTCCTATAAAAACGACGATAATGTCTCTGCCCTATTACTATCCGGTAATATCACCGTCTTGCGGACCAAGCATTCGAAACAGGAAGAAATCAAAGTCAAACCCAACGAAAGAATTTGGATAGAGAAAAAAGAGAGGCAAAAAGTCAATCTGACTGTCCCGGCCGAGACTTTACCCATCCTAGGTTGGAAAGACGGTTGGTTGATTTTCGACGAGACACCGATAGCGGAAGTCCTGAAAAAGCTGGAACGTTGGCATGGCATGACCTTCGAAGTGAAAGACCCGGAAATTCTGGATCAAAAATTTACCGCCCGTTTTCACGAGGAATCCATTTCCCAGATACTGGAAATCATGCATAACGTCGCCTTGCTCCGGTTTGAAATAAAGGATAAAACAGCCGTTCTGTATAAGTATTAAGATTACAGGACTCAATTTTTTGAAAAAAAATGCGAATATCGATTTAGGGTATTCGCATTTTTATGTGTATTCTATATACATTAAACAAATTAACCAAATTTATATGAAAAACGATGTATCAGCTATTCCAGCCGGAAAAAGCAACTACCTGAAACGGCTTTTATTCCTGCTGGTATGTGTGCTAATGTCAGGGAATGCGGTGTGGGCGCAGCAACCTACAATCACCATTCATGCTAAAAATCAATCTTTAAAAGAGGTATTGAAAGAAATCGAGCAGCAAAGTAAGCACTCGTTTATCTATTCCTCGAGTACCATCAATGTCAACCAGAAAGTTAATCTGGAATGTAATGGTGTATCTTTAGACAAAGCTTTGGAACAATTGGGAGCCATTGCCGACATCACTTACTCCATTTCCAATCATCAGATTATGCTGGCTCCAGCAGGGAAACAACCGACTCCGGCAGCAGTAGCCGGCAATCAGAAAGGAGCTAAAGCCGGACAAACCATCCGGGGGGTTGTGAAAGACGAAAACGGAGATCCGATTGTAGGAGCCAGTGTTTTCTTTAAAGGTACTACAGTAGGTGTCGCTACAGACGTCGATGGGAAATTCACGCTAAAAACGACAGAAGCGGGCCAATTGCTGGTGGCCTCCTTCATCGGTTACAGCAATGCCGAAGTGAAAGTGATGCCTAACCAGGAAGTCTACAACTTCGACCTGAAACCGGAATCGAAGATGATCGAAGAAGTCATCGTCACCGGTTACCAGACCATCTCTAAAGAACGGGCAACCGGTTCGTTCGCCATCATCTCTCCCAAAGATATGGAAGGGAAATTACAAACCAACGTTATGGATCGTCTGGAAGGGAAGGTGGCCGGATTGACTTCGAACCGCGGGAATATTCAGATTCGAGGAGTCTCTACCTTGAATGGCGACAAGACACCGTTATATGTAGTAGATGGTATTCCGTTTGAAGGAGAACCGGGCAGCCAAACTACGCCATTGGATGTGCTTAACCCTTCGGATGTTGTGAATATCACAGTATTGAAAGACGCTACAGCTGCTTCTATCTACGGAGCTCGTTCCGCCAACGGTGTAATTGTTATCACAACGCGCAGCGGTTCAACAGGCAAACCGCGTGTCAACTATAACGGAAGTATCAAATTGCAAGGCCTCCCCGATAGGGATTATGCAAACAAAATGTCCAGTTCGGAATTGGTGGACTTCCAAAAAATGTTGATTCAAACTTTCCCGAATGTAAATCGTTATGATGCCAACCGTTTCCAAAACGATGTGCAATTGTTATTGCTGGATTGGAGAGACGGCAAATTAAGCGAATCGGAACTTGAAACGAAATTGAAACCCTACCGTACACATGACAGGTACAACCAAGTGATTGATGAATTCCTTCGTAAAAGGGCTATCACGCACCAACACAACCTTTCATTTAATGGTGGTTCGGACATCTACAAATACAATTTTTCTATAAACTACACCGGAACCGCTCCATACGAACGAGAACAGAAAACGAAACGTATAGGTTTTAATATCAAAAATACGTTTAATCTCTTTAAGTGGTTTACTTTGGATGCAGGCATCATCGGCAGCAATAAGTCCGAAGATTACGACAATGGCGTGTTGGGTATGAACTTGTTGAATGCGGGTACCTCTTCCTATTATATGTTGCGTGACGACGAAGGCAATCCGCTCCAGATGTACAATACCAAATCACAGGCAGAAATCGACCGTTTGAAAAGTATCGGGTTGATGGACGAGACCTATATTCCGGTCAATGAAATGGCATCTCGCCACTATACGGCAAAAAGCCGTTACCTGAACTTGAATTTCGGAGCCAAATTCAAGATTATTGACGGGCTGAACCTCGAATTGCGTTACCAGACGGAAAATACCACCGGATTCACGAAGCAATATGACACGAAAAATGCTTTGGATGTAAAAACTATGATTAACGATGCTGCCGTATTAAATCCAAACGGTACGTTAAAATACAACATCCCTGTCGGAGGACAGATTGTGCAGACCAATACGGACAATAATTCCTACACGATGCGTGCCCAAGTGAACTATAACAACACCTTTTCCGAGCGTCATGACTTACAAGTGCTTGTCGGCGCAGAACGGCGGAAAGTCGTTACCTCTCAAAACGGTTTCTACCGTTTGGGATACGATGATCAGACATTGGTGTACAGCGAAATCAACGCGCTTGACTTGAATCAAATGCTTCGGGGCACTCAAAGTATATACGGAACATTCTCATTCAACAACAAGACTCCGGGTTTCTCGCATGTGGACAACCGTTATGTATCATTTTATGGAAATGCATCCTATACTTTAGACAACCGTCTGACCGTGAATGGAAGTATCCGTATTGACCAATCAAACCTTTTCGGTACAGACCCCAAATATCAGTATAAACCTTTATGGTCTGTAGGTGCCCACTATGTTCTGTTTCAAAACAAAACCAATTGGTTAGATCGTCTTGTGCTTCGTGCCACTTACGGTATCAACGGTAACGTTTCTAAAAAGAACGGTCCTTACCTGATTGCCGCAGCAGACAGGAACAACTACTATACCAATGAAAGCGCATTCTATATCAAAAGTCCGGCAAACCCGTCATTGCGTTGGGAAAAGACCCAAGTAACCAACATCGCAGTAGATTTCAATTTATTCCAAAACCGTTTGAACGGCTCTGTCGAATTCTATAACAAAAAGAGTAGTGATCTTTTGGGAGACTTCTCCACCGATCCGACCCTGGGATGGAGTTCCATGTTGATGAACTTTGCCAGTTTGTACAACCGAGGTGTAGAAATCGTATTGAACAGTGAGAATATCAAAACGAATGAATTCTCATGGACTTCTAACTTCATATTCGGATACAACAAAAATAAAGTGCTTGAAGTCGAGACTTCTGATGAATCGGCTTACAGTTACTATAGCAAACTGAACACCCGTAAAAATTATGCCATGAATTCCATGTTCAGCGTTCGTTATGCTGGTTTGGATGAAAACGGTATTCCAACCGCCTATAACAAGAATGGAGAAATTGTAAAATCTGCCGACCTTTTGACCAAGGAAGATTTAGTTTACTCGGGTACTTACGAGCCACGTTTCAATGCATCATTTACTAACCGTTTAAGTTATAAAGGTTTTGATCTTTCCTTCATGTTTATCTATGCCGGCGGTCATGTAATGCGCGATGTAAAAGCAGGCATGTTGATTGCACAGCATCCTATTTACCGCACCTCCAATGCCGACCGCGACCTGATGAATTACTGGAAAAGCGCAGAGGATAACAACAATCCGGACATCAACCCGGCTTTTGCTTTCCAAAACCAGGCAGCCATGAAAGCAAAAGACCTTTGGAGTGCAGCCGACAAACATGTACAGAAAGGCGACTACATCAAATTGCGCGATGTGACTCTTGGTTATACCATTCCCCCACATTTGTTGAAAAAATACATGATTCAAGGTATCCGCCTGAATGTACAGGTACAGAACCTTTGGTACTGGGCCGCCAATAGGGACAACTTAGACCCCGAAGTATGGAACGGCAGCAGCCTTTCACCCTCACGCGGCTCTCACCTCCCGGCAAATGTGACATTCGGTTTATCAGTTAATTTCTAAAATGAGAACAATAATGAGAAAATACATTTATCCGATACTCTGCACCCTACTGATAGTAAGTCAAGGATGCGACCATTTTTTGGGAAACAAACCGAAAGGGTATGCGATTCCCGAAGCTTTTGAAGACTATGTGAAATTGTTGGCCAGTCAGTCTCTCAATAGCTGCATGAGCACAGATGCATTTTATCTGACAGATGACGTGCATTTATTGGACGATACCGTTTCTGCTGCCGACCTGGCGTATGCAAACCAAGATGACCACGAGCGCAATCTCTACTCATTCAAAGGCGGACAGATTTACACGCCGGGGTCAGATGACAACTTGTGGAATGCCGCTTATGAGCGTATTTACACATTCAACACTATTATCAACAACGTGCTTTCCTCTACCGATGCCACCGATGCAGAAAAACATCGCCTGCGCGCCGAAGCGCTCTACCAGCGTGCTTTCGAATACCTGGCATTGGTCAACATCTACGCCCGCCATTATCACAAAGAAACGGCAGCAACCGATTATGGCATTCCTTTGATCACAAAGGATCTTGTAGATCAAACATACACCCGTGCCACTGTTGCCGAAGTATACAAACAAATAGAGGATGACTTAAAAGAAGCTTCTAAAAGCCTGAAAGAAGTCCCCATTAACTTATTCCATCCCTATTTAGGCAGCCTTCACTCTTTTTATGCCCGCCTGTATCTCTACATGGGACGTTATGACGATGCTCTCACCGAAGCAAAAGAGGCACTGAAACTGAACGACCAATTGCAAGATTTACGTCCTTATCAGACGAAGGATAAAACTACCTGGGGACGTATCGTCTTGCCCGATGGAACACCAATGCTCGAAAAGGATGACAATCCGGAAGCCGTATTTGTCCGTCTGCAAAGCGGACGTGTAACCATTCCGGTCAGCAAGGATTTTCTTGCAACATTTGAGCGTAACCTGCCTGCAGGAGCGACAGACCAGCGCCGTGCTTTGTTTTATGCCGACGATACCGTCAACATGGGACGTACCGATTATTTTTACGGGGAGACTTGCTATATTCTATATGCTTATCAGAACGTAGGTTTCTCCACTGTCGAAAACATGTTGATTGCCGCAGAATGCGAAGCCCGCGTCGGCTCCAAAGACAATGCAATGAGCTATGTGAACAAACTGCGTGACAACCGCATCAAAAACAACGTAGCCCTGACAGCAACCGACAAGGACGAAGCGCTCCGCATCGTATTGGACGAACGTCGCCGGGAATTTGCCTTCACGGGTTTCCACCGCCTGATAGACCTGAAACGTCTCAATTATGAAGACAAATTCAAAAAAACCGTCACCCATACGGCAGACGGCGAAACCTTTACCCTTGCACCGAACGACAATCGGTACATCTTCCCGATTAATCAAATGATTTTAAATTACAATCCGGGAATGCCGCAGTACGAGAGATAAAAAGTTTCAAAGGTTACAACGGTTAAAAGGAACGACTAAACCGTTGTAACCCCTGTAACTGCGATAATTTTTGTAACTCTGAAGTAAAATGAAAAAATTAATTTTCCTGTTCGGTCTCTTTATCGCCTTCCAGGCAGTTGCCCAAGAAGGTATCCGATTCCGGCATTGCAGCTGGGAAGAAGCCAAGGCTATGGCGAAAAAAGAGAAAAAACCGATTTTTATCGATTTCTATACCCAATGGTGCGGCCCCTGCCTGAATATGGCTGAAAACATCTTCACCTTAGGAAGTGTAGGTAATTTTTACAACGATCATTTTGTATGCCTGAAGATCGATGCAGAAACAGGCGAAGGAGTCGAATTAGCCAAAAAATACGAAGTAGCTTCCTTCCCCACCTTTGTTTTTGTAAATCCCAAAACCGAAAAAGCAATCCATATCTCCGGTAGTAATCAAGACCGGGAAACTTTCCTTTTCACCGGAGCTTCGGCCCTGGATCCCCAAAAGACCTCTGTCTATCTGATGGAACAACAGAAAGCAGGCAATACTAAACCGGAATTCCTACTCGATTACGCTTATTATGCAGCCTCCCGCTATAACCGGACAGAAAGCGAAAAATGTGCCGAACAACTGATCACGAAGCCGGGTTATTCACTGGAAAATCCGAAAGTATGGGCCTTATTCGTGAAATCCATCCACGGACGGGACAACAAACTGTTTAAAATGCTTTGTTCCGATATCGACAAATACCGCAAAATTCACGGAACCCAGGCAGTAGACAGTAAATTATTCAAAGAATGTAACTACTGCCCGGATGCCGCCGAATTGGCAGCCATACCTGATTTCGAAGGAAAAACATTCCTTACCCGGAAAAACGAGGCCGACCGACTGATTAGTGCCGAAAAATACGAAGAAGCTGCCCGGCTCATCGACCAAATGGTAGCTGATCCCGGTGCTTTCCGTGAAGAACTTTGTATATATTTTCGCTTTATGACCCGTTCAGCCACTTATAAAGATTATCCGGAATTCTGGAAAGAAAAATGCCTGGAATATTCGCGGTATATGGCTTACAATATGTCTAACCGGGATGACGCAACTACCCATTTCGATTATGCCAACCAACTGGAACACTTCATCCGGACCAACCCGGAAATTCAGAAACATCTGCCCGAGTTCCTCCAAAATCAGCCCAAATACGGCGTCAAAGAATATTCAATGCGTCCCGAAAAACTGAAAGCGAAACCGAAAAGGCATTAAATAAAAAATTATCCCAAAATCGATTTTTGATATATCGATTTTGGGACAATTCTTATCATTTACTTTCCTATTTTAATCGATCAACCTATTTTTAGTTTTCACCGCCTCGTCGACCAAACGGGAATTTTCGTTTGCAGCAATCAGTTTTTCACAAGCCGCAATAATTTCCGGCCGTTTCACCGAATGATTATACCAGCTCAGGGCTTCGACAGTCCTGATCCGTAAATCCATATCCTGCGAAGCGTCCAGCATAAAGGTAATCAGGGGTTCTACCGACCGGGCATAGTTTTGATTGCGGTGTCTACCGATTTCAAACCGTTTATCTTTGGCTTTGGAAGTCTTATTCAATACGACCGCGATATTGTTTTCCCAGGAAGCAGCTCCCCGTTGAATCAAAGTCGTCAATGCTTTCAGTAAATCGGTTTCATCTACCCAATACGCCCCCTCCGTGGTTTGTTTCTGTATCTCCGCCAGCATTTTATCCGGATTCAGAAGTCCCGCAGCTTCCCGGGCCTGATAGTTCACCCGGGCGGACAAGCGGTCATTCAGTAACGAACGGACTACTGCCGGAATAGCTTCGTCAGCTCCTGTCTTACCGGCATAAATAACGGCAAACCGCCGGACCAGTTCGTAACTGTCATCCACAGCCAAGGGTAATATTTCAAAAAGTACCGGGCTGTTCATTTCATACAATAATTTCAAACATTCCATCCGGACCACACCATACGGCGAAGACCGATAAACAGACTGCAACAAAAGATCCAGCCCCTTGTCCTGATTTTCAAAGAGTTTCCGCAAGGCCATTGCCTGCACATCGGGAAGCGGATGTTTCAGCATGCGATGCCACAACGCCACGTTTTTCTTTTCTTTGACGAGAATCTTATTCAAGTCCAACCGGGAATCCCCGGTATTTGCAAAACGATAAGTAGGGTCACCGATAATATGTGTTTCCAGAAAATGCACATGTCGCGCCCATTGACCGATTCTCACGCCACAGGCCAGTACCCCCAAATATTCGTCGGGCCATTTGTCCTGAATGGTATTCACCGTATTCCCTTGAGTAACCACTGTATTTCCCTCACCGAAAATATAAGCATCGGCAATGCAATCCTCCAAATGAAAAGAACCGTTGAAACAGGCATCGAACATCACGAAACGGGCATTGGGCCGAAGGGCATGAATATCGCTCAAATGAATATCCATCCGGGCATTGAAAAGGGAATCCTGTGCCATAACCTCCGGATCGAGCGCATCCTCCATCCAGGCAACAGGAACCCCCAGGGATCGACTATAATCCTGCTTCGTCTTTTCGACATCTTTTTTACGCTCATAAGCCGTCACGATCTTACTCCGCAGATAGCGTTTCACATTATCAATAGAAAGATTCACCCCACTACCTTCCGGATAGCCGTTCAGATATTGGGTATCGTCGGCTCCATGGTGATGAAATAAAATGACATCGGCCGTTTCCCGCTGGGTAGCGGAGAGATAAGGAAATTTGGCGGGGTATTGCATGCCGTAATCATAAAACCGGACATAACTCCCCGGCCGGAATAAATCCGGCAACTGTTCACGCAACGCCAACTGCTCACCCGACCAGGCTTCCCGGGCTTCGGAATTATACCCATGCCCACGGGCCACGGTGAGATCGTTCAAAGGATTCTTTTCTGCCTTCAAACGTACCACTTTCCATAGGTAACGTTCCAAAATCGCATATTTATCTTTTCCTTCCCGGGCCATCGGCTTGATCCGTCCAGAATAGATATCCGACCGGATTTGCATCGCCGAATTCGGATTCAAGCTATAATAAAAATACAACGGCTGAATGGAATCCTGTTTCAGGAAATCGAACTGCAAACCGAAATCGTCATAATAACGGTCGGAAGGAATACTCGACTGATCCCAGGGACGTTTCTGGTCCATTTTGAAGGCAGAAGACAAAAACTGGGCATCCCGGATCATCGGAACCGGTATATCCCCGACAAAAACCGTCCCTTCTAAAGGCATCCGGCGATCCTCATACAATTCTTTCAGCAAGGCCCGGATTTCTGCGGGGCTTTCCCAATCATCGATCAGGATCCAGGTCGCCAGTCCATCCTTTTCGATCGCATCCCGATAGGCCTCTACAGCTGTTCTCACTTTGTCGTAACTTTGACGGTCGACGACAATAGCAAAAGCGGTGGAAGTTTTCACTTTCGGCCGGATCATCTCCGGTTTTGCCCAACTCCACAAAGGGAGTAACCATAAAAGTAACAGTAAAGCTTTCATCATTTATTTCAATCGGTTAATCGTTTGACATACTTCTCTTTGTACAGTTTCGGGCAATCCCCCTTTTTCAAGCATCTTTTCCATAGCTGTACGAATTTCATCCCTTCGGTAGGAATAGTTAAACCATCCCAACGCTTCCGCCATGTGGATCCGGACTTCCTTATCGTATGCTTCATTACCGAGAAGCTTCAAATAAGCTTCTACATTAAAGTGAAACGGATTATTACGGATATACCGGATCATTGAAATCTGTTTTTTCAAGGACAGAGTAGCCTTTGGAATTTCTGCATAATCCAACCAGCGATTTTGCTTTTTATCTGTGAGCTTTCCGATCATCTCCCCGATTTGCCGTTGTCTCAACGCAAAAGGAGTCACCGTTGTTGCAGACTTCTGCAAAGTCTTTAATTCCTCCGTTACCTTTTCCACCGGGAAGAGATACAAGGCCGACTGCAGCACATCATTTACCCGTTCTGATTCGGGAGTATTCAACCATACACGAACGACATCTCCGATCAGGCGGGGATCGCCACATTTTCCGGCATAAGCAGCTGCATTCCGGCGAATCAACTCATAAGCATCGTACAATCCCAGGCGTATAGCTTCTACAAAATCGTCGTTTGCATAACGACTCAATAACTTCAAGGCTTCCATCCTCACACTATTGCAGGGTGATTCCCGGAATAATTTCAACAAACGGGGAGATAGTTCGTGTCGTTCATCCTGATCGGCCAACATCCGCCATGCCAGGGATTGTACATCCGGTATTGCAGACCGGCTGTATTTTTCCCATAATTGCCGGTCTGCCGGATTTTTCACAATATCCAGGGCCAGAGTATGAGGTACAGCCACTGAAAAACGGAAAGTCGGATCACCGATGATATGTCCCTCGAGCGTTGCAATCAACCGATTCCATTGCCCCACCCGTATACCTTGAGACAAAAGACCGATCATCTCGATGGTCCATCTGTCTTGTAGTACATTCCGGCTATTTCCCTGGGCGACAATCGTTTTCCCGTCGTTAAAAATATAATATCCGGCCACATAGCCCGGTAAATGGAACGAACCGTTATAACAAGCATCGAACATCACAAAACGGGGATAAGTGTTCATTTGCTTCAGATCTTCCAATACGATCCCGGTATTGGCATTTGCGATGGAGTCTGCTTTCAACAACTCAGGATGATAGAGATCGTCGAAGAAATGTTTTTCTAAATCGTATTCCTGAATAAAGTAATCCTGAATTTCTTCCGGCGTGCCTTTTCCTTTCCTGACTTCTTTCCTCACCTCGTTATAAATAGCCGCTTTAATCCCCTTCACATAACCGTTCATTCCCACCGGGGCAGGCCCTTCACAAATATACTGCTGATCCGGAGCCCCATGTTCATGAAACAACATCACATCCAATTCATCCCGCTGCAATTCATCGAATAAATGAAACTTCATATAATCGGCCATCCGGAAATTCAGGAACTTGGCGGTCCGGCTATTTTTCCATGCTAAAGGAAAATTTTCTTCCAATGCCAGCCGCTCATCCATCCATGCCAACAAACATTCGGAATTGTAAGCATTTCCCGTAAAAGAAGTAAAACAGTCCAATTCGTTCGTTTCCTGTTTTTCACGTACAACCTTATAGAGGTACTCAGCTATCGCTTTATATTTATCTTCCCCCTTCGCCTCCGGATATTTGATCCGCCCGGAATAGAGAGCCGGCTGTAATTGCTGGGGACTGTCTTCCCGTAATTTGTAATAGAAATAATCCGGGTGTACCGAATCCCTGCGAATAAAATCAAAAGTCAGATGCAGGTCGTCATAAAACCGGTCGGAAGGGACCGACGATTCGATAAAAGGGAAGGCTTCTTCATCCATTTTAAAGGCTGTCGTCAGATGTTGTGCATTCCGGATCATCGCCACCGGAATATCCCCGACCAGAACGATCCCTTCCAAAACGGGTTTACGCCGCGACAGGGCGACAATCTCCTTTCTTACCTGATCCGGAGATTCCCAGTTTCCGCTGACAATATAAGCCGACAAACCGTCTTTTTCGATCGCATCCCGATAAGCTTCTATCGCCCCCGGAATTTTCTCATAAGTCACCTCATCTACCAGGATGGCAAAAGCAGTCGGGTGTTTCATTTTCGGTTTCTGCACCTTCACTTTACCATATCCCGGTAGAGTGATCATCGATATCATGAAGATAAAAATCCAATTTTTCATAGGTCGTATTTTTTTATTTCCCGTTTTTCAGATCACCTTTCAGACGATGGTAAGTCCTCAACACTTCTTGCCGGAAATCAGGTGTATTTGTCTGATCTTGCAAGAGTCCTTCGCAAGTGGTGATGATATCTTTCTTATATTCGGACAAGTTGAACCAAGCCAAAGATTCTATCAACGACTTCCGAAGCGCGGGAGAGGCCGATGTATCTTTCACCAGCTCGAGATAAACAGGCACTCCGGGATGATAGTTCAGATTTTTCAGATAACGGATATAAAAGATTTTATCTTTTTCAGGTTTTTCCGGATCGGGCATATCGTCAGTTACTTTCCACATCCGCTCATTACTCAATCTGCTTTGTAATTTTGTCCGAAAGTCGTCTTTATTCCGTAAAGTCGATTGCGCCAGTTCTTTTTCAAGTACAGCATCGACTTCCTGCCACCGATAAGCTTCCAAAGCAGTCAGGACATTGAAATTCACCCGTTCCGACAAATAATCGTTCAGATAAGTATCGATAATAAAAGGCAAGAACTCCGGAGCACCGATCCGTCCCATCCGGTGGATCGCTATCCGGCGGATAAATTCATACGGGTCGGTCACGGCCAGTTTCAACACTTCCCGGAAATTCTGATCATTCAATTCTTCCAACAGCGACATACAGGTATAGCGGACAACTGCATAGGGCGAAGTTTCAAAACGCATACGCAGCGTGTCCGATATCCCGGGATATTCTTGCTGAAATAATTTCAACAAAGCCATATTTTGCAAATCGGCATAAGGAGAATCTCTCAGCATTTCCAACCAGAAGGCAGGCGATTCGGAAGTCGTCAGCCAGGTATTACAATCCATCCCTTCCCGTCCGGAAGAGAAACAAAAAGTCGGATCTCCGATAATATGCGATTCGAGAATATTGGTATAACGGGCCCACAATCCGATCCGGGTTCCGAAACCCAACCAGCCGAACAAATCATTCGCCGACTTATCCTGCAGGACATTGACCGAATTAGCAAATGCCACGACACATTTCCCTTTCGAAAAGATATAACGTCCGGCAATATAATCCTTCTCACGGAAATCCCCGTTATAACAGGCATCGAAAATAACGAAACGGGCATTGGGAGCAATCGACGGTACATCTTCCAATACAATACCCAACTGCGCATCCGCTATAGAATCTTTACGAATCCATTCGGGGTCGAAAGCACCGCTAAACCAGGAAGTATCCAGGTGATATTCTCCGCACCACTTCTTCATCTGACCGGCGACATCTCCCTGCCTATCCGCAACAGTTCGTAATTTCGAACGGAATTCCCGTTTCAGAAATTCGGTATATTCTTCCGGATCATGAGTCCTGGGAGTAGCCGAAATATATTGACGGTAGGGCATTCCATGCTCATGAAAAATCAGCATATCCAAGTCCTCCCGTTGTAAGGCAGCGATGACTTCTTCTTTTGGGTAGTCCCACATGCTATACCGCATAAAACGGGCATTATTTTCCCGGTCGAAGACTCCTGGCAGTTGTTCCCGCAAGATCATCTGTTCCATCCGCCAGGCTGTCAGGGAATTGGAATAAGAACCCTCTCCGGTATAAGAAACAAATTGATCCAGGATATTATTTTCCTGATGAGCAGCCACTGCTTTGTTCAGGTAATCCCTGATCTGCTGGTAGCGGTCAGTCCCATCTTCCAGCGGTTTGATCCTTCCGGTATATATGTCACAGCACAAAGCCTGGGGCGAATCGGCAGCCAGATTATAATAAAAAAACAAAGCAGAAGTCGTATCCTGACCTAAATAATCGAACTTCAAGTCAAAATCATCATAAAACCGGTCGGAAGGTACGGAAGAATCCAGCCTCGGCGACTTCTCCTCATCCATCTTAAAAGCAGAAGTCATATGCTGTGCCTTCCGGATCATCGGAATCGGTATATCACCGATAAATACAGCACCTTCCAAACGGCTCTCCCGGTAGAGACGCATCAACAACTCCTTTATTTGTTCCGGATTTTTCCATTGACCGGCCAGTATATAAGCAGGCAATTGTTCCTGTTCAAGCACCGCCCGGTAATTTTCGATCTCAGGCCTGCACTTTTCCCAGGTCACCTGATCGGTTACGATAGCAAAAGAAGTCTTTTCCGGCCGTTGCTGAGGAGCAACGATCGTTTGCCCCCAGGCAAAAGAAACAGCCAGCAAAGCTATCCCTGCAAACATACACTTCATTAAATTCATACTTCACCTTTTATCGACCTTCCAGCAGGAAGTATAAAACCATACTATCCCGGCTTTTCAGGTCTCGATTAATAATTGCAAAACCTTAACGTAATTCCTGAAGGTCAACGACCTTCACTTCACCCAATCCACTTTTTCGAATCCGGTCTAACTGGGATGCCGCATCTCCCACGACAACAAAAAACATCCGGTCATAATCCAACCAGTTACGGATACACGCTTTCGCCTCCGGGAGCGTCATCCGTTTCAGAAGCTGTTCCTGCCGTTTCAAATCATCCACAGGCAAACCATCGACCGTCATTTCCGACAACAGGTCCAACCGGGCATCGGGCATTTCGAAAGCGGCAGCATTTTCCTTGAACATCGCATCTTTGGTTTTGACCAGACTTTGTTCTGTAAACTGCTCTCCATAGGTCGAAATACAACTTTTAAACAGTTGCATTGCTTCGAGCGTATAAGCCGCCTGTACACTCGAAGTAGCCCGGAACTCATTCGCATATTTCCCGCAATCGAAAAATGAATACGCCCCGTAAGTATAACCGTGTTGCAAACGCAACACATCGAACAATAAAGCATTGGAAGAAGCCCCCAACAGCTGATTCACCATTTTTGCCGGATAATAATCATTCGAGGCTTTAGGCATAGCCGGACATCCGAGAAGAATATACGACTGCTTAGCTCCCGGATAATCTACAAAATATACTTTTGCCTGAGGAGCCATAAAATTCAGGTTCAATCTCTCCTGCGAAGCACCTCCGGTAGTCCAGGTCCGAGCTAAAGGCTGTAAAAATTTCATCACCTCTTTTTTCTCATACCCCCCGACAAAATCAAACGTCGCCTGTCCGGGAACGATATGGGTTTTATAAAAAGTTTTAATATCCTCCATGGTAATGGCGGCAACCTCTTTCTCGGAAGCTAAAGCCGAATTCGACAAAACGTTCTCCGGCCCGTACATCATTTGCCGGAAGACATGCCGGGCCAAAACCTTGGGTTCGGTAGAACTTTGCCGGATATTCCCGATCATGCGCTTACGAGCTAATTCCAAAGCCGTTTCATCCCAACGAGGCTCCAACAACATCTCTTCTACCAAACGGAGGACCTGAGGAAAATTCTTTTTCAAACAACTACCGGACAGTTGCATTCGTTCTGTCGAAACACCGAAGGATACCCTTGCACCCAATAATCCCAAAGCAACCTCGAGCTCTTCCGGTGTTTTGGTCCGGGTCCCACAATTCAATACCGCCGCCGTCAAACGTGCCAGGCCTGATTTCCCTTTCGGCTCGCAAAGCATGCCCGAATTCAGGTAGACAGCAAACTGTACAACAGGTAATTCGGTATAGGCCATTCCTTTTACCTTCATACCATTACTCATTTCACCGGTCCATACGGGTGGCATCGCCGATTCCGGCGTATTTGCCAACAAAGGAGGTTCCACCGAACGGTCGAAAACGGACGGCGTATACTCATAGGGATCGTCATCCGTAACCGCCCCTTCATCTGCCACTAATTTCTGTCCGACCGGACTATCTTCATCGGGTCGGACAACAACAGAACCAGTCAGAGCTAAGCTCGTTTGCCCCTGAGGGACAGTACTCAAAGCCACAAAATGTTTTCCCCTTACATATTTCCGATACACCCTCATCACCTCTTCCTTCGTCACAGCCTGATAATGTGCCAAATCGATCACCATCTGATCGGGACGCCCCGCAAAAACGTTGTTCCGGGCTAAGGCCTGTGTTTTGCTTTCAAGAGACATCATCACATTATACAGCATCGTTTCCTGCATAATCTTCATACGTTCCAGATCGTTATCCCGGATCCCCTCTTGCTCAAATCTTTCGAAAGCCTCCTGAATCCCCCGATATACCGTGTTCAGATCGGTTTCTTTATATGCTTTTACAGAAACCGATACCTGTCCGCTCAATTCCAGGGAACTACTCGCCACATTCACATAAGATGCCAACTTATTATCTTCCACCAACACTTTATAAAAAGGGGCATTCTTACCGTAAGAAAGCAATAAAGCCAGTATGCGCAGAGGATAAGCATCCGGATGGAATTGTTCTGCTCCGGAAAAATTCATTTCCAGTCCGGGTGCATTGGCAAAACGATCTTCCAGGACATACTTCGACGTTTTTTCCAATTGTACAGGTATCGGCCGGACAGGTTCTACTTCCTCCCGGGCGGGAATTTCTCCGAAATATTTCCGGATCATCGCCTCCACCTCCCTCCGGTCAAAATCCCCTGCCACCACTAAGGTCGCATTGTTAGGAGCATAATATTTCCGATAGAACTGTTTTATATCGTCTACCGTAGCTCCGTGCAGATCGGCGATAGAACCGATCACCGGCCAACGGTAAGGATGTCCTTCGGGATAAAATTGCTTTAACATCATCCCGTTACTCTGCCCAAAGGGGCGGTTTTCATTTTGCCGTTTTTCGTTCGAAACGACATCGATCTCCCTCTCTAAACCTTTCCGGGTCACCGTATTAATGAAAAATCCCATCCGGTCGGACTCCATCCACAGCACTTTCTCCAGCGCATCACGAGGTACAGTCTCATAATAAACCGTCCCGTCGGGTCCGGTCGCCCCATTAAAACTTCCCCCCAGTTCGCCGATTTTTTTAAAGAATTCGTTTCGGCCCAAATGTTCGGAGCGCTGAAACAACATGTGCTCAAAAAGATGAGCGAATCCGGTTTTTCCAGGCTTCTCCCGCGCCGATCCCACATGATACTGAATCGCCACGGACACGATAGGATCGGATTTATCCTCATGCAATACGACCTGTAGTCCGTTATCCAAAACAAATTTCTCATAAGGAAGAGAAAAATCTTTCTCTCCCTGACAAGCAACGATCAGTAACATACCTATCCAAACCAGACTGAATGAGCTTAAATAATTCATACCGCTCTATTTAAAAATGACACCCCACGCTCACACTCATCACCATCCGATGATCGAAGTCATAACTATGAGTCTTCAAATACTGCCAATCTACTTTAGCAAACAAATTAGCTGTCGTCCGGGTATTCACCAGCTGAGAATAAACAGCCGAAAGATGAAGATCCCCATAATCAGCCCCCAAATAGCGGGTATCTCCACCCATCAAATCGGTCACCACCCGATAGTCCGGATAGTTTCCCCCATATACATAGTCTGCTTTGTTATTCTTATTGTATCCCAAATTCACACCGACCAATAATCGTCTTAAATTATTGTCTGAAAGAAAGAAATTCTTTTTCACATTCACTTCGAACCTGGTATTCTCTATATCCCGGGTCGAAACAGGGATCAGATAGCGTTCCTCCTGTTTCCAGTATTTCACACCGGCACCTAATTTCCAGGAATATTCCATTCCACGGTTGATCACATAGCGATAGTCCAAACTCATCGTTTGAGTTTTGTAGGTAGAGCGGATACTTTTGTAATACACTTTATATTCTCCTTCTTCTCCATCCGTTTCCCATTTTTGCAAATATTCGATCCCATCGATTTTCCGCTCCTGCCAGTTCATCTCCACAAAATGGGTGTTCTTCTTCGCATCGGGAATATAAGCCATCAACTTACCGCTCCATAATCCATCTTTCGTCGTCCCGAGATAACGCGGAGAAGTCGGAGTGGTAATCGCATCCTCTACTTTCTTGGAATAACCCAGATCCAGTAAAATATTCATCCGTCCGGCATAATTGTATTGCAAACCTCCGCCTACCTGATTCCCGTTGTAGGTCAAAAAGCGTTGTATACCCGAAGTTTCCGTAGCCATTCCCAAACCGGAAAGCAGGTAATAAGTCTGCTCGACATAACTATTGACGGCTTTCATCTCCAAATCTTCCCGTACACTGGCGTACTCAAAATCCAAACCGAAACGATGATTTTTCCCGGCAGACAAAACGACTCCCGGCCGGACAATAATCGTATAGAAAACCGATTTAGTACGCATATCGCGTTGTTTCGCCCCGACGGAATTCTGATAGTATCCATCCAGACCGAAAGAAAGGAAGTTCCAGAATTGAGGAGTAGCTACCCGCATTTTCAATCTATAATGCTGGTTATTCCAGTTACTGACGTTGGTATCGGCCGTATAATAAGGCATTCCCCGATACGGATCGATGATCGAAGAATTAAAATTCGCCTCTTTCACCTTGTCCCGCGAATAATTGAAACTTCCCCAAGCAAAGAAATCCTTTACCTTTCCTCCTCCTTCGGTGTCGAAAACCACATTATTCCCACTTTCTCCCTGCTGAGGACGACGAAAATTTCCGTCATAAAACCGATATTCCAGGTCTGCGCTGGCATAACGGAATGAATAATCCAATAAAGCTCCGGCCGCATTCTTACTCTGAGACCACAATCCCCGCATTTTCATATTTTCCAATGCAGCGGGTGTATTCAAGCGATCAGCGATTTTTTCCTGAGCGACCCCGACCGTCACCGCCATACTCATCATCAAAGAACAGCAGGTATATTTTATCGTGCAGTATATATTCTTTACCATAATATTCTAATTTTAAACATTAACGATCTATTCTCCGGTCACTAACAGATGATTCCAGGCAGGCATCTTTACCCCATAACGCCTCAGCTGGGGAGTATCCTGAATTTCGAAATCCTGTGTACTGTTATTCGTATCCTGGAATATAGGCGAACCGTCGGGTCGGGTGCCGATCATCTTACGAGCCACGCTCTTCCCGACATAAGAACCTCCGACCCAGGTCATCCCGGCATCCAGAAATCCCGGGACACGTTTCCCGGACAGATCACTTTGTTTTGTACCGCACTCTACCACATCGAGAATATAATCAACAGGTACTCTGGCATATAACGTATTGCTCGAGCTGGATAAATCCACGGTCTGCCATTTATTCCCTATCCAAGGGCGATAATCGACATCTTCCGGCACCTGAAAAAGTACATAAGCGCCCCCAAACACAGAAGTCAGATAAAAAGGAATAGACAACTCATTTGTCCCGTCATTGTAAACAATATTCATATTGACGGCAGACTGATCGGGAGTCAGGGCAAAGCCATTGTAAAACTCGAATTCCGCACTGGAACAATCTACAGGGCTATTGGGATTGAACAACTCCTGCTGATGGTTCAGGGCAGCCTGGGCCAATATACAGGATTCGCCCGGTTTTAAAGGATAATCCGTTCCATTCCCCGGAAATTGCCAAAGGGTTTGGGCATAGACATAGTCATCTCCGTCTTCCTCGGGCCAAACCGGTAATTTGGTGGTCGCTGTCGTCGGATGTAAGTGTCCCATATATAACTTATCCAGATAAATCACATTCTCCGTATTGTTGTAAATCTCATAAAACTGATCCCTGAAGTAAACCCCTCCTGTCGCAGGGCGTGAACCGGAATAGTAGATTTCCTTAAAAATCAACTTTCCAGCCACGAGAGCACGCACTGAAATATCCAGCGGTTTATCGCTGCTAACGATCGGATAATTCACGGCATTCCCGTTCAGATAATAGTCCGAACCATCCTCCGAAGAAGTTTTTCCATCGATACTGATGCTATATAACCCGGGGATAACGCCGGAAATTTCAGCTTTTCCACTGGCATCCATTTCAGCATCCAACGTCAGATTTTCCGAATAATTATTCAATTGTACCTTTAAATATTCGGGAGCAGGCAAACCGGACACATTCACGTCGGCCTGCACAATGATCGTCATTTTTTCTATCTTATCGGCCTGATCGGCATTGTCGAATTGATCGGTACACGATCCCGTAACCGCTGCCATCCATAAGAAAAAAGCTATTGTATATGTATTTTTGTATTTCATATGCTTACTGATATAACATGATTCATTCTAACAAACTAATTGATAATGGCCGACAGTTCCAACCCGAAGAATAACGGAATATTTCTTCTTTCATAGGAACCGATAGTCCGTTTTTGTTTGTATAGCGGACGACTGCTGAACATGTTGTTCGCAAAAAACGATACCCTTAGGTAGTCTTTAATTTCCTTCGTCAGATACAAATTCATACAGAGTGTCGGAGGCATGGATTCCCGGATTCGGTCTTTCTGGTTGACTGTCCGCATGATAGCGGTAAACTCAGCATCCTCTTTTTTAGCCGGATCGAAAGGATATACCTGCCCGTCTTCTTTCGAGATATAACTAACTGGGATCGAATCATTTCCGAAACGGCTCCAGTTGGCCTCTTTCCACAACACCTGAGCAGACAATGTCACCACAAACCCGATATCGGGAATATTGTGGGTCACCCGGAAAGTCGTCGCCATTCTTTCTGAATAATTTTTCCGCATAGCGGCTTCATAAATCCCCACATGAGGAGCTTTGGCCGGATCTTCGGAGCCTTTTTCATAATAGGTATAACCGTTATTGAACCGTTCTGTCCGTAACCAGGCGCCATTGACCGAAAAAGCGGTACGAATCGCATCGAACCGTCCGAGATTCAGATCGAATTCCAGTCCCCGCGTATTGATTGTAATGTTATTCTGAGGAGTCATATATTTCATCAATACCCGGTAAGTCCCCTTTTCGGTCAGCGCAGGAGCAGTCACTCCATCGGCAGGTAATTCCCCGCTTTTGTATTGTTTGTTTTCGACGGATTTAAAAGTAGTCGGCAAGTAAGCCATCGAATAACCGTTATTCATGCGTTCCTGAAAAGCGGTGACTGCCAGCCTCACTCCTTTGATATTCAAATCGAACCCGACTTCTGCTTTCCGGTTTTTAGCAATTTCCAGGTCTTTGTTTTCCGTATCGAAAACCCGGGTCGTCGTCATCATCAACCGTTGAGCTTCGGGAATCTTATCATCTGTCAGACTCACAAAGTTGACCATCTCGAAATAAGCCTTCTCCGGATGCAAATAAAGGACTGTGGGCATTTTAGCCGTTTCCCCGTATCCCCCTCTCAACGTAAATGTTTTTGGCAATACATCTAAAGAAGCATTCAAACGGGGCGTCCAGATATCCTGGTGTCCGAACAATTTATCATACCGTATACCGAGCTGTAAATTCAGGTTCCGTCTGGCAAAATTCAGGCTGAAATTTTCCTCCGCATATACTCCCAGTTGGTTTACAAACGGAATATCACTGTATTTCCGCGGGCGGAAAGAAGAATACAGACTGGTATTTACCCGGTATGGAGGCGTCGCCGGATCGAAAGTCTTTCCATCTCCATTGTTTCCATCGCTTTTAAAATCCGCCCCGACTAAAATCCGGTTATTGATCCGGTTGCCTTGCTTGACAAAATTAGCCATCACTTTAGCAAACACATTCAGCTCTTTTCCTTCGATATCATAACGGGTAAGATAATCGTTGGGTAACATATTGGCATAAAGTGTCTCTTCGCCGGCAGGAATATTGGTCAGCTTATTTCCCTGATCGTCATACAAATCGACACCGGGCCGATTACTCAGAATTGCACCGTCGGTCGTCGTCATCGAATATTGATATGTTGCATTTGTCAATAATCTTTGTTCATAACTCTTCTTATTCATATAATTTACTGCCAACGTATAACGGAGATTTTTCAGCCAGCCGTAATCCAGGTCAAAAATTCCGTTCGTATTAAACGCAATACCGAGATCCCGTCCGTTGCTCTTCAGTTGGAGCCGTTCATCATCCGGATTTTGTTTCCGTTTATTATCCCCATATATCACCTCTACCGAAGTATTGGAACGGAGAACATCATGTAAGAATATATTCGAATACATCACTTTTGCAGCAGCCCGTTGATAGTATACATAAGATTGCATAGGATCCGTCACATTATAAGCGTAATCCCCACTGATATTCAGGCTTCCTTTCTTCCCTCCCAGATTAAATCCTTTACCAGCCGATACCTGATAAATGTTTTCGTTGGTTTTAAAACGTAAGCGGAACGGTTCCCGGCCTGCTTTCGAATTGATAATGACAGCCCCTGAAGTCAAATCTCCGTATTCGACAGAAGGTATTCCCCGAATCACTTCGATGGACTCGATATTGTCTGTCGAGATAGCCCGGACATCGACACCTCCGGCCGGTGAAGATGTTCCGCCCAAAGCAGTCCCGGCACCTGTGATAGCAGGACTTACAGTCTGCAGATTGGCATTATTGGAAACGGGAGCCCCATCCCGGATAATCAGAGTCCCTAAACTATTCATATTGGCAGCTTCCTCTTCTCCATCCGTCACCCCCGGTATGCCGGAAGCATTCTCGGAAATCATACGGAGATTCAATTGGGAGGCGTATCCCAGATTCGGATTGGTTGCTAACCCACCCGGCAATAACTGCATCACATCTCCCAGGCTGGTTGCCTGCATATGATCCATGGCCAAACGGGAAATCTTGGAGGAAGTAGCTTGTCCGGCTTTGCTGTTCTCGGCCGTAATATGTACTTCATTCAACCTGAAATTTTCTTCCTGCAAATAAAAACGGAGATTCGTCACATTCGCATTCACCTGAATAACCGTATCCAGACTGATCCGTCCCATAAAACGAACTTCAAGTTTCAATTTTCCGGGACGTACATGATTAAGTGTGAATGCCCCGTCTTCCCGGGCAGAAGTACCGATCAGTAAATCCGGTATAAAAACAGTGGCATAGGGTATCGGTTTCCGGGTTTCAGCCTCGAGTACAAACCCTGAAACGGTAAATTCCCTGGATTGAGGTTGTGTTTGAGATAAAACGACTACTCCGTCCTGCCGCAAAGTATAAGTCAGTGATGTTCCTGCCACCAATTTATCCATCGCTTCCCGGATAGTCGCTTCAGAAACCTCGAAAACCTCTTTCCGGACTCCCTTCAGGTCATCGACCTGAAATAAGAAACGATAATCTGTCGTTTTCCGGATTTGCCCGATAATGTCAGCCACAGAGATATTCTTCATAGAAAGCGTAATCAACCGATTCGCCTGATAATCCTCAGCAATAACAGCCCGGGAATATTCCGGGTAACATACAGCCAACAATGCAAACAACATCCCTCTGAATAACATCCGGGATATTGTTCCTTGTTTGAAATAACACATTACTTTCATGTTTACTGTTTTAATTAATAATTACCTATTTTCAATCACCACCTGTCCATTGTTTTCGCGGAAATCCGCAAAATGAATCGACCATTTTAGCAGGTCCAAAGATAATGGGAGCTCTATTTAAGAGAAATCCCCATTTTTAGGTATATTCTATCATCTATTTCTATGAATTAATGTCTTTCTACGATCAGCCGATTGGCCCGAACTTTTAACTTAACTTTCTGTGTATCTTCGAACATACGAATCACAGATTCAAAAGAATCATATTTACTAAGGTCACCCGTAAAACACAATTGTTTCGTCTCAGCATCCCGATATTCTACTTCGATATTATACCATCGTCGTATTGTCTCCATGATTTCTTCCAAAGGAGTATTATCAAAAACGAACCAGCCATTTTTCCAGGCGATGACCTCCCTGACATTTACTTTTTTCAAGCTTCCCTGATTGGTTTCCTGATCAAAACTAAATTGTTCATTCGGTCGCAGATAGGTTTGATATTTTCCAAGCCGGACTTCCACCCCTCCTTCTACTAAAGTGGTTTTCCATGTTCTACGATCGGCATATGCCTCTACATTGAAATGCGTACCGGTAACTTTCACTTCCAAACCGGCAGGCGTTTTCACCGTAAAAGGTTTCAGCGTATCCGAAACGACTTCGAAATAGGCTTCACCTTGTAAAATTACTGTTCGCTGTTCAGCAGTAAACTCTACCGGATATTGCAAAGAACTTTCAGCATTGATCCAGACTTTAGTACCATCGGCAAGCACTAACCGATATTCACCACCAACCGGAACTTCCACCTTATGCATTAATGTTTGCTGTTCATTATTTTCCAAACCATTCGGTAGATTAACCGCATAATTCAATATAGCACTATCTCCGGTCAAAAATTGTTTTTCATTTAATTTCAAGGTTACCGGTTTCTTATCCAATACCACTTGCCTTCCATCCGCCAAAGTAAGAATAGCTTGGGGAGTTCCTGGGTGAATCAATGTAAAAGCCAATTCCTGTTGCCGTCTATAATCGCCCTGACGATTTATAATCCATATCGTTCCTATTCCCAGCAACAGGAGAACTATAGCAGCTACCCGCAAACCTATTTTCCTCATCCGAATAGATCTACGTTTTTCAACCCGATGCAAAATCGACCGATTCGCTTGTTCCGGATCGAAATGATTTTGCCACTCAAGCAGTTCGGCCAGGCTTTCTCCGCTCATGATCCGCCGATACAATGCCTCATGTTCCGAAGACCGACTACGCCACTCAGCCAACAGCCCGGCTTCTTCTTCAGAGAGTTGCCCGAAATAAGCTTTTTGCAACAACAAAATCAATTTTTGACGATCTTGTACAAGACACATAATTTGTTTTATATCGAATTACACTTTATATTAAAGACTAATAAGTCTTCCAAAAAGATGAATGATTCTTACAATTTTTTACCTTTGTTTTCGACTTTCAGGTTAAATAAAGATGAAATCAACAGCAAAACAAGGGATTAAAAATTCTTCTCCAAATGAATTTGCCAGTACAATGAATCGGTTGTATGCTCCTTTATGTTTTGCAGCCAACCGGTTTCTGAACGATAAATCGGCATCAGAGGACATTGTCCAGGAAGCTTTTGCACGGCTTTGGGAATTAGTGTCCAAAGAGAAGGAAATCGAAAGCATCGATAATTATATGTATATGTTGGTACATAACCTCTCTCTCGAATGGTTAAGAAAACTGAAATTACAGGAAAAATTCGTGAATAGCCGTTCGCTCAAAGAAGTGAACATTTTCAATGTTATAGTCGAAACAGATGTCGCTTTACAGATCATCAAGGAAATCGAAAAATTACCTCCCCGTAGTAAACAAGTCATGCAGCTCGCTTTTCAAGGCCTCGACAATCAGCAAATAGCACAGGAAATGAACATCTCAGTAAACAGTGTTAAAACACTGAAATACAAAAGCATCGACAAATTGAAAGCGATTTTCTCATCGGATACACTTTTAAAAATCCTGATGATCTTCGGCTAGTTTTCTAAACGAACTGTCTTTAAATCAAAAAAAACTTCTTTATTTTCTCTCTCGACAAGAATAATCGTTGTGAAAAAAGAAAAGAGACATACTTTTTGGGTATGCCTCTCTCAGTTAAAATTATTCCCGCTTTTATCCAATCATCACAACCAAGTATTTTGTTTGTTTCCAGAAATTATTTTCGTCATTGATTTTCAGGGTCATATTACCATCTTCACCGGTCTCCAAAGTATAGGAATCAGCCGGATGGACAGAAAGTAATTTCGCTTTTTTACTATTCAACGGGATCACCTTCATCTCACGGATATCCAAATCGGTAAAGTTGGCTTTTTGTGCTTGTGACGATACGATCGGCGGACAGAAAATCCCTTGTCTGGAAATTACCTCAGCTTCTTTCAGCTCTTTGCGGTTTCCAATCAAATAGTGTCCCTGATGAATCGCCATATCCTGTTCATTGATCGTCATTTGCTGACTTTTATTGGCTTTATCCAAAGCTTCCACATTCTCGGTCAGATTAGCGACTTCCTCGGTCTTCACTGCCAATTGCTGATTCTTCTCAGCCAATTGTTTAGTAATTTCATTCAGTTTCTGTGTACGTTGATCCAATTCCGCATTTAAGCCGGCAATCAATCTTTTAAACTCGGCCGACTGGCTTTTATTCTTACCTTCGAGTTTGGAAATCTGTTCTTTATAAGAAGCGATCGCCTCGGTAATAGCCTGTACGTCTTTTTTCAGCTGATTCAATTGCTGTTTGGATTTACTATTGGCTTTATTTTCATTAATTGTTTCCAAAGTCAATAAACGTTCGGCATCCCGCAACGATTGCATTCCGGCAGAAATATCGTTCAAATCGGCCAGCATACTCTCCATTTCGGAATTCTGCATAATATGTACTGTACTCAAAGAATCCAGACGGGCTTGTAAAGACTTATATTTCTGAGAACTCTCTACGCAACTACCCAAGAAGAACATAGAAGCTCCGATTCCTAAAATGACGATCTTTTTCATACTATTATTTTTTAGAGTTAGATTCTGTCCTTAAACAGGACAAATCCGATGCCACAAGCACAAAATCAACAAAATATACTAATTATCAATATATTACATACAACAGATTAAGAATCGCAGCTTGTAGAAAGTGGGGAAAAAGTAAAAATGCTGGGGAAATATTCCCCAGCATCGTATCCCGGTAAAGAAGACTCTCCTCATTATTTCCGATAGTCATAAAACCCGACTCCGGTCTTCCGTCCCAATAAGTTAGCGCGAACCATTTTCCGCAACAAAGGATGAGGCCGGTATTTAGAGTCACCGAATTCCCGGTACAACACTTCCATAATAGCCAGACAAACATCCAATCCGATCAAATCACCCAGTTCCAATGGTCCCATAGGATGGTTAGCCCCTAATTTCATCGCGGCATCGATTTCCTCTTTTTTCGCCACTCCGTCAGCTAATATACCGATGCCTTCGTTCACCAGAGGGATCAGAATCCGGTTGACTATAAATCCAGGAGCTTCCTCGACACTGACGGGCACTTTCCCGATTTCCTGCGATAAAGCAAATACCTGATCATGCACCTCTGCCGAAGTCAGCCGGCCTTTGATCACTTCCACCAGTTTCATAGCCGGAACAGGATTGAAGAAATGCATACCGATCACCTTTTCCGGACGGTTAGTCACAGCGGCCACTTCCGTTATAGAAAGCGAAGAAGTATTGGTTGCCAATATCGCTTCCGGTTTACAAATTCCGTCCAACAATTTGAATATCTCATGCTTGGTAGCCATATCTTCAGCTATCGCCTCGATCACCAAATCAGCATCGGCACAATCCTCATATTTCATCGAATCTTTAATCCTGGCCAATACCTGATCTTTAACCCCGGCTTCCAATTTACCTTTTTCCACCATTCTGGAAAGATTTTTATCCATAGCTTTGTGGGCTTTTGCCAAAGAAGCTTCAGAACGGCCTTTTAACAATACCTCATGTCCGGCCTGGGCAAATACCTGGGCAATACCATGTCCCATAGTCCCTGTTCCAACAATGCATATTTTCATAATCGATAAATTTAAATTACAAAGATTTTAATTCCCTTCAAATTCGGGTTTACGTTTCCATAAAAAAGCTTCCATGCCTTCCTTCTGGTCGGTCGTTGCGAAACACAACCCGAACAAACCGTTTTCGATGACGATACCGGTATCCATATCCGTTTCCACTCCCCGGTTGATAGCTTCTTTGGCATAACGAACCGCCAATGGCGCTTTAGCAGCAATAGTCTTTGCCATAGCCATACACTCATTCATCAATTCTTCCGATTCCACCACTTTGTTCACCAGTCCGATCCGGCAAGCTTCCTCGGCATGGATAACCGCAGCCGTATAAATCAACTCTTTGGCTTTACCTAATCCGACTAAACGCGGTAAACGCTGGGTACCGGAAAATCCCGGCGTGATCCCAAGTCCCACTTCCGGCTGACCGAACTTCGCCTTAGCCGAGGCGATACGGATATCACAAGCCATCGCCAGTTCACATCCTCCTCCTAAAGCAAATCCATTCACGGCAGCAATAACCGGCTTAGCCATCAGTTCGATTTTCCGGAAAACAGCAGCCCCTAACTCACCGAAACGCCGGCCTTCTTCGGCCTTCATCACACTCATTTCAGCAATATCGGCTCCCGCAACAAACGAACGTCCTTCGCCTGTCAGAATAACCACATCGGTTTCCGGATCGGCTGCAATTTCATCGAATGCCCGGTCCAATTCCTGCAAGATCACCGTATTCAAGGCATTCAATGCCTCCGGATGATTGATCTTTACCAGACAAACACGATCTTGTTTTTCCAGCATTAATTTTTGATACTCCATGTCCGGGCTTTTATTTGTCAGTTTTCCGGATGTTTGCCAACCTCTCGGTCAGCAACGGAACGATCTGTTTCACATCCCCGACAATTCCCAGGTCGGCAACGTTAAAAATCGGAGCATATTTATCCTTGTTCACGGCAACGATAAATTCCGATTCCTCCATTCCGGCCAAATGCTGAATAGCTCCGGAAATACCCATAGCGAAATACAGATCGGGACGAACGGTTTTCCCGGTTTGGCCAACCTGACGGTCATGAGGCATAACCCCGGCATCCACCATGGCACGTGAAGAAGAAACCTCGGCATTCAGCGTTTCCGCTAATTTTCCGAGCATCTCAAATCCCTCCGTATTACCTACACCACGGCCTCCGGATACGAGAATCTTCGCTTCTGTTATATCGATACGATTCTTTTGTTCTTTCACCGTCTCGAGAATCCGCACTTTAAATTTCGACTTATCGAAATGAATATTCACCTTCTCTACCGTTCCGGCACGTTGTTCATCTTTCGGTTTCGTGCGCATCACTCCCGGACGTACGGTCGACATTTGCGGCCGGTGTTCTTTACAAATAATCGTCGCCATCAGATTTCCTCCGAATGCAGGACGGGTCATCAGCAAATCCCGTTCATCCGAGATAGCGAGGCCCGTACAATCGGCTGTCAACCCGGTCTCTAAACGGGCGGATAAACGAGGGCCCAAATCCCGGCCGATCGTCGTCGCTCCAATCAGTACGATACTGGGTTTACGCTCATGTACAATCTGTGTAATCGCCTGAGCGTAAGGCTCGGTATTATATTGTACCAGCTCCCGTTCGTCAGCACACAATACGACATCGGCCCCATAAGCGATCAATTCCTGTGCCTGACCCGCCACTTCATAACCCAACAACATCGCCACCACTTTTTCATTCAGGCTATCGGCCAACTCCCGGGCTTTCCCCAATAATTCGATGGCAACTTTCTGAATAACTCCTTCCCGTTGCTCTACGAATACATAAACGTCTTTATATTGAGATTTATCCATCTTCATCAGATTTTAAACTTTAGATTTCACCGGATTATTCCCGGTTTTCCTCTAAAATCATGTATTAAATAATAAATTTCTCTTTCAATTTTTCGATAATAACATCTACAGCTTCGGCCGGTTCCACTTCGAAAACTTTTCCGGCTGCTTTAGCTCCTTTGGTAAAAGACTTCCATACCCGCGTCGGCGAACCGTTCAATCCCAATTTAGCTTCATCCACACTGATATTATTAAAATTCCAGATTTCCACTTCCCGATCGTATGCCTCTACGATTCCCCGCACAGACATATAGCGCGCTTTGTTTGCCGTAGCCAGAACAGTAACGACACAGGGAGATTCCACCTGTACGGTTTGATATCCTTCTTCGGTAGATTTACGGATCGTAAACAACTTGTCACCATCGAATTCCAAATTCTCGACATACGTCACTTGTGGCAAATCGAGATGCTCGGCAATCTGAGGTCCTACCTGCGCCGTATCTCCATCGATCGCCTGCCGGCCGGTAATGACCAGGTCGAAATCCAGCATCCGTAAAGCACCGGCAATAGCATTCGACGTAGCCAATGTATCTGCACCGGCAAACTTACGGTCGCTCAAATGAATCGCCCGGTCGGCTCCCATGGCAAAAGCTTCACGCAAAATATCATCGGCCTGAGGCGGTCCCATCGTAATAACGGTTACCTGCGCACCATATTTATCTTTCAAGGCCAAAGCCATTTCCAATCCACCTTTATCGTCGGGATTCATAATGCTAGGTACACCATCCCGTATCATTGTTCCTGTTACCGGATCGAGTTTGATCTCTGTCGTATCAGGTACTTGTTTTATACAAACTACTATTTTCATGTATTCTCTTTTTATAAGTTCAATGCGGAAAACATTATTATTTCAATAGAGCAGCAGCAATCACCATCCGCTGTACTTCAGAGGTTCCCTCATAAATCTCCGTAATCTTGGCATCTCTCATCATCCGTTCGACCGGATACTCACGGGTATATCCATACCCTCCGTGGAACTGTACGGCTTTTGTCGTCACTTCCATCGCTGTTTCAGCAGCAAATAACTTAGCCCGTGCCGAATCGACAGAGTAAGGGATTTTCCTGTCTTTCTTCCAGGCAGCCGTCCGCACCAACAAACGGGCAGCTTCGATCTTGGCATTTAAATCGGCCAACTGAAATTGGGTATTCTGAAATTGTCCGATAGAGCGTCCGAACTGTTTCCGTTCTTTCACATATTTTATTGTCTCATCCATGGCTCCCTGAGCAATTCCCAAGGCCTGTGAAGCAATTCCCATACGTCCGCCATCGAGCGTCTTCATCGCAATTTTAAATCCTTCACCCGGTTTACCCAGCATATTTCCTTTAGGCACAATACAATTTTCAAAAATCAACTCACAGGTTGCGGATCCCCGGATCCCCATCTTTTTCTCTTTTTTACCGATGGAAAATCCCGGAAAATCCCGTTCAACGATAAAAGCAGAGATTCCTCGTGTACCCTGCGACTTATCGGTCATCGCCATAACGATGTAAACGTGTGCATAAGCTGCATTCGTAATAAATATTTTGGACCCGTTGAGCACATAATGATCCTCTTCAGCAACAGCCATTGTCTGCTGGGCAGAGGCATCGGTACCTGCATTCGGTTCGGTCAGACCAAAAGCTCCGATCCATTCTCCCGAACATAATTTGGGTAAATATTTTTTCCGTTGTTCTTCATTTCCGAATTCATAGATCGGAGAAGCACACAAAGAGGTATGGGCAGAAACAATAACCCCGGTCGTTGCACATACCCGGGACAATTCCTCTACAGCCATAGAATACAATACGTTATCACCACCGGCTCCGCCATATTCCACCGGGAAAGGGATACCCATAATCCCCAGTTTCGCCATTTTTTCTACCGTTTCGACAGGGAATCTCTCTTCTTCGTCCACTTCTGCCGCCAGCGGTTTTACTTCTTTCTCAGCAAATGCTCTGATCATCTGCTGAAACAATATCTCTTTTTTTGATAATGAAAAATCCATACCTTTTTTAATTTATAGTTTACGATTCGGGCTAGAGGTATCCACCATCCATCCTCCATCGTGATTTCCTTCAATACGCTTTCGTCGTTCAGCACATCTTTTTTAAATCCGGGGCAACGATCAGAGTTGCTTCTGTAGCTGCCTGCACCTGTTCTACCGTAAACTCAGGATGTATCTCTTTCAGTACAATTCCCCCGGGTGTGATCTCCATAACTCCCATTTCTGTAACGATCATATTCACCTGCCCCTTGGCTGTCAAAGGTAAAGTACATTTTTTCAGGATTTTCGGATTTCCTTTTGCCGTATGTTCCATGGCCAGGATCACCTTACCGGCTCCCATCAGCAGGTCCATCGCTCCTCCCATTCCCGGTGTTTTTTTCCCCGGTATCATCCAGTTGGCTAAATCTCCTTTTTCATCTACTTGCAAGGCCCCCAGGATACTGACATCTACGTGTCCGCCCCGGATAATACCGAACGAAGTAGCACTATCGAAGCTGGCCGCTCCGGGCAGAGCCGTTATCGCTCCACCGCCGGCATTGATCAAGTCCGGATCTTCTTCTCCCGGAGCAGGAGTCGGCCCCATACCGATCAATCCATTCTCCGTTTGTAAGATGACCTCGACACCTTCAGGCAGATAATTCGGTACTAAAGTCGGCAAACCGATACCCAGATTCACCACGTCTCCATCGTGGAGTTCCATTGCCACTCTCCTGGCAATCACTTCCCTGATTTGTTCTTTTTCCATAGCTTGTATATTTTCAATGATTCATTCTTCGATCCAATTCCTGCGCAATAAACGAGGCGACATCGTCGGCATAGGTATTCATCCCGAAGCCGGCATCGTACCCCAATTCTTTCGCCAACTCGTGTGAAATCCGGGGACCACCACAAGCCAGGATCACTTTGTCCCGTAATCCTTCGGCTTCCAACATCTCCACGAGTTCCGTCAGATTTTTAATATGAATATCTTTCTGAGTCACGGTCTGCGAAACCAATAAAGCATCGGCTTTCAACTCGATAGCCTTAGCGATAAATTCCTCGTTGGTCACCTGGCTACCCATATTCAAGGCTTCGAACATTTCATACCGCTCCAAACCATAATGTCCGGCAAAACCTTTCATATTCATAATAGCGTCGATTCCCACCGTATGGGCATCTGTTCCGGTACTAGCTCCGATCACCACAATTTTCCGACCGATATGTTCCCGGACAAACTGATCGGTCTCTCCCATATCCCACTTGGTCGATTCCACTTTCGGCACATAGATATTGCTATAATCTACCGTGTGTACACAATTTCCATAACAATTAAAAAAAGTATATCCTTTCGTCAGTTCCTGATGAAACACCACCTGAGGATTTTCAAATCCCATTTTTTTCATCAACTGTTTAGCAGCCTCTATCGCTTCATCTCCGGCAGGTACAGGTAAAGTGAAACTCAGCTGTGTCTTTCCGTCGTTCATCGTATCCCCGTAGGGTTTTATCTTTTTCAGATCGAGGGTTTGATCGAAATCTCTCCCTTCTGTTGAATATAAACCTCCGCTCATAATCTTTATTTGATTTACGATTTTTGTTATCTGTTCATCATGATCTCTACAAAAGGATTGCTATAGTTCTTTCCCTTGGCACAAACGCCGTCCAATCCTTTTCCTCCGTTTTTAGGACGCTTGATATCGGCAAAAATTCCTTTTTCCAAGGCTGTAAAAAGTCCTTCCCGTTCAATCTTTTCCAAGAGAACGGTAGCTTTATCCAACACTTCTTTCGCCCTGTTTTGTATAATCCCGTTTTCTTTAAAGACCACTTCATCTCCGATATTTTTCATATTATTAAAAATATAACGGGCATTCTCGATCGACAGATAACGATCCGACATAAATGGAGTATGTATGGCTTCGGTCGGCATTCCCAACAGTTGAATACCTTGTGAAGTCCAGATTCCGATCATATTGAAAAGAGCATCCTGAATATGTCCGCGGAAAATATTTCCGGTCATAAATTTCGTCGGAGGCATATATTTCAAAGTAGCCTTCGGAAAAATTTCCCGGGTCATCTGGGCCTGAGCCAATTCGTACAAAAAGCCGTTTTCCAGCATGGGATCCATTTCAAAAGCATGTCCCAGGCCCATTTGTTCTTCCGGCAGCCCGGCCAATAAAGCCAATTGTTCATTGATCAGATCGGAAGCCAAAACAGTATGTGCTTCTTCGACAGCGTCGGCAGTAGTCAGGTAGTTATCTTCGCCTGTGTTGATTATCACTCCGGCAAAGCCGTTGATCACCCGCGACATAAACTGGTCGACCAACGTCCGCTGCATATTGATATCCCGGAATAAAATTCCATACAATGCATCGTTCAACATCACATCCAGCCCTTCCAAAGCTCCCATCACAGCAATCTCCGGCATACATAAACCGGAACAATAATTACACAGCCGAATATAACGACCGACTTCTTCTCCTACCTCATCCAAAGCTTTCCGCATAATCCGAAAATTTTCCTGGGTGGCAAAAGTTCCGCCGAATCCTTCTGTCGTAGCCCCATAGGGTACATAGTCCAACAAACTTTGCCCCGTTGTACGGATCACAGCAATGACATCCGCCCCTTGCCGGGCAGCCGCCTGTGCCTGTACCACGTCTTCGTAAATATTACCGGTAGCGACAATGACATAAAGATAAGGCTTTGCTCCCTCTCCGATCGTTGCGATATAATTCTCACGCCGTTTCCGGTTGTCGGAAATCCGACGGATACTGGCCTCGATATAGGGTTGCAACGCTTTTTCCCGCTGGCCGGGAGTACATACCGGTACCCGGGTGACATCTACTTTCCCGGCAGCCACTTGTTCGGCTATTTCCTGCGGAGTCATTCCGGTTTCCACCATTACATTACCCAGAAAGAATAAAATTCCTTCTCCCAACACGTTCTTTTCTTTCAGCTCGTCTACCAAAATGTTCGGCAGAGGGACAGCATGAACATCCACTCCGTCGATACCCAGCAAACGACACAATGTCCTTTCGACAGCCACTGTCGTATAGCCATCCACAAAATCCTGCACCTGGTCAGCAATCTTACGGGCCATTTCACGGGCATGTCCGACTTTATCAAAATCTATTCCTAATTTACTTTTCATATATATTTTCTTTCTACTGTACTGTCTTTTTCCAATCAGGATTTTCTTCCTGCAAATAATTTTCCACCCGTTCCAACACTCCACGGTCGATCCCCAGCATCCAGGCAATACGCATCGCCTCCTGGGGAACTTCTTCTCCGCTGTCTTCTTCGAGTGAATAATCGATAAACTCATTGATATTTTTCAGGGTCATATTCCCTTCAACCCGATTCTCTACAAATCCCCGCACTCTCAATTTACGGCATTCGGCCGTTATTCCGCTATAATGGGTAGTAACCATAGCCATCACCCGGTGAGTAGTCAAAAAATCCACTACCCCATTCACAATTGCCCGTCCCTCGACGGGATTGGTCGTCCGGGCCAATTCGTCTATCAGCACCAAAATTTTACTTCGCTGCCTGACTTGCCGGATCATTTCATCCACCCGCAACATCTCAGCCGCATAAGAAGAGAGACCGTTCAATTCATCCTGATCATCCCCGATACTGGTCAAGACTTGTTCCACGAGCGGCATACCCGCCCGCCGGGCAGGTACATAAAAACCGAACTGCATCAGGTATTGCGCCAATTGCACACTTTTCAACAACACTGTCTTTCCGGCCATATTGGCTCCGGTAATCACCGTCGTTCCCTTTTCCAATTTCAAATCTACAGCCTGAAACGCTCTTCCTTCCTGTTCTAAAATCTCCCGGATCTGAGGATGGAAAAGACCTTCGAACACCATTTCCCCCTCTTCCGGAATTTGCGGCAAAGTCAATTGTCCTCTTATTGCTTGTCTGGCTTTTGCCAATACGACATCCAGCAATCCGACCGCTTCCAAAGCCTGTTTCAAATCGTCGTGATAAGGTCTCAACTGCACAGACAACTCTTCGCGTACCTTGTCTTCCAAAACCACACTTTGTACATACAACGCTTCTAATTCCCGTTCTTCTGCCCCTTGAAGGCTCTTTTGTTTTATTTCAGCTCTCAGCCTGGCCAGCTCAGCCGAATAAGTATCATAAATATAAAAATGAGGAATCCGATTCCCTTCCGGATCCAACAAACGTACAACCGGCTCCAGTTCCGGGAGTAAAACAATCCGCCATTCTTCGACAAGTCCCCTGATTTCTTCCGAGCACAAAGCAAAAGTTTTCAATTCGAACAATTCAAGATCATCCAACACTTGCTCCATCGCCATCCGCCCGATCGTCCCCCGGATATCTCTCACCTGCATCAGCTTACCAGTCAAACGTTCCAGCCGGGATTCATTTTCAGGTTGTTCAAAAAGTACCATGATCTTTTGAATACGTTCAAATTCGGCCTCCAACCGAGATTTCGAATCGAGCCAGGGCAGATCATACAATACCCTCCGGCCTACAGCCGAACAGATATCCAATTGTTCGATCATATAACGGAATCCCCTGACTTGTCTTATCGCTTCCCTTAAAATCATATCCTCAACGGTTTTTACCGACTTTTTCTATTTTTTTCACATCATACACCGGAATTTGCAAGCTTTCTTCCAATGCTTGCTGCAAACGCAACGAATCCAAAAGTAATCCTCCCGGAGACTGAGGATTGATCGTAACGGCCAAAAGCCGGCTACGATGAAGCACCTGTACTCTTCCGCCCTTACGTAAAAAGGCATAAAAAGACTCAGGTGCGGCAAAAACACGGGTAAAATCACGGACGATCAATTCTACGGTCTGTTTCTGTACGCGTAAAAACTGAAATACTTTATCACTCACAGCACCGGCAATAAAGATCCGATGCCCATATTGCAGCAGATCGGTTCCACTTTTCTCCAGCATAAACACAGAAGGCAATTTCAGATCGATACATTCTCCCTCCGGCCCGACCGCCCATACACCTTGTTGAATGGCATCCAACCTCTCTTGTAAAACTTCGTCCACCTCTTCCAGATCGATCAAATCACAAACATAACGGGTACGTCTCACCAATTCCCGAATATTCCCGGAAACAGCAGCCCCCGTCGCTAAGACCATCGCCTCCGTAACGGTGGGAGACGCCAGGCTTAAACGGGACAAAGCCCCGTCGACCAAGGTCGTTCGTACCCCGAAATCTTTCATATGCCGGATCAGACTTTTCAACCCGGCAGTATCCGCAGGCCCTGAAAGCAATACTTTTCCCGAAGTTTTAGCCCTGGCGATAACCAACCGTCCCAAAGCAGTCCGATGATCATCGATTTCCATGATTTCAGCCACCAACCTCCTTTCCCGGTAATGTTTCTCCGAAGTAACGAATATCATTCCTTCCGGCACGATAATCTCGGGTTTCGGGGTTTGACATACCTGATCCCGGTTTTCTCCGTCAATTCCGATCGAAGTCAGAGCGAACCGATCTGCCGAATCTTTTATCCTGCGAAGGATGTAATTCAGGCATTCTGTTTTCCCTGTATTTTTCTCCAATCCGACAATTGCCAGACTCCTGTAATCGGATATGTCATCAACAAAACCCATCTGTTCAGCATTTTCATTTATGATTCCGGATTTATCCTTTCAATCGAATGAAACGGTAAATCCAAAATCACAAATAATTTATCCTTTCGCCAATAGATTACGTGTCTTACGATCCAGATTCGCCGGTTCGAGAGACAAGCGTTCTCCGCTCAGCAACTCAGCCACTCCTTCTGTTTTACGGCGCTTCTCACACTCTTCACAGTGGCATTCGTCTCTGTAATCCGTCGGTTCGGTATACGTAGTCACCACGCCTTCAAAATTACGCAACACCACCCGATTGGGGCCCTGAGAAATCAGATAGGTCGGCATCACCGGAATTTTTCCGCCTCCACCGGGAGCATCCACGACGAAAGTAGGCACGGCATAACCGGAAGTATGTCCCCGCAGGTTCTCGATAATCTCGATTCCCTTCGATACAGGGGTACGGAAATGACCGATCCCCACAGAAAGATCACAGATATAGATGTAATAGGGACGTACCCGGATCTTGACCAACTCGTGCACCAATTTTTTCATGACATGTGTACAATCGTTGATCCCGCGGAGCAGGACAGACTGATTTCCCAGAGGTATACCCGCATCAGCCAGCCGGGCACAAGCAGCCGCCGACTCTTCGGTAATTTCGTTCGGATGGTTGAAATGAGTATTCAGCCAAATCGGATGATATTTCCGGAGCATATTTACCAATTCCGGCGTAATGCGCTGGGGTAACACCACCGGTGTTCTCGACCCGATACGGATAATCTCGACATGAGGGATTCCACGCAGCCGTTTGATGATATATTCCAATCGTTCGTCACTGACCAATAAGGCATCCCCTCCCGATAGGAGGACATCTCTCACCTGGGGGGTATTAGCGATATATTCGATACATTTATCGATTCTTTCCAATGGAGTGGCACAATCGTGATGTCCGGCAAAGCGGCGCCGGGTACAATGCCGGCAATACATCGAACACATATCGGTGATCAGGAACAACACCCGGTCAGGATAACGGTGGGTCAGTCCCGGTACGGGTGAATCACCGTCTTCATGCAAGGGATCTTCCAGATCAGCCGGTGACCGGTGTAATTCTTCAATGGTCGGCACCGATTGTTTACGGATCGGACAATAAGGATTATCGGGATCGATCAGACTCAGATAATAAGGTGTGATCGCCATCCGTAATGTCTTCAGCGACTCACGGATACCCTCTTCCTCATCTGGTGTCAGCCGGATGTATTTCTTCAGCTGATCCAAAGTTTCAATCCTGTTCTTCACCTGCCAATGCCAATCGTTCCATTGTTCATCGGTCACTTCAGGGAAAAACTCTTTTCTTCTGCTAGCCATAAAAACATATTTTTAATTCGTCGGGATTATAAAATCCCGACCATTCAGGCATACAACTCTGTAAATATCTTCCGTAATGCCTCGCTTTCACGAAGTTCCTGCAGTGTAATCTCAGCATGTCCTTTGGTATACCCATTTCCAACGATCATAGTCACATCGCTGCCGACACCTTCCGCTCCCAAAGCAGCCTTCGTAAAACTGGTCGCCATAGAGAAGAAATAGACCAATCCGTCATTTTTAGTACACAAGATGCTGGTCATCTCAGTATCCGTAATATTCACATTATTGATCGTAATATCACACATTTCACCATTCGTCAGTTCGGCAATTTTCTCCATAACCGGAACCGGCTGAGTTGCATCGGCCGAGAATACATAATCACAGAAGCCTAATTTCTGAAGCCGTTCGGTACTTCTCTGGCTATGGCACAAACCGATTACTTTACCGGTAACACCAGCACGTTTCTTTGCTTCATAGCAACACAACATACCCGATTTACCACCGGCACCGATAATCAATACCGTATCTCCCGGTTTCACCAATTTAGCAGTCTGAGCCGGAGCACCGGCTACATCGAGAGCCGACAAAGCCAACTTTTCCGGCAGATCTGCCGGAATCTTCGCATAAATACCGCTTTCAAACAAAATAGCTTTACCATCGATATCCACCTGGTCGACATCTGCCCGGATTTCTTTAATTTTATCGATACGAAGCGGAGTCAGCGACAAAGACACCAAAGTTGCGATTTTATCTCCCACTTTCAGATCGGTCTTTCCAACTAAAGCATCTCCGATTTTTTCCACCGTTCCCAGTAACATACCACCGGAACCGGTCACCGGATTACGGTGTTTTCCTTGTTTCTCTACAATTCCCAGCATGATCTCGGCAATTTTAGCTTTATCCCCTCCGGCTTGTTCTTCAATCTGAGTAAAACTAGCCGAATCGATATTCAGAGTTTGCACATCGATCAAAATCTCGTTATCATAGATTTCGTCCATATTGTTATCCAGTTTGTCAGCCGGTTGTGGTAATACTCCTTTCGGTGAAATTACTCTATGCGTTCCGTATTTATTTCCTTTTTTCATAACGTTTTATTTTTTAATATTTACTTTAATTTTTTCACTTTATACCTTTCGACTTATAGCCTATAGCTTTTCAGCCTTTAGCTTTCAAATTCAATATCTTCCGTGCTTCGGCCGAGGTAGCGATTTCGCGTCCCAATTCCTTAGCGATACGAACGACCTTAGCTACCAACTCGCCATTGGATTTTGCCAACACCCCTTTTTCGAGATACAGATTATCTTCGAACCCCACTCTGACATTTCCTCCCATAGCGATAGCAGGAGCAGCCAAAGTAAAGGCATGGCGTCCGATACCGGTTGCAGTCCAGGTAGAACCTGCCGGAATAGCATTTACAAGCCAGCAAAGATTAGGAACTGTTGCAGGCGTACACCCGGGGACACCGAGTACAAAATTAAACTGCATGGGAGCTCCCGGTACCTGACCTTTCTTTGCCATATTCAATACGGTTTCGAGATGTCCCATCTCGAAACATTCGTATTCCGGTTTGATCTGGTTTTCCAGCATTCTTTTACCGAAATCCCTCATCATAGGCATGGTATTTTCAAATACCTCATCTCCGAAATTACAGGTGCCACAATCCAGGGTAGCCATTTCCGGGAAAAGTTCGGTCGGCTGCAGACGTTCTTCCGCTGTCATTCCTACAGCCCCTCCGGTCGAAGGGATCAGAATCACATCCGGGCATACTTCATATATAGCGTCTATACACGTTTTGAAACGTGCTTTGCTCTGAGTCGGCGTACCGTCGTCTTCACGTACGTGAAGATGAACGATAGCAGCACCTGCATCTACAGCAGATTTTGCTTCTCTGACGATTTCTTCTACAGTATAAGGAACGGCGGGATTTTGTTCTTTCGTTACCTCTGCCCCGCAGATCGCAGCTGTTATAATCAATTTTTCCATAATTATCAAGACTATTAACTTACATTATCCTTTCCGCTGATCCTCTTTTTTCACCACACAGGTTCCACTGGCCCGGCAAACCACAATCGGTTCAGCCAGGACATCCGCAGCCGAAGCTGAAATATCCGGACGGGCAGCGACCACCTTACGGGCTTCGAAAACCATTTTGCGGGAAGTATTTCCTACTTTCACGATTTCACCGACAGCTTCGATATAGTCGCCGGCATATACCGGAGCCAAAAACTCCACATTGTCATAGGCCACAAAAAGACCTTCATCTCCGTCATGCATAATCAGTAGTTCGGTCGCAACATCGCCGAATAAATGCACCATATGAGCTCCATCCACCAAATTTCCGCCATAATGAGCATCTTTAGCGCTCATCCGAAGTCTTATCATTGATTTTTCCATATTTTTAAATTAACCGGAACAGATCTACACCCATCCCTTTCGATTACACCTCTTTTTTACCTTCCCCGCTTTTTGCCTCTTCGCCTTTAGCTTATCCCCCTACCCTTTCACTAAAAAATCCACGAATATTCCGGGAGTCTTTATCAGCTCGGGATACAAATCTCCGGTTTCTACCAACTCCTGCACTTCCGCAATAACCAAATCGGCAGCCGTCGCCATCAGTGGATTGAAATTCTGAGTCGTACCTTTATAGACTAAATTTCCGGACTCATCCCCTACACTAGCACCGATCAAAGCCACATCCGCCCGCAACGGTTTTTCCAGCAAATAATCTTTACCGTCGATATTCAGTACTTGTTTACCTTCTGCTACCAGGGTTCCGATACCTGTCGGAGTCAATACTCCCCCCAAACCGGCACCACCGGAACGGATCCGTTCGGCTAAAGTACCCTGCGGACTGAATTCGATCTCCAGTTCACCACTGTTCATTTGTTCACTCGTACATGGATTCGTACCGATATGCGACACGATCACTTTCTTCACCTGCTTGTTAGCGATCAACTGTCCGCATCCTTTATCCGGATAGGCGGTGTCGTTCACGATGAGAATCAGATTTTTCACTTCCGATTGAGCCAAAGCGTTAACGATTGCGTTAGGTGTCCCGTTAGAAAGAAACCCGCCAATCATAACCGTCATCCCATCTTTTACCTTTGCTACTGCCTCTTCCACTGAAATAAGCTTCTTCATAAGTATATGGTTTTGTTTAAAATTAAACTAATTCGATCTAGCATGTCAAATTTATAGAATTTAAAATCAAATATGACATATTTTATACAGATTTTTTTCTGTATTCTATTATTTGGAATGATTCCATTCGTAACAGATTTTTTTGATGATAATTTGAAAAACGCAAAATGTTAATAGTAAATGCAGATAGAAACATTTCTTAGACACGCAAATAGTTATAAAATGCATGCCACGAAAATCATTGACCGTACGAAAGCAAGCCGGATAAAACAAAGGCTTTCAATCTGATAATCAGAAAGAAAGCCTTATCTCCAATAACAAAAAACTGAATAGAACTTATCAAACAATCCCTTTTTAGGGTATCCCAGTTAGAAAATTCTGATTTTTTGTAGTGAAATTGAATATACGTTTCTGTAATTTTGGTCGGTCAACACGAATTTCAAATACCGTGCATTTGTAGGAGCAGCTATTGACAAAAGGTCGATTTCTCCAAGGGTTGTACCCAACGTATAATCTATTGCCTCAGTCCAGACACTTCCATCGACAGAAAACTGGACCTGTACTTTTCGTGCCATAAAAGCCCGTTTTCTTGCAGAAGTTGCAATATCAGAGGCAACTTGTTCTATTGCAAAACCATTTACCCGCTTTGTCTCTTGCATATCAACTGTTATTTCATATTTTAAAAAATCATAATGATTAAATGTTGCCCAGGCTGTCGCATTTAAGTCAAACAATTTCTCATAGCCTTTGGAATAATAATCCCCTTCTTTCGGAGTTACAACACACTCATAAGTCCATGTCTCGTTATTCAGATAAGTCAAATCAGGCAGTACCGGATTTCCTTTTTCTTCAACAAAATCATAAGTTTCCGGGAAATAATGCTTATTGTAGCGTTCTACCTTAAAGTCAGAAACAAGTTCCGCCATCACTTCCATCGCAAATTTACTTATTTCAAGGTCAGTGATTTTACTGGCACTAACCTCCTCTCCCAATACTTCCTCACTCAAATAGCGGTTCTTGCCCAATACCAACTTCTTCAATCCCGGCATATTCATAATATCCTCAAAGCTATCGATGTCGTAATCAATTTCAAGGGTTTCCAAACCGGCAACAGCCTCTTCCGTCAGCTCAGCAATACCGTATCTTGTTAACATCAGCGCTTTAAAGCCATCTGTATACACTTTAGCACGTTCCAATTCAGTCGATACTACAATCGCATCTACACATCCTTCCAGGTGGCCGTAACTGTGTACTGTTAATGTTGTCTCTGCATCAATTTTATCTTTCAGTAAATAATAAAGACTCTCCGGTGCGCTTTTCATAACCGTTCTCTTGCCCTGTCCGGCAGAAGTATATACGAAGGCAATGCTATCTATCTGATTTCCCCACTCATCCAGGACCAGCGCCAAACGATCTTGTACATAAAAATGTTTGTTCACCATAGTCGGGAAAATCAATACTTGCTCATGTTCAGGCGAATAAGGTCTTCCTACCTGGGTTACAGCTAAAGAAGTATTACCGTTTTTATCCATATTGGCTACCGACACCTGGTAAGTAAGATTTCCGTCACAAGGCAGGCTGCACGCAAACGTACCTCTTTCCAACAAAGTATCCCGTCCGATCCCATCTACCGTCCAAGAAACTTTTACTTTATCGATAATCGGGTCATCCACAGATTTCCACGAAACTACCAAACGATTCCAACCGGCTTTGACATCCAGGTCGTCACATTTCACCAAATAGCGAATCGGGCCATCACCTGCATAATCTTTATACGTATCTTCCAAACTTTCACAGCCCCCGAAAATCAACAAAGGGAGCAAGAGCCATAAATATATTTTCTTCATAATATCAATCTTTTGCTGTATAAACTTCCAATTCATGCACCGTCACATATTTCTGGTCATTTCCACCCATAAAAGCATTCTCAAAACCTATAGGCGCAAAAAAGACCTCGTTCACCACCACTTTCAGATAGCGGTATTTCTCTCCTTCTGCCGGGCAAGTCAAGGTAATAAAACAAGGTGAAGCCAAATCCAAGGCATCCCGAGAAACAATGAGATAATCCCCATTCTCGTTACAACGTTCACACCAACGTTCCTTATTATCAATTCTCCGGTCTTGTTCGAAATGTGAAATCTCTACCCACGAGGCATCGTCATCTTTCGTTTGGGATGCGTAAAGAGTCACACTGCTCGGTAACTTGCTCGCATAACACAACGTCCACACATCTCCCCATTTCGGAAAAGTTTCATATTGGCCGGGGCCATAGGGCCAACTGGTCCGGACTGCCAACATTCCGTACAGGCGGACCTCTGCCGGTAACTTTTCTTCCATCATATCAATAATAAACAGGGCTTTCCCGGGTTTCTCCGGTGTAGATACCGCCATCGGACCGGCCAAGTAGGTATAAAAACTCGTCCACGATTCAATACCAAAGCTTTGATCTCCTTTTTTATCCCCGTCCAACAAATATTGCTTGCCTAACTTCGCAGTGGGATCTTCCTGGGAAAGTTCCTCCGGATCAGAAAGATTATTCAGACTGACAGGCAACTGTTCTATCGCCAAAGGCACAATGTCTTTCCATACCCTTTCTTTTACCATATTCCCCCGGAAATCCTCTACGCGTACCACAAAATCATAACTGTCCCGTTGCTGTTTGAAAGTATCCCGTATCACCGTATTACCTTTTTTCGGCACAAAACTTTTAAATAAAAGGGTGTCCGGCAGTTTGGTATTCGGATCTTCCCCCACATAAAACAGGTGAGCCATACCTTTCAAATCCTCTTCCAAGTCATAAGACAAAACAAAACCATTACCCCAACCCGGAACGACCTCTAAGTTGTTGATAAAAGCAACCGGTCCGGAATCCCGGGTATCAAAGGTGACTTCTAACGCCTCCGACTCCACATCGTTCCTATCGCACAAAGTCACATAAGCCTTCACCCCTTTCCGCGCCTCATTAAAACCTGTGATAAGCAATGAATCGCAGGCATAACTACCGGTCCGGATCATATCCTTCCCAAACCCGTCCTGGTAGCGTACCCGGATACTGTACACCTTCTCATCCGCCGGTAAACGATAGTGCATCACTGCACCGCCCTCCACCGGAGAAAACGTCAAGCCATCTGCCGGAACCAAAACATCGAAATATGCTTCTTCTTTCTGACAACCCCACAAGACCCAGGCAACAAGCCATATATAAACCAATCTTTTCATAATTATTCCTATTAAATCATTAATATTACCATCCCGGATTCTGTACACAACCGGATATCATCACCTCTTCGCTCTGAAGCGGAAACAGATAATCGCGTGGCGAGATAAACTTCCGTTTTGCCCAAACCCTGACAGGTTCTCTAAAGTTATTATAAAACTCTCTGGCATTCTGCCCGACAATATTCCATCCGTATTGTTCCTCATTCAATTCATCCACTGCGGTCAACCAGCGACGCAGATTCCAAAAACGTCTTCCTTCAAAAGCAAACTCAATATCCCACTCCCGGTGGATAATCTTACGCATTCCTTCCTTCGTCGCCACTTTTCCAGGGTTCTTGGCATAAGTTTCCCAAGCTTCTTTCACATCCGGAATACCGGCACGCCGACGCACTTCGTTCAAAGGCGCATATACATGTTCTTCATCCGGAACCGCCAGATATTCATTCCATGCCTCCGCTTTCATCAAATAAAGATCTGCCAAGCGAATCAATACACAAGGATAATCATTCGTAAAAGCATTATTATAACCTACATTAGAAACTTCGGAATCCGAACCCTTCTTCATCCAATAGCCGGTCAAATTTTGCGGAACAGAATTTGTAATGGAAGCCTCCCGCGTACCAAAACGCTCACCACGGTAAGCCTCTACCAGTACATTCTTTTTACCGAGCTGGTAATAACAACGGTCGGCAGCAATATGCGCATAAAACCGCGGTTCTCTTTTTAAATGCAATTTCAGTACTTTCTCGTCCATAGCCACCACATCCTTATACCTCTTGTCGTCTTCCGTTCCCATCGTATAACGCTCTTCATACTTCCACCACGCCTTATCCTCTTCTATCGGCAAACCGTGTTCCGTATAATACATTTCCACCATTTTCAGACTCGGAGCCACACATCCTTTCATTTCCATATTATAATCCTCATCCGTACTATTGAAATAAGGACGGGTCCATTTCGGCCAGCCTCCATTTACAAAAGACTCATAGCGGAACATATAAATCGCCTCTGCATTCTCAAAATTCAAGGCTATAGCCGATGCTTCAATATCTTTTATCCGGTCTGTAATCTTGTCGCTCTCACTCGAAATCAGATATTTTCCTCCCCGGTTACAAATAAGTAAGGCCGAATCGACAGCCTCCGCTGCATATCTCCACTTTTCCGGATCTTTCTGCTGGCTGAACAACTTCTCGCCCTTACTATTCACAAAACCGCTATAAGCCGGGTTACCGTTGAACAAAGGCGAAGCTGCATAAAACAAGGTCATCGCCTTCAAGGCTGCAGCCGACTCCAGGCTATGGTAAGCCCACCGGCTTCTCTCTTTATCTTTCATCAAAGGCAAATCTTTCATCGCTTCATCCAAAAGGCTTACAATCTCTTCAACACAAACATCCACCGGACTTCTTTCCTTTTTCATATCCTCGACCGGAACACCCGGATCGATATTCTCGTCCATCACAACAAAAGGTCCGTAATGACGCAAAAGCTCAAAATAATAATAGGCTTTCAAAGCCTTGATTTCAGCTACCCACAACTTCTTTTCAGCATCCGTCATATTATAAACTCCCCACACTTTTTCAAGAAAAGTATTACAATAACGGATACTGTTATACACAGCATCCCGACGCCACATATTACAGTATGGATCGAACGTACGCTGCAGACCATCCGCGATATACAAACCACTCCAGTTAAAACCGCTCTCCCGCAAATAAGTTCCCGCAACCACTTCATCCGTCCCCATATAAGCCGGATTCGAAATTACGGAAGTGGTAAACGGACTGACCCAGAAATGACAATACTTGAACCAATTCTCCGTTTGGTCCCGTTTCTCAAAGTTACTCTCGATACTTTCAATATTTCCCTCCGGTACAACATCCAAAAATGTACACCCCGGAAATAACAAGACCAAACCAATCAATAATATATTTACATATTTCATAGATAACCACCTTATATTTATATTAGAAACTAAAGTTTAACCCAACGGTATAAGTCTTTTGTATCGGATAGTTAAACGCATCCTCACCCAACTCGACATCCCAAAGCTTGAAATTGGAAATCAGGAAAGGATTGTTCGCCCGCACAAAAAACTTCATATTTTGCAGTCCCCAACGTTCCATCAATTTCTTTGGCATATTGTACGCCAACTCCAACGAAGTACATCTCAGGAAACGGCATTCCCGCATGAAATAAGTACTCTTGCGAACCTCTGTTGCATTTTTATTATACCAATCCTCCTCCGGCGAATGTTCAATCAAATTTTGGGTCGATAAACGAGGCCAGAAAGGTTTCCGGATCATATTATCTTCCGACCAGTGATCCTTATAAATAGCTGTCAACATCGCATGGTCATCCACAAAAGGAGACAATTCGCTCGGGTCCATAAAGAAAGAACGTTTCCCCGACCCCTGAAAAGCAAAACTGAACTCAAAATTACTGTAATTGACAAAACCTGAAAAGCCATAGGTCACACGCGGAGTCTCCGGAAAACCGATATAAGTCACATCATTCACATCAATCTTTCCGTCGTTATTCAAATCCCGGTAACGGATATCTCCTGGCTGAGGCGATCCTGCCTGTACCGGAGCATTTTCGATTTCCGCCTGATCCTGGAAGAGTCCGTCCGAAATATAACCGATTTTCTGCGAAATCTCTTTCCCCACCATTCTTTGCCATGCCGGCTTATTCATCGCTTCCTCGATTTCTTTATACACAACCTTATTATAAGTCAAAGTACCGTTCAGAATCACCCACAAATCTTTGTTAAAAGCATGCTGGATCTTACCCGAAAAGTCTATACCCCTCGACCGGGCCTTACCCATATTATCCAATTGTGGAAGAGCAATACCCGCATGTGCCGGAACAGAGGCACGGTAGCCAATGATATTGTGACGGATCTCCTGGTAAGCATCCAGATTAAACTCAACAACCCCTTTGAACAACTTGGTCTCCAAACCGAAATTCACCTGCTCCGCCACTTCCCACTTCAAATTCGGATTCGCATATCCCTGTACAATCCTGTAAATCGTTGGTCTGCCTCCCGGTTCCGGATTCAATACATTCGTCAAGGTACCCATCGTCTGCAAAAACAAAAAGCGGGGAACCTTAATCACTCCGTCGTTGCCTACCTTGCCATACGAAACCCGCAGCTTCAAAAAGTTCAGCCAATGGGCTGTCCCGTTCATAAAGGGTTCGCTCGATATCACATACGCCAGGCCACCTGCCGGGAATAACCCCCAACGGTTACTCTTTGCAAAACGTTCCGATGCGTTATAACCAAAACTTGCCTCTACAAAATAACGGTCTTTAAACCCATACGTTCCACGCATTGAAAACATCATGTTCCGTTGTGGCATACCTGTCAAGACATTAGACACCGGCGTAAACGTATAATCCTGAGCCTGGAACACCCCTGTCAGTGAGGTCTGATGCTCTTTCCATGCTGCCGTATGCAAAGCACGTGCCTCATACGTAACACGCGTCTCTGTCGTCGAAGCCTTGGCTGTGGGATCTATAGACAAGGCATAACTGGCACCAAAAGGAGACAAATCCTGCAACCGGTGTTTGCCTGTTTCAAAATCATAATTCAACAAAGAATATTTGAAAGGATTGGTTGTAAAACCAGTCGTATAATATCCTGCCTGTGACACAGCCACACTCCCCCGCAACTCCAACCCCTTTACCAGGCTCGATAAGTTATGGATATACTCCGCCCGATTGGTCGTAGAATAGCGAGTCCGTTCCAGATATCCTTTCTGAATCATCATATAAGGATTCTCCTGATTTGCCTCTGTCGTACCGAAACGCAGATGCGGCCACCCATAATTTTCATCTCCCGGATATAAAGGTGCAAAATCTACCGGCGAAGCATTAAACGCTAACTCATACGCCTGATTGACACTAGTCAAAGGACCATGGTATTTATCTATAGTTGTCGACGAATTAATCAATAATTTAATACCGGCTTTCAAATCAATCGTCAAATTCACACGAAAAGCCGTTTGATTATTCGTAATATTACAATCGAAGTCATTCAACTTATCTGTCTTCAACATCCCCTGATCACGGTTGTAATTCACCGAAGCATAGTACTGAATTACCTTCGAACCTCCCCGGATATTCAAACCCGCATGGTGGTTCACATTATAGTTTTTGAATAAAATCTTATACCAGTCATTCGCCGGATAAACCCAAGACGGATACTTTCCCGAGCGGGTCCGGTTGATACGTTCCACACTATATTTCGGCGTTGCCAACGGATCCCGGGTCAAAAGCGCCCGGTTATACATTTTCATATAATCCACCGGATCCACCACATCGATACGCTTTGTCGGCATTGAAAACACCGTCTCGTAACGTGCTGTCGCATACACACTCCCCTCCTGTCCTTTTTTCGTCGTCACCAAAATCACTCCGTTCGCACCACGTGCACCGTACATCGCCGTAGCCGAAGCATCCTTCATCACACTGAATGTTTCGATATCTTCCGGAGCTATACGTGCCAAATCCAGCTTCGACGATTCTACGCCATCCAACAAAATCAAGGGGTCCACATTCGCCCCTGTCTGAAACGACGTAATACCACGGATATAAAATTTCGTATTCATTTCATCTTCCGTTAAAGCCGCCGGCAATCCCCCTGTCTGCCAGCCTACCATACCGGCGATCTTACCGGCAAAACTGCTTGTCAAGTCACTGTTTGACGACTTCAGGTCCATCGGACGTACTGTCGTAATTGCCGACACGACACTCTCTTTTTTCTGTTGTCCGAAAGCCACCACCGTCACCTCTTCCAAATCCTCCGACGCCGGACTCAAAATCACGTTCAAATGTTTATTCTCCTTCACCGGCACCACTTCTGTTTTATAACCGATAAAAGATATCGTCAACACATCGTCCGGACGGGTCATCAAAGAATATTTACCGTCGACATCCGTCGCCACACCTTGTGTCGTTCCATGAATCACAACTGTAGCCCCAACCACTGGATTACCATCCTTATCCGTCACCTTGCCACTCACCGTAATCATCTCTATCTTCGCCACCTCCTGCTGTACCCGTCTCTCACGAATCGTAATCAAATCCTGCTGAATAGCATATTCCAGCCCTACCGGCGTCAATACCTGTTCCAACACCTCCCGCAGATCTAAATTACGTGCCCGCACACTCACTCTACCCTTCGATTTCACCAGCTCGCTGTTATAAAAAAAATCATACTTCGTTTGCTTTTTCAACTCGGTTATCACCTCATTCAGCGTGACATCCGTCATGTTCACCGTAACCGTCGTTCTCTCCTGAGCATGTCCCCTGTAACCAGAAACGAGACAGGTACTCCACAACAGGATTACCAGAAAAGTTTTTAAGATTAACATCCGCCTGCACACAAAATGCCCTGGCGATGCTGTGTCCTGCATTTTTTTCATAAATTTGCTGTGTTTAAATTAAAATTGAATACCTCCGTTTCTTGCAAGGATTTCCGGAGGTATCTTGAACTCCGGCAGGCAGAGGATTGATCAGATCCACTGCCTGCTTTTTCTTTTATCTCTTCCGGACCAAAATCCGGTCATTTTTCACCTCAAACACGACATCCCCCGTGTATTCCAACATTTTCACCAAATCCGCCACCGTCTCATAGCGCTGCAAGCGCCCACTGAACTTTAACCGTTTCAATTCCGGTTCTTCAAAATCCACTCCTACAGCATACCACCGTCCCAGCAACGGCATCAATTCCCCCAACTCCATCTCCTCAAATTCATAATACCCGTCTTTCCACGAGGTAAACAAATGTGTGTCCACCTTTTTATACTCAGTCTCACCCGTTCCCTTCGAATAAGCCACCTGCATTCCCGGTTCCATCACAAACAACCGACCTCCGCAAACCGCTTCTACCTTCCCCTCTACCAAAGTTGTCCTGACCCACTCCCCTTCCGGGTAAGCATTCACATTGAATACAGTCCCCAATACCTTCACCTCCACCTCCTCCGTTTTCACCACAAAGGGATGTTCCGCATCCTTTGTCACTTCCAGATAAGCTTCCCCATTCAAATACACTTCCCGGCTCCCTCCTTCAAAATGATCCGGATACCTCAACGTCGTCCCCGCATTCAAAAATACCTTGGTCCCGTCCGGCAATACAATACTATATTTTTCCCCATAAGGAACATTCAGCGTATAATACTCCGCTTTCTTCGTCTCCTGCCCTCCCAACTCTACAATCAGCGTTCTATTCTCCGTCCGCATCTCTCCGCAACTGTCCGACACCACCCTTACCTTATCGTCCCCCAATACCCGCCTCTCTCCATTCGGCAACACCAACTCTGTCCTACCCTCTACCGTTCTTCCGCCTACCACAACCACCTGTTCTCTTTCCACTCCCCGGATCGATAACCATCCTCCGATTCCCAACGCCACCACCGCAGCCGTCCCGGATATCCACCGCAATAAACGTTTCCGCCCCCGGGCCCGCCGCTCCAACCCCTTCTTCCTCCGGTCCACCAACACTCTCCACATCCCCTCCACCTCATCTTCCTGCTGTGTAAAATCCAGTCTGGCAACAGCACCGACCTTCTCCCTCACCCGCGTAAAAGCAGAATCCGTACAGACTTGCTCCCACTCCTCACTTCCCGGCTCAACCTCTCCCTCCAACAAAGCACGCAACCATCTCTTTTCCTCTTGTTCTACCATAAGTCTATTTTTTATAAAGGCTTTAACTATCTTTTCCCATCTTCTAAACAAGAAGATAGCCGATCAGGGTGAAAAGAAAAATACTTTTTTTGAAAATTATTTTTGCATCAATATAAACAATACTCCCCCAGCAGTCCACTCCCACACAAAATTTTGCCCTCCTAATTCTAATTTCAACTTCCTGTACGCCAACTTAATCTGTGTCTTCACCGTATTCACCGACACTCCCATTTTCTCCGACACTTCTTTATAACTCAACCCATCTACGCATCCCAAAATAAAAATTTCCCTGCATTTCTCCGGCAAACCATCCACCACTTTCCGCAAACGGGCATATTGCACCTCAAACTCCTCCTCCTCATCTGCCGGCACTTCTTCCCCTTCCTCCTCCGTCATTCGTTTTTCCAACAAATAACGTTCCTTCACTTTCTCATGCACCTGATAATTAAGACAAGCATTTTTCACCAAACGTAACAAATAAGGATAAATAGCCCCCGTACACTGAATCTTCCCCCGCTGTTCCCACAAAGTAATAAACGTTCCCTGCACAATATCCCTGGCTTCCTCCCGGTTATTCACAAACCCCATCGCATAAAAAAACAGCTGTTCCGCATAAGTATGAAACAGCACATCGAAAGCCTCCCAACATCCCTCCTGCACCCGCCGGAATAACATCGCTTCCTCTGTCATAGAATTACTGAAAATACCTGAACAAATATAATAATAATATGTCGGGAAAAAAAGTCCATGTTTCCGAAACAAAAATAGGAAACCGAAGGGAAAAAACAAACATGTAACTAACTTTCTTATCCAAACCTACGGTACCCCAAATTTAACCGAATCGAAATAATTTATTCACCAGGCTGTAATTTCTCTGTTCTTACTTTGCATTGAAAAATAAGGAAAATCACATTGAATAAAAAAAGAATATGAAAATTACAATTTTATTTTTAGCACTTATCGCATTAGGGTTCTCGGTAAAAGCTCAACGGATGGCTCTGGCCGATAACAAGACACATGGAACGACTGCAGCTTCAACCAGTACTCCTATACCGGCGAAAACTCCTCAATTTGTATTCACCAATTATGGGATCGACCTGAATCATGCAGACCTGAAAGAATATCCCCAGCACTTCCTCGGGGATCGGATTGCCCGCAAACTGTATGCTACTCAGAAAGTATATGTCCGCCGGCATACAGCAACGGTAGGATTCACCGATAACACGATGGAAATCTATAAACCCGCGATTTATAACTCGGTTATGAAGCTGGACAGTTATTTCAAAAAAGCAGTCCGCCGGCAGGAAATCAACGAACAAACAGCTACGGCAGAACTGTCGAAATGCCTGGATGCAGCCTTTGTCGCTTACTATGAGGAAGAAACCGGAGAGCTCGAAAAAGCCCTGAAAAAGGCCAAATCTCCTGAAGAGATATTAACTGTTTTCAATTCTATCTTAATCAAAGAATAAATCATGAACCTGACAATTTGTTTATCGGCAGCATTTCTGATTCTCAGTCATGCTGCTTTCTGTATGCCTATCCGTGGACAGGTAAAAGCAGGAAATAAAGGATTATCCCATGTCGTCATCACCGACGGAATAAATTTCACCCAGACAGACACAAAAGGGAATTTCCTACTCGACACCGACCAGGAAGCCCGTTTCGTTTACCTCCTGACCCCGGATGGATATGTGGCCGATTACCGATCGGGAACTCCTGAATTTTATCTGCCTTTAGATCCGGAAAAAGAAGATTATATCTTCCAGCTGACCGAGACAGGAAAAAGGAGTCATCATACCCTGCTAGCCATCGCGGACGTACAAACCAAAACGGATGAACAGTTCCAGCGTTTCCAGGCCCAAAGTATTCCAGACCTGAAAGAGATGATTGCAAGTTATCCCCCGGCGACACCGGTCACCGGAATCAGTCTGGGAGATATCGTCTGGGATCATTTCGAACACTTCCCGGTCTACAAAAAAGAAATGGCCCGACTAAAGATACCTTTCTATCCCGTTATCGGTAATCACGACCATGATAAGGAAATCTTGTCGGACAAAGCTTCTGCCCACACCTACGAAAAATATTTCGGTCCGACTTATTATGCTTTTCAGTTAGGAAAAGTCTATTGCATTGTACTCGACAACATCCTCTACGAGGGAAATAAAAAATATACCGAAGCCCTGACGGAGGAACAAATTCAATGGGTAGACCAACTTTTAAAGTACCTTCCGGAAAATGCTCCAATCCTCATCGCCACCCATTCCCCTTTTTATTATGCTGACCGGGGTATCATCCCCGGCGGAGAAGAATTGTTCGGTATTTTGAAAAACCACCCTGTCAGTCTGATCTCAGGGCATACCCACCTGAATTCCAACCATGAAATCAAACCCGGTATTATCGAACACAATATAGGAGCCATCTGCGGAACCTGGTGGACAGCCGATGAAAATCGTGACGGTACCCCTAACGGTTATGATGTTTTCGAAATTACAGGCTCGGAAATAGAATGGTTTTATAAATCCGTAGGCCATGAGCGCAACTGGCAATTTAAAGTATTTCCCCGGGGAACTGTGAAAGAAAAACCGAACAGCGTCATTGCCAAGGTCTGGAACTGGGATAAAAAATGGCAGGTGAAATGGTATGAAGACGGAGCCGCTAAAGGGGCAATGCAACGTTTTAACGGCTATGATCCCGATTATCTGGAATATGTCGGCCGATTGAAGACCGAGAAATATACCCAACCCCAGGAATCTTTCTTTTATTTTGAAGCTACTCCATCTGAAAAAGCCCGGGAAATCGAGATCGAAGTCACCGACCGTTTCGGACATATTTTCCCCCGGCAAAAAGTGGTACTCCTCCCCGATAAATAAACCTTCCGGACATGAAACCGGTATACTCCCACAGCCTCCGGTATAACTCATTCAACAATAAAACAGCCGGAAAACAGCACAGGGGATGGTCTGGAAAAACCGTTGTCTGACCGGCACAAAGCCGCCGGATACAGTTTGGGGAAGCTATCACTTCCCCTCCAATTTTCACAACAAAGCTACCGGTCCGGCTTTAAAAGCTGCAGGCCTACAATCTATAAGCCCCTCCGGAGGCCCTGTCCCTGTCCGAATTTTATTTCCGGTCCAGCAGCAATAACTCTTCAAGATGTGTCCGGTCATTCCAAAGCCGGGGCACTTTGTGTTGTCCTCCCAGTTTACCTTTCTCTTTAAGCCAGTCGTTGAAAAGTCCGGGACGGGCGATATGCAGGCGTAAACGCTCCAGAGATAACAACCGTTTGGCTTCATAATCGGAATTTAATTTTTGAAGTTCCTGATCCAGGATACCGGCAAAATACTCCGGATCGGCAGGAGGTGTATTGAACTCGATCAACCATTCGTGAGCGCCTTTTTTCCCTTCTTCCATAAAGACAGGAGCCGCAGTAAATTCGTAAACATCTGCGCCGGTCTCTGCACATGCCCGTTTGAGCGCCTCTGTTGCATTATCGATGATCAGTTCCTCTCCAAAAGCATTGATAAACAATTTTGTGCGACCGGTAATCCTGAACTTATACGGTTTAACCGAAGTAAATTGAATGGTATCTCCGATCATATAACGCCATAACCCTCCATTGGTCGTAATGATAAGCGCATAATTGACCCCGGTTTCCACTTCTTCCAATAATAAAGTCCGGGGTTTGGTTTTACCGAGCTCACTCATAGGGAGAAATTCATAGTAAACCCCATAGTCCAACATCAGCAACATAGAAGCATCTTCCGGATCATCCTGTAAACCGAAGAAACCTTCCGAAGCGTTGTAGGTTTCCAGATACTTCATCTTAGGATCGGGCAGAAGACGTTTGTATTGTTCCCGGTAAGGAATAAAACTAATCCCACCATGAATAAACAACTCCAGGTTAGGCCACACTTCATGCAGGTTGCTTTTTCCTGTTTTTTCTAAAATTTTATGAATGACCGTCAGAAACCAGGAAGGAACTCCTGCCAGGCAACGGACATCTTCTTTGATCGTCGTCTCACATATCTTCTCGATTTTCTCCTCCCAATTACTCATCAGCATGATAGATGAATCGGGGGTTTTCATCATATTGGCCCAAAAAGGGGTATTAGAAATCATAATGGCCGACAAATCACCGTACTGGCAATGGCTATTACTTTTAGAAACCTCGCTACTCCCCCCCAAAGCCAGAGTCTTTCCACTAAATACCTGTGCTTCCGGATAGAGCCTGTTAAAAATAGCGATGACATCTTTTCCCCCTCTGAAATGACAATTTTCAAGTACAGAAGGACTTACCGGGATGAACTTACTTTTGGCATCGGTAGTCCCCGACGATTTGGCGAACCATTTGATCTCTTCGGGCCAAAGCAAATTATTCTGCCCTTCCATAGTCCGCAGGACCAGATCCCGGATGTCTTCATAATGGACGATCGGTAAACGCTCCCGGTATTGTTCGGCAGTCAAAATAGTGTTGAAGTGATATTTCCGACCATATTCGGTGTTTGCTGCCAGAGTTAATAATTCCTGTAACGTATCCCGTTGTACTTTTATCGGATTGGCTTTGAAAAAGTCAATCTGTGCCAACCGTTTCTGGGTGAAAATACTTAATATCGAATTGATGAAAGCCATATAAAAAGTAAAAGTTTAAAAGGTAAAGGCTAAAAGCAATAAACTAAATACAAAAGAAGGGAGCAAGTTTTAATGCATAGGTTCTTATTTTAAAATTGAATTTTTAACTGTGGGTCCAATAAAGTAAAACTGATACGATGAAATTCCGTAACTCCAGCCTGTTCGATTCCTTTCCGGTGTTCCTGTGTCGGATACCCCTTGTTTTTTTTCCAATTGTAAACGGGAAAAAGAGCATGAAGGTTTTCCATATATTCGTCCCGGTGAGTTTTTGCAAGCACGGAAGCCGCTGCTATGGACATATATTTACCGTCACCTTTAACAATACAAAGGTGAGGAATATCTCTGTATTTTTTAAAACGGTTACCGTCGACAATGATGTGTCCGGGGCGTACTTTCAATTGGTCTAAAGCCCGGTGCATCGCCAGAATAGAAGCATTCAGAATATTGATCTTGTCGATTTCGTGATTATCGACACTAGCCACAGCCCAAGCCAAAGCTTCCCGTTCGATGACCGGACGGAGCCCGGCCCGTTGTTTTTCCGAAAGCTGCTTAGAGTCATTGAGCAATTCGTCGGAAAAATTATCCGGCAGGATTACGGCAGCAGCAAAAACAGGACCTGCCAGACATCCCCTCCCGGCTTCGTCACATCCGGCCTCTATACTGTGATAATCGTATTTTAGTTCTAACATAAGCAATTAAACTAAGGCATAGACGTTATAAACTTTCGCCCAATTAATTCTATCTTTGCAAAGATAATTATTTTCATTTTTTTATATTCAATTTTCAACGATTATGTGGTCGAAGGAGGAAGCAAAAGAGCTTAAAATCAATTTTTGGAACGGATTTAAACGCTATTGTTCCAAACATAAGATTTACCGGAAATGGGTGTTGACAGGAGTTAAAATCAAGTCTACCCAACTCAAATTTTATGCCGATGAACAAAAAGCTCTGGTATTGTTCCAAATCGACCATAAAAACGATTTGAGAAGATACGAAATCTACGAATGTTTTCAGTCTTACCGGAAACTCATGGCAGCGGATTGCGGGGAGGATCTGCATTGGGACGAAGATTACCTCGGCATGGGCGAACGCCCGTTAAGTGTGATTTATTTCGAATTGAAAGATGTCAATCTATACCATCCCGCGGACTGGGATAAAATATATGCTTTCTTCGCTGAAAAAATGCCGTTATTGGAACAAGCTTACTGGGAATACCGCGATCTGATCAATGAGAGGATAAAAAATAGTTGAGTCGTGACGGGTTAACGGAATCTTCACTTTTTTGTAATGATTCCGTTTTTTCTTGAATATACTTTTACACCTGTAAAAAATAATTAAAATTACTATGAAAAGTAGGTGTAAAATCAGTATGACAAAACGAATTTTTACGACTTTATGGGTCTTATGTCTTGCCTGTAAGTTAGGTTTCGGGCAAGATATGGTGTTATCGGGCACCGTTAAAGATGTACAGGGAAGTCCGATGCCCGGGGTGGCCGTCCTGATAAAAGGAACAACGCTGGGAGTGGTAACACAAAATGACGGGACTTATTCTTTATCTATGGGGCAAGCAGATAAAGATGCAGTGCTCGTTTTCAGCTTTTTAGGCTTTAAAACACAGGAATTGAAATGGAACGGCAAAACAGTGATCGATGTTACCCTGGAAGAAGAACGGCAAGAACTGGAAGGCGTAGTAGTCACAGCTTTAGGGATTAAGAGAGAAGAAAAAGGCCTGGGCTATTCCACCCAAACCGTTACTGAAAAGATGATGTCCGATGCGACACCGACCAACTGGGCTTCTGCATTGGTCGGAAAAGTAGCCGGAGCAAATATCCTGTCGACTTCTTCCGGTCCGATCTCCTCCGCCCGGATTACTTTACGCGGGGATGCTTCTCTGAATATCGACGGCAACAATGCCTTGATCGTATTGGACGGAGTGCCTTTAAACAGTCAGATGACAGGTGATGGCTCGAACTCCTACGGAGCCGGAGGTGGTGGTGACGTACCGGTAGATTACGGGAATGGCATAGCCGACATCAATCCGGATGACATCGCCAGTATCCAGGTGCTGAAAGGAGCTACCGCAGCTGCTTTATACGGAAGCCGGGCAGCCAATGGAGTGATGCTCGTGACGACGAAATCAGGCGTGAATAAAAAGAAAAAATACCTGGGAGTGACTTTTAATTCCAACTCCAGTTTCGACCGGGTATTACACTGGCCTGAATTTCAGGAAGAATACGGTCAAGGTGATTTAAAGACCAATGCTTCGGGCAAACTGTATTACTCTTACGGAGATTCTGAAGACGGAGCCGCTTCAGGCAATGTAGCTCTTTCGTTCGGGCCTAAACTGGACGGTTCGCTCTATTATCAATACGACCCCGAAACTCAACAGATGGGTACGGTCCGTACCCCATGGGTGAAGAGAAATCACCGTAAAGCATTCTGGCAGACAGGTTATACACTCGTCAACAGTATTGCGATCGACGGTTCGTCGGAAAAAAGTGCCGTTCGCCTATCGCTTACTTATACCAAAAATGAGTGGATCATGCCGAACACGGGTTTTAACCGGATCGCCGTATCGGGCTCCTTCCAAAACCAGGTAACCGATAAGTTAAGAGTTTCCGCCAAGGTCAATTATGTCAAACGGCAAAGCGATAATCTGCCGGCAACGGGATATAACAACTCCTCTATCCCTTATTTTATGATCCTGACCAATCCGAGCGTCGATGTCCGCTGGTACCAACAACGCTGGGTAAAAGGGAAAGAAGGACGGGAAATATTGCGTCCGTTCAGTCCCTGGTTGGACAATCCTTACGTTATCGCCTACGAATGTTTGAATCCGATGGAAAAACACGGTGTTGTCGCAACCGGTTCGATCATCTATGAATTTTCACCGAAATGGGAATTGATGATCCGTTCCGGTATCGACCTGAGTTTCGATACCCGCGAAATGATCCGTCCTTATGGTCTGAAGAATTTCCCAAAAGGATATTACCAGCAACAAGATGTATTCGGCTACGAAAACAATACGGACGTTCTACTTACCTACCGGAACCAATTGAGTAACAGTTTCAATCTGAGTGTATCGGTAGGAGCCAACCGGATGGACAATAAATACAAAATGCAACAGGCTTACGTAAAAGACCTGATCACTCCGGGAGTTTATAAACTGAGTAACGGAGTCGCTGCCCCGATCACCACCTTTACGGAAAGAAACAAACGGGTAAATAGTGTGTACGGCACAGCCACCTTATCGTATGCCAATAAGATCTTTCTGGATGTAACCGGACGTAACGACTGGTCGAGTACGCTCCCCTCCGGCAACAACTCTTTTTTCTATCCTTCTGTGAGTACGAGTTTTATACTTTCAGACCTATTCCGCCTACCCGAACAAATATCGTTTGCCAAGTTGAGAGCTTCCTGGGCACAGGTAGGAAATGATACCGACCCCTATAAAACAGCCAAATATTATAATACCTCTGCCTTTCCGGGATCGGCTTCCGTATCTTCCACGCTTTACAACGCCAGATTCAAACCCGAAATCTCCAATAGCATAGAGGTCGGATTGGATTGGCGGATGTTCAAGCAGCGTTTCGGACTAGATCTGGCCTTTTATAACAATATCACCCGGAATCAGATTCTCGACGTACCGATGGATCAAACGACCGGTTATACCAAAGCAACGATGAACTCCGGGAAAGTGCGCAACCGCGGTATCGAACTACAACTGGACGGAACCCCGGTAAAAACAAAAAATTTCACCTGGAATTCAACTTTTACCTGGGCGAAAAATTACAACAAGGTATTGTCCCTGGCAGCCGGTTTGACCGATGGACAGACCATTGCTTATACAGGAGGTACTAATTGTGCCCTGATTGCAAAAGTAGGTGGTTCTATCGGTGATATTTACGGTTATAAACTAAAACGGGCCCCTGACGGACAAGTTGTTTGGAAAGACGGGATCACGGCCCGGACAACCGAATTCGAATATGTAGGGAATGCCTATCCCGCCTGGAAAGCCGGTTTCTCGAACGAGTTTTCTTACAAAAATTTCCGGGTAAGCATATTGTTCGACGGTCAATGGGGAGGTATCGTTTATTCCCAGACTCACCATAAAATGACCGAACACGGAACATTGAAACATACCCTGAAATACCGGGAAAACCCCAATTTTGAAGTCGTCGGTGAAGGTATGATGCTCGATGAACGGGGGCAGTATGTACCCAACAATGTACCGATCTCTGTATCCAAATACTACGCCGATTATTGGAGGCGTGCCAATGTAGAGACCAACTCTTTCGACGCTTCTTTCCTGAAGCTCCGGGAAGCCCGTATCGAATATACGATTCCCTCGGCGGGGTTGAATAAGATCGGTATCGAACGCCTGACCCTCGCCTTGTACGGGCGTAATCTGGCCATGTGGACAAAAGATTTCCCGGTATACGATCCGGAAGTCGCAACCCTGAATAACGGTACCATCGTTCCGGGTTCGGAAATGGGGCAATTACCTTCTACCCGAACCATGGGCTTTAATCTGACACTGAAATTCTGATCATCGTTCGTTAATATTTTAAAAATAGATTTATGTTACGAAAAAAAATAATAGGCCTATTGCTATTGGCAACCGGATGGACTGCTTGTACCCAAAACTTCGACGAGATCAATACCGATCCCAACCGACTGGAAAAAATCGACCCTTCGACTCTGATGACGCCCACCCTTTACGATTTAGCCAATTTCAATTATAACCGGGCCCATAGTTTTACCCATCATTTGATGCAGTTTATGGTCACCACCAGTACTACCGGCGGAGTACATCGTTATGCGGATTTACAGAATGCCGGAAATTCTACCTGGAATACTTATTATCTCCAGCTGACCAATATCAAAGAAATGTATGAATTGGCCGTCGGTGCAGAAAGTAAAAATTATCAGGCGGTAGCCTTGACCTTGAGAGCCTGGGTATATGCCAATCTGACCGACTGCTTCGGAGATGTTCCGATGACTGAAGCTTGCCGGGGAGACGAAGGAATCTTAACTCCGAAGTTCGATACCCAGCAAAAAGTCTACGAACAGGTATTAAGTGATCTGGAAACGGCAAATTCACTTTTCGATGAATCCGAAAGTTTATCTTCTACCGATTTATTATACGACGGGGATGTCAGGAAATGGAGAAAATTCGCCAATTCGCTGCACATGCGAAGTTTACTGAGGCTTTCGAAACGTTCGGAGATGAACAGTCTGGCCAAATTAGCGGAGATGATCGGAAATCCGGTAAAGTATCCGGTATTTGAAAACAATGCAGACGGAGCTTTATTGCCGATATCCGGCATCTCGCCGTACGACTCACCCATTAGCCGGCTCGAAGATTTTCGTTCCAATAAAGCGATGGCTTCCTTTTTTGTAAATACACTGGTGGAGTTGAACGATCCGCGTCTTCCTATTTTTATGGATGAAGCCACCAAAAACGACGGTAGCCAGGAGAAGATCGGTTATAAAGGTTATCCGAGCGGATTTGCTGCCACCGAACGATTCGATTACAATGCTTCCAATATTAATGCAACATTAGGTACGGCACCGATGAAAGTGCTTTTTATGACTTATGCCGAAGTTGAATTCATCAAAGCTGAAATGGCCTGGCGGGGACTGATCACAGACCAGGCAGCCCCCCACTACCGGAAAGCCGTAGAAGCGATAATCGAACAATGGGGAGGGGTAGTCCCCGGAGACTATTTCGACAACCCCAAAGCCACATACGACGGGACACTCGAACGGATACTACTTCAAAAACACCTGGCCGCTTTCTTCTGTGATTATCAGGCCTGGTTCGAATACCGCCGTACAGGTCTCCCGGAAATGAAACCCGGAGCAGGCATGGATAACAACAAAATGGTCCCCGTACGGTTCAACTATCCGGCCACCCTCCAACAAACCAATAAAACCAATTACGAGGCCGCAGTAAAATCGCTGGGAGGACCTGACGATATCAACACCAAAGTCTGGTGGGAAAAATAATATCGCTCAACTACACCAGAATATAGAGAAAACCGCTGACTTGCCCGAAGTTTTGGACAAATCGGCGGTTTATTCCATCGGTCAGACGAATGATACCGTACCCGATCCCTTTTTCTATTTAAAGAAAAGTAATTCCCGGTATTTCGGTAAGGGCCAGATCTCATCGTCGACGAGTAGTTCCAGCTTATCGATGTGATAACGGATTTTATCCAGATACGGTAAAACCGTAGCAGAATAAACCTGAGCCCTTTCCACTTCATTCGAAATAGAATTGTTAGCCACTTTACGGGCTTCGGTCATTTCGTCGACCAAAGTACGGATCTCTTTGATATGGGTAGAAATCTCTTTAATCGCTTTCAACTGCACTTCGCCCACTTCATTATATACATCCGGCAGGATCTCTTTCAACCCTTTCACATTCTCGATCAGGGTATTTTGATAAGTAATCGCTGTCGGGATAATATGATTCAAGGCCAGATCCCCCAATACCCGGGATTCGATCTGTAGTTTTTTCAGATAGATCTCGTTCTTGATTTCAAAACGGGCTTCCAGTTCACGTTCGGTAAAGATCCCGTTCTCTACGAACAATTTTCTGGCTTTCGGAGCCAAGTAAGCTTTGAGCGCCCCCACGCAATCACTATCGACCGACAACCCTCTCCTTTGAGCTTCTTCCTGCCATTCTTTACTATATCCGTTACCTTCAAAACGGATTTTTTTACAAGCAATGATATACTTTCTCAAGACCTGAAAAATCGCTTCGTCTTTTTTCACCCCTCTATCGATCAATGCATCGGCTTCTTTCTTAAAAGCAATCAATTGTTCAGCCACAGCGGTATTGAGTACGATCATCGCTGCACCACAATTGGCAGAAGCACCTACCGCTCTGAATTCGAAACGGTTACCGGTAAAAGCAAAAGGAGAAGTACGGTTGCGGTCGGTATTGTCCCGCATGATTTCAGGAATTTTACCGACATTCAACTTCAATTCGGTCTTTTCATCAGGACTCATCTTCTTACTGCTCACTTTCTGTTCGATTTCGTCCAGAATAGAATCGAGCTGCTGTCCCAGGAATACGGACATAATCACCGGTGGTGCCTCATCCCCTCCCAAACGGCGCTCATTTCCCAAAGAAACGATACAAGCTTTAAACAAGGCCTCCTGTTCCAATACAGCTTTTGTAGTAGCGACCAAGAAAACGAGGAATTGCATATTGGACTTCGGGTTCTTCCCCGGAGACAACAAATTCACTCCGGTATCCGTCAGTAAAGACCAATTGTTGTGTTTACCCGAACCGTTGATTCCTTTATAAGGTTTTTCATGCAACAATACCCGGAACTTATGATGTTTGGCAATCCGCTTCATCGTAGACATCAATAACTGATTATGATCCACAGCCAGGTTCGCTTCCTCGAAAATCGGTGCCAGTTCAAACTGATTCGGAGCACATTCATTGTGACGGGTTTTTGCCGGAATGCCCAGCCGATGGCACTCGTATTCGAGTTCATCCATAAAAGCATTTACCCGCTCGGGAATAGCCCCGAAATAATGATCTTCCAGCTGCTGATCTTTAGCTGCCGAATGGCCCATCAAAGTACGGCCGCACAATTTCAGGTCAGGCCGGGCATTGAACAAGGCTTCGTCGACCAGAAAATATTCCTGTTCCCATCCCAAGGTTGCCGTCACTTTTTCCACATCTTTATCGAAATACTGGCAAATGCCGACAGCTGCCTTGTCGATCAACGCCAAGGCCTTCAACATCGGCGTTTTATAATCCAGGGCTTCGCCCGTATAAGCCACGAATACCGTCGGTATACACAAGGTGTTGTTGTTGATGAAAGCAGGAGATCCCGGATCCCAGGCGGTATATCCTCTGGCTTCAAAAGTATTCCGGATACCGCCGTTCGGAAAACTCGATGCATCGGGCTCTTGCTGTACCAGCATCCGGCCGTCGAAGGCTTCTATCATACTTCCGTTTTTTTGCAAATCAATAAACCCATCGTGTTTTTCTGCCGTAGCTCCGTTCAGGGGATGAAACCAGTGAGTGTAATGGGTTGCTCCCTTTTCTACAGCCCAGGCTTTCATCGCTGCAGCAACCTGATCGGCCAGTCCCCTGTCTATCGTCCCACCTTCTATCATCACCTTTTCCAATTTCTTGAAAGCTTCTATAGACAAATACTGACGCATTTTCTCTATGGTAAGTACATCACATCCGAAAATTTCAGATACCCGTCGCCGTTTTGGGACTTCTAAAGGTTTCCGATGAGCCAGCTCTTCTAATGCCGAGAATCTTATTTTTGCCATACAATCGATAAAAGATTAATTTTTTATATAACACCATTATTTTTCAGGGGCAAAAATAGAAAATAATACTATATTTTTACACATACCCCTCAAAATTACACACAAACACTTCAATTATCGAGAGTCTACACAAAATTGCGGAACGGATCTTCAGTCCGGTGGAGCCAAAATCCCGGATATACTTAGTTCATAAAGTCTGTAGACCCCTGCGGTGCACCTCCTTACCGGAACCTTCGGCTCCGATCGGTCGCTCCCGTAGCTGCTAAAAAAAGCCCACAAGGTTCAGGGACTTCATAAACCTTATGGACTTTCGACTTATTTATCCTACTTTTGCACAAACAGATATTCTCGACTATGAAAAAAATTGCCGCAATACACGATTTGTCAGGTTATGGCCGGGCCTCCCTGACAGTCGCCATCCCCATTCTTTCTTATATGGGGTATCAGGTTTGCCCTCTCCCCACGGCTATTTTATCCGCCCACAGCGAATACAAAGATTTCCGTAGCTTCGATCTGACCGACCAGATGCAGGGGATCATCGATCATTGGAAAGAACTGGACTTACATTTCGATGCTTTGTATTCGGGTTATCTGGCATCGGAAAAACAAATGAATATCGTATCCGGATTTTTCGATGATTTCAGTCAGGACGACAATTTCATCTTAGTCGATCCTGTTTTAGGAGACCACGGTAAACTCTATCCGGGGATGGATACCGGCATGATAACAGGGATGCGCGAACTGTGTAAAAAAGCGAATGTGATCACACCCAACCTGACGGAAGCGGCCTTTCTTTTAGATACGGCGCCATCTCCTCACACCCCCCCGGCCGAAGCGATCGAATGGTGTAAAGCCCTCAGTAAACTCGGGCCGGAATATGTTATCATCACTTCGGCTCCGTCGGGAAATGAAAAAAAAGTGGCTACGCTCGCTTATAATAAGAACGACGAACGCCTGTGGCGGGTGAGCAGCGATTACGTTGCAGCCAGTTATCCGGGTACCGGTGATGCTTTTGCAAGTGTCATCACCGGTTGTCTGCTCAACGGCGACAGTTTACCTGAAGCGATCGAACGGGCTGTACACTTCATCAACATGGGAATCAAGGCTACTTTCGGGTATGCCCACAATCCTTTAGACGGGATGAACCAGGAAAAAGTGCTTCACTACCTGAATGAATCCCTGCCCTATTTCACTTACGAACTATTGCCCGGATGATCAAAGCGATTATTACCGATCTGGACGGTACACTTCTTCCCAGAGGCGGGAGCATCAGTGCCGATACCCTGGAAGCCTTCCGGCTAGCCGGGAATAAAGGATGTATCCGGATCATTGCCACAGGCCGCAACCTGTATTCCGCCCTCAAAATATTACCTGCCGGTTTTCCGATAGATTATCTGGTTTTCTCTTCCGGTGCCGGTACACTACGTTGGAGCGATCGCCGATTGCTGTCGGCTCATCACCTCAGTATGTCCGAGACCCGGGAAATAGCCTCTTATCTTTGGGAATATAATATCAATTTCACCATCCAACGGGAAATCCCGGATAACCATTATTTTTATTACACAACCCTTTACCCGATACATCCCGATTACCAAAAACGCCTGGCCACCTACCGGCCTTTCGGAAGCCCGATAGAATCACCGGCCGGCATACAGGGTAAAGCCACCCAATTCGTGATGATTCTCGATGCCCTGCAATTACGGTTACTAGAAAAAATCCGTTCGGATTTAGCCGGTTATTCCGTAGTACGCTCCACTTCGCCTTTAGACAACCGGGCGATCTGGCTGGAAATTTTTGCCGGCGGTATCCATAAAGGCAATAGCTGTCAAACTCTTTTAAAAAAACTGAATATCAATTGTAAAGAGGTTGCCGGACTAGGCAATGATTATAATGATATCGATTTTCTGGATATTTGTGCCGAAGCCTATTTGGTAGCCAATGCCCCGGTTAATTTACAAAGACACTATAAATTAGTAAGATCGGACAAAGAAGAAGGATTTACAGAATTTATATCCAAAGTATTATAATTCCAGAAACATTCCCGAAACTTTTTGTCAGAAAAAATTCACTTTATCATAGCCGAACGAACTTTCAGTTCTACCGGTAAAACTTTAGTTTTCCGATTCAGCTTCTCTGCCGAGAATCCGGAGTTTTTTTTGCCAGACCGAACTCAAGGTTCACCCGACTATGACAAAAGAAGCCAGCCTATAATACTTTCCCTTCCACTAACAACCGCTCCATATCTTTTTGCAGTTTAAACGCTTCTTCCCGTGCACGTACGGCAAAATTTTCTGTACGGTCGGCAAAAATAATGCCCCGGGAAGAATTGACTATCAAGCCACAATGTGCATTCATTCCATATTTTGCCACTTCTTCGAGACTTCCGCCCTGAGCTCCGACTCCCGGCACCAACAGAAAATGATCGGGCACGATCCGGCGGATTCCGGCCAGCATCTCGGCTTTTGTCGCTCCGACAACGTACATCATATTCCGGGCATTCCCCCAGTCCTGTGATTTTTCGAGTACCTTTTCATACAATTTCATCCCTTCGCTTTCAAAAAACTGGAAGTCATAAGCTCCTTTATTGGAAGTCAAGGCCAGAAGTACAACCCACTTTCCCTCATATTGCAGGAAAGGAGTCACCGAATCTTCTCCCATATAGGGAGCCACCGTGATCGAATCGAAAGCAAGAGTTTCCAGAAAAGCTTTGGCATACATCTGCGAAGTATTTCCGATATCCCCCCGCTTAGCATCCGCAATAGTAAAAATATCCGGGTAACTCGTCCGGATATAGTGTATAGTCTTCTCCAGACTTTTCCATCCTTCGACACCCCGGCTTTCATAAAAAGCGATATTGGGTTTATAGGCGATAGCCACCTCGGCCGTCGCATCGATAACGGCTTTATTAAATTCAAAAACAGGATCTTCCAACTGTAGCAAATGCGGGGGAATCTTAGCGATATCCGAGTCTAAGCCGACACAAAGGAAGGATTTCTTTGCCTTTATCTGTTCAAATAATTGATTATAATCCATATGATTTAATTGTAAATGATAAATCGTACATTTCTACAGTCCGCTTTCTTTCAAACGCTCGGTATTTTCTTCGATCTGCAGTTTTTCGATAATCTCGTCGATTTCGCCGTCCATCACAGCCTGTAAATTATAAAGTGTAAAGTTGATCCGGTGATCGGTTACCCGTCCTTGCGGATAATTATAGGTACGGATTTTAGCAGAACGGTCACCTGTACTGACCATCGTCTTGCGTTTAGCCGAAATGTCGTCGATGTATTTCTGATGTTCTTTATCATAGATAAAAGTACGCAAACGGGAAAGTGCCCTTTCTTTATTCTTCGGTTGATCCCGGGTTTCGGTACATTCGATCAGGATTTCTTCGGCCACACCGGTATTGGGATTTTGCCAGACATACCGCAGCCGGACACCGGATTCCACTTTATTCACATTCTGTCCTCCTGCTCCTCCCGAACGGAAAGTATCCCATTTGATCGCCCCCTCGTTGATTTCCACTTCAAAAGCCTCGGCTTCAGGCAATACCGCCACGGTAGCTGCCGAAGTATGCACCCGTCCCTGTGTCTCCGTAGCAGGAACCCGTTGCACCCGGTGCACTCCCGATTCATATTTCATAATGCCGTACACACCTTTACCGGTAACACTGGCCACGATTTCTTTGTATCCTCCGGCAGTTCCTTCATTGGCATTGGTCACCTCGACTTTCCACCCCTTACGCTCACAAAATTTCGCATACATCCGGAACAGGTCGCCGGCAAACAGACAGGCTTCATCTCCTCCCGTTCCTCCCCGGATCTCGAGTATAACATTCTTACTATCGTCCGGATCTGCGGGTACCAGCAACAACTTCAATTCCTGCTCCATACCCGGCAATTTATCTTCCAGCTCTTCGATCTCCATTTCAGCCATTTCGCGAAGTTCTTTATCCTCTTCGTGCAGCAGAATATCTTTCGATTCCTCGACACTAAGCAGGGCCGCCTTAAACTTATCGGCAGTTCGGGTGATTGTCTCCAACTCCTTATACTCCTTGGTCAACCTCACATAGCGCTCCATGTCCTGAATCACTTCAGGATCGGTGATCAACTGTCCGATCTCCTTAAAACGGATATAATAAGTCTCTAATTTTTCTAATAATGGATGATTCATTTACCCTTTTTTATGATTTGGCACAAAAGTAAGAAATAGTTTAGAAAGTTCATAAAGTTTAGAAAGCCAACCCGATTTTTCATTTATGCTTCGGATCTGCAGATGCTGAAATCCACATCAGCCGCATATGATCTACCGTCTCTACCAGAGGATAGAAATGAAAATCCGGATAAAGGCTGAGTATCCTGGCGTTCGAATATCGTGAACAATGTTGAGACGACCGGGCAGTCTCACGGGTAAAAGCAGGCTTAGATCCGGAAAGGTATCCCCAACAGGCCAGCATCCTCCATACCAGTTCGGTCATCCAGGGTGCAAGATTCCACCAGGGAGGCTGTACTCCATTCACCCGGGCTATAGCTGTAAAAAGTTCCTGATAAGTATAATTTCCTCCATTCAACACAAAACGTTCCCCACTCACCAAAGGATCTTCACACAACCGGATCATCAATTCGCACACATCCCGGACATCCACATATCCGGTCATGCCCCGCGTATAAAAAGGAATTCCTTTAGCAGCGGTAAAAAACAATCGTGCACTACTGCGATGCCACATACCCGCCCCCAGAATCACCGACGGACATACGATAACTGCATTCAATCCATAACCGATATATTTCCGGATCAGTTTTTCAGCAGCCGTTTTACTTTGAGAATAAACCGAATGCTCTCTACCGGCGATAACAGGTGTATCCTCGTCGATCAAATCTTCCGGTTGCCGGGCATCACCAAGGGCTGCGATCGAACTGACATAACAAAGCCTCACCTGATATTCCAGACACAGAGCCGCCACGTTTTCAGTCCCTTGCAGGTTGGTATTCATCAGATGCATCCGATCCGTCCCCGAAAAAGACACCACAGCAGCACAGTGATAAACATAGTCAGCCCGCCGGACATATTCGGCCAGCCCCTCCTTTTGCACCACATCCCCTTCGACCCAATTGATCGTGTTCCAATATTTTTCACCGTCAGGATACTGTAAAAATACAGCCCGGGAATCTTCCAGCCGGCTCTGTTTTCTACGCAATGCCGAAACCGAATGGCCTGAAACAGCCAAAAAATACAATAAATGGCTACCCAATAATCCGGTTGCACCTGTCACAAAAACCATACGTTTACTTATTTGAATAATCGAGTCGACGACTCAACAACTATACCGACCAATGAAAACGAACCGACTTTTCCAAATGTTCGTTCAGACTATAATAAACGGGACAAGTCTGTGCCACCCGCTCCAAAACAATCCGGTCTTTGGCAGAATAAGCTTTCGCAGGCATAAAAATATCGATTCCGATTCTTACAATACGCCGGGGCTCTGTCCCCATAGTCTTCGTTATCTCCATCTCTGTACCTTCCAGATCGATGTTATGCAGACCGGCATAAATCCCCATGGTAGTCAATATACAAGAACCTAAAGCAGCAGCACACAAATCGGTGGGTGAAAAAGCTTCCCCTTTACCACAATTATCGACCGGAGCGTCGGTCATCATCTTCGTACCGCTCGCCACATGTTCACACTCCACGCGGAGTTGTCCCAAATATTTTGCTTTCATTGTCGCCATAACACATTCTTTTTATATTATTACTGAAATTAGTCTAATCCAATCCTTATCTTTTTAACGAATCCTTCATTAAATCGTTATTCTTTCTATTCAAACACCTGAATCGCTTCCTTTACATGTTCAATCTTTAAATCAGGCCCGATCACCAAAATCAAATCGAAGCGCACCTCAGCCCGAATCCCTTTCGCTTTAATATAGGCATCCGTCGCTATACGGATATTTCTTCTCTTGCGGTAATCCAACAGTTCCTCGGGATGTTCTTCCGGCAAATCACGGGTTTTCACCTCTACAACCACCAACAGATCCCCTTTCAGGCAAATAACATCCAATTCCCGGTGTTTTAACCTCCAGTTGCGTTCTAAAACAACATATCCCTCCCGCACCAAATATTCAACCGCCTTCTCCTCTCCCTTCCGCCCCAAATCATTATGAGCTGCCATGATTTATTTTACTTTTTCCAAATATAAACAAAAAAACAATACCGTCTTCTCTTTCATTTACAAAAGAGTACAAATTCAAATTTAGCCAAACGCTTTTTGATTTGTGAACAAAAATGACTACCTTTGTAAGGTTTTTGGGAAAAAGTAGTTATGGCGAAGAAAAAGATTCTTTTTATATCTCAAGAGATCATGCCTTATTTACCTGAATCGGAAATGGCCCATATCGGCCGTTACTTACCTCAGGGGATTCAGGAAAAAGGCAAAGAAATCAGGACATTCATGCCGCGTTATGGATGTATTAACGAAAGACGTAACCAGCTTCACGAAGTGATTCGCCTGTCGGGAATGAATTTGATCATCAATGACACAGACCACCCGTTGATTATCAAGGTAGCCTCTATCCAATCTGCCCGGATGCAGGTATATTTTATCGACAATGAAGACTATTTTCAACGGAAACATGTGATTACCGATGAAAAAGGGTCTTTCTTCCCGGACAATGACGAACGGGCGATCTTTTTTACCAGAGGAGTATTCGAAACGGTAAAAAAATTAAGATGGGCTCCGGACCTGATCTATTGCCAGGGCTGGTTCACCGCTTTAGTGCCTCTGTATCTGAAAAAGGAATACAACGAAGATCCGATATTCGCTCATTCTAAAGTAGTATATTCTACCTATAATGACCAGTTCGGTGGCACCTTAGACCAGGATTTTCAAAAGAAAGTATTGAGTGAAAATATTACTTCGGAAGACGTACGTATCCTGAGCGAACCGACCCATACGAACGTCAATAAACTGGCTTTCGATTATTCGGATGGGATTATTTTCAATAGCTCTAATGTCGACCCGGAACTAAAGGCTTATGCGACACAAAGCGGCAAACCGGTGACAGAATACACCACTCCGGAAGAATACATCGAAAATTACGCCACCTTCTTCGATCAGATTCTGGAAAGTCCGGCAAAAAAATAATTTTATCAGTTATAAAAATAGGGAAACGATCGTTTCCCTATTTTTATCTTCTTTTTATTTCTTCATCAACGCTTGTTGCCATTTCCAGGCATTGGCCAGAGTTTCTTCGATAGGAACTTCGGCTTTCCATCCCAATTCCTGATTAGCCAGGGTAGTATCTGCCCATACTTTCTCGATATCTCCGGCCCGTCGTCCTACGATTTTGTAGTTTACTTTTTCGCCGGTAGCTTTTTCAAAAGCTTTGATCAAACCCAATACCGAAAGCCCGTTTCCTGTTCCGATATTGAAATATTCGTAATTGGCTTTATTTTTTCCGTCGAGTAAACGCCGGATAGCCACAACGTGAGCTTTCGCCAAATCGACCACATCGATATAATCCCGGATCGGAGAACCGTCAGGCGTATTGTAATCATCCCCGAAGACACTCAATTGCGGACGGATACCTGCCACCGTCTGGGTCAGGAAAGGAATCAGGTTATTCGGTACACCGTTAGGCAATTCCCCGATCAGAGCAGAAGGATGAGCACCGATCGGATTGAAATAACGCAGTGCCAATAAGTTCATGCCAGACTCTACTTTCGCAAAGTCCCGCATAATATCTTCACACATCGCTTTTGTATTTCCATAAGGAGATTCGGCTTGTTTACGGGGTGTTTGTTCGGTAACCGGCAAAACATCGGCTTGTCCATACACCGTACAGGAAGAGGAGAAGACGAGATTCTTTACTCCGAACTCACGCATTCCGGCAATGACGTTCATTAATGAATTCAGGTTATTCCGGTAATATTCCAAAGGTTTCTGCACCGATTCGCCCACAGCCTTCAAAGCGGCAAAATGGATAACCGCTTTTATATCCTGATGCCAGCGAAAGAAATCGCGCACCTGTTCTCCTTCTGTCAGATCGATCTGTTCAAACTCAGGCCGGATGCCTGTAATCTTTTCAATTCCGTCTAATACGCCGATATTGGAATTACACAAATTATCCACAATAACGACATCATATCCATTCTGTTGCAACTCCACCACGGTATGCGAACCGATATAGCCGGTCCCCCCTGTTACAAAAATCTTCATAAGGCTAAAAATTTATTGTTTTATTCTGTATTTCATGCAAAGTAAGTAATAAAATATTAAAATTGGTCGCTTCAACAGGGTGAAATTAATTTTTTCGGGTTATTGGCGGATATCCGTTTTTTTCTTACTTTTGTACTATGCATAAATTTATTGAATACATATCCGATTTGCTATTTTTACACGATTGCGTAATCATTCCGGACTTCGGGGGATTTATCTGCAACTATAAAAGTGCTTATATCGACGACGAGAGTGGTTTGATTTGCCCACCCTCTAAGGATATTTTATTCAACCGTAACCTGACCCACAATGACGGATTGTTGGTCAGTTGGATTGCCGGCAAAGAAAATATCAGCTATGAGAAGGCTACTTCCCAGCTGATGCTTTTCTGCGAAGACCTGAAAATTCGGCTAAACCAACGACAACGGATCGCTTTCGGAGACATCGGTGTATTTTTTACAGACCGCCGTTTTAATATCATTTTCGAACCCGGAAAACATAATTTTTTTGCAGAAACCTTAGGAATGGAGCCACTTCCAGTGGTGAAGGTCGGTTTATCCGATAAAATAAAACCCGCCGTATCGGGTACCAGCAGGTCAACCCAAAACCCGGATATTCCCAAATATATCAATTTAGAATCTTCCGGTAATATTCTGCACCGTCTTTTGAAATATGCTCTAGGAGCGACAGCTATCGCAGGTATCGTCATCATTACCCAACTGGATTTCTTCCACACGGCTTCCGATCCGAACCGGGATGTGAATAGTTCCGGCGTACAACCGGTCATTCCTGCTATTCAGTCATCTGCATCCGGAAAAATCACTTGTAACAAAGTAATTTCCCCTTCGCAAGACTACGTTGACTACGATCCGGTCAACGATTTGAAGTGGTAATTTTTATCAAAGCCTCTACGACAGAAAAAAGGATATATAGGGGGATGATAAAAATGAGAATCCCCTTTCCCCAAATACCTGCCGATATAATCAAACATATAAAATAGCAATAACGAATCTTATTCTCCCGCCAGCCGAATCCCGAAATCTTCAACGAAAACATCGGTAATTCACTGATCAAAAGAATAGACAGGATAAGGGCACTGCTTGCCAATACCCCCGGCTTTCCGAACAAGGTCATATAGAGTTCCGGAGTATAATAACTTCCGAAAACCAGGCATACCCAAAACAATGCATTAGCAGGCGTAGGCATACCGATAAACGAAGTGGCCTGACGTACATCGAGATTAAATTTAGCCAAGCGGTAAGCCGAGAAAGGAGCGATCACGACCGGCATGACAGCTGTAATCTGCTGTCCCAGCGTCCAGGTGGCAAAATGCAGGAAATCACCTCCCGGTAATTCTCTAACGATCAGAAAATACGCCAGAATAGCAGGAGCAACCCCGAAACTGACCATATCGGCCAGCGAATCGAGTTCTTTCCCTATCTCCGACTTGACATGCAACAGACGGGCGGTCATCCCGTCGAAAAAATCGAAAACCATCCCCACCAGGATCAGGATAGCAGCAGCGGTCAACAGTCCGTACATAGCCAGAAAGATAGCCAGCGTACCGGAAATAACATTCATACAAGTGATCAGGTTGGGGATTTGTTTTCTCATAACTAATATATTAATAATTTCAATCGATATTTCCGTAAAAACGTAAAGTCAACTCAGGATTGGCAGGTGCATTACTAATCACACTGATTAAACAAGTCACCTTCCCGGCATCGGCTCCTGATTTCGTATTCACCTTCAAAGCAGCAGCTTCTCCCGGTTTCAGTTCCTTCCGGGTCATTTCGACAGTTACCCGCTCATCGTTGGAATATATACGATGAATCGTCAAAGGAGTTTGGCCGGTATTTTTTATCTGATAAGTACAGGAAACCACTTGAGCAGCAGGAGTATGCCCGAAGTTATGATATCGTTTGTCCGCTTCAATCCGAGGGGCTGTCGCCGGATCGATATTTTTAAAGTCTTCTTCGATGAAGACCGAAACCGGCAAGGTGTATTTTTTCCCCTCGACCACCATCGTCACCTGCTCTTTATTCAATCCATATTCACCGTTCATCGCCGTATTATAGGCCGCCTTGATCGTCGCTTTCCCTTTATCGGGAATAGGCTGAGGCTCGATAGCCATTTTAATATAAGCCGGTAAGTCCGTAAAAGAAACGGCAACTGATTTACCGGCATTGTTGAAAACTCCCACAGACATACTTTTCACCTCTCCTTTGTGCACTTTCATCAAAGAGATATGCTCCAAAGGCAAACGTAAACCGGAAGCCAGCTCATAAGGATAATCATCGAGCACTGTCCGGGCTTTCCCCTCGACTGTACCTTTAATCTTCAGTTCCACTACGGTCGGTTTAGCATTCGAATATACCGTTATTGTCTTATCGAAAAATCCCGGCCGGTCTTTCGGATCGAAAATAGCCTTCACAAACCCTTTCTGTCCGGGTAAAACCGGTTGTCTACTCCACTGCGGAGAAGTACAGCCACACGAAGATTCTACATTTTTGATCAATATCGGAGCAGTCCCGGCATTCACAAACTCAAAATCATAAGAAACAGCTCCATTCACTTCCTTAATCGTCCCGAAATCATGTGCCCGGTCACTGAAGTTGATCACTGCTTGCGAAAAAGTTGCCAAAGAGGCAAACAGAAAAACAATCGATAAAAGCACTTTCATATCACAAAAATTAGCATAAAACAACATACACTCACTCAAAAATATACATACATCAAATTCTCTTTTCTTTTATGAATTCGGAATACGAAAATAATTCTTTTTACCGAGGATTTCGATGATTCAAGAATAAATTTTAACTTCGTTAGCTCAAAACCACCTGAAAATATAGTTTGAATTGTAAATAAAGCTTTATGATAAATATACCCCCTGAGCTGCTCACGAATGCCCGAATGCATTATACCTATTTGCACGAACATCCGGAACTAAGCTTTGCAGAAGAACAGACCGCAGCCTATATCCGCCGTACTCTTGACTGCCTGCAAATTCAGTATACCAACGCAGGCCCGACAGGGATCATCGGTTTTCTGCCCGGTAGAGACACTTCCCGGACAATTGCCTTACGGGCAGACTTCGACGCCCTGCCGATCTCCGAAAAGGAAGATCATCCTCTTATTTCCCGTAACCCGGGCATTATGCATGCCTGTGGGCACGATCTGCACACGGCCGTCTTATTGGGAACGGCAGAAATACTGGCCACCCGGTCACTGCCCTTTAACCTGATGTTCATCTTCCAACACGGAGAAGAGGTTTTGCCCGGCGGAGCCCGGGATATCATCGGAAATGTTTTTTTCCAAACCCATCTTCCGGAGTGGATCATCGCTTTACATGCAGAACCGGACCTTCCGGTCGGCCAGCTCGGCATCTGTCCGGGTCAATATATGGCCTCGGGAGACGAGATATCCATCACCCTGCACGGCCCGGGAGGACATGCCGCCTTACCCGACCAATCGGCAGACCTGATCCTGATCGCTTCCCATATCGTCGTGGCTCTGCAGCAGATTACCAGCCGGAACGCCTCTCCCTTCCTTCCTACCGTCCTGACTTTCGGTCATTTCAGATGCCACAGCATGATGAACATTATCCCCAAAGAAGTCCGGTTAGAAGGGACTTTCCGCACTTTCGACGAAACCTGGCGCCAAGAGGCTAAAACCCGTATCCGCCGGATAGCCACAGCGATTGCCGAAAGTATGGGAGCCCGCCCGGCGATAGAAATAATCGAAGGGTACCCCTGTCTCTGTAATCAGCCGGAAAAAGCAAAACAAGCGATCGAAACATTAAAAACAGAATTCGGAGAAAAACAAGTGATCCGGTTGAGCCGGCGCATGACCACGGAAGATTTCGCCCGTTACAGCCAAATCCTCCCTGCAACATTCATCCGCTTGGGCGTAAGTTCGACTACCCACTCTGCGGGGAAACTGCATACCCCCGAATTTTTCCCGGACCTAGCCGCTCTGGAAACCGGTATCCGTGCCTTATGTTCGCTCATTCTTAATAACGATTAACTATGCCCAAATTTCTGATCATCCGTTTTAGCTCGATAGGCGATATCATTCAATGTATGGGAATCATCGACGGTATCCGGGAACATTTTCCCGATGCAGAAATCCATTGGATCGCCCGAAAAGATATGTCTTCTTTCCTGGCCATGGACAAGCGCATCGGTAAGATATGGGCTTTCGATAAAGCACTCGGCCTTAAAGGCCTGTTAAAAATCGCCCGGCAACTCCGGGAGGAGCATTACGATTATATTTATGACGCCCATAGTAATATCCGGTCTAATATCTTAAGACTAAAATTATTACCCTGGTGGAGCAAAGGTCCGCATTTCACCCTGCGTAGCAAAGAACGCTGGAAAAGGTTTTTACTTTTCAATTGGGGTATCAATCGGTTTCCCTGGCCTTTCCGGGGTGTCGTTTCTTACCGGAAACCACTTTTAAAATGGGGGATCGACCGTTTCCCGGATACTTACGACGACTGGTATTTCCCGGAAAATTTCCCGGAAAAGCTGAATTCCCGTATACAGGCCCATACGATTACCCTTGTCCCTTCTGCCAACTGGATAAAGAAAAGATGGCCGGTCGAACATTGGAAAAAGCTGATCACCTTACTATCGGAATACCACTTTCTGATCCTGGCGGGTCCGGGCGATACCTTCTGCGAAGAAATCAGGACCGAAGCTCCTGAACGGGTAGAAAACCTGGCAGGTAAAACAACCTTATTGGAATCCTGCTACCTCATTCACCGTTCCCATATCGTCGTCAGTGCCGACACCGGTTTCATGCATGCCGCCGATCTCTTCCGAATCCCGACTCTGGCCCTTATCGGCCCGACCGCTTTCGGTTTTCCCACCGGTCCGACCGCCGAGATATTCGAGACCGCCTTGTCGTGCCGGCCATGTACGAAAGATGGAAGCGGGAAATGTAAAAAAGGTGTTTACCAGCAATGTATGGTAGATATCCGCCCGGAAACCATCGCAACCCGTATCCGGCAACTCCTGCCTATAAAGTGACAGGAGAAGCCGTCCGCATTTTTATCCGCATCCGGGTCTTGCGTTTTTTCAGGGTTTCCAAAGTCAGCCCCATAATCCGGGCCATGGTTTTATTATCCAACTGCATTTCACACATCAGTAATAACAACACATCCTGAGTAGAAAATCCGGCGTATTTATCCAATAAATCCCGGACATATTCTTTTTTATTGTGACTAAAAATCTCGATCAGTTCCCTAAAATACAATTCTTTCTGCTTCTTGACCAGATTCATATACTTGTCATAAAACTCAGGAATTTTCAGATTTATTTTATACTCCAGCATCAGATAACCGACATCCATCGCCGTATTGATATTAGCCAACTGTACCATATCCCGGAGCGGAATCACTACCCTACCTTTATCCTGAACTTCCTTTTGCCGTTTCCGTTTTTTCTCCATCCAATACCACACTCCGGCCATACTCCCTTCCCCCACGACAAATCCAATCAAAATCCACACCCAAATCATAGACGACACCAATTTGAAATTATGCTCTTACAATATCCAATATAATGAAAAATTCCGTACCGCCCCCTACTTCGCTCACAAAACCGATCTCCCCGCCCATACTTTCGATAATCCGTTTACAGATAGCCAACCCCAATCCCATGCCACTGGATTTGGTGGTAAAATTCGGCTGAAAGATTTTCTCCCGAAGATTTTCCGGTATGCCTTGCCCATTATCGCGGATACGGATTTCCACTTTCCCCTCTTTTTTACGGACTGTGATCCTGATAACTCCCTGCCGGCCTTCGGGGATACTCTGTTCTGCATTTTTCAACAGATTGATCAACACCCGCCTCATCTGTTCCCTGTCGGCCAATATCCGGATCCCTTCCTCCACATCACATTCCAATTCTTCTGTATTATTTTTGAAAAGTAACGAGCAGTTGCGTACTAACTCATCTACTTCGAAAGTCTCATTATGTGCCTCGGACATCTTGGCAAAATCAGAGAAAGCAGAAGCAATGGCAGCCATATTATCGATTTGCTCGATCAACATGCCGGAAACGGCTCTGAAACGTTCCTTAAACTTCTCCGTATCTTCCATCTGCAAAGAACGCAGCATAAACTGGATATTCAACTTCATCGGAGTCAGCGGATTTTTAATTTCATGAGCAATCTGCCGCGCCATTTCACGCCAGGCACTCTCTCTTTCCGATTTTGCCAGCTGCACAATACTTTCATCCAGCTTATCCACCATATTGTTGTATTCTTCCACCAAGCGGCCGACTTCATCGGCATGGTTATAAACAATTTTCTCATTTTTCCCTCCGACATGCATTTTCTTCAATTTATCGTTCAGCATCTGCAAAGGCCGGGTAACACGTTCCGCCACCAAACCGGATAAAATAAAAGCCAGGACCATCATCACAATAGCGATATTCACCGTGATGACTACCATAATAATAATATCCAGATTCAGTTCGTCATTTTGAGCGAAATAAGGGATATTCAGTATATAAGATTTTCCATTGTCCAATACCAGCGGCATATAAGCCGACATATAAGTCAGTTCGCCCACTTTCCCGTTTGCGATATAACTGGTCACCCCAAGCTTTTCGATCTGTTTCAAGGCTTCAGGATCGACCAAAGTACCCTCGAATCCATATTCAAAAATTTCCGGGCGCGAAGTAGCTATCAATTTCCCTTGTCTGGAATAAATATTGATATCGATCAGCAGTAATTCGGACATATCGGATAGCCGGCCCGTAACTTCGGGACATTTACGGGCATCCACACAAGGCAAACGCTCTAATTCTTTATTGACATATTTCAGCAATTCGATCGCTTTAGCATTATGCCGCCCTTTAAAACTCACGGTATTCATATAAATACTCAAGGCTGTCAGGATAACAAAAAGGATAAAAATCAAAGATATAATACTGTTTTTTATCCGGGCCCTCAATGTACCTCGCCTGAAATTGATATTCCGGTTAACATTAAAAAACAAACCATAGGAAGAAATCAATATACAAACGAAGAAAGCATACAACACATTCATGTAATAAAGAGCGAAAGTATTCTCATGCAAACTGATGACCAGGGTACTGTTGTTGTCCACAGGGATCAGCATATGCGAATATTTGTCTTTATTGAACAGGTCGAAATTACGGGCATCTTTACCGAATGCCGATAATTTTTTATAATACACAAAATTTCCCGAAGAAGACACCAACTCCCCGTAGCTATATTTAGCATAGGAGTAAAAATAACCGTCCTCTTTCCCATCGGCAGATTTACGGGACAGGATTTGCGGATACCCTATGCCTTCGTCGTCCTTGACTGCATCGAAACGAAGATAAAGATTTACTTCCCCGAAACGATATCGCCCGATATAAGTGACATATCCATCAAAAACACCGATGGAATAGAAACCGGAGTCGTCGATCCGGTGCCCGTTTTTACGTATAATCCATTCGAAATACTCCCGGCATCCCCATTGTTCGCGGGTATCGGTCAGCCAAAGACTGTCACCGGCACGGCAAAAAGTGATTTCGCAAGAATAATTATATCCTCTCAAATCTAATAGCTCTCCACTCAACAAAGCTTCCGCTTCCTGTTCCTCACCAACCTCGATCCATCCTTTCAGTTCCTCCGAACCGCGTATGACCCGATCGATCTCCACCAACCGCTTTTCGAAATTATAATCCCTTTCTTCTATCAGCTCGGTGGCATAGTTCATACGCTGGCGTTGCTCTTTATAGCTTTCATATTTTTTAGTCACCATCACCACGTAGATGGATAATAAAAATATGACAAGGATATAAATACTTCTTTGTATATCCCGCTTCAATAAATACCTGTTAACAGCCAGTAAAACCGTAACGATCCAGATAAAAAAACAATCCCAGAAGTTCGTATATAAACTGAACATATAACTGACCAGACTCAACAGAACACACATGTAAGTGACGACTTTAATCACCGTTATGAACGACATCATGTGCCAGAAAACAGAAACAGCACCATAGATAGTGATCACGATCACCAATCCTCCCATAATAATCGCGACAAACGAAAGAATAGAAGAGAGCCCCACATGTACCAACTGCGCGATATTCAAATGAATATCCATATTTTCCACCACCAGATCGATGGAAAAATTGAAGAAATCGACATATAGAAAAATCAGAAAAATAATCCCACCAGTGAAAAGGTAACGATAATGCAACAGTTTCTCATCCTGGTAATTAATCCGGATATTCGACAAAGTGATATAACAAACCTGAAAAATACAGAAGGTGATCAATAATAAATCACCGATAGAAGTAATGAATATTTTTTTAGAAAATGTCTCATCGAAAATCGGCAGGCGATAAATGATAGGAGGCAGACGAAAGGCTTGCATAAAATAGCGCAAACCGGCCAGAAATAATATAAATCCGGCAAAATAAAGGAGTTGTCTTTTCCAGCAATCCGTATGTTTCAATACCAGATCATACACATAAAACAAACTCAGGAAAAACAGCAGATAGAAAGAAAGCAACAGATAATTGGAAGCCCGTTCTTTGTAATGATCGCCATAAACGATAAAAAACAAGCCCATACCATCCTTATCGGTGATCAAATGTCCCTGTTCGACGGTGACTGTAGAGATTTCCACCTGCCCGATATTCTCTTCACTAATATTCAGAAACTTTCCGAAATTATTTTTAATGTATTTACCGGTATAGGGATAGTCGTCTTTGATCCGCAATAAGGCATAATAATCGATATCTTTATATCTTTTCCTCCGGATTTCGTAATAGGTATTTCCGATCTTCGTAAAATTTCTCCCACTGGTCAGCAATTCGGATAAATGCCGATCTCCGATAATTTCGTTCGTCCAAAAGAAAACCCTGCCCTCCCGAATCCCGACAAAGATAAGATCCTCCTCCCATTCCTCGGAGTCGATATCTACGCTGTCTCTAAAAGTCGCCAATAAATGATCCGCTTTGCGTTCCTGTTCATGCAAACGGCTTTCGAAGCGTTCCACCCAGGTATTCTCATCCTGCCGATAGAAAAGATATTCCGTCAGCGCTGTCGCCATCAGCAACAACACAGCACCAAACAAAACGATAAACGCCTTCCGCTTCATATGCTCATTTATTCTACTTCCCGGTTTTATTCATGATGATAAGGCTCTCCCTTCATAATGGTCATCGCCCGATAAATCTGCTCGGCAAAAATCATCCGGACCATCTGATGCGAGAAAGTCATTTTCGATAAAGACAACAGCTCATCAGCCTTTCGGTAGACCGCTTCCGAAAAACCATAAGGTCCTCCGATCACAAAAACCAACCGCTTTATCCCATTCAGCATCTTTTGTGCCAAAAAAGCAGAAAATTCGCCGGAACCGTACTGTTTTCCCCGTTCATCCAGCAAAATCACATAATCGGTCGGCAAGAATTGTTCCAATAGCAACAAACCTTCTTTCTCCTTTTGCAATGCCTCACTCATATGTTTGGTATTCTTGACATCCGGCAAGACTTTCATCTCATACCCCACATATTTCCTCAACCGTTTTTCGTATTCTTCAATTCCCGCCCGAATATAATCCGCATCTGTTTTCCCAATAACCAGCAAACAAATTTTCATAGTTCTCTAAATCTACCCGATAAAACATTCCAACCCACCGACCAAGCCATTTCCATCCAACGAAAATAACATTTTTTTCCTACATCTTTTGTATAAAACAGAAATTTATCCCTATATTTGCACCCGTCAAAAGATTCGCGGTTTTTTGGTGCATGAAAAATGCAGGTCCCATAGCTCAGTTGGTTAGAGCACCTGACTCATAATCAGGGAGTCCTTGGTTCAAGCCCAAGTGGGACCACAAAAATAAAATCCAATCATCTAAAAATCAGATGATTGGATTTTTAATTATACATATTTGTGAAACATGAAACGAAAATAAGCGGCTCTAACCAGCCGCTTATACACACAATAAAGACAGATGATCAGTTTCCGGAGGGTTGTTTGGTCAAGAATCAATTTTCATAGAAAATTTCATATTCATATTTTTCCCCATCTTCATCTATAATGGCTTTGGTAATGTAATTATCTTTTACTTCATATTTAAAAGAAACTGAATATTCGTATTTTCCATCTTCATCATCTATCCCACTTACTTTTACTTTCTCTGGCAGATAAACAGAACGTTTTCCGGTAATATCATAAAGGAAAAGGTCTTCAATATTTTCAAAGTAATCCGCAAGAATTATTCCAAACAAGTCTAAATTCAAATTGTTAAGTTGTTGATCATATGTAAAATCAAGCAACGCATATACATTATCAAATTCCTCATCTATCCATTTATATTGAGTCAATTTGCCTCCAACGTAAATAAAATTTTCCGTGGTCGGATATTCACTTTCAATAATACCTTTTATTTGACTTAAATAATCTCCCCCATATTCGAAGGCAAATTCATCGAATTCTTCATAAATGGGATAGGTCTTTTTGTAATGCTTGGCTTTCCCGTTTTCTAACGTATATGTTTCGGTCTGTTTATCACCTCCAATTTCTTTAATTACCAATTGGTTAGAAGAATAGGTACATGTTGACATATAAGGTTCTGTTTCTCCGTCTTCGGTCACCTTTAAAGATACAATTCGTCCTTTGTCATCATAAGAAAATTCATAGATATTTTTTCCTATACCCTTAAGTGCATCCTCATCTTCAAAAGATTCAATTATTTTACTGATTTTTTTCGGCAGGATTTCAACATCACTACTTTTTTCCTCAAAAGTCATTTCCCCAAGTTCATATTCTTTACTATTTTCTTTCAAAAGCACGGATTGATTACCATAAACTTCCGGAGCTGTAAAAGTGATACCAGTTGAATTGACATCAGTAACGACAGCTTTAACATCACCGTTCCCTGCTGTTTTAGAAATGATTTGTCTAAACCAAATTTCACTAGCATCAGTAAAACCCGCACCTTTAATCGTGATTGATTCGCCCGGTTTTACAGGATTCTCGAACGTGGGAATCTCAAGTCCTTTAATGGGTAACTCATTATCTTTGTCGTCATCATCACTACAAGCTATAAAAAAAGCCAACATCGTAAATAAAAACAATAATTTCCTCATAATTAATAATAATTAGTTATTTATTCTCTTTAATCCTAACACATTCACGTGAACTATTCTCCTGTAAAAAGACCTGCAATCTGTTCATTACCTGACCACACTACAATAATCACAAGGAGAGCGGCAGTCATTAAAACTCCATTATTAGCCCACATCAATTTTCTACAAAACAGTCCCCACTCGCTATTACGATAACGATCCCTGCGAGAAACCATCATAGATTCACTCAATTTATACCCGATAATAAACACCCCGGAATTCAAAAGAATAATACCTCCCAACAACCACTGTTTAAGAAATATTCCAACCATAAAAGCAATTAAAACATATAAACTTAAATTCAAGCTATACACTATCTTCTTAAGAAGTTCCATAATTATTCCATTGATTTTATTCTTAATTTCAGTTTAAGTTCTTTTATTTTCATCTGAAAATATTTCCGGTAGTCATCCAGTTGCTCAGTAGATGAAAAGATGATCCCCCCCAATACAGCCAAAACCAATATACCAATTCCAATCATCAGGATTGAAATAATTATCTCCAACAACGAATTGAGGAAAAAAATAGCAAGTAAAACAGCTACAACTACAACTCCAAGTCTTAGTAACATAAACAATATGATTAATTTTCCATGTATTTTCTAACGATCAAAAATTCCGTAATTCCTGCCAATATCCCTATACATCCCAAATAAATGTGGAAACCATCGTCACTCCGATACATATCCCAAGACCAATTAGTCAATGAAGTCCAAGTACTTTGGAATATATTGCGGTCTTCTATCGACAGAAGCAACAATGTAAATATCAAAGCAATGACCGGAAACAGCAACACCCATTTTCCATATTTCCTCACTTCTCCCCAAAGTCTGACCATTTGAAAAAGAATAAATACAGGCAAAAAGATTTTAAATATGGATAGGATCAACTGAACCGTTCCGAAAACATTCCCTCCACCAAAAAGGAAAAAAGCCAATATATACCCCATGATCAACCATACACCTTTCGTTGAACGCATATACGGAGGCAATAAGCCGAAAAAAAGCAAGGCACTCCAAATGGTATTTTGCTTCCAATTGGCACTCTCTAACAAAGCAGGATCGATCAAACTGATTCCGGTTAAAGTAATAATGCCAATCGCTACTAAATAACAAGGAAAAAATAAAGGAATTAATTTTTCATTATCATTCGCCATTATCTCTTTCAATTTCAAAGACTTCGTGTATTCCAATTCATGAACTATAACCTCCGGCTCTTCTTGTAGAATCCTATTCTCGCATTTTTCCTCTGCGCCTATCTCTGTTTTTTCATTCATTTTATTTGATTCAAATTATAAACGGTATCAACCAATCTTTTCGACTATCCAATTACCCGAAGAAGCATAACTTAATGTAGTCCTATCCGTAAATCCTAAGGTTTTCAAAATATTTCTTATTTCCTCTGGAGCAGGATTGGAAGAACAGTGCGAAACTACTTGTAACACATAACCTTTTGTAATTTTTCCCATGTTACGCGAAGCTATCAATTTATAAGTCGGCATAATTTTAAAAACTTAAGAATTAAACATTAAATCGGTGTATATCTATTAAACTATATCAGTCTTGTTTTATGTGACACGTCTCCAGGATTGATGAAAACTCATCCGTTGAAATATGCAATTCTTTTGCAATTTCCTCTAAATATATCTTCTCGGCAGGATGAATAAAACCATCTGCCAAGGCAATAGAGAGTAAACCGGTCATTAAATTTACCCCATAAAACTTTTCTTTCCTGAAAAGTGTATAATCGATAGAATACAGTTTCGAAGGACTGTTTTCAATGTCCCTGCAGAACACATCCTTTTTACTATCCGGAATGCTTGAATTTTTTATTATCTCAAGTATCAATGTCTTCTCTTCGTTACAAAAATACATATCCACTATCCCCATGTTGATTAGAAGTTTTATCCGTTCCTCTTCCATCCTGACGAAACTCTCACATTCTATAGTCGTTTTTAAAAAAGTTTGTTTTGCCACTTTAGCTATAGCATGCGTCATCAACACATCCACGGATGTCCCGACAATTCCGCTAAGGATCGGAACGACCTTAATCCCTCCTTTTATTGTTATTTGGGAAGTGAACTGCGGAATAAGCTTTTTCATAATGCTCTTGGAACCTTCTTTCATAACGCCGAGCGCTCCAGCTCCTATAATCTTTTCAAGAAAAAAGTCCTCTGCTCTTTTACCCAATAAAAGAACAAAAGCAAGGGTACGAACATTTTCACTGTTTAAATCGTAACCGCCCAAGTAAGCAAGAGAGTTAATCAACCGTAATTGCAACATCCAGGAAATACCCATACTCACAGGAATACCCACAGGGTTAAATAACGTTCCCAATGAAATGAGAAGTCCTGTTCCTCCGATCTTCAATAACTGGTCTTTTATTAATTTATCGCTTGCTTCCATGATGGAAGAATAATTCATACGATACTCATCAGCCAATTCCAATGCATTACATAATCCGCAAGGCATATCCGTCCGTAAGGTTTGGTTATACGCCCAATTCAATCCATTTTCAATGTTCCAAACCTCTTTCGAAGGAAGTGTGAACAAACTTGAAATAGCTCCAATCGACTTCATTATAATACAACTTTGTTCTATATATCCTTAATTCTCGTCTTTAAGAGATTTTTTTTCATTAAATGTTTCCCACAACTTTTCGATTGTGAACGTCACGCCTTGAAACAAGACTTTCAGCAATTTATATATGATTCTACAAATAACTTCTAATACCTGCTCTATATTTTTCACATTAATCTTATCATCTTCCATTTCAATCAAATTATTGATTCTAAAAAATTTATATTTTTATTAATTATCCATTTCCTACCTTTTTGCAAGTATTCCATAACCGGATAGTCATCGATAGATAATACATCTTGATTCCAATCCATAATCCGGTTAGGATCATACAATTCTATACTAATAGCTTTCAGTAAATTTTTGATATTTTTCATTACAACGTCGTTCTCCTCCTTCTTATCTGTCAAAAATGTACAATGACAAGGAATTAAGGCATAATTCCACAACAGGGAAAAGAAAAGCGGATTATCCGTTTTACCCCAAATATGAGCGATATTATAATTCACAACAGAACTTGTACTCCCCCAACTGACACGATGTCCCGTATATTTCAAAATTTCTTTTTTGGGATAATAATTACCATCCGGATCAAAACAAACCCGGATTTTCGTATCCTTGTGAAAAACAGCATTAGCCGAATCTTTCGTGAATAAAACAGCTTCTTTCTTGTTTCGGAAACGAGGTGTCGTCGTTTTCACTTCATGTTGTCGGAAAAAAGCTCCTTTCGAAGTATAACGAACCGGAATTGCTTCTCCCATTCGAATAGCCTGTCTGTACACTCTAGCTTGCTGAAATACAATATCTTTTTAAAGAAAAGGGTATTTCGTATCACGTAATCAACTAATTCATCATCATTGGGAAATAGTTGCTTGAAACAATTTAAACCGTCCATTTTACTTCTATTTTTTTCGCAAATATAATACACATACATATATGTGCAAAGTGTTTTGTCATTTTGTTAATCTTGAAATTTAAATTATACAAAATGAAGACTCCTATTGAGCAATATGTAATCGATAAAGTCAGAGAAAAAAGATTGGCGCAGAAAATGTCCCAGGCTACTTTGGCATATTGTCTGGGAGTTTCCCGGGGATTTATCGGGGATGTTGAAAATCCCAACCAACGGGCAAAATACAATCTTAACCATATCAACGAATTATCTATCATTTTTAATTGTCCTTTTTCCGACTTTTTCCCTTCTACCCCTTTCCCTTCTTCAAAAGAACTTTAAACATTGACAAAATAACAGGGTAACTTTATCATTTCAAAAGTTCAAATTGATTCAAAACAATTCAATTTGTTTCATTTGCGGACAAGACTTCTTTTTATAGTATTTTTGGGCAAAATTCAATATATCTATGGACACTTTGAAAGATATAGAAAAACTGAAGCAGGCAATCGAAAAAAAGGCAGGACGTACCATGAGATCTCCCGTCGATTTCGATCGGCTATCTTATTTGATTCACGAAAACATCCGCGAACAAATCAGTCCTTCCACCCTAAAACGACTTTGGGGATACGTATCCTCCTCTCACATGCCCCGGTATTCGTCTCTATCCACCTTGGCTCGTTACATAGGTTACCCCGATTGGGATGCATTTTGCCAATCTTCACCCACGATAACCGAATCTTACTTTTTTACAAGCGAAACGATCCATTCTGCAAATCTGCAACCGGGAAAAAGATTGAAAATAGCATGGAACCCGGATCGCCAATGTACGATAGAATATCAAGGGAATTCAACATTCTCTGTCATCGAATCTTTTAACACACAAATAAATAAAGGAGACTCTTTCCAAGTTGAACATTTCTATTTACACCAACCTTTGATCCTAACAAATTTATGCAGAAGAATTACACCAACTTCTTTTTCCGAACCGATAAATTACGCTATAGGTTATCAAACCGGCTTAACATCAATTCAACTCCTGGAATAATAACAATATGACCTTACTAAATTCAAATTCAGGTATCATTACCGATATAAAACCGGTGATTACCTCATCTTTTACCAACATTACGCTATGGTATGAATCCAACAACGGCTATTGTTGTCTATACAAAGCACAAAAATCAGGAAAATACCACATACTGAAAACACTGAAACCTATATACAAAGACAATCCCGTTTATCAAGGTGTAATCGGTAACTTTGCAGTGTCGAAAAATGGCAAAGTAAATTAATCACTTTCGGAAGAACAGAAAAAAGGCATCCATACCTTTGTGATAAGAAAAGCTCAATGAATATGGATGCCGAAGAACTCACAGGTTCCCTAAAGAAACTTGTAATGTGGTACAAAGTTAAAGAATTAAAATCAAAAGGCCTAAACAAAACGCAGATAGCTCGTTGTTTGGGAATTAACCGTAACACCGTTCGTAAATATCAGTCGATGAGTGAGAGCGAGTTTATGAACAGCCAGAGCTATCGTCGTAATTATAACCATAAACTGGACCCGTATGAGGATTTTGTACATAAGAGTCTGGACTCTCATCCTTATCTGTCGAGTAGCCAGATACGAGACTGGCTACGTGAACAGTATGAAGACTTCCCCGATGTAGGGCAAAAGACAGTTTACACCTACGTGCAGTACATCCGTCGCAAATATCATATCTCCAAGCGTGTCGGGCATGGTAACCGTCAATACGAGAAGCAACCAGACACAGCCTATGGAGAATACGCTCAAGTTGATTTTGGCGAACGATGGATGTATGATAAGGAGCATCATCCGGTCAAAGTCTACTTCTATGCCATTGTCTTATGCCGGAGCCGATACAAGTATATTTACTTCAGCCGGAGTCCTTTTACAACAGCCTTGACGGTTTATGCCCATGAGTTGTCGTTTGCCTATCTCGGAGGCAAACCCAAGAAGATCATCTATGACCAGGACAAGGTACTGATCGTCAATGAAAACCTTGGAGATGTCCTGCTGACCCGTGAGTTCCATGCCTTCGTGAACGAGCAGCACTTCCAGCCGGTTTTCTGCCGTAAGTCAGATCCGGAATCGAAGGGAAAGATAGAGAACGTGGTGAAATACGTGAAGTACAACTTCCTTCGTGGGCGCACGTTCCACTCGATAGATCAACTGAACAAGGAGGCGTTGGAATGGCTTGAACGTACCGGAAACGGAAACGAGCATAGCCTGACACATCTTATCCCTTCGGAGGAGTTCCAGATCGAGAGGAACTGTCTGCTACCTTACCATGGGATACCGACCGAACCACGGCAAAAGATGAAGGAGTATTATGTACGCAAGGATAATACCATCTGTTATCACAGCAACTTCTATACGCTCCCCTGCGGGACCTACAAGGGGCAGAGCACTACAGTATGGGTTCAGGAATCGGAAGAGGAACGTTTGGAGATCTTCGACAAGGAGACGGGCAAGCAGATAACCAGCCATCCGTTATGCAAGGAAAAGGGCAAGACCGTGTCCAACATGGCCCATCACCGTGTCAGAAACGTTCCCCGTGAGGATATGGAGAAACGTATCGTGGACTATGCCGGTGGTGACAGCATAGCCAGTGAGTGGATGAACGGTCTGCGTGCCGGCAAACCCCGTTACTACTGGGACAATCTTAACCACATCCTCCGTTTTATGCGAACCTTCTCCCGGGAGACATTCCATGAGGCTATGGAGATATGTCTGGACAGAGGAGCCTATAACGCCCTGATGCTGACAGATACCGCCAGAAGTATCCAGAAAAGGAAGAAAGAAAAGCCGGCAGACCTGCCACCCATGTCAACCGCCACAATCCCGACGGTAGCACAGGAGATGCCTGAAAAAACGAATATAAACCAATATAGCAGCATATTTAAATGAAAGGAAACGAACAACTGAAAGAATACGGCAAACGCCTACGGTTGTACCATCTGTGCAACCATATGGACGAACTGCTGCACGTCGCTCAGCAGGACAAGCCCACTTACCATGAGTTCCTGATGGGCCTCTTAGAAAGAGAAATCACGTGTCGTGAAAAAAAGGATTACGAGAGAAGACTCTCCGCCGCACGTCTGCCGCAAAGACATGATCTTGATCTGTACGACTTCAACTTCGCGGAAGGAATCACACAGTACCAACTGAAGGAGCTACGCCAGCTGCACTGGATGGAGCAGGCCTACAATGTCGTACTTATGGGACCTTCCGGTACAGGGAAGACCTTCATTGCGGCAGGACTGGTCTATGAGGCCGTAAAGGCCGGTCACAAGGCTTACATGATGACGATGGAGGACATAGTGACATGCTTGAAAATGAAGGAACTGTCCACCTCCGCAATGATGACCTACAACCGGATTGTACATGCCGGTCTGCTGGCTATCGATGACATTATGCTCTTCCCCGTGAAAAAAGAGGAAGCCACCGCCTTCTTCAACCTGATAAACACCCTGCATGAGAAGACATCCATCATCATCACAACAAACAAGGCTCCCACGGAATGGACACAGATGCTGGATGACGAAGTCCTGACCTCGGCCCTGCTCGACAGGCTTCTCTATCGGTGTGAAGTAGTCAAACTGACCGGTACAAGCTACAGGTTGGAAAACAGAAAGACAATCTTTAAAAAGGATAAGAATAAAACTGAACCTGTTGAGTGATTAACCCTGCTTACCGATAAACGATTAATCTCACTTTACTAAAATATGCTACTTCCTAGCTTACTGAAAAGTGGTGATCAAGTTTACCAAAAAGTGATTAAGCAACTTTACCAAAAAATGCTGCTTTTAAATTTGCTTATTACACTTCTCCTCGAAGAAGGCCGGATAGCCCGCCATTTCCATTATGTCGAATCGGGAATGTTACGTCAGTATTACTACAAAAACGGGCATGATATCACCGAACATTTTTCGTGTGAAGATGATTTGGTATTTTGCATCATCAGCCTGTTCAGACAAGAACCCACACGCTTGATGATCGAAGCCATCGAACCGACCGTGGTGTACGACATCCCCTATACCGGTCTGCAAGAATTGTTTGTTTCTTATTCCTCTATTGCCCAATTATACAAGAAAATTTTAGAATGGGGCCTTATGGTATCCCAGAACAAAGCCGACTCCTGGCGATTCGAAACTGCCAAGGAACGCTATAAACGTTTTCTAAAAGATTTTCCCGAAGCAGCCAAAAGAGCCCCTATCAGCCATATCGCTTCTTATCTGTTGATGACTCCCGAAACCCTCAGCCGCGTGAGGGCTGAAATCTTCCAGGAATAAATTGTAAGATAGGTGATCAGTAAACTTTTTCTAAGATAGTACCAGTCCTCAAGAAACCCCATGCCCCGGTCCCATGGGTTACAAAAAAAGAGTTAGATTTTCATCTAACTCCTTGATTTTCAATTTGTACCCAGGGCGGGAATCGAACCCGCACGTCTGTTGAGGACACTGGATTTTGAGTCCAGCGCGTCTACCAATTCCGCCACCTGGGCAAAGAACTCGGGTGCAAAGGTAGATATTTTCATATAACCTCCAAAGAAAAGTAGAATTTTTTTTGAATCTTTTTGCTAAGTTGCTCGTATAAAGGATATATTCTTAATGTTCAATACTCATATTTTCTTGAAAAATTCCTCATTGACCGGTAATCGATGGGGGATTTTTTGTCAGATGACGATTCGTTTGTGTACATTTGCCGACCCGTCGGGAGAAGAGTTTATAAATAGTAAGATATTTTAGAGATGAGATATTGGATCGTATTATTTTTATTTTGTCTGGGTATCGGACCAGCTGTCCAGGCACAAAATAAAGGTGTCGTTAAAGGACGAGTCTTCGATTTGGCGAGCAATGAGGCGATCCCATTTGCGAATGTCGTAGTTTATGGGACGACTCTGGGGGGAGCGACGGATGAGGAGGGAAGATTCCGGTTGGAAAATGTTCCTCCGGGACTTGTCCGCTTGGAGGTGAGTAGTATCGGTTATCAGACTTTGGTGACAGTAGGGTTTCTGTTGGGTACTGCCGGAGAGAGAACGGAAAATATCGGTTTGGAACCTGCATCGACTACTTTGGAACAGGTCGTAGTCAAAGCCAGTCCTTACCGTAAAACAGTAGAAACTCCGGTTTCCATTCAGCGGATAGGAATTGCGGAGATTGAAAAAAATCCCGGAGGCAACCGGGATATTTCCAAAGTAGTACAATCCATGCCGGGGGTATTGTCTTCGCCTGCATTCCGGAATGATTTTGTAGTCCGGGGTGGTGGGCCTGCTGAAAACCGGTTTTATCTGGACGGAGTTGAATTGCCCATCTTAAATCATTTCGCTACTCAGGGGGCTTCCGGTGGGGTAGTCAGTATTGTGAATATCGATTTTGTCAAAGAGGTAAATTTCTTTTCCGGTGCCTTCCCGGCTTCTTATGGTAATATGATGAGTTCTATGCTCGAATTTCGACAGATCGAGGGAAATCCCGACCGGGTGAAGACGCGGGTTACTTTCGGTGCTACCGATTACGGCCTGTCTTTGGACGGTCCGTTGGCTCCAAAGACTACTTTTATTGTTTCGGCCCGGCGAAGTTATCTGAAGATGTTGTTCGGTATCATCGGTTTGCCTTTTCTTCCGGTGTATAATGATATGCAATTCAAGACGGTCACCCGTTTGAATGCCCGGAATGAATGGACTTTGCTCGGTATTGGCGGATACGATATCAACCGTCTGAATACCGACCTGAAGAATCCCGACGATCATCAGAAATATTTGCTCGATTGGTTGCCGGAAAGCCGGCAATGGAGTTATACTTTGGGAACGACCTTTAAGCATTACGGCAATAACTGGTATCACTTTTTCGTCCTAAGCCGGAGTGGATTGTACAATAAGGTCGAGAAATACACCGGCAATGACCGTCATAATCCCAAAACAATCGACTATCGCTCTGGAGAATCGGAAAATAAATTCCGTTTCGAGCATCATCGTTATGCAGCGAATGGGTTTAAACTTCAGGTTGGGGCAGGTATCGAATATGCCCACTATGACAATACTACGGCCCGGCGGCTGTTCGCTGCGGGAGAAGCTATCGATCAGTATTATTCCCGGGCTTTGAATATGTGGAAATGGGCGGTCTTCGGCCAGGTGTCCCGGTCTTTTTTCTCCGAACGGCTGGCTTTATCCCTGGGACTCCGGGCGGACGGATGTAATTATACCGGTAAAACAGCTGCTCTTTACCGGCAAATATCGCCCCGTTTCTCATTTTCTTATGCATTCGACGAACGCTGGTCGCTAAATGGCAATATCGGCCGGTATTATCAGTTGCCTGCCTATACGACGCTGGGTTTTGCAGACGCCGGGGGAGTTCTGGTGAATAAACGGAATAAGACCGGATATATCGGAGCCGATCATTATGTACTGGGAGTTGAGTATCGTCCGGGAACGACTACCCGGATTACACTGGAAGGTTTTTACAAGACTTACGATCATTATCCCGTATCCCTGACCGATTCGGTTGCTTTGGCCAATAAAGGTACCGACTATGTGGCGGTGGGTGACGAAGCGGTTCGACCCGTCGGAGAAGGGAGAGCTTATGGGCTGGAATTGATGCTCAGAACCCAGGAATTTTATGGTGTCGTTGCTTCGTTGGCTTATACCTGGTATTATTCCGAATTTAAACAGTTGGATGAAAATTTGCAGAATACCCGTCGTTATATACCCAGTAGTTGGGATAACCGCCATATATTCTCTCTGACAGCAACCCGTAGGATAGGTAAAAGTTGGGATTTGGGGTTTAAATGGAGATATGTGGCGGGTGGGCCTTATACGCCTTATGATCGGGAGACTTCGGCACGGATAGAAGCCTGGGAGGCCAAACATCAGCCTTATTATGATTATTCGCGCTTCAATACACAGCGATTACCGGCTTTCCATCAACTGGATGTCAGGGTGGATAAGAGTTTTTTCTTTCGAAAGTGGTCGTTGATATTTTATGCGGACATTCAGAATATCTATAACTATAAAGCTTTAGGTCCCGATGAGCTGGTGCCTGTCGAAAATCCCGACGGAAGCTATCGCAAAGATCCTGACCGGGAAGGTTATTATCAGATGCGCAGCATAAAAAATGAATTGGGCGGAACGGTTTTACCCTCTGTCGGGGTAATTGTAGATTTTTAATCCACTTGCCGGATAGATTTTTCAGTGAGCGGATAAGTTGGTATAAGTTTTGTAACTTTAGATATCGAAAATAGGTATGATTGAAAAATGACAAGTATATGAAAAATGTGGTTTTTGATTTGGGTGGAGTTGTGGTCGATTGGAGTCCCGAACGTTTGATGGAAGAATATACCGGTGATCGTGCAATGCCGGTGAGTCTGTTTGAAAGGGGGTTTTTCCGGAAATTTTGGCCCGATTACGACCGGGGGACGATCGATCAGGTGAATATCGTTCGGGAAATGAGTGTTTTTTCGGGACGTCCTTATGCCGAATGTTGGGATTTTGTCGAATTTATCAAACATTCGTTGCGGGATATTCCCCAAACACAATGTCTGATTAAAGAGTTGGCCGGTAAAGGTTACCGTTTATTCTGCCTTTCCAATATGTCCCTGGAATTTTATGACTACCTGAAAGAACGGGAGGTCTTTCGGTATTTCGAGGGCCAGATCATCTCGGCTCACGAAAAACTGATTAAACCCGAAAAAGAGATTTATCGGATCCTGATCGACCGTTTTCAGGCATACCCCGAAGATACGCTCTTTATCGACGACCTGAAGGAAAATGTCGATGCGGCTCGTCAACTGGGTTTCCATACCGTGCATTTTGCCGATAAGGAAAAAGGATACCGGGAAATCAATAAAATTCTTTGCTCTGAGTTTTAGTTTTTAGTTTCCAGTAGTACCTCCCGCAAAGCATGACTCCGGTCAGGGTAAGCCCTATCGGATAGCCGATCCAGATTCCTGTGATGCCCCACTCGAGTACAAAGCCGCAGATGTAGCATACGGGCATGGCGATCAGGAAGTAACCGATAAAGGAGATGACAGCCATGGAGATCACATCGCCGATACCGCGGAGGGAATTGGCATAGGTAATCTGAAGGGCATCCCCGAATTGGTAGGCCAGCAGGATATAGACCAGGGTGGATACGACCCGGATGACTTCTTCGGAGGTGGTGAATAGATATCCGATCAGTTCCCGGGAAAATAAGAACACAGTACAGGCACAGACAGCGAGACAAAGAATGAGATGGAAGCCTGCCATCGTCGTGCGGCGCACATGGAGCAGGTCCTGACGGCCGAAATAATTACTCACCCGTACAGATACCGCTGCTCCGACTCCGTAATAGATCATAAAACCTAAAGTCGAGATAGCCACCACCACCTGATGGGCGGCCAGGGCAATGCTTCCCAGCCAACCGATCATAATTCCCGTAATACTGAACAGGGCAGTTTCCAGTCCCATCTGTAAACCGACCATCCAACCCATTTTATTGAGTGAGAGGATATCGGTGAAATTGTATTTACCCCGTTTGTAACCGACCAGATAGCGGCGGTAACGGAGGCTGCGGTAAAATAAGACGGCGAAAGCTGCAAACATGAGGATACGGGCCGTTAAGGTGGAAATGCCTGCTCCTACGACACCCAGGGCCGGTAGTCCGAATTTTCCGTAGATCAGTATATAATTCCCGGCAATATTCACCAGATTGGCGGAGATCATGATGTACATGGGCGTTTTGGTATCCGTAATACCGTCGGCGAATTGCTTGAAAGAATTGAATAACATGACGAATACCAGAGATGCCAGCTGGAGAAGAAAATAAGGCCGGATCAACGGGAGTAATTCTTCAGGCTGTCCTAGCCGGTCGATATTGAACCATACCACTGTCATCGCCAGGGTCAGGAGCAAGCCGATGAAGAGATTTACCAACAGACTGTTGCGTAGCAGTTGACCGACATGATATTTGTCATGACGGCCGAAAAATTGTCCGACCAGGGGAGTAAGACCATAAGAAAAACCCAGACCGAAAAGAATGGGGATATTGAAGGCACTGTTGACAAATGAAGCTGCAGCCAGGTCGAGAGTGGCATATTGTCCTACCATCATATTATCGGCCAGGCCTACCACCACAATACCGATTTGTCCGATGACAATGGGGATACCCAGACGGATGAGGGCTTTGTAATGTTCTTTATAGGGTGTGAAATAGCTCATGTCGCTTAGCATTTATAAAGTTCATAAAGTCCGATGGCCTCAGGGACCCGATAGACTGAATTAAAATGGTAACGGATAACGATATACCTCTTCCATTTGCAATGATACTGTCCAGCAGCAGCCGTTCCCCGGTCAGCGTGTCGCTTACCGGAATATCTTTCACGGTTATGATCTCCCCGTTAAAGTAATTTACTTTTTTATGACATCCGCCTAAAAGAAACAGTAGGGATAACCCTCCTGCCAAAGCTTTTGTTTTCAAAGCCATAGCTGTTCTTATGGATATCTTCATAGACTGTTCCGGATTTGGATTATAAACTGTTTTGATAATTGTCGCAAAGCTAATCAATTTCTTGCCTGCCGGCAAATGGATTTCTTGCTTTTACGGATCGCTTTTTAGCATTTGTCTTTTACTTTTTGCATGCTACTTTTTTACTTTCTGCCTTTTTTTCGTACCTTGTCCCCGTTGAGATAAGTCCCGACTAAGGGTGGAGATTGGATGATGTTTTAAATTATTTGAATTATGAGAAAACTCTTAACTACTTTTGTTTGTGTATGGTTTACCCTGGCGGTATGGGCCGGAGATGGGATTTATGAAAAGTTGCAACAGATACCACAGATTAGTGAGATTCAGAAACTGGATGTAAAGCCTTTTCAGGAGTATTATCAATTCTGGTTCGAGCAGCCGGTCGATCATTCCGATCCCGCGAAAGGGACTTTCCGGCAACGGGTGTTGCTGGGGCATAAACAATCGGATGCTCCGGTAATCGTCGAGTTGGAAGGCTATAATATCTGGTCGTCGGAAGAAGGTGAATTGGCTAATATCCTGAAAGGGAATCAGCTGACGATAGAGCACCGTTTTTTCGATCAAAGTGTGCCGGAAGGAGGGATTCCCTGGGAAAACCTGACCATCAAGCAGGCTGCCGATGACCAGCACGAGATTATACAGGCTATCAGGCAGAAAATTTATCCGGCATCGAAATGGATCAGTACCGGAATCAGCAAAGGAGGACAGACGACGATATTTCACCGTTATTTTTACCCGGCCGATGTGGATATCAGTGTACCGTATGTGGCTCCCCTGAATCTGGAGTATGTAGATCCCCGTTTGGATAAATTCCTGAACCGGTTAGGGACGGCGAAGAGTGGGGTGAAAGCGCTTTTTAACTGGGAGGATCTGAATACCTGTCATTATACGATCCGTGATTTTCAGACCATGTGTTTCGAACATCTCGATACGCTGCTTCCTATGCTCGAGGAACTGGCTGCCGAAAAGAAATATACCTACCGGATGGTGGGAGGGACCAAACGGGCCTTGCAGCTGATGATTCTGGAATATCCTTTTGCGTTTTGGCAGTGGGGGAATAATTGTGCCGATATTCCCGATCAGGAAAGTGCCGATTGGGAGGAGATCTTCGAATACCTGGTGAAAGTGTCTTCCCCTGATTTTTTTGAAGATAAGTACATCGTCCGCATGCAACCGTTTTTTTATGCTGCTTTGACCGAGATCGGGATGTATGATTATAAAATAAAACCGTTCAAGAAATTCTTACCCGAAGACGATAAAGATATCGACTTTTCATTCACTATGCCTGAAGGTGTTGAAAAAAAGCCTTTTAATGACAAACAGATGAAGGCGATCAACGAATGGTTGCAGACGGATGCCGAGCGGATTTTGTTTGTATACGGCGGAAGTGATCCCTGGTATGCTACCGGCGTCGATTTGAAGAAAAACGGAAAATGCCGTAAATACGTAAGAGGGGATATGAGCCATGCTTGCCGGATTAAAGATTTCGATCCGGTGTCGAAAGAAGACTTGCTCGATACGCTGAACGAATGGATGCAAGAAAAATGAAAAGTGAAGGTTTGGCCGGCCTGACGACGGTAAGTGTCGATTGGGAAGAGCCGGCTGTAATTATTCTCGACCAGACGCAATTGCCCAATCGGGAAGCATATCTCCGCTTATATACTCCGGAGGAGATTTGGGAAGCCATTTATCACCTGAAGGTGAGGGGGGCCCCGGCGATCGGAGTTGCTGCTGCCTATGGCATGGCGGTTTGTGCACAACAATTCGGGGAACAGTCTTTTTCCGTTTTTTTTCAAAAATTTACGGAGGTAAAAAAATACCTGGCTTCTTCACGTCCTACTGCTGTAAATTTATTTATGGCTTTGGACCGGATGGAAAAATGTGTTTTGTCGTTGCAGGATCAGCAGGTTGATACAATAAAAATAAAATTGCAGCAGGAGGCGGAAGCTATCCGGGCAGAGGATGCGGCTGCTTGCCGGAGTATCGGGGAATGGGGATTAAGTGTTTTACAACCGGGAATGGGGCTGCTGACTCATTGTAATGCCGGACATCTCGCAGTTTCTGCATATGGTACGGCTTTGGCTCCTGTTTATTTGGGGCAGGAGCGTGGTTATCATTTTAAAGTGTATGCAGATGAAACCCGTCCATTGTTACAGGGGGCACGTTTGACTGCCTTTGAACTTCAGAAAGCAGGAGCCGATGTCACTTTGATCTGTGATAATATGGCTTCCTGTGTGATGGGACAGGGAAAGGTGCAGGCTGTTTTGGTGGGATGCGACCGGATAGCGGCTAATGGAGATGTTGCTAATAAAATAGGTACTTCCGGAGTTGCTGTTTTAGCTAAATATTATGGAATTCCTTTTTACGTACTTGGACCGACTTCTACAGTTGATCTAAAATGTCCGGATGGGGCACATATTCCCATTGAAGAACGGCAAGCCGGTGAAATCACAGAAAAATGGTATACCCGACGGATGGCACCTCCGGAAATAAAGGTGTATAATCCTGCTTTCGATGTGACCCGTCATGAATTGATTACGGCAATCATTACCGAAAAAGGGATTTTATATCCTCCTTTTGATCGTGTTCTCTCTAAATTGTAGTGCTTAGTGCTTCACTGATTACTGCTGTCGCACCCAGTTGGCTGTTCACATATTCCAATGCCTTTTGTCCGGCGGTTTCTGCAATTGCCGGATGCTGAATCAGGCTGTCCAGGATCTCCGAAAGTTCTGCCCCGTTGGAAATGCTGAAAGCTCCGCCTTCCCGGATCAGGCTGACCGCTTCGTTGAATTTTTGATATTTGGGTCCGAAAATTACCGGTATTCCATACACGGCAGCTTCAAGGGTATTGTGGATACCGACTCCGAAACCTCCGCCGATATAAGCGATCTTCCCATACCGGTAAATCGATGAAAGCAGACCGATACAATCGATAATCAATACCTCCTTATCGGCCAAATCGGTATTTTCCGAGGTGTAGCGGGCTACCTTCTTCCGGCATTTGTCCAAAATCGCTTTGATGTGATTTTCCCCGATTTCGTGAGGGACGATAATCCATTTATAACCGTCCGGATGGCAGTTGATATATTCCAGGAGAATTTCTTCATCGGGTGGCCAGGTGCTGCCGCAGACGATGGCGGGGCGGCCGTCACAGAATTGCTCTACTTTGACGATTTGTTTTGCATTTTCCGCGATCTGTTTTACCCGGTCGAAACGGGTATCTCCTGTCAGTCTGACATTTTTTATGCCGATGGATTTCAGTAATTCCACCGATTGCCCGTCCTGCACGAACAATTCTTTGAAGCATCCCAGCATCCGCCGGTGGAGTTTTCCCCAACTTTTAAAAAAAGGCTGGTTGGGACGGAAAATGGCTGAGATGAGATATACCGGGATGTTTCGTTTGTTCAGTTCGTTCAGGTAGTGGAACCAGAATTCATATTTGATAAAGACCGCTGCATCCGGACGGAATTTTTCAATCAGGCGGACCGCATTGCGTCGCGTATCTCCCGGCAGATAAAGGATGTAATCTGCACCGGTATAATTTTTGCGGATTTCATAACCTGAGGGCGAAAAAAAGGTAAGCAGGATTTGGGTTGCCGGTTCTGCGGCCTTCAAGGCTTCGATTACCGGGCGGCCTTGTTCGAATTCGCCCAAAGAAGCGGCATGAAACCACACCAAACGACCTTCTCCCCGTTGTATACCGGCTGCTTTTTTCCAGACTTCTTTTCTGCCTTTACGTAAAAGGGCTGCTTTTTCATTGAAAGGAGCTGCCAATTGTATAGCCAGATGATATGCCTGAATTCCAATATTATATAAGAATGCCATAACGATACTTTGAATATAGGCCGCAAAATTAATAATAAAACCCGAATGATGCGCTTTTCTTCTTTCTGCTTTTTTTTAACCTTTAACTTTTTACTTTTACCTTTTTCCTTCCTATCTTTGTCCCGTCATTGTGGAAAGATTTGGCTGATTGCAACCACAGAAAAAAATTGCTAAAATGCATATACTTCTGAATTCAACCATCCATTGCCTTTCCCGTAATATAATTAACCGATTGGATATTGATTGCGTATAGTACATTTTCAATTTTCAATTTTCAATTTTCAATTAAATTATGGGATATTTATTTACTTCAGAGTCTGTATCGGAAGGGCATCCTGATAAGGTTGCCGATCAGATTTCGGATGCAGTGCTCGACCGGATTCTGGCGTTCGACCCGGAAGCAAAAGTAGCCTGTGAAACTTTGGTGACAACCGGACAAACTGTCATTGCAGGCGAGATTAAAACAAAGACTTATGTAGACGTGCAGCAAGTGGCCCGTGAAGTGATCAATGAGATCGGCTACACCAAGAGTGAGTATATGTTCGACGGAAATAGTTGCGGGGTATTTTCTGCGATCCACGAACAATCGCCGGATATCAACCGGGGAGTGGTGCGTGAAGATCCGATGGAACAGGGAGCCGGTGATCAGGGGATGATGTTCGGTTATGCCTGTAACGAGACCGATAATTATATGCCGTTGTCCCTGGAATTAGCCCATCTTTTACTGAAAGAATTGGCTCAAATCCGGAAAGAGGGTCAGTTGATGCAATATCTGCGTCCCGATTCGAAATCACAGGTGACCATTGAATACGGTGATGAAGGGAAACCGGTCCGTATACATACGATTGTCATTTCTACCCAGCATGACGATTTCATCAAGCCGGCCAACGAAACGCCGGAAGCCCAGCTGAAAGCCGACGAGGCTATGGTGGAATGGATCAGAAAAGATATCGTCGATATTCTGCTGCCCCGGGTAAAGGCCCTGTTGCCAAAACGGGTACAGGCTTTATTCGATAAAAATGTCATTCTTTTTGTCAACCCGACCGGTAAATTTGTGATCGGAGGTCCTCATGGAGATACAGGGCTGACAGGGCGTAAGATTATCGTCGATACCTACGGGGGGAAAGGAGCCCACGGTGGGGGAGCTTTCTCCGGAAAAGACCCTTCGAAAGTCGATCGGTCTGCTGCCTATGCTGCCCGTCATATCGCTAAAAATATGGTAGCAGCGGGGATAGCCGACGAGATCCTGATCCAGATTTCCTATGCGATCGGCGTTGCCCGTCCTGTAGGAGTGTATGTGAATACTTACGGTACTTCGAAAGTCAGTTTAACGGATGCAGAGATTGCCGGGAAAGTCAGCGAGATTTTCGACCTTCGTCCGAGGGCTATCGAAGAACGCTTGAAATTATGTAATCCGATTTATCAGGAGACTGCCAGTTATGGGCACATGGGACGCAAACCCGAAATAGTGAAAAAAGTGTTCACTTCGAATTATTGGCCTACGGTTGAGAAAGAAGTGGAACTTTTTACCTGGGAAAAACTGGACTATGTCGATGAGATAAAGCGGGTATTCAAGGAGTTTAAGAAACCACAGCCATAAGAGAAGGTGTCCCTGGACATTGAAGTTGTAATTTGAACTGTGTCAGCGAAGAAAAAGAATAAAGTATGGACTTTGCTGACACAGTTTTTCAAAAGAATTTGGAATATAAATTGGAAAATCTATTATTAATCCTTTATTTTGTTCGGTAAAACGACGGAAGACACTGTGAGCGAACAGAAAGATTTTTTGCAGCGCTTTAACTTGAAAGACGAACAAGCTTATCATAAACTCTTTCAGCAATTTTATAGTTACCTTGTCCTTTTTGCGGAACGCAGAGTGGAAAACCACAAGGTGGCTGAAGATATCGTGCAGGAAATCTTTATCAATATCTGGGAAAGTAACAAACAATACAATTCTATCAACGGATTTAAAGCTTATTTGTACGAAGCCGTCTCGAACCGTTGTGCAGATTACTGGAAACACCGGGCAGTCGAAGAAAAATACATGGCACATGTGCTTTATGAACAAAAACTACCCGATTTTTCAGTGCAAGAGGAAGAAATATTGCGGGAGTTGTACGCAGCCATCGGTGAATTGCCGCAACGTAGCCAGGAGGTCATTCTTTTATCTTTAGAGGGTAAGAAAAATCAGGAAATAGCCCAACTGCTGAATCTGTCTGTGCTTACTGTCAAAACCCATAAGAAGAATGCTTTCCGTTATTTAAAAAATCGACTGCAAAATCTGGTGCTGTTAGTTATGATTATACAGATTTCTAAAAAGATATCCTGCCATAATGTTTCCGGCTAACCGGTAAGTTATGACAGGATCTGATGTTTTATTCGGCTTGAAGTTCTATTTCTTATTTTACCTGAGCCGGCATCGGAAGGGGGGGTCTGTCCGATACGGTATAGTCGGCCGGTAGTTCATATTGGTCATGTTCGAAAAAGTAATTAACCAATCCGGTCATGCCTTGAGGGGAGTATTCATATACGTTGAGACGGAACAAAAGCCATTGTACGATAGCATATCGCGAAGCAACATTGAAATAAGGTACGTTGTTTATCATACAACTCTCTTCTTCACAATGGGAGACAAATGCTTTCTTCTCTGTGTCACTGATACATCCATAACCTCCGTCGGCAGGTTTTAATACTCCGCTATAAGAATCTATACTACCCTTGACGTATTGGAAAAAATTCCAGGTAAACTCTGGATAATTAGATACCATTGCTGCATTCGTGGGTAATCCCAGATTATAACAGTATAATTTATTATTTTTATAATTAGTTATCAAAGTTTTGGCTTCAATTGTGAACAATTGCTCGGCAGACCATTCGTCTCCCAGTTTTCCGATAGCGTGTCCACCGACTTCATGTAGAAAAATGTTAGTAAATCCACCTGGCAATTGGGTATCCCTGTTCAGAGGGATATAACTGATTGCTCTGTAATCAACATCGCTGGCATCGGCGGGATCGATGAACCAGTAAGTAGAACCTCCATAACGTTCGTCATTAACCAATACAATGACAACCGAATTGGTTTTCAATATATTGTCATTCATCCCCAGAATTTTAGCTGCATAACTGAAAGCCGTCGTATGATTTCCGATGATACGATAAGTTTCGTTAAAATAACTTTGGAATACGGTGTTTCGGGGAGTTGAGGTTCCTGCATCTGAACTTCCGGCTCCCCGTTCTTTCGATTCACAAGCGACCGACCAGACATTGAAATACTCTTTGTAAGTTTTATAGGGCTCGACTGCGAATAAAGCCTCATAAGCCTCTTCCACTGCTTTGTCGAATACTCCTGTTTCTGCAATCAAATCATCGGTTATAAAGCCATCTCCCAAAAAAATCAGGTTAAAACCGTTTTCGGGTTCCCGTTCACCATAGTGTTTCCGTATGTGTCCGTCCACACGGATTCCTCCTTCTTGGGAAGCAGTTAATTTCAATGTGCGTACACCGTATTTCAAACGAATGGTCGTAGACCTTCCTTTCTTTTGACTATTATCTGTGGTTGTAAAAACCAGTTCGGCATCTCCCGAACCTATGGTATCTGCTACTTGTAACCAGCCTGTCGTATCGGCAATTTCTACTTTCCAAGCCATATTGGTATGAATCTTCAGGGTATCGGTAGCAACCTTCTTCGTGAAATTTAAAGTTTTCTTACCATCCGTCACTTCAAATACCATCGGTTCCTGACGTACAGACAGACGAATCACATTATCTCCACAAGTTACTTTCACTGCCGTTCCTCTTTCGTATATGTCATCCGACGGACTAACCCGGATGATCAACTTTTCTTCGGCTTCTCCCTGCTTCTCTTCCACTGTACACCAATCGGCCATACTCTCGGCTTTCCATCCGGAACCGGCAGTCACGTCAATGACAACAGTATCACCGGCCGCTCTTAGTAAAAGATTATCATCAGAGAATTGTAAAAAGCTATCTAACGTATCGTTATCGCATCCGGACAAAGTCCATAGCATTGTACAGCCGATTGTAACAATTCCCATATATAATCGATGTAAGATTTTGTGTATCATATGCTCGTTATTTTCCGGTTTTTATATTATTTTTCCATTGTTCCAGTCCTTCATTCATCCGCCTGATCAGTTCTTCGGCGGGTATGTATCCCTGTGAAGTATACACGATTTCTCCCTGAGGATCCAGAATCAGATAAGTCGGGAATACACGAATGTTCCATTTTTGAGCCAGTTCTTTGCCTTCATCTTTTTCCATATCGATTTTAAGGCTGATAAAACGGGGATTGAAAAAGTCTCCGGCTTGCTTATCCGGAAAGACTTTAGAGCTCATCATTTTGCAGGGACCACACCAACTGGTGTAACAATCGACAAAAACCGCTTTGTTTTCTTTCCGGGCTTTTGCCAGGGCTTCCTGCAGACCACCTGTTTCAAACCGTATTCCTTGATAGTCTGACAATTCAGTTACAATTTGACGGTAGCGTTCCAGGGTTGAACCTGTCATTCCTGCCATTCTTTCTTTCAGATAAGCGATTGCCTGTTTTTTTTCAGTCTCGTTCATATCTTGCAAACGTCCCAATGTAGCGTCATATCTGACTTTCAAGGCTTCATTCGGCAGGTTCGGGACCATTTTTCCCCAGAGGTCCAGCATTTCCGAATACTTTTTCTGTTGTCTGAAATGCAGAATCTTACACATATCCAACAATTGGTCCCGGTTAAGTGAAGTAAATTCCAGGTGACCGGCTTTTTGTTCTATTTCTGAAATGAAATCCATATCATATACTTTTTCAAACATCATGTAAGGATAAACTTGATGAAAAAGTACCTGTACTATAAAATTCAGTACTTTCTCTCCGTTTTTCTCCACCAACTCATTTCTGTGGTCATAGATAAAACGGAACCATTCGCTGTCATATCTTTTCCCCTTATTCCAAAGGATTTCCCACGACTGTGGCAAATAGAGACCGGCAGAATCGATATGCTCCAAATAATAGTCAGCTACTTCCTGAAATTTCTCATTTTCGTCTGCCGTTTTCAATGTGCCGGCATAGGCTGCTAAAAATTTAAATGACCGGTCACCTTTTTCATAATGCCGGGTCATTCCCGCCAATGAGGTTTTTGGATTCAGGCCTGCTTTCAATTTTTCTTTAAATTCAGGAGCTTTGGCTCCTCCGGAAATCCGGTGTATGATTTCTCCTTTTTCATCCAAAATCAGATAATGGGCATAAAACTTTACCCTGTAACGTTCTGCCAGTTTGCGTCCCTCTTGGGTTTTGGGCATATCCACACGTAAACTGACGAAATGTTTCTGAATAAACGAAACCAAATCGGGATCTGTCAGTACGACAGAGTCCATCAGTACCGAAGGACCGGCCCATCCGGCATAACAATTGAAAAAAATCGGTTTATGTTTCCGGGCGGCCTGTTGCATGGCCTCTTCCAAAGTAGTACAATACTGGATACGTTTGTTCTTTTCTTCTTTAGCCCACACTGTCGAAACAAGCAGACAAAAAACAATCAGGAATATATTTTTCATATGAGTTTGGTTTTTTCTATTTTACTAATCGAACACTATAAGAGGGGCGTACATTTTCAGTTGTACTGATTAAACGGCTTGTCATGCGCCGGATTCCGGAATGATACAGGGATATGTTACGGACGATTCCGTTAGATAAACTGTCCGATATTACAATCTGATCACTGCTCCAGAAGTAAGCACCTTCATTTTTATACACATAACGGGAATTATAGGCTGTTGACAAAGCATATACGGCAGCTCCGCCATACAAGGCATCAAATCCGATTCCTTGTTCTCCTGTTTTCAATAGCTCACCTGCGTGGCCTCTCCAATTTTCCAGGCCCTCCAATTCTCCGGCATCCATTCCCAAATGACGTTCCAGCATCATCCATTCCGCGTCAGTGGGCAAATGAAATCCTTCCGGAGCTCCTTCTTTTACGGCTTTTAAAGCTCCTTCATACGAATACAGGTAACCGAAACGTGTCAGGTAATCCTGGTCGACCTTAAAATAATAATTTACAGCATCATTCCATATGGCCATCAATTCATCTTTAATATCATCGTGCATATTATAAGACAGGAGGTTAGGAATGGTGTAGTTGCCTACTTGTGTCACAATCCAGTCTACTCCGTAGGGACTGCTCGTATTCAAACGGCCTGCCTCATCGGCAGCCAAAAGCTGTTCGCGCAGATAGAGCAGAAATTTCCGACCGGAATAATTCCGGCAAAAAGTTTGGTAACTATTCATATTTGTACCTTCCAATATGGCACGCTCAGTGCCTCCGTATGATTCTCCGTAAGTCACCAGATCGGCAGCTGTAGCTTCGTCCGGACGGTAACGGAAATTTTCTGCCAGCCAGGTCTGGTTTCCTATGGTCAGGGTTTTATAAACATTTCCTCCTTTATCCGTTACCGTACCGTAGGTAATCCCTTCCGGCTTCGGGATCACAGTCGTCTCATCGTCATCCTGACAAGCCAGTCCTGTCAATACCAGCCCTAGCAGACAACAAAAATATTCGATCTTTTTCATATACAATTCAGTATTATAATTCAACACCTAACTCGTCCCGGATGATGGCATACAGGATTTCATATTTCTTAATCACAAGCGGGGAACTTTCCCAGCGTTCCAGAAATTGTTTCCGGGGATATTTCATCATCTCCTCCAGGTAAAGTTCCAGATCAACATCTGTATTTCTAGGCGTAAAACGGTTTCCATACCCCGGATCATAGCTGACAAACCCCAATGTTCCGACTAATCCCCGGCAATAGAGGGCATAATTATCAAATTCTTCATCCGTCCAGACTCCTTCCGGCCAATTCGGATTGGTAACATTTCCATAGGTCATCATCTCTTTCCGGTAACTGCTGTCCTGTTCCCATTCTTCCACTAGCGGCCAAGGAAACCAAATCTGTAGACTGGCCGAACTTCTCCAATAAGGAATACGTTCGTCCGGGTAAAACTCCCCCCAATTTTTATCATATAGACTTTCATCCAACATATTATTGAAAGCATTCAGTTCGTCACTATAATTCTGAACCTTTAGTTTCACGATTTCATTCCGGTAACCGGCGGCTTTTTCCAGCATATCCTCTTCGTTTATCTGATTTATCCAGGAAAACATCAGGTTCCGGTAACGGCTGATTATTTCTTTTTGTTCTACTCCTGCAGAAGATAGTTGATAACATTTTTCTGTCAGCCACAATGCATATGGATAAAGTGCCTGTTGGCTGTTTTTCAGAAAAATTTCCGCAAAACGTAAAGATTTCATCATCAGTCCGGGATCGGTCAGCCGGGTCACCTGATAGGTGACCGATCCGCTGTTTGTCCCGCTGAATGCCCAGTTCAGATCCAGGGTTTCATAACGGAAAACCGAATCTCCGTTAACATCTGTTTTCACAAACACTTTTCCGATGGTATCGTTAAAAAAGACCGGAACCCCATAAGTGGTATACAGTTCATACCGTTTGTGCTGAATGGAATCGTTCGGATCATCCTGGATCGTATACAGATTTTCAAATCCGGTTCCGGGGGTTATCCCGTCCTCTTTCTGGCAAGCCAGCAGCAGGCAGGCCAGCAGCATATATAATCCTATTTTTTTCATACTTTTGTTTTATTGATTGTCAACTATTCGTCATCGCCCAGCGGAGAACGTTTGTTTCTCGGATTTTCCGGCATTTGTTCTTCGTCGTATTCCAATACAGATTTCGGAATCTGCATCACATAAGCCGGATCATTTTTCTCCAATACATAAATATCGGTATGGTCCCATTCGTATTTATTACCGTCGTATACATTAAATGCATGCCGGATTTGTTTGCTATAAGGATATTTTTCACATACCGCATAACGTCTCAGGTCGAACCAGCGATGTCCTTCGAAACAGAGTTCCCTGCGGCGTTCCAGCCGGATTTCTTCCACCAGTTTTTCTCCGGTATAAGTTGTATGTACATAATTCCGGATTCTGCTTTCGCGGAGTAACCGCAGATACTGGTTGGCCCCCTGGAAATTATCTTCCATGGCGTATGCTTCAGCCAGGTTCAGATATCCTTCGGCAATCCGTAACGTGTAAATATCGGATACGTGTGGAACTGCGATCGTATCGTATTTCCATTGTAATGAATTGGCAGAAGTACTCTGGTTCTTTCCGAAAAAATACCGGCGGTAATCATTCTCTTGGTCATACAATTGTACCAAGCTGTCAGATACTGCAAAATCACCTCTGTTTCCGGTCATTCCATTGTAAAAATTCATAGAACCCTGAGAGAAAAGAACTTCCGTATTGTCTTCCGACAGGAATATTCTGGCAGAATCCCGGGCGGACATGTGGTAAAGCCGCGTATCTTCTTTCAACAGCTCTTCAGCTGTCAGAGCTGCATTATGCCAGTCCTGCATATAAAGATATACCCGGCTGAGCAATAATTGTGCAGCTTCTTTGGAAGCCCTGTGTAAGGGGCGTTTTTGCGGACTTTCCGTCAAATAATTTACCGCTGTCTTCAAATCCTCTACGATTTGTTCATATATTTTTGCGACGGGAGTACGTTCAAACTGGGTTTTCTTATCTTTGTCGTGTTCTACATATTCCGTTAATTTCAAAGGAACTCCGTAGTCCGTAGCCGAAGTAGCCTTATTATAGGCTTTCCCGTACAGATTGACCAGAGTGAAATAAAGGGAGGCCCGTATAAAATGACACTCTCCTTTCACCCGGATCCGATCCAGTTCTTCAGATGGAGAACTGACAGAGATGTCGTCGATTTCCTTCAGAATAACATTCATCACATTGATGCGCCGGTAAAAATCGAGCCAGGTCTGACTGTCATCCCGTAATACATCTCCCGTGGGATTACGTCCTACTTCTAATTGCCAGGCATAATAGCCGAACAGATTTACACTACAATCCGGCCAAAAGAAAACGGCTAGTCCGCTTCCTCCCACCGTAGTGACATCGTCATCCATGATATTCAGGAAACCGGCATGATCCGTTGAAATATAAGCTCTGTTTTGGGCAGGTAAGTATCCGTCCCCCAACAATACTTCATCGAAATGAGAGACTTTTTTGGCAACCGTCTGCGATTGCGAATACTCTTCCAGGAAATTATCGCATCCGGAACAAAACAAGGCGACTACAATTCCGTATATTATTTTTTTCATATCCATCATTTTTATCAGAATGAAACATTTAGTCCTATCGTATAATTCGGACGTACCGAAAGATTCGGTTTAGCAAATCCGGCTTGTGAAGGGTCCTGGCCTTTCAGGGCCTTGGCGGAGATGGTAAACAGATTCTGTGTACTGAAAGAAACTGAAGCGGAAGAAAACGGAGTCTTTTTCAGCAATTTGGGTTGTAAGGAATAACGTAAAGTCAGTGTCTGCATTTTCAGATAATTACCGCTGACTACCCGGATGTCGGAATTGTCATACATATCCCAGAGGTTATAGGCAAAAGTTTTGGTTTTATTACTTTGCTCCTGCGACCAATGGCGGTTATAGTAATCGTACATCTCGTCCGAACGATTGATAATGGCCGGAATACGGGTACGTTTTTCATCTCCGGGCACTTGCCAACGGTTGACAAACTCTTTCCGTACATTATTTTCCGCACTGACTCCCGAAATGATCGGTTCGTACAGAGCGAACAGACGCACTTTGGAACCCAGACTATAGGCCAGGTTGAAGGATAAAGTGATTCCTCTCCAGGTAAATGTATTGAAAAGATTACCACTAAAGACCGGTTCCCGGGTCCCGCTCTTCGTCATCACCATACGGACTACATCTTCCAGACTTTTGTCTTCCAGTAAATGCCGGCGGTCGGTATAGTCATCGAATACCGGTGTTCCGTTTTGTGCGTTCAATCCCAAAAATTCATAGGAGTAAAACGTACCGACGGATTCTCCGCTAATGATAGCCGTACCTGCCAGATAATCTTCCAGTTCGTATTTTTCGACGGCATCCGTTTGTGTCTTGTTCTTATTCGCTGAATAACTGGTAGAAATTCTCCAGGCAAAATCATTGATTTTAACTGGAGTTGCCGACAAAGTGACCGAATAACCGACATTTTTCAAACTCCCGTTATTCATCAGATAAGAAGTCAATCCATTGGTAGGAGCTACATTTACCCAAGAGAAGACATTTTCAGTCTTTTTGTAGTAAAAATCTCCACCGATATTCAGGCGTCCGTTAAAAAAGCTCATATCCAATCCGATATTGGTTTGCTTCGTTTCTTCCCATTTCAGGTTGGGGTTCGGGAACTGATATACATTGGAGACGTTCTCGTTGTAATAAGAATTTATCGGTTGTTGAGTGATCAGCATATTCGGAGTCTGGCCGTCCAGCATATTTCCCTGCATACCGTAAGACATGCGTAAGCGCATTTCAGACAACCAGGAAGCCTCTTTCAGGAAAGTTTCCTGTATATTCCACATGCCGGATACCGACCATACCGGCAATAAACGTTCGTTACTCCGGCTTCCGAATTTATTGGAAGCATCCGTACGTCCGTTTACATTCAATGTAAAATATTCCCGATAACCATAAGTCAGGGATAAGTATAAACTCAACTGATTGGTCAATCCCCGGGTTAGGGTCAGGTGATTTTGCTGGAGCCATTCCTTATATAAAGGGTAGTCGTCGAGGTTCAGCGAACTCATATCGGCAAACTGCATCCCTCTTTCTTTCAAATAGCCTCTCACTTCATTATTCATCGATTTGGAACGTAGCATATTAACCTCATATCCTAACAGGGCTGTAATCAAATGCTGGTCATCTTCTCCGAACAGTTTACGGTAATTGGATTGTAAACGGAATGTCAGATTTTCCGTATCTGAATTCTTGGTTTTCAAAATACCTCCATAGGGAAGAATACATTTTCCGTCATCTCCCGGTATCGGTTTATCTTCGTATTCCCCGTTTTTCAAAGCAGCGACATAGGCTGTTTTATCGCCCCACCAATCTTCTTGTAAGGTGCTGCTGACAGAATATGAACCGGTAGCTGTGACATCCCAGGTGGGCAGAATGTTGTATTTCAGGTTTAAATCGACCTGAATACCCTTACCGTCATATCCGCTGGAGCTGTTGTCAATTTCGTTGACAATATTATAATGCAGGTATTTATTTCCCTGTCCTCCGTATCCTCCTCTATAACGTTCGTAATAAAACAGGGAACCATCTTCGTTGAAACAAGGTAATGCCCGGGTCGTATTGTAAGCATAATCCATCGCATCAAGGGTGGAGACCAGGTGGTTTTTCTTTTGTACATTACCGTTCAGTTTGATTGCCATCAGCATTTTGGAAGTCATCTGTACATCCATTTTGGCAGTTACGGTGTATCTTTCCGTATAAGTTGTATTGGAAACCCCGTTATCCCGGTCGTATCCCAGGGAAGCATAATAGCGAACGATATCCGAACCTCCGCTTACATTCAACGTATGGGAATGGGAATACGCATCCCGGGTCAGAATATCGAACCAATCGGTATTGACCTGTTCGTACCAGGTTACCTCGTTGAGGAAAGTATCGTAGTCTGTCAGACCGCTCTGTAAACGATAAAGAGCACCTTCGTACCCTACCAACGGCATTTGGGTAGGAAATATATAATGCTGGTCTGCCAGTTCTTTCCCGAATCGTACCCGTTCCTGAGAATTCATCAGATTGATATTCCGGTCGGTATAGCGTGGACGGCGGGTGATTTTAGAAGAGTGGGAATAAGAAAGAACCGGTTTTCCGATCCGTCCTTTTTTGGTAGTTACTACAATCACTCCGTTCGCTGCACGTGTTCCGTATAAAGCCGTGGCAGAAGCGTCTTTCAACACATCGATCCGTTCGATATCCTGAGGATTGATACCGGCAATGGCATTACCGATAATATTCAGATAATCGGGATTATTCAAATCGTCGGGATCGACATCGACAGGGTCTGTCATCACGATACCGTCCAATACCCACAGAGGCTCCCGGTTTCCCAGCAAAGTAGAAGTTCCCCGGACACGTAAACGGGGAGTAGCTCCCACTTCTCCGGAATTCAGCATAAAGGTCATTTCAGGAATACGTCCTTCCAGCATCTGGTCAATGCTCGTTACCCCCGGAATCATAATATCCTCTGCTTTAACCGTTGTAATGGCACTGGTCTGGGTCCGTTTATCCAGTACCTGGTAACCGGTCACTACCACCTCGTCCAATTCCTTCTGATCTTCGTAAAGGATCACATCGATCTCTTTCTGACCGGCATATTTTACAGAAGTTGTCTGCATGCCGACAAAAGAAAATTCCAATACAATCTGTGCCTTGTTTTTGGGATAACTGAACCGGAATTTGCCATTAGCATCGGTGGAAGTTCCGAAACTTGTTCCGGAGATCTTCACCGTTACTCCCGGTAGTGGCATTTTTTGAATATCGGTAACTGTTCCGGTAAGCAGAACGGTTTCCTGCTCCTGGGCTTGTGGTATAGCTGTGGTTTCCGGACCAGCCTGGGATATCAGAATCAGATCCTCCTGAATCTTCCAGGTCAGACCGGTCCCGGTCAAAATACGATCCAATAAACTCGTCACGCTCTCATTATGGGCTTCTACAGAAATCTGTCCCAATTGTTCGGTTTGTTCGGTGTTGTAAATAAAACTCAAACGGGTTTGCCGCTGAATTTCATTCAACACCTGTCTGACCGTAGCCTGCCTGAAATTTAAAGTTACCCGCTCGTGTTGTGCAAAAGCAGCGGCAGATACAGAAAAAGTCAGGGCACACATCAATACTGAAAACATTTTTGTTATCTTCCAGCTTTTCCTCCAATATCCCCGGGGAACCTGGAAACACCATCGACTTTTTTTCATAAATTTGTAATTAAGTTGATATCTAGCGTATTAGAATTATTTGTCCGTTCATCCGGAATTCCACTCCTGTCACGTCGGTAATGGCCGACAAAATCGTTTCTATCCGCTCATAACGTTTGATATGGCCGGAAAAGTGAAGAGCCCGGCTTTGTTTTCCTACAAAAAGGAATTCTTTATCGTACCATAGCGACAGGGTGTGCATGATCTCTTCCAGGGGTTCGTCTTCAAAAACGAAATATCCCTCTTTCCAGGAAATATAGGAAGTAACATCCACTTCCTTTAAAGTAACCTCTGTCGTGGTGCGGTCAAAGTCAGCTAATTCTCCGGGTTTCATCCGGATTTCTTTTTGATCACCCCATTCAAGCGCTACAGCACCTTCGACCAGTACGGTCCTTACCCCACGGGTGTAGTGGGTATTCACATCGAACACCGTTCCCAGTACCCGGATTTTAACCTCTTCTGTTTCTACATAGAAAGGGCGGTTTTTATCGGGAGCCACTTCGAAATAGGCTTCTCCTTTCAGATATACCCGTCTTTCTTTTGCATGGAATGCAACCGGATATTTTAATTCGGTCGCTGCATTCAGCCACACCCGTGTCCCATCTGGCAATACTATCCAATACTCGCTCCCCCGGGGTACTTCGATACGGTTATATTTATTTTCTTCTTGCCGGGCTGTCGTATCGTAAATCAACCCTCCTCCTGCCTGGTATGCTTTTACCTCCTCATCCACATATATTTCTGTTTGTTCTTCCGGATCCAACTGATATTTTTCTCCGTTATCTAATGTCAAAACCGGACTTAAACGGGCCACTGTTGCCTGTTTATTTTCCATTTTCTCTTTCCAGGCATACCACAAACTCAGTGATAATGAAACCGGTATCACCACTGCGGCATATTTCAACCACTTCAGTACCCTGCGCGGACGGACAGCGGGAGCTCCGAACGTCTTTTCCCTCACTTTTTTCCAGGCATCTTCTACATCGGTCTGTAAATAATTTCTTATTTCATTTATACTCAATTGCTTTTTTATTTTACAAAAAAGTAACCGGTGTTCTTCCGATTCATTGATCCAATCTTCCAATTTCCCTTTTTCTTCCGGAGAAAGTCCGCCAACCAAATCAAGTTGTATCAGACGCCGTATGTAATTGTTGTCGTATTCCAACATTCTATAAGATTTGCTAATTTTACTCTGTATATACGATGAGGGGAACGAAAGGAGGTAGCAGATTTTTTTATTTTTTTAATGTAAATATACGGTTAGCTAGGTATAACAGAAGCTTCTTGCTGATATTCAACAAAAAAAACGAGATCCGTTTTATTGGATCCCGTTTCTGCTATTGGGAATTAATCTTGATAAAATTGTCACATGAAGCAATGGGTCAATCTCTTCTGTTTAAATAGATCATGATGTAATAAAGCAAGGTGGCCAGCGAAGAGAGAGCTGCAATCACATAAGTATAGGCTGCCCATTTCAAGGCATCGAAAGCATATCCCTGGGTTTGATAATCCGTGATTCCGGAATTGCGTAGCCAGGCTAATGCGCGGTGACTGGCATCGATCTCTACCGGTAAGGTAACGAAACTGAATAAGGTCATAATGGCAAAAAGCCCGATCCCGACCAGCAATAGTCCCGGAAAACTGTTCACCATCAGGATACCGGCCAGCAAAATCCATTGTACCCAATGGGAAGCGAACTCTACTGCCGGCACCAACGTTGACCGTAGCTTAAGCATACTGTATCCTTTGGCGTGCTGCAGAGCGTGGCCCGTTTCGTGGGCAGCTACGGCTGCAGCGGCGATACTGTTTCCGTAATAGACATCCCGGCTGAGGTTAATGGTTTTATTCACCGGATTGTAGTGATCGGTCAGCATCCCTTCCACAGAACCGATTTTAACGCCTGTCACTCCATTATCCCGCAACATTTTTTCCACTACATCTCTTCCGGTCATACCGTTTGCTGTGGGTATTTTCGAATATTTCTGAAACCGGCTTTTCAGTTGATGACTGATCAGCCAGCTAATAACTGTGAAGCCGATGAATATAACCCATATCCAAAGACTACCTCCAAACATTGTTGTATTTTCCATTTTTTATTTATCGATTGATATTTATCTTTTTCTTCTGTGCAAAAAATGCGCCAAAGTTTTTATTGTATACGCCTGATATCGCTTTTCCTGCATTTGTTTTTTAATAATTAACAAATACTGACAAAATCGTATACAGACACGGTACATTTCTTATCTCGTTTTTTAGCCGGAAAAAAGGAAGAAATAACAATGGTTATTTTAACTAAGGAAAAGTTGATTTTGTTAAATTTGAACCAGGGTTTCTTTGATTTTAGAAAAATTCTGTTTAATTTGTGAACCGATTTAAAACGATTGAGTCGACATTTTTGACGAATAACCTAAAATTAATTACCATGAAAACCTACAATCCGAATGAAATCAAGAATATCGCTCTTGTAGGCAGTGCTGGTTCCGGTAAGACCACACTTGCTGAAGCGATGATGTATGAGGGCGGGGTCATCCCGCGCAGAGGTAGCGTAAGTGCTAAAAACACTTCCTCTGACTATAGGCCTGTGGAGCAGGAGTATGGTTCTTCTGTTTTTCCGGCAGTATTATATACCGAATGGAAAGATCAGAAACTGAACTTTATCGATACTCCGGGGGCTGATGATTTTGTCGGTGGAGTTATCTCTGCGCTGAATGTAGCCGACACGGCGGTGATGGTTGTCAATGCTGTCAAGGGTGTCGAAGTAGGGACCGAAATTATTAGCCGGCATGTCCGGAATTTAAATAAACCGATGATTTTTGTCATCAACCAGCTGGATCATGAAAAAGCTAATTTCGAACAAACGCTTGAACATGCACAGGCTTCTTTCGGAAAGAAAGTGGTACTGGTACAATATCCGGTCAATCAGGGGCTCGGTTTCAATCAGGTGGTGGATGTCCTGAAAATGGAGATGTATCAGTGGAAACCGGAGGGGGGTAAACCCGATGTATTGCCGATCCCGGAGTCGGAGAAAGAGAAAGCCGACGAATTGCATAATGCCCTGATCGAGGCGGCTGCCGAAAACGATGAAGGGTTGATGGAGCTTTATTTTGAGAAAGGGAGCTTGTCGGAAGACGAAATGCGCGCCGGTATCCGGAAAGGGTTGATCGCCCGTGATATGTTCCCTGTGTTCTGTGTGTCGGCCGAAAAAGATATGTGTGTACGGCGTTTTATGGAATTCCTGGTGAACGTGGCTCCGAGTGCGGCTGCCATGCCGGGAATGCTTACGAAAGACGGTCGTCTGGTGCCTTATGAAGTGAACGGCCCGGCTTCGGCTTTTGTATTCAGTACGACTATCGAGCAGCATCTGGGAGATATCAACTATTTTAAAGTTGTTTCCGGTACGGTGAAAGAAGGGGATGATTTGATCAATATGACTACCGGTACTAAAGAACGTATTGCACAGTTGTATGCTGTAGCCGGTAAAAACCGGACGAAAGTGACGGAACTCCGGGCCGGTGACCTCGGAGCGACCGTGAAACTGAAAGGAACGAGAAACGGGGATACCCTGAATGAGAAAGATTGTGATTATGTATTTCCCGGAATCAAATATCCGAATTCCCGTTTCCGTACAGCTGTCCGGGCAGTGAATAAGGGCGACGAGGAGAAAATGGCCGAAGTGCTTTATCGGATGCACGAAGAGGATCCTTCTTTGTTGGTGGAATACTCCAAAGAATTGAAGCAAATGATCCTTTCGGGCCAGGGAGAATTTCATTTGAATACGATGAAATGGCGGATCGAACACAACGATAAGATTCAAATTGAATTTTATGCTCCGAAGATTCCTTATCGGGAAACCATTACGAAATATGCCCAGGCCGATTACCGGCATAAGAAGCAATCCGGAGGAGCCGGACAATTCGGGGAAGTACATATGGTCATCGAACCCTATGAAGAAGGAATGCCCGAGCCGACGACTTATAAGATCGGTGGTGTGGACAGCAAGATGTCGATCAAAGGAAAAGAAGAATATGATTTGCCGTGGGGAGGTAAACTGGTGTTTTACAACTGTATTGTAGGTGGAGTGATCGAAGCCCGTTTTATGCCGGCTATTCTGAAAGGTATTATGGAAAAAATGGAAGAAGGGCCGTTGACGGGTTCGTATGCCCGGGATATTCGCGTATGTATTTACGATGGTAAGATGCACCCGGTAGATTCCAATGAAATTTCTTTCCGTTTGGCAGGACGTCATGCCTTTAGCGAGGCTTTCCGGAAAGCCAATCCGAAGATTCTGGAACCGATTTATGATGTCGAAGTGCTGGTGCCCGATGAAGATATGGGAGATGTGATGGGTGATTTGCAAACCCGCCGGGCTATGATTATGGGGATGGATGCCGATAGCGGTTTTCAGAAGATCAAAGCCAAAGTGCCGTTGAAGGAAATGCAGCGTTATTCTACTGCTCTGAGTTCCATTACCGGTGGACGGGCCACTTTCACAATGAATTTTGCAGGCTATGAAAAAGTACCGTCTGAAGTACAGGAGGAATTGTTGAAAGCTTATCAGGAAACAGATGACGATGAATAATTTTTGGTGAATTATACGGAAAGGAAAGGTTGTTGCTAAATGATTTTGCATATTTGTTTAAACATCTTATACATCGTTTGTTCGATTGGCTATTTTAGTTCAACTTTAATGTAATTCAGCTTAATGTCAGCCTATTCGCCGTAGGCTGACATTTTTTAATGCAATTTGCAAATCAACTTTGGTACATTAAAGTATATAGATGCGAAATTAATTTATGGACGTCATGTTACATATCTAAAACGTTTTAAGAGCTTTTACTATGGATAATATTTGCAGATTATTGTATTTTATTTGCCAAGTAGTTTAAAATTGTCTGTTCTTATTATTTGGATAGTGAAGTGGGTTAGGGAGGAATTGTTTAAAAAATGAATAAAAAACAGGTAAATGGCTAATGGAATAATGTATTTTTTAATTTTGTTTGTGGTGAATTGTAAGGATAGGGATAGTTGAATTAATTCGTGGATGATGGAACAGCAATTTCAATATTACGCTTTTATCAGCTATAAACGGGAAGATGAGAAATGGGCTAAATGGTTACAGGATCGGTTAAGATGGTATAAGTTACCTTCGAAATTATGTAGACAAATCACCCGGTTGCCTAAAAAAGTATGGCCTGTTTTCAGGGATAATACGGATCTCGACAGTGGGAGACTGGAAGAAAATATAAGACATGAACTCGAGCGTTCACATTATCTTATTGTGATATGTTCACCTGAAGCAGCGCGTTCGCCCTGGGTCGGAAAGGAAGTGAAATATTTCGCTACACTTCACGGAGCAGATAAGATCATCCCTTTTGTCGTTTCAGGGATTCCCTACAGTAATGACATCGAGACAGAATGTATCCATGAACAGATAAAGGCGATAAGCCAGGAAGAATTATTGGCTATAAATGTCAGGGAAGAAGGGATCGGTTCATTTGCGATGAAGAAAAAAAGGGCTTTTATCCGCGTTGTCGCCCGTTTGTTGGATATAAAGTTCAATACCTTATGGCAGCCTTATGAACGTATTCTGAGGATTCGTAAATGGAGTACAGGAATCGGAGTTGTTTTATTCTTATTCGTTTTATTCATCTTGTGGGACTATTACCGGACTAAAAATGAATATTTTGCTGATTATGTGGATAGATGGGGAATACCGGAAGGGGTGGTTGAGTTAAGTGCGGAACAGGTAAAAAAAAGAAGTACACATTATCGTTTCGAATATACCCACCGTAGTATATTGGGGAAAGGAAAGGGCACGCTGAAAAGAGTTGTTTTTGCCAATTCTGCCGGTTTTCCTATAGAGCACAATTTTAGTGAATATGTCGATCGTTCTTCTATTCAACAGATAGAAAGCCGAAAAGATAGACGGGGACAATCTGTCATTGAGATTGAATATCAAAATTCCAAACAAAAGCCTTTGATTGTTGCCTATATTGCCGGGGACAGTTTGCAATATGTAGATCTGAAATCATTGGATAAGGGAATGGGTATCGGACTTACAAGTTCTTTTACTTCTATCACTTCGAATGCATTTGAAAGTATGTTTAGTAATTCGAAATCTGAAATCCGGCGGTATCGTTTAATCAGGGACCGGCAAGGTTTCATTATACGTAAGTTATTTAAAAAATATAACGGTAACGACGATATCGCTGCTTGTGATGCAAAGGGAATTTATGGCTTTGATTATCTCCTGGATTCTATCGGAAGGCCCCGGTTGGTCAGATTTATCGGGTTTGAAGGTTTTAACTTTCCCAATAATATGGGGATAGCTTCTAAGAAATATAATTATGACGAATATGGTAATATTTCGGTAATCGCTTATCTCGATCCGGCAGGTAATCCTGTTTTGAATGAACAGCGGTGGGCGACTTATACCAGAAAATGTGATGAGAACGGTAATATTGTAAAAGGTGTATATCTGGGAATAGACCAAAAGATTTGTCCGCTAAGTAATGGTGGGGGAATAATCGGGAAAGAATACGATGAACATGGGAATAGTATTACCGAATCGATTTTTGATAAAGACGGTCAGCTTGCCTGGGGACGGGAAGGGGTGGCAAGATGTGTTGCAAAGTACAATAAGCAAGGAAGAATCATCGAAACGGCAAATTATGGGACAGACGGTAATTTGTGTTTTAACAAAAAAGGATATGCCCGATTGCTTTCTACATACGATGATTGCGGGAATGTGATTGAAATGGCTTATTACGGTGTGGATGGAGCTCCCTGTTTTAATAAAAAAGGGTATGCAAAATGGATTGGCCGGTATGATAAATATGGGAATATGATTGAAAGCGCTTATTTTGATACCGATGGAGAGCCGGTGAGGGATAAAGAAGGAGTTATGAAAGTAGAGGCTGTTTATAATAATAAGGGGTATATTTCCTCCATTAGTTATGTAGATGCCGGGGGAAATCTTGTTCCGAATAAGATCGGTATAGCCCAGGTAACGATAACTTATGATAACAATAATAATTTAGAGAAAATATCTTTTAAGGACGCTGACGGAGCTCCTTGTCCCATTGCGAATGTAAGGCTGGAGTATGATGAATCTGGGAATCAGACAGGGCAGTTCGTTTCATGTCTGGAAGATAAATTGTTCCAACCTGCAGGGTTTAATTGGAGAGCAAAATATGATAAAGGAAATCTCGTAGAGAAGGTATATCTGAATAATGTAAAAGAACCTTATTTAAATCCGAATGAAGGCTATGCAAAATATATTGCAAAATATAATGAGCGGGGTAGATTGATTGAACTTTCTTTCTTCGATACAGAAGAAAAACCCTGTTTGAATAATAAAGGATATGCGAAAGTTTCTTATGGATACGATGAGTGGGGAAATGTAACGGAGATTCTGTTTTTGGGGGTGGATGGAAAACCATGTACCGATTCGAGTGGAGTTGCCCGGTGTGTGATGAGGTATGACGAACGGGGAAATAAGATAGAGGAAGCTACTTTCGATACGGAAGGGAACCCCTGTTTAAATGCCCAGGGGGCAGCTAAAATGACTGCTGTATGTGATAGTTGGGGAAATGTAACGGAGATGACTTATTGGGGAACGGATGGTAGGTTAGGTCTGAATAAGGAAGGTTTCGCCAAGTTGAATTTTAAGTATGATGAGCGTGGTTTTCGGGAAGAAACGGCTTACTTTGATGTGAATAATAAGTTGTGTATGCATACAGGTGGCTATGCAAAAGTGCTTGAAAAATACGATCCCCGCGGAAATTGTACCGAAGTGGCTTATCGGGATGAAAATGATAGACCCTGTCTGCTGCAAGATGGTTATGCAAAGTTGTCTTTTCAGTACGACGACCGGGGGAATGTGGTAAAACAGGTGTATTTCGGTACGGACGATAAACCCTGTATAAATACCGGCGGTTTTACTGCTATTTCCCAAAAATATAATGAAAAAGGGATGATTACCGAGGTCGCTTTTTGGGATATAGCCGAAAAGCCCTGTTTGGTGAACGGTTATTTTATGGAGAAGACTGAGTTTGACGATTGGGGTAGAATAATAGAAAAGAAATATTTAGATACTGAAAATAAGTTATGTAAAGGTGGATATGGATTTGCAAGAATGACGGTAGAGTATGATCGTACAGGTAATTCGACAGTCAGAGTGTTTGACGAAAATAATCATGAAACGATGAAAAAATCGCTTCATGTGAATGAAATAATACAATGAAATTAATTCAATATTCAGGTTGGTAAGAATTTGTTTGATGGTTGAAAACATGTAGTTTTGTCGGATAAATTTAATCGTTGTTATGCATTTATTTTATACGCCGGATATCGAAGGGGATATTTATACGTTGAATGCGGATGAATCCAGACATTGTGTACGGGTATTGAGGTTGGGGGCCGGAGAAGCGGTTTCGTTGGTGGATGGGAAAGGAACTTGGTATGAAGGAGTTATCGAACGGGCGGAAGTGCGGGGATGTGAGATCAGGATTACGGATCGGCGGGAACTATACGGCCGGCGCAATTTTCACCTGCATTTGGCTGTTGCTCCGACGAAGAATATAGACCGCATCGAATGGATGCTGGAAAAATGTACCGAGATGGGGATCGATGAGATTACTTTATTGCATGCAGCTCATTCCGAACGGAAGGTTGTGAAAGAAGAACGGCTGGAAAAAGTGATTGTGGCGGCGATGAAACAGTCTTTGAAAGCCTATTTGCCCCGGCTGAATCCGATGACCGATTTCCGGCAGTTGGTTACTTCTTGCCGGGAGACCCATAAATTTATCGCCCACTGCAATGAAGGGGATAAAAAACGCTTGGATGAAGTGTATCGGCCGGGGGAAAATGTGGTTATACTGATCGGACCTGAAGGAGATTTTTCGGAAGAAGAAGTGGTATTGGCCCGGCACCACGGTTTTGTGCCTGTGACTTTAGGAATGAGCCGGTTGCGAACCGAGACGGCGGGGATTGTGGCTTGCCATAGTATCGATTTTATGAATCGCGTTTAAATCTGAACATATGGAGCATCTTTGGAAAGTGGTGTTTTTGATCGTTTTGTTTGTGTTTGTGCCTCGCTGGTTGTGGAGCCAGGAAACTAAAACGAAACTGGCTCTGTTGAAATATAAAGGAGGAGGCGATTGGTATGCTAATCCCACCTCTTTGCCTAACCTGATCCGTTTCTGTAACGATAAATTAGGTACGGATCTGGCTAAAGAGCCGGCTACTGTCGAGCCGGGAAGCCGGGATATTTTCAATTATCCCTATGTGCATATGACAGGGCATGGAAATGTTGTTTTTACAGAAGAAGAAGCCCATAATCTCCGGGAGTATTTGTTGGGGGGCGGTTTTCTGCATGCAGACGATAATTATGGGTTGGTTCAGGCTTTCCGGCGGGAAATGAAAAAGGTGTTTCCTGAAGATGAACTGGTAGAGATCCCTTGGGAACATCCGATTTTTAATCAGAAATATACATTTTCGGAGGGGTTACCCAAAATCCATGAACACGATGCGAAACGGCCGCAAGCTCTGGGGGTCATCAAGGAAGGAAGATTGGTGGTTTTATTTACTCTCGAGACCGACCTGGGAGATGGCTGGGAAGATCCTGAGGTGCACAACGATCCTGAAAACAAACGGCAGGAGGCTTTGCAGATGGGAGCGAATATTATTTCTTATGTGTTTTCTAACTAAGGTATGTGAAGGTGATGGTTATTCTTCGGGTTCCTTCAGTAAATTTTTCCGGTATTCGGCGGGCGTCATTTTCATGATCTCTTTAAATTTATGGTTGAAATGGGAAATATTTCTGAACCCCGATTCGTAGGCTACCTGAATAATACTGAGGTCTGAGTTGAGCAGTAATTTGCATGAAAATTCAATCCGGATTTCGGTCAGGCATTCGAAAATACTCTTTCCTGTGCTTTGTTTGAAATTCCGGCAAAGGGCCGAGTGGTTTTGGCCGGCATAGGAAGCGATGGCTTCGAGACTGATGTTCTCTTTGAAATTATTCATCAGATAAGCGAAAGTCTTATTTACCGGAGTGTTATATTGGTTTTGGGTGGCCTGGAAATTGTAGTCGAAGCCGGATAGCAATTTGTATTTTTTACTACTTCCTAAGAGATCCAATATTTGATAAAGTTTGATCAGCATGCTGATACCGGGGAGGCTTTCCAATAGGGGAAATATTTCCGTAACTTCGTCGGTGATTCTTTTGTTTTGAAATAAGATTCCCTGCCTGCTTGTTTGCAATAGACTGGAAATGCGTGAAAACTCGGGCATTTTATTCATATCGGCCGGAAAGATGTCCCTGGTGAATTGAATGACTTCCGAACTACAGTAAAGATCGTTGTTCTCATAATAAGTTTTGTCACACATGTGGAAGTGTGGTAAATTTTCTCCGAACAGTACGATATCTCCTACTTTGAAATCATCTACCCCATCTCCTACAAAACGTTTTCCCCAACCGTTCGTGATCAGAGTCAACTCGAATTCTTTGTGGTAATGCCATTGCGTCGGAAAATATTTGAAAATAAAGTTCCTTTTGGTAAACGAATGACCTGTAGCCGGGATGATCGTCTCGTAAAGCATAATGTTATATTTTGTGTTTTAGTGTGTTTATGGCAAATATAATACAATATTTTTAAGTTTTGGAAAAAGAATAAATAATATTTTATCTCTCATAGACTTTGTTAATAAGATGATTACAAAATTCATGGTAAAAATAAGGTATTTTGTTGTATTATATGTAAAAAAGCAAATATTGTACAAGTTTATGCAAATAAAACAGAAGAATGGCTTTATAATATGCCTTATTTTTGATTGATCTTAAATTATTATCCCCTATGAACAGATTATTGAGATATGGAATTGTCGTAGTTTGTGGAATCGTTAGCAGTTTTTCGGTAAGTGAAGCTGCTACCCATAAAAAGTCAGAGCCCTATGTGGTAGTAAAACAGCAGGTGTATCCTTTTTCACTGAAAGATGTCCGTTTGACGCCGGGAATATTTCAGAAAGCGATGGAATTGGATAAAAAGTGGTTACTGGATTTGGAGGCAGACCGTTTTTTGTGTGGTTTTCGGGAAGAAGCCGGCTTGAAACCCAAAGCTCCCCGATACGGTGGGTGGGAAACTTCGGGAGCTTCCGGACACACTTTCGGTCATTATTTATCGGCTTGTGCCATGATGTATGCAGCTACCGGTGACGAGGAGTTGCTGAAAAAACTAGATTATATTATCGGTGAGCTGGATTCTTGCCAGCAAACGGTCGGTACAGGATTTTTGGCCGGGTTTCCCCGTTCGAAGGCTTTGTTCGAAGAAATTGCCCGGGGAGATATCCGTTCGAACGGTTTTGACCTGAACGAAGGCTGGGTACCGGTTTATACCATACATAAATTATTTGCCGGACTGATCGATGTATATCGTTATACCGGAGATCAGAGGTGTTATCGGATCCTGATCAGATTGTCGGACTGGTGGGTGAAGATATTCAAAGGGCTGAACGACGAACAGGTGGCTAAAATCCTGCATTGCGAACACGGAGGTATCAATGAAGCGATGGCGGATGTATATGCGCTTACCGGTGACCGGAAATACCTGGAGCTAGCCAACCGTTTGAATGACCGGGTGCTGATGGACCCGTTGGCACGGCGTGAAGATAAGCTGTCCGGGAAACATGCCAATACACAGGTCCCTAAAGTGGTGGGGGCTATCCGGCAATTTGAACTGGGATGTGATTCTTCGTATTATACAATAGCCGATTTTTTCTGGAATACGGTCGTACACCATCATACTTATGTCATCGGCGGTAATAGTGAAGCCGAGCATTTCGGTATGCCGGGTAAGTTGTGTGACCGGGTGACCGAAAAGACCTGTGAAACTTGTAATACCTATAATATGCTGAAACTGACGAAACATCTTTTCCAGTTGCAGCCGACTGTAGAAAAGGCTGATTATTATGAAAGGGCTTTATATAATCAGATCCTGGCTTCACAAAATCCTGACGATGGGATGGTTTGTTATTTTGCACCGCTGGCGTCGGGAAGCCGGAAAACGTATTCTTCTCCTTACGATGCCTTTTGGTGTTGTGTAGGGACGGGTTTCGAGAATCATGCCCGGTACGGAGAATTTATTTACTTTACGAACGATCAGGACGATCTGTTTGTGAATCTTTTTATTCCGTCGGAATTGAACTGGAAGGAGAGAGGTATTCGGGTGACTCAGCGGACCAGTTTCCCGGAATCGGATTCTATCGTATACCGTTTCGATATGAAAAAACGGCAGAAGTTTACGCTTCATTTGCGTTATCCGTCCTGGGCTCAGGCCGGGTATACGCTGGCGGTGAACGGACAACCTGTCGGAGAGGAGACCGAACCGGGGCAATACCTCACTATTTCGAGGAAATGGGCGCCGGGAGATGAAGTCACTTATGTATTGAAGCAAACGGTAAGATCGGAAGGAATTTTGGGGGATTCGACCGTCAGGGCTTACCTGAACGGACCGGTGGTGTTGGCAGCTCCTTTAGCCGACGAGCAGGCTGTCCCGGTAATTGTGAGTGAACGGTTGACGGATGCCGGGCATATCGTGAAGAGAGTGGGGGACGGATTGCATTTTAAAACAACCTGTGCCGAGCCGGAGAATGTCGGCTTGATTCCTTATTATCGGATTGGCGGCAGACGGATGATGGTATTCTTCAATCATTTTAAACCGGAAGAATGGAAAATCCGTCAGGCCGATTTAGCGAAACGGCAAGATCGTGAGAGATGGTTGAAGGAACAGACGGTATCCCAGTTCAGTCCCGGCGAAATGCAGCCTGAACGGGACCATCAGCTGAAAGGGGAAAAAACACAGCCCGGAGAGTTTAACGGTCATAAGTTCCGCGAAGCGAAAGAAGGCGGATGGTTCTCGTTCGAAATGGAGGTACTGCCCGATCGGCCTATGAATCTGTTGTGTAAATATTGGGGAGGGATTGTTTATTGGCATATGTTCGACATTCTGATCGATAACGTATTGGTAGCCCAGGAAAATGTCCACAATTGGGGGGATCAGTTTGTAGAAAGAAATTATAAGATACCATTGGAATTGACGAAGGGGAAATCGAAAGTGACGGTTACGCTGAAAGCTGCCGATGAAAAAAATACAGCCGGGCCTTTATTCGACTGCCGGATAATGAAATAAAAAATTATGGAAAATAAGGGAGGATGAATCGTTATTTATTACTGGCAGTTCTAGGCATGTACGCTACGTTTGCCGGGTTTGCTCAGATACCGGAAGCACGTGTCACGATAGATGTCACTGCGGAGAAAGCCGGGATTGCACCGACCATGTATGGGGTATTTTTTCGAAGACATCAACCGTCCGGCTGATGGGGGATTGTATGCCGAGTTGATAGTCAACCACAGGTTCGAGGAGAAAATATTACCTTCTTCGTACTGAATAGTGACCGGCCACTTTCCCGATAGAAACAGGAAAAAATGTCAAATTGGTGATAAAAGGGGATATCCTGGAGTGTTGGATAGACGGGAAGCTGAATCTGACTTTCGACAATCATTATGTGCAAAGGCAATACGTGATTCCCGGGCTGGACCGTAAGAATAAAGAGGTGATCGTGAAGGTGATCAATGCCGAGGCTGTTCCGATGCCTATGACCCTGAATATCCGGAACGGAGAGTTGAAACTTGCGTTTGAAACTGAAAAATTTGAAATGATGAATATAAAGAATTGTATGTTGTCGGCTTGTGCCGGAATGTTAGGACTGGCAGCCGGATGTGTTTCTGAACCGGACGGGGAAATCAAAGTGGATTTTGCCCGGAAGGGAGCGGATATACCTGCAAGTATGTACGGTATTTTTTTCGAAGAGATCAATCATTCGGGGGACGGTGGTTTGTATGCGGAGTTGGTACAAAACCGGGGATTCGAGGATACTTCGGTCCCCGAGGGATTCCGGGTGGAAGACAACCGGCTTTATCCCCCTGCTGTTTGTAATCATCTCACGGGCAACAAGCCGGGTAAAGAAATGTGTTACCGCTGGCCGGCAGAGCGTATTCCGGGCTGGCAATTGGAACAGGTGACGGGGAAGGGGGCCAGTCTGTCGCTGATGCAGGAGAAACCGCTGCATCATGCGACTCCTACTTCGATGTTAATCCGTTTGCCGGAAGAAGGGAATGTGGTGAATGTGAAAAATACCGGGTTCTGGGGAATGAATATCGTACAGGGTGATCCGTATCATTTGCGTTTTTATATCCGTCAGCATACTCCCTTTCAGGGAAATCTCGATGTGTTGCTGGTGGGGCATGACGGGGCGGTTTTGAAGAAGGTGGCGGTGGAATTGAAGGCAGGAAGTGCATGGAACGAATATAAGATGGAGCTTGTTCCCGAGGCTTCCGATACGAAGGCGGCTCTGGTTTTTCAGCTGGCGGGAAAAGGAGAATTGGCGCTGGACTACGTCTCTTTATTTCCCGGGCATACTTTTATGAATCGTCCGAACGGGTTGCGGAAGGATGTCGCTGAGACCTTGTATGCTCTGAAGCCGGCTTTCGTACGTTGGCCGGGAGGGTGTATCGTGGAGGGGATTTCGTTGAGCAACCGGGTAAAATGGAAGGAAACCCTGGGCGATCCGATGACCCGTCCCGGAATATACGATACCTGGGGTTACCGGGCGACGATGGGATTCGGCTATCATGAATTTTTACAGTTTTGTGAGGATATCGGTGCGGATGGGATGTTTGTTTGTAATGTCGGCTTGGGCTGTCAGGGGCGGGTAGGAGATGCTTGCACGGATAAAGAGTTGGGATTCTATATCCAGGATGTGTTGGATGCTATCGAGTATGCCCTTGGAGATCCGACGACCACCTGGGGAAAGAAACGGGTGGAAAGTGGACATCCGGCTCCTTTTCCATTGAAATATGTAGAGATCGGAAATGAAAATTGGGGACCGGTATATGAAAAGAGATACGATATTTTTTATAAAGCGATCAAAGCGAAATATCCACAGTTGACCTTGATTTCAACCTTAGGGTTAGGAGGTAACGAAAAACATGAAAAAGTGGATATGATCGATCCGCACTGGTATGTGGCTCCGGATACTTTTTTCGATATGGACAGCATTTTCGATCAGCAGAAGCGGGGAGATTATAAGATCTATGTCGGCGAATATGCCTGCAATATCGGAGTGAAAGGCGGAAATATGCGGGGAGCATTGGGTGAAGCGGCTTTTCTGACAGGGGTAGAACGCAATTCGGATTTGGTACAGATGGCTTCTTATGCCCCTTTACTGGAAAATGTGAACGACAGGGTATGGCCGGTGAATCTGATCTGGGTAGATTCTTACCGGGTGATGGGTCGTTCTTCTTATTATGTGCAGAAAATGTATGCGGATAACCGGCCTTCCTGGAATTTGGGTACGACAGTGAGTCAACCCGAATTGCCTGTTACCGTGCAAGGAAAGATAGGCGTAGGAACTTGGGAAACTCAAGCAGAGTATAAAGATTTCAGGATCGTCCTGCCGGATGGAAAAGTAGAAGAGGCCGATTTATCCCGGATCGACCGGGAATGGAAACCGATATCCGGGACGTGGAGTTTCGGAGACGGAGGATATACACAGTCGGAAAGTGGACCGATGAAATGGGCGGTTTGGGAGAAGGAGTGGCCGGAGAATTGTACGCTGGAAATGAAAGCCCGCAAAAAAGGAGGAAGTGAAGGCTTCCTGATCTTTTTCGGCGTGAACGATCAGGATGGTTATGTATTGAATATCGGCGGATGGGGAAATTCTGCTACTGCTTTCGAACGGATGAATAACGGGGGGTTGTCGGCTATGCCGGACAAAGTGGCCCAGCATATTGAAACCGACAGGTGGTACGATATCCGGATCAGCATGAATCGGGGGGAACTGACTTTCTATCTCGACGGCGAACAAATCTTGCAAACGAAGTTAACCCGGATGAATCGCTATGCTGTGGCTGGATATGACGAACAGAAGGAAGAAATCGTCGTGAAGATGGTGAATGCGGAGGATACTCCTTTTGATGCTGTTGTCAAATTAGATAATGTAAAGATCGAACCACAAGGTAAAGTGATTACTTTGTCGGCCTTGTCGGGAAATGACGAAAATTCTTTGGATCAGCCGGATAAAATTATTCCCCGGACCCAAGATTATGATCGGTTCGAACCGGAATTCAATTATCGTTTCGAGCCCTGGTCTTTTACTATATTCAGGATAAAAGTAAAGAAATAACCGGTAAAAAAAAGAAGCGATGAAACGGTTGAAATTTTTATATACGTTCCTTATCCTGCTGATGATACAACAGGGAATGGCACAAAATTATCTCCGGTATGTAGATCCTTATATCGGTTCGGGAGGACATGGCCATGTCTTTGTCGGAGCGAGTGTCCCGTTCGGAACGATACAAGTAGGACCGCAGAATATTTTTAAAGGTTGGGATTGGTGTTCCGGATATCATTATTCCGATAGTATTGTGATCGGTTTTTCGCATACGCATTTGAGCGGTACGGGCTGTACGGATCTCGGCGACTTGCAGATGATGCCTTTTACGGGGCAAGTGAGGACTAAACGGGGCGAGCAGAACGATATTTCGAATAGTTGTGCGTCTTATTATAAGCATGAAAATGAAACGGTAGCTCCCGATTATTATGCTTTATTGATGGATAATGGTATCCGGGTGGAGCTGACCGCTACGGAACGGGTAGCCCTGCATCGTTATCATTTCCCCGATACGAAAGAAAATCATGTTTTGATAAATTTGAAAGAGGGAAACGGTTTTAATGCCGTGGCATCGTCCATACGTTTGGTGGATGCCAATACGATCGAAGGATTTCGGGTGGTGAACGGATGGAGTCCCGAACACCGGATCTATTTCCGGATAAAAACGGATAAGCCGGTGGAAGACTTGTTGGTTTTTCACGATGATACACCTGCAGGTTCGAAAGCCTTGACCGGTAAGGAGGTGAAAGGGGTACTCGTGTTGGGAGAGGGGCATTCGGATTTGTGTCTGAAAGTGGCTATCTCTTCAGTGAGTTGTGAGAATGCCGCTCAGAATATGGCGGCTGAATTACCACATTGGGATTTTGACCGGGTGAGAAAAGAATCACGGAAAAAGTGGAATGCGGAATTAGCCCGGGTAGATGTAGTGGATAAGGATGAGAGAGCCCGGAAGATATTCTATACAGCGATGTATCATACCCTGATCGCTCCGACTACCTATTGTGATGTGAACGGAGAATTCCGGGGACATGATCAGCAGATCTATCAGGCCAAAGATTGGCGGAATTATTCTACTTTTTCGTTGTGGGATACCTACCGGGCTTTGCATCCCTGGTTCACGATTATCCAGACTGACCGGGTGGGGGATATGGTGAATTCTATGTTGAGTATTTTTGACCAACAGGGGAAATTGCCTATCTGGCCTTTGATCGGTGGGGAAACCAATCAGATGCCCGGCTACAGTGCCGTACCTGTGATTGCTGATGCTTATCTGAAGGGGATCGGCGGTTTCGACGGAGAGAGGGCTTTTCAAGCCTGTGTAAAATCGGCAACCTATCGCAAGCAAAATGGGGTACCTTATGTTTTGGACCAGGAATATATTCCTTGTGATAAGGTGGGAGAAGCCACGTCTATCGCTATGGAATATGCTGTGGATGATTGGGGGATTGCGGCTATGGCGAAAAAAATGGGAAAAGAGACCGAGGCCGAGTTGTTCGAACGGAGAAGCCGGTACTACAGGCATTATTTCGATTCCGAAATCGGTTTTATCCGTCCCCGGAATGCCGATGGCTCTTGGTTGACTCCTTATGACCCGTTTCAGTCTATTCATGGTGGGCAGGGATATTTTTGTGAGGGAACAGGATGGCAGTACACTTTTTTTGTTCCGCAACGTCCGGCTGACCTGATTGCTTTACTGGGAGGAGATGAAGCTTTTATACACAAACTGGATTCTTTATTTACCGTCGAGGGAGATATGGGAGCACAGGCGTCGGCCGATATTTCCGGTTTGATCGGGCAATATGCTCATGGAAACGAACCCAGTCATCATATGGCTTATCTCTATGCCTATGCCGGGGCTCCTTGGAAGACGGCTGAAAAGGTCAGATACATTCAGGAGCATTTCTATACAGATCAGAAAGACGGTATTATCGGAAATGAAGATTGTGGACAGATGTCCGCTTGGCATATTATTTCTGCTTTGGGATTTTATCAGGTCAATCCCTCTTGTGGAATTTATACTTTTGGAAGTCCTTTATTCGGTAAGGTAAAACTGAACCTGCCCAATGGAAAACATTTTATCGTAGAGAGTGAGAATAATAATAAACAGAATATCTATATCCAGTCGGTAGAATTGAATGGGAAACCCTATGAAAAAGGATATATCCGGTATGAAGATATTATGCAAGGTGGAAAATTGAAATTTTTTATGGGGAATCGGCCCAATTATCAATTCGGTGTCGCTCCGGATAACCGGCCTTATACTCCCTTTTAAAAGGGAATTGATTCGGAACTTTTGTCGAAAATCCGGATTGACTTGGTTGTTTTCTGTATTTTATAAGTAAGTTAATTCGTTTTTTAGCAAAAATAATACAATGATTTGCAAATATTGTTTAAGATTTATGCATTCAAACGTTTTAAATTTGAAGTGATTTTACAAATGAAACGTCCGATTCTTTTTGCGGATTTCCGCAAAAAGAATAATGGACAGATGATAATTGACAAATGATAATTATTTGGAAGCTTCGCTTCCATTAAAAAATGAAAAGGAAAGAAAAATGGGAAAAGAAGAAGAGGGTATAATCATTGATAATCAATTCAATAGAATTTATTCTTCGAGTAGGCTGTTTCATTGTCAATGAAACAGGCGTCCGCAGGGTCCAATGACTTTATAGACTTTATGGACTTTATAAACTTTCAGCTAATTTAATCGGACGTTTTTTTGTGTGCAAAATGATATTTATTGATAAGGATTAAATTAAAAAACTATGGAAAAAAGAAGGAGAAAAGCAAATGCTTTTTTATTCGGCATTTGTTTGGTATTCATGGTTTGGCTACAATGTGCCTGCCAGGATGACGAGACAAAATCGGACTATGATCCGACTGCAACGGTAACGTTAGCGGGATTTATGCCTGAAGGGGGAGGATCGGCCTCTCAGCTTGTAATCAACGGTTCTAATTTCGGTAACGATACGGCGTTGGTCAAGGTGTATGTAAACGATAAGGAAGCTTCGGTCATTAACCTGAATGACAATTATATCTATGCTATCGTTCCGGCGCGTGCCGGGACCGGACCGGTAAAAGTGGTGATGGGAAAGGGAGAGCATACGAAGGAAGTGGTTTCGGATAGTGTTTTTAAATATGAGTTTAAAGACAATGTATCGACCTTGGTAGGCCGGGTAAACGAGACACAGGACGGTTCGTTTGAAGAAGCTAACCTCTATTATCCTCAGACTCTGTTGTGTGATAAATATGGAGATATTTTTGTGATCGAGTATTCGAAAGGAATACGAATTGTTTCGACAACGGGTCGGCAGGTGACTACTCCGATGCGCTATTCCGTGCGTTTGTTATCGGATTTGGCTTTGTCTAAATCGCAGGATACTTTGTTCGTAGGAGTAGAAAATAACGATCCTAATCTTTCCGGAGTATTGATGATGACCCGGCGGGAAGGATTTACAGATGCCAAGGAATTGGTGCGCGGATCGGGTTGGGGGGTGGCTGTAAATCCGGTGGATGGCGAACTCTTTCATAGCCAATATACCGGTTCTGTAATTTGTCGTTATGACTTTAAGACCAAAACTTCGGTTCCGCTTTACAATTTCGGAGGAGATGGCCGGTATACCATGTGTTTTGCTCCGGATGGGAAAAGATTATATATGATCCGCCGGGATGGAGGTACTATATTCTATGCCGATTATGATTTCAATACGAAAGCATTTGTAGATAAACCTCAGGTGCTGCCGGGTACAGAAAATGTCGGTTGGGGGAATCCTACCGGATGTTGTTGTGATGAAGAAGGAAATTTGTATGTCGCCGATTGTATGAATCACTGTATCCGTAAAGTGACTCCGGGAGGTGTGGTTTCGGTTTATATCGGAACTCCGGGAGTAGGAGGATATAAAGACGGCCTTCGGAAAAATGCATTGTTGCAGGCACCGGACGGGGTATGTTTTGACACCGATGGGAATATGTATGTCGGGGATACCCACAATTACCGGATTCGGAAAGTTGTATACGAATAATCTAATGAAAAAATAATGATGGTGAATAAAATAATGAGTCGGTGGTGCATGATGCTGTTGTTGACTGTGTTTTCTGCTCTTCAACTTTATGCCCAGAAAGAGGAAATCACTGTTACCGGAACAGTGAAGGATACCAAAGGAGAAACCCTGGTGGGGGTGAATATTGTCATAGAAAATCAACCTGGTTTGGGAGTGGTGTCGGATATAGATGGTAATTATAAGATTAAAGCAGATAAGTATGCGACACTGGTGGCTTCTTTTATCGGTTATAAAACCCAACGGATCGCCATTGCCGGGAAGGAAAAGCATGATATTGTCCTGGAAGAAGAGGTAGAACAGTTGGATGAAGTATCGGTGGTGGCTGCCGGAGTACAGCGGAAAGCGACGGTCGTCGGGGCAATTACGACAGTAGATGTCGAAAAGTTGAAAACCTCGGGAGGCTCGCAATTGAGTAATACGCTGGCCGGAAATGTGGCGGGTATTATAGCGATGCAGCGCAGCGGAGAACCGGGAGCGAACTATTCCGAATTCTGGATCCGGGGAATCAGTACGTTCGGTGCTAATTCGTCGGCTCTTGTCCTGGTGGATGGAATCGAACGTGATTTCAATGAATTGAATGCTGAAGATATCGAGTCGTTCTCTGTATTGAAAGATGCTTCAGCCACTGCTATTTACGGTCAGCGGGGGGCGAACGGTGTGGTTTTGGTGACTACGAAACGGGGTAAAGAAGGGAAAGTGAAAATCAATGTGAAAGGGGAATTCGGTATATCGACCCCTTCGCGGATGCCCGAATATGTGGACGGGCTGACATACACCCGTTTGGCCAATGAGGCACGCTTAAGCCGGAATCAGGATCCGATGTATAGCGATGTAGAAATGAAGATTATCGAACAAGGATTGGACCCGGATATCTATCCCAATGTAGACTGGCAGCACGAAATATTGAAAAATATTACGACCAATCATCGGGCGATGATCAATTTCAGCGGAGGAGGTTCGACAGCCCGTTATTTTGTATCGGGAGGATATTATAATGAAGCGGGGATGTATAAACATGGTGATTTGAACGATTACGATACGAATGTCAGATATAAGCGGTTTAATTTTCGTTCGAATGTAGATATTAACCTGACCAAGACGACGATTCTCGAGATGGGTGTGGGTGGTTGGATCGTTAATCAAAATAAACCGGGGTCTAATTCGGACGCTATCTGGACTTCTATGGCCGGTTTGACTCCTTTGACTGTACCTGTCGTTTATTCGAACGGTCTGTTCCCGACTTACGGTACCAGTAATGACCAGATGAATCCTTATGTGTTATTGACCCAGACCGGTTATAAGACTTGCTGGGAAAACAAAATGGAAACGAATGTCGCTTTGAATCAGGATCTGGATTTTATTACCAAGGGATTGAAGTTTTACGGACGTTTTTCTTATGATGCTTATAATACACATGAAGTGCACCGTCTGACCAGTCCTGATTTGTATCATGCCGAAAAGCAACGGGATAGATATGGCGATCTGGTATTGAAAAAGGTAGCGGATGCACAGCCGTTATCTCCCAATACGATTGCTTGGGGTGATCGTCGTTACTATACCGAAGCTAACCTGAATTATAACCGGGTGTTCGGAGAAAAACACCGGGTAGGCGGTTTGTTGCTCTACTATCAGCAAGAGTATACCCGTACCGATGGGGGAACCGATCCTTACAAAATCGTTCCTTACCGGAATATGGCTTTATCTGGACGGGCCACTTATTCTTATGACGACCGGTATATGGTGGAATTTAATTTCGGTTATACCGGCTCTGAAAACTTCGAAAAAAATTCGCGGTTCGGTTTCTTTCCGGCTGTAGCTATGGGGTGGATGGCTTCGAATGAGAAGTTTATAAAAGATTATGTGCCCTGGATCGATCAGTTGAAGTTGAGGTATTCTTACGGAGAGGTGGGAAATGATAAAATGGATGCCCGTTTCCCGTACCGTTCGACGGTCGATCATGACCAGGTACATCCCGACTATCAATTCGGCGATAATGCCCAGACCGGTGCTCCTTCGTTGACGACTTTAAAAATCGGAGCCCGGAATCTGACCTGGGAAGTAGCTAAGAAACATAACTTCGGTCTGGATTTGGGATTATTCGATAAATTCGATCTGACGGTAGATGTTTTCCGGGATAACCGGGAGAAGATTTTTATGGTTCGGCAGAATCTGCCGGCCTATGTGGGGATGCATGACGGACAATTGCCGTGGGCGAATGTAGGACGTATGCGTTCGACAGGTATGGATGGAACGGCTTCGTATAGTCAGGAAATAGGAGAAGTTACCTTGACTGCGCGTGGTAATTTTACTTTCTCACGCACTAAAGTGCTGGAATATGACGAGGCGGTGAATGCGCTCGATTATCAGAAAACGCAGGGATATCGTTGGGGACAGACCAAGGGATTACAGGCTATCGGTTTGTTTAAAGATGAACGCGATATCGCCAATAGTCCCAGACAGACTTTCGGAGATGTGCTTCCCGGTGATATCAAATATAAGGATGTCAATGGGGATGGTTTGATCGATAAGTATGACATCCTGCCGATCGGGTTTACGAATACGCCCGAGTTTGTCTATGGCTTCGGAGTTAGTGTGTTGTGGAAAAATCTGGATGTCAATATTTTGTTCCAGGGTTCCGGAAACTGTGATTTTATGTTGGGCGGAACCGGGGTGTTTCCTTTTGCAGCCAGTGAGACTGGAAATGTATTGCAGGCCGTGGCCAAAGACAAGAATCGTTGGATCCCGGCCGAGGTGAGTGGTACGACAGCTACCGAAAATCCGGATGCTACTTTCCCTCGCCTCACTTATGGTACGAATCCGAATAATACGCAGGCTTCGACCTTCTGGCTGCGCAATTCCAGGTATTTACGGTTTAAAAACCTGGAAATAGGTTATACCGTGCCTCGTAAGCTGACCAGAAAGTTAAGAATGGAAACTGCCCGTTTTTATTTGTTGGGCAATAATCTTTTCGTACTGAGTCCGTTCAAATGGTGGGATCCTGAAATTGCCTCGGGGAATGGAGCCACATACCCGATTCAAAGAACGGTAACCCTAGGTTTAACAGTTAATTTCTAAAGGTAGGTTATGAAAAAGATCATATATATTTTAGCCCTTTTGTTTACGGCGGTTTCGTTGAGTCGCTGTGGAAAATACCTGGACGTAGATCCTTATTTCAAAGACATGGTGAATGTCGATTCGGTATTTACCAATAAAAATTATACGGAACAATGGTTGAATGATGTGTATGCCTATTTCGGCTGGTATGGAGGGATCGAGATCGCTTTTGCCGATGTGACAGGTTTTAACCTGGCTTCCGATGATGCCATGTTCAGTAATGCGGGAAGTTTGTGTGAAAATTATCAGAATGCTCAGTTTTCTCCGACGAATGAATTGAACGACGGGCGTTGGGGAACACTCTATCAGGGGATCCGTCAGGCATCGATCTTAATTCATAATATCGACAAGTGTCTCGAACTGGATGGAAATACCCGGGAGGACTACCGGGGACAAGCCCGTTTCCTGCGTGCTTATTTTTATTGGATGCTGATCAAACAATACGGACCCGTGGTATTGTTGCCGGAGGAAGGGGTGGATGTAAGTCTGGATTATAAAGATTTGCAGTATCCCCGGGCAACTTATGATTCCTGTGTCAATTATATTGTTTCGGAATTGGAAATGGCAGCGCGTATTTTGCCGAAGGACCGGCCTTCTTCCTACTACGGGAAGGCTACGCGGGGAGCTGCTTTGGCTACTCGGGCTAAGGTGCTGCTGTATGCTGCAAGCCCTTTGTATAACGGAAATACAGAGATGTCGGGTTTGCGGGATAAGCAGACGAATGTTCCACTGATTTCACAAGTCGAGGACAATAAGAAATGGGCCCGGGCGGCAGCTGCTGCTAAAGAGGTTATCGATATGAACTATTACCGGCTATATACCGAGCCGGCCGATGAAACGACCTTGCCTTTGGGAGTCGGTGTACCTACCGAGGATTTCCCGAATGGGGCCGGAAATATCGATCCTTATCTTTCATACCGGAATTGTTTTAATGGAGAAGTTCCCGGTAGCCAGAATCTGGAATTGGTTTTTGCCCGGACGGCGAGTACCGTGGATGGATGTATCAATGAATTGGTGCGTAATATGATTCCTCGTACTTTGCTGGGAAGAAATACAATTTCTGCCACTCAGAAACAAGTGGATGCCTATTATATGAAAGACGGTGCCGATCAAAAGGACAAGACCGGACACTATTACCGCGATGGGAAGGGATTTACGACTGATAACTTACAGTCCAGACCTTTGCCTGCGGGAGTATCGCTGTATTATTCCGATCTGGAGCCCCGTTTTTATGCTTCTATAGCCTATTCGGGACGGGTTTGGGAATGCCTGACGGCGACCGAGGATGCTAACCGGAATTTATCCGTCTTTTTTTACAAAGACAGTGAGAACGGTCAGGACCTGATGAACCGGGAACTTTATCACTGGACCGGAATCGGAGTATGTAAATATGTACATCCCGACGACGCTTTGACAGTGGGTGGAAGCCTGAAACATAAAATCGAACCGACGATTCGTTATGCCGATGTGTTGTTGTGGTATGCCGAAGCATTGAATGAAATTGAAGACGGAGCGACCTATTCATTCCCGAGCTATAACAATCAGGGGGTAATTACGGTGTCGCGGAATACATCGCAGATGAGCGAAGCTTTCCGGCAGGTACGATTCAGAGCCGGTTTACCGGATTTGAGCCAACAGGTATACAATGACCGGAACAGTTTCAGAAGGGCATTGAAACGGGAGCGGCAGATCGAGCTGTTCCTCGAATCGGCCCGTTATTTCGACCTGCGCAGATGGAAGGATGCCGGTGGCAGCGAAAATGAAGAAGGTAAACCACTGATGGGATTGGATGTCTCTAAAACGAGTGTCGAAGAAGGAGAAAATGGCAATCAACGGCAGGCTTTTTATGATAATAAGAAGGCCATTCCTATGAAGAAAGTGTTTATGCAGAAGATGTATTTGTGGCCGATCCCGCAATCGGAAATGGATAAAAACAAAAATCTGGTACAGAATCCGGGATGGTAATTGACTAAAAGAAGATACAATGAAAAAGAGAAATCTATATTTGAGTTTAGCGTTGGCTGTACTGACGCTGGGACAACAAAGCTGTGATAATTTACCCGATGAACAGTTCGATAAGTATGTACTGATGACCCGGAATGGTTTCATCGACAGGGAAATCGTATACAATGCTTCGGGAAAGGCTACGACGGAAGTGAGCGTATCGGTCAGCGGTTCGTCCGACGTTGCGCACGATGTCGAAGTAGAGGTAGAGGTGTATCCCGATACTCTGGATCAATATAATTTTGAAAAGTTCAGGACAGATTCGGCCAGTTATTATGATTTGGCAGAACATTATACGATCCCGAATCCGAAACTGACGATCCGGAAAGGGGAAGCTTATGGTGTATTCGATGTGGTGTTCGACGTAAAGCAGATGGATAAATACAAAGATTTTGTATTACCGTTGAGAATCAAATCAGCTTCCGATTACCTGGTTTCTCCGAAAGCCTCCCGGGTGATGTTGATGCATATCCTGTTGACCAATTTCTTTTCAGGTGCTTATGGGATGAGTGCCCAGTTCGATGGAGCCTATATCAACCTGAACCGGACTTTGAGCGTGATCGACGAGCAAACCTGTTTTACTTACATCGGAAATATCGAAACTACAGACGAAAATAAAGCGGATTACCGGCTCGAAATCAGTGTAAATCCCACGGATAGCCTGATCACCCTGAATGCTCCGGGACTCGACTTACAGCAGGAACCTTCGGATCGGCAAAATCTGAAGAATGTCATGGTGGAGGATGAAACGGAGCAAAGACTCTATTTGCAGTATTCTTATGTCGATCCCAGAGATGGCAGAAGAAAAAGCTTTGACGGATATCTGTCGCAGACGATAACCGACAGATAAGGCTGACTACATAGTAAAACCGGAAAATACCCGGACCGGAGATCGATATCTCCGATCCGGGTATTGTAGTTTGGTGAATTTGCAAATATATTACAACAATCAGCAAATATTGTTATAGATCGATAATTTCAAACGTTTTAAATTTGAAGTGATTTTACAAGTCAAACGCTCGATTATTTTAGTTGGAAATTTATCGAATTTATAACTCTTACGATACCTGATAAATTATCAATCAATAAACGACAATTGACAATGAAATACCATCCTTATATTACCTGTTATACTATATTGATAACCAACAACTAAACTCTCTATTCCCCTTCTTGTTTTTCTTTCCTTTCCTGAATTTTGATAAAACAAAATCTTCTATAATGATCAACTACCATCCTTCAATTATTTTTTACGAATTTCCAACTAAAATAATCGAGCGTTTTTTTTAATGAGAAGACATTTATTAACAGTCGATTAAATCTTAATCGATAAGAAAAAGAGAAATTTTGTTTTTAAATGTTAAAAATATGCATTTAAGGACAAAGGATAGAATATGACATGGGAGTGATTCCAGGAAATGATTAAAGAAAAAATTAGGGCGTTGCTCCTTGGGGAATACTCTTTCAGTAAGACGGTTATATACAAAAACAGAACAGTACATATAATTTAAAACGCTATGAAAAAAATCTGTATTGGATTTAAAATTGTGGTACTTCTATCTATGTTGACGGGGCTTGGGTGTCCGTTGTCGGCATTTGCGTTAGGTGGTGCCGTTGCGGCGGAGGTGCAGGGGGTGCAAATTTCCGGCCGGGTAGTGGACACTAAAGGTGAACCATTGATAGGAGTCAATGTCGTTATTGTGGGTACAACGACGGGGGTATCTACGGATATTAACGGTAAGTATGTGATTCGTGGAGTGCCGGTAGGGAATTCACTTCGTTTTACGTATATGGGTTATGTGGAGAAATTGATAAAAGTAACAGCAGATATGAAAGTGCTCGATGTTGTTCTGGAGGAGGATTCGAAGGCTCTCGACGAGGTGATCGTTGTCGCTTACGGTACTCAGAAAAGGGAGTCGGTGCTTTCTTCGGTATCTACTGTAAATGCAAAAAATTTGATTAAAACTACCGCTTCAACAACCTCTACCGCTTTAGTGGGCAAAATGGCAGGGGTAAATAGCCGTCATACGGAAGGAACGCCGGGATCTTCTGCTAAGATTCAGATCCGTAATCTGGGAGATCCGCTATATGTGATCGATGGAGTGATTAAAGATGCCGGTGAGTTCAATAATCTGGACATGAACGATATTGAATCGCTGTCGGTGGTGAAGGACGGTGCGGCTGCTATCTATGGTGTGAAAGCTGCGAATGGGGTGGTTCTCGTCAAAACGAAAAGAGGATCCGGAAAATTTACAGTAGGTGTGAATTTTTATCATTCATGGCAGAGTTGGGCTCGTTTCCCGGAAATGGGAAATGCTTATGAAGTGACCCGTGCACAGTATGAACGCAAGATCAACAGCGGTGTGAATGTCGATGTGGAGGCAGCGAAAGCCGAACTCGAAAAATATAAGGAGGGCTATTACAATCCCGAAACCGGCGAAGATTACCGTAGTTTCGACTGGACTTCGTTTGCCCGGAAGAATGTGCCGATGATGTATTATAATGTGAATGCTTCGGGAGGGAATGAAAAGTTCAACTATTATGTGGCTTTGAGCCATATCGACCAGGATGCCGTATTTAAGGATTTTAATTTTAATCGTAGTAATTTTCAGGCTAATCTGGAAGCTCAGATTACGGAGACATTAAAAATCGGAATGACGTCGAACGGACGTATCGAGACCCGTGATAATCCCGGATTGGAAAGTGACGACGACTATATGTATATGCGGTGGGGGATGATCGCTAATGATCCCCGTTACCGGCCTTATGCCAACGATAATCCAAAGTATCCGGCTTTTAACGATTATTTCAACGGAGCGATGAATCTTGGCGCAAAAACCAAGGATTATGCCGGTTATTATAAAGATGTATGGAGAGTATTCGAAGGAGATTGGCATGTGGAATGGAAAACTCCATTGCCCGGTTTGACGGCGAGAGTAATGTATTCTTATTTTTATGCGACACAGGAACGGGAAGCTTTCCAGAAAGCGTATGATTTGTATACTTACGATCGTAAAACGGATACTTACAATGTGGCTAAACGTTATGAAGATTCCTGGATGCAGCGTGGAGCAAATGCTGCAGAGAAAAATTCTTATCAGGCGACTTTGAATTATGAACAGACTTTTGCCGATAAACATCAGGTGCATGTATTGCTGGGTGTGGAAGGACAGAAACGTAACGACCGGGTATTGCTGGTGGCTCAGAATCCGGTAGAAAATAACTTTATTCCTTTATTGACTGATAACCGGGATCTGATCGCTTATCTGAACGATGGGTATACCGAACAGGCGACAGCCGGTTTTATCGCCCGGGTGAATTATGCTTATGAGGGGAAATACCTGGTAGAATTGTCCGGCCGTTATGACGGTTCGTGGAAGTTCCCTAAAGATAATCGTTGGGGGTTCTTTCCCTCTATATCGGCAGGTTGGCGTATTTCAGAGGAGAAATTTTATAAAAACAGTGTACTGAGTAATTGGATGAATAACGTAAAAATCCGTGCTTCGTATGGAGAAATGGGTGACGATAACGTGGGTGGATACGGTGATTTCGATTATCTCGGAGGTTATACCTTCAATCAGGGATCGGCTATTATCGCCCGTGATCCTTTCGGAAGTATCGACGGTACGTTTATCAAAGGTTCGTCTGCCCGCCAGACTCCGGTGACTACGGTCAGCTGGCTGACTTCGAAGATGATCAATGTGGGTATCGACCTGGGCTTCCTCAACAACCGGATGACAGTGGAATTCGATATGTTCCAGCGCAGAAGAAGCGGTTTACTGGCCGATAGTAAGCTGATCATGCCGAGAGAAGTATCGGTGCGCGTGCCTCAGGAAAACCTGAACTCGGATATGACTACCGGTTTGGATGCCTCGATCCGATGGAACGATGAATGGAATGACTTGCATTATTCTGTCGGCGGTACGGTCAGTTTGGCACGTCTGAAGAATGTCGTGGTGGCCAATGAACGTTCTAATAACTCGTGGGATTATTATTTGTGGGGAAAAGCTCATCGTTGGGCGAATGCCGGCGGTAAAGCGGGAACCTGGATGTACCAGACAGAAGGACGTTTTACCTCTCAGGAGGAAATCGATAATTATCCGGTGGATCTGGATGGACGCGGTAACCGTACGCTATTGCCGGGAGACTTTAAATTCAAGGATATCAATAAAGACGGTAAGATCAACGATTATGATCTTCGTCCACTGGGATATGGTATGGACCTGCCTTACCTCAATTTCGGCATCAACCTTTCGGTTGAATGGAAAGGAATCGACCTGGCGGCTGATTTCGCCGGGGCTGCTATGCAGACGATGGTCTACGGCCTGGATGCACGCTGGGCTTTCTGGGATCAGAACCGTAACGCCCCTTCTTATATGTTGAACGACAGATGGCACCACGAGGATATTTTCGATCCGACAAGTCCGTGGGTACCGGGAAAATATCCTGCCTTACGTACCGACCCGAATGAAAATGGAGCAGGGCCGTTGCGTGATGGAAGTACTTTCCTGTTGAACAATACGAAGTATTTAAGAATGAAAAACCTCGAGATCGGTTATTCATTGCCCCAGCGCTGGCTTGAAAAGATGCGGATCGAAAGATTGCGTGTTTATCTGAACGGTTCCAACCTGTTCTCTATCGACAACCAAAGAAAGAGAGGACTCGACCCGGAACAGGGAGCTAATACCGGGTTGAATTATCCGATCCATAAAGTGTATACGGTGGGTGTTAATCTTGCATTTTAAAAACAGCGAATATGAAAAGGAATATAAAATATTTTGTAATAGCGGTATTGACCGGGATGACATTGGCCTCTTGTAATTGGTTCGATGTCGAGACGAGAAATATCCTGACGGAGGAACAGACCTATTCCAGTAAGGATGGAGTATTGAGTGTGCTGGCGAATATTTATGGCCGTCTTCCGGATGGGCAGGCTTTTAATACAGATGTCATGAACGATTGGGACGAGGCGACGACCGATGCTCACAATAAAGGAGATGGTTTCGGATCGAGTTACCGGCGCTATTGGGATTATGATCTGATCCGTGAGATTAATTTGTTTATCGAGAATGTAACGAAATATGGAACGGCTCTGAATCCGAAAGATCAGACTTTCTTTATCGCTGAAGGACGTTTCCTGCGGGCTTATACTTATTTTCACCTGGTGAAACATATGGGGGGTGTGCCTTTGATTCTGCGTTCCTTTACCCTGGAGGAAGGAAATGGAGATGCTAATTATTGGAAATTTCCCCGGGATACCGAAGAAGATGTTTATCGTTTTATCTGTACAGAAATGGAAGCGATAAAGGACGATCTGGATGCACGGGTGAACAATACGGCCGTAAAGAACCGGGCATCGAAAGGAGCTGCTCTGGCTTTGGAATCGAGGGCTGCTTTATATGCTGCTTCTATTGCGCGCTATACGCCTACCCGCACCGACCTGAACTTGCAGACTCCGGGATGGGAAGCCGGGATTCCTGCTGATAAGGCGGAAGAATTTTATCAGATATCCCTGAAGGCTTCCCGGGAGATTATCAATGATATGAAGGATCTGTACGATCTGTACGATGTGAACCCCGATAAAGCGACTAATTTTTACGAGGCATTGACGAAGAAAAACGGAAATAATCCGGAAGTGATTTTTGTGAAGGACTATGACGGAGACAATGTGCTGAATTATTACACGGAGTCGGTGATCCCCAGAAGTATGCGGGTCGGTGGAGGTTCACATGTGAATCCTACCCTGAATATGGTGGAACAATTCGAGACGATCGACGGAGAAACGAAGATTTTTAAGACGAATAAAAATGAAGAGGTGGTGGAAGAGCCTTCTGTGACTACTTCGGATGAGGATTACATCATTTATGATGAAGCTGCGGATATGTTTGCCGGCCGGGATCCCCGTCTGGAGGGTTCTATACTCACTCCGGGATCTTCGTTCCGTAACCAGGAATTGCAATTGTGGGCCGGATTAGCCGTAAAAACCGGCAATCATCACTGGGAGTTTAAATCGGTTGCTGAAATGGAGGATCTGTCGAGTGCTAACGAGGAGGTAAAAATGTATGGCGGACGTATCATGACGGGTGCCGATGGTCCTCATGCTTCTATCCGGAGCACTAATCCGGAGCAAGTGACCGGAACGGGCTTCCTGATCCGGAAGTATGTCGATTCTAAACCGGGAAGTGAACAATTGGGGCAGAGTGACCTTGCTTTTATCCGTTTCCGTTTCGGCGAAGTGTTGTTGAATGCTGCCGAAGCTGCCTGGGAATTGAACGATCCCACTGCTATCGAATACCTCAACCGGGTGCGAAGACGTGCAGGAGTAGAGGAGCTACCGGCAATCAAAGGAATCGAAACATTTGTACACGAACGGGCCGTGGAACTGGCTTTCGAAGATCATCGTTTTTATGATCTGAAACGCTGGAGAATGTCGGATAAGTTATTCGACGGTAACCGGAATACACCGACTGCCCTGCTGACCGGATTATGGCCCTACAAGATTTATGCCCCCGGTGATCCGGATGATGAAAAATGGATCTTCCGCCGTGTTCGGGCCATCAAACGTGATTTGCCTTTGCGGTTTAGAAATTACAACTATTATTCATCTATCGACCAGGCTGTGTTGAATGATAATAGCCTATTGGTAAAGAATCCTTATCAGGAATAAAAAAGTGGAGTCATGAAAAGAATAAATATACTGATGCTGGCCTTGCTGGCGATGACGATATTGATCGGAGGATGTGAAAAGGACAATTTCGAACCTCCTCACGAATGGTTGACCGGAAGGTTGACCTATCAGGGGAATACTTTTTATCTGGACGGTAATTCTACGAACGGAGACGATGAGCTTATTCAGTTTTTTCAGGAAGGCTGGGGAAAATACGAAGGGTGGCCGATCCGTATCAAAGAAGACGGTACGTTTTCTGCTCTCTTATTCAAGGGTGAATATAAATTGATGGTCCGGTCGGGGGATTATCCGTTCGAATGGACCGGTTGGCCTAAGAACGATAAGGGAGAGATCGATACGATGATCGTACAGTTGAATGGAGATTTGAGAATTCCGGATATCGAGGTAACACCTTATTTTGAAATTAATAATATCGATATCACCGGTGGAGCTTTTGTTACAGCTACTTTCGACCTGAAAGAAGTGTTGCCTGAATCGGGAGTGAAAGTTGAGAAAGCTTATCTGTATATGGGACCGGGCGAATTAGTACATTCGGCTGCTCTGGTGAATCAGTCGGTGGAAAACATCGATGTGACGAAACCGGTAACGATCAAAATGCCGATCGCGAAGTATAGGGACGGTTATATCAATAATTTCAGGGATTACGGATTTTGCCGGATTGCTTTAAAGCTGAGCAATACAACCCGTATGTTGTGGTCGAAGACTTATAAAGTGGAGAATTTACCGCTTTCGTTGAACGATATCTCGGCCCGGTATCTGAAGAATTATGTAGCTCCTTTTCAGCCGGAAGAGGGATGTCCGCAGGCAGATAGCTATTCTACTCCTGCCGATTGGACGGTGAACAGCGCGATGCGGGTATACGGTCCTGAAGCAACGAGTGGTAAAATGTACGGTGGTTTGGAATTACGTTTCGGAAGAAATTGTATCGGTGCGATCAATTACGACCTGGGCGATCCGGCACCTGCCATGGTGAACGGTAAAATGTATCAGACGATCACATTGCCTGCCGGACATTATATCTTCTCGGGTACTCATTTCCCCGAATTTATACAGAATTATTGTGGCCCGGATATGGGATTTATCGTGGTGGCTAAGGGAGAAAGTATTCCCGACAAGAACCAGTTGAGCACTGCTATCGCTTATCACGACACTTTCGACGATCCTTCGGTAGAATTTACACTCGATACGGAAACGAAGTTATCGGTAGGCTTCTTATTCGATCTGCCGACAGGTACACCACATGCTTTCGGGTTTACCAAAGTTTCTTTGATCAGTCTGGAATAGGATATTCTTAATGGCGTGCACTACCGTTTAAGTAGTTGCAAAGATTTCAACGGTTATAAGGGTCGCTTCCGAAACCCTTATAACCGTTGAATCCAGTTTTCTCGCAAATATACTACAACAAATTGCAAATAGTCAGGTAGTGAAATCAGGGAGCGAAGGGTATATTTGTATAGAGTTAAATGAAATATGAATCGAGAATAAATTTTTCAGACTTATGTGTTATATGAAAAGAATCGTATTGTTAGGGCTGCTCGCTTGTATGGGGCTATCGGGATTTGCTCAATCGCCGCGCTGGAGTGAAGCACAAAGTAAAGATTGGTTTAAAAAACAGGGATGGCTTTGTGGAATGAATTATATTCCTTCGAATGCCATTAATTACACGGCTATGTGGGATAAGACCAGTTTTTCTCCGGACTTGATCGACCGGGAACTGAAAGCGGCCGAGGAGTTGGGCTTGAATTGTGCACGGGTGGTATTGCAGTATGCCGTATATGCCGATGATCCGAAATATTTTCTGAAAACGTTGGATAAATTTTTGGCTATTTGTGATAAACATGGGATAAAAGTGATGCCTTGTTTTTTCGATGACTGTGTTTTCGGTGCGAATACGGATCCGGTGATCGGGAAGCAACCGGAACCTCTGGAGGGATGGTACGCCTGGGCTTGGTCGCCGTCTCCGGGACATACGATGGTGATCGACGAACGGACACATGGACATTTGGAAAAATATGTGAAGGAAGTAATGGGACGTTTTAAAAATGACAACCGTATCCTGCTTTGGGATCTTTATAACGAACCGACCAACGGAGGATTGGGAGACCGGAGTATGCCTCTGGTGCGGAAAGTGTTTGCCTGGGCCAAAGAGGTCGATCCTGTTCAACCTTTGTCTATCGGAGTATGGTGTGGTAACGAGGGCCTGAACAAATTCTGTACCGATAATTCGGATATTATCACTTTTCATTGTTATAGTACAGCCGAAAATACGAATAATGAAATTCAGCGTTTGAAAGCTTACGGACGTCCGATTATTTGTACCGAATGGATGAACCGTCCTGCTGGCTCTACGATCGAAACGGTATTACCCCTGTTTAAAAAGGAGAATGTGGGTTGTATGATGTGGGGATTGGTGAATGGAAAGACACAAACCAATTTGCCTTGGGGACATCGGCCGGAACACCTGCCTTACAACGGGCCTTGGCAGCACGATATCCTGACTTCTGATTTTCAGCCTTATGACAAGGCCGAAACAGAACTATTGCAAAAACTATGTAAATAATTGAGTTGTTTTATTGATATTTTCTTTTTTATTTGCTTTTTTTAGTGGCCGAAATTCAGAAGCCGGTGCTAGGTTGTGACTGGTTTTTGGATTTCGGTATGTTTTTACATACAGGATTTTTTTGTAATTTAACGATTTATGAGACTATATTTATTATTTGTCGGGCTCTTCCTGTTAGCCGGTTGTGATGGTCGGCGAGACCGGGTGGTGGTGGATGTCGCTCAAAAGGGAGACCGGATTCCTGCTTCTTTGTATGGAATATTTTTTGAAGAGATTACCCATTCGGGGGATGGGGGCTTATATGCTGAAATGGTGATGAACCGCGGCTTCGAGGATGGTAATCTGCCTTCCGGTACAAGCCTGAGAGATGGGTTTGCCGTGGCTGAACATAAACCTTGTTATTCGAATGATTCGATCAATAAATTTAAAATTCCGTGGAGTGCAGATAAAGCAATGAACGGTTGGGAAGTGAGGAATACCGGAGGTACTGCAGTACGTTCGGCTATCGTGACGGAACGACCGCTGAATCGGGCGACTCCCCATTCTTTGCGGCTGGATCTGGCTTCTTCGGATTCGGAAGTGCAGGTATTGAATACCGGTTACTGGGGAATTGCGATGCAAGAGGGAGCGACTTACCGGTTGGAGTTTTATTTGCGGGCGAACGCCGCTTGTGGTGAAAAGATAGAAATTGCGATGGTAAATCCTCAGGGAGAAAAAATGGGATCGCAACTGTTGGAGGTGAGCCGCGATAACCGGTGGAATCATTATGAGCTGGCTTTGCGTGTACCCGAAACCCGTAATGATTACCGGCTGGCACTTTGTTTTCCTAACCAGGGACAGGCGTGGGTTGATTATGTTTCTCTTTTCCCTGAAAAAACATTTAAAGGAAGGAAAAATGGTTTGCGGGAAGATGTGGCTCAGAAATTGGCGGAACTGAAACCTGATTTTATTCGTTGGCCGGGGGGATGTATCGTCGAAGGACTGACCCTGGACAACCGGGTGAAGTGGAAAGAGACGATCGGTGATCCGGTGACCCGACCCGGTGAATACAATTTGTGGGGATACCGGAGTACTTACGGATTCGGTTATTATGAATTTTTGCAGTTTTGTGAGGATATAAATGCGCATGGAATGTTTGTTTGCAATGCGGGGATGTCGTGCTTGTTCAGAAATGGGGATTATGCCGATTCGGTAAAGGTAGAAAAACTGATACAGGAAGCGCTCGATGCAGTTGAATTCGCTATCGGGGATACGACGACACACTGGGGAAAAGAAAGGGCCCGGATGGGGCATCCGGCACCGTTTCCCCTGAAATATGTGGAGATCGGAAATGAGAATATCGGTCGTCGTTATGCCGCCCATTATAATCGTTTTCACCGGGCGATCAAAGCCAGATATCCACAGATCGAATTGGTATGTGCCCTGATGTTCAGTAAAGATATCCAGGCTTTGGACACCGTAGAGATTATCGACCCGCATTATTATGAGACAGCTGAATGGTTTTATAACAATGCCTATGTGTACGACCGTTTACCGGATACCTTACCTTTCAAGGTATATGTCGGTGAATATGCGGCTGTCGGGAGTTCTTCGCTTTACTCTTCTTTGGCCGAGGCCGCCTATTTGACCGGAGTGGAACGCAATGCGGAAAAAGTACAGCTGGTGTCGTACGCGCCGCTGCTCGAGCATGCACATCATGGGGAGAATCACCTGTTGGTATTGAAAAATGATTCGGTGTACGGGCGTACCAATTATTATGTTTTGAAAATGTTCTCTGAAAATCGGCCGGATGTCAATCTGAAGACCGAAATCTGTGCCGACTCACTGGTCGTTCCTTATCGGCCTTCCGGTTTTGTCGGTCTGAGTACGGAGGGCACCAGCGTTGCGTTTAAAGATTTCCGGGTAGAAACCGAAGGGCAGACTGTTTACCGGACACAATGGGCGGATTACGATATGGCCTGGCATACGGTGCGTGGCAATTGGAAAGCAGAAGATGGCGTACTGACCCAACAGCAGACGGATGGAAATGCCCTGATTTGGTTGAAAAACCGAAAGTTCGGAGACTGCACTATTCATGTGAAAGCCCGTAAGTTGAAAGGACGCGAAGGGTTTAAGGTGGCCTTCGGAGGTGAGGATGAGAACCATTACTTCATGGCGGATATGGGTAGTCATACCAATGAATCGGTTTTATTCCGGGAGATCGGGGATAAAGGTTCCGTATCGTTGTTCGACTATCGGAATCAGGAACCTGTACTCGTGGATCATTGGTACGATGTGCGTATCGAGATCCGGGGAAATAACTGGAAATGCTTTATGGACGACCGTTTGATGTATGAGTATAATTACAACAAGATACAAAAACATTATGCGATAGCCGGTTATGATGAACAGGCGAACGAAATTGTGGTGAAGTTGGTGAATGGGGAAAATTGTCCTTGGACAACACAGGTTTGTTTGGAAAATGCCGGTAAGTTGACCGGGCAAGGAGAGATGATTTGCCTGTCGGGTGTAACCCCTCAGGCAGAAAATAGTTTTGCGGCTCCCGAAGCTATTGTTCCGGTCAGGACACCTTTGCAGCATCTCAGCTCAACCCTGAAACTGACCTGCAAGCCCAATTCGTTCACGATCATAAGGATCGGGTGTGAGTAAAAAAAGTTGCAAGAGTTACAGAGAGGAGGATAAACTTTTGTTACCACTGAAGCCCCTGTAACTCTTGTAACCTCTGAAACCAAAAAGGAGGTGTTCCAAGGAGCACCTCTGTCTTTGCCGATTCCTAGGGAACCATCGGTATTAGCCTTTAAACAACGAATAGATTAATTTGTTTCGTTGTTTCTGATTACAGAAAAGATGAATATCCCTAACTTCTGCTAAAATAAATCATCATTTATTCTATATCAGAAAATAAAAATATTGTGTTTTCATCTTGTCTCTGAAATTATTCTTCAAAAATAAATTTCTGCCCGAACAAAATACCAATATTTTCCTTTAAATATTCATTTCTGATTGTTAATGCAAAAATATTACAAGAATCGGCAAATTAACTGGTAGTAGGAGGATTTCTTCTTTCTTATTTTTGTTTGGTAGATTAAAGTAATTAGAATTAAATAAATTTATAATTTCTTGGATCCTGCAGGCGTTTTTTATCACTGCCGTTGCGGGCGGCCGGAGAATTGGTGCGGTAAATTTGAAAATGTTAAAAACAATGGCTTGTTATGAGAAGCTGTTCGGAGGGACAGGCCGATAAAATAAGATATTTATGACAAAAAGAGAAGTAATAAAATGTGTTTTGGATGGTAAGAAACCACCTTATGTACCCTGGTCTTTTAAGTTTACTAAAGAACCGAAAGAGATGTTGCAGGCCCATTATGGGGTAGAGGATTTAGACCCTGTGCTTGGAAATCATATCATGCAATTGGGGAGTGATATCGGTTTTTTCAATCATTTGGGAGGCGATTTGTATCAGGACGTTTTCCAAGTGGTATGGGATAGAAGTATCGATAAAGATATCGGGGATGTGAAGGGATGCGTATTGTCCGAACCTACCCTGGAAGGATATCAGTTCCCGAATCCGCTGGATCCGCGTTTTTTTGCCAATATAGAGAGCGAGATCGCAAAGAAACCCGATATGTTCCGGGTATTTCAGATCGGTTTTTCGATGTATGAACGGGCATGGACTTTACGGGGAATCGAGAATCTGTTGATGGACTTTTATATCAATCCCCAATTCGTTCATGATTTGTTGGATGCGATTTGCGATTATAATCTGGCTCAGGTGGAAGAAGCACTCAAATATGATATCGATGCGGTATATTTCGGAGATGACTGGGGACAGCAGATCGGCTTGATCATGGGATACGATCTGTGGAAAGAGTTTATATATCCCCGCTTGAAACGGATGTATGGTCGGGTGAGAGCTGCGGGTAAATATGTGATGATTCATAGTTGCGGGGATGTAGATGAATTGTTCGACGACCTGATCTCTATCGGTTTGAATTGCTTCAATCCTTTTCAGCCGGAGGTCATGGATGTCAATTCTATCCTGAAAGCTTACCGTGGACGTCTGGCTTTTCACGGTGGTTTGTCGATGCAGAAAACATTGCCTTTCGGTACGAAAGAGGAGGTGATCCGGGAGTCGGAACATCTGTTGGAACTCGGCAAAGAAGGAAGCTATATTTTTTCACCTTCCCATTCGGTAGAGGGAGATACTTCGCTGGAGAATATTCTGGCTTTTATCGAGGTGGCTCAAAAACAATTAAAATAAAACACTAACATTTATCATATGACAGATTTGAATAAACTAACCGAAGTTATCGTTGCCGGGAAGCTGGAAGTGACCCAGGAGATTGTAAATGCAGCCTTAGCAGAAAAGGTCGACCCTCAGGTATTGATCAACGATTACCTGACAAAAGGAATGGAAGAGATCGGACAACGTTTCGAGGTTGGAAAAGCTTTCGTACCTAACTTGCTGATGTCCGCCCGGGCTATGAAAGGAGCTTTGGAAATATTGAAACCTTTGTTGAAAGGAGATAAAAGTACTACTATCGGGAAAGTGGTGATCGGCACGGTGAAAGGAGATTTGCACGATATCGGGAAAAACCTGGTGGCTTCGATGTTCGAGGGATGTGGTTTTGAAGTGATCAATCTGGGTATCGATGTATCGAGCGATAAGTTTATCACGGCCGTTCAGGAGACAAAAGCCGATATTGTTTGTCTTTCGGCTTTGTTGACAACAACCATGAATTATATGAAAGAGGTGGTCGAAGCGTTGAAACAGGCAGGTCTGCGGGAAAGAGTGAAAGTGATGGTAGGCGGAGCTCCTCTGAGTGAAGGTTTTGCTATGCAGATCGGAGCCGATGCCTATACGACGAATGCCAATGCTGCGGTAGAAATGGCCCGGCATTTATTGGGGAGATAAGACAATGGCTGAAAAGGAAATACATACCCGGATTCCTTTTTGTGATCTGCAGATCGACCGGCAGGAGATTTACCGGGCTATGGGGTATCGGGAAGAAGTGCCCGAAATCCAGTTCCGGGAGATGGTCGAAACGATGCTGGAAGAGCTGGCTGGGCTTTGTCGGCCACAGGGACTTTATCGGATCTACGATGGACAGGTGGTCGATTCCGGCCATATCGAGGTGGGACAAATCTCCTTTCGGGTGGGAAAAATCATTGCCCCTTGTTTCGATAAAGCCGAGCAGTTCGCTGTATTCGTGACGACAGCCGGACAAGAGTACGATGGCTATGTGAAGGAATTGAAAGCGAAAGAGGATATGGTGAGTGTGTTTATGGCCGATGCTATCGGGAGTGTGATTGCCGAAGCTTGTGTGACGGAGGTGATAAAAAGATTGGAAAAGCAGATTCCCCTCCGGCATACTTATCCGTATAGTCCGGGCTATTGTGGCTGGAATGTAAAAGAACAGGCCGCTCTTTTTCAATTATTGCCTGAAAATCCTTGTGGGGTGAAGCTGACCGATTCCTGTCTGATGTTACCGGTAAAATCGGTCAGTGGAGTGATCGGTTTGGGGGATGAGGTGGAAAATAAGCCTTACGGTTGTGCTATTTGTATGAATAAGAATTGTTATAAAAGACGTGTACAATAATTTCAATGCGGCTTATTTTCAAAGAATGACTAAATTGGAAAGTAGGCTGGTAAATTTAAATTTGAGTGTGATGGAAAAGAAAAATATGAAAGAATGGATGGGCAAAGTGATGTCGGATACGACCCGTATCGCTATTCCGATTATGACTCATCCGGGGATCGAACTGAGCGGACGGAAAGTGATCGATGCTGTAACCGACGGTGAGGTACACGCAGAAGCTATCGTAGCCTTGAACCAAAAATATCCGGCAAGTGCCAGTACCGTCATTATGGACCTGACGGTGGAAGCCGAGGCTTTCGGTGCGGAAGTGGTCTTTCCGGAGGATGAAGTGCCGAGTGTGACAGGGCGTTTGTTGCATAACTATAAGGAGGTCGAAGCTCTTCAGATCCCATCACTCGATGGTCCCCGGGTTCAGGAATACCTCAAAGCCAATCAGATGGTGGCTGAAATGATCGACGATAAACCCTCTTTCGGAGGTTGTATCGGACCTTTCTCTCTGGCAGGCCGTTTGTTCGATATGACAGAAATTATGATGGCTATTTATACCGAACCGGAAACGATAACATTGTTGTTGAAAAAGTGTACTTCGTTCATCACCTCTTATTGCCGGGCGATGAAAGAGAGGGGAGCTGCCGGGGTAATTATTGCCGAGCCGGCTGCCGGTCTGATCTCGAATGAGGATTGTTCGGAGTTCTCGTCTAAATATGTAAAAGAAATAGTAGATAAAGTACAGGACGATCATTTTATGGTAGTTTTGCATAACTGCGGAAATACGGGCCATTGTACACAAGCGATGCTCGAAGCAGGAGCTATGGCTTATCATTTTGGTAATAAAATCGATATTACCGAAGCCCTGAAGCAATGTCCCGAAGATGTACTGGTAATGGGAAATCTGGATCCTGTCGGTTTGTTTAAACAAGCTTCGGCAGCAGAGGTGAAAGAGGCCACCCGCGAAATGCTGAAAGTCACTTCTTCGTGGAAAAATTATATTCTGTCTTCCGGGTGTGATGTGCCTCCCCATACTCCTTTAGAGAATATCGAAGCTTTCTATGAGGCTTTGGAAGAGTATAATCAGACAAGAAATTAAGCGATATGAGAAGGATCGGAATAGGACTTTGTATTATCGGTTTACTGGCTTGGGGATGTGGAACGGACAGGAAAACTTATGAGGGGGATATTCCTCCGCAGTCGGGACAGTTTTATAAGAATAAAATGACTGATCAGGTTGTGGTGGCCGATTGCCGGAGAGATACCCCTATAGGGAGAATGACCGCTACTGCCCTGCAGGGTTTGGTGAACCAGGATACAGCCCGGGTGTATCTTTATCTGGCCGATCATCATGTCCGGCAATTGAACGATACGAAACGGAATTTTCAGGTATTGCCGGCAGGAGTACAAACCCGGAATCCGGGGTTGAAAAGTCTTTTCGGTAAATATGCTTCCCGGGTGAAGACTATTTATCTGTGGAATCCGGAAGAAGAATGGACCTGGAATATGGCTGTCATGCTTTCGGCACATAATCAGGGTATTCCTTTGACTGCAGGATTGAAAGAGGAGTTGCTGGACGGGCTGGCTTGGGAAGGAAAGACCGAAAATCTGCAGGGGCGCTGGGCTTCGAAAGGAGAAGCTTATGAATGGGCGATGAAAGAAATTCTTCCTCGGTCTCATCCTTCTGTTCTTTTTTCAGTAGGTTTGCGTAGCGATTGGGTACATAATCCCTGGACGCTCTATGATTATGCTGTAGCTTCGAAAGGATTCGCTTTTTGGCTGGATGATGCTGATTCAACCGAACAACAGATCATCCGTCAGATTTGTCAGAAAGGGAAATACCGGCCGGGTTCTATCGTCATGGGATATGCCAAGAGCGGAGATGACCTGCTGACGACTGTCAACCAATATGGCATCGGATATGTGGTGAGTGATTACTATTCCAACGGTAGTTTTTGGTGCAGTTATCCCAACAAGTCGTTTAAACAACGCCCGGGAGTAGCTCTTGAAAAAGTAGAAGCGGGGAAAGTTTATGTCAGCATCATCTTTAGTGACGGAGATAATCTGCAATTCGACCAGAATGCCTTATACGCTATATGGACCGAAGATTCCTTGCGGGGGGATATTCCGGTGGGGACGACCCTGGCTGCGGGATTGCAGGAAATCAACCCTTTCTTGTTGGAGTGGTATTACAGCCATAAAAGTGATAATGATGAATTGGTGGCCGGTCCTTCGGGATTTCAATTCATATACGGGAGAGATTATCAGGAGGAGGGGTATGATGAGTGGTTGGAACTTAACCGGAAATGGTTGGCATCGGCCGGATTTTCTGTGGGTTGCCTGTGGCATACGACCTTTGGAACGGATCGTTTCGACCGTTATATCAAGACTTCCGGTCTGAAAGGAATTTTCGACGGGGATGACAAAACCGGTACGGTTTTACAGGATGGGGTGATTATCATGAATCAGGGAGCTCATCTGGTGCAGGAGGGTGATATGTATAATTCGTTGGTGTATCATACTCCGGTAGATAGTACCCGGCCGTTGTTCATCAATCTGTATCCGACAGCCGCGACGTATGGTTATCATGGTATCGCCCGGCTGAAAAGGGAAATGGCACGTTTAGAAGCTGAATTTCCCGGAAAATATGTCTATCTGCTTCCTGGCGACCTGGTGGCTACGGCCCGGCGTTATTTCGAGCGACAAAATGTAAAAACATCTGATAAATAAATGATATGGGACTACTTGGAAATTTAAGTAAAGCAGCGTTGCTGGCCGGAATAGTGGGATTTTGCGGGGCTTGCCAGCAAGGGGGGAAAGATCGGGCCGACGGACAGGAGCCGTTAACTTTGGTAAATCCGTATATCGGGACCGGTGGACACGGACACACCTTTTTGGGGGTAGCTGCTCCTTTCGGGGCGGTACAGGTTGGACCGAATAATATAAACAAAGGATGGGATTGGTGTTCCGGTTATCATTATTCCGATTCGGTTCTGATCGGTTTTGCCCATCTCCACCTGAACGGAACTGGTTGCAGCGATACCGGAGATTTACTTTTTATGCCTTATACCGGGAAAGAGCAAACCGATAAAGGAACCCAGGAAAATCCCGAGGCAGGTTATGCTTCGCGTTATTCACACGAACAGGAGATCGCCCGCCCCGGTTATTATGCCGTTTCTCTGTCGGATTACGGTGTGAAGGTCGAGTTGACGGCTTCGGATCGGGTGGCCTTTCATCGCTATACTTATCCGGAAGGGGCCGACAGGCGGGTGATGGTGAATCTGAAGGAGGCTAACGGTGATGACCGGCCGGTCGAGACTTTCTTGAAACAGGTGGACGAACATACGATTCAGGGATATCGTTATTCCAAAGGGTGGTCAAAAGATCAGCGTATATTTTTTACTGCAGTATTTTCGGAACCGGTGGTGTTGTCGCTGATCGACGATCAGACGCCTGTGGAAGGTACGGAGCTGAAAGGGTTGAATGTGAAAGGAAATCTGACGATGAACGGTCCGGAGAACCAACTTTTGGTGAAAGTCGGGATTTCACCGGTAAGTATGGAGAATGCCTGGGAGAATATCAAAACAGAGATTCCGGACTGGGATTTCGAACATGTTGTCGCCCAAACCGATCAGAAATGGAACCGTGAGTTGGCAAAGGTCCGGATAGAAAGTCCGGATACGGCGGCACTGAATATTTTCTATACCGGCATGTATCATGCTTTCCTGCAACCCAATCTGTTTAACGATTGTAATAAGGATTACCGGGGAACGGATAAAAAAGAATATACCGGAGCGGATTTCGATAATTACACTGTCTTTTCTTTATGGGATACTTATCGGGCGGCCCATCCGCTGTATACGATATTACAACCTGAAAGAGTCCCGGATTTTATTCGCTCGATGCTGGCAATCTATGAGCAGCAGGGATTGCTTCCGGTATGGCATTTGTATGGTTCCGACACAAAAGAGATGATCGGCATACAGTCGGTTCCGGTTATCGCAGATGCTATATTGAAGGGAGTACCGGGATTCGATTATGAAAAGGCGTTCGAAGCTATGAAAAGCTCTATGCTGAGTAACTACAAGGGATTGGAGTATCTGAAAGAGGGAAATTATATTCCTGCAGACCGGGAGAAAGAATCCGTAGCGAAAGGCTTGGAATATGCCATTGCGGATTGGGGTGTGGCACAGGTAGCTAAAAAGTTGGGAAAAGAAGAAGATTATCGGTGGTTTAAGGCCCGCTCGGAAAATTACCGGGAATATTGGGATAAGAAAACCCATTTCTTTCGGGGAAAGAATGTAGACGGTACGTGGTCACAACCGTTCAGTCCTTTCCGTTCTGCCCATCGGAACGATGATTATTGCGAAGGGAATGGGTGGCAGTATACCTGGCTGGTTCCGCACGATGTGGAAGGACTGGTAAACTTGTTCGGTAGTGAAAAGGCTTTCTCATTGAAATTGGATAGTCTTTTCATAGTCGAAGGCGACATGGGGGCCGAAGCTTCGGGGGATATTTCCGGGTTGATCGGACAATATGCACATGGTAACGAACCCGGACACCATACGGTATATCTTTATGCTTTTGTCGGAGAACAATGGAAAACGGCCGAAAAGGTACGGAATATCCTCAAAACCATGTACCGGAACGAGCCTAATGGATTGGAAGGGAATGAAGACTGCGGACAGATGTCTTCCTGGTATCTGTTTTCGGCTATGGGATTTTATCCGGTGAATCCTTCTAATGGAATATATGTGTTTGGGAGTCCCCTTTTTGATAAAATCACCCTTGCTTTGGCGGAAGGGAAAAGCTTTGTAATCGAAGCGGTAAATAATTCCGAACGGAATATTTATATACAGTCTGTGGAGCTAAACGGTGAACCCTATACAAAGAGTTATATCCGGCATGCGGATATCTGTCGAGGAGGAACGTTGAAGTTTATCATGGGCGGGCAACCCAACCGGCAATTCGGAGCGGCTGTCGCCGACCGGCCACATAGCGGACTTTAAAAATCAGATTATGAATAAGACAATTACATTATTAGGGGTGGCTGCCTTGTTGAGTATGACAGGAATGGCCCAGAAAACGGGGAATGAAATTCATATCGATTTTGCGAAAAAGGGAGCAGAGGTTCCTGCCGGCATGTTCGGTATTTTTTTCGAGGAGATCAATCATTCCGGAGAGGGAGGACTATATGCCGAACTGGTTCAGAACCGTGCTTTCGAGGATACCTCGGTGCCTGAAGGATATACGGTCAGGGACGGACAGCTTTTCGGTCCCCAACTGAATAATCACCTCACCGGGACGTTTACCGGAGGAGCCGGATACCGTTGGCCGTCGACGGAGATCCCTGCCTGGAGCCTGGAACAAACAGTCGGTTCGGGGGCGGCTATGAGCCTGTGTAAGGAATATCCTTTGCATCCGGCTACGCCTACTTCGCTGGCGATTCGATTGCCGCAGGCAGGAAGTCGGGTAACCCTGACCAACTCGGGATTTTGGGGGATGAATATCGTGAAGGGGGAAAAGTATAGTTTGCGCTTTTATGTGCGTAAAGAGACTAAATACAAAGGAGATGTGAAGGTACGTTTGGTGGGGGAAAAAGGTGAAGTGCTGGCGGAACGGAAGATAGACCTGAAGCCTTCCGGAGACTGGACGGAATACCGGGATACACTAGAAGCTTTCGCTACAGATCCGAAAGGAGTACTGAAACTGGATTTTGAGGGAGAAGGAACGGTTTGGCTGGATTATGTATCGCTCTTTCCGGTACATACCTTCGGAAATCGTCCTAATGGTCTGAGAAAGGATGTGGCTGAGATGTTGGTGGGGTTAAATCCGGGATTCGTACGTTGGCCGGGAGGATGTATTGTCGAGGGGATTACCCGGAGTAATCGGGTGAAATGGAAAGAGACCCTGGGCGATCCGATGACCCGGCCCGGAAATTACAATACTTGGGGATACCGTGCTTCTATGGGCCTCGGTTATCATGAATTTTTACAGTTTTGTGAAGACATCGGAGCAGCGGGAATGTTCGTTTGTAATGCTGGTTTGGGATGCCAGTACAGGCATGGAGATGCCTGTACGGAGGAGGAAGTACAATATTATGTCGATGATTTGATGGATGCCCTGGAATATGCCTTGGGAGATGGAAATACCGAGTGGGGAAAAAAGAGAATCGAAAACGGACATATCGAACCTTTCCCGTTGAAGTATGTGGAAGTAGGTAATGAGAATTGGGGAAAGGTATATGAGAAAAGATACGATATTTTTTATAAAGCGATTAAAGCGAAATATCCCCAGTTGACGGTGATTTCAACCTTGGGGTTAGGGGGTGAAAAATACCATGAGAAGGCAGATATGGTCGATCCGCATTGGTATGTGGCTCCTGAATTCTTTTTCCAGAATACCCGGATTTTCGATCAGGTGGAACGTACAGGCTGTGGTGTCTACGTCGGAGAATATGCTTGTAATGCCGAAGTGGGAAGCGGAAATATGCTGGCAGCATTGAGTGAAGCGGCTTTTATTTCGGGTATGGAGCGGAATGCCGACCTGGTGAAGATGGCTTCGTATGCACCATTGTTGGAAAATGTGAACGATCGGGTGTGGCCGGTGAATCTGATCCGTGTCGATCCGTCACGGGTGATGGGACGTTCTTCTTATTATGTGCAGAGAATGTATGCTTTGAACCGGCCTTCCTACAATTTAGCGACGGAACTTCGGTTTCCTGCGAAACAAGTCCGGGTAGAAGGAAAAATCGGTGTCGGGACTTATAATACTCAGGCGGAATATAAGGATATTGTCGTTACCCGTGCCGACGGAAGCCGGGTAGAGGTGGATTGTCAGAATTGGAAACCGGTGAGTGGTGATTGGTCGGTGAAAGACGGCGCTTATGTGCAGTCGGCAGACGGACCGATGCAATGGAGTGCCTGGCAAGGTGCCGATTTCGGCGACTGTACCATAGAACTGAAGGCCCGGAAGCTCGGAGGAAAAGAAGGGTTTCTGATCTTTTACGGTATGAATGAAGATAATGGATATGTACTGAACCTGGGGGGATGGAATAATGCGGGTTCGGCCCTCGAACGTATGAGAGAAGGGAATGCTTCTGCTATTGCTGCGACATTACCCCTGACTATAGAAACGGGACGCTGGTACGACATCCGGTTGGTGGTGAAAGAGGGGCAGTTTTCTTATTATTGCGATGGAAAATTGATCCAGGAAACTCCTCTGACGACGACCCGGCAATATGCTATTTCCGGATTCGATGAAAAAACGAATGAGATCATTGTGAAAGTAGTCAATGCCGAGAAGACACCGTTCCGTACGAAGATTGAGCTGGGGAATGTGAAAGTGATGCCTAAAGGGAAAGTGATTACTTTGTCGGCAGACTCGCCGGAGGATGAAAATACGCTGGATGATCCGAAAAAGATTTATCCGGTTGAGAAGCCCTATAATCGTTTTTCCAGCTCTTTCGAGTATCAGTTTGCACCTTGGTCGTTTACGATCATGCGGATCAAAGTAGATAAGGCGTATCAGCATGCAAGTAATCCGGTATTCCCGGGATGGTATGCCGATCCTGAAGGCGCTGTATTCGGCGACGAGTATTGGATTTTCCCTACATTGTCAGACTATTATGCAGCTCCGGGAGAACCGACGCCCGAATATCCGACGAAGAAAACGAAAGCTTTTCATCAGCAGTACAATATACAGACCTATATGGATGCTTTCTCCTCTAAGGATCTGATCAATTGGAAAAAGCATCCCCGTATTTTGTCGGTCGATAATATTTCTTGGTTGGAGTATGCGTTATGGGCTCCTTCGGTGGTACATGCTAACGGTAAATACTATTTTTTCTTCGGGGCTAACGATATTCAAAATGATGGAGAATATGGAGGAATAGGAGTGGCTGTAGCCAATAAACCTGAAGGTCCTTACCGGGATGTATTGGGTAAACCACTGATCGATAAGATCGTCAATGGTGCACAACCGATCGATCAGTTTGTCTTCCGGGATGACGACGGTACGCATTATATGTATTACGGCGGTTGGGGGCATTGTAATATGGTGAAACTGAGTCCCGATTTGTTGAGTATCGTGCCGTTCGAGGACGGCTCTATGTTTAAAGAGGTTACACCCGAAAATTATGTAGAAGGTCCTTTTATGCTCAAACGAAACGGGAAATATTACTTTATGTGGTCCGAGGGAGGATGGATGGGACCGGATTATAGTGTGGCATATGCTATTTCGGATTCGCCTTTCGGACCGTTTAAACGGGTCGGAAAAATCTTACAACAAGATCCGAAGATTGCTACAGGTGCGGGACATCACTCGGTGATCCAGGTGCCCGGGAAAGACGAGTGGTATATTATTTACCACCGCCGTCCGCTCGGAGATACCAGCCCTTATCACCGGGAGACCTGTATCGACCGCATGTATTTCGATGAGAAAGGGTTGATTAAACCTGTAAAAATGACTATTAACAGATGATAATTGATAGAGGACAGATGATAAATAATTTACATATCTGTTATCTGTCCTTTAATTTTAAGCCTATGAATAAAATAATCAGTTTAATTTTCCTGTTTTGCGCAGGAATAGGGTGTATTGTGCAGGCGCAAAAACATCCGGAGTCGAATATTCGCCCGACAGCATATCCTTTGATTACGATAGATCCCTTTACTTCAGCTTGGTCACAGGCAGATCATCTTTACGACGATCATGTCAGGCATTGGACCGGAGTGGAACATCCTTTATTGGGAGCGATCCGGGTAGACGGGAAAGTATATCGTTTTATGGGGAGTATTATAGATTCTTACCTGCCTGTTTTGAAAACGGCTAAAGAGGAAGCCTGGCAGGCCCGTTATACTTTTGAGATGCCCGCATCGGGGTGGATCGATCCTAAATTCGACGATTCGGCCTGGAAAATGGGTAAGGGAGCTTTCGGAACGCCGGATATGGCGCATATCGCTACCCCCTGGTCGGAAAAAGATATCTGGATTCGCCGGGATTTTGATTTGGATCAAAAGGATCTGAAAAAGAAGAAATTGTATCTGATTTATTCACACGATGATGTGTTTGAGTTGTATATCAATGGACAACAAGTGGTGAATACCGGTCTGACCTGGAACAATAATGTGATTTTACCGCTATCGCAAGAGGTGGTTAAAACACTGAATGCCGAAGGAAATGTGATTGCTGCCCACTGCTTTAACACCCGGGGAGGTGCTTATGTCGATTTCGGGATTCTCTGCGAAGATGAGTTGAATACGTATATGGCCGGGAAAGCCGATCAGATTAAAGCAAGCGTACTACCTATCCAGACCTATTATTCTTTTTATTGTGGGCCGGTACTTCTGGACCTGAAATTTACCAGTCCGTTAGTGTTGAATAACCTGGATTTGCTGTCGAGTCCGGTGAACTATGTCAGTTATGAGGTGAAATCGATGGATGGACTGGAACATGATGTGCAGCTTTATTTCGAGGCTACTCCACAATGGGCGGTTACTTCGCTCGACCAGGAAGTGAAAGCCGAACGTTACCGGAAGGAGGGAATGACTTTTCTGAAAGCCGGAACAACAGAACAAAAGGTGTTGGGAAAATGTGGTGACGTGATTGCTATCGATTGGGGATATTTCTTCCTTGCAGGCAAAGAAGATGGACAAATTCAGCTGGCATTGAGTGATCCTCAGACGGCGAAATCCGTATTTACAGCAACCGGGAAGTTACCCGATGGGCAGGCGGCCAGTGTGACGACTACAATGTCGGACAAAATGGTGGCCATGACATTTGTAGAGGATTTAGGACGTGTGGGAGGAAAAACGGTCGGCGGACATCTGTTGGTGGGATATGACGATGTAAAATCGGTGCAGTATTTTAAACAGAACCTCGATCCCTATTGGAAGAAGAAATTTCCGACAATCGAATTGGCTTTTGCAGATGCTGAAAAAAATTATGCAAAAACCATGAAAATCTGTGATCGTTGGGACGAACAAGTTATGGAAGATGCCTGCCGGGCAGGAGGACAGCAATATGCTGAAATTTGTGCCGCTACTTACCGGCAGTCGGTAGCCGCCCATAAACTGGTAGAAGGACCGGAAGGGGAACTGTTTTTCTTCTCGAAAGAGTGTAATAGCAATGGATCTATAGGTACGGTCGACGTTACTTATCCTTCTTGTCCGTTGTTTCTGCGCTATAATACAGAAGTTGCCAAAGCGATGCTGAATTTTATTTTCGATTACAGTGAGTCGGGACGATGGACCAAACCTTTTCCGGCTCATGATGTCGGTACTTATCCTTGGGCAAACGGTCAGACTTATCTTGAAGATATGCCGGTCGAGGAGGCTGGGAATATGATTATCATCACTACGGCTATTGCGATGTTGGAAGGGAATGCCGATTATGCCGCCAAACATTGGGATATCCTGACTGTGTGGGCGGATTATCTGATGGAGAAAGGAATGGATCCTGAAAATCAATTGTGTACGGAGGACTTTGCCGGTCACCTGGCACATAATACCAATCTTTCAGCTAAAGCGATCATGGCTATTGCCGGATATGGCAAACTGGCCACCATGCTGAAAAAACCAGAAGCAAAGCAGTATACGGAAGAGGCTCGCAAAATGGCCTTGCAATGGGAAAAGATGGCTGATGACGGTGATCATTACCGCCTGGCTTTCGATCTGCCCGACAGTTGGAGTCAGAAATATAATTTTGTTTGGGATAAGGTTTTGGGGTTCGATATCTTGCCCCGGCAAGTGTATCGTAAAGAAATCGCTCACTATCTGAAACAACAAAATGAATTCGGGCTTCCTTTGGATAACCGTTATTCGTGGAGTAGGGTGGAATGTAGCGTGTGGTGTGCTACGATGGCCGACGACATGAAGGAGTTCGAACAGCTGATCAATCCGCTGTGGAAATATATTCATTATTCCCCTTCCCGTTATCCGTTGGGTGACTGGTTCGAGACTACCGATGCCAAATACATCAATTTCAGGGCACGTTCTGTCGTCGGAGGGGTATTTATGAAAACTCTGGAAGATTATCTGAAGCCCAAACGATAACCCGATGGTACGCCAGGTCCGTCCCGGCGTACCCGATTACATTCAGGATAGGTACTTTAATAATAATTTCGTTTCTTTATAACGCAGGTTCGAACGGAATTTCCATATTTCCTTTTTCTATATCTGGTGTTGCATATATTCCTATTGTTGATAGCCGATTTCTGCGATCTCTGTGATTTTTACAATTTTTGTAACCGATAGATTATAATTTGGGGCATTTATTTTAATAAAAAGAATTAAAAAATTACTTTTGAAAGATCAATGTATTTATAGCACACACGAATTACTACACAACATGATGAGAAAGATTGGGCTGTGTTGCGTCTTGTTATACTTCGGTCTACAGGTCGTAGCACAACAAAAAACAGCGGTTTTCCGGGATATGAATGCCGGGATACACGAGCGCGTGAGCGATTTATTGGGTCGCCTGACGATTGAAGAAAAAATATCTTTGTTACGGGCAACTTCGCCGGGGATCCCCCGGTTGGGTATCGATAAGTATTATCATGGTAACGAGGCTCTTCACGGAGTGGTACGTCCGGGCAACTTTACGGTGTTTCCGCAGGCGATCGGGTTGGCCAGTACCTGGAATCCGGAATTACTTTTCGAGGTAGCCACTGCGATTTCCGACGAAGCCCGGGCTCGTTGGAACGAATTGGAACGAGGTCAGGCACAGAAAGGTTTTTTCAGCGATTTACTGACATTTTGGTCGCCTACGGTCAATATGGCCAGAGATCCCCGTTGGGGGCGTACGCCGGAGACTTATGGCGAAGATCCTTTCCTTGCCGGTACGTTAGGTGTGGCATTCGTCCGGGGACTGCAAGGGAATGATCCCCGTTATCTGAAAGTGGTCTCTACGCCGAAGCATTTCGTTGCCAATAATGAAGAGCATAACCGTTTCGAATGCGATGCCCGGATTCCTGAAAAAATATTGCGCGAATATTATTTACCTGCTTTTGAACAGTGTATCCGGAAGGGGAAAGCCGAATCGATTATGACGGCTTATAATGCCATTAACGGAGTACCCTGTACGGTGAATAGTTGGTTGTTGCAAAAGGTTTTACGGCAGGATTGGGGATTTCAGGGATATGTGGTCTCCGACTGTGGGGCTCCCGGGTTTTTGGTTTCTCATCATAAATATGTGAAAACACCCGAGGTGGCCGCTACCCTTTCCTTGAAAGCGGGGCTGGATTTGGAATGCGGGGATCATATTTATGTCGATCCTTTGTTGAATGCCTATCGGCAATATATGGTGACCGAAGCCGAGATCGATTCGGCCGCTTATCATGTGTTGAGGGCACGGATGAAATTGGGGTTATTCGACGATCCGGAACTAAATCCCTATAATCGGATTTTGCCCGGAATAGTGGGGTGTGAAGCACATAAACAATTGGCTTTGGAAGCGGCCCGGCAAAGTTTGGTATTACTGAAAAATCAACAACATTTTTTACCCTTGCAAGCCGACAAGATCAAATCTATCGCTGTGGTTGGAATCAATGCCGGGAATTGTGAGTTCGGCGATTATAGCGGAACTCCGGTGAATGAAGCAGTGTCGGTACTTGAAGGAATACGCCGGCGGGTTGGTGATCGGGTGAAAGTTGTCTATGCGCCTTGGGTGTCGGTAGACGCCGGTTCGGAATTAATCACGAAATCTTATTTCCCGGAAGGATTGAAAGCCGAATATTTCGATAATAAAGATTTACAAGGGACTCCCAAGGTACGTATCGACGAAAATATCAACTTCGACCCGGTCAACCAGGCTCCCGATCCTTTCTTGCCCCAATCGCCCTTGTCTATCCGTTGGTCGGGTAAATTGGTGCCGACAGTGACCGGTAAATATACGTTTTATTTCACTACGGATGACGGTTGTCGTCTGTTCCTGGACGGTAAATTACTGATCGATTCCTGGTATGTCAGGGCAGCAAAGGCCGATGAGGTAACGGTTGAATTAACGGCCGGGAAAGCGTACCGGCTGACTGCAGAATATTTTGACGACGGTGGAGAACGGAGTGCTAAGCTAGCCTGGCGTATGCCTGAACTGGACCGGAGGGATTTTCTCGACCTGTACGGCGAAGCCGGAGAGGCGGTTCGTTCCTGTGATGTTACGGTGGCTGTTGTCGGGATCAATAAGTCGATCGAACGGGAAGGACAAGACCGGACGACAATTGAACTTCCGCAGGATCAGCAAGTGTTTATCCAGGAAGTATATAAGGCAAATCCGAATACGGTGGTTGTACTTGTGGCCGGTAGTTCATTGGCTTTGCACTGGGAAAATGCGCATATCCCAGCCCTGCTGAATGCCTGGTATCCGGGAGAACAGGGCGGAACCGCTGTCGCTGAAGCACTTTTCGGAGATTATAATCCTGGCGGACGCTTACCTTTGACTTATTACAATGCTTTGGAGGAATTACCTCCGTTCGATGATTACGATATTCGAAAAGGACGTACATATCAGTATTTTAAGGGTAATCCACTCTATCCCTTCGGATATGGGCTTAGCTATACGGATTTCGCTTATCAAAAGTTGAATGTGCGGACAGAAGCCGATACGTTGTGGGTAGATTTTACATTGGCTAATGCCGGTAAAAGAGATGGAGACGAAGTGGCACAAGTATATATACAATTTCCGCAAACGGAGGAACAAATGCCGGTCAAACAATTGAAAGGATTTAGACGGGTAACGGTGATGAAAGGAAAAAAAGTGAAAGTGAGTATTCCTATTTGTAAACAGGATTTACGGATTTGGGACGAGCAACAAGAGAAATTCGTTACTCCTTCCGGAAAATATAATATTCTGGTCGGAGCCTCTTCGGCCGATATCCGTTTACAGGAAGTTGTTGAGTTATAAAGTTGCTGAGTTGAAGAGTTACTGAATTCATGAATTAAAGAGTTAATAAGGAAAAGAAGGATGGATACCTGACTATTGCGGTTGTTGATTTACTCTGTAATTGATAAAACCAGTAACTTTACAACTTAATAACTCAGCAACTCAATAACTCAGCAACTCAATAACTCAGCAACTCAATAACTCAATAACTTTTTTATCATGCTGAAAATAGTTATTTTTTTATGTTGTAGTCTGGCATTTATAAATTTGGATGCTCAGCTATATAAGGATGCGAAGGCGGATGTCGAGGACCGGGTGGAAGATTTGTTACGTAGGATGACGCTGGAAGAGAAAGTGGCCCAGATGAATATGGACGCTATGGGAGTATACGAACAATTGCCGTTAGGGGTCGGGGTAGTTGAGAGTCCTTTTATCGGTGTGGAAGAAATAGCCCGTCAGTCGGCCGAAGTGAAAAGGTATGCCCGGGAAAATACCCGTTTGGGAATACCTCCTATACAGATCGGTGAATGTCTGCATGGACAGTTGGCGATGGGGGCAACCATTTTCCCGCAGGCAATCGCTCAAGGGAGTACCTGGAATCCGGAATTGATCGAACGGATGGCATCGGTTATTGCTTTGGAGGCTTCTGCTTCCGGGGTGGATCAGGCGCTCTCACCTTTATTCGACCTGGCTCGGGATCCGCGTTATGGCCGAACTGAAGAGTGTTATGGCGAAGCCCCTTATCTGGTGGCCCGGATGGGACTGGCTTTTGTCGAAGGGATGCAGGGGAAAGCCGAAGATACCCGCACCCGGGGTATCGCTCAGGGAAAGCTGATATGTACGGCTAAACATTTTGCCGGTTATAGTGTACCTCAGGGAGGTATAAATCTGGGGCCGGCTTCTTTAGGTGAGCGAGAAATGCGGACGTTGCATTTGTATCCTTTCGAGGTGGTGGTGAAAGAGGGAAATGTATATGCCGTTATGCCTTCTTATAATGAAGTCGATGGAATACCTGCCCACGTCAATCGTTGGTTGCTGACACAAGTACTTCGGGAAGAATGGAAATTTCCGGGATATGTATTTACCGATTATGGGAGTCTGGGACATTTGTATTCTTTTCATAAAGTGGCCCGGAATGCAGAGGAGGCTGCCCCGATGGCTTTAAGGGCCGGAGTGGATCTGGAGGCTGCACGTCCTGACGTATACAAGCGGTTGGTAGAACTGGTACATAATGGGACGATCGAAGAAGCTCAGATCGACGAGGCAGTACGACGAATCCTGAGAGTGAAATTTAAGGCGGGTTTGTTCGAAAAACCATATGCCGATCCGAAAAAAATCAAAAAGATCGTACACCGGCCGGAACATGTCCGGTTAGCCAGGGAAGTGGCCGAAGAATCGGTGATCTTATTGAAAAATGAAAATCAGGTATTGCCCTTGGATGTGAAAACGCTGAAATCGATCGCCATAATCGGGCCGAATGCCGATCAGGTACAATATGGAGATTATACTTATACCCGGGATAATCGTTCGGGTGTGACCATATTGGAAGGATTGAGACAGAAAGTGGGGAAAAAAGTAGAGATTCGTTATGCTAAAGGATGTGATATCACCGGTTCGCGACGAGATGGAATTGCCGAGGCCGTACAACAGGTACAGAAGAGTGATGTGGCGGTTGTGGTGTTGGGCGAAACGAGTGTAATCCTTTCGGGATTGGGCTGGGGAGTCGGACTTGGCGAAAATGAACCTAAAGATCCTTTTACTTCGGGTGAAGGGTATGACTTGACCGATTTGAATCCTTTGGGGGTACAACGGGAATTATTGCAGGCGGTGTATGCGACCGGGAAACCGGTTATATTGATTTTGGTACATGGGCGCCCTTGGTCGATCGAATGGGAAAAGGAACATATTCCTGCTATTGTGGAGGCTTGGTATCCGGGCGAACAAGGGGGAAATGCGATTGCAGATATCTTGTTGGGAGAAGTAAATCCTTCCGGGCGGTTGAATTGTTCTTATCCGCGTTCGGTGGGGCATGTTCCTGTCGTTTATGACTATAAACCCAGTGGCAGGGGGATCAATCGAGAACCGGGTACGCCTGAAAATCCGGGACGGGATTATGTATTTTCTTCTCCCGCACCGCTCTTTCCTTTCGGACATGGATTGAGTTATACTACTTTCGAATACAGTGGTTTGACTATAGCGGCTCCGGATGCGGAAGGGAATATAGAAGTGACGGTTACGGTGAAAAATACCGGTCGGCGTGCCGGTAAAGAGGTGGTTCAGCTCTATGTAAACGACGTGGTGAGTTCGGTAACCACTCCGGTTAAAGCCTTGAAACGGTTTGCTAAAGTCGGTTTGGCTCCCGGAGAAAGCAGAACAGTGAATTTTAGTTTAGCGCCTCAGGATCTGGCATTGTGGAATGCCGGGATGCAGTTCGTTACCGAACCCGGAGAGTTTCAGGTGATGATCGGGCGTTCGGCAGAAGAGATTGTATTAACGGAAACTTTTATTTATAAATAATTTAAGATGATGAAGACACTATATAGGTTAGGACTGCTTGTCCTGTGGTCGGGTGTACTTCCTGTACAGGCTGTGGTGCCTGATAGTACGCTGAATATGCCTTTCCGGAATACCGGTTTATCTTTTGAAGAACGGGTGAATGATCTGGTGGGCCGGTTGACTTTGGAAGAAAAGATTTCACAGATGCAACATACGGCCGTGGGAATCGAACGTTTGGGAATCCCGGCTTACAACTGGTGGAACGAGTGCCTGCATGGGGTAGGACGATCGGGGGATAAGGTGACCGTTTTTCCTCAGGCGATCGGCATGGCTGCGACTTTCGATGCTCCGGCACTGGAAAGGATGGGAGAGATTACTTCCGATGAAGCCCGTGCGATTTACCACGAGGCAATCCGTCAGGGTAAGGTAGGCGAGCAATATAAAGGGTTGACTTTTTGGACACCGAATATCAATATTTTCAGGGATCCCCGCTGGGGAAGGGGACAGGAGACATATGGAGAAGACCCGTATCTGACAGGGGTGATGGGATCGGCTATCGTCAAAGGACTGCAGGGTAACGATCCGAAATACCTGAAGACTTCGGCTTGTGCAAAACATTATGCCGTACACAGTGGTCCCGAAGTAGGGCGCCACGAATTCGATGCGCAGGTGAGTGCTTATGATTTGTGGGATACTTATCTGCCTGCTTTCCATGAGTTGGTGGTGAATGCCGGCGTGTCGTCGGTGATGTGTGCCTATAATCGTTTTGAAGGGCAACCTTGTTGTGGCAATGACCGATTGATGATGACGATCTTGCGTGATCTGTGGGGATTCGAAGGATACGTGACTTCCGATTGTGGGGCGATCGATGACTTTTTCCGGTTTCATAAAACTCATCCGGACGAAAGTTCTGCTTCGGCTGATGCCGTAATACATGGGACTGACCTGGAGTGCGGTTCGGTGTATAAGGCGTTATCTGAGGCTGTTCGGAAAGGACAGTTGAGTGAGCAACAGATTGATGTATGCGTGAAGCGGTTGTTTTTGATTCGTTTCCGGTTGGGGATGTTCGATCCGGAAGAACAGGTGGCTTATAACCGGATCCCTTATACCGTACTGGAAAGCGAAGCTCACCGGCAACATGCGTTGAAGATGGCCCGTGAATCGATGGTATTGTTGAAGAATGAAAAGCATACTTTGCCTTTACGGCAACAGCTGAAAAAGATTGTCGTGATCGGTCCTAATGCTGATGAACCGGAAGTACAACTCGGAAATTATAACGGTTTTCCTTCCCGTATCGTCACCCCTTTGGAGGGAATCCGTGCAAGGGCCGGGGCTGAAGTGGTGTATGTGAAAGGCTCGAATTATACGACTGCCTTGCCGGATGAAACGGCCAAACTTGCAGAGGCGATACAGGGAGCTGACCTGGCGATTTATGTCGGGGGAATTTCCCCGCGTTTGGAAGGGGAGGAAGGAGATGCCGGAAAAGAAAAACTGGACGGTTTTAAAGGAGGTGACCGGACAAGTATCGCTTTGCCGGAAATTCAGACAGCAGTCATGAAACAGGTAAAGACTGCCGGGATTCCTTTGGTTTTTGTGGTGATGTCGGGGAGTGCTTTGGGATTCGAATGGGAAGCTGAACATGCCGATGCTATTGTGCAGGCCTGGTATGGAGGTCAGGCGGCAGGAACGGCCATTGCAGAAGTTTTGTTCGGAGATTATAACCCGGGTGGACGTTTGCCGGTTACTTTTTATCGTAGCGATAAAGATCTCCCGGATTTTCTCGATTATTCGATGGTAAACCGTACCTATCGGTATTTCCAGGGAGAACCTTTGTATCCGTTTGGATTCGGTTTGAGTTACACTACCTTTAAATATACACATTTGCAGTGTCCTCGCGAAGTGAATACCGGTGATAAAATGGAGGTGAGTGTAAAGGTGAAAAATACTGGGAAAGTAGCCGGGGATGAGGTGGTGCAATTGTATCTCAGCCATTCGGAAGGTGAGCAGCCTAAGCCCATTTGTGCTTTGCAGGGAGTAAAGCGGATTTTTTTGCAGCCCGGGGAAAGCCAGGAGGTCCGTTTTGAATTGAAACCTGAACAATTAGCTTTGGTAGATGATGCCGGAAGAACGATCTGTTCTCCGGGCAGGATGCAAGTATATGTCGGAGGCGGACAGCCGCGTTATTCTACTACTGGTTTGAAGGCTGCGGTAACGATTATAGGAGATACGTGTATATTGGAAGAATAATGTAAAGGACTTGTTTTTACTTTATCGGGATTATTTTGCTTTTGGAGACTTGTAAGGAGCGGTTGGGAACAATTTAAACGGTAGGTTTATTTCATTACTAATTCGTCTTCGGTGATCGGGATTGGCGACCCGGTCGCTTCTGTCGGTCGTCTACCTTTTTCTTTCACTGACCGGC